>OLIJ01000008.1_pt1 | contig 399170 bp, 342 predicted proteins | sample 1609731 | NCBI WGS metagenome assembly OLIJ01 (sample SAMEA4350159, study PRJEB24818) | metagenome | biome: human; feature: gut; material: faeces | place: Denmark | collected 2013-09
GGGGTAAGTGCCTGGTGTGTGCAGCAATGAAAAAGTTGTTGCAGTTAGCTTATGGCGTATTGAAGTCGGGTAAACCATTTGCGGCTGAAATACCGCTTGCCAGATAGCTGGCAAGACGGTATCTAGGTGCGGTAACCCCGTCACTCACTAGCTATCAGCAGCTAAGCTGTCGGAGCAGATTCTGCTTTATCAACCTGATGCAAATGCACATCCATCTGTGGATATGGAATGCCGATTTTGTGAGCATCCAATGCACGTTTGAAGTTTTCCATCAGATCCCAATACACTTCCATGGCATCGCCATTAGTGGTCCAGACTCGCACGGTAAAGTTTAATGACGAAGCCGCCATCTCATTCAGACGCACGGTAACCCCTTTGTCATGCATAATGCGTGAATCGGCTGCAATGATGTCACCCAGCACTTTCTTCACCACATCAATATCAGCATCGTAGGAAACACCGATAACCATATCTGTACGGCGGTTCGGTTCACGGCTGGTATTGATTATATTGTTGGCGATAATTTTACCGTTCGGTACAACAATGATTTTGTCGTCAACCGTCCGTAGCGTGGTTGAGAAAATTTGCACTTGCACCACGGTACCGGCTACGCCACCCAGATCGACGTACTCACCCGCTTTAAACGGACGGAAGGCCACCAGCAACACACCAGCAGCAAAGTTGGACAGTGAGCCTTGCAGCGCCAAACCAACGGCTAAACCGGCAGCACCGATGACCGCAATCACTGACGCGGTTTGCACCCCAAGACGCCCCAGAACCGCCACGATAGTGAAAGCCAGAATGCTGTAACGCACCATTGCCGCCAAAAAATCCGCAACAGTGATATCAATTCCGCGCAATTTCATCACTCGGCCAAGCATGCCAGAAACCACTTTGGCAATGATCGAACCCACAATCAGAATCAATAAGGCTGCGATAAGATTGACTGCATACTGAATCAGTAATTCCTGATTATTCACCAACCAGGTACTCGCTTCATTGATTCCATCAACTACGTTTAATTCTTCCATTTAAACCACCCTACAAAAAAGTCCCCGCTGGGGAGATTACGCAAAAATTACTGCCATTGTTAACCAATATGACAGCCATGCCTGTTTAGGGTAACCAACAATAGGTCGTGTTGCCAATTTTGATAGCAGGTGAACGAACGCAAATAGATAGCTCACTATCACTTCGCCATTGCCTCTATGCAGCCAGCGCAACAAACGAAAAAAGGCCCCGCAGGGCCTTTTCAATCAGTCAAAATGAGACTGAATTACAGTACGTCGATTGCGTTCAGTTCTTTGAATGCCAGTTCCAGACGGGCAATCATTGAAGTCTGTGCAGCACGCAGCCATACGCGTGGATCGTAGTATTTCTTGTTCGGCTTGTCAGCACCTTCTGGGTTACCCAATTGGCCTTGCAGATAGCCTTCGTTCTTTTTGTAGTAGTTCAGAATACCTTCCCATGTAGCCCATTGGGTATCGGTGTCGATATTCATTTTCACTACGCCGTAGCTAACTGCTTCTTTAATTTCAGCAGCAGTTGAACCTGAACCACCGTGGAACACGAAGTTTAGGCTGTTGTGCGGCAGATTGTGTTTCTTAGAAACATAATCCTGAGAATCACGCAGAATAGTTGGGGTCAGTTTCACGTTACCTGGTTTGTAAACACCGTGCACGTTACCGAAAGAGGCCGCGATAGTGAAACGCGGGCTGATTGCGTTCAGTTTTTCGTACGCGTAATCAACATCTTGTGGCTGAGTGTACAGAGAAGAAGCATCCATGTGGCTGTTGTCCACGCCATCTTCTTCACCACCGGTGCAACCCAGTTCGATTTCCAGCGTCATACCCAGTTTTGACATACGAGTCAGGTACTTGCTACAAATTTCGATGTTTTCTTCCAGGGACTCTTCAGACAGGTCGATCATGTGAGAAGAGAACAGTGGTTTGCCGGTTGCAGCGAAGTGTTTTTCGCCCGCATCCAACAAGCCGTCTAACCACGGCAACAATTTCTTGGCGCAATGGTCGGTATGCAGAATGACTGGAACACCGTAGTGTTCAGCCATCTGATGTACATGGTGCGCACCAGAGATAGCGCCCAAGATTGCCGCACCTTGTGGCACGTCAGTCTTCACGCCTTTACCTGCGATAAATGCTGCACCACCGTTAGAGAACTGAACGATAACTGGCGCACCCACTTTGGCTGCTGTTTCCAGCACTGCGTTGATAGAGTCGGTGCCGACACAGTTAACCGCTGGCAGAGCAAATTTGTTTTCTTTTGCTACTGCGAACACTTTCTGAACGTCATCACCTGTGATGACACCTGGTTTTACGAAATCAAAAATTTTAGACATGTACGTTGTCCTGTTTCGTCGACTGAAGATAGCAGCTATCCGAGAGGATAGGCCCTAAATGTAAATCGGTTTTCGCCAGCCTAAAGCCCACGAGCTTCATTAGCTAAAAAGCGAAACATTGGCTAAAAGCGAAACGGGCGGCTCTCGCCCCCCGTTATCTAAATTACTGCTTAGCGCGCTCTTCCAGCATCACAACTGCTGGTAGTTTTTTCCCTTCTACGAACTCAAGGAAAGCACCACCACCGGTGGAAATGTAGGAGATTTGGTCAGCAATACCGAACAGATCGATTGCTGCCAGAGTGTCACCACCGCCCGCGATTGAGAATGCTTCGCTCTCTGCGATGGCGCGAGCCACTATCTCGGTCCCTTTACGGAAGTTAGGGAACTCGAACACACCAACTGGGCCATTCCACAGAATGGTTTTGGCGTTTTTCAGGATCTCAGCCAGACGCTCCGCAGATTCGTCGCCCAAGTCCAGAATTTGTTCGTCATCTTTGATTTGGTTAGCTGGTTTCAGCGTTGCCGTCGCAGTTTCAGAGAACTCGGTCGCAACACGCACATCAGTAGGTACTGGGATATCACAAGTTTCCAGCAGACGTTTTGCTTCTGGAATCAGGTCTGCTTCATACAGAGATTTACCGACATTATTGCCTTGAGCGGCAACGAAGGTATTGGCGATACCGCCACCAACAATCAGTTGGTCTGCAATTTTAGACAGAGCACCCAATACAGTCAGTTTGGTTGAAACTTTAGAACCACCTACGATGGCAACCATTGGACGCGCTGGGTTACCCAGTGCTTTGCCCAAAGCTTCCAGTTCTGCTGACAACAGCGGGCCAGCACACGCGATAGGGGCAAATTTACCCACGCCGTGAGTAGAAGCCTGTGCGCGGTGAGCAGTACCAAAAGCATCCATCACATAGACATCACACAGTGCTGCATATTTTTTGGACAGAGTTTCGTCGTCTTTCTTTTCGCCTTTGTTAAAGCGAACGTTTTCCAGAACAACCAACTCGCCAGCTGCAATTTCAACGCCGTCCAGATAGTCTTTCGCTAAACGTACCGGAGCAGACAATTTGTCTTTCAGGTAATTAACCACTGGCAGCAAGGAGAACTCTTCGTTGTACTCGCCTTCGGTCGGACGACCCAAGTGAGAGGTAACCATTACTTTAGCGCCTTGCTTCAATGCCGTTTCAATTGTCGGCAGAGATGCACGGATACGCGCATCAGAAGTCACTTTGCCATCTTTTACCGGAACATTGAGGTCCGCACGGATCAGCACGCGTTTGCCAGCCAGATCCAGATCGGTCATCTTAATTACAGACATGGTGAATCCTCTTGTTGATTCTCTTTAAAGTTGCATAAGCTGCATATCAACGTTGATAGAACCGCGATAAAACACGGAAAAACAATACGTTATCATGCCATACTAGAAACCACTTCTGGCCATCGCCAATGTCGTATCCAACATTCTATTGGCGAAACCCCATTCGTTATCGCACCATACCAACGTCTTAATCAGGTGCTGTCCGCTAACCCGCGTCTGGGTGCAATCGACAATCGCACTGTGCGGATCATGGTTAAAATCGGTCGACACCAATGGTAATTCCGTATAGTCAACTATACCACGAAATGAACCTCTTGCTGCCTTTTGCAAAAGCTGGTTAACCTCGGCCACACCAACCGGGCTTGTAACGCTGACGCTTAAATCGATAGCCGTTACATTGATCGTTGGCACCCGTACCGAGATAGCTTCAAACCTGTCACAAAACTTCGGAAAAATACGGGTAATCCCTGCCGCCAGTTTGGTATCAACCGGGATAATAGACTGGCTTGCTGCTCGGGTACGGCGTAAATCTTGATGATAAGCATCAATAACAGGCTGGTCATTCATTGATGAATGAATGGTGGTGACAGTGCCGGATTCGATGCCAAAGGCCACATCCAACAACTGAATAATAGGAATAATACAGTTCGTAGTACAGGAGGCGTTGGAAACAATTCGGTGATCCGCCTGTAAATCCTGATGGTTAACACCATAAACCACTGTAGCGTCCAAATCATGTCCACCGGGATGGGCAAACAGCACCTTTTTGGCACCGGAGGTCAAATGCGCCTCGCCATCGGCACGGCTACCATAAACACCGCTACAATCCAGAACTACATCAATTCCTAACTCACCCCAGGGTAACTGCTCTATTTCTGGCTGATGTATCAGCCGGATAATGTCGTCCCCGACGTATAATTTGTCACATTCCTGACGAACATCCCAGGCAAACCGGCCATGGCTGGAGTCATATTTCAGCAGATGGGCCATCCCTTCTGCATTAGCTAACTCATTAATTGCAACGACTGAAATCTCGGCCCGACGACCTGATTCATACAATGCGCGTAAAACGCTACGACCAATACGGCCAAAGCCATTTATCGCTATGCGGATTGTCATGTTACTCCCTGTTTCTGGTTATTATCATGCAACCCCATAGCGTACTTCAGCGCACCCTTAGATGTTAATCGTCTTATCACAATTCAGCCAGAATACTCCCGGCTTTTTCCTCAGCGAAATCGGCTGAAATGGAAAATGAATCATGACTGAAACGCTTCAGCCAGAATAAACCAAACTAATCATAAAAGGAATATCTGCCTGATAAAGGGCACAATTCATCCATCAATTGGCGAAAAAAAAGACCGCCGAAGCGGTCTTTTAACAGGTGCATTACCGAGATTCTCATCACCATTTACAGTGATTCATCGCATTGGTAACGTCATGCTGTTTGAGCAAAACTATTTCAACAACGCCTGAGCTTTGGCCACCACGTTTTCTACGGTGAAACCAAACTCTTTGAACAGCAATTCAGCTGGAGCAGACTCACCAAAGCTGTGCATCCCAACCACTGCGCCATTCAGACCGACGTATTTGTACCAGTAATCAGCGATACCCGCTTCAACTGCAACGCGCGCGCTAACCGCAGATGGCAATACAGATTCACGGTAAGCCGCATCTTGTTTGTCGAATGCATCGGTCGATGGCATAGACACAACGCGCACTTTACGGCCAGCAGCAGTCAGTTGGTCAGCTGCAGCAACCGCCAATTCAACTTCAGAACCGGTGGCAATAAAGATCAGTTCAGGCTGACCGGCACAATCTTTCAGCACATATGCGCCTTTAGAGATATTGGCTAACTGCTCAGCAGTACGTGGCTGTTGTGCCAGGTTCTGACGAGAGAAGATAAGTGCGCTTGGGCCGTCTTTACGTTCCAGCGCATATTGCCACGCTACCGCAGACTCAACCTGGTCACATGGACGCCAAGTGCTCATATTTGGTGTCACACGCAAGCTTGCCATCTGCTCAACTGGCTGATGGGTTGGGCCATCTTCGCCCAGACCGATAGAGTCATGGGTGTAAACAAAGATGCTACGGATTTTCATCAGCGCAGCCATGCGTACTGCGTTACGGGCATATTCCACAAACATCAGGAAGGTTGCACCGTAAGGGATGAAACCACCGTGCAGAGCAATACCATTCATGATGGCTGACATACCAAATTCACGCACACCGTAGTGAATGTAGTTGCCCGCCTGGTCATCGCTCAGAGATTTAGAGCCAGACCAGATAGTCAGGTTACTTGGTGCCAGGTCGGCGGAGCCACCGAGGAATTCAGGCAACACTTTACCGAAAGCTTCCAGCGCATTTTGTGATGCTTTACGGCTAGCAATTTTGGCAGGATTGGCTTGTAACTCTTCGATAAATTTCTTGGATTCAGTCGCCCAGTTTGCTGGCAACTCACCGCTGACACGGCGTTTGAATTCAGCAGCCAGTTCCGGATACGCTTTAGCGTAAGCGGCGAACTTCTCATTCCAGGCAGCTTCTTTTGCCTTACCAGCTTCTTTAGCATCCCACGCGGCATAGATATCCTGTGGAATTTCGAATGCTGCGTATTTCCAACCCAATGCTTCACGGGTAGCTGCAACTTCGTCAGCGCCTAATGGTGCGCCATGTGAATCATGGGTGCCGGCTTTCTTCGGTGAACCAAAGCCGATAATGGTTTTGCACATCAGCAGTGATGGTTTATCGGTAACTTTGTGGGCTTCTTCGATGGCCGCTTTGATGGAATCAGCGTTATGACCATCAACACCACGAACCACATGCCAACCGTAAGCTTCGAAACGAGCAGCGGTGTCATCAGTGAACCAGCCTTCAACATGGCCGTCGATAGAGATACCGTTGTCGTCATAGAATGCAGTCAGTTTACCCAGCTTCATGGTACCAGCCAGTGAGCAAACTTCATGAGAGATGCCTTCCATCATGCAGCCATCACCCATAAAGGCATAAGTGTGGTGATTGACGATATCATGGCCTGGGCGGTTAAACTGCGCGCCCAGAGTGCGTTCTGCAATCGCAAAACCCACTGCGTTGGCAATGCCCTGACCCAATGGGCCAGTGGTGGTTTCTACGCCAGCGGTATAGCCATATTCAGGGTGACCTGGCGTTTTAGAGTGTAACTGACGGAAGTTTTTCAGTTCTTCCATTGGCAGATCATAACCCGTGAGATGCAGCAGGCTATAGATCAACATGGAGCCGTGACCATTCGACAAGACGAAACGGTCGCGATCAGCCCAGTGTGGATTAGTTGGATTATGGTTCAGGTAATCACGCCACAGTACTTCGGCAATATCTGCCATGCCCATAGGGGCGCCGGGGTGGCCGGAATTCGCTTTTTGCACTGCGTCCATGCTTAATGCGCGGATCGCGTTGGCAAGCTCTTTACGAGAGGACATGTTTTACTCCAGGTCGGATTAAAAAAAGCGTTCAAGGTTACCATTTTCTCAGACTCAGCATTGAAACGGCAATCACTAAAACCAAATGAGCTATAACTTCCATATTTATAACTAATGGAATCTGCTGATTTTCAGAATAAAGCTATAGTACTCACGCTGACAGAGCATTAATCTCCACTACCCATTGTCAGTCATAGTGCGCAAGAGTAGTGGAAGTCGCGCTGACGCAATAGCTATTAATGCAATTGCTGTAATGTAGCAATAAATACCCCATAACCACAGGAAGAAAGTGTTATGAAAATTCGTACATCAATGATTGCACTGAGCCTTACAGCATTACTTAGCGGCTGCCAAAATATGAATACCGATGGCTTGATGCAGTCCGGTGCTCAGGCCTTTCAGGCAGCAACCCTGAGTGATGCTGATGTCAAAAACCTCAGTGAGAAATCATGTGCGGAAATGGATCAAAAAGCCCAAATCGCCTCCGCTGATAGCGATTATGGCAAACGTCTGGCTAAAATCTCGGCCGCATTGGGTGATAACATCAATGGTACCCCAGCAAACTATAAGGTTTATGTCACTAAAGATGTGAATGCCTGGGCGATGGCAAATGGCTGTATCCGTGTTTACAGCGGCCTGATGGATATCATGACCGACAATGAAGTGGAAGGCGTGCTCGGCCATGAAATGGGCCATGTGGCATTAGGGCATACCCGCAAAGCCATGCAAGTGGCCTACGGTACCACAGCGCTGCGCACTGCGGCTGCCTCTGCTGGTGGTATTGCCGGGCAACTGTCGCAGTCTCAGTTGGCCGATATTGGCGAGAAACTGGTGAGTGCCCAATTCTCACAAAAACAAGAAAGTGAAGCGGATGATTACTCATTCGATCTGCTGAAAAAGCGAGGTATCAATCCAAACGGTTTAGTCACCAGCTTCGAAAAGTTAGCGACCATGGAGGCAGGCCGTACTAGCAGCATGTTTGACGATCACCCATCCTCACAGGCCCGCGCCGACCATATCCGCCAGCGTATTGCCGCCGAGAAATAAGAGTTACCACTAATACCTCATCTTATAAATACCCACGCCCACAGCAGGGGCGTGAGTTCTATAACTTATATATGAAAACAGCTACTCGTTATCCTCAGCCAGATTAATCTCGATCTGATCACCATTGATCCGTACGGGATAGGTGTTCAGATCGCGATCCCCCGGCTCGCGTAAGCATTGCCCGGTTCGAATATCAAACAGTGCGCCATGCAATGGGCACTCGATGGTTTCACCATCCATAAAACCCTGACTTAACAATGCATTGGCGTGGGGACAAGTATCTTCCATTGCGAAATATTCCCCCTCCACCAGATAGATACCTATCCTTTTACCCTCAGCCTGAGCGGAGAAAGGAAAGTCCGGCTTGACGTAATTGACCTTACAAACAGTTAACCACCCCATTGAATCGCCTCCACCAACACAGCACAGATAAAATCACTTCTATCAGTGTGGTTGAGATTGAGCCAATCGCCAGTAGGTATAGAAACAAAAAGGGCAAACCTGAGTTTGCCCTTTTTGTGATGTTAATCAGCAGCTAATACTTATTCATCTTCAAGATAAGTATAACCATACAGACCGGCTTCAAACTCTTCCATAAACTGAGCTTGTAACTCAGTGTCCAGATCCGTTTCTTTCACTTGATCGGAGAACTGTTTTAGCAATTTCTCAGGGTTCAACTGAACGTATTCCAGCATATCTGCGACGGTATCACCTTCGTCGGTCTGTTCAAACTCAACCGTACCATCAGGGAAGACAAACACATCGACTGCCGCGGTATCGCCGAACAAGTTGTGCATATTGCCCAGGATTTCCTGATAGGCTCCGACCATAAAGAAGCCCAGTAGCGGTGGGTTTTCTGCATCATACGGTGGCATTGGCATGGTGGTTGCCACACCATCGCCATCGATATAATGATCGATAGTCCCGTCGGAATCACAGGTGATATCCAATAACACCGCACGGCGCTCAGGTGGCTTATCTAACCCTTCCAATGGCAACACCGGGAAGAGTTGATCGATACCCCACGCATCCGGCATTGACTGGAACAACGAGAAATTGACATACAGCTTGTCAGCCATACGTTCTTGCAGCTCATCAATGATGGGTCGGTGCGCACGGTTGCTCGGATCCAACTGCTTTTGGATCTCGTTGCAAATACTCAAATACAGTTCTTCAGCCCATGCCCGTTGCGTCAGTTCCAACATGCCATGAGCATACTGGGTATGAACATCGTGCAAGTCCATCTGGCTATCGTGCAGCCATTCGCGCAGAGAGCGACGATTTTCTGGCTCTTGCATTTCCAACCAAGTGTCCCACAAGCTTTCCAGTGCGCGTGGCGCATCGGCTGCTGGCGGTTGCGGCTCATTAAACTCATTACGTTCCACACCGATAACATTGGAAACCAGCACGGTATGATGTGCGGTAACTGCGCGGCCCGACTCAGTAATCACGGTTGGGTGTGGCAAACCATGTTCATTACAAGCATCACCAATCCCCCAGATAACGTTATTGGCATATTCATTCAAGCCATAGTTAACTGAGCAATCCGATTGGGAACGGGTCCCTTCGTAATCCACACCTAAACCGCCGCCGACATCGAAACACTGGATATTGACGCCCAGTTTGTGGAGTTCCACATAGAAACGGGCAGATTCACGCACGCCAGTGGAGATATCACGGATGTTGGACAGTTGAGAGCCTAAATGGAAATGCAGCAGTTGCAGGCTTTCCAGACTATTGGCTTCACGTAGCATATCAACCAACTGCAACACCTGAGTCGCGGACAAACCGAATTTGGATTTCTCACCGCCGCTTGCCTGCCATTTGCCGGAGCCTTGTGAAGCCAGACGCGCGCGGACACCCAAACGCGGGACGACGTTCAGGCGCTCGGCCTCTTCCAGTACCATTTTGATTTCTGACATCTTTTCGATGACCAGATAAACCTTATGGCCCAGTTTTTCGCCGATCAATGCCAAGCGGATATATTCACGGTCTTTATAGCCATTACAAACGATGACTGAGCGAGTCATACCGGCATGTGCCAGAACCGCCATCATTTCGGCTTTAGAACCGGCTTCCAGCCCTAACGGCTCACCAGAATTAACCAGTGACTCAATAACCCGGCGATGCTGATTGACTTTAATTGGGTAAACCAAAAAGTAATCGCCTTCATAACCAAACGACTCACGTGCACGTTTAAATGCGCCATTAATTGAGCGCAGGCGATGCTGTAAAATTTGCGGGAAACAGAATAACGCAGGCAGACGTTGCCCCTGCTCAAGCTGCATCTTTTTGACCAATTCAGCTAGATCGACACGTGCCTCACGGACATCCGGATCAGGACAAACACTGATATGACCGAGCTCATTGACGTCATAATAGTTGCCACCCCAGTAGGCGACGTTATACGTGCTCAGCATCTTGCTGGCATTACGATCATTCATGGCAACCTCCTGCATGGAGCGTAAAGAAACATGTGCGCCCGCAGCTGACGGACGGTCAATCAAGTTATCATCAGACATAATTCGCCTCTATTGCGATACTGACGATAAAGTCAGCCACTATCGCAGCTACAACCAACAAGGACAACCCGCGTGAATGCCAAATTGGCAGAATATTGCGCTGGAAAGCGCGATCCATGAGCGGTTTATCTCAGCTATTCATTACCCAAAACAGGGTAAAACACGGTTAAATGTAAAATACGTTTGACTGTAAATACGTATTGAGATTTTGTGAATCGGATTAGCCGCAAAGTCCTCAAGCTAGCCAGACTCAGTGCGTTAGGCGGTAATTAACCGGCCCGCGAATCCTGCGTCGCACCCATGTGGGTGTAACATCGCCTTGATGGTGTACAAGAAAGGAAGGTTGCAAGGGGGGATTGAACGTCAGAACGACGCAGCTGTTGATGTGCAGCAACCAGTAGACAACGGATCATTAATCCAACCACCTCCACGCATGCCGTTCGTGATGAACGGACAAGACTCAATATAATAGACATAGATAACAGTACGATGACGCTGCCATTTTAGTGATCATCGTAACGATGCGCTCATAAGATTGAGTGCCATCACTCAGTGCGAAACACTAAAAATCTCACAATGCGCTAATGTCATCTTCTGCCATCTTCATCATTGCGTATCAAATAAGCTGCGCGCGCAGTTTATACCTATAACGCGAGCAAAATGCAAAATGAAAATGGCCTGCAAGTGTATCAAGCGGTAAATAAATCAACTGGCAACCAAAGTAAGAAATATCTTGATGCAAAAAGGGCTGGCATTAATAGCAAAAGCTGACCTAAAATAGACGTCCAGATGTTAATACATCCATCCATTTTAATTGCTAGAATGTCTGTGTCGCTATAATAATTATGACGGACTTCTAAAGGGATAGACTGCTAAAGGCTTTGCCTAAAGGGGCGTTGTAAAGCGCAATGCAACAAAAAGCCCATTCAAACAGCGGCTTTGGTTGCTTGACTTCAATGCTATGCAGTGACATTTCACTTGTATTCAAGGTAAAGAAAACAAATGGCTAAACACCTATTTACGTCGGAATCGGTTTCCGAAGGACATCCTGACAAAGTTGCCGATCAGATTTCCGATGCTGTACTTGACGCAATTCTTGAACAAGATCCAAAAGCACGTGTTGCCTGCGAGACCTATGTCAAAACGGGTATGGTATTGGTTGGTGGTGAAGTCACCACTAACGCGTGGGTAGATATCGAAGAGATCACCCGTCGTACTGTGCGCGAAATCGGCTATGTTAATTCTGAGATGGGTTTTGACGCTAACTCTTGTGCCGTTTTGAGCGCAATTGGTAAACAGTCTCCTGATATCAACCAGGGTGTTGACCGTGCAGATCCACTAGAGCAAGGTGCAGGTGACCAAGGTTTAATGTTCGGTTACGCCACCAACGAAACCAGCGTTTTGATGCCAGCGCCCATTACTTATGCTCACCGTTTGGTTGAGCGCCAGGCTGCTGTCCGTAAAAATGGCACTTTGCCGTGGCTACGCCCAGATGCAAAAAGCCAGATTACTTTCCAATATGATGGTGGCAAAATTGTCGGTATTGATGCGGTAGTTCTGTCAACTCAGCATTCAGATGAAATTAGCCTGACAGATTTACAAGAAGCGGTGATGGAAGAGATCATCAAGCCGGTTCTGCCAGCCGAGTGGCTCACGGCGACGACTAAATATCACATCAACCCAACCGGCCGTTTTGTTATCGGTGGCCCAATGGGGGACTGTGGTCTGACCGGTCGTAAAATTATCGTTGATACCTACGGCGGCATGGCACGTCATGGTGGCGGCGCATTCTCGGGTAAAGATCCATCTAAAGTGGACCGTTCTGCTGCCTATGCTGCTCGCTATGTGGCAAAAAATATCGTTGCAGCTGGTCTGGCTGATCGTTGCGAAATTCAGGTTTCTTACGCTATCGGTGTTGCAGAGCCAACTTCCATCATGGTGGAAACATTTGGTACCGGCAAGATAGCGGAAGATAGATTGGTCGCTCTGGTGCGTGAGTTCTTCGAACTACGCCCTTATGGCCTGATTCAGATGCTGGATCTGTTGCATCCGATCTATCGCAAAACCGCCGCTTATGGTCACTTTGGTCGTGAAGAATTCCCTTGGGAAAAAACCGACAAAGCTGCCTTATTGCGTGATGCTGCTGGCCTGAAATAACGTTTAGACGGTAAGATCTCAATAACAAAAACCCCGCCAGCCGGGGTTTTTTTATGCTTGATTTTTATGACTGCCGATAACGCTCAATCAAGCTGAATATTGCCATTCCTGCCACCATCGCGGCGGCAAAGATAATACCTTTGTACATCCCCGCGCCCAGTAGTACCAATGCCGGCCCTGGGCATATCCCCGCCAGCCCCCAGCCAATACCAAATAACATACTGCCACCTATTAAACGGCGATCAATATGGGTGGATGTTGGTAATTGGAGAGGATATCCAAGCAAACTGGTTTTACGCTTTTTAGCCCAACCAAAACCGAGTGTTGCTACCACCACTGCAGCGGCCATCACCAGCGCCAGTGATGGGTCCCACAAGCCTCCAATATCGAGAAAACCAAGTACCTTAGCGGGATTCGCCATACCTGCGACTATCAGCCCCAGGCCAAAAACCAGCCCGGCAAGCAATGAGAAAAGTAAATTCATATTTCCTTCCTGGCGTCTAAGCGAATAGATGGCGAACAATCCACACTGTTGCAAAACCGGTAAGCATAAAGCTCAGTGTCGCCAGCAATGAACGCGGTGAGAAACGCGCTAAGCCACAGACACCATGCCCACTGGTGCAACCTGCCCCATAACGAGTTCCGATCCCGACCAATAATCCGGCCACGATCAGAACCGGCAAACCAGCATCAATTTGGATCATCGGCAGATCGGTAAAAAGTGAATAAATGCCAGGGGCCATAATCAAACCGAGGAGGAAAGTAACGCGCCAGGAAATATCCCCCGCCTTTGGCGGCAATAATCCGCCTAAAATGCCGCTAATACCGGCAATACGGCCATTACAAAACCATAAAATTGTCACAGCAATACCCAATAACACGCCACCAGCCAGTGCACTGAAGGGAGTGAAATTAGCCCAATCGATAGTCATGCGCCCTCCTTCTCTTGTGGGCAATAAAGCTGATACAGCACTTCAAGCAGTGCCAATACTTTACTATCAGCGATCGAATAAAATATGCGTTTCCCTTCTCGGCGGGTGTTCACCAGCCCATCACTACGCAGTACAGCAAGTTGTTGCGAGAGCGTCGGTTGGTGAATACCCAGAGCCTCTTCCAGTTCGCCGACCGCCTTTTCTCCCTGACTCAGTTGGCACAGCAACAACAACCGATCTTCATTTGATAATATTTTCAGCACATCACAAGCCTGCCCTGCCGCATATCTCATCAGATCCATACTGATGGTTTTATCGTTATTCATATGCATCTCTAATGCTTATATTTCATTATATATTTTTATATTATATATATTAGCATAATGATCAATCGAAAATTGTCCGACCTACTGGCTTGCATCTGGTTATCTGCCGTTTTATTCTTCCGCGATATGAGTTCATTAAGAATCCCCATCACGCTACAGCAAGCAGTTATGCGCTGTTTGCGCCATAAATTGCAGCTGGCAAATCAGCATCTTGGCACCGACTATCCGGAGCCGAAAATCAACTATCATCAACGTGGTACCAGCGCGGGCAGCGCCTATCTGCAATCCTTCGAAATTCGTCTCAATCCAGTATTATTACTGGAAAATCAACAGCTTTTTATTGATGAAGTGGTGCCTCACGAATTGGCCCATTTACTGGTTTATCGCCAATTTGGTCGCGTTCCTCCGCATGGTAAAGAGTGGCGTTGGATGATGGAGCATGTCTTGCAAGTCCCAGCCAGCCGTACACATCAGTTTGAAGTCACCTCTGTGCGCAGTAAGACTTTTAATTATCAGTGCAAATGCCAGCAACACGCCTTAACTATTCGCCGCCACAATAAAGTTCAGCGCGGTGAGAGCGAATACCGCTGTCGCGAATGCGGTGAAAAACTGCAATTTGTCACGACAAAAAGCTGTTAGAAATTAACGTTAGTTGTTATAAAACAGCAGGTTAATTTGCCATTCATAAATATTATCTATAACCTGCCTGTTTTTCATTATCAGGCTGTTTTGAGATATGTTACGCAAACTTCTATTCCTGCTGGTTTTGTCCTCTCCCCTACTCCCACTCTCCGGTTACAGCCAAAGCATTAATAACTTTTCTCAGGCTAAAGCCGTTGCTGCGAAAATTAATCAGGATGCCCCCGGCAGCTTTTATTGTGGTTGCAAAATTGACTGGCAAGGTAAAAAAGGGGTTCCGGATCTGAGAAGTTGCGGCTATCAACCGCGTAAAAATGCTCAACGTGCCGCGCGGATTGAATGGGAGCATGTCGTCCCAGCCTGGCAATTTGGCCACCAGCGTCAGTGCTGGCAGCAAGGCGGGCGCAAAAATTGCACCAAAGATCCGGTCTATCGCCAAATAGAAACTGACCTGCATAATCTGCAACCCGCTATTGGCGAGGTGAATGGTGACCGCAATAACTTCATGTATTCCCAGTGGAATGGCGGCAACGGTCAATATGGTCAATGCGAGATGAAAGTCGACTTCAAAAATAAGTTGGCTGAACCCCCTACGCGCTCACGTGGTGCAATTGCCCGTACCTACTTTTATATGCGCGACCAATATCAACTTCGGCTTTCCAGCCAACAAAGCAAACTGTTCGAGGTGTGGAATCGTCAATATCCGGTGACAAACTGGGAATGTCTACGTGATGAACGGGTGGCAAAAGCACAAGGGAATCATAACCCTTATGTACAACGCGCTTGCCAGCAGCAAAAAGGCTAATCTAGTATACTGGTCAAAGTTTTCGTTTCAGGGCTCAAACAACTCATGCGCATACCTCGCATTTATCACCCGCAGCCTTTGCAGGCAAATACCGAATTGGCGCTCAGTGATGAAGCAGCCAATCATGTCGGCCGCGTGCTGCGAATGACTGAAGGCCAAAGTCTGCAATTATTTGATGGCAGTAATCAGGTTTTCGCAGCTGAAATTATCCGTGTGGATAAAAAAAACCTGATTGTTCGGTTGGCCGAAGGGCAGTTGGAAGACCGTGAATCCCCCTTAAATCTACATTTAGGCCAAGTCATTTCCCGTGGGGAAAAGATGGAGTTTACGGTTCAGAAATCCATTGAACTGGGTGTCGATGTGATTACTCCGCTGTTTTCCGAGCGCTGCGGCGTTAAGCTGGATGGCGAACGTCTGGCAAAGAAAATTCAGCAGTGGCAGAAGATTGCTATTGCGGCCTGTGAGCAATGCGGGCGCAATAAGATCCCGGAGATCCGCGAAGCAATGCAGCTATCTGAATGGTGTGCAGAGCAAGATGACAGCCTTAAGTTGAATCTGCATCCGCGTGCCAGCAACAGCATTAACACCCTCCCCTCGTCACTCAACAAAGTACGTCTGTTGATTGGCCCGGAGGGCGGCCTCTCTGCTGATGAAATTGCCATGACCTCACGCCTTGGATTTACTGATATCCTGCTAGGGCCGCGAGTGCTGCGTACCGAAACTACCGCTCTTACCGCAATCACTGCTTTGCAGGTGCGGTTTGGCGATCTGGGATAAAATTCGTTCCCGTTAGGAGAGAAGAATGATCAAGCTCGGCATCGTAATGGACCCAATCTCGTCCATCAATATCAAGAAAGACTCCAGCTTCGCTATGCTGTTAGAAGCACAGCGCCGTGGTTGGGAACTGCATTATATGGAGATGGGTGATCTTTACCTGCGTGGTGGTGATGGCCGTGCCCGTACCCGCCTGCTGAGTGTGAAACAGGATAAAGACGACTGGTTCAGTTTTGGTACAGAGCAAGACATCCCGCTGCATGATCTTGATGTCATTCTGATGCGTAAAGATCCGCCGTTTGATACTGAGTTCATCTACGCCACCTATATTCTGGAACGTGCGGAAGATAAAGGCACGCTGGTGGTGAATAAGCCACAGAGCCTACGCGACTGTAACGAAAAGCTGTTTACTGCGTGGTTCCCTGAATTAACGCCAGATACACTGGTCAGTCGTAGCAAAGACCACATCCGCAAGTTCCATCAGGAACATGGCGATATCATTCTAAAACCTCTGGATGGTATGGGCGGCACATCAATATTCCGCGTGAAACAGGATGACCCCAACCTGTCGGTTATTATTGAAACGCTAACCGAGTTGGGCAGCCGATTCTGCATGGCGCAAAACTTCCTGCCCGCGATTAAAGAAGGCGATAAACGCGTATTGGTGGTAGACGGCGAACCGGTACCTTACTGCCTGGCACGTATTCCGGCGCAAGGTGAAACTCGCGGTAACTTGGCAGCCGGTGGCCGTGGCGAAGCCCGCCCACTGAGTGAAAGTGATTGGAAAATTGCCCGTGCTGTTGCACCGGTACTGAAGCAAAAAGGCTTGGTTTTTGTCGGTCTGGATATCATCGGCGATCGCCTGACTGAAATTAACGTGACTAGCCCGACCTGCATACGCGAAATTGAAGCCGCTTTCCCGGATGTATCAATTACCGGCATGCTGATGGATGCAATCGAAGTGCGGTTAGCAAACAAATAACCAAAAAATGACTTGAGCGCCGCTTACTGCGGCCTCATAGAAGTAAGGCCCAGGGATGGACCGAGTCATGAACACAGCTAAAAACCCTGCGGCTTCAAGGGCGAAGGGGAGCCGTGACTTTATTCGCATTTATCCGCATACTGACAAGAGTTTATCCCTTAACTCAGCGAATCCTCTATATAACATAATGAATTTACAGCATCATTTTCTTATAGCTATGCCTTCACTTCAGGACCCCCACTTTATGCGCTCGGTTATCTATATCTGTGAGCATAATAAAGAGGGTGCCATGGGTTTGGTGATTAACAAGCCGATGGAACAGTTCACTGTAGAAACTGTACTGGAAAAACTAAAAATCAATCCAACACCACGAGATCCCTCGATTCGGCTGGATAAAGCGGTATTGGCGGGTGGCCCGCTGGCAGAAGATCGTGGTTTTATCCTGCATTCACCACAGGAAGGTTTTGGCTCCAGCATTCCTATTTCACCAGATACCATGATAACGACCTCTAAAGATGTACTGGAGACGTTAGGAACACCAGAACAGCCGAAAAACTTGTTGGTAGCCCTGGGGTATGCGGGTTGGCAGCAGGGGCAGTTAGAACAAGAACTGCTGGATAACGCCTGGCTGACCATTGAAGCAGATACGCATATCCTGTTTAACACCCCGATTGCTGAGCGCTGGCAAGCTGCGGCCAATAAGCTGGGTATCAATATCTTTAATATCGCTCCGCAAGCAGGACACGCCTGATGGCTAATCGCACGATTGTCGCCTTTGATTTTGGTACTAAAAGTATCGGCGTCGCTATTGGTCAGGAAGTCACTGGTACCGCCCGAGCGCTAACCTCTTTTAAAGCTCAGGACGGCACGCCGGACTGGCAGAAAGTTGAAAAATTGCTGAAAGAGTGGCAACCAGATTTAGTCGTTGTTGGGCTGCCACTGAATATGGATGGCACCGAGCAGCCGCTAACGGCGCGCGCGCGCAGGTTTGCCAACCGCCTGCATGGCCGTTTTGGTGTACAAATTGCCTTACAGGATGAACGCCTCAGTACTGTCGAGGCTCGCGCTAATTTGTTTGACAGTGGCGGCTATCGCGCGCTGGACAAAGGCAGTGTCGACGCCGCCTCTGCGGTCATCATTCTGGAAAGTTGGTTTGATCAGCAAGCGGGCTAAGTCTGCTGCGTTTGGCTTTCTGCAAACAAATTCCTACGTTCTGTTTCCACAATCCTACCCAGCATTCCCTAAGTGGCATGGCACCCATGCCCGCACAATTGTATACTGGATGGATGCCAATCAGCGGCTCAAAATATTGCACACCCTTCACGGGTGTTTTTTACATTTATTGAGGTTTTCTCATGACAAAAGTAACTGTTGCTGCGACTCAAATGGCCTGTTCCTGGGACCTGCCTAAGAACATTGAAAATGCCGAGAAACTGGTACGTCAGGCTCATGCCAAGGGTGCACAAATCATCCTGATTCAGGAGCTGTTTGCTGCACCTTATTTCTGCATTGATCAAAGCCCTGAGCACTATGCACTGGCCCAAGAGCTGGACAATAGCCCACTTATCCAACATTTTTCCAAGCTGGCAGCTGAGCTGGAAGTGGTATTGCCATTGAGTTTCTTTGAGAAAGCCAATAATGCCTATTACAACTCACTGGTCATGATTGATGCTGATGGTTCCGTGCTGGATGTGTACCGCAAAACTCACATTCCTAATGGCCCGGCTTATCAGGAAAAACAATTCTTTATCCCAGGCGATACCGGCTTTAAAGTCTGGCAGACCCGCTATGCCAAAGTCGGCGTCGGTATCTGTTGGGATCAGTGGTTCCCAGAAACTGCCCGTAGTCTGGCATTACTGGGGGCAGAAATCATTTTCTACCCAACCGCTATTGGATCTGAGCCTGCTTATCCTGACATCGATAGCCAGCCGCACTGGACTCGTGTTCAGCAAGGCCATGCAGCCGCGAACCTGGTACCAGTGATTGCTTCTAACCGCATTGGTACTGAGAAAAGCAAATATATCGATGGTTTGGAAATGACCTTCTACGGCTCTTCATTTATTGCAGACCAAACCGGCGCTCTGTTGGCTCAGGCCAACAAAACCGACGAAGCTGTGTTGGTTCACCAGTTCGATTTGCAGGAAATCGCTGCTCAGCGCGCGTCATGGGGCTTATTCCGCGATCGCCGTCCAGAAATGTATCAGGTACTTGCCACTTCTGACGGCAAAACCCGGAGATAATGTATGTCTGTTAAAAGCCCCGTGTTACAAAGCACTGCGTCACAAGCCCTGCCGGGTACTCCGCAGCAGGATGGTTTCTTTATGCCAGCCGAATGGGCAAAGCAAGATGCCGTCTGGATGTTATGGCCATATCGCCAAGATAACTGGCGTGGTAAGGGGATTCCCGCTCAGCAGACTTTTGCCAAAGTAGCGGAAGCAATCAGCCGTACAACCCCAGTATTTATGGGGGTTCCCGCCGAGTTTATGGCGCAGGCCAAAGCAACCCTACCGGCCAGTGTCACACTGGTAGAAATGGCAAGCGATGATGCCTGGATGCGTGATACTGGCCCGACTATGGTCATCAATGGTGCTGGCGAACGCCGCGCGGTTGACTGGCAGTTCAATGCCTGGGGCGGCCTTAACGGCGGTTTGTATGCTAATTGGCAACAAGATGAAAAAATTGCCGTTCAAGTGAGTGACTTCTTGAATAATGCCCATTACAGCGCACCATTAGTGCTGGAAGGTGGCTCTATTCATACCGATGGTGAAGGCACTTTACTGACTACCGCAGAGTGTTTGTTGAATCCTAACCGCAACCCGCACCTTAATCAGGTACAGATTGAACAGTTGCTGCGTGAATACCTTGGTGTCACACATTTCATCTGGTTACAAGACGGCGTTTATAACGATGAGACCGATGGCCACATCGACAATATGTGCTGTTTTGTCCGCCCTGGTGAAGTCGCGCTGCATTGGACTGACGATCAGCAGGATCCGCAATACGCGCGTTCTGTTGCCGCCTTTGAAGTTTTATCCAATGCCGTCGATGCCAAAGGCCGTAAGCTAAAAATCTGGAAGCTGCCGGCACCAGGCCCACTGTATAACACCGAAGCTGAGACTTTCGATGTGCTGTCTAGCGATGCCGTGCCACGCACCGCCGGTGAGCGGTTAGCCGGGTCTTACGTCAACTTCCTGATCAGCAATCAACAGATTATTTATCCGCTGTTGGATAGCCGCACTGATGGGCTGGCGCATGATCTGTTGCAGCAGATATTCCCTGGCTATGCGATTGTTGGTGTCCCTGCTCGCGAGATCCTCTTAGGAGGCGGTAATATTCATTGTATTACCCAGCAGATCCCAGCCGCCTAGTTTACCCTTCGTACCTGGAGCCGCAGCGGTGTTTGCGGCTCTATATCCATTAATGACTAACATGCTTCATTGACTAACATGGCGCTCAGCCAATACACCCTGCTTTTGTCGCTGCGCCATACCCTGCTCAAAAGTTTGCATCCCCCATTGTCTACCGCTCTGTATTACCGAGGGGAGTTGGTAGGTTTTACCTTCACGAATCAAATGACTGGCCGCCGTGGTTTGCGTCAATATCTCAAATACGGCGATACGTCCACCGCCCACTTTATGACACAATTTTTGTGCGATAACTGCGCGCAGGCTGGCCGCTAATTGCGCCTGAATTACCGCTTTTTCTGCCACAGGAAAAACATCCACCAGCCGATCGATGGCTTGAGTCGCGGTGCGAGTGTGTAATGTCGCCAATACCAAGTGCCCGGTTTCAGCAGCAGTCAGGGCTAAACGAATCGTCTCTTGATCCCGCAACTCTCCCAATAAAATGATATCGGGGTCCTGGCGCAATGCCCCAGTGAGCGCGCTACTGAAAGAATGAGTGTGACGGCCCAATTCCCGCTGCTGGATCAAACATGATTTACTGTTATGAAGAAACTCGATCGGATCCTCCAGCGTGATGATATGGCGCGCCTGCTTTTGATTCATCGCACTGATCATCGCGCTCAAAGTGGTGGATTTCCCACTGCCTGTCGCCCCGGTCACCAGAATTAAACCATTATCTTGTTCGATTATCTGACTAATAATATCTGGAACATCCAATTCATCTAGCGAGGGGTTAATTGCAGAAATCACACGAAAAGCTATCGATTGCCCCTGCTGTTGCTGAAAAACATTTGCCCGTAGCCGCTGTCCGGCACTCGTGGTACAAGCACAATCCACCTGCCCACTTTGTTGTAATTGTCGTTGTTGCGCCTCACTCAAGAAATGTTGGCTTAAGCCGTTAAGCCAACTGGCATTGATGCGCGGCCAGTGAGTAAAGGTTTTCAGTTCACCATCAATGCGCAATACCGGATGATAACCGGTACAAAGGTGCAGATCCGATGCATTATGATTTACACTATCCGCCACCTTATTAGCAAAATCCTGTTCGTTGAAGCCACCATCGGCATGTTCAGGTTTTTCCAACTCAATGTATTTGGTGGAAACACCATTAAATTCAGGGTTATCCGAGTCTGTGTTTTTATCATCCAGACAGGTGAAATCCATATCAAACTCCTGGGTCCATATGAGCACAATTGAGCAGAATCTACAGGATGTCAGAGCGAAAATCGCAGCAGCTGCACGCAACTGCGGGCGCTCTCCAGAAGAAGTGACATTGCTTGCAGTCAGTAAAACCAAGCCTGTGAGCGCTATCGAAGAAGCCATCGCAGCTGGGCAATACGCTTTTGGCGAAAACTATGTGCAGGAAGGGGTGGATAAAATTCACTATTTTGCAGAAAGCGCCCATGCCTCCCAGCTTGAATGGCACTTTATCGGCCCGCTGCAATCCAATAAAAGCAGATTAGTCGCAGAGAATTTTGCCTGGTGCCATACCGTCGATAGGCTCAAGATTGCACAGCGCCTAAGTGCTCAACGCCCGCCAGAAATGCCAGCACTGAATATCCTCATTCAGGTCAATATCAGTGATGAGCAGAGTAAGTCAGGTATTGCACTGGCGGGACTGCCCGCTTTGGCGGCCAGTATCAGTGAACTGCCTCATCTGCATTTACGTGGGCTGATGGCTATTCCGGCACCTGAAACAGATTATCAACGGCAACTGGCGGTATTTGAGCAAATGAATCAGGCCTTCTTGACTTTAAAAGCCAGCTACCCTCAGATGGATACGCTTTCCATGGGGATGACGGATGATATGGCCGCAGCTATTGCGGCTGGTAGTACTTTGGTGCGCATTGGTACCGCGATTTTTGGCTCCCGCGCTTAAATACCTAAAACCATTGGTTTAGGAGAACTGATTTAATGAAACATCGCAATATTACATTCATTGGTGCGGGCAATATGGCACGCGCAATTATCGCGGGTTTAGTGGCAGGTGGTTACCCCGCTAAAATGATCAGCGTTTGTGCACCTTCAGCTAAAAACCGTGATGCACTTGCCGCCGAGTTTGGCGTTATCAGTAGCGACGACAATATTGCCGAAGCGAAAACAGCAGAAGTCATTGTTTTAGCCGTTAAGCCGCAATTAATGGCTGCGGTATGCCAACCCTTGCAGGAAAATATCGATTTCACCGGTAAGCTGGTGCTGTCTATTGCCGCGGGTGTGCAGGTAGAGCGTTTCTATGCGCTGTTGGGCGATAATCTCAATCTGGTGCGAATCATGCCCAACACACCATCGCTGGTGGGGAAAGGGATGAGCGGCCTTTATGCGCCTCAGCAGGTCTCGCAAGATGACCGAGATTTCACGGCTTCACTGATGAGCTCAGTGGGCAAAGTTTGTTGGGTAGATGATGAAAACGGCATCAACAGCGTTATCGCCGCCGCAGGTAGCGCACCGGCCTATTTCTTCCTGTTTATGGAAGCAATGCAGCAAGAAGCCGAACGTTTAGGTTTTGACAGTGAAACCGCCCGAATGCTGGTGCAGCAAGCGGCATCTGGTGCAACAGCATTAGTGGAGGCCAACCCGCAATTACCGCTTTCAACATTGCGTGAACAGGTAACATCTAAAGGGGGGACGACGGCCGAAGCAATCCGGGTATTTAACGAACAACACTTACCTCAAATTGTTTCCAGTGCCATGCAAGCTGCCATTGTGCGAGCAAAAGAAATGGAAAAGCTGTTCTAACAGCGGCAAAATTTACAAAACACGACACTGGCCCTGACACTTTCCCGTTAAGATAGGGGCCGAGAAAGTAGGTAAATAGGCGGTCTATTTACCTGCATACCATATTGAATAAAGGATTAAGGCAACTCATGCTAACGCTGACTTTTCTGGCCAAAACGGTCATTGACCTGTATGTGATGGTACTGCTGTTGCGCATCTGGATGCAGTGGGTTCACAGCGATTTCTACAACCCATTCTCACAATTTGTGGTGAAAATAACCCAACCGATTGTCGGCCCGTTGCGCCGGGTCATCCCTTCTCTGGGGCCGATCGACAGTGCATCGCTGCTACTGGCGTTCTTGCTGATGACCATCAAGTATCCGCTGCTAGTGCTGATTCAGAGCGGTTCGATGTCACTCAGCCTGTATAACTTGCTGTTTGGTATTATTTCATTAGTGAAAGCGGCCGGTTATCTGATTTTCTGGGTGATGATCATTCGTGCGCTAATGAGCTGGGTCAGTCAGGGGCGTAGCCCAATGGACTACCTGCTGCATCAGTTAACCGAACCGTTAATGGCACCAATTCGTCGTATTTTGCCCGCCATGGGCGGCATCGATTTCTCGGCGATGGTGGTTATTCTGATCCTGTATCTGATCAACTATTTAGGTATGGATCTGCTAGGCGAGCTTTGGTTCGTGCTGTGAGTGCGGTTACCCCATTGCTGGACGGGCTGGCTCTCAGGCTATATATTCAGCCGAAAGCCAGCCGTGACCAGATAGTCGGTTTACACGGCGATGAACTTAAAGTCGCCATTACCGCCCCACCCGTTGATGGTCAAGCTAATGCTCATTTGATCAAATTTATCGCTAAACAGTTCCGGGTAGCAAAAAGCCAGGTGATTATCGAAAAGGGCGAATTGGGGCGGCATAAACAGATCAAAATCGTTAACCCGCAACAGATCCCCCCCGAAGTTGCGACACTGCTCGAATGATCAATACTTCCCGCTAGAATAATGAAATTCAGGACTCTTCCATGCAAAAAGTAGTATTAGCCACCGGTAATCCCGGCAAAGTGCGCGAGCTGGCAACCTTGCTGGCCGATTTTGGTTTGGATGTCGTCGCGCAAACCGAACTGGGCGTCGAATCTGCCGAAGAGACCGGCTTAACCTTTATCGAAAATGCCATATTGAAAGCGCGCCATGCCGCACAAACCACCGGTTTACCGGCTATTGCTGATGACTCAGGCTTAGCCGTTGATGCTTTGGGGGGAGCGCCTGGGATTTATTCCGCCCGCTACGCCGGTGCTGATGCCAGTGATCAACAAAATCTTGAGAAGCTGCTGGTCGCGTTGAAAGATATTCCTGATGAGCAGCGCGGTGCCCAATTCCATTGTGTGCTGGTCTATATGCGTCATGCGGAAGACCCAACGCCGTTGGTATTCCATGGTCAATGGCCGGGTGTGATTGCTCACCAACCTGCTGGTGCGGCGGGGTTCGGTTATGACCCTATTTTTTATGTCCCGGAACTGGGTAAAACAGCCGCAGAATTGACTCGTGAAGAAAAACACGCGGTTTCCCATCGTGGTCAGGCACTGAAACTGATGTTGGATGCCCTGCGCAATGCTTAAATTACCCCCGCTGAGTCTCTACATTCACATTCCCTGGTGTGTGCAGAAATGCCCTTACTGTGACTTTAATTCCCATGCACTGAAAGGCGATGTTCCCCACCAGGAATATGTAGAGCACTTGCTAGCGGATCTCGATGTCGACGTGCCTCTGGTCAGTGGTCGTGAGATTAGCACCATTTTTATTGGTGGCGGCACACCAAGCTTGCTCAGCGCCAAGGCGATGCAACTGTTACTTGATGGTGTTCGAGCCAGATTGCCACTGGCAATTGATGCTGAAATCACTATGGAAGCCAACCCCGGTGCCGTGGAAGCGGATCGCTTTAGCGGCTATCAGCGCGCCGGTATCAATCGTATCTCCATTGGGGTGCAAAGCTTCAGTGCCGAGAAATTAACACGGCTGGGGCGGATACACGGGCCGGATGAGGCCAAGCGTGCTGCAGAACTGGCAACCTCACTGGAGCTGCGTAGTTTTAATCTGGACTTAATGCACGGTTTGCCGGATCAGTCACTGGAAGAAGCACTGGATGATTTGCGCCAGGCCATTGCTTTAAATCCACCACACCTGTCTTGGTATCAGTTGACGATTGAGCCAAATACTGGCTTTAGTTCGCGCCCACCGACACTGCCAGATGACGACGCGCTGTGGGATATCTTCCAGCAAGGGCATCAGTTATTGAGTGCCGCCGGGTATCAGCAATATGAAACCTCCGCCTATGCCAAACCGGGTTATCAATGCCAACATAACCTAAACTACTGGCGCTTTGGCGATTATCTGGGAATTGGCTGTGGTGCACACGGTAAAATCACTTTCCGTGATGGACGGATCCTACGCACGATAAAAACCAAACACCCGCGTGGTTTTATGCAGGGTAAATATCTCGATAAGCAGTACGAGGTAGAAGCCGCAGAACGGCCTTTTGAGTTCTTTATGAACCGTTTCCGCTTACTGGAAGCTGCGCCACGGGCAGATTTCACCCATTTTACCGGATTAGCTGAAAGCACAATTCGCCCACAATTGGACGAGGCATTAGCGAAAGAATATTTAATCGAAACAGAGGAATACTGGCAGATCACCGAAAAAGGGAAGTTGTTCCTTAACTCGCTGTTAGAACTGTTCTTGTAACGCTACCTGTTTTATCGAGATAAATGAGAAAAACAGGTTCAGACGACATCTTCCGTCTGAACCTGCCAAACCAGAATCACGTTATACCCAATAGATTTCGAGTTGCAGGTAGGCGGCAATAGAATGAACCCAAGGAGTTGAGATAACTCAATGAGTTGGGTAAGTGATCGCGGCCAACAACCCTGCATCTTGAAAGGTGACGGGGATATTAGTTTAATGCTTTGAGTAAATCCTTACGCTGCTGCTCCAGAGCGGTCACACGCCCACATACTTCGTGCCCAAATTGCTGGAAATCCTGCTCCTGATTATTCCATTCGTTTTGGATAGCCTGCTGCAACCCACCCAGATTGCCCATAATGGCCTGCAATGGATTATTACCGCCACTGCCGCTGGTCGCCTGCTTAACACCCATTTCATTGAGACTGTCTTGCAACACACCGCCCATGCTCTGTTGCACCAACTGACGACCGTCTTTTTCAACCTCATCAATAGCTTTATGATGGAAAGTTAAGCCGTCGCTGCGTTTCTCAATAATGCGGCTCATTTGTTGTTTAAGCTGATCATTCAGCGTTGTCAGCCGGTTACGCACATTGCTGCTGCTGCCCAGTTGCTGAACAATCACTTTATCCAATGAAACCCGTGCTTTCTCCAGGCGCTGCTGTGCCCCTTGGTCTATCCACGGTAAATCTTTGCGCAAGGCCGTCTGATAGCGGAAAGCCTGCTGGCGCTGCGCATCGGTCAGAGTTAATGTCTTGCCATTACGGGTAACATCACCGTCGGGCGAAATCTGCAAATTACCGCTGGCACCCACCACCTGTACAGATTGCGGGCTGATAATCACATCATCCTGCGGCTTGACGCTGCACTGATAATCAGCCTGTGCCTGCCAGGCAGTCAGCATCAATACTGCCAGGCCGACCGTACGTAATGCTTTCATTTTAAGTAACATAAGACTCCTGAGAAGCTGTGCCATCCTGTATTTCTATGGCTATTTATAACGTGCTAATCCCCACCCTGCCAGAATTTACTTTAGGCATGAAGGGGAGCTGTCCTAAAAAATGGAGCGGCCAATCCGCTGTGCCAGTAGCTCTAAGGCAGCCGTTCCGGCCAGAGAGTTCCCGGCATGATCTAATTCCGGTGACCAAACCGCAATACATAATTCGTCAGGCACAATGGCGATAATCCCGCCTCCGACCCCCGATTTACCCGGCATCCCCACGCGGAAGGCAAATTCACCGGCTCCATCATACATACCGCTGGTAATCATCAGAGCATTGATTTGCCGCGCTTGCATGGGTGTGATAAGCGAGCCATGTCCACTAATACTGCGCCCCTGATTTGCCAGATAGACAAAGCAGCGAGCCAGTTCGACACAACTCATGCGCATGGCGCAATAGTGGAAATAGGTCTGAAGTACCGTCAGAACATCGTTGTTGAAATTACCAAAAGACTTCATTAGATAGGCAATAGCAGCATTGCGATCCGAATGCTCAAATTCCGAGCGCGCCACTCGCGGGTCGTAGCTAATGTTGTCGTCATTCACTAACTGGCGCACCACTTCTAACATCCTTTGCTTCGGTGCACTCAGGCGGCTTTGTAGCATATCGCACACCACCAGCGCCCCAGGATTAATAAACGGGTTGCGCGGTTTGCCCTTTTCTAACTCTAACTGCACCAGAGAGTTAAATGGCTGGCCTGATGGCTCTTTACCCACTCGCTGCCATATTTCCTGCTCGCCATAACGGGATAATGCCAGCGTCAAACTTAATACTTTTGAAATCGATTGAATAGAAAAGCGCTCATTAGCATCTCCGGCCTGATATATCGTGCCATCCAGTGTACAGACCGCGATACCCAATTTGTCAGCCGAAACTTCGGCCAAGGCAGGGATATAATCCGCCACTTTCCCTTGACCAATCAGCGGGCGCACCTGCTGCAAGATATCCGCCAGTAAGGTATTATCTAAACCTGTTGTTACCCCTAAAGCTGCTGCCACAACAATGCTCCCAATCAATCTCCGGTAACCGTTTCCGCTAACTGCGTCTGATAAAAACAAAGGCGCCTGCATTAGGCGCCCTTATCAATTATCTACCGTTAAAACGGAAGATCAATCCCACCAGATATCAAACAGCTCACTGGTTTCTACATTTTTCAATTTGCGAGCTTCCAGCCATTTAGTCACTAGCGCACGGTGTTCATCAGTGCAATGACCAATCTCTTGCAGGCAAATCAGGCCTTCCCACTGCAAATAGCCGCTGCCATCAAATGCCAGGCCGTTTGCTTCAATGACTTCATCGATAAAAGCATCGACAGTTTCATCAATAACATCAACACCAGTGCCTTCTGGGAAGGTCCACTGTACAGAAAAACCTAACTCCTGAAACTCGTCGATATGCATTTTTTTGCGTAAACGACGACTACGATTCTTAGCCATTATTCTTTCCTCTCAAACATCAGATCCCAAACGCCATGTCCCAGGCGCTGGCCGCGTAATTCAAATTTTGTCAGCGGACGTGAGTCCGGACGAGGCACATAATCATTCTGCTCTGAAAGGTTGCGGTACCCGTTCGCACCTGACATCACCTCCAGCATATGTTCCGCATAATGCTGCCAGTCGGTCGCCATATGGAACACGCCACCCACTTTTAATTTACTTTTTACTAATTCGACAAAAGGTGCCTGGACGATACGACGTTTATTATGGCGCGCTTTGTGCCAAGGGTCAGGGAAAAACAGCTGAACCATGTCCAGTGAAGAGTCCGGGATCATATTTTCCAGCACTTCGACCGCATCATGACACATAACTCGCAAGTTATTCAGGCCCGCTTCATGTGCTGAAGCCAGGCATGCGCCAACGCCCGGGGAATGTACTTCTATTCCGAGAAAATTCTGCTGTGGATTGCTGGCAGCCATAGTGACCAGCGAGGTTCCCATGCCAAAACCGATTTCCAATACTACTGGCGCTTCACTGCCAAACAAGGCAGTGAAATCAACAGGGGTTGGCTGATATTCTACGCCCATCACCGGCCAGTAGTTATCGAGCGCCAGTTGTTGGCCTTTGGTCAGGCGCCCCTGACGGCGGACAAAACTACGAATACGGCGCATCGCGCGGCCGTTTTCATCAAATTCCGGAGATATGACGTCATTTATCATGGTGCTTTCTGTCTGTTGGTTGCGTATACGAACGCGCATTATGCAAAGATACGCCAGTTTATCAACTCTGGCGGCCATAAGTACAAAATTAAGCGGTAAATAACCGATTAATGCGCATTAAAAGCAGCTAACACCGTTGTGATGTCAGGAACGAAGGGGGTTTACAGTCTGAAGAGTCTATGCTGCAATCCAGCCCTAATTTATTCTCTGCCGGATATCGATACCTGCTTATGATGCAAGCGCAACAATTCGCGCACGTGGTACTTGAGTGGTACCAACGCTTTGGCCGCAAAACATTGCCATGGCAATTGGATAAAACACCGTATCAAGTCTGGCTATCAGAAGTGATGTTGCAACAAACGCAGGTTGCAACGGTCATTCCTTATTTCCAACGCTTTATGCTGCGTTTCCCTGATATTCGTGCTTTAGCCGCTGCTCCGTTGGATGAAGTTCTGCATTTATGGACTGGCTTGGGTTACTACGCCCGCGCCAGAAATCTACATAAAGCCGCCCAAACAGTTGTTGAACGCCATCAGGGTGAATTCCCGACGACTTTTGACGAGATACTCGCATTACCCGGCATAGGCCGCTCCACGGCTGGCGCGATTTTATCGCTCTCTTTGGGGCAGCATTTCCCTATTTTGGACGGTAATGTTAAGCGAGTTCTGGCTCGTTGCTATACCGTTGAGGGATGGCCGGGTAAAAAAGATGTCGAAGGGCGACTGTGGCAAATTAGTGAGGATGTCACCCCAGCCAAGGGAGTGGGCCAATTTAATCAGGCAATGATGGATTTAGGCGCTATTGTCTGCACCCGCTCCAAGCCCAAGTGCGAACTTTGCCCATTGAATATAGGTTGTCTCGCTTATGCCAACCATAGTTGGGCGCGCTATCCAGGTAAGAAACCCAAGCAGACGATACCGGAAAAAACGGCCTATTTTCTATTGTTGCAAAACGGCCCTCAGGTATGGCTCGAACAACGCCCACCTGTTGGGCTATGGGGCGGGTTATTCTGTTTCCCACAATTTGCAGAGCAAGATGATTTGGATAGTTGGTTGCAACAACGGGGTATGGCTGCCAGTGAGTTACAGCAGTTAACCGCTTTTCGTCACACCTTCAGCCACTTCCATCTGGATATTGTTCCAATGTGGCTGGATACTGCATCAGCTCGTGGATGCATGGATGATGGGGCAGGTCTCTGGTATAACTTAGCACAACCACCGTCGGTAGGATTGGCCGCCCCAGTTGAGCGTTTATTACTTCAGTTAGCAAAAGAAGAGTTAGCAAAAGAAGAGCTAGCAAAAACTAAGTTAGCAAAACCATAACGGGCAACACCGCCGTCTACCCAAACAGTTTTTTGACGTCAGTCATAGAAGAGGATTGAGCATGAGCAGAACGATTTTTTGCACGTTTTTAAAAAAGGAAGCTGAAGGACAAGATTTTCAGCTGTATCCAGGCGAAATCGGTAAACGTATCTATAACGAAATCTCGAAAGAAGCCTGGTCACAATGGATAACTAAACAAACCATGCTGATTAATGAGAAGAAGCTCAGCATGATGAATGTCGAAGACCGTAAATTGCTGGAACAGGAAATGGTCAATTTCCTGTTTGAAGGACAGGATGTTCATATTGAAGGTTATACTCCGCCGAGTCAGTAACCACTCGGGGCCAACACACTGGTAACGTACCGTATGACGGGTATTACCCTAAATAGCTCGAGTTACAAAAAGGCAGCTAACGCACTGGTAACTTGAAATATGACGGGTAAATTCCTCATCAAGATATGGCTTGTAAGATGAAGAAAATTTTAGCTTTGTTGGTCATTGCACCTTTGTTAGTGTCTTGCTCAGGCAATAAAAATCAGGCAGATAACGAAGCCTTTATCAAAGACACGAACGGTTTTGAAATTTTAATGGGTCAGTTTGCCCATAACATTGAAAATATTTGGGGATTAAAAGAAGTCTTAATCGCGGGCCCAAAAGATTACGTTAAGTATACGGATCAATATCAAACCCGCAGCCATATCAACTTTGATGCCGGTACTATTACGGTTGAAACTATTGCCACGACCGATCCGGCGGCTCACTTACGTCAGGCGATCATTACCACATTATTAATGGGCGATGACCCAGGCTCCATCGATCTCTATTCTGATGCCAACGATATCCAAATCAGCAAAGAACCGTTCCTTTATGGGCAGGTACTGGATAACAATGGCGAGCCTATTCGTTGGGAATGGCGAGCTGCACATTTCGCCGATTATTTACTGCAAAACAAAATGCAAAAACGCACGTCTGGTTTGCATGTTATCTGGTCGGTGACCCTGCAATTAGTGCCTAACCATCTGGATAAACGAGCTCACAAATACCTACCACTGGTACGGCAATCAGCCGAAAAATATGGTGTAGAAGAATCACTGATTCTGGCAATTATGCAAACAGAATCGAGCTTCAACCCTTATGCAGTCAGTGGCTCTGATGCGCTCGGTCTGATGCAGGTTGTTCAGCACACGGCCGGGCGGGATGTGTTTAAAATGAAAGGTAAAAGTGGTCAACCTAGCCGCAGTTATCTATTTGATCCTGCTAATAATATCGATGCAGGCACAGCCTATCTATCCATTTTGCAAAATACCTATTTAGGCGGTATTCAAAATGCCACTTCACGCCGTTATGCAGTCATTACGTCCTATAATGGCGGTGCTGGGAGCGTGTTGCGGGTATTCTCCAGCGACAAGAACCAGGCAGTAAATATTATTAACAATATGGCACCAGGCGATGTATTCCAAACGCTAACCACTAAACACCCATCTGGTGAATCTCGCCGTTATCTGGTGAAAGTGAATAGCGCTCAGAAGAGCTACCGCCGCCACTAATACCGCTGCAACCTTAGTCTAAAAGATATCAATGGCACAGTTCGCTGTGCCATTTTTTATGACTAAAATTGTGATCAGCGGATAACTGTGCACATTTGAATAACAACCATTCGCAATAAAACGATTATAGTATCGCTCACTATTTTCGATCCACAACTGGCAGATTGAACAAATGGACTTTGGACTTACCGCATTTGAAATGGTGGCAATCTTCTCCACCATGGTCATTGCCTATATTATTTTTGGTATTACTGGTTTTGGTTCCGCGTTAATTGCCAGCCCGGTTTTAGCACTATTTATCCCCATAGCAAAGATTGTCCCATTGTTAGCCATTGTTGATATGGTTGCCGCAATCACTAACGTAGCGCGTCATAGCCGCCATGCGGATATTGCTGAGCTCAAGCGCCTGGTACCATTGATGATTATTGGCAGCCTGATAGGCGCAACGGTACTACTGCAAACCCGCCCCGATATTTTACTATTAGCGTTGGGCATATTTGTCATTTTATATGCAATTTACTCCCTCAGCCGACGCAAGCCACAAAAGCAGTTCAAACCTACAGCCGCCATTCCTTTTGGCTTAATTGGCGGTATCTTCAGTGCATTATTTGGTAGTGGCGGGTTTATCTATGCTATTTATTTATCCGGACGGATAGCCAGTAAAGATAATTTACGGATTACGCAGACGACACTTATTGGCCTGAGTACCCTAACCAGAGTGATTTTATTTGCGCTAGCCGGAGTCTACATGGACTTGTCAATTCTATGGATGGTATTGCTATTAGCCCCTGGGATGTTAGTCGGATTGGCGATTGCCAATAAAATCAGCTTAGGGATCAGTCGTGAACAATTGATTAAGATCATAAACATCTTACTATTGCTTTCAGGTACTGTTTTATTGGTACGTTATTTCGGTTACTGATCATCCTGATAGGGATAAAACATAGTATGACAGCCGACATTCTCATCGGCTGTCATACTGTTTTCAGATTACTGAGTAATTACATAACCAAAAATACGTCGCCGCTCTACATCACCTTTTTCGATATAAACACCCTGCAATTCCGGTGAGAAGCCCGGCAGTAAATTGATCCCCTCCTCTAAAGCGAGGAAATAACGCTGCACCGCCCCACCCCACATTTCCCCCGGAACGACACACAACACGCCCGGCGGATAGGGCAAGGCACCTTCAGCGGCAATACGCCCTTCCGCCTTAGCAATAGGAATCAATTCAATATTGTCACGGACAAATTGAATATTGGCATCCTGAGGATTCATAACAACTTGCGGGAAGCTGGCTTTTCGGAACATATCCTTTTGCAGCTGCTTCACATCATAACGGACATACAGGTCATGCATCTCTTGGCATAACTGACGTAAGGTATAACCGCGATAACGCTCTTCATTTTTACGATATATCGTCGGCAACACATCACACAGCAGTGCATCTTGTTCAAGATAGCGCTCAAATTGCACCAACATATCAACCAGATGAGCCATTTTGCTTGGATTTTCCGCCGGCGTCAGCAGGAACAAGATCGAATTCAGATCGCATTTTTCCGGCACAATGCCATTTTCGCGCAGGAACGTCGCCAGTATCGCTGCTGGCACACCAAACTGGGTATATTGTCCAGTACTGGCATCAATACCCGGCGTGGTCAGCAATAACTTACATGGGTCAACCAAATATTGGTCTTGGTTATATCCTTCAAACCCATGCCAGCGTTCATTGGGCCCAAAATTAAAGAAGCGAGCATCATTGGCAATAATATCCGTATCATAATCCTGCCAATTTTTCCCCCTCACTGTAGGTGGAATAAATGGCCGCAACATTGAACAGCGCTCTAATAATAATTTACGGGTCTCAATACCGAGTTTGACACAGTCCATCCACATACGGCGGCCACTATCGCCAGAGTGTATTTTGGCATTGACGTCCAATGCCGCAAATAATGGATAAAACGGGCTGGTCGAGGCATGTAGCATAAATGCATTGTTAAAACGCTTATGGTTACAGTGGCGCTTTTGTCCTTTGATATGGTTATCTTTTTTATGTACTTGCGAGGTTTGGGAAAAACCAGCCTGCTGCTTGTGTACCGACTGAGTCACAATAATCCCAGGATCGTTTTCATTGAGTTCCAGCAGTAACGGCGAGAAATCTTTCATCATTGGGATAAATTGTTCGTAACCCACCCACGCCGAGTCAAACAAAATGTAATCACATAAATGACCAATACTATCAACCACCTGCCGTGCGTTATACACCGTACCGTCATAGGTACCTAACTGAATGATAGCCAATCTGAATGGCCGTGCATCACCCGCACGTTCAGGGGCAACCTCACTCAATTGCTGGCGTAAATAACGCTCATCGAAACAGTGTGCGTCAATACCGCCAATGAAACCAAACGGGTTACGAGCAGTTTCTAAATAAACAGGCGTTGCCCCTGCTTGAATTAGTGCACCGTGGTGGTTGGATTTATGGTTATTTCGGTCGAATAACACCAAATCACCACGGGTCAATAAAGCATTAGTAACCACTTTATTAGCCGCTGAAGTCCCATTCAGAACAAAATAGGTTTTATCTGCATTAAAGACCTTCGCTGCATATTTCTGTGCATCTTTTGCCGCGCCTTCATGGATAAGTAGGTCGCCCAATTTGACATCAGCGTTACACATATCTGACCGGAAAATTGTCTCACCATAGAATTCAAAAAACTGACGGCCAGCGGGATGCTTACGGAAGAACTCACCACCTTGATGCCCTGGACAAGCAAAGGTTGAGTTTTTCATCTCAACATATTTCTTTAATGTTGAGAAAAAAGGCGGTAACAGATTTTTTTGATATTCACTGGCGGCAACCTCTACCTGAGCATTATAAAATGCCTTATTTGCCTCACCGAGTGTGATGATGCCTTTAATAAGAGGCAAATACTCCGCAGAAACCGTCTGTTCTGCCGTGACAGCAACAAAAGTAGGAATAGCAAAGCCCAGATCATATAGCTTTGACAATATACCGGCATTCGCATCTTCTACCGACATCACCACGGCGGCAACATCCGTAAAATCAGTCTGATTGAGATATACCATTCCACGCTGGCTTTCTATATAAGAAGCCAAACGAGCACTTGTTGCTATTTTCAATTGTGTCATGTCACTTACTCTCAAACGGTCAGGTATGAGGCTGCCACTTTGGCATATAGATAGCATCACATTGAGTAGCTTTTGTGATGCCGGCAAATTGATATCTTAGACATACACGTCTCCCAGCAAAAGGAAAGCCAGAATAGTGAATGAACTGGTCTCAGCATCGACCAATAGACATCAGTAAAATCAGAGTGTTAGCTCTATTTTTAATAATGCCTAACAGTGAGCAACACGTAGCCTTACCGCATGGAAGTGATAAGAGACTTAATAGAAATGGAGCAGAAGAAGTGACACGTAAGGCGCTGAATATGCATTGGATAGAGTGAAAATGCCATAACCGCCCCCGCTTAAACTCTCAAAATGATATGGACTAGTCGAATGAATAGTAACGCTAAATTCGCGCAATAATTACATGTTTACGAGAGCGATTCAACCCTTGAAATTCAATAAAAATGCATATTTAATGAATATCTAAGCTATTGTTATCTAACGAACTGAAAAATAAAAAATCTATAAATCAAGCAGATGAAACAATGCATTACGATGAAAAAATCATCGTGCCAACACTTTCTAGCGACTTTCGCATGAAAAGAGAACAACTGATCGCCTTTATATGAGAAACTCATTGACGATTTGGTGCTAATACGGTTTAATGCGCCCCGTTGCCCGGATAGCTCAGTCGGTAGAGCAGGGGATTGAAAATCCCCGTGTCCTTGGTTCGATTCCGAGTCCGGGCACCATATTTAAAGAAACCAGCTTAATAGCTGGTTTTTTGCTTTCTGGTATTTGGGCTCTCCAAACAGAATTAGCTCCTACGAAACCTCCGCCAACTGCGTTCAGCTTCAATAGATTATCCCTCTTCACCCCCTATCCACTTATAACCCATTCCATCATTGCCACACCATGTGTTACCAATGCAGCAAATTGATTTCTACACCGTCATTCGCAACAGAAAAATCCGAATTGGTTCAATTATGTTTTTTTTATCGTGTTTTATACCGCAGGCTAAGGTTTTAACGTGATATTCCTCATCGACAAAAAATAAGTTGATTATAATGTTTAGCATTAAGCCAGGTATGTTTATAGATCTGAGTTGGGGCCATAATGTCGAAAGTAACTAAAATACTGTTAGTAGAGGATGATCACCGTCTGGCCACTTTAATCGCTGAATTTTTAGCTAAACAACTGTTCGAAGTAAAAGTAATTAGCCGCGGCGATACTGTTGCTGATTATGTGAGAAATAACACTATTGATTTGATTCTACTGGATATTATGTTGCCAGGCATGAATGGACTTGATGTTTGCAAGGTCATTCGCGAGTTTTACCACGGCCCGATTATAATGATCACTGCATTAGGAGAGAGCCTGGATGAAATATTGGGGCTTGAGCTGGGTGCCGATGATTATGTTATTAAGCCCATTGAACCACGGGTATTGCTGGCAAGAGTCCGCGCGCAGTTACGTCGATTCACTCAGCCACTAAACAGCCTTCAAAACGCCACAATACATACTGAAGAATCAACAAATCTGATCTTTGGTCAACTGACAATTGCTCCCGCCTCTCGAACTGTCACTTTGTATGAACAAGATATTCCGATGACAACAGCAGAATTTGATGTGCTGCTGCTGCTGGCTAAAGATGCAGGTAAAGTGCTTAGTCGGGATGAATTATTGTTAGGTTTAAAAGGCATCGATTTTGATGGTGTCGATCGCACAATTGATATTCATATTTCCCGATTACGTCGGAAACTCGATGATGACCTTGATATTCCCAACAGGATTAAAACCCTGAGGAGTAAAGGCTATCTATTTAACAGTCATGGCTGGGACTGATTGAGACTGCAGATTATGAAAATAAAATTTACACCACGGTTTCGGGTATTTCTGCGGTTTTACTTGTTTTGGTTATTAGCCGCTTTAGCTCTTTATTACTCAGTATTGGTTATCCGAAACCAGGTGACTCAAACCCTGACGCATATGATTCAATACCAAATGATGCAGAAAACCCTCGCCAGTATTGAGGAACATATGCGCATGCAACCTCCACAAAACTGGCACGAATACGTGCAAAAAATGAACAGTTTATTTTCTTTTCCACTGAGCATAGAAAAGACCTCTAACTTGAAAAATCGAATGAATAAAGAGGACTATCAAACTTTGCTCCAAGATGGAGGGCTTTTTGTTCATGACGGTTTTATCTATAAAAGTATCAAGGGCACTGATGAAGTTTTGTTGATTGGCCCTATTATCGCCACTTTAAATGATAATTCCGAGGGCATATCAGGCTACGAAATACAGCTTTTATTGTTTGAGTGGGGCGGAACCATCATATTAAGTTTTATTTTTTCCTATATATGGCTAAGGCCAGTATGGAATAGCGTCAATAATTTGCGTAGCACTGCACAAGCATTAAGCGCCGGCGATCTCACTGCACGCGCATCACCCAAACAGTCATATCTAGTCAGACCGATTGCATTGGCCCTCAATAGCATGGCCGCAAAAGTTCAACAGTTTGTCGCCTTGCGGCAAGAGATGAGCCACACGATGGCCCATGAACTCCGTACCCCAATTGCACGCATTCGCTTTCATTTGGCGAACTATCTCGACCATCATTCAGACAAAGGCGATGTTTCTGATATTAATCGGGTTTATCAAGAATTGGATGAAGTGGAAACACTCATTTCGATGGCATTGAATTATGCACGTTTTGAGAGCGGTAGCGTTCGTATTCATCCGCGTAAACAATACGCATCAACATGGTTAGAAGAACAGGTAAAAATATCCCATCTCAGCGACCGGAGAATAGATGTAAAACTCCGCGTCAGTGATGACTTGGGTTGGATAGAGATTGATCCTCAGGTCATGCCTTATGTTACGCAAAACCTGCTCAGCAATGCTAAAAAATATGCCAGGAAAAATATTTATCTGAGTGCTGAGCGGGTGGGTGAACGTTTATTTGTTGTCGTCGAAGATGATGGGCGTGGTATTAATCAGGCTGATTATAAAAAGATATTCTTACCGTTTTATCGCGGTAAAGTTGATGAAGAAGCAGGAATCAGTGGCTTCGGTTTAGGTCTATCTATTGCTCTACAGGTCGTTCAATTACATGGCGGTAGTCTCAGTGTTACTCGTTCTGAAGAGTTAGGTGGCGCGAAATTTACTCTGGAGTTCCCCTGTAAGTATCGCCCTCCCGTAACCACCTGATACGTTTTGGCTATAAATATAAAAGTAGAGTCACGATCACTCACTTTATTTTAGATAATTAAATTTTAAGAATAACGTAGCAGGGCTGAATTTTCTCCAGCCCTGTATTACTACGCCCGTAGCAAGCAAATAATCTGCATATTTACAATTAGTAACAGGTTGTACAAAACCTAACATTCAGGCAACTAAACTACCGAACATAGAATAAAAACAATCATTAATATAGCTGCATAAACTGAATGCACAGACAGCAAAAATAAAATATTAACGTCTATTTAAGTATAGACAACATTTTAAGAAATAAGAATTAATCTGTCGCCTTCATAGAAATAACAACCTATTAAAGGGACTACAATATGAATATTGCATTAGTAGATCGTTCGCCATTAGCCGTATTGGGATTAGAGCACGGACTGAAAGAAAAAACACTTGATATCAATGTAGTAAGCATTGCTGATAATTTTCAACAATTAGAATATGAATTAAATCATAAAGATATAGATATCGTTTTTATCGGGATTTTAGTTGCAGATGACAAACCATTTCATAGTATAAAACAGGTTTATCAACTCAAAATACGTTGGCCTGATATTAAATTTGTACTCTATACCGATATCAAAAGTATCAGTGTGTTACGGTATCTGTCATATATGAAGATGGATGCGATATTATCACGCAGTGATTGCCTGAATAACTTAAAGAATAATATCATTAAAATCAGCAAAGGAGAGTTTTTTTGCAGCAATAACTATAGTGGGGAATTAACGAAAAATGCGATTGGGCGTAATTCGACAAACCGAATGATGACCAATAATGAAATTGAGGTTCTTGACAGAGTTTCGCTCGGTGAATCGGTTTCTGAGATTGCTGTTCAATCTCAACGTAGTATAAAAACTGTCAGTAACCATAAACGTAATGCCATGAGTAAGTTAGGGATAGAAACAGATTCAGAGCTTCATTTATTTATCATGAATGTAGCCGGAAAAATACCCATCTACTCTGAAAGCAATGAATTCGCTCTATCCTAACTGTCTATATAGAATAAGGAGGTTTTTATGGTTTATATATTAACATAGCGTTAATTGACCAAACGCAGCACACCCACTGAGCGATTACCGCCCTACCGACCTTAGTTTTTTATTAGCGAATTTTCCATAGAGTCTTCCTACGGCACTTGTAGATATTTCAGATCATTTGTTAGGAATACAATGAGCCACGACTGTGCTCAATTGCTGCATACCTTAAGCGGTGTCGTGCATGTTCAAACGGAACACAAAAGTTGGGTGATCCTACCAAGCCATGGGGTTTGGTTGCCCGCAGGGATTTATCACTACCTTCATCTGGCTAAAATCAAGGCCCGGAGATATCCCCTAAATAATTCGAGTTGCGGGAAGGAAGCTACAAAACCATGATCTTATTTGACAGATAATCTACTATTAACAACCAGATGAACATCAACCATAGTTACAAATTGCTACTTAAGTATTTTGATTGTTGTAATAAAGGAAAGGTAACTTATGAATAAAAACCGGATAGCTAAAATTCTGTTAGGTGCCATGGCCTTTGTCGGTACCATCACACTAATACCCGCAGCACAAGCCTGTACCAGAGCTGTTTATTTGGGGCCGGAAAATTTAGTGATAACCGGCCGGTCGATGGATTGGAAAGAAGACCTTCACTCTGACCTGTGGATATTTCCACGAGGAATGGAGCGCACCGGGAATGCAGGGCCAAACTCCGTGGCCTGGACATCAAAATATGGCAGCGTGATTACCGCAGCCTACAATATTGCCACCACTGACGGTATGAATGAAAAGGGCTTGGTGGTAAATATGCTGTGGTTGGCTGAATCCCAATATCCAGAGCCAACCCCCGCTAAACCCAATATTTCGCTGGCAGCCTGGGGCCAATATGTTCTTGATAACTTTGCTACCGTCGATGAAGCGGTGAATTACTTTAAGCAAGAACCTATTACTGTCTTAACCAGTAAAGTCCCCGGGCAGGAAAGGCTAGGCACTATTCATCTAACACTATCTGACGCCAGTGGCGATAGCGCCATATTTGAATATATTGACGGCAAACTTACTATTCACCACAGCCGGGAATATCAAGTTGTCACCAACTCACCGACTTATGACAAGCAATTAGCTATCAACTCGTATTGGCAAAAAATTGGTGGGACTAACATGCTGCCGGGCACTAATAGCTCCAGTGATCGCTTTGTGCGGGCGCAGTTTTATATTAATGCCATTCCCAAATATACTGATAAGCAACTGGCTACCGCGAGTGTACTGAGTGTTATTCGTTCGGTCTCAGTTCCTTATGGTATCAGTACACCGGATGAGCCAAATATCTCATCAACTCGCTGGAGAACTCTCTCCGACCAGAAAAATAAGATTTATTATTTTGAATCCACGTTGATGCCAAATACATTTTGGATCGATTTTAATAAGATCGATTTTTCGGAATCTGCTGACGTGAAAAAACTGAAGGTTAATACGCCACAAGCGGCTCAATATACCGGCGATGTCTCAGCACATTTCCAATCAGAGAAACCTTTTGTATTTGAACCGGTGACTCAGAAATCCTAACGTAACGGGTGGGTTGCACCATAAAAATAGGCAAGTGGGGCTACAGAACCTTCCGTCACATCGATGGAGCCATACATGGAGCCAACGCCACCACCAGCCATATATTTGAGTTGCGAAACACCTCGTAGGAGTGTTCTCTGGCGAGCATTAAGGTGGCATCAGCGTCAGCAATGGTATGTGAGATATAAAGCTCTCCCTTGATGAACAGTCCCCCCACAAATAATCAGAGGGCGCGCAGTCGAACATAGAAAAAACCCTCTGATAACAACTTATTTTCATGACAAAAGTTAACCCGAAAGAGTGATGTTTCTCTTGTCCTACAATGATAAACGAGTTATCACGTTTTGATTTTCAGGTTATTTAATATTGTCAAAGTCTGATACTTCCAGTCAGAAAGAGAACTGTTTCAACTGAAGTTGATGCGTTTTTTCATTGTCATACGGTGTTCTGTTTTCATCCACCAAACGCCCGGAAACATATTTTTTCACCAACTCCATATTATGAGTCGTTTTAGAAGACGCTACCGTAGCTAAAAACCCTTTTCTGAAATCCAACACGGTCTGAGACGAACTTTCATCATTAATCTGATGATAAGTATAGCTTTGCGACAATTCCAGCATACCTAGTGACAACGGCACAGTTGGATCCAGTGCTTCATGATAACTGGCTTGCAGGTGGGATTTTGTGTTCTGCACCCTCTGACTAAGCTCACCTCTACTGTTGCTGCTCTCTTCCGTCGTTTGGCTAAAATTGTATGCGAAGGTATCTTTCTCATCCTTCTTAAGCGGATTGGAGGATGTTTCCACTTGCTGGAAAGATGCTGAAAAATCAGCCAAACCACTCTGATAAGTACGCGCCTTATCCGACTCCGACATGAAAATTGTCTTTTGGCTGCTGTCTATTTCATTGGAACCATAATGGCTATTCATTGCACGAAAAGTTGTCTTAAACATATCCATTTGCGCTTTGTCGCCACGTCCACGGAAACTTGCACTATCTAACTGCTGTTCATACGCAGAAAGTGCTCGAACTTGCTGTCCGTATGTCCCCAAGACTTCAGGATGGCTAAGATCAGTATTTAATTGAAAAGAGACACTACTATCTTTGTAGCTTAACCCCCTGCTGACATTATCACTTTGATAATTCAGTGATTGGAGAGAGTCATTTCCTTGCCGCACATCAGTATTCAAATCAACCGACTTCAGGATTGTATTATCAAATTGAGTTAATCCATCAATGCTGACGACCGGTGGCTGAGCAGACAATCCATCAAGAGCTGCCTGAAATGCATCGGCAAGACCTGAAATAGCCAAAACCTCATTTTCATCAAGGTCACCATGACTAGTTTGTACTTGTGCGACGATGCCATCTTGCTGTCGGGACAGCGACACACTGACTTTCACACCGCTTTGCGTAACGATGCCCAGTGCAACGGCCGCGGCCTTATCATTGTCGCCACTGACCTGAACATCAACAGATGATGCCACCGCACTGGAGAAATCTTTTGGGTCATCCTTCAATTGCAATAACAGCGCCTTTCCTAATCCCTGAAATGAAACGGATACTGGCTGATGAAGATTTGCGCTCATCAGATAGGCTAGTTGGCTATTGCTACTTGTGGCCGACGTACGTAATTTTTGCGCACCAATATTATAAATAGCATTAATTTCATCAGAGGCATCACTCAAAGTGACACGAGTCGAAGGTTGAAACGTTGCTTGTGACTGTTTGGCTCCGGTAATAACAGTGCTCACAACACGAGGGACAGGAAATCCGATACTGCTTATCTGGGCTACCATAGGTCTCATCTCATTTATTTTGTCTACCTCTGGTATCGACCAAAACCCGACTGACTTAAATAAAAATAGCTATGACAGTGCCTACTTATTTTAATGAGCACTCATATTTTCGAGATAAAACCTTAACCTAATGAACCTCGTCGATAACAAATAAGTTAGATATATTATTTAGTATTAACCTATTGATGTTTATATCTTTGAGTTGGGGCCGTGATGTCAACGGTAACGAGAATACTGTTAGTGGAGGATGTACCAGATAGTTAGTGCCATGATTGAAAAGGCTCAGAGCAATGCCCTCGCACACCTCTGAGCCAGGTTTTACCCGCTAAATTGCAGAAAGTTATCTGCTAGCGTTACATTTTTTTATCTTGAATTTCAAAGCGCGGTGAAACAAAACCATAGAGTGTCCACCCCAGGAAAGTCACGATAGCGCCATACATCATGGCTTCTTCACCGGATGAATACAGAGCATAGAAGTTATATAGAGCACCAATTAGTGCAATGATATTGGCTATCCGAGCCTTAGAAGGATCAACCTTAGCCACTTTCTGAATAATAATCAGCGCCGCCATCGATAAGATATAAGGAATAATATTGGTAACCACTGCCAAATTAACCAGTACGTTAAACTGCTTATTCAGTGAAGGGCTAATAGTCATCAAAGACAGTACTGTCTGAATAACCACAATAACGAGCATGCCTTTGATGGGCGCTTCTGCTTTACTGATTTTGGAGAAGACTTTCGGGAAATAACCTTCATCGGCGGAGGATTTAAACACTTGGGCAATAGTAAACTGCCAGCCTAGCAAGGAACCACAGCAAGACATCACCATCAGCGCCATAATAATTTTACCCACGGTAGGGTCAAACATCTGGGCAAAAGCCAAACCGAAAGGCGCGGTAGAATTCGCTAAATCTATATTCGGCACAATACCGGCAATCACGTTGGTTGAAACGATGTAAATCACCGCTGTACCCAGTGTTCCGCCCAACACCGCAATAGGGACGTTTTTCTCCGGATTTTCTACCACATCAGTGTTGGCGCAGGCTGACTCCAATCCCAGAAATGCCCACAATGTCATGGCAATAGAAGCACCAATGGCTTCAAAAGTTGGCACATGATGGGGGTTCCAGGACTCGGCATATAGGGTCGGGCTAAACCAGAACCAACCAATGACGGACAAACCCACCACCGGAATGATAACCCCCCAGACGGTAATTTCACTGATCTTACCGGTAATGCGTGCACCACCGAAGTTGGCAACAGTACACAACCACAGCACACCTATCGTTGCCAGACAGATCCCCAACGGACTCAGCTCAGCACCAATCAACTCGGTACCGTAACCCACCGCCGAGATAGCAATAGCCACGTTAGCAATCAATAACGAAACACCATAGGTATAGTTGGCCATAAAGTTGCCAGACTTACCGAAAGCATATTCCGCATAACCGCCCATACCGCCAGACTTATGGCTAAACATCCCGCATTTGGCGAATGCATAGGCCAGCGCCATCGACCCCACAGCGGTCACTAACCACGAAACGATAGAGATAGTCCCCACTTCCGCCAGCTTAGTTGGCAGCATGATGATCCCTGACCCCATCATATTCACCGCAGTCAAAATGGTGAGCTGAACAACACCCATTTTGTTCGATTTAGACGCACTCATTATCCTTTCTCTCTGTAAAAATTGAGAAAGCGGAGAGCATGGCTGGAGCACGACGATAAAGCCATCTCTCCGCAATTTTGGTTATCAAACAATCAATTTGGCTCAATACATAGCCAACAGCTTATGGTTTGATGACATAGCCATAAGCACGTTTACGGCCATCGGTATCTTGCTGGATGTAGACCCCCTGTAGCTCAGGCGCAAAGCCCGGCAACAGGTTAATGCCCTCTTCCAACGCCAGGAAGTACCGCTGTACTGAACCGCCCCATACTTCACCGGGAACAACACACAGAATGCCGGGTGGATAAGGCAGCGCGCCCTCGGCGGCGATACGGCCTTCTATCTGATCCAATGCCACCAACTCGATATTGCCACGGACAAATTCGATATGTGCTTGTTGCGGATTCATTACTGCTTTCGGGAAATGCGCCTTACGGAACATCTCTTTCTGTAACTCTTTCACATTGTGGCTGACATACAGATCATGCATTTCCTGACACAGCTGGCGGATGGAGTAACCCTGATAACGCGCTTCGTTAGCCTGATAGATTGATGGTAATACTTCAGCTAACGGCGCATCTTGCTCTAACAGGCGCTCAAAACGCGCAATTTGAGCAACAAGATGCTGCATCTTGGCCATATCTTCCGCTGGGGTCAGCAGGAACAGAATCGAGTTAAGATCGCATTTTTCTGGCACGATGCCATTTTCACGCAAGAAGTTCGCCAGAATGGTGGCCGGGACACCAAACTTCTCATACTCGCCGGTCTGCACATTGATACCCGGTGTGGTCAGCATCAGTTTGCATGGGTCGACAAAATATTGATGTTCAGCGTAGCCCGCAAAGGAGTGCCAACGTTCTCCCGGAACAAAGGCAAAGAAGCGCAGATCATTGGCCATTTGGTCGGTATCGAACTCCTCCCACCGACGGCCATCAATAGTTTCCGGCACGAACGGGCGAATGTGTTGGCACAGCTTCAGCAACTGTTTACGGGTTTCGATCCCCAGCTTGACGCAGTCCATCCACATGCGCTTACCGCTTTCGCCTTCATGCATCCTGGCATTCACATCCAGCGCAGCGAATAGTGGATAGAATGGGCTGGTTGAGGCCTGCATCATAAACGCGTTATTCATTCGTTTATGATTCACATAGCGCGCCTGGCCTTTGATATGCTTATCTTTTTTGTGGATTTGAGAAGTCTGAGAGAAGCCAGCCTGCTGCTTGTGGACAGATTGAGTCACCAGAATACCCGGATCGTTTTCATTCAATTCCAGCAGCAGTGGAGAACAATCTTTCATCATTGGGATGAACTGTTCGTAACCCACCCATGCAGAGTCAAACAGAATGTAGTCACACAGATGACCAATCTTATCCACCACTTGACGAGCGTTATAAATCGTACCGTCATAGGTGCCTAACTGAATCACAGCCAACCGGAATGGCCGTTGATCTGCGGCCCGCTCTGGTGCCACTTCGCGAATTAAATTGCGCAGATATTTCTCTTCAAAGCAGTGCGAATCGATGCCACCGATAAAACCAAATGGGTTACGCGCGGTTTCCAAATATACCGGGGTCGCCCCAGCCTGAATTAATGCACCATGATGGACAGACTTATGGTTATTACGATCAAAAAGAACTAAATCACCTGGGGTCAATAAAGCGTGTAGTGCAACTTTATTTGAAGAAGAGGTTCCATTCAGAACAAAGTAGGTTTTATCGGCATTAAAGACTTTTGCCGCGTGTTGCTGTGCCGCACAAGGTGCCCCTTCATGAATGAGCAGGTCACCCATAGAAACGTCAGCATTGCATAAATCGGAACGGAATAAGGTCTCACCAAAATAATCAAAGAATTGACGGCCAGCCGGATGGCGGCGGAAGAATTGCCCGCCCTGATGCCCTGGGCAGTCGAACGCGGCATTCCCCTGCTGCACATATTCTACTAAGCTGCCGAAAAATGGCGGCAGGACTTCTTTTTCATATTTGGTTGCGGCGGCTTCCAGTTGTTTACCATAAAAATCATTATTGCCATCATCCAGTTCAAACACACTAGTCACTCGCGGTAAGATTTCAGCGGGTAACTCTTCTTGGTGGCAAACGGCAACGAATATCGGCAGGCCAAAACCGGTTTGTTCTATCCTATCGAGTAGACCCGTCACTGCGTCATCTACGGAAATAACAACGGCGGAGATATCAGTGAAATTTGTATCATGAATATCAACAATTTCACGTCCAGTGGTAAAGCAATTTGATGTATTGGCACTGACCGCAACTTTTAATTTTTCCATATTACCTATCTCTTCATTTATTTATAGCTAAGCATGATCACAGAATTAATTTCCATTAATTCTGAAAGCAAGGCACGGCTACCCGTAATAATTCAACTTACTGAATTATTGAAACGGAAATAACGAATGTCAGGTGATATAGACCACCGAATATGGTGTCAAAATATTGTGAAAAGCCAAAGACTACTGATCATTCTGAAAAATTAGAGATAGCACAATCATGAAGACTCAGTGACTGAGTACCCAAACATAATGAATTCAGAATAAAGAATGACGGTCCACAACAAGAGATACCATTGAAGAAGAAAAATTATCTGGCGTTAAACAGATAGAAGTCAAAACAACTACGATGCAATAGCATCACAAGATGGGTTACACACTGGATATGTGACCAAAATCTATTATTGTATTTCATTGCCTATTTCCTCATACCTCTAACATTGCGGAAATCAGGGTTATTATCGCGGTTAGACAGACCTAATTTGAATGCCTGACACCAATATTATCTAGCTCATTGATAGAAATTCAAGCTTATTTTGCATGAAAATCAGCCATAATAATGACGATGCTAAAAATATATTACCGTGCATATGTTAGAAAAAATAAGTATACGTTGCGGTGTAATTTCCATATTAATATAAGCCGTTAATTGTTATTAATCCCATTACAATATTTATCATTTCACTAACATAATAATATATTTCTGATTGTAATCGGTGTTCGATTCAATTAACGGCCTATTTATCTAATGCAACAGTGCCAACGATTCTGAAGTATTCGTCATTTTACCCATCACAAAAGCCAAATTAGCGGCCGCGACCAAAGATGCGGCATGGGCGTCAGTGCTCATTTGCTGTGCATTCAACAATCCATTAGCAGCCTCGTTGGCGACCGTTATGGTGCCGACACCATTGCGATAAGACTCCAGCGCAGCGTCATAGGTAATAAACGAGGTTTTCACCAGAGTTAATGCCGCCTGATTAGCTTCAAGCGCAGAACGTAAAGTATCTGCTGCGACGACAATTTCGCGCACCGCTAATTCTTGCGTTTTCTTAAATCCTTCGGCGGCAACCGCTGCTCGAGATTCCGCCTCTTTCACCCGCGCGGCACGTATCCCTCCATCGTAAAGAGGAACACTGACACCGACTAAAATACTGGAAGATGAAGTTTGTGGGCTAATACCCGGCAGGCCCTGAATATCAAAATGCCCATCACCGCTTGCCACCGCCCCGGCCAGATAGACTTTCGGCAAGAAATCAGCTTCTGTTGCTTTGATACCCGCCTTAGCCGCCTCGACCGCCGCGTAGCTGGCTAACACATCTGGCCGCTGGGAGAGAGCCAGTCGAATCATCTGTTCGGTTGGTGCACTCATCCCATCCGGTAAAGCACGATCTTCGGCATAAGCGACTTTAATATCCAATGAGGGAGAAACCCCCATTGCGCCCAATAATGCCTGATAAGCATCACGTTCAGTGCCCTTAGCCACCACACGACGCAACTCAGACTGCGCAACCTGCTGGCGTGCTAGTGCGACTTCAACTGTCGTTGCGATGCCATTTTTGCGCCGTTCCTCGGCAGCATCTTGAATCTTTAGGCTATTTTTCAGTGTTTGTTCTGCTATCTGGCGCTGAGTTTGTGCAGCACCATATTGGAAATACGTGCGAGTAACATCATAGATTAGCTTCTGGTGCATACCATTAAAGGTCACATTGGCGGCATAAGAAGTCTGTTTAGCGGCATCAAGCAACGCGCTGCGCTGACCAAAATCAAAAATAAGCCACTGTAATGCCAAGGCAGGAACCACTGCACTCCCGCTGGTTTTCAAATCCTTTTCGTTGCCGATGGCATAAGGTAAAGGCGTGGTCGTACGCTGATAACCACCAATCACACTGGCCGAAATTATGGGTAAAAATATCGCCTCCCCCATTCCAACCGCCAGCGCAGCCTGCCGTGCTTGTTGCCAGGCAATGCGGGTATCTGGATTTTGGCTCTGGGCGATATCAATCAATTCAGGTAACGAATAAGTATGCTCGCTTTTTATGCTGGGCGGCGGTGCTAATTCCGCCACCAGCGGGTTCGCCGGCACAGAAAAATTGCCGCTCCCTATAGGCGCATTTGCATCCGCCTTCCAGGGTTCGGTATAAGATGCAGGTGCAAGATCCAAGCTGTCTGTAGCACAACCGGCGACCAGTATGCTTAGACTCAATACCGAGCCAGTCAGACCTATTTTGGCTATCCGGGCCATCAATACAGCGTGCGTCATCATGTCATCCAATTCCCAGAAGTTTCTCAAGCCGCTTTATACGTTGTTGAATAGTCAGATCAATCGGCGATGCTCCCTGCCGTAATGATTCGCTATTCGCTCCTTGCTCATCCGATAATGTCGCGGCACCGCTACCTGTCGAGAGGCGACGCAGTTGTGCCACATCAGAGGCCGACTTTTCCGTCGGTAGAAACAGCACCGGGCACAACTTACCCATCTCTGCGAGTATGGCCTGTAAGCGCGCGCACTCTTCTCGCGAGGGGCGTAATTGTGCAGGTTCAAAGGGGATCAGCGCCAACTCTTCTTGCGCGCTGGTGATCTCCGCCTCGACCGTTGTGGCTTCTCTGAGCGCCGCAGGCCGGGCATCGGGCGCTAATGTGGCCAGGTTTGTCAGCCCCTTTAAGGCCTGACTAATATGGACCTGCACCGCATCTACAATCGCCACCGGCCACAGTCGGGTGAAAATCAAATACACCACCAGATTTCCCAGCAAAATACCCAGCACCCTATCCAGAGCTACGCCCAGATCGGTGCTTGGCCCGAAGCCTTGTAATACCGTCAGCAAGAAAGCCAGCCCAACCTGTACACCGGCATAGGCAATACGTTCACTGCCACATGACACCCAAGCGGCCAAGAGAATGCAACCAAATACCAGCGCCATCAATTGCCCAATATCGTTCATATGGGGAATGATGAAGATAATCGACAGCACTCCCATCAATGCCCCGATCAAACAACCAATAATCCGCAAAACTAGCTTATGCACCGTCTCACCAGTGGTGCCCAATGCAGCAACATAGCAAGTGATCATGGCGGTATGAATGTCCTGCCAATCCAGCGCGGTGTAAATCAGATAACAAATCAGCGCCGCAGCAGTAGTTTTCAGTGCGAACTGCTGATGAACAGGATTGGTTAGAGCGTCTGCGGCAAAGAAGGTGGATTTCGGGGCATTCAGGTCTTGCCCAATATTGGCAGTTGCCAGTGCTGTCAGCGCGTTTCTGATTTCATTGATTTCATCGCTGGGATCGTCAATGGCGAAGTGAGGGGTAAGCGCAAGATTGCCAGCAACAATCGCCTGCGCCGCACCATCACAGTAAGCCGCCAGCTCAAGGCGCGCATTCTCCGCTGAAGTCGCAGGTAAAGCCGAAGTAGCCAACAGTAACCGGTAACTGCTTTTTACTGCACTTTCAAGCCAGGCTGCTTCAGCCGAGGGCAGCAGATGAAAAATACGCACAAAAAGCGCCCGTTGCTGATGCTCATTTTGCCCTTCTTGCAGCAGTTCCTTAACCCGATCCATAGTGGCAGCATCGGGTTGACGCAATGCCTCGGCCACCGCCAATAATCGCTCAGATAGGCTGTCGCGCAATAAGCGCTGTGGCATGCGGCCAAAGAAAAGGTTAAAAACAATCAACAGCAGCATTGGGGAAACAGCCATTAACCAGGCATACAGCAGCCCCCGAGTAGCCACTTCTCCCATGGGGATATTGCTCAGTAACGTCATGACAAAAGCAATCACCAGCGCAATAATGCTGCCGACCGGGCCGAGCTTACTGGCAGATCCGAGATAGAGAAAGAGAAACGAACTGACAATCAAGGCGGCCATGCGCAGTGGCGCGGCTTCCAGAGTGAAGTGGATAAGTAGAAATACCAAACCAACAACCAGCGACACCAATATGGTGATCGCAACCGCCATCACCATGCTCTCGACGCCATCAGGTTTCATCACGAAAATAATGAGATAACAGCTAATCGCGGATTCTGGAATGCCATATATCATGGCAATCATCGCCATCAATGCACAGAGCGCAGCAACACGCCACGCCTGAGCCACCCTGCCTGGGAAATAGGCTAAATCAACTTTTGCCTGACGGATTATGCCGCCAAGCGTACCGTCAGCAACCCTCGTCATTTCGCACGATAACCACAGCAGTCGCCCCGATTCGCATCAGGTCCTCCGGCGGTTTTTCCAGACTAATCCTGACAGGGAAACGCTGAACAACACGCACCCAATTTAATGACTTCGGCACATAAGGCAGGCCGCGTGGGATATTCAACATATCCTCAGAGCTTACGCCCCAACCAATCCCCTCAACTCGCCCCTGAATCGCGTGCTGTCTGTCTGCCATAACATAGACGGTGGCGCAATCACCCACCTTGATATGCTTCAACTCCGTTTCGCGGAAAAATGCCGAAGCATGCCAGTGTTCGGTATTGATAAGTGTGAAAATAGCCTGGTCCGGGACGACAAACTCCCCGGCAGAGACAGTCAACCCGACAACCCGACCATCATGGGGCGCGCGGATTTGCGTATTCGCCAGTTCCCGTTCAGCAATAGCAAGTGCCGCGCGGCGCGCCACTACCAGCGCTTCAGAAGCGGCAGTGCTGCTGACCAATGCCTCTGCGGCAAATGACTGTTTTAATGCCTGTTTTAGGCTGACTTCAGCATCATGTTTCGCCGTCGCTGCATCATCTACCTGCTGAGCGGTAACGTAGCCTTTGGGGAGTAGCGGTTGTAAGCGAGCTAACGTCTGAGTCGCTAATTTGAGATTGGCTTGCGCCCGAACAATCTGTTCATTGGTAATGGCTGCGTTGGACTGCTCTGCGACCACGGTGCGTTGCTGGGTATCGCGGGCAGCTTCTGCCATTTTCAACTCAGCCTGTGCTTGCTCGACTTGCAAACGGTAGAGGTCCGGCTCAATGGAAAACAACAAATCACCACGCCGGACTTTGCTGTTTTCCTCAACATTAATTGAGATAATACGGCCCGGGACCGAGCTGGCAATATGCACCACGCTAGCCCCCAGTTCCGCATCCTCAGACAATGGATTCAATGTGGTCTGCCGCACCGATAGCCAGCCAAAAATCACGGCGGCAACAACAATAACGCCAGCAACAATGAGTGCCAATCGCCGCTTACGCTCACTCCCTGGTAGTTTATTCATATTCATTATTCATCGCGTAAACAGTAATAGGGAACAGACGAATGCCACAGCAAGCGCCAGGCAGACATACACCAACAGCCGCAATGGCAGCACCTCATCAATACCAACGCGAATAAACAGAACACGAGCAATCACCGCAGTGATTATCCCGATAAAGGCGCAAGCCATCCAGGAAGGAAAATAGGACCCCACTAGCGAAAATGAGGGAGCCTCAGCACCGGAGCAACCACTCAGGGTGATAGCCGATAACAGAACCCACGGCCCACACCATCGATTCTGTTTCGCACCGCTTAAAAGCATAAAGAAAAACCACGGCTGCTTCCTAAGGGAAGTCATATTATTCATTGAACAACCTCAATTAACTGGCGCCACCCTATCAGAAGTCAGGGTTTGTCATCATAACAAACCGCTAATGATCACTTCCCAGCGTGTTTTTGAAAATTTGCCCATCTTTCATAATGACTCTAAATGCTTTATCTGGCTGGGCTACGAGTTGAATATCGTCCAAAGGATTGCCATCAACCAGAATCAGGTCAGCCAGCGCACCATTTTCCACCACACCCAATTTTCCTGGATAAGGGTTTCTCGGGCCAGAAAAAGCACAAAGTTCAGCGTTAACACTGGTCGCCATTTTGAGAATTTCAAGCGGTGAATACCATCGCGTCAGTTTGGCTAATTGTGCCCCTTGCCGGGTTGCCAGTCGGGCATCAAACAGCGTGTCAGTGCCCCATGCTGTCTTGATATTGTATTTTTTCGCCAACATATAGGCGGTATCAGTCCCAGCCACCATTTCAAGTTGCTTGGCTCGCGATGCCGGGCTTGGCGTTGGCACCGCATCTTCATCATCAAGGAAAGGTTGTAAGCTCCACCAAATACCTTTTTCGGCCATTAGCTGCACAGTTTCCTCATCCAACAACTGGCCATGTTCAATACACTTAACCCCACCTTTGATAGCCATAGTAACAGCACGGGGGGTGTAAGCATGGACTGTCACATAGGTGCCCCAGTTTTCAGCTGCGGTAACTGCGGCCTGGATTTCTGCTACAGAACCTTCCGTCACATCGATGGAGTCGTACATGGAGCTGACACCACCACCAGCCATATATTTGAGTTGCGAAGCACCTCGCATGAGTTGTTCTCTGGCGCGCAGCAATACCTGATCAGCACCATCGGCAATTGCCGTCATCCCCACACGCTCGGCGTAACTCAAGGGATCTGATGGGGTATGTGGCAATTCACCCAGCAAACGAAAATCACCGTGCCCACCGGTTTGAGTGATAAATGCACCCGAAGGGAAAATTCGTGGGCCAATAGCGACATGTTCATCAATGGCTCGTTTCAAACCAAAAACCGGCCCGCCCATATCACGTACCGTGGTGAAGCCGCGCATTAAGGTGGCATCAGCTTCAGCAATGGCCAGCGCCTGAATATAGTTAAAATCTGCCGTCATAGCGGTCATCATTGACGGGCGAGCCATAATGGCGTGCCAGTGAGCATCAATCAGCCCCGGCATTAATACGCCGCCACCGCCATCAATTAGCTCCACATCCGGTGAAAGCGGTGTATCCGCAGGCTCTACCGACTTTATTTTGTTGCCTTCCACTAATACTCGCAGCCCGTCTCGTAGTTGGTCTGAAACACCATCAAAGACACGAACATTAATAAAAGCCACCACACGTACCGCATTAGCGGCAACATCTCTTTTTTGCGATTTTGCTCCCGGTACTGCCGCCGCAACCGTTGCCGCAGTAATAGGGGCTGATTGCGTTGCTTTCTGGGAAAACACCGTATTGATGCGGATGAATGCAGGGCTATTACAGAGGCAACCTTCGCCATGAGTGTGGGGGAGCTGAATCAATGGCATGTGAGACATAAAGTTCTCCTTAATGAACAGTCCCCCAATAAATAATCAGAGGGCGCGCTGTCGATCATAGAACAAATTTTGTCGTAACAGCTTATTTTTGTGATAAAAATTAACCAGAAATAGTGATAGAACGCTTATCCTGACATGATAATGCTGATGACAGTATTTTATTATTTACCCAAATGAGCTGATAGGATCATCTTTATTTCCCATATTAGGCAAAAATGCAGGTGGCATAAAACGGTCAAATATTGTCATTGAGCCTATTAATTCTGATCTTATTTAGCAAGTATATTACTTTCTCAACTCACTACCCTCGATTACATCAAGCTCTGGCAACCTGGATTCATTTATGAGAATATACATACCGTATATGTTTCGTATAGGTGTTTTATGGGAATTGTTAAAATCTCCGATTTGATGCATGAAAATCTCCGCATCGCCAGTAATGCCATGAGCCGGTCAATTAACGCACAAGCCGAGCATTGGCTCAAAATGGGTATGCTGGCCGAGCTTTATCCCCAATTGAGCCACCATGAACTGGCCCGAGCACTGGTTCAGGCTGAATTACAGGGCGGGGCTGACATTGCCAGAATCATCCAGAGTGACGCCCATACGTTTAATAAAGAAGAGAATGCGCAATGACAACAGTAAAAATTCACTCACCAGCAGAAATTGAAATGGCGCGAGCCGCAGGCCAAGCCGCCGCGAAAGTGCTGGAAATGATCACACCTTATGTCCGCGCGGGGGTCACAACAGATGAAATTGATCGGTTATGTCATGATTACGTCGTTAACGAACTGAAAGTCATCCCTGCCAATATAGGCTATCACGGCTATGCGCACACTGTTTGTACCTCAGTCAATCATGTGGTTTGCCACGGGATTCCGTCGGATAAAAAACTCAAAAATGGCGATATCGTCAATATTGATGTCGCTATTATTAAAGATGGTTGGTATGGCGATACCAGCAGAATGTACTATGTTGGAGAACCGTCGGTCAGAGCTAAACGTTTGGTGGATATCACTTATTTATCGATGGTTGCTGGGATCAAGGTGGTACGCCCAGGGGCAACACTCGGGGATATCGGAGCAGCTATTCAACAAGTGGCGGAAGGTGCAGGTTTTTCTGTGGTGAGGGAGTATTGTGGTCACGGCGTGGGTCAGGAATATCATACTGCACCACAAATCCTGCACTATGGGACGCCAGGGCTCGGTATGCCGCTGAAAACGGGAATGATTTTCACCATTGAGCCGATGATTAATGCCGGTAAAGCCGCCACCAGTGTCCTGTCTGATGGTTGGACAGTTGTCACCAAAGACCGCTCTCTTTCAGCACAATGGGAACACACCATTGCCGTGACTGATACCGGTTACGACCTACTGACACCTTGGCCTGAAGGCACCGGAGAATACGCCGCCATTTAGTTATTCAGGCTGCTGACAAAGTTAATTAGCGGGGAAGTGGGCCCCTATTTATTTAAAATGTAAGTGCCGTAAGCCGTCGGAGCGACCATTGATACAGTCGCCCCGCGAGTTTCCGAACAATAAAATAGCTTTGTCATTAACCTTAACGGTAATAAACCGCGATATGCTGATCTTGCACTTTTTCTATTCTGATTTTTATATCAAAAATTTCTTCGAGGATATCCGGCTGCATTATTTCTTCGGGTGCACCGCGATAGATAACCGCACCATCTTTCATGGCAATAATATGGTCGGAATAGGCAGAAGCAAAATTGATATCATGAATAACCAAAATGATTGTTTTCTTTAATTCATCCGCCGCACGCCGCAATTGCTTCATCATCGCGACACAATGTTTCATGTCCAGATTATTTAATGGCTCATCCAACAGGATATATTTCGTATCCTGACACAGCACCATCGCCACATAAGCACGTTGCCGTTGCCCACCCGACAACTCATCAAGATAGCGGTCTTTCAGTGGCATCAAATTGAGGAATTCCATCGCCGCATCAATATATTGGCGATCATTTTCATTGAGCCGCCCTTTCGAATAAGGGTAACGGCCAAATCCCACTAAATCCGACACTGTCAGTCGGCTGGTAAAGTGGTTTTCTTGCCGTAGAACTGAAAGGATAGTCGCCAATTTATCCCCGGAGGTTTTGGCAACATCCAGCCCGTTAAACTGAACACGCCCGAGATCTGGCGTCAGTAAACGGCTCATAATCGATAATAACGTCGACTTACCCGCACCATTTGGTCCGATAATTGACGTTATTCCGCCAGAAGGAATGCTCTCATTTATATTACTGAGTACCGTTGTATTCTGGTATTTCTTATTAATATCCGTTATTTCAATCACACCGGAGCCTTTTTTATTAAAAGATAAATAAACAGCGCGCCACCCACAAACTCAATGACCACGGAGAGCGTTCCCGACATGTTCAGCAAACGTTCGAGGATCAATTGCCCACCGACCAGCGTAATAACCCCTAGCAAAAAGACCCCTGGCAACAAGTATTGATGTCGGAATGATCCTACCAGCGGGTAAGCCAGATTAGCGATAAGCAGACCTAAAAAAGTTAACGGCCCGACAAGTGCCGTCGATATAGCGACCAGCAATGAGACCAATAGTAAGATAGTGGTGATTTTTTTCTGGTAAGCAACGCCCAGATTAATCGCTGTATTTCTACCCAAAGCGATAATATCGAGGCAATGGCGCATACGCCAAATGGTTATCGCCACGAGAATAATTATCCCTGTAGAAAGCGCAATAATCTCCGGCGCGGCGCGGGTAAAAGTGGCAAATACCCTGCCCTGCAAAACAGCAAACTCTCCGGGGGAGAGTAGGCGCTGCATCAAGCTAGATAAACTGCGGAACAACGTGCCACATACCAACCCGACCAGTAACACCTTGTGCAGATTAATCCCTACTCCGGTCAGCAACCAGCGATAGAGAAATACCGAAAACAGCAGCAGCAAAGCCGATTCACAAAGAAACTTTCCAGTTATTCCGAGCACCCTGAACCCATTGGCATCGACAAAAAAGATCAACATGGTTTGGATCAGGATAAACAGCGCTTCAAGTCCCATCACTGACGGTGTCAAAATCCGGTTATTAGTGACCGTTTGGAATAACACGGTGGCAATACCGGCGGCAAAGGCCACCAATACCATCGTGGCTAAAATAAGGCCACGATGCACCAGTACATATTGAATATTGCCTCTAAGATTAATGGTCATGAAAATAACCATTGCGACAAGGGCAATAATACTCAATAACAATAATCGTTTTGCCGGTGAGCTTAATATTTTATTTTTCTCTTGGGATAGAGAGCTTGGTGAAGAATACTCATTAGCCTGCATGGCGTTTTGTCCTAACAATTAATAATAGGAAAACGAGTGCGCCAATTGCGCCCAGAATAACGCTGGCAGGTATTTCAAATGGGTAACTGACTAATCGACCAATAATATCGCATAACACCACCAGACCACCGCCACACAACGCCACCCAAGGGATGGTTCGACGCAGGTTATCCCCCATCGCCATGCTGACAATATTGGGTACAATTAATCCGAGGAAAGGCAGCACACCGATCACCACCACTACCACGCCGCTGATGATGGCAATAATAGACATCCCCATGAGCATAACCCGCTGATAATTCAAGCCGACATTAACCGAGAAATCCCGCCCCATGCCAGCGACAGTAAAGCGGTCAGCGATCAAACAAGCAATCAACGTCAATGCACCCACAATCCACAACAGTTCATAGCGGCCTTGTAATACACCCGAGAAATCACCCGATTCCCAGCTGCCTAATGATTGCAGCAGATCAAACTCCATTGCCAGGAAAGTGGTTACTGCGCTAAACACCGCCCCCAGCATAATGCCGGTCAGCGGCACCATCAGCGCCGATTTCATTCTCATTCGTGCCAGTAGCAGCATAAAAAGTGCGGTACCGCCCATAGCAAAAACGGTCGCTACTAACATCTTAACCATGACCGGTGCGGCGGGGCTAAATACCATGACCAGCAGTAAGCCGAGACTGGCGGACTGGGTAGTACCGGCAATCGAGGGTTCGACAAACCGGTTCTGAGTGAGCATCTGCATAATGAGGCCAGCAACGCTCATGGCACTGCCAGCCAGAACCAAGGCTAATGTTCGCGGCACACGGCTTATCAAAAAGATATCGCGCATGTCGGGATCTGACCACACCTCGGACAAGGTGACATTACCGGCACCAATAAATAGGCTGCATGCCATAAGGCCCAGTAAAATAACCAGGCCTGCTATAAAGCTAAGATTTTTCATTAGTGAGCATTACTGCGCAGCGGCTTGTTTATCCAGCACTGAGCTGATTTTATCCATCAGTTGCATATAGCTTTGCACGCCGCCAGCAATATAGAGCGAGGCAGAATCGAGATAAACTACATGATCGTTTTGCCATGCTTTGGTTTTGCGAATCAGAGGGTTATCCAGGATTTGTTGTGCGGACTGATTTTCAGTGCGGCCAATGGCATTATCGCGATCAAGGACAAACAGCCACTCAGGGTTGGCATTAAGGATAAACTCGGAAGTCACCACGTTGCCATGATTGCCGGCTTCAGTGAAGCTGGCCGCAGGAGTGAAGCCTAACTCGTCAAAAATAAAGCCAAAACGCGAACCCGGTGTGTAGGCCGACATTTTTCCACCACTGACCATCACCACCATGGCAGACCCAGCGTTAGCTGACTTCTGCTTGATAGCATCTATCTGAGAAGTAAATTTACCCAGCAGTGTTTTTGCCTCTTCTTCTTTACCGAAAATAGATGCCAATTGTTCCGTACGCTGTGTCAGGCTTTGGGTAAAGTGCTTAGGATCGATATCCAGTGAGATAGTTGGGGCAATGGCGCTCAGTTTGTCATAGGCATCTTGAGCACGCCCCCCAGCGATAATCAGGTCAGGTTTAGCCTGACTCAGGGCTTCGTAGTCCGGTTCAAATAAGGTGCCGGCATTCAGGTATTCTGAACCGGTGTATTTGGATAAAAACGCCGGAAGATGTGTGCTGGTTTGGGGAACACCAGCCACTTTGATATTCAGGGCATCAGCCGTATCTAATACAGAGGGGTTCAGTATGATGACTTTTTGCGGGTTAAGTGGAACCTGAGTGGTGCCTTGCGCATGTTCGATACTGATTTTTGCCGTGTCTTCAGGGGTTGCCGATGAATTATCACACCCGGTAAGCACAGCAGTGAGTGCCAGTAATGATGAAAATAAAGCTAAACGTAATCGCATTTTCTCTCCTGAAAAGTGGGGATGTAGATATCCTTGATTGGGAACGACAATGATTTGCATTACTAATATCAGGATAATACCGATATATGCCTGTTATTAATAGTTTAGGTCGCCGGATCTGCGGATAAATCTTCACTCGGATAATGAGTCAAACCCATCACTCAAGTTTTTCTGATGAGAAAATTAACTGTAATCAATTGTTTTAATTAAATATAAAATCAACCATTGAACTTACTGCGCCATGATTTCTCATCGCGCAGAGTTGGTGGTCAGTTGCTCTGATGATAAAGGATAGTTTCTAGCGCGAAACCGCCTCAACTATTGATAGGAAACCATCGGTTTCTATAATGCGGTTTATTCGCAAGTCCGCATCGGCGAGTAATCCTTGCAACTCAGTTTCGGTACGCTCTCTCCCACCATCAAGACATGCCAACATCATAATATCCATGCTCTTGCCATAATGGGGCTGGTTATCTTCCTGAATAAGGGCATCAATAATCAGCACTTTGCCATTAGCCCGCATCGCCTTACGACAATTTTGCAGTATGACTACTGCCTTTTCATCAGGCCAATCGTGGATAATATTTTTCAGTAAATAGATATCTGCCACTGGACATGACGCAAAGAAATTCCCGGATTGGAGCCTCCAACGTGAATCATCACCAAGCTCACTCAGGCAATTCTTGACCAGCACCGGCTCTTGATCGAATAAAATGCCGTGCAGGCTGGGGTTTGCCTGTAATACCCGCAGTAGTAATCCCCCTATTCCCCCCGCTATATCTGCCACAGTAATATTTTCTGGGAAGTGATAACTGCGCACCAGCCCAGGATTCTCCACGGCAGATAAAGAAGACATACCACTGTGAAAATCATAGTTGGAGGCCTGATTCTCTGGTTTTGACCAATACTCAAAAAAAGAAGTACCAAAAACCTGATTAAAAGCACAATGACCACGCACACTGTCGGCAACTAAACTCAGAGGGAGCCAGAAGGTTTCATCGGTGATCATCAGTACCGCTTCGCGTAATGAGTGGGGAGAAGATTGACATAAAAACTCCGCCGCTGGCGTCAGTTCAAATCGCTGCCCGGCAATTTCTTTAAAAATATTCCGAGTCGCCAGTAATCGCAGCACACGATGTAAAGGTAACGCCTCAACGCCTATTTTATCTGCCAATTCCTTTGCTGTTTTTGGCCCGTCTAAAAGATTATCAGCAATACCCAACACGGCAACGGCTCGCAATGACGCCTGATAGGAAAACCCCGCCACTTGTTCCAAAAGATAAAATGCATTTTTTTCATTTTCAGGTGTAAGTGTTTTATTCATTTCCATGATTGTCATACCCCTAATAAAACCTTGGACAAACGACATAAATAAACAAGCCACGAGCGAGTACTAACAAATTAACCAGAAGGGAAAAGCCCGCAAATAATATGCGGGCAGAAAGAAAATTGAGTTTGATACAGGAGAATTTATACCCCAAATAATTCGAGTTGCAGGAAAGCAGCCGACGCACAGGCAGCAGGAACGATGAGGGGTATAAGAATCTCAATATTTAATGAGCAACCGCCTCGACTATCGAGATATAACTGCCAGTGTCTATAATGCGGTTTAATTTAAGATCGGCTTTGGCAAGCAACTCTTTCAGCTCGGTCTCGGTACGTTCTCTACCGCCGTCAAAACTCCCCATAAGGAAGAGGTCCATATTTTTACCAAAATGAGGAACATTACCCTCGGGGATAATATTATCCATGATCAGCACTTTCCCATTAGGAAGCATCGCCTTGCGGCAGTTGTGGAGTATTTCGGCAGTCTTTTCATCCGGCCAGTCATGGGTAATGTATTTCAGTAAATAAATATCTGCCGCAGGACAGGATTCAAAGAAACTCCCCGGTTGCAGTCTCCAGCGAGAATCATCGCCCAATTCACCCAGGCGATGCCTTGCCAGAATTGGAGCCTGGTCAAACAAAATACCGTAAAGTGTTGGATTAGCCTGCAAGACGGTTAACAATAACCCGCCCAATCCCCCCGCAATATCCGCAACAGTGGTGTTTTCAGGGAAATGATAACCGCGCACCAAAGCGAGGTTTTCCACCACCGACATAGACGACATGCCAGTGTGAAAATCATATTCTGGCATACGTGTCTGTGGTTTTGACCAATATTCGAAAAATGACATGCCATATATATTTTTAAAAGCAGATTGACCATGAATTTCGTCGACGATATTCCCGAGAGGTCTCCACATGGTTTCATCGGTTATCATCAATACGGCATGGCGCAGAGAATAGGACGTTAATGTACACAAAAACTCTGCCGCAAAAGTGAGTTCAAATCTCCGCCCATCAATTTCCCTAAAGATATCTTTTGTTGCCAATAACCGCATGACCCGATACAGATTTTGCGAATTAACACCAAGTTCTTTGCCAAGTTGCTCTGCTGTTTTTGGCCCATCAACCAGATGGTCTGCCACCCCTAAAACAGCGGCGGCACGCAGCGCCCCCTGATAGCTAAACCCCATGGCTTCGCCCAGTAAATATAAAGCGGCCTTTTCACGTTCAGGCGTAAACGTCTTATTAGTTATCATGCTTATAATACCTCTAATGTAATATTAAATAAGAGTTATAACCGCAACATCCAGACAAAACGTTAAGTCTCATTGAGGCAGAACCTTTGCCCGCATATATAATGACCGCTAAATACAAGCACGCCACTAACTAATGTTAAATACATTTAATGTTATTTGTTGTTTTTTATTTACGCGTGGCCGCTGCTGTTTACGCTATAGCTTAATATCCCTTGTCACTTTCATTACCAGCTTGATTTACCTAAATAATCATCTACATAGATACTTTACTCAATATAATCAATACTAAAGACATTGATAATATTATTGATATAGTCACTATTAACATTAAAATAACAGATAGCAAGACATTATTAATATGAAATAATAACCAAATTAAACATAAGACATAGGTATATAATTTCATCAATTTATTATATTAAAAGTGAAAAATTAACAATTCTAATAAATATAATATGTTGCTCAATAATATGGGTTCACCATTTAGTGAGAATAACTTAATACGTTAAGTAAACTGATCAATGATTAATAAAGTGGTTCGATAAAAATCTCATTATGTGGATCTGTGCGTAGACCACTTAATCCGGAAAATAATCTGTCACTTATGACAATAGATTGCTCAATCAGGCATACCTGTTTTGAGGATTGGAGTTTTAGCACCATGGGGCGTCATACAGAAAAAGCACACGGGAATATTCCCCTGAACAAACACAGTGACAGCCGTTTAGCTAAAGGTTGGGTCAATGGGTTTATTGGGATGTTTATCTTCAGTGGTTCCTTGCCCGCAACACGAGTCGCTGTATTAGAGTTTCCTCCATTGTTCCTGACGGGAATGAGAGCAGTATTGGCGGCGTTGCTGGCACTGAGTGTGTTGGTTATAACGCGGCAGAAACGACCACAGCAGCAAGATATTTTGCCGTTAATTTTTGTGGCATCTGGCGTCGTCATTGGCTTCCCACTGCTGACAGCACTGGCACTGCAACACACCACATCGGCACATTCTCTGGTTTACATCGGCCTACTGCCACTGGCAACGGCATGTTTTGGTGTCCTGCGTGGCAAAGAGCGCCCGAGAGCCGCTTTTTGGGTGTTCTCTGTATTGGGGAGTCTGCTCGTGGGTGCTTTTGCCGTAAGCCATAGCTCGGGAAGCTCAATTACCGGTGATGTACTGATTGTCGTCGCAGTGCTGCTTTGCGGCCTGGGTTATGCTGAGGGCGCGGTGCTTTCCCGCAAACTGGGGGGCTGGCAGGTTATCTCTTGGGCGTTGGTTATCTCTTTGCCTCTAACCGCGGGCGTAACATCGCTGACAGCGCCAGAGACTATGCCAACAGTGAGTACTGCTGCATGGGTAGCGCTGGCTTACGTCTCCTTGTTTAGCATGTGGATTGGGTTCATTTTCTGGTATCGAGGTCTGGCGCAGGGGGGGATTGCCGCCGTCGGGCAGTTGCAGCTATTACAACCGTTTTTTGGACTGGCGCTCGCCAGCCTGGTGCTCCATGAGACGGTGCAACTGTCCATGATTGTGGTCATGGCTGGCGTATTGGTGTGTGTATTTGGTGCCAAGAAATTTTCCAGATAAAGCTAAAACGATGGTGCCGCTGGTGCACCATCGTTCTCTCTTATTGTCGTGGAATCAGCGAGATAATAATTTCATTCAGCTTAATGATTGCCCGGACAATATCTTCGTTACTGTATCCCCCCAACCCAAGCAGCAGCCCGGAGCGACGAATATTGGTGCCATACATAGGGGAAATCGCGCGTACCGATATGCCTGTCGCCGTACATTTTTGTACTACTTTACTATCATCCAACCCCTGTTTTAGCCACAAAACCATGTGCATTCCCTGGTCGCAAGGTTGAAGTTCGGCGAGTTCCACGTTGATATGTGTTTTGACGGCCTCAATCAGCGCTCGGTGCTTTTCTGCATAAACACTGCGCATCTTCCTGATATGACGATCGAGATATCCCTCAGCCATAAAACTGGCCAGCACATACTGATCAGCACTCGGAGGATGACGGTCCATCAACACCCTTGCCCCACAGAAAGCATCAACAAGCGCTTCAGGAACAATGGCATAGCCCAGTCTTAAAGAAGGGAAAAGCACTTTACTGAAAGTCCCAAGATAAATGACTCTGGCAGGATCCAGCCCTTGAAGAGCAGCGAACGGATGCCCTGAATAGCGCATTTCGCTGTCATAATCATCCTCAACAACCCAGGCTTTATTCTCTTTTGCCCATGCCAACAGTGCCGTCCTCTGTGCCATGCTCATCGGCATCCCCAGCGGGTATTGATGAGATGGCGTGACAAACGCGACCTTGGCAGTCGGCGCAATATCTCTACCCGCGGTGACGTCAATCCCCGCTGCACCAACAGGAATTCTCGCCATCGTTCTGTCGAGAAATGCGCTAGTGAAAATCGCCGTAATCCCAGGGTATGCTGGCTCCTCAACCCATGCGCTATCACCAGCATCGAGCAGTATTTGGGTCGCCAAATACAGACCCTGCTGAGTGCCGGAGGTAATAATAATCTGCTGAGGCGTACAGTGAACCGAGCGAGATTTGCGCACGTACTCGCATATCGCTTCACGTAGTGCCAGCACGCCTTGTGGATCACCATAGCCTGAAGGCGCTCCTGGCCCCTTGGCCCGAACCCGATTACCCAGCCGCCGCCAAATATCATCGGGTGCGGTATCCAATGCAGGAACTGAAACGGCAAAAGGTACTGGTGCCAAAGGTTTCATCTGAGCCGCTGTTCGGGCAAATGCCTGAGCCTGTGCCGATAAAGGAATGTCGTCCTCGGCATGAGAAATAACCAGTGATGGCTTCTGAATATCACTCTCAATCAATTGGGCCACGCGTGTGCCAGAACCGTATTGTGAGTCCAAAAAACCCTCGGCCTTTAATTGCTCAAATGCCTCGAGTACCGTGCCTCTGGCGACATTGAGCGCACGAGAAAGAACGCGGGTTGAGGGTAAAAGATCCCCCGCTTTCAGTTCACCTTTATGGATAGCATTACGCAGGGATCTCGCCAGTTGCAGACTCAAATTCCCGGTGGTTCGGTTCAACTCACCAATGACCGGAATATCAACCACCTTGGCTTTTCTCGACATTAATTGTGGCCCATTAATTAATCAGCAATCTGGTACTTAATAGTAAACCACTATTACCGTACTTTCGACGCTATCAGGCCGTTTTCATCCCATTTGATATGGGCATATAAAAAACAAATAGCTAAAGGAGTGGAATATGTACTCTCCGCGTCAATTCCAAGAGCATCGCCCAGAAGTTTTGCATGCGCTTATTCAGCAACATCCACTGGGTATTCTTGTGAGTCAAAAAACCGGGATACTCGATGCCTGGCATATTCCCTTCGCGTTCCAGCCCTCAGAGGAAGGTGCGGGTTCGCTACATGCTCATATAGCGCGAGCAAATCCGCTTTGGCTGGACGTGCAGCAAAACGAAGAAGTGCTGGTGATTTTTCGTGGGGAAAATGCCTATATCTCCCCCAGTTGGTATCCCAGTAAACACGAGCATCACCAACAAGTGCCAACCTGGAACTATCAAGCAGCCCATGTACGCGGAAAAATCATCATTCATGATGATAAGTTCTATCTTCATGACCAGTTGACCCAACTGACAAAGCAACAAGAATCCATGCAGGAAAAGCCCTGGCAAATAGCAGATGCGCCAGAGCAATATATCAACGCCATGATAAAGGCGATTGTCGGGGTCGAGATAGTGATTACAGAGCTAACCGGTGTGATGAAACTTAGCCAAAATAAGAGCGACGCCGATGCTACCGGTGCAAGTGAAAATCTAATAAAAAATGGCAATGTCGCTATTGGGCAGGCGATTTTAGCGAAAAGGCTCACGCGTTAGCCATTATTCTGCGGTAAAAACAGGCTGATTGCGGCTTTGAGTCGCGCTATTCCGATCGCGGTTTACCCATTTTCTATTCTTACCTATGGCTGGCTTTATTGTGCCAGCCCGCAAATTTCGTGCAAATTCCAAGCAGTTATATGACAGTTTCGTGAACAATCTCTAAAGTAATGATAATTAATTTGACCTATCTACGCGGGTAGATACACTAAAAACACGAAACAAGATTAACGTTATCTAATGTTTCCTCGTTCAACCCAGTTTTGCTGATTAACTCCGGCAACTGAGTAACAGACGAATAAAGACACATTAGTGCGTGAACATAATGCTTCAACACCAGGGGAACTTTTTAATGACTTCACTAAATAGCTCGGCGGCAGACAATGCTCCATCAGAGAGCATGGCTGCGGAAGAGCGCCTGGCTACGCCCGAAGGTCGTAAAGACTTTTGGCGCGCAACCTTTTCGTGCTGGCTCGGCACGGCCATGGAATATGCAGACTTTGCACTTTATGGTTTAGCGGCTGGCATAATATTTGGTGATGTCTTCTTCCCTGAAGCAACACCTGCAATCGCGTTGTTATCCAGTTTCGCCACTTACTCTGTCGGCTTTATTGCCCGCCCTATTGGCGCGCTGCTGTTCGGTAGATTAGGTGATCGCAAAGGCCGGAAAGTGGTGATGATTACCACCATCAGCTTGATGGGCGCTTCCACTACCATGATTGGTCTGATCCCAAGTTACGCCTCTATCGGCTTGTGGGCTCCGGCCTGTTTGGCTTTCTTGCGTTTTATGCAAGGGCTGGGAGCGGGTGCCGAACTGTCTGGTGGCGCGGTGATGTTGGGAGAATATGCTCCCGCCAAAAGGCGTGGTTTAGTCTCCTCCATTATCGCATTGGGGTCTAACAGCGGTACGCTGCTGGCGGCATTGGTGTGGTTGCTAGTCTTGCAGATGGACAAACAAACTCTGCTCGACTGGGGCTGGCGCATTCCATTCCTTTCCAGCATTTTAATCGCTGGTGCAGCACTGTTTATCCGTCGTCATATGCGTGAAACTCCGGTCTTTGAACGCCAAAAATTGGTGTTGGAACAACAGCGTCAACAAGCATTAGTCTTGGGCCGCGAGCATACGGCCGAAGTGGATAATCGCACTTTCTGGCAGCGCAGCAAATCGTTTTGGATAATGGTGGGCTTGCGTATTGGCGAGAACGGCCCGTCTTATCTGGCTCAAGGTTTTATGATTGGCTATGTTGCCAAAGTGCTGATGGTGGATAAATCAGTGCCCACCATGGCGGTATTTATTGCTTCCTGTCTGGGCTTCCTGATTATTCCACTGGCGGGTTATCTGTCAGACCGCTTTGGCCGGCGTATTACTTATCGTTGGTTCTGCCTGTTATTAATTATCTATGCTTTCCCGGCATTTATGCTGTTGGAAACCCGCGAGCCGATTATTGTAATGGGGACTATCATTGTAGGTATGGGTTTGGCGTCACTGGGTATCTTTGGGGTGCAAGCAGCATGGGGTGTCGAGTTATTTGGTGTGACTAATCGCTATACCAAGATGGCAGTCGCGAAAGAGTTAGGCTCCATTTTATCCGGTGGGACTGCACCATTAATCGCGGCAGCCATGTTGACACTCACTGGCCACTGGTGGCCAATTGCACTGTATTTCGCCGTAATGGCGGGGATTGGGTTCGTTACCACGTTCTTTGCGCCAGAAACTCGTGGGCGTGACCTCAATTTGCCAGAAGATGCGATTTAATAGCAGAAAACGCCATTCTCTGATGTAACTATCTGTTATTCCGAGTAAAATGAGTTTATTACCACCTTTACTGGGGATTTCCCCCAGATATCTCCTTTAGGGATGTTTAGCATCGAGGTAACTTTGGTCAACCCGCAGTCTCGTCGTATTACACGTTCTGATGTCGCACGCGAAGCAGGAACTTCTGTGGCGGTAGTGAGTTACGTCATTAATAACGGGCCACGGCCAGTTGCTCCCGCCACCAAACAACGCGTGCTTGATGCGATTAAAAAAACCGGTTACCGCCCCAATGAGATTGCCCGATCATTAGCGCGCGGGACCACTCAAACCTATGGCCTGATTGTTCCCAATATTTCCAACCCTTTTATCTCGTCAATGGCCCATGCTCTGCAACGTGAAGCCTTTGCCAACGGGCAAGTATTGTTATTGGGTGATGCGGGAGATGACCGGCAGCGCGAACGCGAACTTATCAATAATTTGCTGCATCGTCAGGTTGATGGCTTGTTATATACCAGTGTTGATCGCCATCCCTATATCGAATTAATTCAGGCTACTGGCACGCCTTTTGTCATGCTCGACAGAGTCGACGATGCACAAAAAATCAGTGCTATTCGTGTGGATGAACGCGCTGCGGCGTTTCAGGCCACTCAACATCTGATTGAACATGGTCATCGTGACATCGCCATTATTTGTGGCCCGCTGGATATGCTCAATACTCAAGATAGGTTGAATGGCTGGCGCGATGCATTGCAACAAGCGGGGCTGCGGGTACGCAATGAGTGGATTTTCTCGACCACATATACCCGCCCCGGCGGTTATCAGGCCGCACAACAAATGTTGAAAGGGCCATTGCCACAGGCACTATTCACCACCAATGAATTACAAGCATTGGGCTGTTTACGCGCTATGGCCGAGCATAATCTGACCGCACCGAGAGATCTGGCGCTTATCTGTTTTAACGGCACCATTGAGTCTGAATATAACGTGCCTTCATTAACGACCGTACGTCAGCCGTTGGATGCCATGGCAAAAACCGCCATAGAAATGCTAAAAAATTGGGACGGTAAACCGACTATTCGTGAATTCGATTTTTCGCTACAAATCGGTGAGTCCTGCGGTTGTTCCCATAGCCAAAGAAATTGATTTCCCATTATAAAAGTTAAAAACATGCGTTTAATTATTGATTGTGACCCAGGAAATGGCGTACCCGGCGCCAATGTCGATGATGGTTTGGCTCTCGCACTGGCCATCGCCGCTCCGGAAATAACATTAGAATTAATCACTATCGTGGCGGGAAATACCCCATGCGAAGTAGGATTTTCTGTTGCCCATGATTTAGTGAGCCGTCTGGGATTGGATATCCCCATCATTCGAGGCGCGTCGCAAGCGCTGGTGGAGCCAACTGCACTTTGGCGCGATAAACTCGATAATGGTGCAGCCAGAAATGGATTAACTGCGCTTTGGCAACAAACACCGGTGCCACCCCAGGTGGCTTCCGGCGCACCGTTAGCGGCCCATGCCATCGGTGAATTAATTTGCAATAACCCCGGTGAAATAACCTTAGTGGCTATTGGCCCACTGACAAATATCGCTCATGCCATACAGCTTTACCCGCAAATGGCGTCATCGGTGGCAGAAATTGCTATCATGGGAGGCGTCTTTAATGTCGAGGGTTATCTTAAAGACACTAATTTTGGTATCGATCCCGAAGCTGCACATGTGGTGCTGACCAGCGGTGCTAACATTACACTGGCACCTTTGGATGTCACCACGCAGACCCAAATGCTGCATCAAGATTTGGATAAGATTGCGCAAATTGACTCGCTACTCAGCCGCTATCTGGTAGAAACCCTGCGCCCGTGGATAAGCTACTCGATGCAAACCCGTGGGTTGCCGGGTTGTTGGGTTCATGATGCACTGGTCGTCGCCTGGTTACTGGATAAAAGCATCGTGACCACCACCCGCGACTATATTGATGTTGCGTTGGAAGGGGCACTGACCCGCGGTATGACATTACGCTTTAGCCCGGAGAATCTGCGTTTGGATGTCGGTATTCCGGCACCACAGGGCAAACCGGCAAACATACTGCAAACTATTGATAATAAAAAGCTCCTGGATGCCATCCATCAAGCCTTGAGCAATTTCACCTATACCCAAAATAATTCGAGTTGCAGGAAGGCGGCAACTGAGAAAATCCCCGGGAGTCTACTTACTTTAAGGTCAACGACCAGTAAGTGACTGAGGTGAGCGAAGGCAGCTAACGCACATGCAGCTTGAAGAATGACGGGAATAATCTGGAGCCACTCACTACAATCTGAGACTGACCATGCTGACACTGCTTCATCTGCTTTCATCTGTCGCCCTACTGGTGTGGGGCACACACATCGTCCGCACAGGTATTATGCGGGTTTATGGTGCTGATTTACGCCGAGTCCTGAGCGCCAGTATCCAGAAAAAACCGACGGCATTTATGGCCGGGATTGGCGTCACCGCGCTGGTGCAAAGTAGTAATGCTACGGCGTTGCTGGTGATTTCATTTGTCTCACAGGGGCTGATTTCATTGTCCCCTGCCCTGGTGATTATGTTAGGGGCCGATGTCGGCACCGCACTGATGGCGCGAGTGCTGACCTTTGATCTCTCCTGGTTGTCGCCACTGCTGATTTTGGGCGGGGTCATTGTCTTCCTCGGGCAGCGCAAAGCGCGTGTGGGCCAGATGGGGCGAGTGTGTGTTGGTCTTGGGCTGATTATTCTGGCGCTGCAACTGATTGTCACCGCCGCCGGGCCGATTACACAGGCGACTGCGGTTCAGGCCATTTTCTCCTCCCTGACCGGTGATACCATTCTGGCGCTGCTGATTGGTGCGCTGTTTGCCATGATCAGTTATTCCAGTTTAGCTGCCGTTCTGCTGACCGCGACACTCGCCGCCACCGGTCTGGTGCCACTGAATATCGCGCTCTGCATTGTGATTGGTTCAAATCTGGGCAGCGGATTTCTGGCCTTAATCAGTAGCCGTGGGCAGAATGCCGTCTCCCGCCAAGTGGTGTTGGGGAGCTTGCTGTTTAAGGTTATTGGCTGCATTTTGGTGGTTCCCTGGGTCAATGTGTTAGGGCAATGGCTGTTCGGGCGAAATTTACCTGCCGCCGAAGTGGTCATTTACTTCCACGTTTTCTATAACCTTCTGCGCTGCTTGTTGATGTTGCCATTTGTTGGAGTGATGGCACGTATTTGTAGCCGGTTGGTCAGTGATGACCCCAATACCGCACAGCCCTCAGCGCCGCGTTATCTCGATATTACCGCTATAGATACTCCATCGCTGGCATTAGCCAACGCAGTGCGGGAAACCCTGCGTATGGGGGATGTGCTGGAGCAGATGTTATTTCGCTTTAAAGAAGTGTTGGAGGGCAATAAACAGCAAAAGCATGAAGTCAGCTTGTTGGAAGATGAAGTCGACATGCTGTATAGCGCGATAAAACTGTATTTAGCCCAAATTCAGCAAGATGAATTAGGCGAGATTGATTCACGGCGATGGGCAGAAATCATTGATACCGCAGTCAATCTCCAGCAAGCAGGCGATATTATTGGCCGCATGACCTCGGATGTCGCCGCCAAATCACTCAATGCGCGCAAGCCATTTTCAGCCGAAGGGTTGGAGGAATTAAATACCCTACATGCCCGGTTGGTGACGAATCTGGATTTAGGAATGTCAGTATTTTTATCGCGCGATATTAATAACGCTAAGCGCTTACGCCGCGCCAAACATCGTTTTCGCTTACTAAACCGCCGTTACTCTCATGCTCACGTCGAGCGCCTGCATCAACAAAACGTGCTAAGTATTGAGACCAGCAGCCTACATATGGGGCTATTGGGCGATATGAAGCGCTTGAACTCACTATTCTGTTCAACGGCATATCATGTATTGGAAGTGCAGGAAGAAGCATTGGATTAAATAACAAGTTGGGGGGGAGTAAAAAACGCTCCCCAAAATTATCTTAGATAAATAGTATTAAGAAAATATATCCAAAACAGTTAACCAGCCCAATCGGTCAGAATCTGCTGTGTGGTTTTTACAGAAATACGATTCCCCGGAATGGCAAGTTCAGACCAGACTTCATTATGCTGTGCAATAAGTTGCTGGGCGGTGACGTGTTGTCTATCCGCAGTAGTATGGGCATCAGAGGCAATGGTCAGAGCGTATCCCTTACTGGCTGCAATTTTAACTGTGGTATCAACACAATAATCAGTGGCACAACCGCAGATAGTGAGATGAGTTGCCCCCAATTTGGCGATAACATTATCGAGTGAAGTTCGATAAAACGAATCACAAGCCGTTTTATTCACAGATATTGCGCTTTCCGGGTGATGAAGCTCCGGCAATAGCTGCCACAACTCACTCCCCTCGGTCATGTCATCTTCAATATGTTGTATGAAAATAACCTGGTCAGCATGGTCTATCAGTTGATTAATACGGGCTACCCTACCTACGCTATCAAAGCGAGGATTAGCTAAAACACCATTTTGCATATCAATGACCACAACAACCTTTTCTCGACCCACAGCCAACCTCTGCCATTTATGTGAAATATTGACCTAAATTAGAACAAAATCAGCTGGAACAACATAGGTTAAGTAAAATCAGGCTTTACCCCAAAGGCTAACTCTAGAACAAAACAAACTGGTCTCTACCGCCATTCTTTGCCTGATAGAGGGATTTATCTGCCAACTCAATAGCATGATCAAATGAGCTATCTTTGACATACAAAGCAGCACCAATAGAGATAGTAATGCTTAAAGAGTGGTTATCAGGAGTAACAAATAGGGTGTCTCGAATATGCAAAATAATTCGGTCCAAAATCTCACTAGCAATCTTTCTATCAGAAGTATGAATCAATAATAGAAACTCTTCACCACCATAACGCCCCAGAAAATCATTTCCGCGTATTATCGACCTCAGCTCCTGAGCAATATCATATAAAATTTTATCACCCGCAGAGTGACCATGATTATCATTGACATTTTTGAAAAAATCTATATCAATCAGAGCAATAAAGCAGTCCTTTCGTGTTTTCTTAAAATCATCCAAATGACGATTGATACTAAATCTATTCGGTAGCTTAGTGAGTTGGTCAGTCGAAGACTGAAACTTCAGAATAGAGAATTTACTGAATGTTTTTTTAAAACGTGTAAAAATCAAATAAAGCATTGAGAGTAAGATGATACTCATTGCTGATTTAAATATGGCACGAGGAAGAAATCCTAAATGTACTAGCTTATCGAAATTAAGGGCTATATTTATGCATTGAGGAATGAATATCGAGAGAAAGAAAGTATAATATTTTTTGTTATCCCAAATTTTTAGTGCTATTGATAAGAACATAAATGACATTATAAAAATATCATAAAACGGTGATAAACCGAACACAAAAGCGACATGAATAACATAACTTACCAATAATGAAATGGGGCCGAAAATCAATGCAGTAAGTACAATAGGACTGAGGATCAATCCATACAATGTGGTACTGGTTTGATCATGAAAATCGGCCAAGTAAGACGCTGTAAAACCTGCAATTAATCCCATCAGAATTTTATAATGAAGTTTATTAGGGTTTTTTCTGGTAAGAATGTATAGATAAGGTAACGAAATACAAAAATAGATAATGCACACCGCATTAAAAGAACTGGTCAAAACGCTTTGTATCAGTTGAAACATAATGAAATCTTCTGTACATAATAGAACCGACTTTGATGAACATGAGTCGGAAACTCAGAGAGCAAACACTGATGACATTGGATATTTTGTTTAATATTACATATGGCATCATAAAGAAGTAGACTATAGCTCAAAAAATATTTTTTTATAAATAACTTATTTATCGAACATTTTATTTTTAATAATTTTAAATTAAAATTATCTTACTGTGACATTTTAAACCAACATAATAAGTATAGGCAGGATTTAATAATTTAAAAACACCAACAATATGACATACGCATCTAAACAGTTATACGATAATAAAAATCAGCCGCTAAGCTGATTTTTATTATCGTATAACTTACCTCAGGATGATTCTGATAAGCTTTATTTCTGCAAATGTAGTGTCGTCATGCAAGTTTGGCTTTCAGCTTGGGTCGCAAAAGGTGATACTGCTTTGAGACCTTGATAGCTCACTTCAATCGTCCCTTCTGTATTGCGCGGCAACCACACACCAATAAAACCATTCTGATAACTGGTCAGGGTATCTTGCAAAATAACTTTCCCGGCTTTATCAGTAATTTTCACATCAAATGTGGTATTCGCCAATTCGCCGCGACAGCCGGATAAACTGTGGTTAAAACAGGGATGGGTTTGGTTTATATAAGGAGCAAATGAGAGATAGAACTTATCCCCCACCGGGAAAGAAAACTGCTGTTGCCCATCAGATAATTTCAATTCAGTCCCCGTTACCGACGCTGAATAGGCCAAAGGACGATCTTGTTTGGATTGATCAATAGCATCAATCATCTGCTCAGTAGTTTTTCCAGATAAACCGTGTTGATCCAAAAATTCTGTTTGTGTCGCCGCCGAGGCGAAATGGCTGAAAGTGACTGCGGCTAAAGCAACAATAGCCAGTCGGGCAGTTGAAGCAAATGTCTTTTTCACTGTCATGGTATCCTTCCGGTAAGAGGAAAATGTTCTAGGTAAGTTGGAATCATGGCGATAATCTAAACCCTCCCCCTGGGGGAGGGTCAAAGACAGATTTGAATATAAAGGTAAGCTATTGTATAGAAATGGATTTTCTTGATCTAAATCAAACTAAAACTGTGATACCCCTCCCAAACCGTTTTAATTAATATCCGGATGCTGAGCAATCAGATTCTTTCTTTTTTTCTCAAGATCCGCGATTTGCTGGTCAATATCTTCAATATTCTGTTCAATGTGATCATGATGTTCCTGCAATATCTCTTTGGCTTCGGCTCTATCTGACGCCGCAGGTGTTGCCCCTTTCAGTGGCTTATTCGCCGTTTCCTTCATAAACACCCCTGTCACCAAACCAATAACCGCTACTACCATCAAATAATAGGCTGGCATAAATAGATTCTGAGTAGTTTCAACCAACCATGCGGCTGCTGTCGGTGTCAGGCCTGCGACTAATACAGAGATATTAAAGGCGATAGCCAGTGCGCTGTAGCGAATATGGGTTGGGAACATCGCCGGTAATATCGATGCCATCACACCGGTAAAACAGTTAAGTAAAATCGCCAGAATCAACAAGCCGCAGAATATCAAACCGATAATGCCGCTGTTAATCAAAATGAAGCTTGGGATAGCGAGAATAAACAACCCAATACTGCCGCATATAACAAAAGGTTTACGGCCAAATCGGTCACTCATTAACCCCATTACCGGCTGAACAAATAACATACCCAACATGATGGCAATAATAATCAATACACCATGGTCTTCTGAATAATGCAGGCTGTGAGACAGATAGCTCGGCATATAGGTCAGTAGCATGTAATAAGTGACGTTAGTCGCAATCACCATACCGACACAAATAGTCAGGTTCTTCCATTGTTTAGTCAGAATTTCGCGGAAAGAAACCTTCGGCGGCTGAGCAATATTATGGCGCGAGTCATTATCTATTTTGTCGACGTGTTGCTGGAAAGTCGGTGTTTCTTCCAGCGCATGACGCAAATAGATACCAATGAGTCCTAATGGAGCCGCCACAAAGAACGGAATACGCCATCCCCATTCAAGGAAACTAGCCTCGCCGACAATACTGGATATCAGTAATACAACGCCAGCCCCGAGAACAAAACCGGCAATGGAACCAAAATCCAGCCAACTGCCGAGGAAGCCACGTTTTCTGTCCGGTGAATACTCAGCAACAAAAATAGCTGCGCCGGTATATTCGCCACCAACTGAAAAACCTTGTGCCAATTTGGCTAATAACAGCAAGATGGGCGCCCAAATACCTATCGAAGCATAGGAGGGAATCAACCCAATACAGAAGGTACTGACTGACATAATAATGATGGTGACTGACAGAACTTTTTGTCGCCCATACTTATCACCCAATGCACCAAAGAATAGGCCACCGAGAGGCCGAACCAGGAAAGGAACGGAAAAGGTCGCCAGTGCGGCAATCATCTGAATACCGGGGTCAGCGCCGGGGAAAAACACCTGGCCAAGTGCGAATGCGACAAAACCATAGACACCAAAGTCGAACCACTCCATAGCGTTGCCCAGCGCTGCTGCGGTGATAGCTTTCTTTAGTTTTGCGTCATCAATGATCGTAATATCATTGATTTGCATAGGTTTAACACTCTTTCTTCGTAGTCCCATTTTTTTCTTCCTTATGTTCCTGATAGTTCCACTGCATAAAGTATGAAAATGATGGTGCGCAGCAATACCCAATTAGCATTCAAATTTCGTGAGATATTTATAAGAATAGTTGTAAAACGAGGAGGTGCGTAGGGTGACCCAGCCTGTAATCATTAAAATATATTAACTTATTTTTACCAAAAATGCATTCGTAATGACCATAGAATAGCGGAACAATCGGATTTTCATACCATATTTACTATAAAAATCAGCCGTATATACTGATGTCCGCGATCGATTATATAAGTGAAGCTTATACACCAGACAAACTTCGCTCATGGTCACTAAGTAGTCAACCTCGAAGATATAGCATTGTCAGACGGCCTTTTCAGGGCATTTGAAATCGATCAATCTACCTCTATTGACGATAATGTCCCCCGCTATCATCATTTCTCTCACTATTTTATGTATCGCACTCCGCGATATATGGTTTCTTGTCAAAATATAGCTATATATGGATGTTTTCTTTCTCACTTCTTCATCCATTTCCCATATATGCTTGAGGTGCTCATTGATTATGCCATAGGTGTTTTTTTGCAAAATCATATGTTCTCTTTTGAAATACTCCTGAACTTGATCTGTAAGAATATCAAAAGCATGTCCCCATAAAGCTTTACTATCGAACAAGATACAAGCGTCGCTTATCGAGATCCCCCACATCTCGCATTCAGTATTGCAGCGCACATAATGACTTTTTACCTCGCTTTTCATTTGGGCTAATCCCAACATGAAAGGAGCGTCTTTGGTAATGGTAAGGACATCATCGTTATAGCGATAAAATGATACACAACCCGCTGACAAGAAATAGATACGATCATTATTTTTAAAATCAACTCTCTGATTCTTCTTGAATTTTATATAATATGAGGATTTATGTTTTTCTATTTCATTGCCAATTAATCTGGCAATTTCTGATAAGTGCTTATTCATTGAAGCCAATACCTAATGTGATAAAATAATTATACCAGTATAGTAATAACTATAAGTTTTAATGAATTATTTTTCTATTCAAAGGTAAGTTAATTAATCGATGAAATAAGTCTACATTGCTGTGAAGGTGTTAATAATGATGAAAATTGTTGTTCCTGAGCACTTATAATGGCTTCAATGTTATTTATTTGCTGGTGTATATCAAACAAATCTGCATTACCCTTTAACATCATACGCTTCATTACAGAGCATTTATGCGCACTGACTGTTTTAGGATGAATGACCAATTTTCTGGCGATATCCTCAACCCCCATCCCCATACAATATAGCTTCAGCACTTCACACTCACGCAGTGTCAGGCTATTTTCCATCGTTAAAATTTCAGCCCTCTCTTCTTTCATCCCTCCCCAATAACAACTAAGACACATAATATTGACTATCAGTTTTTTTATTTCAGTCGTAAAATCCTCCTGCGATATCTGACCTGATATAAGATGAATATCAAAGTAATGTGGGATTCTTCGTAGCCAAAAATCTATATTAACATTACGGACTAGAAAAATAGCGTGACAACATTCTTTTGAAAAAAAGTCGCTATGCAGCATAAAGTCCGGAGTCAATAAATCGATAATAATGATGCTGCCATCGCAATAAACCCCATTTAAGGGGATTGATTTTATTAACTCATTAACGCCGGTAGTCAAATAGTTGTCCTGGCTATAAACCCTGATTTTCATTCTCACCCTAGAGTACACATTCCGCATTAAGAAAATATACTTTCAAATAACAGTTTATTTACCCTGATAAAAGGTAAATAGACTGCTGATAAATTATCGGCAAGTTATTTGAAAGCCGAAAGTAACTTTCTATATGGCAATTTTATGTCATTTTATTTAGGGTGGGAAAACAATAAAAAAAGCAACTATGTGTATTAATAGACATAGTAAAAACAGCATCGCTGACTCAAGCAGAGTGAACGTTAGCATTTAACTATATGAAAAAATTAACTTTTAACCTCAACGCAATTTTAGCGTTAACAATAAGGAAATATATAGGCCACATCAAATAGCAATATTTATATCAGAGTGGTTGAACATCTATCACCAATAAATATCCATAAAAATAATGATCTTTTTTGCTACTAAACGCAGGTATTTATCTCAACGAATGAGTGTAAAAAAGCGAGGAGTTGATACACAAACCTCGTTCAGGTTTCCAGGTATCAACTCGCCGCCGGCGATAGCGCTTTAGTGCAGGAAATCGGATTTTAGTTAATTAATGCTGTGGGTCTTTATCCGAAGGCTGTTGGTGCGATTTTGCCCATTCACGTAACCGCTGAATATGCAGATACAGGGCAGGAATAAACAGGATCCCGACAGCGGTGGCCATTAACATGCCGCCAAACACCGTGATACCAATAATCTGACGGCTCATTGCCCCCGCACCACTGGCAAACACCAACGGCATCACGCCAAGGATAAACGAGATTGCCGTCATCATCACCGCGCGGAAACGCTGTTTGGCACCGTCTTGTGCCGCCTGCGCAATCGTCGCACCCTCTTCCCGACGAGCTTTGGAGAACTCGACAATCAATATCGCATTCTTGGCCGCCAGCCCTATCAAGAGCACCAATCCGATCTGTGCGTACACATCATTGGCAAAGCCCATCGCTGACAACCCTGCGACCGCACCGCCCACCGCAAATACCACCGAGAGGATCACCACCAGCGGTATACTCCAGCTTTCATACTGGGCCACCAGGAACAAGTAAGCGAACACTAACGCCGCCAGATAAATAAACACGACCTGTCCGCCTGTTTGCTGCTCTTGCCATGACATCCCGCTCCAGCTATAGCTGTAACCTTGCGGTAAATCTTGTGCTAATAGCGCCTCCATCGCCGCCATTGCCTGCCCAGAACTGGCCCCATCAGCTGCAGACCCGCTAATCGCTACCGAGGGGAACTGATTAAAATTGCTGATAAACGGCGCGCCAACTGAGGGGGTCAAAGTGACCAGATTCGCTAAACTGACTAATACGCCGTTATCACTGCGCACATTCAAACTGTTGATCTGCGCAGTACGCTGACGGAAATCCATATCATTTTGTAATTGCACTCGAAACATACGGTTATTGAGGGTGAAATCACCGGCATTCATCCCCCCCAGTGAGGTCTGTAAAGTCTGGAAAATACGACTGACTGGCACCTGTAATAAAGCGGCACGATCGCGGTCAATACTCAGATTAGTTTCAGGTACTGAAGCACTGAAGGTGGTAAACACCCGACTCAGTTTTGGGTCTTGGTTGGCAGCAAAAATAATTCCCTGACTCACCTGTGCCAGTTCCTGCGGGGTTTGCCCCAACAGGGCTTGAATCCGCAAATCAAAGCCCGAAGCACTGCCTAAACCAGCAATCGCCGGTGGGTTAACCGCCATGATCATCGCGGAGGGAATGGCCGCCAGATTGGCCTGAATATTCGCCAGTACCTGATCAATATGTGGCCGTTGCCCCCAAGGTTTGAGCATCACAATCGCAAAACCGGCATTCGGCGAGTTATTGCCACTAAGCAAGCTGAACCCAGTGATTTTGATCACATCCTCGACTGCGTCGTTGGCGGTCACCTGCTGGTACATCTGGTCCATTACCGTCTGCGTGCGATTCAAAGATGCCCCATCGGGCAGTTGCAAACTGACAAAGAAATAGCCCTGATCCTCTTCCGGCAAGAATGAGGTCGGCAGTCGGGTATAGCCCCACCAGGTTGCCAACCCCACCAGCAGTAACGCGGCAATACTGAATACGGCGCGGCTACTGATTCGTCCTGTTAATGAGACATAGCCATCACGAGCACTGTCCAACCCACGGTTGATGCCGCCAAACACGCCGGTAGTCGACAACGTGCGGCGCTTAAGCAATACAGCACATAGTGCGGGGCTTAAGGTTAATGCATTGATACTGGACAAAATTACCGCCGCCGAGAGGGTGACAGCAAACTGTCGATACAGCTCCCCGACAATGCCAGGCAAGATAGCAATGGGCACAAATACCGCCATCAGCACCAGTGTGGTGGCAATAATTGGCCCGGCAATCTGGCTCATTGCCTGTTTGGTTGCTTGCGCCGGGGTGAGATCTGGATCATTTGATAGCAAACGCTCGACGTTTTCGACCACCACAATGGCGTCATCCACCACGATAGTTAGAGCCAAAATAATCGCGAACAGACTGAGCGTATTCGCTGAGTAACCAAAGACATACAACACAGCAAAGGTGCCTAGCAGCGAAACCGGAATGGTGAGCGCGACAATAAAGGTCGCCCGCATACTTTGTAAAAACAGATACACCACCGCTAACACCACAATCAGCGTCAATGTCAGTGAAAGCGCGATTTCATGCAAGGTTGCCGTGACCGGCAAAGTGGAGTCGTAGTTGATCTCATAGGTCAGATCAGTTGGAAAAGAGGCCGACAGGCGAGCCATCTCATCCCGCACGCCATTTGCCACATTTAACGCATTGGCACCGGGTACCGGATAAACCACCAAAAAGGCTGACTCAGTTTGGTTTTGTGCCGCACTGACTTGATAATTTTGCGCCCCGAGTGCCACGCGCGCAACATCACCCAGCCGAATCATACCGCCCTGAGGATTGCTGCGAATAATGACATTGGCAAATTCCTGTGGATCACTCAGCCGCCCTTGCCCGCTAATTGTCAGGGTTTGCTGCTGGTCTGGGGTCGACGGTGACGAGCCAATCTGCCCTGCTGCCGCCTGCACGTTCTGCTGTTGTAATGCCGCGATAATGTCCTGCACGCTGACATTCAGAGATTCCATGCGTTGCGGATTCAACCACACGCGCATGCTGTAATCCCTCGCACCAAACACCTGCACATCACCTACACCATTGATTCGCGCAATAGCATCACGCAGCTGTATGCTGGTGTAGTTACTCACAAACAGCGCGTTATGGGTCTGTTTCGGCGAGAAAACACTCACGCCCAATAGCAGGTTAGAAGCGCGTTTGCGCACTGAAATACCATTTTCATTCACTTCAGCCGGGAGCTGAGCACTCACCTGAGAAATGCGGTTTTGCACCTCAACTGCCGCCATATCCGGATCGGTACCGCTGGCGAAGGTAATACTCAGTTGATAGCTGCCGTTATTGCCACTGGTAGACTCCATATACAGCATATTGCTGACACCATTGACCTGAGCCTCCAGCGGCGACGCAATAGCTTGCGCCACATCGCGGGCACTGGCCCCCGGATAAACCGCACTGACCGACACCACTGGCGGCGTGATATCCGGATATTGCTCGACCGGAATCACATGCAGTGACACCCAGCCAACAATGGTTATCACTAGCGCAATAACAATGGCGAACTTGGGGCGACGAATAAAGAAATGCAGCATCTGTCCTTCCCCTTAGTTCGCAGTCAGCGGCGTGGCAACACTGGCGCTCACTGTCATACCCGGACGAACATGCTGTAGCCCCGATACAATCACGCGCTCGCCCACTTTCAACCCATCTTTCACTTCATATTGCTGTTCAAACTGCTCGCCTAGGGTGACCGGCCGCACTTCTACCTGATCTTTATCTGTGACTACCAACACAAAATGGCCCTGCTTATTTTGTTGCAATGCTGCAATCGGGATGGCGGTAACTGCTTTTGCGGTTTCAGCCGCCAGCGAGACATTCACCACCCCACCGGGCAATAACAAATGCCGAGGGTTATCAAAACGTGTGCGAATCGTCACAGTCCCAGTCTGTTTATCAATTTGATTATCGACAGATTCAAAAACACCGCTTTCGGGATATTGCTTACCATTCGCCAACTGAATACGCGGAGTGAAATGCTCAAATGCCAATGCGCTGTTGTCGCTGGCAGAGGCTGTACCTGTCGTGGATAACTGATAGGTGGCAGTGATGTAATCTCTTTCATTGACCGCTATAGCCACCCGAATAGGGTCAAGTTGCACAATACTCACTAAAGTGCCACTGGCTGGGTTAACCAAACTGCCAACATTGAAGCGACTATGACCAATTTGGCCGGTGATCGGGGCATAAATACGGGTAAAACTGAGTTGCAGTTGTTGAATCTGCAAGTTTGCCTGCGCCTGAGCCACCGCCGCTCGGCTGATATCTCGCTGCGCTTGTGCTTCATCGACTTCAGCCTGACTGACCGAGCGGTTATTGCCTAAACGCTGTAAACGGGTGAGATTCACCTGTGCATGGTTGGCGCTGGCGGTTGCACTGTCTAACTGGGCCTGGGCCTGAGTCACAGACGCCTGATGCAAAGCAGGATCAATTTCATATAGGAGATCCCCCTGCTTAACCATCTGGCCTTCAGTAAACAATCTGGCGGCAATAAACCCTTCGGTTCGGGTTGTTACATCCACCGCCTGAATAGCTTCCACCCGTCCGAGAAACTGCAATGCTCTATCTGGGGTTGCTGAGGTCACGACTGCGACGGTCACCGCGGGTAAAGGTGTTGCAGCCATAACGCTCTGAGAACTAATACCCAGTATTAATACAGCGGCATATACGGGCAGATAATCGCGCCGAGCACATAAGACTCGCTGCACGTTAAGCATTATCGTGTCGCGAACCCAATTTAGTGTAGACATGGTCATTCATTCCTTGCTCTCGGCGGGTAATTAGTTCGGATAGGATGTAAAAAGCTTAGTTTGATTAATAATAATCTGAAGTCACTTTAACGTCTTGCGACAAAAATTCATATTGCTGGCCACTGTCTGAGTCATAATCCTCTCAGCACAGCTCGAATAGATTCATCGCAGTAAATAGGGTAGGTAAACCACCAGTTTGGCTTTACTCTCATTCTTTTTCGATAGAAAAAAAGCAAGAAAACATCATATTATTCTAAGCTCAAATAATAAGTCAGCTGAATTATGCTAGTTTGTATTGCCTCAGAGCCTTCAGTTCCTGTGGATTAAACCGATATTTAATAAGTATGCCCCAGAGATTTCCAGCTACCGAAAGATGCAGTAAGCGAGAAGTTAATCAGTCTGGAGCCAATTTGGACGATGACGGGTATAAAGGAATTGACTATGACAAACTCCACCCCGCCAGAACCGCGGGCAAGAGGGGAAAATGTTTTCTTTGCCAAGCGAACTTTGCAAACCATGGCATTGTTAGTTGCGGCAACGATTATTATTGCCGCAGCGGGCATTATCTACATCGCGTCACAATTAAATGAACAAGCGGTATCCCAAAGCCGGTTTCTGGTGGAAAAAGCATGGGAAATGCGCCAAAAATCCATAAAAGCCAGAATAAAAGATAACGCTTTTTGGGGTGATGCTTATAAACATTTGCATGTCACAGTTGACCCTAACTGGGCCTTTGTCAGCCAAAATATGGGGCCATCACTTTACGAAAACTTTGGCTACGAGGGTGTTTTTGTTATTGATGGGCAAGGGAACACTCGTTATTCCGTCATCAACGGGCAATTGGCGAATACCCGTCTACAAGACTGGCTCCACGAAGATATTACGCCGTTTATAGATTCGGTGCGCAGGCAGGCTGAAAAAGAGTATGCGGCCACGGAAATCATCAATGTTAATGGGCTACCGGCCGTCATTGCTGCGGCCGCAATCACCCCCGGCAATGACCCTAGAGTTCAAGCCGTTGCTGGCCCACCGTCAGTTCTGGTCTTCGCCAACTTATTGACCCAAAGTGAGTTGAATATTCTGGGGGAGAGTTACGGTCTTCATCAACTCCGCATTCCCCAGGATGAAAAAGATGCCGCGTCCAATCCCTCACTACAATTATCGTCAAATGACAACAGTAGTGTGACACTGCTTTGGAATCAAAACATGCCGGGCGCTCAACTACTCAATATCTTGCTGCCACTGCTGGGGTTGGTTGCTCTGGTGCTTGGGCTGAGCGGTTGGTGGGTTCTGCGCCGGGCCATGGCAGAGGCGCGCGCTGCTGATGAAAATAAAGCAGCGTTAATCGCCAGCGAAGAGCGCTTTCGTCACGTGGCGGAAGCGGCCACTGATTGGCTCTGGGAAACAGATGCCGATCTTCGCATCACTTATCTATCTCAGCGATTTTTAACTATTACCGGGCTAAGTGTTGAGCAATGGCTGGGCCGTAATCTCGATTCACTGTTAAATTGTGACGTGATCCCGCTGCGCTCCTGGCTGCAATACACACATTTGACTGAGTCGCGCAATGAGCTGCAATGCACCTATTTCTCCGCCAAAGGCGACAAACGTATTTGTCGGATTTATGCCAAACCTATCATCAAAAATGACCAGAATATTGGTTTTCGGGGCACCGCCTCGGACATCACCCGAGAGATAGAAGCGCAGGAGCGAATCCAACATCTTTCTCTGCATGATGCGCTGACTGGTTTGCCCAACCGCCTGCGAATGAAAGAGTTTTTGGAAAACAAACTGCGCAATCTGGCCGCTGCGCCGCATCCATTGGTGATCCTCAATGTTGATCTGGATAAATTCAAACCGGTTAACGATACCTTTGGTCATGTGGCGGGCGATCAGGTGTTACATCAGGTGTCTGAACGCCTGAGAAGTTGTTTGCGCGATCAGGATTTAGTGGCTCGCCAGGGAGGGGATGAGTTCATTCTGATTATTAGCGGGCTATCTTCAACCAAAGAAATAGAACAGCTCTGCGCCCGTGTTATCGCGCGTATAGAAAGCCCGTATCTCATTAATGAGAAAGATATTTTTATCAGTGCCAGCATAGGTATTGCCCTGGCACCGCAGGACTCAATGCAAGCCGAGGAGCTGTTACGCTTTGCTGATATTGCCATGTATGAAGCTAAAAACAGTGGTAGTAACCGCTGGAGTTTCTATTCCAGTGAAATGAATGACCGCCTGATGCAGCGCAGCGAGCTGGAGCGTTTCTTGCGCCAGGCGATTAAACATAATGAATTTAGCCTTTACTATCAGCCGCGCTATCGCATTAAAGGGACGCAACTGACCGGTGCCGAAGCACTGGTGCGCTGGAATCACCCAGTGTTAGGGCTGCTGATGCCAGATCAATTTATTGCTCTGGCAGAAGAAACTGGCCTTATCACTGCTATCAGTGATTGGACAATGCTGCAAGCCTGTCAGGATGCGGCAACATGGCCGGCATCACTGATTATTTCAGTCAATATTTCTGCTATTGAATTCAGAAGCCAACGGTTGATCGAACGTGTGCGGCAAGTCCTGTTGTTGAGCGGCTTACCCAGTCATCGGCTGGAACTGGAAATCACTGAGCGGATAATGATTGAAGATGCAGATGGGGCATTTAAAACCATGACAGCCTTAAAAGCCTTGGGTGTGCGTTTATCAATGGATGATTTTGGCACCGGGTATTCGTCACTGAATTATCTGCGCCGTTTCCCCTTCGATGGCCTGAAAATTGATAAGAGCTTTATTGATGAACTAACACAATCCCATGAAGGTCGGTCGATAGTAGAGGGCATTATTAACCTCGGCCATGCCCTGTCCATGACCGTGACCGCTGAGGGGGTTGAAACCGTAGAACAACTCGAGCATCTGCAAACGTTAATGTGTGATGAGGCTCAGGGCTATCTGTTAGGAAAACCAATGAAATTAAGTGAGCTATTAAATATTACTCATCAAGCAGGGCACAGTGAGTAACCTTTCATCAGGTACCGCCCAGTCTCCAGATTAATTGTTCACAGAGGCTGAGCGGTAATAGGTATTTTACGAGGTGGGTTGGCTTTTGGCCTTGAAATTAATAATGTCGTAGACCAATCCATCTATTGTGCTTTTTACTTCATCAGCGGTAATAGGTTCACCACTGTTACTCACTTCCTTACCATAAGCTTTACGTACCACGACAATGACCGGTTTTCCGGTATTGGAGTCGATAACCTGTACTTCTAGGTAAAGTGCGGCTTGTTGTGCCCTATTACCACTGGCTGCCATGGTTCCGGCAATAACAGCGGCGATAGGTATCATCTCATAGACTTCAAGATTTTTATCTTCGGCGGAAACCGCAGTAATGGCGGCCCGAACAATCAATGTATTACGTCTTTTCGGAGAATTGACTAACGGTAATTGGTGGCTAACAGCTTCTTTAAGTCTTTTATTCGCGTAAGCCAGTATTTCATCTAATGTTTTTTGATTTACTCGATGAGTAGGTGCAGAACTTGGGTAATAGACCAATGGCGTATAATAAACACCGGTGTATTTCTTAGCATTAAAATCGGGGGAGACCCAGCGTAATACTTTTTGGCCACTCGCAGATTCAGCTTCTTGCAATTTACTATAATCACTAATAAAACCAGAGTATTGCGCACTGGTTGTTACGTTTGAAGTGCATCCTGCCACAAATATCCCGATGGTAAATAACGCCGCAATTTTATAACTATTCAGAATGGCCATTGTATTTTCCTATATGTTTATTAGGGAGCTAAAAAACAGGGATGTAGAAAAAGACCAAGAAGACAAAAGAATGACAGTGCTCTCCATACAAATTTTAACCCATGCCAAAACATTTGCTGGATATTATTTAAATAATAACAAGCCTCCTAAGAGGCTCATCATTAATTTGAATCTGGGAATATAATCAGGCGAGACTTAATACGACAGGGTTTCCAATTGATAAAGGCCATCAAGGAAGGCTGGCACAAAACTTCCTGGCCCTGCAACACGTTGAGATACTTGCCCCCCTACCTGCGACATAATTCGGCAAGCGGTCGCAACATGGTGCAAACGATCCCCCTCTAGCGCACAAAATGCCGCCACCACCGCAGATAATGCGCAGCCGGTCCCGACTACACGGGTCATTAGCTTATCGCCACCAGTCACCGCAACATCGCGCTGACCATCAGTGATGTAATCAACCTCCCCCGTCACCGCAACCACTGTCTGGGCGCGCTGTGCCAATTGGCGAGCGGCCGGTAATGCCGCCAGTGACGTATCGACACTATCAACACCACGCCCCATGGTTGCCATACCACTCAATGCCATGATCTCTGAGGCATTTCCACGTATAGCCGCAGGTTTTAGGGTGAGTAAATGGTGGGCAAAATCAGTGCGATATGCCAGGCCACCCACAGCAACCGGATCGAGTACCCATGGTGTGCCCGCTTGATTAGCTGCGGTTATCGCCCTCAGCATCGACTCTGCTCGCGCCCGATGCAACGTACCAATATTGATAAGCAAACTGTTCGCCATCGTACTGAATTGCGCCGCCTCTTGCGGCTCTACCACCATCGCAGGGAAAGCCCCCAGTGCGAGTAACACATTGGCTGTAAATGACTGCACCACTTCGTTGGTCAGACAATGCACCAATGGCGGCGTGGTACGAAATTGCTGTAAGCAAGCGCTGGCCAGTGCATCTGGGAATAAATCCATCAAATAATCCTCCAATAACCACTTTTAGTCGCGCCAACTCTAACAAGGCAACCTTTCTGTTGTAGTTGTTTGATATTACGCCCTGATCAGCTACGCGCAGCCGCTATTAATGCCTGCCCCAGCGCCAGACCACCATCACCGGCTGGCAGGCGCTGGGGCATCAATAGCTGGAAATCCTGCAATTGTTCGCTGAGTAATTCACGTAGCAATCGGTTATGCAGCACACCGCCAGAAAATGCAATAGTTTCAATGCCAAAGCGCTGTGCTGCCTGTCGAGCCAAAGCCGCAAAGCCCTGCGCGAGAGCAAAGTGGAAAGCATAAGCTCTTTCAGCCGGTGCAGCATCGAAAGCCAGCCATTGTCGCCAAAAGGTCGCTAAGTCCAATTGATTATCGCGTAGTGGCATAGTAACGGGTGGAACTGTTCTGGAACTTTGCCATGCCAGAGCCTCCAGCAGGCAAGCCGCCTCTCCCTCCCAGCTGATGGCCTGAGGTATAATATTTAGCGCCGCCGCTACCGCATCAAATAACCGCCCCGCCGATGAAGCTAATGGCGCATTAATGCCGCGCGCAATCGCCCGCGCCAGTACCTCACCCTGCGGTTGGGGGATCGCTGCCGCCTCGGGCACGTTTTGCCAATTCGGTACAAAGCGCTGAAACTGCGCCAGTAAATTACGCCACGGCTGGCGCGAGGCCAGATCCCCACCGGGTAAAGCCACCGCAGGCAAACCGCCAACGTATTCACAATTCACATAATCCACTCTTAGGCATTCGCCGCCCCATAGATTCCCTCCCGCGCCATATCCCAGCCCGTCCAACGCCAGGCCTATCACCGCTCCAGCTTGACGCGGCCAACCATGTTCTGCCAGGCAAGCCGCCAAATGAGCATGATGATGCAGCACTTCCACGCAGGGAATGTGGTGTTGCGCCGCCCATTCTCGGCCAAATTGGTGACTGACATAAGCGGGGTGCGCATCCACCACCACCGCCTGCGGGGTAAAATGATAAATATCGCAAAACAGCGCGAGTAACTGCTGCTGTTGCTGCGCAATATCGCGATCTTCCAGATCACCCAAATGCTGGCTTAGTACCGCATTGCTGTCTCGCAGTAAGCAAAAGGTATTTTTCATATCGGCCCCCAGCGCCAAAATAGCGGGTTGCTGGCTAAACCCTGGCGGCAACTCGAAAGCGTCTGGTACATAACCTCGGGCGCGGCGCAGCATTTCAGCCCCGCGCGGCGTCAGGCGCACCAATGAGTCGTCTGCGCGTTGCACGATTTCCCTGTCGTGCAGCAGCCAGTAATCGGCAATTTCACTCAAGGCACTCAGGGCCTGTTGATTACTCAGAGCGGGCGGCTTACCTCTACCATTACCGGAGGTCATCACCAACGGGCGCGCCACCTGTTGCAGCAGCAAATGTTGCAGTGGGTTAGCCGGCAGCATCACGCCAATTTCGGGTAACTCGGGCGCGACCGCCGCACAAAGTGGGCTTTCCGGCTGCTTTGCCACCAGAACTATCGGGGCGGCCGGGCTGCGTAGCAAACCGAGCAATGCAGTATGATCAGCACTTGATACACAGCTTTGCAACCAATCGGTATCCGGTAACATGACTGCCAGCGGCTTAGACGGCCGATGTTTACGCTCGCGCAAGCGGGCCACGGCGACAGCATTGGTGGCATCCACCGCCAGATGAAAACCACCCAGCCCTTTGACAGCCACAATTTCGCCCGCCAACAGCGCAGCAGCGGCTTGATCTAATGCGGAGAAGCCCTGCGCTAAAGCCTGCCCATCAGCTCCCGTTAGCCACAGTTGCGGGCCACAATCTGCGCAAGCATTGGGCTGGGCATGAAAACGGCGGTCTGCGGGGTGGTCATATTCGGCCTGACAAGCCGCACACAGCGGGAACTTACTCATGGCGGTAAAAGGGCGGTCATACGGCATGCGCTGGATAATAGTAAAACGTGGGCCGCAATGGGTGCAGTTGATAAAAGGATAATGGTAGCGACGGTTAGCAGGGTTATTCATTTCACTCAGGCAAGCATCACAGGTCGCGGCATCCGGCACAATTTGGGTGTCCATCTGACCGGCCCCGCTGTGCTGAATCACGAAATCCAGCGGCGGCTGCGCCCAGTGGTATGGCGTGCTATCAATGCTATCAATGTGCGCCAATGGTGGACAATCTTGTGGCAATGCTTGTAAAAAATCCGCCACCGCCGGGGCTTGCCATAGGTGAACCGTCACCCCCGCGCTGTCGTTACTGACATCCCCTTGCAGGCCAAAACGGTGAGCAAGTTGCCAGATATAGGGGCGAAAACCCACCCCTTGCACCTTACCTTTTATCCGCAGACTGAGACCGTTTTTATCCACAAAAACTCCAAGCTAACAGATTCGAGGTAGCGGCTCATCCAACGGCAAATCCAGTTTACGTGAAACGCCAAATGCGCCACATAACCGCACCTGTTTATTCTCAGTCACCTGCCCGATAACGGCGGCATCACGGCCGAGTGGGTGGCGTTGTAATTCAGCTAAAACAGCATCTTGCGCCTCAGGTGAGACCACCAGCACCAGCTTGCCCTCATTGGCAAAGTTGAGTGCATCCAGCCCGAGTAATTCGCAAATGCCGCGTACCGCCGGTTTTAATGGTAAATCCGCTTCGTTGATTTCCAGGCCACAGCCGCTGGCGGCGGCGAATTCGTGCAGAATTGCCGTAACCCCACCACGAGTGGCATCACGCAGCGCCCGCACACCGGTAATATGGCGTAGTGGCGCAATCAAAGGTGCCAGTAGCGCGCAATCACTGGTCAGTTCCGCCTCCAGCCCCAAACCTTCGCGTAGATTTAGGATAGTTGCGCCATGATCACCTAAGGTGCCGCTGACAACGATCCGATCGCCCGCACGGATCATCGCCGTTCCCCACTGGATATCTGCTGGGATAACGCCGATGCCGGTGGTATTGATAAAGATCTTATCAGCCGCGCCGCGCTGAACCACTTTGGTGTCGCCGGTGACTATCTGAATGCCCGCTTGCTGTGCGGTGGCCGCCATTGAATGCACAATGCGCTCCAGAGCAGCCATCGGTAGCCCTTCTTCCAGAATAAAACCACAGGAAAGATAGCGCGGAGTCGCGCCACTCACTGCCACATCATTGGCCGTGCCGCACACCGCCAGTTTGCCGATGTCGCCGCCGGGAAAGAAAATAGGATCAATCACATAGCTGTCGGTCGATACCGCCAGTCGATCCCCCTGTGCAACCAGATCCGCCAACGCAATACGCGCCTGATCTTCCCGCTCATTCAGCGCCGGGTTAGAGAACGCCGCCAAAAACAGAGATTCTATCAAGCTCTGCATTGCCCGCCCGCCACTGCCATGTGCCAGGGTAATCTCTTGTTTATTCATTTAGTTGTGGCCTTATTTGTAGCGATGGTAGGCGGCGCAAGCCCCTTCGGAGGAAACCATCAGCGCCCCAAATGCATTATCTGGCGTGCATTCGCCACCAAACAGCGGGCATTGATCCGGTTTGCAACGCCCGGTCAATACATCACCGCAACGGGATCGCGGATCATCGGCCACTCGTTGCTGCTGCGGGGTGAAGCGCCGCTCAGCATCAAACGCCTGATAAGCCGGGCTAAGCTGTACACCGGAATCGGCGATTTCGCCCAATCCACGCCACTCGCTGCGCTCTTTGGTTGCAAATACCTCGGTCAGCGCCTGTTGCGCTAGCAGGTTACCGCTGTCGGGCACAATGCGCCGATATTGATTTTCCACCGCACAACGCCCACTGACCATCTGCTCCAGCAGCATCACCAGCCCCTGCAAAATATCCAGTGGCTCAAAGCCGGTGACCACCAGCGGTTTATTGAATTGGCTGCATATAAAGTCGTATGGCGTAGTACCAATCACCATGCTGACATGGCCGGGTGCGAGGAAACCGTCAATGCGCACATCGGGTTGTTGTAGCAGGCTGCGCAAGGTAGGAATGATAGTGATGTGCTGGCAGAACACGGTGAAGTTGGTCAGCCCCAGCCGTTTGGCTTGTTGCAGTGTTAAGGCGGTAGCAGGCATGGTGGTTTCAAAACCGAGGCCGAAAAATACCACTTCGCGATCAGGATGGCGCTGTGCCAATGTCAGGGCATCCAGCGGCGAGTAAACCACACGAATATCTGCCCCGCGCCGCTTGGCATCCAGCATTGAGCCATTACGCCCCGGCACCCGCATAGCGTCGCCGTAAGTGCAGAAAATCACCTGTGGGTGAGCGGCAATTTCCAAACAACTGTCGATACGGCCCATCGGCAATACACACACTGGGCAACCCGGCCCGTGAACAAATTCCAAACCGTCTGGCAGCAGTTGATCCAGACCAAATTTGAAGATCGCGTGTGTGTGGCCGCCACACACTTCCATAATTTGCAGCGGCAAGCGTTGTTGATCGGCAAGTTGTGGCAGTAAGTTTTCGATCCGCTGTAATAATGCACTGACTAGTGCCGGATCGCGGAATTCATCAACGTAGCGCATCATTAGCCTCGCTGGCGACATCATCCAGATCCAGCCCAACGGCTTGCATATGGGCTAATGCCGCCAGTGTCTGCTGGGCTTCTTCTTCATCAAGCAAGCTCATAGCAAACCCGACATGCACCAATACCCATTGGCCGAGCAGGTCAGACGGTGACTCGTCGCACACCAACGCGATATTGATTTCACGTTTGACACCGCTCACTTCCACCCATGCCAGTTGATGGATATCTTCCCCCACCGCGACTATTTTGCCGGGTACGCCTAAGCACATCGCTGTGCCTCCAGCCATTCAAGCCACATATCCATTCCCTCGCCACTACTGGCTGACAGCGCAATCACCTGAATTTCAGGATTCACCTGACGGGCATAATTAATACACTGCTCAATATCAAAGTCCAGATAGGGCAGCAGGTCGATTTTATTGATAATCATCAGTGTGGAAGCGGCAAACATATGGGGATATTTCAGCGGCTTATCTTCGCCTTCCGTTACCGAAAGCACCGCCACTTTATGCCGTTCGCCGAGGTCAAAGCTGGCCGGACACACCAAATTACCCACGTTCTCAATAAACAACAGGCTGTCATTGCTGAGATTCAGGCGGTGCGCGGCATCATGTACCATCTGCGCATCCAGATGACAGCCTTTACCGGTATTGACCTGAATCGCCGGGACACCGGTGGCGCGAATGCGTTCGGCATCATGAGTCGTTTGCTGATCACCTTCAATCACCGCGCAAGGCACTTGCCCAGCCAGCAGCTGCAAAGTGGTGGTCAACAGCGTGGTTTTGCCGGAACCGGGGCTGGAAACCAAATTCAGCGCCAGAATATGTTGCTCGACAAAATGCTCACGGTTATGGCTGGCTAACTGATTATTTTTGCTCAGCACATCTTGCTCGATTTGCAACAAACGGCGCTGCCCCATGCCCGGCGCATGGCTACCGGCTTCACCCTGCCCATAATGCAGCCCTTGCTGGTCAGCATGAACTTGTGGAGTGAACGGCTCGGAGACGGGCGCGTCTGTGTCCTCGGGTTCAGTGGCCGCCATCGGCTCTGGCGCTTTGCCATGATAGTGATGGTGAACATCGCCCTGATGGTAATAGTAGTGATGGTGAACAATCACCGGCTGTGTCCCCTTGGCAACATATTTGTGTTTATGTTTATGCTGAATCTTTTGCGTCGGGGCATCACTTTCGTGCTGGTCATGGTGATGATCGTGGTGGTGGCCGTCATCGTGATGATGATGGTGGTGATCGTCATGGTGGTCGTGGTGGTGATCATCATGTTGATGATTGTCGTCGCCCTCGATCTTTCTCTCGCCGCTGGCGCAACCACAAGTCGTACACATAGGAATTTACTCCTTCAGAATTATTCCACTTCTATCTGTTTCACCTGCAAATTGCTGCCACTCTCTACTTGCAGAGCATGGCTGCCACAATGCGGGCACCCGGCATCATGCCGTTCAATGGCAACACTGTTGCTGCACTCCCAACACCAGGCCACCGCGGGCAAGGTGCTGAGATGCAATTGACAATTTTCTGCCAGTGTTTTGCGGCTGGCGGCCTCAAAACTGAAGCGTAAGGCACTCTCTTCAATACAGGAGAGCGCGCCAATTTCCAGCCAGACCGCGGTTATCCGCGTAGCACCGTTAAGCCGCGCCTGTTTTTCAATCAGCTCCAGCGTGCTGAGACACAAACTTATTTCATGCATGCTGATTCTTTATTTGGCTAACTTTGTTAAACAAAGCCCGCCGCCGTGGGTTGGCGGGAGCATCGGCATCCATCACCGGCAGTGAGAGCGCCATACGCGCACTTTGCTCCGCCAGTTGTAACGCCCGTTCAGCACTCAGCGAGGTGTCCAGCGGTGACATCAATGAGCGGCTCAAATACTGGCCGCAACCAGCGATTTCGCTGACGGTAAAACTAATGCCGCCACAAGGAAGTGCCAACATCAGCCGCTCCCCCACCGCACGACATTGCCAGCTCTGCTGCGGCCCCGGTAATACCACTAAACTCAGCATCCACGGGGTCAATAACGCGCCGATCCATTGCTGCTCAAATAACTGAAATCCGCAGGCGCGCAGCGGAATGTGGTCACGGTAAAATGGCAAGCCGCGCATTTCATCGGCAGCCACCTGGCCGAAAACCTGTTCCAGCAATGCCGCTGGGTTTTGTTCATGACCGGCAATGACATCAAACATGACTTTCTTCTCGTGCCTTGAGGGTGATCCCACTAGCCTGTAATGCCGCCAGAATCTGTTCCAGCGCTGGCTCTATGGCCCGCGTGACTGTCGACGTCAGGCCGATATTCGGTGCCAGTGATTCGGGCACCACCCCCACCAGAGTCAGCTGGCGCGGGAATTCATCGGTCAATTGCAGCGCCATCAGCACATCACATAACCCCAACTGATGCGGTGACACTTTGCGGCTAAACATCGCCGGGATCTCTTTATCGCGCAGTACCGCAACACTGCCCGGCGGTTGCCCGGTGAGCACCGCATCAGCCACAATCAAATGCTCGCGATTGGCCATCGCTTCCATCAGTTCCAGCCCAGCAGTGCCACCATCCAGTACGTCAAGCCCCGGTGGGATGTGAAAGCGCTGCTCCAGCGCTTCAACAATTCGCACACCGACAGCTTCATCGCTGAGTAATAAATTACCTATACCTAATACCAAAATCCCCATCACAGCACCTTGACTTTGGTCACTTCGTTGCCCGTTGTATCAACAATATGTACAGCACAGGACATACACGGGTCGAATGAGTGAATGGTCCGCACCACTTCGAGTGGTTTGGCAGGATCTGCCACCGGTGTCCCCACCAGCGCTTGCTCGTATGGCCCCGGCTCATCGTTATAATTGCGTGGGCCAGCGTTCCAGGTTGATGGCACCACCGCCTGATAGTTGGCGATTTTGCCATCCTTGATAACCACCCAGTGCGACAACATGCCGCGCGGCGCTTCTTCAAAGCCCACACCACGGATTTCGCCATTCAAAGGAATGTCCGGCTTGATAAAGGTTTCGACATCACCAGTACCAATATTGGTGACCAGTGCAGTCCATTGTTGGGCCAGGGTTTCATGCAGCACACAGCAATGCACCGCACGGCCAATAATGCGGCCCAGCGTCGATGGCAGTTGATCTTGAGTGATAGCCTGCCCGCTCAGTTTTTGGTAAGCCGCACCAATGTCAGTGAAATGCTGTTTAGTCGGTGCATGTCCGGCGGCCAGCCCGCACATCAGCCACGCCAGCGGCCCCACTTCCACTGTTTTGCCGTAGAAAGTGGGCGCTTTTACCCACGAATATTTGCCGTCTTCCTGCCAGCCGGTGTAATTCGGGTTGGTTTTCCCCTCCCACGGTGCCAGCGGTTCGTCGTCCTGATACCAGGCGTGTTTGCCGCTCTCGGCGATACCTTTGATCAAATACGGATCGTTGTGATTGGTAATCGGGCGGAAAGCCCCCTTTTCCAGATATCCCCCCGGCAACAGGAAGGTTTCCCCTTTACGATCGGTTGGCAGTTCCGGCACGCTAAGGTAGTAATCCGCCCCTTTGCCCAGATTGAGCCAGTTCGGATAGTGAGCAGCGATCACCGCGGTATCGACCTTATAAACCTGCTCAATAAAGCTGCCCAGCCGGTCAATAAAGGATTTCACCAACATCAGGCGTTCCAGATTGAGCACACTTGGCATATCCAGATTAATGGGGTTGGCAACCCCGCCCACTGCCAGATTCTGAATATGCGGTGTTTTACCGCCGAGCACCGCCACTATACGGTTGGCATCACGCTGGCACTCCAGCGCTTGCAGATAATGTGCCACCGCAATCAAATTGACCTCTGGCGGCAATGCCATCGCCGGATGGCCCCAATAGCCGTTGGCAAAAATACCTAACTGCCCGCTGGCGACCAACTCTTTGATTTTCTGCTGTACCCGGGTGAACTCTTCCGCGCTGTTCAACGGCCAACTGGACAACCCACTCAGCATCGCAGCCGCTTTTTGTGGTGAGGCTTGCAGCGCAGAGGTGACATCCACCCAATCCAGTGCCGAGAGTTGATAGAAATGCACGATATGGTCATGAATGCTGTGCGCGGCCAGAATCAAGTTACGAATATGCTGAGCATTAACTGGCACTTCCATCCCTAATGCATTTTCCACTGCCCGCACTGAAGCAATGGCGTGAATGGTGGTACAGACGCCGCAAATGCGCTGCACAATCATCCAGGCATCGCGCGGATCATTGCCTTGTAAAATTTCTTCCATGCCACGCCACATGGTGCCGGAGGACCAGGCTTTAATGACTTTGCCGTCCTCAATTTCGCAGTCGATCCGCAGGTGCCCCTCAATACGGGTGACGGGATCAATGGTGATGCGTTGGCTCATGCTTTACCTCTGTCTGATTATTCTTATGTAACTGTCCGTGAGCAGGAAGCACCGGCAACAGTCGAATCAATAAAATGTAGGCACAGACCTCAATGGCAACGAAGCCGATGGAGATCAGGATTTCACTGGTGGTGGGAAAGTAGTTATAGCCGCCGCCGGGGTTGAAGGCTAAGAGTGAGTAATTGAGCCGCCACAGCGCCCCACCACTTATCATGCACAGCGCCCCGATAAACAGTAACCGGCTATCCTCTCTGGCCCACCGAATACGGAAGATCAGTAGCGGCAAGGCCATCAGGATAATTTCAGCCCAAAAAGCGATGGCATAGCGGTCAAAATGCCACAGGTATTCTGTCTTATGGCGCACCATAACTTCACCGAGACGTAGTACGATAAACAGCAGTAAAAAGACGTCGATGATGGTGGTTAATCGTGTGAATAATGGCGCTTCATTGGCTCCCCGTCCCCGTAATCCGGCCTGTACCAGCGAGCCTTCGAAAATAACAATCGAGAAGCCCAAAATGGCGGCGGTCAGTAGGGAGAACAGCGGCAACATCTCGTAGCTTTGCCATAACGGATGGATCTTGGCACCGGCGGCGATCATTAATGATCCCATTGAAGACTGATGCATGGTCGGCAGCAGCACACCGAGCGCGATAACAAAAAACATCACTTTGTTCAGCCGCTTCAGCGAAACTTTCCACCCCAACCGTTCAAACAGTGCCGGCGCAAACTCCACTGCCATCACGCCGATATAAATGGTCATACAGACGGCGGTTTCGAATAGCACCGAATTGACGTTGAAATGGCCGGGAATAAAGAAGTAAGGCAAATTCCAGTAACGGCCCACGTCGATGGTGATAGAAAGCCCACCGAGCGCGTAACCAAACAAACTGGCGAGTAGCGCCGGGCGCACTAGCGGGTGATATTCGCCTCGGTTGAACACGTAAACTGCCCAAGCCAATGCCCAGCCGCCGCACGCCAAACCGGTGCCGACCAGTAGGTCGAAAGCAATCCAGATCCCCCACGGGAAGCCGCCATTCAAGTCACTGACCGACCCCAAGCCCAGCACCAAACGTTTGACAATCAACAGCGCGCACAGCACGACAAAAGGCGCTAACAGCATCACCGGCCAACTGACCAGCCGCCCACCCAGTGGGCTGGATTTATGCATCGTCATCATGGCCGTCCTTTTTATCGTGCTTGTCAGAATCGCTGTCTTTGCGCTCATCACGGGTATTGCGATGCACCAACGCGGTAACCCCCGCCAATACCGCCAGCGGCAGGATCATGCCTTTGTACAAGGTGTGCTGGACATGCTCAGAACGCGCGCCAGTCGCCAGTTCTGCCAGAGGAGGCAAATCAAGTTTCTCGGTCGGAATGCCAGCCAGCACCAATACCTGAGTGCCGCCGCCCTCTTTCTCGCCATAAACATGCGGGTCATAGTGGGCAACCGGATGCTCGTAGGTGTCATTGGCGCTGAGTGTTTGGCGCGGGAAGCGATAATTCTCGCCCGGTTTCAGCGTCAACCGTCGCTGCGCCTCGGACAATAACTCCTCGCGGGTGCCGAATATCACCGCACCGGTCGGACAGACCTCGACACAACCGGGTAAGCCGCCTTTATCAAGCCGCTCGACGCCCTTCTGGTTGCACAATTCACATTTATGAATCTTGCCAAACGGGTTGTGATAATCGTATTTCGGCACATTGAACGGGCAGCCGACCATGCAGTAGCGGCAACCGGTGCAGACATCCGGGTCATAGTGAACAATGCCGGTTTTAGTATCTTTGCGCAGCGCACTAACCGGGCAGACGGAAACACAATTAGGATCAACGCAATGCATGCATTGCTTTTTGATATAGGCGTAGCCATCTTCCAATTGATCTTTATGAATGCCCGCGCCGCTGGTCCAGACCTGAATGATATTGTTGGTGTAGGGGCTGAGTTTGTCGTTGTCTGTCCAAAGGGCCTCGCCACTGGCATAGACCTCACTGTGGTTGACCTGCTGACATTTGCTCACGCAGGCCTGACAACCCACACATAATGTCGAGTCATACAACATGCCCAGCGCGCCGGGGATCGGTGGTCGATTTTGTACCTCAGCTTTGCTGCTGGGAGAAAGCCCCGCCAACAGCACTCCGCCGGAGGCTAGTTTGAAAAAGTGACGTCGGTTCACGGCTATTCCTCCCGCGATGAGTGATCGTCATCTTTGCGGCGCTGCTTCTGTTGCCGCCCCAGTTCACGTACCGTCATCAGGCTGACACCGGCGACCAATCCCACCACACCGCCCAGTAGTGCCGTCGCGGTCGTCGAAATCTCGCCGCCTTCTGGATTATGAATGAGGGGTTTTTCAGCACGCGGCGTTGGGTTCTCGACATTCGCCAGTTGGGCGATGCCTTTGGTGAAGCCAATCCCTTCTTCATTGCAGCCATAGCAAGGGTGCCCAATCCCCACCGGCCAAATCCCGCCGCCAACATCGCAGAACTCCAGTGTCGGGCAGTTGCCGTAGGTCTCCGGCCCTTTGCAGCCGAGATGATAAAGGCACCAACCCTGCCGATGACCTTCATCGCCAAACTGACGGGCAAAACGGCCAGCATCAAAGTGTGGTCGGCGCTCACAGTTTTCATGGATCAAGCGGCCATAAGCAAAGGTCGGACGGTTTTTGCTGTCCAATGCCGGTGGCCGCCCGAAGGTAATGATATGGGCCACTGTTGCCAGGAAATTATGTGGATTGGGTGGACAGCCGGGGATATTTATCACGGTTTTACCCGGTAGTGCTGCTTGCAAACTCACCGCACCAGTCGGGTTCCCACCAGTCGCTGGTACACCGCCCCAGGCGGAACAGGAACCAATAGCAATAATCGCCGCCGCATGTTCTGCAGCTTCACGGATATGCTCGACAATCGGTTTACCCGCCACCATGCAGTAAATTCCACCGTCTTTCAGTGGAATCGACCCATCCACCACCAGCACATATTTTCCTTTGTACTGCTCGATGGCCCGGTGTTTATTCTCCTCCGCTTGCTCACCAAAAGCAGCAGAGAGCACTTCGTGATACTCCATTGAGATAACACTCAACAGCAAATTCTCAATGGTCGGATGAGTTGAACGTAACAGTGATTCAGTACAACCGGTACACTCCTGAGCGCCAATCCAGATAACCGGCGGGCGCTGAGGTGAACTGACTGTATTGGCAATTTCAGCGGCAGCCTTGCTGCTGAGACCCATGGTGGCCGCCAATGCGGCACAAAGCTTCATAAAATCACGACGGTTAACGCCATGCTGGGAAAGCATGTTTTTTTCCCCTGTATTATTATTCTATTGTTCACATACCCGATATTAATAACGGGTATATCCCCATAAAAAACGTGGCTTTCTGTTAATAGTTTGTAACTCTGCAACTTTAATTAAGTTGATCTTTATCAATGGAAATTGATTGAATTAGCACGGGGGAAATATCTGTGAACTAAAACCGTTTCAGCAACTATTTCATTTGCCAGAAATTTAAAAATCTGTCAGGTAGCAATATGACGCGGGTTAATACAATTGAATATCATTAGACCCAAAAGTGTGATTCGCTATAATGAATTTAATTAATTATTAGTTTTTTTAGTTACTTAACTAGAAACAAAAATTTCACTTTCATAAAAAATGAAATGAGAAAAATTCGTAAATATAAATCTGACCTGGCAATTTATAATTAATTTTACAGCGGCACTAATATGAATTGTTAAATCTGGCGGCTATCAGATTTTTATCAATTTCATTCAGTTTGAAGATTTGTCACCGGTGTTTTTACCCTTTTTAGCAGCACATTTTAATGTTACAAAACGGATCATCATGGGGTAACAGCTGAAATATAATGAGTTAATTATGTATTTTGTGCATGAATCAATTTATGGCAAAGCAAGTCGTGCTATGATTAATTTACCGGTCACTATTCAACCGGTTATGTGATAAATGTTATCTGGCAACAACTTCAACCAGGAAGGGTCTCTATGATTAAGCCACTCATTGCTGTTGCTATCGCCGTTGCCACACTCAGTGGCTGCGCCAATAATAATACTCTTTCAGGCGACACATTCAGCAGTTCTCAGGCCGGTCAGGCCCAGGCCGTCAGTTACGGGACGCTGGTTTCGGTACGCCCGGTCACGATCCAGGGCGGGGATGGCAATAATATTGCCGGTGCCATTGGCGGCGCGGTGGTCGGCGGGTTCCTGGGTAACACTATTGGTGGTGGAACAGGCCGTCGTCTTGGTACCGCAGCAGGTGCTGTTGCTGGTGGGGTTGTGGGTCAACAAGTCCAGAGCATGATGAACCGCAATAGTGGGGTCGAATTGGAAGTGCGCCGTGATAATGGCACCACCTTCCTGGTAGTTCAGGCTCAAGGGGTAACGCAGTTCCAACCGGGCCAGCGAGTCACTATTGCGACCCATGGCAATACGGTCACTATCACACCACGCTAATTTTTGCCGCCCGAACTCCGCGTTCGGGTATTGCAACTCGGTTTAAACCATGATGCTAAAAAGCACCGCCCAGCCCTGAAGGTTCGAGGGTAGACTGGGCGGTGAAAAGATGAACATAACTATCCGACTTTCTTCGCTGCCGGTTTCACGACATTCTCTCCGTGGTTGCCAAAGAACTGATATAAGGTGTCTGAAGCCGTTTTGGTTAATACCATAATTTCAATACGGCGGTTTTTAGCTGCGAGAGGTTCGACAGAATCTAATAGCATCTGATCAGCCATCGCATTGATTTGCAGCACTCTTCCTTCATCCAGCCCGCCTTTTACCAGTGCTTTATGTGCCATCAAGGCCCGCTCACCAGACAAGTTCCAGTTGTTGTACAACACCTGATCACGATAGCGCGATGCATCGGTATGGCCGGTAATAATGATTTTATTGTCCATCTCATTAAATGCCGGGGCTAATTCTGCCAGTAACCGACTAAAGAATGGGGTTAATACCGCACTGCTGCGCTGGAACATATCGCGCTGTTTATCATCCTGAATCAGAATCCGCAGCCCTTGCGGTACCACTTCCATTTGCAAGTTGGATTGCGCATCGTAAGTGGAAGTGATTTGCATAATAATGCGTGATAGCTCTTCCATTTCCTTACGTGATTTATCCACCACATCTTCCAGTGACTGTTCCGGTTCCGGCACTTCAATAGCCAGATTACTTTTCACCTCTTTCGCTTGCTCCTTGCCATCAATGCTGTCGGAGAACTTGCCGCCGCCACTTTTACTTTTAGAGGGAATGGAAATAAAAGATTGTTGCGAAAAGATGGTCTGCCCATTCAATTGCGCCACAATTTCTTGCCGCTCCTCCTCCGATACCACCCCGACAATCAACTTTGTGGTCGTAACCAAAGGTGCCGAGCGAATTTCTGAAGTTTCCGCGCGCTTTACATTGGATGCGCTGCCGGGTAAGCAGATGGCCATTGATGCCGACCTTAACGCCGGATTAATCAACCAAGAACAGGCACGTCTGCGCCGCAAAGAAGTCGCAAGCGAAGCTGACTTCTATGGGGCAATGGATGGCGCATCCAAGTTTGTACGTGGTGATGCCATCGCCGGTATTATGATCTTGGTTATCAATGTTATCGGCGGTATCTGTATAGGTATCTTCAAATACGATCTCAGTGCCAGCCAGTCATTCCAGCAATATGTACTGTTGACCATTGGTGACGGCCTGGTCGCACAAATTCCTTCACTGTTATTAGCCACCGCTGCGGCAATTATTGTCACCCGCGTGAGTGATGGCGGTGATATGACTGATGAAATCAAAGATCAGTTACTGGCAAAACCGACCATTTTATATGCTGCGGCATTTGTGATGTTCATTCTCGCCATTGTGCCGGGGATGCCCCATCTTGCCTTTCTATGCTTCACCGGATTACTCCTGTTCGCCGCTTGGCAGCAAAGTAAAAAAATACAGCAAGCGGATATTGAACCCGATCTTACGGCCCTCAACCAAACAATTTCAGAAGATAACTCGCTAAATATTAATTGGGATAATATTCCCATTATCGAACCTATTGGCCTAAATCTTGGTTATAAATTGGTAACACTGGTTGATGAAGCGAAAGGTCGCCCCTTAATTCAGCGATTACGTGGCGTACGGCAAATTATCTCTGAAACCTGCGGAATTATATTACCCGAAGTTAAAGTACGGGAAAATTTTCGCTTAAAACCCTCTCAGTACTCGATTAATGTCAATGGCGTCAAAGTCGCGGGCGGTGAGGTTTATATCGATAAGCTAATGGCAATTCCGACTGCGGAGCAATATGGGGAAGTAGATGGTATTTTGTCGATAGACCCCACCTATGGCCTGGCTGTCGTGTGGATCGATCCACAAAATAAGGCGAATGCCTTAAACTTTGGTTACCAAATAGTCGATTGTGCCAGTGTGGTCGCAACTCATGTCAATAAAGTGGCGCGAGAGCACCTACCGGTATTATTTAACTATGATGATATAACCCAATTACACCAACGGCTTGAATCATTATCCCCTCGGCTGGCGGAGGACTTTGCTGCTGCATTTAACTTTAGTGAATTATTGAAAGTCTACCGACAGTTATTGATCGAAAATGTTTCGCTGAAAGATATTGTAACTATTGCGACTACGCTATTAGACAGTTCCAATATGACCAGAGATTCACTTTTATTGACCTCTGATGTGCGTTACGCACTACGAACCGGTATCGTTAATAGCATCAATGGCGATGATAAAAATCTGTGGGTTTATACTATTAATAACGAACTAGAGAATATGTTGCTTGGCTCACTCACTCAGGCGCAGCAGGCAGGAAAAGTCGTGTTGGATAATTTCCCCGTTGATCCGAATATTCTGACCCAGTTGCAACAAAATATGCCAATCATTAAAGAACAAATGAAAGCTGAAAATCACCAACCTATTTTGCTGGTCACCCCACAATTGCGGCCTCTGATCTCACGCTATGCACGATTATTCTGCAATGGGCTTAACGTATTGTCTTATAACGAAATACCCGATGATATGTCATTGAATGTGGTGGGTACGTTAGAGTAAAAATAACCAAGTAAATAGATAGATAATAAGTTCCCCCAGAATCACTTATACACATCAGCGATTCTTGGGGGAACAACAGGCAGCTAACCACCCTACCGCACCCAATCTGCGGGGTTTAATGATCCATAAAGGCTTGCTGCCATGCGACTATAGTTTTCGGCCTTATGGCTTTATCTTCAGGCACATTAGTAAAATAATGAATCCGCAGGTTTCCATTTTTATCAGGCGCAACGTATGCAGCCCACATCAAACCGCTGCGATTGTACATAATTATCGATGCGCGTTTATTTGCCGCCCCTCTGACCCAAGTCGATAATACTTTTGCACCGCGATTATCCCTGTCCTGGCTATAGATATAGACATTAGCCGAAGCAACAAATTGGGAATAATGTTCGCCGACTAAATCACGGAAAATCTGATCGTTCTTGGCATCGGTAAAAATACCAATGGATAGTAAAGTCGGTATTTCACGCGGATCTTTTTCGGCTCGAACATATTGCCCGTCAATAAAGACATCTTTCGGCATCGAGATACGACATCCCCAGCTGCCATTGCTATGCACTTGTATAGAACCATCTTTTATCGGGATCAGTAATAGCCGACAATTAGCTGTATTTTCAATAAGATCAACCACAGCCAATCCTTCGATTTTACGGGCTTCCGCTCTAAAATCACCGGTATTTTCACCCGACCAGGCGCGACTATCAATGCTGAACCCCCACTCCGCAACCCGGGTTATTTTGATCACACCTCCCCGATCATTACCTTTAGTGATATTCCACCATTGCCCGCTCCAATCAAAATTTTTGTCAATATCAGACATTGAAGCAATGCCCTGAAAATAGGCACGCTGGATACAGTTATTGCTGGTACAGCTGTTTAAGGATTTTTCCCATACCTGTCGCTGCTGGTAAACTGTTTCAGTGTCATATTTCACTAACATGGCTTGATAAATATCACTGAATGTCTGATCTAGCCAATGGAGATCCTCATCACCGCATACGGTGTACTCAACCGGCGTTGCTGCTCGTTGGCAGTTAATGGCAAAAGATGATGATGAAACAACCATCATCAATAAAAATAAAATACCGCGGAAATAAATCATGTTATTTAACCCAATGAAAAGTATATTTTTTATTATTAATAAAGCTATGCTAAACATGATTATTATATCGACTTTATAACTAGAAATCTGTAACAGGAAATGAAAAACCACCAGATTATGCCAGTTATCCAACACAATCTGATGGTTTATCCATGCCATTATTGTGGCAATTTTTTTATTGTCTAAATTTAATCTCTCTTTACATCATAATTAAGCTGTTTGCATATTATCCGATAGATTAAAAGCAGATACAGCCTCAGTCAGTTGACGAGCCTGTTCTTCTAATGAAGCGGCTGCAGCAGCAGATTCTTGTACCAATGAGGCATTTTGCTGTGTGACACCGTCCATTTCTGCAACCGCCTGACCAATTTGGCTGATCCCTCGACTTTGCTCATCAGAAGCTGAAGCGATTTCGCCCATAATATCGGTCACATTCGTCACTGCCTGAACAATGCTGTTCATAGTTTCTCCCGCGCTCGAAACTTGCTGTGACCCCATATTAACCCGTGATACCGACTCACTAATTAGCCCTTCAATTTCCTTAGCCGCCTGCGCACTGCGTTGTGCTAAATTGCGGACTTCACTGGCGACCACCGCAAAACCGCGCCCTTGTTCACCGGCGCGTGCTGCTTCAACCGCTGCGTTTAATGCCAGAATATTGGTTTGGAATGCGATGCTGTTTATCACGCCGATAATATCGGCGATGCGGCGTGAGCTTTCGGTAATGCTACTCATGGTCGCAACAACATCATTAACAATGCGGCCCCCATTTTGGGCTGTTGTAGAAGCATTCTCGACTAATTTACTGGCCTGATGGGCATTCTCGGCATTCTGTTTCACCGTCGCATTTAACTGTTCCATGCTGGCAGCGGTTTCTTCTAATGCCGCAGCTTGTTGCTCGGTACGCGAAGAAAGGTCGGCATTTCCAGCGGCTATTTCGCCCGCACCGGTGTAAATAGCATCGGTGCTACTACGAATAGTCGATACTGTATTTACCAGGCTATTTTGCATTTCTTGCAAATAAGGGATTAATTGTCCAACACAGTTACGACCAAATTCAGCCATTGGTCTGCCTAATTGCCCTTGTGCTAATCGTCTAAAATGCACCTTGATTGAATCCAGTGGGCGCACCAAATAGCTGACAATATAGCGGTCGGTTAATACCAAAATAACGATGCCAGCAATAAGTGCGGCCAGTAACGCCCGCTCACACCACGTGACCAGAGACTCCACTCGCAAACTGGCTGCTTCTGTTGATTTATCCACCGCCGAATTGTATTTCTCGATTGTGGCGCCAAACTCCCGGCTCAATTGTGGATATTCATTGTTAAACATGCGGTTATAGTCTTCAAAGCGATTTGCAGACACCGCTTTAAACATTGGTTCAATCCCTTTGCCCAACAGGGCCGACCAACTTTCGATAGTTTTCTCAGTCAGAGCCGTATCCATTTCTTCATGAGATTGCAGCTTAAATTTCTGCAATGCTTCTTGTGTGTTTTTAAGAGCGACACCGGCTGAAGCTAATTCGCGGTCAGCATCGGCAATTGCACCATTTTGACGATAAGCTGCCGCACGCGTTAAACGAGTAACCACACGGAAATATTGGTCATTACCCCGATTAATAATATTAACGCTTTTCTGTTGCTCCGAACTCAGATGGAGGGAATGCGTTAATTTGTTAAGTGAAAATAATGTAAATGTTGAAACGCCTCCCCAGAGCAACAAAAATATAACAAGAATAGAGAATAACGCCATCCTGATGGTGATATGTTTTAGAAAATTCACGGGAATACCCCTGTGTTTTATTTTTTTAGTTTATTTCCTTGAGATTTCAAGGTGTTTATCGCTGATAATTTACGCAGGGAAAAAGCTGATTATCAGGATTAAGCAATAAAATAGCATAAAACCAATACAAAAGATCAAGAGCACCGATCAATAACAGCTAACCAATTGATTTCATCTATTAAAATGTAAACAAGCATCGTTCATTTTCAATCGATAATTCATTAGTAAATTTCAGTGTTTTTCACAAAATATGTATTTATTTTGAATATAAATACAGCACCTATATCTAATTAAGTTAGAAATTATAAAAATATCAATTAATTTAATTATAGAAGGCCATTGCCCTCTTTTACTTTTGCAGAATTAAATATCTTATTAAATAAGATTGGGCGTGATAAATAAAATTATAACAAAAATTCACGTCAAACTATCAGGCACAATATAAAGCAGAATTTATCTATTTATCAGAATGGATTCTTTAGACGTTTTTGGGATAATCAATTAAGGCAGGAGAAATAACTATTTTATTCATTAAACCACTGCCAAGTGTAGGGCAATGCACTTGGCAGCGTTAAACTCAGGATCAGTGCAACTCAACCTCTGCGATGGGGTAGATCACCGAGAATAAAGTCATTGATGATACTGTCGAAGTCCTTATCGCTGCTGAAACCTAATGCTTTGGCATAATGAGCCTCGAAATTTCCAGGCCAGGAGTTCACAATTTTTTCAATGAGTGGATCTTGCTGAACTTTAATGAGATCAACCACTTCAGTACCCGCAATACGCCGTAATGCATCAATCATCTGTTGCACGCTAACAGATAGTCCTGGCAGATTAATCACTCGCCCTGACTTGAGCTGACTGGCATCCAATTGATGACCGTGGATCAGGTTATTAATCGCCATTTTCGGCGACAACAACCACAAAAGTGTTTGTGGACTCACAGGACAAATCACCTCAACACCCTGTAATGGCTCACGAATAATACCGCTAGCAAAGCTGGAAGCGGCGCGGTTTGGTTTACCGGGCCGCACCACGATAGTGGGCATTCTCAAGCTACGGCCATCAACAAATCCTCGGCGGGTATAATCTGCCAGCAATAAATCATTCAAGGCTTTCTGTGTTCCATAGGAACTTTGCGGCGCCCAGACCTGCTCATCGGGCACAACTGCCGGTAACTCGCCACCAAATACAGCCACTGAACTGGTGATAATGACTTTAGGACAGTGCCCTAGCTGGCGCGCCCGTTCCAGTAAGCCGCGGGTGGCATCAAAATTGATGCGCATTCCCAGGTCAAATTCTTCTTCCGCCTGACTGGAAACGACCGCCGCCAGGTGGAAAACAGTGTCAACCTGCTGGTCAAAAATACTCGCCAACCATTGCGAATCGGCAATATCCCCACAAAAAACCTGCACTCGCTCATCAGTAATCGCACTCAGCGGCACCACATCACAAGCCATGATTTTGTTAATACTGCGCTGATTACCTTGGCTATCCGTCAGATAATCCAGTGTTAATAAACGTTCAATTAATCGACGCCCCAGAAAGCCGGCAGCACCTGTTACCATTATGTTCATCGTCATATCCTTTTTTATCTGCTCGGTTAGCGATTAACTGTTTTGGCTGGAACTAAAAAGACTAACCCCGCCCCAATGAATAGCATGGTGGAAATAATCAACATGCCGATGGTGGTACTTTGAGTCAGATCTTTTAGGTAGCCCATCATATAAGGTGCGGCGAAGCCCGCCAGATTGCCCCAAGAGTTAATCAACGCAATACCTGCGGCAGCGGCAGTGCCCCCAAGGAATGCTGTCGGTAAGCTCCAGAACAGTGGCAAAGTGCTCAATGCCCCCATCGCTCCCATGGTTAATCCCACCATAGCGATGATGATGTTGTCACTGAAGCTGGCGGAGATAATCATCCCAACTCCGCCCAATGTCGCGGTTAAAGCCAGGTGCCAGCGCCGTTCCCGCAAGCGGTCGGCACTACGTGAGACCACGACCATTGTCACTGCTGCTGCCGCATAAGGAATCGCACTCAGTAAACCGATGGACAAAATATCGGTAACGCCGCTGTCTTTAATGAGTGTCGGCAGCCAGAAACCAATGGTGTAAAAACCAGCAATCAGGCAGAAATAAATAAGGGTAAGCAACCAGACTCGGGGTTGCAGGAAAATCTCTTTTAGGCTGCTGTGGACATGGTGCTGAGTGTCATTATCGATATTGGTCTGGAGGATTTTTTTCTCTTCATCGGTTAACCATTTGGCATGCCCGATCCTGTCCGTCAGTTTAAAAATCACCAAAATACCAATGAGTACCGAGGGAATACCTTCCAGAATAAACATCCATTGCCAACCAGCAAAGCCACGGAAACCATTAAAGGCATCCATTATCCAGCCAGATAGCGGCGCACCTATCACCCCAGATAATGGAACTGCGGTGGCGAATAAGGCATACATTCGGCCGCGACGGTTAGTCGGGAACCAATATGAAATATAAAGGATCACCCCCGGATAGAAGCCAGCCTCAGCTATCCCCAATAAACAGCGCATCACATAAAATGACATCGGCGTGGTAACAAAAGCCATTCCCGCCGAGATAATGCCCCAAGTGATCATGATGCGCGCAATCCACAACCGTGCTCCAACACGATGCAACATCAGGTTGCTGGGAATTTCTAAAAAGAAGTAAGCAATAAAGAAGATACCGGCGCCAAAACCGTACACCGCATCAGAGAATTGTAAGTCATCGGCCATTTGCAACTTGGCAAAACCAACATTCACCCGATCCAGATAAGCCACGACATAGCACAACATCAGTAACGGTAAAATATGCCATGCCGCTTTGCGGTAGGCATGATTCTCCGCTGGCAACACCTTCGGTATCACTAAAGGTTCGGTTGATGATTCAGACATAGTAGAGCCTCATATTTTAATTATTCGCAGGGAACAGAGATCAGCCACAGTCCTGTCAACTACAGCTGCTGGCGTTGCACATAAAATGTTAATTTTAGTTATTTAATGTTTATTAAAGTTAAATTTAAGGGATAAATTAGTCAGTGAATGCGATTGAAATCACAATAATTAACATGTGATGATATGGAAAATCACAATGCTTTGATTTTAATAAAATTTTAATTTATGCAAATTCACGAAAAGTAACACAGAGGAAGTTGCTAGTAGGGGCGAAAGCAGCAAATGAGGCGTCCTGCCTGGCGAGGGTGGTGTTGCACCAAGGCTACCACTTCAATACCTGTGATGGCATGAATAATAATGACTATCATTCTCTTCCGAGAATGGTAAATTACGACTAAGAATTCACATTCCCAATAAATTCAAAAATATTATTGGTAACGCTTGTTTGTATATCCCCCAGATGAGGGGAGTTAAAATAGAAAGAGAAAATGCCATTATGTCCTTTTATATCAAATACACTCAGCATAAATCATGGCGTTCGATATTGCCGGGACTGGGCCTTTTAGGCCTTATTTTCTGCGTGTCCGGCTGTAAACCCGCCGACGACACCACCAGTGAGCAAGCCCCTTCATCAAGTAGCCAAAACGCAACAACATGGACTCGCACCGTAGAAACGGCGAAAGGCTCGGTGATACTGACCCAGCAGCCAAAGCGGATTGTCTCCACCAGCATCACTATCACCGGAACCTTGCTGGCTATCAACGCTCCAGTCATTGCCAGTGGGGCGACCGTACCTGATACCACAGTGGCTGATAACCAAGGTTTCTTTACCCAATGGTCAGAGGTTGCCCAGGCTAAAAAACTGGTGCCGATATACCAGACAGAGCCGAATGCGGAAGCTGTCGCAGGAATGAATCCTGATTTAATTATTATTTCTGCCACTGGCGGAGATTCGGCGTTGAAGTTGTATGAGCAGTTGTCGGTTATCGCCCCAACATTAGTGATTAATTATGATGACAAGAGTTGGCAAGAGCTGGCGGTTTTGCTTGGCCAGGCGACAGGGCATGAGGCCGATGCGCAGCAAGTCATTGCAACATTCACTCATCGACTCAATGAGGTAAAGCAGAACATTACGCTGCCACCACAACCAACCTCAGCCTTTGTCTATCAAGCGGCAGACAGTACCGCCAATTTGTGGACTGAAAATTCGGCGCAGGGAAAATTGTTGCAGGAATTGGGCTTCACACTGGCTCAGGTTCCTGATGCAGTGAAAGGCAATACCAGTATGGGTCACCGCAAAGACATTATTCAACTGGGTGGAGAGAAGCTGGCCGAGGGCCTGAATGGCGAAACTATTTTACTGTTTTCCGGCGATCAACCAGCAATTGACGCATTGAAAAGTAATAAGTTTTTAGCTCATACCCCCGCAATTGAACACAATCGCGTGTATGCCGCAGGCTATGATACCTTCCGATTGGATTACTACAGCGCGAGTAAATTGTTAGCACGGCTGGAGGAAATGTTTAAGGCTAAGTCTTAATCATCTTAAAGCAGGACGATAAAGAGAATATTAATGAGGTTAATGACAAAGTGTCCGTAACGGTGAAAACAGGCAGATCGTAAAGACGCCGTAAATACATCCTTGTAGGCTCGAGCCGCGCCATCCGTGGCGCGGACGCTTTACTCTTCTATCTGTCCTCACCTTGCCAGATCGAGGTGTCGAGGTTTGTCAGCAGTCTGATATTAATCTTACTTAGCATGGGGTTTTACCCATGCATTCTCATAATAAGTCGTGTTAACATATATTAGAAAATAATAATGATAATCAAAACGATAACTATTTATAAACAATCAGCATTTGTTAAAAAGAGTGACAATGCCAGCGACTGCTCCCCCAAACCAATTTTCATCAAAGCGGCTCAAACCTGCCCCTGCTCTCGGTAAAGGCACGCCACCTCGCCGTGGGCTTTGGTTACTAGCCAGCATTGTTATATTGATGCTAGTAATGGCCGCCAGCTTGATGCTCGGCGCCAAAGCCATCCCCTTTTCAGTGGTCTGGCAAAGTTTACTGGGCGAACACAGCAATGCTGACAGCATTTTAATTCTGGAGTCGCGCCTACCCCGCACCTTGATTGGTGTGCTCGCCGGTGCCGCCTTGGGGTTATCGGGTGCCGTCATTCAAGCACTGACTCGAAACCCACTGGCTGATCCAGGAATTTTGGGGGTCAATGCTGGGGCCAGTTTTGCCGTGGTGATAGGTATTACTATTTTTGGCGTTCATGCCATTCACGGCTATATGCTGTCGGCCTTTATCGGCGCGATGATCACCACACTGGTGGTGTATTGGGTCGGAACTCAGGGCGGCGGGCGAGTGAACCCTTTGCGTCTAACACTCTCTGGCGTGGCTATCGGGGCAGTATTACTTGGGATCTCGACCGGCATCTCATTGACACATCCACAGGTCTACGACCGGGTTCGCTTCTGGCAAGCAGGCTCGCTGGATATCCGTGATATGTCGGTAGTGGCGGCAGTCGCGCCCGCTATTCTTCTCGGCAGTGTGATTGCCTTACTATTGGCGCGCCCTCTCAATGCCATGCACATGGGGGAAGATTTAGCCGCTGCGATTGGCGCACGTATTGCCCAAACCCAGTTTTGGGCTGTAGTGACAGTGACCTTGCTATGTGGTGCAGCTACCGCCGCTGTTGGCCCGATCGCCTTTGTCGGCCTGATGGTGCCACATATTGCCCGCTGGATTGTCGGGCCGAATCAATGCTGGATTCTTCCTTTCACCTTGGTAATGACCCCCATTTTGCTATTAGTTTCAGATATTGTGGGGCGCTTTTTGGTTCCCGGTGAATTACGGGTTTCCATCGTGACGGCGTTCATTGGCGCTCCTTTATTGATCTGGCTGGTTCGCCGTAATAAAAGGATGACCGCACTATGAAGCCCGCCACTCCACCGTGGTTATTTGGCCGCCCTGATGGCCCCATCAATCTGCGCCTCCAGCCTCGTAGTTTGATGGTCGGCGGGGTGCTGCTATTGGCCTGCTTGTTGATGGTTATGCTGGCTTTAATGGTCGGTACATTACCACTTACTCCGGGGCAAGTATTTGAAGCCTTATTCGGCCATGCCAGCGGTGCGGCGAATATTATCGTCAATCAATGGCGTTTACCGCGTGCAATCATGGCATTGATTTTCGGGGCCGCACTGGGAGTCAGCGGTGCCATATTTCAGTCTCTGGTACGTAATCCATTGGGTAGCCCCGATATCATCGGATTTAATTCGGGCGCTTATACTGGCGCGTTGGTGGCGATTACTCTGTTCAATGGCAACTATTTTGAGATTGCCAGTAGTGCGCTGGGGGGCGGATTGCTGTCTGCTATCGCGGTGTATCTGTTGGCCTACCGCCAGGGGATTCAGGGCTTTCGGCTGATTATTGTCGGTATTGCCATGGGCGCAATGTTAACCGCATTTAATACCTGGTTGACTATCACCGCTTCATTAGAAGCGGCCATCACTGCCGCCGCATGGGGAGCCGGTTCTCTCAATGGTTTGACGTGGGCAAAGGGCCTGCCATCAGTGATGTTTATTGCCATCGCCGCCGTGGTGGCGATGTTACTGAGCCGCCGTATGCCGCTGCTGGAAATGGGCGATGATGCTGCGGGCGCTTTAGGTGTTCCAGTCGAAAAAACGCGTTTGGGCCTGATGGCTATTGGCGTCATTTTGATGGCAGCGGTCACGGCGGCAGCAGGGCCGATTTCCTTTATTGCGCTAGCCGCACCGCAAATCGCCAAACGCCTGTCTGGCACATCATCAGTGACATTGACCGCTTCTGCGTTAATGGGAGCCCTGTTATTGATTGCCGCTGATTTGTGCGCCCAACACCTGTTTTCACCTAATCAATTGCCAGTCGGTGTTGTGACTATCAGCATCGGTGGTCTGTATCTTATTTGGCTTTTAATCCGCGAGTCTCGACGATCATGAGTAATGCTAGTTCCACTACTTCACCTACCCCTCGCTTGCGGGCCGAAGCGCTGACTTTGGGTTATGACGGTAAGATAATCAGCGAAAACCTGAGTGTCGCCATTCCTGATGGTGAGTTTACGGTTATCGTCGGCCCCAACGCCTGTGGTAAATCGACGCTGCTGCGCGCCTTGAGTCGATTACTGAAACCGCAGGCGGGTCAGGTAATTTTGGATGGTAAGAATATTGCCAGCCTCGATACCCGGCATGTTGCGCGCCATTTGGGCTTATTACCACAAAGCTCGCAAGCACCGGACGGGATCAGTGTGCTGGATCTGGTGGCGCGTGGCCGTTACCCCCACCAGAAATTATTGCAGCAATGGACACTGGCTGATAAGCAGGCAGTCAGCGATGCCATGCAGGCCACAGGTGTCAGTGAACTGGCAGACAGGTCAGTGGATGCTTTATCAGGCGGGCAACGCCAGCGGGTTTGGATAGCTATGGTGCTGGCTCAGCAAACACCATTACTGTTATTGGATGAGCCGACCACCTATCTGGATATCGCCCATCAGATTGATTTGCTTGAATTGTTTAGCAATCTTAATCAACAGCATAACCATACCCTGGTGGCTGTGCTGCATGACCTGAATCATGCCTGCCGCTATGCCACCCATATTATCGCCATGCGCGATGGAAAGATTGTCACCCAGGGAAAGCCGCGCGAAGTGATCACCGCAGATCTGGTGGAGCATGTCTTTGGTATGCCCTGTTTGATCATTGATGATCCGGTGTCGCACACCCCTCTGGTTATCCCAAAGGGGCGGTTTAAGGTGTGACTTAGGCTTCGATTTTAGTAGGCAAGCAAGCGGTGTAATCCATCAATCAACCCACCGCGCCAACACAGTGAATCATGCCCGCCAGCATAAATCCGATAATGTAACCGATGCCCCGCCTGACGCAGCGCCTCGCTCATGGCCTCATTAACCTGATAAATCACATCTTCACGGCGACCCGCCTCCATAAAAATATCCAATGGATGATCATTACCCAAACCTTGGTAAACCTGTTCTGTCAGCCAGCCTTGACGCTCGGCAGTTCCGGCAGTCAGAGCCTTAAAATTATCAACATCCGGCCACCAGAAGGAACCGGACTGACTCAGCACACAACCAAAACGCTGCGGCCAATGTAATCCGGCATATAGCGAGGCCAACCCACCAAAACTTTGCCCTGCCACCAGGGTACGCGAGGCTTGGTCAGTAAAGGGTTGTAGTGCAGCAACTTGTGGCAATAATTCTGTTTGTAGCGCCTGCCAAAAATCCTGATTGCAAGGCAACTCTACTGAGCGATGGGGTTGGTCAATAATGTCGATCAGCACATACACACTGGCGGGCAAACGTCCGGCATCAGTTTCATTATCCAGCACACCGAATATCGGTTGCCTGGTCGCCCAATACTGCCCATCAAGCAAGATAGCCAATGGCCGCTCGGCGTTATCTGCTGTGCCGTGTGTGTGGTAAATCCACACATTGCGGCTGTTACCTAGCAATTCGCTATGCCAGGTAATCAATTGCAGCCGTTGCGTATCCGTTGGCAGTTGCTGGCCTGCATCAATCGGCTGCCAGGCGGTCTGAGGTATGGCATCAGCTAAATGCACCGCAGAAAGTGCCCTTCCGCGATAGCTGGCATGGGGGGCGGTGTGATTGAACGGATCGTTTTGTGCCAAATCCATCAAGGAGATCCACCAATTACGCTGTGCCTGCCGGCGTTCTTGTGGCGTTCCCTCAGGCAAATTCAGGCAATGTTCCGCAGTGACCGGCATAAAACTGTAGCTGCCACGGAAATCAGATTCTACTTCAGCCTGCCAATACCAAACATGGGTTTGGCCCAGGCGTTGTAGGGTTTCAGGATGAGTACTGTGATGGTCTGTTACGCCGTTAACATCAATGTAGACACGACTATAAGTAGGTTCATCTGCCTCAGCTACCGGCTCCCGCCAAAGAAACGTCAGTCTGACTTTATCCTCAGATATCGGCTCCACCAGCGGCGTTCCCCACTGTGCAATCTGCTGCCACCACGATTCACTACCGGCTAAAGGGTCTGCTAGCAAGCGCTGGCTATCAGGATGTTCATTTGTCGTGCTCACACTCAATCCTCTTGATTTCATTGCCTAAGTCTATTCACCACTCATTGCGCCAAGGTATGCCCACAAGTGGTCAGGTTAAATACATTTGAGATTAATGACAAAGTGCCCGTAACAGTGAAAACAGGCAGATCGTAAAGACGCCGTAAACCCATCCCTGGGGGCTCGAACCGCGCCATCCCTGGCGCGGACGCTTTACTCTTCTACCTGTCCTCACCTTGCAAGATCGAGTCGTTGGGGTTTGTCAGCAATCTGATTTGTTATTTTTATATGAATACAAATAATATTGATAAGCATTATTATTTGCAATAACATAGTGCGCGTTCTTTCTTGAGCGTCACCTTATTCCCGAATATGTATCAGGATACAGCCGCAACTGATTGAATGGGCAGAAATCTTTTTTATATCCATACCGGATAATAAATAAATCTGGGTGGATCCAGCACTTTTATTATTGTCTTTCCAGGTAGGGATAAATCATGTTTGATATTTCTGGCAAAAAAATGCCAAGGAAATTGCCATTCCGGGCAAGCGACACCTCAAAAACCTTATTATTGACCTCCGCACTGATATTCATACCCTCTCTACACACTTTGGCGGCAACGACTGCGCAAGAAACGGCAGCAACAAAAGAAGATAAATTAGTGGTAGTTGCCAAAGCGGGTAGCGGGCAACAAGATGCGGGTTTTGTCGCCAAAAACAGTTCAACCGGCACAAAAACTGATACTCCGCTGATTCGCACTCCGCAATCTATTTCCGTTATTACCCGCCAGCAAATGCAGGATCAAGGCGCAACGTCTGTTGCTCAAGCATTGCGTTATACCGCGGGTGTGGTACCGGAATATCGCGGTGGCTCTAACATGAATGACGAAGTGATCATTCGTGGTTTCGGCTATGCACCGCGTTTTCTTGATGGCTTGAGCTACAACTCATTGGGTGGCGCACGGCGTGGTGGTCAGATTGATCCGTGGTTATTGGAGCGGGTGGAAGTGGTTCGTGGCCCGGCATCCGTGCTGTATGGCCAGGTCAATCCGGGTGGTCTGATCAACATGGTCAGCAAGCGCCCAACGGCTGAAAGTATTCACAAAGTGCAGGTAGGAGCTGGTAATAATAGCCTGGCGGAAGCCGCTTTTGACTTTGGCGGTGTCTTAGATGATGAAGGGAAAGTTCTCTATCGCCTGAATGGGATTGGTAGAACGCAGGATGATGCGGTGAATACCTACAAGCAGGAACGTTTTGCTATCGCCCCGGCAATAACCTTTATTCCGAATGAAGATACCACCTTTACCTTATTAACCAGCTATCAGAAAGAACCCAAAGCCGGTTCACGTAACTTCTTACCGGCGACCGGCACGGTATTTGGTACCGCTTACGGCAAAATACCTTACGATTTTAACGTCAGTGACCCGTCATTTGATCAATCTGAACGCGAGCAAACCTCAGTGGGTTATGCCCTTGAGCATTACATCAATGACACCTTTAAATTCCGTCAGAACCTGCGTTACAGCTATAACAAGCAAGACTATAAGTATCTGGTCTTTATGGATTTACTGGCTGATAGCCGCACCATGACCCGCCGCCCACAAATTGAGCGCCAGACAACCGCTGAGTTTGCAGTCGATAACCAACTGCAAGCTGATTTCTGGACCGGTCAACTCAACCACACGGTGCTCACCGGGTTGGATTACAAACGCACCCGTATTGATAGCCGATTCTATATGGGCACGGTACAGACAAAATATAATCTGGATTGGGTATCACCGGTTTATGGTCTGAATATCAAAGACAGTGACCTGTCACTGAATAGCAGTGATTTGACCAAACTTGATCAAGTTGGGGTGTATTTACAAGATCAAATCGAACTGGATAAGTGGAACTTCCTGCTGTCCGGGCGCTACGACTGGTCACAGTTAAAAACCATGAACCGTAAAACCGTCACTCAAGATCAACAAGACGATCATGCATTTACCGGCCGTGGCGGTGTGTTGTATGCCTTTGATTCTGGTATCTCACCCTATGTTAGCTACAGCACCTCATTTGAGCCAAGTACCGCCAAAGGGGCACCTGGCACCGGTGCATTAGACCCGGTCACGGCACGTCAGGTCGAACTCGGCGTTAAATACCAGCCGCCGGGCAGCAGCACTTTGCTGACCACCGCACTGTATGATTTACGTCAGAAAAACATTAGCCAATACGATCAGGCACTGGCCTATAACGTACCCATTGGCGAAGTTCAGTCTCAGGGGATCGAAACGCAGTTAAACAGTGAGATTAACGATAATATCAACCTTATTGCCGCCTATACCTACACCAAAGGGAAAGTACGTGAAACCAAGACCGCCGCTGAATTAGGCAAAATGCCCGCTCGCACACCTAGCCATTCCGCCTCACTGTGGGGTATGTACAGCTTTGATAAGGGTGTAGTAGATGGATTATCCACCGGTGTTGGCGTGCGCTACATCGGTACCAGTTGGGGTGATGCGAAAAATAGCTTTAAAGTCCCAGCAGTTACGTTATATGACTGGATGATGCGTTATGAACTGGGGCAAGCTTTACCATCAATGAAAGGCACCAGTTTGCAGATCAACGTTAATAACGTATTTAATAAAGAATATGTGGCCAGTTGCGCACAAATGGCGGCTTGTTTCTATGGCAGCGGCCGTGTTGCAACCGCAACCGTCAGTTATTCCTGGTAAATTTTCACTTTCAGCCGCGCCGGTTATATATGCTGGCGCGGTTTTTATCCTAATGCGTTTTTATCCTAACGAATAAGAATTGCTTAAAGAAAAGTAAATATTTGCTCCAACTAATGCCATTTAGGTGGTTATATTAAAAATAAATCTAATAAATTCAGCCTAATAACCTTTCAGTAACCTTTCATTCTATTTAGCGTAACCGGACAAAACCATTCTAAAAACAGTGGGATAATCCTATACTCGCTAACAGCATTATTTAATCGCACCATATATTCAGGGTAAACATGCCAGCGTTTAAAGGAATATCACAGCTTATGCACCGAACGCGCGCCTGTAAAAAGCGCCTGTGCGGCATGCTGCTGATTACCTGCTGGTTTTTTCTGAATACACAACTGGCGATAGCCGGCCATCAGTGTGATATTGCCCCTGCCGACTCGCCGGTCTTTAGCCAGCATCAAGGGCATTTACAATCAGACCCGATGCAACACATGTTGTCGGCGATGGAAATGTCTCATGGTCAGGCGCAAAACTCCCTGTGTGAAAAGCATTGTATTCCTGACTCAGTTCAATCTGACAGCGGGATGCTGGTACTGGCAGCGTTGCCGACCCACACTGAATTAGTGTTGGCGGATGTACAGCAAGCCCCACGCATTCACCGCCTCGACTGGCATATGCCGCCTATTGTCGGGCCACCCACCGAAATCGCGCTCTGCCGATTTAGAGAATAGATCCAGACAGATTTAACCACACTATTCACGCGTCTTGCGTGCTGTGCTTATTTTATGTTTTGGAGCTATTCCTATGAGTACTTTATTTAATGCCGTATCCACCACTGCTACCACTTTAGTTTGCGCTGTTGTTCTTTTCTCTGCCCCGCTGTTGGCCGCCACCCCATCAATGACAGAAAGTATGCCGATGTCCCATCACCACGGGGCAATGATGGCTGATACCACCACGACCAATATCAATGACTATCACTCTGGTGGGCAAATAAAAGCCTGGAATGCCAACAGCGTATCCATCGCCCACAGTGCCATTCCGGCCCTAAACTGGCCACCAATGACGATGTCTTTTGACCTGCCGAATAACCTTGCTGCAACCTCAATCCCGGTAGGTACTCAGGTCATATTTAGCTTCCGCCAGACTGAACAGGGCTATCAGCTCACCGCCATTTCAGCACAACAACCATAAGGCGGGAGCCATCATGAACCACTTATTGAATCACCCACTGCCGGTGCGGCCTGCGGCTGCATTGCGCTTAGGAATAGCCCGCCTGCTGATGGCTGCGGCATTCAGTTTACCCGCCCTGAGCCACGCGGCGGATATCACTCTGGATCAGGCGCTGGTTTCCGCAGAGCGCTACTCTGCCGAGTTATCTGCCAATCAGCATCAGGTTAATGCGCTGGAAAATATGGCCAGTTCTGCCACCCAACTGCCTGATCCCAAATTGAAATTTGGTATAGAAAACCTGCCAGTTGGGGGCAGCAATGCTCGCCGTTTTACCCGCGAGGGCATGACGATGCAGCGGATTGGCATCATGCAGGATTATGTCAGCAGTGATAAACGGCAAAGAAAAGCCGATACCCTCAGTGCCGAAGCGCGTAAAACTGCAGCGGGCAGCGAAACCATCCGTACCCGATTACAAAAGGAAACCGCGCAAGCCTGGCTGGATCTGGCGCTCACCGAGCAAGCCGCGAGTGATGCCAAGGTTTTAGTGCAGGAGAGCGAAAAACAGGTAGCACTACAACGGGCCGGAGTTGCCAGCGGTGGTGCGTTACCTAGCAGTGTGCTGGATGCACGTCTGACCCTGGCGGCGATGCAAGATAGATTAACCACCGCACAACGCGACGTGACTTTGGCGCAGACCCAACTGACCCAGTTAACCGGTATTGAAGTTCAGCACGTCGATGGCCCATTACCCAAGTTCTCCCGCCTGCCAGCGGATATCACCGTATTGCGAGACACCATCAATCAACATCCGGAAATCTTGCTCGCCAGCCGCGAAGCGGAGGTTGCTAAAGCACGTTCGGCGCAATCAGCCATTGCGGCGATACCGGATGTCGGTATTGAAGTTTATTACGCTAAACGCGCAGAAGAGTATGAGGATATGGCTGGAGTGATGGTAACCGTCGATCTGCCGCTATTTCGCTCGCAACGTCAGGATAAAGACTATGCCGCTGATGTCTCGCGCACCATGGAAGCCAACGACCAGCTTACCCTACTGACCCGTGACCATCGGGCTCAGCTCGACACGCTGCTGGCGCAATATCAGGCTACACAGCAGTTATGGCAGCGACAGATTAATGATGTTTTACCACTGCAAAAACAACGTGTTGATTTGATGATGGCACAGTATCAAGCCAATAAAAGCGATTTGAGCAGTGTACTGGAAGCCCGGCGCGCCCTGCTCGATAGCCAACTCAACACCAGCAATGCCGCCAGAGAATTAGCTCGTACCTGGGCTGCTATCCGTTATCTGACCCCGCAGGAGAGCGTGCGATGAAAAAGTATTTTAGCCTGACTTTAGTGGCCGTCGCCGTCATCAGTGGCATCGCGGGTTATCTGCTCGGAAAACCGGCATCACATGCCACATCAACCGTTGCTGCAAGCCCTGAAGTCGCAGCAGAAAACAGCCGCAAAGTGCTGTATTGGTACGATCCAATGTCCCCCGGTCAACGCTTTGATAAACCTGGAAAATCACCGTTTATGGATATGGAACTTGTGCCGCGCTATGCCGGTGAAACCGTGGAAGATGGTGGCGTCACGATCAGCGCCCGCCAACAGCAAAATTTGGGGCTGCGCACCGCGACAGTAGAAATGCGCACACTCAACTATCGCCTTACTGGCTACGGCACCGTGGCAACAGATGAGCGCAGTGTACAAGTCATCGCTGCCCGCGCTAACGGCATTATCGAGCAATTATATGTACGCGCCAATCAGCAGCCAGTGACAAAAAATCAATCCTTGGCGCAGTTATGGGTTCCCGACTGGAGTGCTGCTCAGCAAGAGTATCTGGCTATCCGCAAATTGGGGGACCGTGCATTGACTGCGGCGGCACGCCAGCGGCTACAGCTGCAATTTATGCCAGAAGAGGTGATTCGCAGTGTCGAAAAAAGTGGTCAGCCACAAACTCGGGTGACACTGCGCTCCCCTGCCAATGGCTATGTCAATAAACTGGATATCCGTGCCGGTTCGCAAGTCACAGCAACGCAATCACTGTTTGAGTTAGCCAGCCTCGATCCGGTGTGGATCGTGATGGATTATTCGCAATCGCAAGCCAGTTTAGTCCGGATCGGCAGTGAAGTTACTGCTACTACGGCCAGTTGGCCGGGTGAGTCCTTCCACGGCAAAGTCAGTGAATTATTGCCCAATATGGATCTCGCAACCCGCACTCTGAGAGCGCGTATCACCTTGGAAAACCCACAACAAAAGCTCAAACCGGGTATGTACCTGAATGTGCAATCGACACAAACAGATACGCTTGAACCGGTGCTGGTCATTCCACAGGAAGCCTTATTGATGACGGGCAGCCGCAACACCGTATTACTGGCGGAAGGAAATGGTCACTTTAAGCCGGTTGAAGTCAGTGCCGGGCAAACTCAGGACGGTTGGGTAGAAATCAAATCGGGGCTGAGTCATGGTCAGTTGGTGGTGACCTCTGGGCAGTTCCTGATTGATTCAGAAGCCAGCTTGCAAAGTGCCCTGCCGCAAATGGCTGACACCCCAGAAACCGTGGCGCCAGCCGTTGATAACACCGCACCAGCACCGGTCGATATTTACTCGGTACAAGGGGAGGTCAATGCGATTAATGGCTCAACAATCACGCTTTCGCATGGCCCGATAGCCGCCTTGAAATGGGGCGCGATGACGATGGATTTCCTGCTGCCACCGGGCAAGCTATCAGCGGATATCCACGTTGGTAGTGAAGTCAATTTCACCTTTACCTTGACTGAGCAAGGCGCGCAGATCCGTCAGATCCAACCGGTAAAAACCAATAAGAACATGGATATTCATGGGAGTCACTTATGATTGCCGCCATTATTCGCTGGTCGTTGCGCAACCGGCTGCTGGTGCTGCTGGGCGCAGTAATGATGGCTGCCTGGGGGATTTGGTCACTGCAACAAACCCCACTGGATGCGTTACCAGACTTGTCGGACACGCAAGTGATCATTCGTGTCAGTTACCCTGGTAAAGCCCCACAAGTGGTGGAGGATCAGGTCACTTATCCGCTGACTACCACCATGTTGTCGGTACCCGGAGCTAAAACTGTGCGCGGTTTTTCCATGTTTGGCGATGCCTATATCTATGTTTTATTTGATGATGGTACCGATCCTTACTGGGCGCGTTCAAGGGTACTGGAGTATCTCAGCCAAGTGCAATCCACCCTGCCCGCCGAGGCCAAAGCGGCACTGGGGCCAGACGCCACTGGCGTCGGCTGGATTTATGAATATGCGTTAATTGATAGAACCGGCAAACACAGCCTGGCCGATTTACGCGCATTGCAGGATTGGACACTGAAGTTTGAGTTGAAAACGGTGCCCAATGTGTCGGAAGTTGCCAGTGTCGGCGGCATGGTACGCCAATATCAGGTGATTCTTGATCCGGAAAGGATGCGTGCACTGAATCTATCTCATCAGCAAATCGCCAGTGCCATTGCCGACAGTAATCAGGAAGGCGGCGGCTCAGTGCTGGAAATGGGGGCTGCCGAATATATGGTACGCGCCAGCGGCTACCTGAAAACGCCGGATGATTTTAGAAATATTGTGATTACCGCCCGTGATGGCATTCCTATTTTACTGTCTGATGTTGCCAGCGTGCGCATGGGGCCAGAAATGCGGCGCGGCGTGGCAGAATTGAACGGTGAAGGAGAAGTCGCTGGCGGCATCATTGTGATGCGCTACGGCAAAAATGCCTTAGAAACCATCAACGGCGTGAAAGAGAAGCTACAACAGATTCAGCACAGCTTGCCCGCCGGAGTGGAAATTGTGCCGGTTTATGACCGATCACACCTGATTACTCAGGCCATCGACAGCTTGTCATTTAAGTTGTTGGAAGAGTTTTTAGTGGTCGCGGTTATCTGCTCGCTGTTTTTGTTCCACTTCCGTTCGGCGCTGGTAGCCATCATCACCCTGCCCCTTGGGATCCTTGGTGCCTTTATTGTTATGCACTATCAAGGGGTTAATGCCAATATTATGTCGCTGGGTGGCATCGCCATAGCCATTGGTGCCATGGTGGATGCGGCGATCGTCATGATCGAAAACATGCACAAAGTATTAGAACAATGGCGGCGGGATCACCCCGGTCAAACACCCGTCAGCCAAGATTATTGGCGCATTTCAGAGCAGGCGGCGATTGAAGTCGGCCCGGCTCTGTTTTGCAGTTTATTGATTATCACTTTGTCATTCATTCCGGTCTTTACCCTACAGGCGCAGGAGGGGCGGATGTTTTCCCCACTGGCCTTTACGAAAACCTATGCCATGGCGGTTTCTGCCGGTTTAGCGATAACGTTGGTGCCGGTATTAATGGGGTATTTTATTCGCGGGAAAATTCCTGACGAAAATGCGAATCCGATTAACCGCTGGCTCATCGCCCTTTATCATCCGGTATTGACCGCGGTGCTGACTCGACCCAAAACTACCCTGGCCGTTGCAGGGATGTTATTGCTGGCAACCTTATACCCACTAAGCCGCTTGGGCAGCGAGTTTATGCCCGCTTTAGATGAAGGCGATTTGCTGTATATGCCCTCAACCTTACCGGGAATTTCAGTGCGAGAAGCCAGCTATTTGCTGCAACAAACGGATCGTTTAATCAAAACAGTACCCGAAGTGGATACCGTGTTTGGTAAAGCCGGACGTGCAGAAACAGCCACCGATCCCGCGCCACTCACTATGATCGAAACCACCATTCGGTTTAAACCCAAAAATCAATGGCGGCCGGGCATGACCATGGATAAGTTGATCGAGGAACTGGACGCTACGGTCAATGTGCCCGGTATTGCCAATTTGTGGGTGCCACCGATCCGTAATCGGCTGGACATGCTATCTACCGGGATCAAAAGCCCAGTGGGGATCAAAGTGAACGGCAAAAATGTGCAGCAAATTGAGCAGGTGGCACAGCAAATTGAGCAGGTGGTACGTAAAGTGCCGGGCGTAACCTCAGCGCTGTCTGAACGACTGGCCGGTGGCCGCTATGTGGATATCGACATCGATCGCAAACGAGCCGCCCGCTATGGTGTTTCGGTTAAAGAGCTGCAATCGTTGGTGGAAACCGTGATTGGCGGGCAAAACATCGGTGAAACCATTGAAGGCCGCGAGCGCTATCCCATCAATCTGCGTTATCCACGGGAAATTCGTGATTCACTACAGAAATTACGCGACTTACCGGTTGTCACCGCCAGTGGCGGGCAAGTGGCATTATCTGAACTGGCGGATATTAAAGTCACAGAAGGCCCGCCGATGCTGAAAAGTGAAAATGCGCGCTTATCCGATTGGGTTTACGTCGATCTGCGAGGTCGGGATTTAAAATCAGCTGTCACAGATATGCAGCAGGCCGTCGCTCAGCAAGTCAAACTGCCGGAGGGCGTCTCGCTCAGTTGGTCTGGGCAATTTGAATATCTGGAGCGGGCAACAGCGAAACTGAAAATTGTCCTACCGGTTACCTTGACTATCATTTTCGTGCTGCTGTATGTGACTTTCAACAGTGTCCGTGATGCCGCTTTGATTATGGCAACCCTGCCGTTTGCCTTAATTGGTGGGGTCTGGTTGCTCTATGGGCTGGGCTATAACTTTTCAGTTGCTGCCGCAGTCGGCTTTATTGCATTGGCGGGGGTAGCGGCAGAGTTCGGCGTGATCATGGTGCTGTATCTCAATCAGGCAGTGAAAAAACATCAACGGCCCGGCATACCGATGACGGCCAATGAGATGAGTGCTGCCATTCACGAAGGTGCGGTATTGCGAGTTCGCCCCAAAGCCATGACAGTTGCCACGATTATGGCCGGTTTGTTGCCCATTATGTGGGGAGGTGGTACCGGTTCGGAAGTTATGCAGCGCATCGCCGCCCCGATGATCGGTGGGATGGTGAGCGCGCCATTACTTTCTATGCTGGTTATTCCGGCGGTGTATATGTTGCTACATAAAAAAGACAGTAAACAACACTAAATCTCAAAAGTATTACCATAGCCCTGCGTTCTGGTTTGCAGGACTCAGGGCTTTATTATTGATTCCTCATAACTTCTCAGCCCGTCCAGTACGACGAAAGGTTAAGTTAATCCGGTATGCTCCCGCAGCGGGAGAAACCCCTGCTTTAATCGGCAATACACCGTGATAATTCAAACGAGACGGCCCGCCCCACACCACCACATCGCCTTCGCTCAATAAAACTCTCTGGCATTTAGCCTCACGAGATGCACCACCAAATTGAAATACCGCTGGCAGGCCCAACGAAATGGAGACAATGGGTTGGCGTAAATCCAACTCATCTTTATCTTGATGCAAGGATAACTTAGCCCCCACCTCATAACGATTTATCAAACAGGCATCGGGCTGAAAATCCACAAAACCAACTTGTTGCGCCGCAGCAACCGCCAACGACATAAAACTTTGCGGCATGGCAGGCCAGCGCAATTCTGTTAACGGATCAATCGAGCTGTAGCGGTAACCCCGAACATCGCTGACCCATCCCAACGAACCACAATTACTCATGGCAACCGACATCCGGTAGCCACCTGGGGTAATTAAATGCCGAAAGGGAGCTACAGTGGTAATAGTTATGATCTCAGCCAACAGCGAGGATGCCTGCTCTTGGGCAAAATGATGTAAAACAAAAGCTCCAGGGGCTAACTCTTCGACCCAAGGTTCATTGGGTAACTGAGAAAACAGATCCATGGTCATTATGGCCTCACTATATCTCAAGCAGTTGCATCACTAAGACTGATACAGTCTACTCCAACCCTCGGCTTAACTTAGTGCTATTTCATTCTTCATCTACTTACTATGTCATTATAGGAAAGAGAAATATTATATTTAATATATTGAGATTGAAAAATTGAAGAATTCATTAATAATACAGAAGAGTTGTGTGAAAATCACAATCAAGTGACAAATAGAAAATAATAAACAAATAATAAACCGTGATAATTAATGATAATAAATAGCATATCCATGCTCAATATCTTCTTGTTAATCACAATTACATCATGCAAGAATACGTCGGGTCGTTATTTAAAGACATTTAAGAATTAAAATAAAAATAGACATAAGCAAATTAACAACCATTTAAATCGTAATGACATGGTACAATGACTATTTTCAACGCACACAATATTAAAGAGAAATACTCACTTAGCATAAATCTTATTTACGCAAGGTGAGATGAGATCTTAAAGCGATCAAGATAAATATACACCTTATACAGAATAGGTAGCTGCCAAAATGGAGACAAATGAGATTGTGTTTAAACTAGAAGGAACGGTGCTATTTTCTCCCGCACAACGCTGTTTAAATGGCCCTAATGGTTTAGTCGTCATGTTAACTGAAAATAATCTTAGGTTTTTACAGCTGTTGCTTAACGGAGTCACTGAAAAAGAACAGATTATCAATCAAGTATGGAAAGAACAGCGTGGGGCTGTCAGTGAAAGTAGTTATTATGGGCAACTTTATATGTTGCGTAAGGCATTTATTCAGGTTGGACTGAAAGAATCCCTTATTCATACTATTCCGCGCAAAGGAGTTCGCTATACCGGTTCAGTAAGCCAGATAACGGTTTACAAAGAGCCTGAAAAGCAGCAAGACAATAATGATATACAGCAGATAGCTATTCTCCCTGCCCCCCCTCAGATAGACATCCCTTCTTTACCACCGGAGAGTGTCATTCCACAGACTCTTCAGCCAGCCAGCAAACAGAATTTCTTGCAAAGTTACCGTTGGAAAAAATTGATTTCATTACTCGCTTTTTTTTCTTTTTGCTGGCTCTCATTTCTCTCAGCATTAGTCATTATTATCTTACTCGGTGGTGACAAACCCAATCCTTAATACTTCAGCTAAAATAAATATAATTTATGAAGATCAAATGATGGTAAAAAAAGGATTTTCCACCAGATAAAATATTTAATAGCTACCACTACGAACGAGGTGATTATGAAAATATCAATTCGGATAGTAGCGATACACCTACTCAATTCTTATTTTAAATAACCGGGAAGAATCCCAATACATTTAACAAGGAAAATATATTATGATGAACTTAATCACTAAAGGCTATGTAACCGCGCAAGTTAATGCACAAGAATTTATGCAAGATAAACGTGGCACAGTCATTGAATACGTTATGATCATTGCAGTTGCAGCTTTATTACTGTCCTTAGTGAAAACTGATTTGAAGACTATAGTAGAAACAGCGATGACAGATATAAAAGCACTCGTTAAATAAATATAAATTTACCTCATAAGCACGGTAGCCTGATACTATCGTGCTTACTCATATATCAGGGTAGTATATTGGATATCCTTAACGTATTATTAAATACATTTTTAATATTGCAACTACTGTTCGTCTGCTATAGCGATATCCGTCATCGAACTATTAGCAATAATTTTATTATCACTATCGCTATCAATACAGTGGCCTTAGGTTTGGCTACTCATCAAGCGGTTAATATTATTATTCCCCTCAGTGCATTACTAATTGGCTATATCATATTTTATTTCGATCTTATTGGTGGAAGTGATGTCAAGCTAATCACTGTGTTGTTATTTGCACTAACCACAACGCAGTCGCTGGACTTCATTCTCTACACTGCAATTATGGGCGGCGTAGTAATGATAATAGGTATGCTCGTCAATAGGGAGGATATTAAACAGCACGGAGTTCCTTATGCTGTGGCTATTTCTGCTGGATTTTTATTGTCGTTTATCATCTAAAATAACAAACAGACATTTAAACAAAAAAAGGATATTATAATGAATCGTAAGTTTATTTTATTACTTTCGCTTTTAATTGTCGTAGTTGGCATTATAGGCATTCTGATTAATATCGATAATGATGAAAAAAAACTTTATAACTCATCCGAATTGGATAGTGAAAAAGAAGTCAATATAGCATTGGCACAATCAACCCATGACCTCCCCTCAGGAACAATATTAAGAAGACAAGATTACGCCATAAAAAAACTCTCGGTTAAGGAATCAAGTGAATTAGTTGAAAGTAATATATCGAACAGTACCGACATTAACAGCTACTTATTGAAAGAAAATGTTCTCTCTGGATCTTACCTCACTAAAAACATGCTAATTTCACCTGATAGTGATGAGTTTAATCATCTTATTTTAAAAAAAGGTAATGTTATCTATAAATTTAATTTAAAAAAACAAGATGAGTATTTGCTAGATTCATTAAATATTGGGGATTGGCTTTCATTTCAATTGAGAACCCTTGAGACAGATAAGAGAAAGGGCATGGATAATGGAACCACTATTAATAAAAAAGGTATGAACGATAGACAAAGACAAAGTTACTCACTCAGTAAACTCATCCAAAAAATGGAAATAGTAAGAATAAAAAAGTACTCAGAAAGCGAATTATCAGAAATAAACGGTAAGAATCAAAAGACTGAAGAGACGTTATCTGGTTATATAGAGGTCATTATCAACATGCAGGATCTTGATTTGATCTATCTGGCAGAAGCATCCGGTGACATTATTTTGACACCAAGCATTGACGATGAAAAACATAAATCAAAATACTTACATGATATATTGCCAGAGTTACGTACAATAAGAGAGTTAAGAGGATGAAAGTAGCCAGAACAAAATATTTCAACCAGAATATACTGTTTTTTCTATTCATTATTATTTCATGCCAAATAGCAGTAAATAGAGCGAATGCCAAACCAGTTTATTTATCTGTTGGGGAATCCTACATTATTAATACACAAGAGGAAATAGATACTGTTTTTGTTTCTGCTGCGGCTATCGCTGACTATGAGTTAGTGGGTAAAAATAGTATTATTGTTTATGCCAAACAGGAAGGGACGGCAGAGTTTATTCTATTCAATCAGAATAATCAGCCTATTAAAAAATCAGCCGTGTTAGTGAATAATACCATTACCGCCGCGAATAAAAGAATACAAATTGAATATTCTGAAAGTGACATTGAAATTAATAAGATAGGCACCAGCTATATCCTGACAGGAATGGCGGAGTCAGAAGAGGCAAAAGATACTATTGTCAGTATCATTGGCGAAGCCATCGGCAGTAAAAAAACAATAGATACTGATAGCCAATATCTTAATACCCCAGAGTATTATGGGATCATCAATAAAATAAAGCTTATGGGTACTAACCAAGTTAATGTGAAATTGACTATTGCAGAAGTCACCAAAGACTTTAGTGAAAACATTGGAGTAGATTGGAGTACTATAGGGAATTTTTCAGGTTCATTTCAATTGAATAGTTTAAATAATTTCAGCGCAAGGGGTATTAGCGCATTAGTCCATGCCATTAATGATGACTCCATAGCCCGTGTTTTAGCCGAACCTAATCTATCAGTATTATCAGGAGAAAGTGCCTCATTTTTAGTAGGCGGTGAGCTCCCTATGGTTAATACCACGCAAAATAGCACTGTGATTACTTATAAAGAATTTGGCATAAAACTCAATATCGGAGCCAAAGTTAATGAGAAAAAACGCATCCGCATCATGCTGGATGAAGAAGTAAGTAGTATAGATAAAGTGTTTAATATCGATGGAGGAAATGCTTACCCTTCATTCAGGACTCGTAAGGCTGCAACCACCCTGGAACTAGGTGATGGCGAAAGTTTTATTCTAGGGGGTCTGATCAGCAGCTCAGAGCGGGAATCGCTGAAAAAAATCCCATTTATAGGTGATATCCCTATTTTAGGCGCATTCTTCCGCAATGCTGAGACTCGGAAAAACCAAACTGAATTGGTCGTTGTGGCTACCGTGAATTTGGTGCGACCCGTGTCAGAGAAAGAAGTAGAGCTCCCCAATTTCATGCATACCTCAACACTTGAGCGTTTTTTTAACTTTACTCATATCATGGAAGTAAAAAGAGAAAAAATGGCTAAAGAGTTTATACGCAAAGGAGGATTTATAAAATGAAGTTATTAATAATAATCGGTCTTTTATTATTTTCAAATTATATTTATGCAGGAAGAACAATTACCCCCATGGATAATGATCGTACATCAGTATTAGTAGTAAAAAATAAACCAATTATAGAAAATGCTAACAAATGCAAAGATAATAGATTTAAAATTCAATATAAATCTTGCAACTATAATATTAATGATTACCGCACGGATAAAAATAAAAAAATGGGCTGCGCATCAGATATCAATAGAAAAAACTCCAGAGATAATGGTGACATATGCAATTAATCCTCAACAAAGAATTAATCAATAGAAAAGATAATAAAATAAAAAGTAATATTGTGATTGTATCCACTAGAAAATGGGTTATAGAGAAAATATCTGAAAAAATACGACTGGCAGACATTAACGACATAAAAGAAATTGATAAAGATATTTTTAATTTATCGACTATTAATACCCCTGAGAAAACTGTCGGTTTTATTATTGATATCGGTAACAATCAGGACGTTGAAAAAACGTTAAGCTTAATAAAAAGTAATACACCACGAGACTGTTGGTGTGTATTAGTCGGTGATATTGATTCGATTAGTATCGCACAGAAATTTACTGAACGAGGGATTTTATACTTAAACGTGCAATCACAGTCAATTGAGCTGACACAACACTTGCTCAAAGGGATTCCAATTGAATCAGAAAGAAAAGCTTTTTTCATCAGTATATTAGGATGTAAAGGAGGCATTGGTACCACACTCCTTAGTTATCATTTTTCTTGTGAAATAACTCAAATAAAAAAATCCCCCACTTTGTTATTACAGGGTAACCAAGGGTCTCAAGATCTTGATCTTGTTACAGAGAAAAAGATGACATCAGAGATAAATGAATATCATAAAAACATTGATATTATGCTATGCAAAGGAAACGAGTTAAGTGATATTGATATTAAAATTGGTAGAAAGCATAATTATATTGTGTTTGACCAATCTATCCATAATTCACCAAAGGAAAAACTAGCGGGTTACATAGAACACTCTGATTGTATTATTATATTACTCGACAATAGTATGACGTCTGTTCGTGTGGCTAAAGATTTCATTGATATTTATGATCGTTTCAAACGAGATAATAGACAAACCACTCGATTAATAGTTTGTTTAAATGAAAGCAGACCTATAGCAAAAAATATGTTAAATACATCTGACATACAATCTTTATTAGGTCGTAAGATTGACACACAAATACCATATATATCGAAAACAAAAGAGTCATTAGTTGACAAAAATTATTTTGGCAGAAGCAAAGTAAAGATAATTGATTTAGCTAAGAATACATTAGGTATAAATATTCATTTATCAAAAAATGGTAAATCATGGATAAATAAGATAGCAGCATCACTAAAATAAAAAGGGAAAATAAACAGTGAAAGTATCATTGAATACGCAAGAATTAATTAGAGAGAAACTACTAGCCAATATTGATATAGATAAGGTTGAATATCTTGTTGACGATTATAGCAAACTTAGTGAATTACTTTCACAAACACTTGATGATTTATTTAATGATAATGACTATAAGTTAACAACTCAAGATCAGAAAAAAATAATTTCTATGATTGCGGATGAAATTACTGGATTTGGCCCATTAAGAGAACTTATGGAGGATGACTTCTATTAGTGATATTATGGTTAATGGCCCCGAAAAAATATTTATTGAACGCTATGGGCTGATCACCTTAACCTCTCGCCGTTTTATTAATAATGCTCAACTGACGGATATTGCCAAACGTTTAATGCAGAGGGCCAATCGGCGTATTGATGAAAGCCGCCCCCTGGCCGATGCACGTTTAATTGATGGTAGTCGCATCAATGTAGCAATAAGCCCTATTACATTGGACGGGACAGTACTTTCGATCCGAAAATTCAGTAGTAACAAACGAAAATTAGAAGACTTGGTCGATATGGGCGCTATGAGCAGTGATATGGCTAATTTTCTGATTATTGCTGCCAGTTGTCGGGTTAATATTATTATCTCTGGAGGAACTGGTTCAGGTAAAACAACATTACTCAATGCACTATCAAAGTATATATCTGAAAATGAAAGGGTGATTACTTTAGAAGATGCAGCAGAACTGAATCTTGAACAACCGCATGTGGTACGGATGGAGACACGACTGGCAGGGTTGGAAAATACCGGACAGATCACAATGCGAGACTTAGTGATTAACTCACTGCGTATGCGCCCTGATCGGATTATTATCGGGGAGTGTCGAGGTGAAGAAACTTTTGAAATGCTTCAGGCAATGAACACCGGCCATAATGGTTCCATGTCAACGCTGCATGCTAATTCCCCCCGAGATGCTGTTGCACGGCTCGAAAGTATGATTATGATGGGCCCGGTTAATATGCCTATATTTACCATTCGTCGTAATATCGCTTCAGCGATCAACCTTATTGTTCAAGTTTCGCGGATGAATGATGGCTCACGAAAATTATGTCACATCAGTGAGATCATGGGAATGGAGGGCGATAATGTTGTATTACAAGATATTTTTTCATTTAAACCCGCTAAAGAACGTGGACAAGAAGGCAAAATTCAAGGGGATTTCGTTAATCATGGCTTACTGAGTCGCTCTTCTGTAAGAATAAATGCCGATATCTATAACTTATCAAATGAATTAAATGGTATTTTTTCTTTGGTGGATAAATGATTTACTACATAATAATATTATCATCAGGTCTACTATTGTTAATATTAAATAACATAAAATGGTTAAAAATAAAAAGATCTGTTATAAAAGAGAAAAGAATAAAGAAAATAAAATCCAACAATGGATACTTTTTTATTGCATTTTCCAAGAGAATACTTAAAGAATGGCTTACTTATTTATCTACAATTCTTAAAGAGAGAAATACATTACACATATTAACCCCGGTAATATACTCAATATGCATTTATGCAGTTAATTACTTTTGGTTTAATTTCAACACTCTTATTATTTTATTTTTTATAATGATAAGTGTTATATACTTTCAATTGAGGTTGTCAAGAAAAAGACATCACACTCTTTTTAAAAAAGATTTTCCTGAAGCTCTGTTGATGATTAACATGGCAGCGAGTAGCGGTGCCAGTATTAATCAAGTATTAGAACGCTGTGGCCAAGAAATTAGTGGTCCATTAGGGAATGAGTTTAGCCTTATTTGCCGTCGACTGAATGTTGGGGAGTCTCCTGAGGCTGTTTTTTATGATTCTTATCAAAGATTTAAACATCCAGAATTCTATTTTCTTATTACTATAACTTTACTTAATCTACAGCAAGGTGGGCAGTTAAGAGAGCTAACCAGCCGTTTATCTGAAGTAATTAATAAAAATAAAACTACCGAGCAAAAAAAAGCGGTAATGACTGCACAAGTACGGATGTCAGTAAATATTATATCCATAATGCCTATTGCATTTTCTTTTTTACTTTATTTTATTGATCCTACTACTATAGAATCCATGTGGAATCACCCTATCGGAAGAATGATATATTACTATATTATCACCAGTGAGATTATTGGAATTATTTCAATAAGGAAAATGCTAGGTAAATCGACATGAAAATATTATTATTTATTATTATATTAGTATTTGGCTGCATCGTTTTCTTTAAAAATAAAAATAAAAACAACAGATTATCGACTTACAATGCAATAAATAACCAGGAAAGGATAAATAGCAAAACAAAAAACACCGAAAAAGAAAACTCAAAAGAAAGTTATATTTACAATACTATAAGACTACCTTTTTTTTTATATAACATTGCCTATTTTAAGTTGATAATCATAATTATATCTCTGGTAGTAACCGTAGTTTTAACAGCACTAAACTTATTCTCAATCAATCCGAAAAATATTCTTATAGTGGGGGTTATTATTCTTATCATGATGTTATACATCCCTAAATATATAGTGAAAAATATTATAACTAGCAGAAATAAATCTTTACTAAAGTCGCTTCCATTCTTTATTGATATAACTGCTGCCTGTGTTCAATCCGGGATGACAATTGACAGTTCTCTGAGTTATACAGCAAAAAAATTTGAACTAATTAATGCAGACTTAAGTTTAATTATGCTAAAAGTAACCCGGAGGGCAGAAATTAATGGTTTAGAAAGTGCTATTAAAGAATTCCATCAGTCTTCTACTGAGCTAGAAATAAGAATGTTTTGTAGTGCACTACAATATAGTATCAGTTTTGGGGCCACTGTTTACGAACAACTGATTAAGTTATCTCAAGATATTAGGGAAATGCAGTTATTGGTCACTGAAGAAAAAATAAGTAAATTAACAGCGAAACTGACCATTCCATTATTCTTATTTATTCTTATTCCATTTATTATATTAGTTATATCACCAAGCGTTTTGGAGCTACTTGCATATGAATAAAAAACTTAACAGCATAATTATTTTTTTAATTTTTACTTTTATTTTAAGTGGTTGTTCCAATAATAATGTTAGTAATAAAGAATTTTATTATCGTGAAAGTATTTTACTTAAAGCCAATAACCATGCTGGTTTAATTACTTTATATCGCAATAAATTAAAAGTAAAAGAAGATGAATCAATTCGACTAAAACTGGCAAATGCTTACTATCTTACTGGTGATAGTAAGTCCTCTTTATATTACTTGCAGCCAATATCCCATAAGGAAAACGCATCAATTTACATGCTACAAGCCAAGAACCTGATCAATAACAATAATAATGACGAGGCTAAAATTGTGGTGAGTAAGTTATTAGCGATTTCACCTAATAATGCAGAAGCCCATAATCTAAATGGCATTATTTTAGCTAATGAGGGTGAAATACATAAATCTGAAATTGCCATTGAAAAATCACGCGCTTTGTTTATTTCTGATGAAATCGCAATGAATAATCTCGCTGTAGTCGCAATGCTTGATGACCGTTACACCGATGCCGTTAGAATATTACTACCAGACTATTTGGCCGGAAAAAGAGGCCGTTTAATGTTACATAATCTGGTGTTCTCACTAGTTCAGTTAGGTGATATCCAATATGCTAAAAAAATAATCGTAGCCGAAAAGATGTCTGACAATCCAGACCAGTTAGTATTAGCCCTGAGCCAAGTTGCCAGCCTGCGTCCAGAGAGTTTGACTCGAGAAATAAAATAATGAGTGAAAATATTATGACTTTTTTTCGCTCAAATAGAGGCTCCATTACGATTGAATTTTCTATATTATTTGTGTTGTTTTTATTTATATTGCTATCAAGTGCTGAGATGGCACGTCTGTTTTATATTTCCTCTAACCTAGATTTGGCTGTCTCAGAAGCAACAAAGGCCGCTAAAAACAAAAGCAAGGATGATAGAACAACTTACAATACAATTGTACGACAAAAACTCATCACTCAAACAGGTGTTTTTGGGGCATTTATAACAAATGAAAATATAATTACTCAAGTTGTCTTCAGTAATAGCATTGATGACATAATAAATGATAGCCTTTTCGATAGTATTGGTAATGATATAGGAAATAATCTTAATGAGATTATTTCCGGCGGGAGACATAATGATGATTCACTGCCACTGGCTAAATACACTGTCATCTATTCATATCAACCTATTTTTTTCCCTATCTCCTCTGTTTTTGCCAATACTCTATTACGACGTGAGGTGATTTTTGTTCAAGAAAATTAATCAAAATGAATTTATTATCAACAATAAAGGGGCTGTAATTCTTGAGCTGGTTTTTATTGTTTCAATTATTGCACTATTTATAAAGTTATTATTATCTATGGCTGCATATCAATCGACCGTGGGTAAATTAGATCGTATTTCATATTCTATTGCTGGAATCGTCCGGGAGCGGGCAAGATTATACGACAATGATAATGTATTGACACAGGCACAGGTTGAAAAATTAAAACAGCTAACGGAAAAAATGCTATTAAATTCAGGTGCGCATTATAATAATATTGCGATAAAAATAGAAACCTTACATTTTAATGATACTGACTCCCCGGACCTAATAGATAAAATTATAGACGAGAGAAATAGTTTGTCACTTAGCGCTGGAACGGTTGCTTGTAACCCCACCCAACCATTGCATGAAATGGATAGCTTATCACCCTATGGGAATACTGGCCGATGGATACCGCTTTATCAGGTGACCTTATGTCTACCGACTATACCTTGGTATAGCACTCTATTTAGCCCCGAAACACCGGCTCCTGCGATCAAATCATCGGCGATTACTATCGGGCGATAACACATAATTTATATGATAAAGGCTATTTATTTTGACTAATACAGATATCATTCGTAAGCTTAATCGCCTCACCCAGTTTAAGAAAAATGAACATGGCGCTATCCTAGTGTCTTTCATTATTATATTCCCTTTTTTTATTGCACTTACTTTTATAATTTTTGAAGTTTCAATTTTTTTACAAAAAAAAGCCAAACTATCAGATGCTATTGAGCAAGCCACATTAGCACTAACCGTAGAAAATGATGGAATACCCAATGCGGCTCAACAAACAAAAAACAGGGAATTGGTTTTATCTTATGCTAATGCCTATTTACCCTCTGAGGGGTTTTCAGACCCGATAATTAATATAGATGATAATACCAACTATCTTGGATACAATGCCGCTGTTACTATGACTTATCCTGTCAAATTTTTAGGCCGGAGTCCTCTTACCAACGCCATTAGTAATATACAAACCACAGATAATGGTGAGGCCATAAAAAATAAAACCATAAAAGTCAGTAAGCCGACTGATGTAGTTTTTGTCGCTGACTATTCAGGTTCAATGTTGCAAAGTTTTTCTGATGACGTGAGCATAAAAAATGGCGAACGAATAAATGCCTTAAGATCGGCATTTATAATATTGCATGATGCTATTAAAAATAATAGTAATGTTAATACTATAGGTTTTATCCCTTTCGGATCGGGAACAAAAAGAAAAGTTTCAGAAAATGGAGAAAACAAAGAATATTGCCATCTACCTTTTTCACCAAAGATATATAAGCCTAACGGTGATTATCTGTCAGAAAATGCAGAGGCCACAGAGGACGCTTGGACTTTTTTGGATGTAATCGGCGATCATATTGACTATAAAAAGACAATTATGTCAATTACTGAAAATGTACGAACCATTGATATCCCTATGCATGATATCAAACACAAAGAGATTTGCCTAAGTGGTACAAACTCATACTCACTAGAGAGAGAACAATTTGATTATAGTATAGAAAAGATAATAGAAATGGTTCCATTAGGGGGGACGCTAATAAGCTCAGGGATACTCTCGGCTAATAACATATTTAAGGAGACAGCTGATAATGGCCATAAAAAACTAATGATCATTCTTTCAGATGGTATGGATACCTATAACTCGACAAAGTTACCAAATAAAGGATTTTTTATCAGCAAAACACTTATAGATGAAGGAATGTGTGAGATGATTATAAAGAATGGTATTCAAATGGTATTTATTGCCATTGCATATTCACCGGAAAAGAATGTAAATGCACCTGAATATATTAACTGGAAACAATGCGTTGGTGAAGATAATTACTACGAAGCTCATAATGCTCATGAACTGGAGCTTGAACTACAACAAGCCGTTAACGTGTCAGAAACAAGTGAGGTCGGACGTAATACTCCCAAACAATAATCTCCAATCACCAATATCAGGCGCGGTAATAACTACCGCGCCTATTATTGATTATTTCGCGCCACCCGCTTCCATGCCAACTAACCCAACCTTGAGATAACCTGATTTACGCAGTGCATCCATCACACTCATCAGAGTTTCATAATCCACCACTTTATCTGCCTGGAAGAAGATAGTGGTTTCTTTATTAGATTGGGTCACTTTATCCAGCGCTGCCGCCAGCGTCTCACGGTCAACCTGCTGATCGCCGACATAAAGCTGATTATCGGCTTTTACTGTCAGAAAGACCGGTTTCTCTGGCCGCGGCTGTGGTACCGCTGAAGATGCTGGTAAATCCACTTTGATATCAACTGTGGCCAATGGTGCTGCCACCATAAAGATAATCAGCAATACCAGCATGACATCGATGAAAGGTGTCACGTTAATTTCGTGCAGTTCACCGCTTTCATCAAGGTTATCGTTCATCCGCATGGCCATAAATCACCCCGCACGCAATTGATGAGGTTGCTTAGGAGACTTTGCTTCAGCGCTGCTGCTCAAATCAAGATCACGGCTCAGTAGCAATAATACCTGTGCGGCGACATCCCCTACCTGAGCACGATAAGACCCAATCAAGCGAGCGAAGATATTATAGATAACCACCGCAGGAATTGCGGCCACCAAGCCAAGAGCTGTCGCCAACAACGCTTCTGCGATACCTGGAGCAACAACCGCCAGATTGGTTGTTTGTGAGTGGGCAATACCGATAAAGCTATTCATGATGCCCCAAACCGTACCAAACAAGCCGACAAACGGAGAAATAGCACCGATGGTTGCCAGGAAACCGTTGCCTTTGCCCATTTGGCGGCTAATGGCAGCCACTCGGCGCTCCAGACGGAAAGCAGTACGTTCTTTAATACCGTTGTTATCGTTCGATTCTGCCGATAGCAGGCGCTCATTTTGCGCCTCACGCAGTAACAGACCGCTGATACTCTCAGGAGAAAAAGCCGCTGCCCGCTCGGATGCAGTATCAAGGTCAGTGACCGCGCCGATAACCTCATGCTCTTGCTGTAAGCGGCGACGTGCACGGAATAACTCGGTACCTTTGGAGAACAAAATAGTCCAGGTCACGATGGATGCCAGTACCAGACCAATCATTACGCCTTTAACCACCACGTCGGCATGTTGATACATGCCCCAAACAGAGAGGTCCATTGCCAGCCCTTGTGGTGCTGGAGCCGTTAGTGGCTGAACCGCTGGCGCGGATGTGGCAGGAGCAACAGTGTCTGCATTAGCAGGAGTTGCCGCGACTGGGGTGATTTCCGGCGCAGGTAGCGGCGTTGATGTTGCCGTTGTTGGTGTTGCAACAGATGCAGCAACTGCACCGCTGTTGCCTGGCGCGGCGAATGCATGACCGGTTAAACCTGCCACCAGCAATAATGCCATCGCGCCTTTCATCATTCGGCCTTGCACGAATGATTTATCTTTAATCTTTTTGCCAGCTGTTTTCACGCTGTGCCTCCACCCAATATACAGATCAATTTAAGGACGAAATCAGCTGCCGATCATATCAAACAAATGGGGGATTGATAGTAATTATCATTAGTATTTGCGCCTATTTTTTGAGAAAAAATAAGAATTGCCCTGATATCAGGGACTACGCAGCATGATAAACGGAGAGGTGATCCTAACTGTAAAGACTGAATGACACGCTATGTAAAAATGAAAAAGGATTAACTGCATAAGGTACGCTCATATTTATTCAGGAATCACCTCACAACAACACCTTAATAAATTTCCTATTTCGCCACTTACACAACATTTTTCCATCGCAAATCTCCAGAAAACAGCGAGTCGCCCTATTGATTTTTTTTCATGGTAAAAGCTGCTCTCACACCACAATCATCATGCTAACGTAAGGGATAAATACATTCCTATAATGAATGCTGACCATAGAATAATGGACACGCTGATAAAAAGGTGGCAACGCGACATGTCTGCAAATAAACCTACGACAGAAAAACTGGAAACAACCTTAGTTAGCGCGGGCAGGAGTAAGAGATATACCCAAGGCTCGGTCAATACCGTTATTCAGCGCGCATCTTCTCTGGTATTCGACTCGGTGAAAGCGAAAAAGCATGCCACGATTAATCGCGGTAATGGTGAGTTATTCTATGGCCGCAGAGGCACGCTAACCCACTTCTCCTTGCAAGAAGCGATGACTGAACTCGAAGGTGGCGCAGGTTGTGTGCTTTATCCTTGTGGTGCCGCGGCTATCAGCAATGCCATTTTATCCTTTGTTTCCACAGGCGATCATGTCTTGATGACCGGCTCGGCCTATGAACCGGCGCAAAGTTTTTGCGATAAAATCTTATCGCGCATGAATATTACCACCACTTATTTTGATCCTATGATGGGCTCGGAGATAGCCTCATTAATCACACCGGAAACCAAAGTGGTTTTCCTTGAATCACCCGGTTCCATCACCATGGAAGTGCAAGATATCCCCGCCATAGTGAAAGCTATCCGTGCGGTTGCTCCTGAAATGATTATCATGATGGACAACACATGGGCGGCTGGGGTGCTGTTTAAAGCCTTGGATTTTGATATTGATATCTCCATCCAATCAGGCACTAAATATATTATTGGTCATTCTGATGCCATGCTGGGGATTGCGGTTGCCAATGTGCGTTGTTGGGAGCAACTGCGGGAAGACTCATACCTGATGGGGCAAATGGTGGATGCCGATACCGCTTATCTTGCCAGCCGAGGGTTACGTACCTTAGGTGTGCGCTTAAAGCAGCACGAAAAAAACAGTATTGAAATCGCCAACTGGCTAGCAAAACGCCCGGAAGTTGCTGCGGTTTATCACCCCGCACTACCCGGCTGTAAAGGGCATGAATTCTACCAACGAGATTTTACCGGCTGCAATGGCCTGTTTTCTTTTGAATTAAAAGAAGAGCTAACTCAGCAACAGCTAGAGGCCTATCTCGACCACTTTACCCATTTCAGTATGGCTTTCTCATGGGGTGGATTTGAGTCCTTGATTCTGGGTTATCAGCCCAAGGATATCCGGGCAATCCGCAAATATGAGGGAGAGGGAATCAAAGGCACACTGTTCCGCCTGCACATTGGACTGGAAAATGTACAAGATTTGCAGGACGATTTAACCGCTGGGTTTGAGCGCATCAAAGCTACGCAGTAAAATTTCTGAGTGATAGGGATTAATGCGCGGTGACAATACCTGCGCATTAATCCTCTCTTACACAAATAGTATCAACAGCACGTATATATACCCTCAAAAATTTGGTTATTGAGGATAAGATCAATGTGGACCGGCGCCATTACGGATACACTAGGTAAGACCTCACAACAATATCCTCACACGATAGGCAAACAGGAACAGAAATGGATGTATTACGCGAAATCCTTCATGCCTTATGGCAGCAGGATTTTAGTAAACTTGCCGACCCGAATGTGATTTGGGTTATTTACGGCATACTCTTTACCACCCTCTTTTTAGAAAATGGTTTGCTACCGGCTTCTTTCCTCCCCGGTGATAGCTTGTTGCTATTGGCGGGTGCATTAATTGCCAAGGGTGTCATGGGGTTCTTACCCACCATGATAATTCTGACCGCCGCGGCCAGCCTGGGTTGTTGGCTGAGTTACTTGCAAGGGTTGTGGTTGGGAGATACCAAAGTGGTAAAACGGTGGCTGTTGCAGCTGCCGGTTCATTATCGCCAACGCGCCCATAACCTGTTTGTGCGCCACGGTTTGGCAGCGCTGATTATTGGCCGATTCCTGGCTTTTGTGCGGACTTTATTGCCGACTCTGGCAGGCATTTCCGGCTTAAACAGCACACGTTTTCAGTTCTTTAACTGGCTCAGTGGGCTGCTATGGGTGGGGAGTGTCGTGGGATTGGGCTTTGCACTTAGCCATATTCCGCTGGTTAAGCACTATGAAAATCAAGTCATGACTGCATTGATGATTTTGCCGATTGTCTTGTTACTGGTGGGGTTGGTTGGCACGCTGGTGTTGGTCTGGTGTAAACGTAAAAGTGTGACTGAGTAATCTTTTCCGCTCGAACAGCTAAACGGCGCTCAGTGCGCCGTTTTGTGTAGATATCACCTCAGTTAGTACGCAGTTTGGCAACTTCCTCACTCGGCGTGAGGCCAAAATAGCGTTTAAACTCACGACTAAACTGTGAAGCGCTCTCATATCCCACCTTATTTGCAGCGGTGCTAGCCTTCAGTCCATCGTGCAATATCATCATTCGCGCGCGGTGCAAACGGTAAGATTTCAAGTACTGCAATGGAGAGGTATTAGTCACTGCTTTGAAATTATGATGAAACGCCGAGACGCTCATATTCACATCTGCGGCTAATTGTTCGACATTCAAGTTATCTGCGAACTGATTTTCGATCCGCCGCAATGTCTTGGTGATCTGATTGAAATGACCATGGCGATTAACTAATGCCTGCAATGCCCCGCCACACTGACCACATAACACGTAGTAGATAATTTCTCGCACGATTTGTGGGCCAAGCACTCTGGCATCACGGGGATTAGACATCACATCCAGTAGCCGCTCGGTGGCGCATAGCATCTCTTCAGTCAGTGCCGATGAATTCACGCCAGAGGTATTGCCGAAAGGCTTGTCTAACTCGTCATCACCGATATCTATAATCAAGTCTTGTAACATCTGGCTGTCTATATGAATGGAAATACCAGCCAACGGCACTTCCGGGCTGGCGAAGGTTTCACATTCAAACGGCAACGGTACTGTCAGAATCAGGTAATTCTTCGGATCGTACTGAAACACCTTGCTACCCAGATAGCCCACTTTATGACCCTGAAAAATAATAACCACACTCGGGGTATACATCACTGGCGTGCGCGGTTGATGCACGGTGGAGTACAGAATTTTTACTTTTGGCACCGCGCTGGGGGTTAAACCATTGCCTTGAGCCAAACCTGCAATCATCCCGGCCATCTGTGCCTGGATATCAGTAACCTCAACCATTGCGACCTCGCCTGTTTCTGCTATCTGAAACGATCTGACATAAATTGTGCAATATTTTGCGTGTTTTCTACAGTCTTTTGTAGAAATAGGCAAGAGCAAGGCAGGAATGTGCATTGAGGTATGGCATCAAGTTACCGACAATGGCTATCACTGATACGGCGGCGAATAACTCTTGCGCCATAAGCTAATCTTTTAGTTCTTATTGTTCATTACCCAACTTGTTTATTACCCAACGCTGGAAGACAAATCATGCAAAATTTCACCCTTCATACCCCAACTAAAGTGCTGTTCGGTACTGGCCAAATCGCGCAACTGACTAAAGAAATTCCTGCTGATGCACGTATTTTGATTACCTATGGCGGCGGCAGCATTAAACAAAATGGTGTACTTGACCAGGTTCACCAAGCGCTGAAAGGCTTTGATTTCCTCGAGTTTGGTGGCATTGAGCCGAATCCTACCTATGAAACCCTGATGAAAGCGGTTGAGGTTTGCCGGAAAGAGAAAATTACTTTCCTGCTGGCAGTTGGCGGTGGCTCTGTATTGGATGGCACTAAATTTATCGCCGCAGCCGTCAATTATCCACAAGACCCGTGGCATATTCTGGAAACTACTGGCAGCGATATCAAAGAAGCTCTGCCGATGGGTTCAGTATTAACCTTACCCGCCACAGGCTCCGAAGCTAACAACGGCGCAGTTATCAGCCGCCGTAGCACCGGTGATAAACAGCATTTCTTCTCCGCTCATGTACAGCCGCTATTTGCCGTGCTGGACCCAGAAGTAACTTATACGTTGCCACCGCGTCAGGTCGCCAATGGCGTGGTCGATGCTTTTGTTCACACTATCGAGCAATATCTGACTTACCCGGTCGATGCAAAGGTACAAGATCGCTTTGCTGAAGGCTTGTTGCTAACACTGATTGAAGACGGCCCTAAAGCTTTAAGCGACCCTAAAAATTACAATGTACGTGCCAACATTATGTGGAGCGCGACCATGGCATTAAATGGCCTGATTGGTGCGGGTGTCCCGCAGGACTGGGCGACACACATGCTGGGCCATGAACTGACCGCACGTCACGGGCTGGATCATGCACAAACTTTAGCGGTGGTATTACCGGCTTTGTTGGTGGCGAAGAAACAACAAAAACGCGCCAAACTACTGCAATACGCAGAACGTGTTTGGGGGCTACAGGGCGGTAGTGAAGAACAACGTATTAATGCTGCCATTCAAGCGACCCGTGATTTCTTTGAAAGCATGGGTGTCGCCACTCGTTTGTCCGCTTACAAGCTGGATGGCAGTACCATTCCTGAGCTCATTAAAAAGCTAGAAGAGCATGGTATGACTGCGCTTGGTGAGCACGGTGATATCACTTTAGCCGATAGCAAACGTATCTACGAAGCTGCGGTCTAACAGTCATAGCTTGGCGGAATGTTAAGAGGTTAATAATACGGTTCTTTACAGTCCGCCTTTGAGCTATTTCCAGGCAAACTAATAAGTCGAGTCATCACGACTAAACTTAGGTAATCGGCAACAGGCTGATACAGCCCAATCACTACCCCAAGACATCACAGTGGTAGGCTTCCCTGCAACTGTGAATACGAAGGGTACGTATGCTAAGGAGATAAATATGGCGACGCAACCCATTATCAAATTGCACGATGGAAATCTGATGCCACAACTCGGCCTTGGCGTTTGGCAAGCAAGTATTGAAGAAACACAACTTGCTGTCAGCAAGGCGCTGGAGGTCGGCTATCGATCAATCGATACTGCGGCTATTTATAAAAATGAAGAGGGTGTTGGTCAGGCGCTGCGATCAGCACATGTCGCCCGTGATGAGCTATTTATCACCACTAAGCTGTGGAATAGCGACCAGGATAATCCGCAACAAGCTCTGGAAGAGAGCCTGAAAAAACTTCAGCTCGATTATGTGGATCTCTATCTGATCCACTGGCCAGATCCAACACAAGATCGCTATGTCAGTGCCTGGCGCGAGCTGATCGCATTGAAAGAGCAAGGGTTGATCCGCAGTATCGGTGTTTGTAACTTTAATATCCCCCATCTACAGCGGTTAATTGATGAAACTGGCGTTGCGCCTGCCGTCAATCAGATTGAGCTTCACCCCTTACTACAGCAACGGCAAATTCATGCCTGGAATGCCACGCATCATATTGCGACAGAATCCTGGAGCCCGTTGGCCCAAGGCGGCGATGGTGTTTTTGATCAGACAGTTATCCGTCAATTAGCGCAGAAATACAGCAAAACGCCAGCACAGATAGTGATCCGTTGGCATCTGGACAGTGGGTTGATTGTGATTCCGAAATCGGTGACACCTGCGCGTATCAGAGAAAACTTTGAAGTGTTTGATTTTAAATTGCACAAAGATGAGCTGACGGCAATTTCGAAGTTGGATAGCGGCAAACGGCTGGGGCCAGACCCGGATGTCTTCGGATCTGACCGCTAGTTTACATGCTTAGTGATGCCTGGCTTTCCCTCTACCTGCACCACCGGCAGGTTTATTCACCGGCGCTCTGTTTGCGCCGGTTTTGTTGCCTGTCGTCTTCGGCGCTGAACTGCCCGTCGTTGTCTGCACCGCTTTGCCCGAAGGCGCTTTACTCGCAGGAATCTTACCTGCTGGAGCCACATTTGTTCGGTTACCCGGCTGACGCTGACGCGTGATCGAGGTGTGCTTGGTCAGCGCTGGCGTATGCTGACGATACGCCCGACGTGCTTCACGTTGTTCTTCCAGCGTAGGTGCAGGAACCAAACATTCACGGCGGCTACCAATCAAATGTTGTAACCCCATATCTTCTAATGCTGTGCGGATCATCGGCCAATTGACAGGATCATGATAACGCAGCAATGCCTTATGCAACCGACGCTGACGATCGCCTTTTGGCACCACAACATCCTCACTCTTGTAGTCCACTTTACTCAGCGGGTTCTTACCGGTGTAATACATGGTGGTAGAGTTAGCCAACGGTGATGGATAGAAGTTCTGCACTTGATCCAAACGGAAGCGGTTTTTCTTCAACCAAAGCGCCAAATTGACCATATCTTTATCTTCGGTTCCCGGATGAGCCGAGATGAAATACGGAATCAAATATTGCTCTTTACCCGCCTGCCTGGAATAGGTATCAAACAGCTCTTTAAAGCGCTGATAGCTGCCCATTCCCGGTTTCATCATTTTTGAAAGAGGCCCATCTTCAGTGTGCTCCGGGGCTATTTTCAAGTAACCGCCCACATGGTGGCTGGCTAATTCTTTGATATAACGAGGATCTTCTACTGCCAAGTCATAACGAACACCGGAGGCAATCAGGATTTTTTTAATCCCTTTCAAATCGCGCGCTCGCCGATACAGAGAAATGGTCGGCTCATGGTTAGTGTCCATGTGCTGGCATATTTCAGGATAAACGCAGGATGCGCGGCGGCATGTTTGCTCGGCTCGCGGCGACTGGCAACGCAGCATATACATGTTGGCTGTCGGGCCACCCAAATCAGAGATAATGCCGGTAAAACCAGGAACTTTATCGCGAATTTCTTCTATTTCACGAATGATGGAATCTTCAGAGCGGCTCTGGATAATGCGCCCTTCATGTTCGGTAATTGAACAGAACGAGCAACCGCCATAGCAGCCACGCATGATATTAATCGAGAAACGAATCATATCGTAAGCCGGGATCGGCGATTTCCCATAAGAGGGATGCGGCACACGTTGATAAGGCAGGGCAAAGACGCTGTCCATTTCTTCGGTGCTGAGCGGGATTGCCGGCGGATTAATCCAGATATAGCGGTCGCCATGTTTTTGCATCAAAGCCCGGGCACAACCGGGGTTGGTTTCATGATGTAAAATCCGCGAGGTGTGGGCATACAGCACTTTGTCTGCTTTCACTTTTTCATAAGAGGGCAGCAAGACATAGGTCTTTTCCCAGGGCTTAGGTTTGGCAGCCCGCACAGTAATAGGCTTGGCTTCTGGCTCGGGAACGCTGTCTGTTGCACAGGGTAAATCATCGCCATAAGGGTTAGGAATCGCTTCGATACGGCCCGGTTTATCCAGCCGGGTAGAATCCACACCACTCCAGCCCGGCAATGCCGTTTTGCGCATCACAACGGTGTTACGGACATCCTGAATATCAGCAATTTTCTCACCTGCCGCCAAGCGGTGTGCGACTTCAACCAGGGGCCGTTCACCATTGCCGTACACCAGCATATCGGCTTTGGCATCGACAATAACCGAGCGGCGCACAGTATCCGACCAATAATCATAATGAGCGATGCGGCGCAAGCTGGCTTCAATACCACCAAGCAAAACCGGCACATGGCTATAAGCTTCTTTACAGCGCTGGCTATACACCAATGTGGCGCGGTCTGGCCGCTTACCACTTTGATTATCCGGCGTATAAGCATCATCATGGCGTAACTTGCGATCAGCGGTATAGCGGTTGATCATCGAATCCATATTGCCCGCCGTGACCCCGAAGAACAGATTTGGCTCCCCCAATCGCATGAAATCGTTTTTATTGGTCCAATCAGGCTGAGCAATGATTCCCACACGGAAACCCTGAGCTTCCAGCATGCGGCCAATGATAGCCATACCAAAACTGGGGTGGTCAACGTAAGCATCGCCGGTGATAACAATAATGTCGCAGCTATCCCAGCCTAATATGTCCATTTCTGCGCGAGACATTGGTAAAAATGGCGCAGTGCCATAGCATTCAGCCCAATATGGCTGATAAGAAAACAGGTCACGCTCTGGCTGGATCAGGCTGGTACTCATGGCAATACTCTTTGAATTGGGGAAAGTTGAGGTGGTTCGGGTTAAGAAATCATCACCGGGCGGCGATTATACGCATTTATCCATGAAAAGAGGAAGGATATAGACAGCTTTTCGCTTTTTACTGCATTAGAAAAACAATTTTTTGATGAATCAATCAGTGAGCATTTTCCCAAAAGGAACACCATTTATGTGGCCCTTTTGGGAATATAAACAGTTACTTAATATTGATTACCGCAGTCATTTTACAAGTTGCCATTACGGTTGCTCCGCGAGGTGTTGTCACTTGTACCTGATCACCAGACTTCTTGCCTTCGCACGGTTTAATTAAGTGCTCTTCAAAACTCTTTTTTGCCTGTTCGGTTTGCTGATCTGCCGCTTGAGCGAAAGAAGAAACCGCCACAGTAGCAAAAATTGCAGAAACCAAGATTTTCTTAAACATGAGTAGCTCCATTTATTCTGATTAATTGCGTATAGACATCGCATACATCGACAATGGAGCATACATTCGATATTTATTATTAGTTGTAAGTAAATAACAGTTACTGTGAATATATTATTTATAATAATCAAGTAATTAGGATTAATCTCTCGCAGGGGAGAATAATCTGTATTTGAATACTGGATATCTGACCACCCGAGTCAGGCACCCAATATTCAATCATGATTTAGCTCGGCACAGCTTGTGTCACTAATTGACCTGCGGAGCCACGATCGGCCATCTCAAGGCTCTGGCTGTAGAATAGGAATGGAAAATGCTCGGAAGAAACCTGATTGAAGTACACCAGTAACTCCACACTCCCATCAACCCAGACGGTATCTTTCCAGCCACGATCCTCGGCCATCGCCGGTGCACCATTCACATTTTTCACCAGGAACGAGACGCCCTGTATATGGAATGCTTGCGGCATATCTGCGTGTATGGTCCAGCGCTCCCAAGTCCCTTGCTGTGCTTGAGCATCGACCCGGCTCATATCCCAGATAACGCCATTGATTCCCGGCAGATCATCCCCCAGGCGGAACTCTCGGGTACGCACCACACTGCCATCCAGAATCTGATCAGAGAGCAAACGCATTGGCAGGTTATCAGTGACCAACGGCAGCAAGCCGGTCGGTTTTAATGTCAGTACCAAAGTGGAAATTAAAATACTCGATGGCTCAAATAGCCCACGCAATCTGTCCATAATCCCGGCAGACTCCCCCGCCGTGATGGACACTTCACTACCCTGCGACATATCGATAACTACTTCACGCCGCTCACCGGGAGCCAGTGAGAGCTGTTGTACCGCAACTGGCGCAGGCAGGAAACCTTGATCACTGGCTACCACATGCAGTGGGCGGCCGTCACTCAACTGCAAGGTATAGCGGCGGGCATTGGACGCATTGAGTAAACGTAAGCGCACCCAACCACGGGAAACTTCAACAAACGGGCTTTGCACCCCGTTAACCAGCAATGTATCGCCGATAAAGCCGCCTTTGGCTGGCGGGTCGTATTCCGGCACACCAAAGTTATCAAGCCGCTTGTCCTGAATAATAATCGGAAAATCATCAACGCCGTAATGGCTTGGCAATGGCAGCGCTTTGCTGACTTCGTCTTCCACCAGCCACATCCCCGCCAGCCCATTATAAACATGGGGTGCCATGCGGTTAGGCGTATTGGCATGATACCAACAAGTTGCAGCGGGTTGGCGTACCGGCAAAACCGGTGACCAGTCGACGCCAGGGGAAATCATGCGTGCCGCCCCCCCCATTAACGTGCCCGGCACCTGTAACCCACTGATCGTCATGGATACCGGCTCAGTCAGACGGTTGCTGTAAATGAGCTTAACATCATCACCGCTGTACACCCGAACGGTCGGCCCCAGATACATCCCGTTGATACCCCATACCGCAGCTTTCTGCCTGCCACTGAATGCCCAATGCGCCCGCTGTAAAGTCAAAAATAGCGGTTGGCCACGACGGGATTCCAGTAAAGGTGGAACAGGTAACGAGGGTTGCTGGGTACTATTAGCCTGTGCCCTCAATGGCAACGAACCCGCGCCAAGCGCTAAGCCCGTAGCCTGAATGAACTGGCGACGACTGAGTGACATATCTTCTCCGTGAAAACCACAATCAAACCTACTGCAAAATTTTGCCTGACTGCGAATAACGCTGAAGGACGGCAAAATGCTCACGACCAGAGTCGTTTCAATAAAAATGGATTCAGGCAAAATAATCAATGCAGAATCAACCTACGGCAAATAACGAATAGATTATTTTTCAGTTGCTGCCTGTTGGGCTATTTCTGCATCAAGTTGCTCAATTTTAGCCAGCATTAAATTGCGGCAATGCTCTGACAACTCGCGCACACGTTCTTTACCATAACCAGTGGTATCAACGGGTGGCATTATTTCTACAATAACTTTGCCATTTGACCAACGGTTTAACTTGATATTATTGGTGCTGGATACGCAGATTGGCACAATAGGCACCCCAGCGGCGATAGCGGCATGGAAGGCTCCGGTCTTAAACGGCAGCAAACCACGGCCACGGCTGCGCGTCCCTTCAGGGAACATCCAGATAGAAACGTTCTTTTTTTTCACTTGCTCAACGACTTGAGCAATAGTGCCATGTGCTTTGGCGCGATTATCGCGGTCAATAAGCAGGTTGCCAGTCAGCCAATACAATGGGCCAAATAAAGGTATCCACAACAAGCTCTTTTTGCCCACGGTGACAGTACCGGATTGAACCACATTAGACATCGTGACCATATCGTAGTTATTTTGATGATTAGCGATGTAAATGCAGGTACCGTAGTTCGCTGCTTCCGCCGGAATCCGCTGTTCAACGGTAATCCCAAATAACACTGACATCCGGCCAAATAGATGGGCGAACGTGGCGAGGTTACGCGGATTTCGTGGGCGAAATAGGCAATAAATCGAACCAAATACACACACCAGAACACAATATAAAACTGCCAGTACCGTGCGCAAAATTAATAGCATAACAACCTCTTAAACACTTATTTTTATGAAACACTCACTTCTATTAAACACCGGCTCTTAGATTTGTAATCGGCGCTAGTATAGCGGCTTCCTGATAAAACACCGCGCAGATTCCTTACCTAATGATGTTACGCGAAAGCGCGCGAATGATGCGCGCTCCCTGTTACATTAACTGGCTACCTCATGACTCTTCATTATCTGTTGGTGTCGCCCGCTCAGGCGCATCAACATCAACACGGTCAATACGCTGTAGCCCACGAGGCAGTGGTGAACCTTTGCGGCCACGTTCGGCACGGAATTTCTGCAAATCTTCCGGCCGTAAGGTTAGCTTACGTTTACCGAAGTGAAGTGTAATTGACGTTTGCGGAGGTAAGACAAATAGCCATACCAAGCGATCTTTACCCGCCGCCGCATCTGCCGCCGGGATAGAGACGATTTTATTACCTTTACCTTTTGATAATTCAGGTAAATCTGCTACTGGGAACATCAACATACGGCCAGCCGCAGTTATGGATAACAACATGTCATCCGGCCCATAAATCTCTAATGGTGGCAGCGCTTTGGCATTTTCCGGCAAGGTAATCATGGTCTTGCCTGCACGGTTTTTGGCGACCAAATCATTGAAAGTACAGACAAAGCCATAACCGGCATCTGAAGCCATCAATAATTTCTGGTCATCTGCGGCCATGAGCACGTGTTCAATATTGGCTCCCGGCGGCAGAGTCAACTTGCCAGTCAACGGCTCCCCTTGCCCACGCGCAGATGGCAGGGTCAGCGGATCTAATGCGTAGCTGCGACCGGTGGAGTCCATAAACACCACCGGCTGGTTGCTCTTACCGCGAGCCGCTGCACGGAAACTGTCCCCAGCTTTATAACTTAACCCACTCGGGTCAATATCATGACCTTTGGCACTGCGCACCCACCCCATTTCTGACAGCACGATGGTCACCGGCTCAGACGGCACAATGTCATGCTCACTCATGGCTTTGGCTTCTTCACGTTCCGTCAGCGGCGAACGGCGATCATCGCCATAGGCGGCTGCATCAGCCTGAATTTCTTTCTTAATCAGGGTATTAAGTTTACGTTCTGACGCCAACAAAGCTTGTAGCTGGTCACGTTCTTTGGCGAGTTCATCTTGCTCACCGCGGATCTTCATCTCTTCCAATTTAGCTAAATGGCGGAGTTTCAGTTCGAGGATCGCTTCAGCCTGAGTTTCAGAAATCGCGAAACGCTGCATCAGCAGCGGTTTTGGCTCATCTTCAGTACGGATGATATGAATAACTTCGTCGATATTCAGGAAGGCAATCAATAAGCCTTCTAAAATATGCAGCCGCTTCAGTACTTTTTCCAGGCGATAATTCAACCGGTTACGTACGGTTTGGCGACGGAATACCAACCACTCGGTCAGGATCTCCACCAGCCCTTTCACCGTTGGGCGATGATCCAGGCCGATCATATTCATGTTGATACGATAACTTCTTTCCAGATCCGTGGTGGCGAACAGATGGTTCATCACTTGATCCAGATCGACACGATTGGTACGTGGAACTATTACCAGACGAGTAGGGTTTTCATGGTCAGATTCATCACGTAAATCTTCAACCATTGGCAATTTCTTGGCGCGCATCTGGCTGGCAATCTGTTCCAACACCTTAGCGCCAGAAACCTGGTGCGGTAGTGCAGTGATGACCGCACTGCCGTCTTCTTTTTTCCACAAGGCGCGCATCCGCACCGAGCCACGGCCACTCTGGTAAATCTTACGAATCTCATTACGTGGCGTGATAATTTCCGCTTCAGTCGGGAAATCAGGCCCTTGCACAAACTCCAGCAACTCTTCCAGTGAAGACGTTGGCTTATCAATCAGCGCAAGTACCGCCTGCGCAATTTCTCGCACGTTATGTGGCGGAATATCGGTCGCCATGCCCACAGCAATACCGGTAGTACCATTGAGCAGAATATTGGGCAGGCGTGCAGGTAGCATTTTCGGCTCCTGCATGGTGCCATCAAAGTTCGGCACCCAATCGACAGTTCCCTGCCCCAACTCACCCAACAATACTTCTGCATATTTGGATAAGCGAGATTCGGTGTAACGCATTGCCGCAAAGGATTTAGGGTCATCCGGTGCCCCCCAGTTCCCTTGCCCATCAACCAATGGATAACGGTAAGAGAATGGCTGTGCCATCAGCACCATTGCTTCATAACACGCGCTGTCACCATGTGGGTGATATTTACCCAGCACGTCACCCACGGTACGGGCTGATTTTTTGAATTTAGCGCTATTGTTCAGCCCCAGTTCGGACATTGCGTAGATAATGCGCCGTTGCACCGGCTTCAAACCATCGCCAATAAACGGCAACGCCCGATCCATGATGACGTACATGGAATAGTTCAGATAGGCGTTTTCAGTAAAGGTGTGCAGCGGTAAGCGTTCTGCACCGTCATGAGTCAAATCACTCATTACTCAATTATCCTCAGACTCTGGAGGCGATCACTGTCAGTCAGCAGATCGGCACCGCAAGTTCATTGTCAATTTCTGCCCGCGATAGTACCTCATCTGCGGGGTTACTGTCACAACCCACAGAATCAATGTCGTGTCGGCTGATGCGCAATTTTGCAGCTAAAACGCTGCAATCCAGGTGCTTTATTGCTTATTAAGCAACAGTGTTATGCATTGTTGTCTATTTTTCTCTGGTAAAGAAACCATTAGCATACTCAGTATTCCGGGTTAGGCAGTTTCAAGCCCCTATTATTTAAATGAGTTATAGCTTTAAAAAGGTATATCAATGAGTAACGTACTAATTATTAACGCAATGAAAGAATTTGCGCACTCCAAAGGGGCGCTCAATCTGACTCTCACTAATGTCGCTGCCGAGTTTCTTCAGGAAAATGGCCATCAGGTTAAAATCACCACGGTTGACCAAAGCTATGATATTGAAAGTGAAATTGAAAATTATCTGTGGGCCGATACTGTCATTTATCAAATGCCGGGTTGGTGGATGGGCGAGCCTTGGATATTGAAAAAATACATTGATGAAGTCTTTACCTATGGTCATGGCAAACTGTACCAAAGTGATGGACGTACTCGCTCCGATGCCACTAAGGGCTATGGTTCTGGCGGTTTAATTCAGGGTAAAACCTATATGCTTTCAGTGACCTGGAATGCACCACTTGAAGCGTTTACTGATCCGAATCAGTTCTTCGAAGGGGTCGGTGTTGATGGTGTTTACTTGCATTTCCATAAAGCAAACCAGTTCCTTGGCATGAAGCCATTACCAACATTTATGTGTAACGATGTGATTAAACAACCCGATATTGAAGGTGACATTAGCCGTTATCGTCAGCATTTGGCCGAAAACTTTAAGCGTCAGGCTATTTGATATCACAGCATCACACCTAAGTTGGAGTCGCTATGATTACCGTTTTTGCAGAAATAAAGGTCAAACCGGGCCGTCGCCGGGCGGTATTGAACGCCATTGAAAAACTGATACCTGCCGTGCTGGCAGAGGAAGGTTGTGGCGGCTACGTGCCGATGATTGACGTACCCACCCAGCTTGACTGGCAAAAGAATTCGCCAGACTCAATTTTCATGCTGGAGAAGTGGCAAAGTGTTCACCATCTGGAATTGCATTTACAGATGGAACACATGCATCAACATCGTGAAGTGATTAAAGACGATGTACTGGATGTGAATATTCACATCCTTGATAACGCTTAATCAACCGATCCCCAAAGTAATTGAAGTTGCAGGCAGGCGGCAAGCAAACGCATCCCGATGAGCTTACTCAAGTAAGTGATTCGGGTAAGTGAGAGTGGCCAACACCCCTGCGGCTTTAAGAACGAAGGGGATCTTTTAACCAATGACTGCCCTGCAACTTGATCTGCTCACTCACATAATCCAGAAAACAGGTAATCCGCGCTGCAAGCTGTGTATTGCGATAATAAACCGCGTTAATCGGCTGCCAGGTTTCCAGAATTTGATCTGCCATTACCTCAACTAAACGCCCCGTCAGCTGATCTTCTCGGGTCATAAAATCAGAGAGTTCGACGATCCCTTCGCCCTGTAAAGCCAACAAACGCAGTGTTTCACCACTGGAAGCGGCCAAATTAGGGGTGATTGATGTGCGCCCACCGGGCAAATGAGGTAGCGACCACTGATTAAGGAATTCAGGCTGAGTGAAGCCGAGCAGACTGTGATTTGCCAAGTCATCAATGGTGTGAGGGGTGCCGTGGCGTTGCAGATAATCAGGGCTGGCGAGGATACGCACCCGACTCGCTCCCAGCAGACGTGCATGGATGGTCGAATCGCGCAACGCACCAATACGAATCGCAATATCAGTGCGTTGTTCTAGTAAATCGATATTCAGGTCATCGGTATTCAGTTCAAGAATGATTTGTGGATATAACGCGCGAAAACCGCTGATCATCGGCACAATCACATGCTGCATAAAAGAAGCTGCCGCATTCACCCGCAACCGCCCGGCAGGTTTTAGCCGCCGTAGCGCAATCTGCTCTTCAGCATCATCAACCGCACCGAGGATCTGCCGTGCATGAGTGAGAAACAACTCGCCCTCTTCCGTCAATTCCAAGCGCCGAGTGGTGCGGCGCAGCAAGGTGGTCGCCAGCTTCTGTTCCAGCCGACTTAATGCCCGGCTGATGCCTGATGTGGTTTGGCTGCGCTGTTCCGCAGCCGCCGTAATAGAGCCGCAGTCGACGACCGAGGTAAACGCCTGCAACTCTTCTAAGGTGACCTTCATCGATCAGACCTCGATCTCGGCGGTATCCCCTTTCTCTTGTAGCCAATTGCGGCGATCTTCTGAGCGTTTCTTCGCCAATAGCATATCCATCATCGCCATTGTTTTATCAATATCGTCATCACCAATGGTCAATTGCACCAAGCGACGAGTATTGGGATCAAGCGTTGTTTCGCGTAACTGCAACGGGTTCATTTCACCCAACCCTTTAAAGCGCTGCACATTCGGCTTGCCACGTTTGCGTTTTAGTTGCTCCAACACACCGGCTTTCTCTTCTTCATCCAGCGCATAAAACACTTCTTTGCCTAAATCGATGCGGTATAACGGCGGCATGGCCACATACACATGCCCATTGCGAACCAGGGCACGGAAGTGGCGTACAAACAGCGCGCACAACAAGGTGGCGATATGCAAACCATCGGAATCCGCATCCGCGAGGATACAAATTTTGCCGTAGCGCAGTTGGCTCAAATCTTCGCTGTCGGGATCAATACCGATCGCAACTGAGATATCATGGACTTCCTGCGAGGCCAGAACTTCATCTGAAGACACTTCCCAGGTATTCAGGATCTTCCCTTTCAGCGGCATGATCGCCTGATATTCGCGGTCACGTGCTTGCTTGGCAGAACCACCCGCGGAATCCCCTTCCACCAGAAACAGTTCGGTCATGCTTAAATCTTGCGAAGTACAGTCGGCCAGTTTGCCGGGCAGTGCCGGGCCGCTGGTCAGTTTCTTACGCACCACTTTCTTGGCCGCACGCATGCGGCGCTGGGCACTGGAAATAGCCAACTCAGCTAACTGTTCAGCCGCTTGTACGTTCTGATTCAGCCATAAGCTGAATGCATCTTTTACTACGCCGGACACAAAGGCCGCGCACTGACGTGAGGAAAGTCGCTCTTTCGTCTGGCCGGCAAACTGTGGATCTTGCATTTTAACTGACAACACATAGGCGCAGCGTTCCCAGATATCATCTGCCGATAGTTTGACGCCACGTGGCAGAATATTGCGGTATTCACAAAATTCGCGCATCGCATCAAGCAAACCCTGACGTAAGCCATTAACGTGAGTACCGCCCTGCATGGTTGGGATCAAGTTGACGTAACTTTCAGTCAGCAACTCGCCGCCTTCCGGTAACCATAACAGCGCCCAATCAATCGCTTCGGTATCCCCGGCAAAAGAGCCGACAAACGGCACTTCTGGCAAGGTAATCAAGCCGTTAACCGCTTCCATTAGATAATCGGTTAAACCATCAGCATAACACCAGCGCTGCTCGGTATTATTAACCTGATCTTTAAAGACGATTTCCACGCCAGGACACAGTACCGCTTTCGCTTTAAGCAAATGAGATAAGCGAGATACAGAGAAACGCGGGCTATCGAAGAAAGAAACATCGGGCCAGAAATGTACGCTGGTACCGGTATTGCGCTTGCCGCATGTACCAATAACCTGTAGTTCCTGCACTTTGTCGCCATTTTCAAAGGCAATGCTGTAGATTTGGCTATCGCGGCGTACTGTCACTTCTACACGCTTGGATAAGGCATTCACAACTGAAATACCTACACCATGCAAACCACCAGAGAACTGATAGTTTTTATTCGAGAATTTGCCGCCTGCATGTAGACGACACAAAATCAGTTCAACCGCAGGAACACCTTCTTCAGGATGGATATCAACCGGCATCCCACGGCCATCATCAATCACTTCCAGTGATTGATCGGCGTGCAGGATGACATCAATGCGACGGGCATGGCCTGCCAGCGCCTCATCAACGCTGTTATCAATCACCTCTTGACCAAGGTGGTTTGGTCGCGTGGTGTCCGTATACATTCCCGGACGACGACGCACTGGTTCTAAACCGCTGAGTACTTCAATGGCATCAGCGTTATAGCTGGATTCAGTCATGGTTTGATTAATATTCGGCTAATGGTTGGAAGGCTAGCGGTGATATGCCCGACAGGCCATAACGGCCTGCGGTACTCTACCCGCTGTATTGGGTGATGCTTAAACCGCCAGATATCAAGCGGTCGCTAGCCCTAAAAAAGTCACAATCGGGGAGAAATAATGATCAAAACCGACAAAGGCATGATTCCCACCTGATTCTACTGTTTGCCGACAAGAGGTGTAATAGGCAACCGCTTGACGGTAATCGAGGACTTCATCCCCGGTTTGCTGCAATAACCAGAGTAAATCCGGTGATTCCAGCTTTTCAATCTGCATGGCTTTCAGATCGTAAATATGCCGAGACTCTAACACATATTTTTGCCCGGTGTAGGGGTTCTGATTTTCGCCCAGGTAATCACCGAGCAGCTCAAATGGCCGGACTGCCGGGTTAACCACTACTGCGGGAATACTGAAGCGCTGGGAAAGCCAGGTCGCAAAATAGCCACCAAGAGAAGAGCCAACAATACCCATGGATTGCCCAGCTTTATCCATTACGATGCTTTCCAGCATTTCTGCTGCCTCCGCCGGATAAGGCGGTAATTGCGGTATCAGCATCTCAATATGAGGGTGGTGTTGCTGCAACCAACTTTTGAATGTCGTTGCTTTGACCGAGCCGGGCGAGCCATTAAAGCCGTGAATATATAGAAGAGTACTCATCAATAACCATCCGAGTCCATGTCCGGGCAGAACTCATCACTGGCTAATCGACGAACTTCAGTTTCAAGTCTTCCATCAGGCAGTAAGTCGAGGTAGCGCCATCCCGGTGCCACGGTATCAAGTGTAAAATTAGTACAGTGCGGTTTGAACTGCACGCAAGTAGAAGGGCTAGCCAACAAGCGCTTACCATACCAATCGAGATCCAAATCCTGATGGATATGGCCACACAATAAGGTGGTCACACGCGGATAGCGGGTCAATACTGCCGCTAGCATATGCGCATTACGCAAGCTGTGCTGATCAAGCCAGGTGCAGCCTGAAGGCATGGGATGATGGTGCAATAATATCAGTGTATAGCGTTCTGGATGTGCCATCAGGCAGCGCTCCATCCACTCCAACTGATACTCACTCAATTCACCATAAGGAACACCAAATACCTGACTGTCCAATAATAGAATTTGCCAGTTATCCCCCACCAGAACATGCTTTGAAGGGGCGATACCAGCACTGGCTAAGGCGTCCACCATAGCCGGTTGGAAATCATGATTACCAGGAAGCCAGACACAGGGCGCTGGCAAACGGGAGATACCCTTGGCAAAATTTTGATAAGCGGCAACGGAATGATCCTGAGCCAAATCACCTGTTGCAACAATAAGATCAAAGGGGTGCTGCTCAGCAATAATCGCATCCAGCACAGCGCGATAACTGCGAGAAGTATTTACACCCAGCAAGGTCTCATGTTCCCCCGCAAAGAGGTGGGTATCTGTTATTTGTAAAATTCTAACCCTGGCCCCACTCGCCATAGGCAGTTTAAACAGGCTTTCCAAATGGTGTCCTTGTTTTTGCACCCTTCCCAACCAGATTCATTACATACCTTCATATCTGTAGGTCAGGTTATAAGTCTGTCTAACAAACCGGAACTGCCACCGCTCCATGCGCCAAGCAATAGCGCAACCAGTCAGCAAGAAACTGGTTAATTTGATGCTTTTCGTCCCGCTGATGCAACTTTTTATTCGGATAATCATAACTTGCTTTGAAGCGGAAGATCTGCTGACTGGCACACACTTCCGCGACCATAGCATCATGATAAAGCCGTACCACCATAGAGGGTAGACTCCAGTATCTGACTGCGGGCTCGATTTGGACAATCTCAACAACAGAAGTGTAGCGGGTCGATTCAATAATTGTCAGTTGATAACTGGCGCCATTAACCTGATAAGCCACACTTTCGCCCACTTCGTCGACTCGCGGTATCAAACGACGTAATTGGGCGAAGTTAGTTTCGCATACCCGCATCATCTCAGGGAAATCAGGTGTGTAGCGCTTGCTCATTATTATCTCTCTTTATTATTTCGCCCATTCTGCTCTTAGCGATTGATGGTGCAACGCCAGCCATTGTAATGCAATGATTGAGGCTGCGTTATCAATTGCACCTTCGTCAACCCAGCGACAAGCTTGCTCGCGGCTGACAACATGCACCCTGATATCTTCATTTTCATCGGCCAGCCCATGAATCCCACTCGCGGTTGTCGCATCAACTTCCCCGACCATAATGGACAAACGTTCACTGGTACCACCCGGGCTGGCTAAGTAACTCAGTACAGGTTTACAGCGGCCAATGTGAATTCCCGCTTCTTCCTCAGCCTCGCGCCGCGCGACTTCCTCAACGGTTTCGCCCTCTTCAATCATCCCTGCAACCATTTCTAATAACCAAGGTGATGGGCTGCTGTCAATGGCGGCAATGCGTAACTGTTCAACCAGTACCACTTCATCACGCAGCGGATCGTAAGGTAATAGTACAGCGGCGTGACCGCGCTCAAAAATCTCGCGTTTAACTTCTCCACTCATTTCGCCATTAAACAAACGATGACGAAATCGGTATAAATTCAGTGAAAAAAAGCCCTTATACAGTGACTCTCGTGCAATAATTTCCACATCGTTTTTATCGAAAGTCACCGGTGAGGGTTGTTGTGATGACATATACTTCTCTCCTGATGTCAGTATCAAACCTAAATTGTACTTTTTGATGACAGCCAAACGACACAGGCTACACCCTAAATAATTCGAGTTGCCAGAAGGCGGCAATTGAGCGAACCCCCATGAGCTTACATAAGTAAGTGACTGGGGTGAACGAAAGCAGCCAACGCACACGCAGCTCGAAGTATGACGGGTATACAGGATTTTAAAATAGCAGGCATAGAGTTAGCTGATAGAAATGATTTTGATAAAGATTATTTGACAAAGATGGCCGATACAGATTAGTTGTCTGAATACTCATTTAGCTTTGTGTTAGATTTAAGTAAATTAAGGCAGGATGGCACAATCAGCCACCTTATCCCATTGGCAGACTCTGATAGAATCGGCAACAATTCGTCTATCGACAGCTACCATAGTAATATTGCCGCACAACTGCTGCACAACAAGGACTGCAAATGAAGAAACTGCTCCCCCTTCTTATCGGGCTGAGTCTGGCTGGTTTCAGTAGCATGAGCCAGGCAGAGAACTTGCTGCAAGTTTATAAGCAAGCCAGGGATAGTAACCCGGATTTACGCAAATCAGCGGCTGACCGCGATGCTGCATATGAAAAAATTAATGAAGCTCGCAGCCCGCTGTTACCACAGTTAGGTTTAGGTGCGGGTTACACCCATACCAATGGCTTCCGTGATGCTTCTGATAACCCGGATAGCAATGCCACGTCAGGCTCACTGCAACTAACGCAAACTATTTTCGACATGTCCAAATGGCGCGTTCTGACGTTACAAGAGAAAGCCGCCGGTATTCAGGATGTGACGTTCCAAACCAATGAACAAGCGCTGATTCTGAACACGGCAACCGCCTACTTCAATGTCCTTAGAGCCATTGATAGTCTGTCTTATACCGAAGCGCAGAAACAATCCGTTTATCGCCAGTTAGACCAAACAACCCAGCGCTTTAATGTCGGTTTAGTGGCTATTACCGATGTGCAAAATGCCCGCGCTAGCTACGATACCGTGTTAGCAGACGAAGTTACGGCGCGTAATAACCTCGATAATGCGCTGGAAAACTTGCGCCAAATTACCGGTGTTTACTACCCAGAACTGGCATCACTCAATGTTTCTCGTTTAAAAACTGAACGCCCGCAAGCCGTCACTAACCTGCTGAAAGAAGCTGAAAAACGTAACCTTTCATTGCTTTCTGCCCGTTTGAGTCAAGATTTGGCACGTGAGCAAATTAAGTCAGCAGAAACGGGCTATATGCCAACCATCGATTTGACGGCATCAACTTCAGTCACCAATACTCGTTACAGCGGCGGCACACCAAGCACTCAGCAACTGAATAGCGATGCGGGTCAGAACAAAATTGGCGTGCAATTGAGCTTACCGCTGTACAGCGGTGGTGCGACGAATTCTGCCGTGAAACAGGCACAATACAACTTCGTTGGTGCCAGCGAGCAGTTGGAAAGCGCACACCGTAGTGTGGTGCAAACCGTACGTTCCTCATTCAACAATATCTCAGCCTCCATCAGCAGCATCAAGGCTTATGAGCAGGTGGTTATTTCTAACCAAAGCTCATTAGACGCTATGGAAGCGGGTTATCAGGTGGGTACTCGTACTATTCTGGATGTATTGACTGCAACGACTAACTTGTATCAATCCAAACAGCAACTCGCGGATGCGCGTTATAACTACTTGATCAATCAGTTAAATATCAAGTCTGCTCTGGGCACGTTGAATATGAACGACTTGATGGCGCTGAACGGTGTGCTGGATAAACCCGTCCCGACATCGGCCACCAGCCTGGCACCGGATAACGCCGACCAAAATGCTTATGCTGATGGTACCAGCACACAGGCTGCACCGCGTGTCACCACGGTTAGCCAACCGACGACCGCAGCGCCAGCCGCTGCACGTAACGGCAACCCTTTCCGTAACTGATTTTTACGCGATTGGACTCACCGGGCATAGCATCAAGCCGTGCCCGGTTTATTTTTCTTTACGCCCTCTTTTGGCTCCCCCAGCATTTTTCGGTAATGAAAAAAGCGAAGTTACTCGCAGCATTTCGTATAGCTTTGTAAAGTCTGCCGCTCATCAGCCCTCGCGCTTTAATTTCATACACATTTCCCCTATTCTTAGGACACTTACTGGGAAAGGGCATTGAACGCCCGGAAATGAGACAAATAAAGATGAAACGGACTCAAAACATCAATCAAGAGACTTTCCGTAAATCCTGGCGCAGCTATCGCCTGGCGCCAGTAGCTTTAGCTATCAGTGCCGTATTTATGCTGGCTGGCTGCGAAAAAACCGATGAAACCGTCTCTTTGTACCAAAATGCTGATGATTGCTCAGCGGCAAATCCGTCCAAGAGCGCGGAATGTACCACTGCTTACAACACGGCTTTGCAGGAAGCAGCTAAAACTGCGCCCAAGTATGCAACTCGTGAAGATTGTGTGGCTGAATTCGGTGAATCACAGTGTACTCAAGCTCCTGCACAAGCAGGTATGGTACCAACATCTTCGTCATCTTCTGAAACAACTGCTGCTGCACCACAGCAAAGCGGTAGCATGTGGATGCCACTGATGGCGGGTTATATGATGGGCCGAATGATGGGCGGCGGTGCAAGTCAGCCGTTGTTTACCTCTAAAGCACCGAATAGCCCGGCTAACGGCAAGTTTGTCGATGCAACTGGCAAAAACTTTGGTTCAGCCACCACTGGCCGTACTATGACAGTGCCAAGAACGGCGATGGCTCCGAAGCCAGCGGTGACCAATACCATCACCCGTGGCGGTTTTGGTGATTCAGTAGCTAAACAGTCTTCGATGCAACGCAGTGCGGCAACATCATCCAAAACCAGCACGCGCAGCATGGGTGGCTAAGGTCTGATTAATGAAACGTTTAGCGATTAGCGAACGCCCGGACTGGCGCGAAAAAGCCACTGAATTTGGTTTCCGTTTCCACACCATGTATGGCGAACCGTACTGGTGTGAAGATGCATATTACCAATTCACACTCGCACAAATTGAAGAGCTAGAAGATACCACCGCAGAGTTGCATCAGATGTGTCTGCAAGTGGTTGAGAAAGTAGTTAATAGCGATCAACTGATGGCAAAATTCCGCATTCCAAAACATTGCTGGGATTTTGTTCGTAGCTCATGGAAAACCAATCAGCCTTCACTCTATTCGCGTCTTGATCTGGCCTATGACGGTGTAAATCCAGCTAAATTGCTGGAAAACAATGCTGACACCCCAACTTCATTGTATGAGGCGGCTTTTTTCCAATGGCTGTGGTTGGAAGATCAGATCAATGCGGGCAATCTGGACTCAGAGTCTGATCAGTTCAACAGCATGCAAGAGAAACTGATTGAGCGTTTTGCTGATTTACGTGATAACCACGGTTTTAGTTTGCTGCATCTGGCTTGCTGCCAGGACAGCGAAGAAGATCGTGGGACTGTGCAGTATCTGCAAGATTGCGCATTAGAAGCCGGTTTGCCAACTGAATTCATGTTTATGGAAGAAATTGGCTTAGGGGAAAAAGGGCAATTTACCGATCTGGATAATCAGGTTATCAGTAATTTGTTCAAGCTCTATCCGTGGGAATTTATGTTCCGCGAAATGTTCTCCACCAAACTGGAAGATGCAGGTGTACGCTGGCTGGAACCGGCCTGGAAAAGCATTATCTCCAATAAAGCCTTGCTGCCACTGCTGTGGGAAATGTTCCCAAATCACCCTAATCTGTTGCCTGCATATTTTGCTGAAGATGATCATCCAGCCATGGATCATTATGTCACCAAGCCGTTATTCTCGCGGGAAGGTGCCAATATTCAGATAGTGGAAAACGGCAAAGAAGTGGCGCGAGTTGACGGGCCATATGGTGAGGAGGGCATGATTGTTCAGCAATTCCATCCTTTACCTAAGTTTGGTGACAGCTACACGTTGATTGGTAGCTGGTTGGTTAACGATCAACCATGCGGTATTGGCTTGCGTGAAGACCGCGAATTGATCACCCAAGATCTGTCACGTTTTTACCCACATATCATTTTAGGTTAAGACTACACACCATACCGTGAGCCAAGGGTTTACCGCACCTACGGGCGCTCCGACGGCTCACGCCGTTACGGCCCCAACGGCACGTTTCCCCTTGGTTCAGTTTTATCAGTAAATACCCAAAGTCATTGGCGTTACAGCTAGGCAGCAAGTGAATGAATCCCGATGAGCTGACTCAGGTCAGTGATTCGGGTGAAAGAACGCAGCTAACAACGCTGTAGCCGTCAAGGGCGAAGGGTATTAGCCTAGCTGCACCGACAACATACTAAGCGACCCCATCTCAATTCCATCGGTCGGAATCGAAATCGGCTCTTTACCATCCCAGCTCCCCAACACATACAGTAATGGCAGATAATGCTCTGGTGACGGATTAGAAAACGCCGCCCCTTCATGTTGCATAAAGTTAACCAATGGGTGGTTATCACCTTGATAACTCAAATTATCCCGTACAAATTGGTTGAAAGATTCTGCCCACGGATACGGACTACTTTCCCCCTGCCATCTCACCATTCGCAGGTTATGTACCACGTTGCCGCTAGCGACAATCATCACGCCCTGCTCACGTAGTACAGCCAGCTTACGACCTAATTCATAGTGATACTCTGCCGGTTGGGTGCCATCGATACTCAATTGCACTACCGGAATATCCGCATCAGGATACATCTTAATCAACACTCCCCAGCTGCCGTGGTCCAAACCCCATTCACTGGTATCAGCTTGCACCGCAATAGGTGCCAGTAGTTTCTGAATCTGGGTTGCCAACTCTGGCGAACCAGGAGCCGGATATTGCGTATCAAACAACGCCTGTGGGAAGCCACCAAAATCATGAATCGTCCGAGGTTTCTCCATAGCGGTCACCGCGGTACCACGGGTATACCAGTGAGCGGAAATAACCAAAATCGCCTTTGGACGCGGTAATGTCTCACCCAACGCACGCCATGCCTGAGTGTGACTGTTTTCTTCCAGCACGTTCATCGGGCTACCGTGGCCGAGAAACAGTGCAGGCATACGAGAGGTGTTCATAGATAATCCTTACTGTTAAGAAAAAGTGTGGTGCTAAAATCATAAACAGTACATTACGCGCTTTTTTTTCATTACACAGCCGGATAACAGTGATGAAGATATTCAATAAATTTGAAGAGGAAAAATCGGGGGGAAATATCAAGGATAGAGTGTGAAGGTACTAAATAACCGGGCAGCGATCTATTCAATAGAATAATGGCAACCCGGTGTGTAAACCACGTTATCAATAGGCAATATCAGGTGATATTGCCATCAGAAATCAGCTGGCTTTTTTTTCTTGAGACTGGCGGTACTCAGCCAAATCATCAATAGTCACGACTGGCATATCATGCAATTTGGCAAACTCAATCACTTCTGGTGCATGCGCCATGCTACCGTCATCATTGGTCAGTTCGCACAAAACGCCCGCTGGTTTGTAGCCTGCCAGGGTAGCCAAATCGATGGAAGCTTCAGTATGACCACGGCGAGATAATACACCACCCGGTTGACCACGCAGTGGGAATACATGACCCGGACGATTAAGGTCAGTAGGTTTCGCGTTATCAGCAATTGCCGCACGGATAGTAGTCAAACGGTCAGCCGCAGAAACCCCAGTTGTCACACCTTTAGCCGCTTCGATTGTTACGGTAAATGCAGTTTGGAACTGGCTGGAGTTGTTGGCTACCATCATTGGTAAATCAAGCTGTTGGCGGCGTTCATCAGTGATACACAGACACACAATGCCACTGCCGTGGCGGATAGTCAGTGCCATTTGCTCTACAGTCATTGCTTCAGCAGCAAAAACCATATCGCCTTCGTTTTCACGACTTTCGTCATCCAACACCATAACACCACGGCCATTACGCAGAGCGTCAATAGCACGTTCTACACGCTCAACAGGCGTGCCGAAATCTGATAGAAGGGTCTGATTCATGGTAAAAAACCTCATTAAAATTATGGATTACCAGAATCAGGGCGGTCTTGAGGAGTAAATGGCCACTTTTATATCAATAACAGCATATATCAATAGAAATAGCCGAAATAACGCAAGCGAGCTATTTAATACAATAAATAGGCCCGGCAGATACCGTTACTCTCTCCCATCCGGACTATAACCGTCGGCTCCGGAATTACACCGGATCTGCTGACCTCTACCCTGCTCTCTTTGATAAGAGAAACAACGTGAGCGCTCGCGGGCTTTTGCACCACGACATGATATGCCGCAACACAATTTACCGCCGGTGGGGACTTGCACCCCGCCCTGAGAATAAGCCCTATGACTATAGCGCTATTGATTCGTCGGAGCAATTACCAAAATGGTGATTGAGGAGGTTTATACATTCGGCATCAAGCATTACACTAGTAGGAGTAACTTCACATCTAATTAGGGAAATACCATGATTGACCCGAAAAAAATTGAACAAATCGCCCGCCAGGTGCATGAATCTATGCCGAAAGGTATTCGCGAATTCGGGGACGACGTCGAAAAGAAAATTCGGATGGTGCTGCAATCGCAGTTAACCCGCCTGGATTTGGTTAATCGTGAAGAGTTCGACGTGCAAACTCAAGTACTGCTGCGTACCAGAGAAAAGCTGGCGTTGTTGGAACAACGTATGGGCGAACTGGAGGCCAGGTTCAACAGTGCTCCGGCCACTGTTGAAGCAACGGCCACTATTGATGATAAAACCGGCGAATAATCTAAGCCGCTTATTACGATTGGGGCGCCATCTGGCGCCCTTTTTAGTGCTGTATTATGGCTCCACGCGACTTCGACATTAGCATCCACAACAGCGTAAACATCAGTAAAGCATATAAGCTCTTCCAACCAATCATCACCAGTAATACACAACACAGAATACTACCAATCACCGACATCACCCGCGAGCGCCCAGTTAACAAGCGAATTCCAGCCAGCATGCACAGCAAATAAATTAGTACAAAAATACCGTTGGCATACACAATCAGCAGATCTAATGGCAGAGACAGCCAGTAGGTCAGCAAAGTAAACAGCAGGCAACTGCCGACCACTGCCGTCAGTGCATTCACCGGTGTTTGCCCGACAGACAGCTGTGCCAACTTGCTCTGTGGGCGTACCTGCGCCTGCGACCACACCATGCGAGCAAAACTCTGGGTGTAGATATTCACACTGGCAAAACAAGCTAAATAACCAATAATACAAGCAATCCATAGCGCATGCTCACCGAACAGTTGCACCACAATTCCCGGCAAGGAGGCTGCTGCGGCTTGCTGTTCACCATAGGCATGGAAATGCAGCACCGCCACAGTACATCCCCAATAGACCGCTCCCGCGACCAATAGCCCAACCATCAGGGCGCGCGGAAAATCACGTTCTGGGTGACGGAATTCTGTCGCCAGATGTGCGAAAGCTTCCAGCCCGACAAAGCACCAGAACATCACTGCCAGCGCACTGAACATATTCGACGGGATAATATCTTGTGGTGCGGGCCAAGGAATTTGTGATAGCTGAATGTCACCCTGCCACCAAATAGCCACCACCAGCGCGATGACCAACAAGGCAATCAATGTTTGCACATTGGCACTAGAGCCAGCACTGCGGGTTCCCAGCAACCAAATAACCAGCAAAGTGACCAGTTGTACCATCAATAATCCGCTATCACTCCAACCAAAAGTGGCTTGCCAGAAACCAGCCGCAATTTGGAGTGCGGCGGGTAAACCGACCGGAATGACGGACAAAAATAGCCAACCGGTGACTTTGCCAAGCTTCGGGCCGAATGCCATAGTGACAAAGTGAGCCGCGCCACCGGCACTGGGAAAGTGGCGGCCTAAAGCAGCAAAGGCGATAGCAATCGGGAAAACCAGCACAATCAATACCGGCCAGGCCCATAAACTATCTTCACCAGCCAGCATTGCCGCCAGTGCAGGCACAGCAAAAACACCGGTTCCCAACAGTGAAGTGGACAATAGCCCGACTCCCTGGGCCAGACTCAACTCCTGTTTTAGTCCATTCATTCTCTTTAATACCCAAAGTCATTGATGTTGCAGGTAGGCGGCAAGCAAACGCGTCCCGATGAGCTTACTCAAGTAAGTGATTCGGGTAAGTGAGCGCAGTTAACACCCCCGCAACCTCAAGGACGAAGGGTATTTAGCCTCGGCCATTCTTGATGGACTGAATAATATTGGTGGTAGAAACACCATCCTCAAAATTCAGCACTTTCACTTCCCCACCAGCGGCCCATACCTCTGCACTACCGGCAATTTCGTCAGGTTTATAATCCCCGCCCTTCACCAGTAAATCCGGCAAAATATCGGCAATTAAGCGCTGCGGGGTATCTTCTTCAAATGGCACCACCCAATCCACCGCTTCCAGCGCACCCAATACAATCATGCGCTGATCCAATGGGTTCACTGGGCGTTTCTCACCTTTCAACCGTTTGGTAGAGGCATCGCTGTTCACTGCCACTATCAGGCGGTCACCCAGCTTGCGGGCATTGGCTAAGTAAGAGACATGACCGGCATGAAGGATGTCAAAGATGCCGTTAGTCATGACGACTTTTTCACCACGCTGGCGGGCCTGAGCCACCGCTTTTTTCAGTTGCTGCTCGTCCATCACGCCGAAACCAGTTTCAGCACGACCACGAATTGCATTTTCCAGCTCAATCGGGGAAACAGTAGATGTCCCCAATTTACCGACCACCACACCGGCTGCGGCATTAGCCAGGAAACATGACTCTTCAAGCGTATTTCCAGCCGCTAATGCAGCCGCCAGCACACCAATGACCGTGTCACCAGCACCGGTCACATCAAACACTTCTTGTGCCTGAGTCGGTAAATGTAGTGGAGGTTTGCCCGGCTGGAGCAAGGTCATCCCTTGCTCAGAGCGGGTTACCAGCAAAGCGGAAAGCTCAAAGTCAGCTACCAGCTTCATGCCACGGCTCACCAACTCTTCTTCGTTTTTGCAATGCCCCACCACCGCTTCAAACTCGGATAGATTTGGTGTCAGTAGCGTTGCGCCACGATATCGTTCGAAATCGCTGCCTTTGGGATCGATAAGCACCGGGACTTTTGCTTTTCGCGCCAGTTGGATCATCGTCTGCACACTGTTCAGTGCACCTTTGGCATAGTCGGACAGCACCAGAGCACCAATCTGTGGCAGCGCTTGTTGAATGCGCTCAAAGATAGGTTGAGGGTCAACGCCATCAAAACCTTCTTCGAAATCCAGGCGAATAAGTTGCTGATTACGGGAAAGTACCCGCAACTTGGTGATAGTTGGGTGAGTGGGCACCGAGACAAAATCACAACGCACCTGCACTTCGTTTAGCTTGCTGGTCAGTGCGCGTGCGGCGTCATCAATACCCGTTAACCCGACTAACCGGGAGATAGCGCCAAGGGAGGCGATGTTCATCGCGACGTTTGCAGCGCCGCCGGGGCGTTCTTCGATGGTATCGACTTTGACAACCGGCACCGGTGCTTCTGGTGAAATGCGGCTGGTTGGGCCATACCAATAACGGTCTAACATGACATCACCAACGACTAATACACCGGCGCGGCGAAAATCAGGCAGCGTGACTTTCATACGTTAGCCCCCCAAAGTGAGCTGTTATTAACCCCGAAAACACACATCCCTTCGCTCCAATTTTGTGTTTGTTATATGGTGACGGATAATATCACAGACACCTTGTATACCATTAATAACTGGAATCTATACGCCCGAAGGCGCTGCAACCAACCATTTATGCCAACTGGCGGCCACTTGTTCTCTTTCTGCGGCAAAACAATCAGCAGAGACCTTGCTTGATTGCTCCTGCAATGCCAGATGATGAATCTCATCACGCATGGTGACATAAGCGCGAGTCAATGCTGCCGCTTCCACCTCCGGCATAATGTTGTAATTAGCCATTAGCTCGAAAATTCGCACATTATCAGACCAACGGGTCAAGCGCGGTTCGGTGGCGGCATAGCGCAGCACCAAATATTGAGCGATAAACTCAATATCAGTGATTCCCCCCTCATCGGCTTTGATATCAAAGATATCACGCTGTTTACTGCCTAAATGATTGCGCATCTTCTCGCGCATTTCGCGAACTTCCTGCTGCAATTGCGAGCCTTCGCGCGGGCGACAAAGAATTTGCTGGCGAATAGCGTCAAACTTTTGCTGCAATTCAGGGCAACCATAGACAATGCGCGCGCGTACCAGCGCCTGATGCTCCCACGTCCAGGCTTCATTCTGCTGATAGTCAGCAAAGGCCTCGATGGTACTCACCAACATACCCGCCTCACCGGATGGTCTTAGCCGCGCATCAACTTCATACAAAATACCTGACGAGGTGCGAGTGCTGAATAAGTGCATCACACGTTGCGCCAAACGCAAATAGAACTGGCGGCCATCAATACTACGCTCACCGTCGGTCATCACATCCAGCGGGCAATCAAGCAGGAACACCAAGTCCAAATCTGAGCTGTAACCCAGCTCCCAGCCCCCCAATTTGCCATAACCAATCACAGCAAAACCACGACCTTCGCGCTGTTGCAAATGACCTGGCTGACCATAACGGGCCACCATTTGATTCCATGCTTGTTGGATAACCGCATCAATCATGGCTTCTGCCAGATAAGTTAAGTGATCGCTCACTTTCATTACCGGCAGCGCCTCGGTGATATCTCCAGCGGCAATACGCAATTGTTGAGCCTGCTTAAACTGGCGTAACGCCTCCAGTTGTTGCTCCTCATCATCGGGCGGCACCCGTAACAGGTATTGACGCAATTCATCACGGTAGGCGCTGGGTTCCAAAGGTTGATAGAGCGATTGCGGATCAAGCAATTCGTCCAATAACAGTGGGTAACGGGCGAGCTGGCTGGCGACCATCGGGGAGGCAGAACATAAGCGAATTACATGTTTCAGTGCCGCATGGTATTCCACCAGCAATTCCAGATAGGTGGTACGAGTCACAATACTTAACAGCAGTTGAATCAGTCGGCTAAGAGCAACATTAGCATCTGGGCGTGGGCAGACTTCAGCGAACAGGCGTGGCATCAGTTGATCCAGCACCTCGCGGCCACGCGGGCCAATGGTGCGTTTATCCACATCATGACGAAAATGATTAATTGTGACCAATAATTGGCTACGCGCCGCTTCATCTAAATGTGGTGTCAGTGGCGCTAAATCACTCTCTTCCAAGACATCTTGCCACAAACTTTTATACAAACCGTGGCTGGGATCTTCGCCAATATCGGGAGCATCGTCGCCAATCAGATCATCAAATACCAAACGCACCGCTTGCATATGCTGTTCTAGCGCAGCATTCATCGCCGCCCAGTCCACATAGCCCATACCACAAGCTAACCGGGCTTGGTTCAAGCTATCACTGGGCAAAGTCTGAGTTTGCTCGTCGGCAATGGCTTGCAGTAGGTTTTCCAAACGGCGTAAAAATAGATAGCTACCACTGAGATCCGCCACCTGTTGTTCCGGCAATAACCCCAACTCGGCCACGGCCTGTAAGGTCGGCAGCAAAGCACGCTCTTGTAGACGCGGTTCACGGCCCCCCCGAATCAACTGAAATACCTGGGTAATGAACTCGATTTCACGAATGCCACCCGCGCCCAGTTTGATATTGTCTTTCAGGCCGCGCCGGCGAACTTCACGGGCGATCATCCCTTTCATATTACGCAGCGACTGAATCACACTGAAATCGATATAGCGGCGGAAAACGAAGGGGCGTAAAGTTTGGCGCAGTTCCTTGCTATAATGGTCTTCCGCTCCGCCCATCAGGCGAGCTTTCACCATAGCGTAGCGCTCCCAGTCGCGCCCTTGCTCTTGGTAATAATCTTCCAGTGCAGCAAAGCTCAACACCAGCGGGCCACTATCGCCAAATGGGCGCAGGCGCATATCTACCCGATAGACAAAGCCATCTATCGTTTGCTGGTCTAATGCCTTAATCAGCCGTTGGCCCAGACGAGTAAAGAACTGGGCATTATCCAACTGACGCCGCCCCCCGTGGGTCTGGCCGCTTTCTGGATAAGCAAAGATCAAGTCGATATCCGACGAGAAATTCAGCTCGCCGCCACCTAATTTCCCCATACCTAAAATGAGTAAAGGCTGCGGCACACCTTCACTGTTACAGGGCGTACCGAACTCACGACAGCACGCCTGATATAACCAGTCGCGTGCGGCAATAATCAGGCTTTCGGCCAACCAACTTAGCTGTTGCAGGGTATCCGTCGTGGTGCTGGTTTCCAGTGCCTGCGACCAGGCGATACGCACCATAATTCGGCGGCGAAATAGTCGCAATGCTGCTAGCAGCGCGGCTTCGTCTTGCACCTCGGCCAGTGCCTGACTGAGCCATTGTTGATAAAATTGCCACTCCTGCGGTTGCGGCGGCTGCTGATGCAGCTCATCCAACCAATCAGGGTGAATCAGTAACATGTCACTGACAAAATCACTCAATACCAATACTGCGATATCTTCTTCACGTAAGCTCAGTGGAGCCGGTAACTCATAAAAGCGCTGCTGTATATTCTGCGCCTGAATCTGTAATTCTGAAGGGAGTGGCAACATATCATTCCTCAAGCGGCAATCGATTAACGCACAGCCCCATTCAACCAGAACGCGGGCTGAGATAACGCTTCTTTACGGGCGGTATCACGCCAGTGACCCTGCCGCTCCATAATGGCCTGCTGTAAACCAAACCAACCATCAATGTATGGATGCCATTCACTTTGTGGATAGAAACCGGAGAGTAACTGGAAAGACATAATCTGCCGGTTTAAACGCGGAAGTTGTGCCAGATAGCCATCATCATCCAGATTGTGGCCAAAGGCCTCTTTTAGGTCAGCAGCACTGCGGCTCAGCATGATGTCGCAGAAGCGTTTGAACGACCCCTCAAACTTGGTTCGCGCTTTATCATCCATAAACGGCCGCCAGCCGGCAGTCACCAGCCACGATGTGAGCGCCAACTTACATTTCAGATAATCGGTGCTATAGCAAATGAGCTCGGCCTTGGCATTTTTCGGCTCTAACTGGGGTTCCAACGCAATTAATGCCGCACGTAATTCAGTGCTGGCTTTGCGTGGCACCAACCCACCAAAAATAGCCAATGTTTGGCGAATCATCCCTAAAGCTTCAATAATCATTGGCTTGGCCGCGGTCTCACCACGTAACCATAATTCCTCATGATACTGCCAGTGGTCCAACGCCATTTCCAGCCCGGCAACCATGCCTTGCTCGACGGTAGATTTCGGCGCAGGTTGTAACACTAACAACGGGCGCAATTCATGTGGTGGCTGACCTTGTGCTAAATGATAGCCACGCGCCGCTTTACTCAAGTTCCCCTGCCGTAAACCACCGATTTGTGCCAGTTCAGTCGCCAGTGCCAGTAAATCGGTCTGATTGCCTTTCTTGAGTTCCAATTCAATTTCACTTAATGGCTCTGACAACTCACCTGCACTAATAGTACCCTGGTCAAGAGCAAGCTCTATCTCGCTCTCACCGTAAGTAATTACCCACTTCTCACGGGTAAAATCGGTACGGAATAATGGCTGTAACTCGGCTTGTAGCGCGTCAACCGCCCACCCTTCTGGCCAAATATCAGCGGGGAAACGTGCCAGATCTAATTTGTCGTTATCAATATCAACGTTATATTCAGGCCGTTGATGCAAACCGCCGACCACTTTACCGCCGGTCTTAACCGTCATTTCATAGCGACCATCATAACCACGAATACGTAAGCCAATATCATGTTGGCGCAGACGGTGATCCGCCGTTTCAAAATAGATATTCGTCAGAGTTTGCGGCGCAGAATGCTGGCTTTGCCAAGAGGTGATTCGCTCCGGCAAAGCGGCAATGGCCGCAGGAGTAGCAATAAATTTTAATTCTATTTCAACGGTCATAATTTCATTCACACCGGTATGTTGTGAGATTATGGGCATTATGCCTTTTTCGCGGTGATTTGCCTGTTTTACACAAACTTCTCTGCTTTAAAACAAAAAAACACGCACGCGGCAGCCCTGAGACAAACTCTATTTTAACCTGTTTTCACCGGTCTACCCTAAAGCTTCATAAGACAAATTTTCATCGTCGTTAAAATAAGCAACCAAAGGGCTAAAGCCGCGCTGGCTATGAGAGTAAGATAGTTCTCATTCCGGTTTATGCGTTGCGTCGGCAAACTGAACACACTACTATCGTCCCATAAATTCACTCATAAATGACTCTCTAATGCAGAAATTACGCCTAATTTGCCTCACAGTGCTAAGTCTCACTCTTTCCTTGAGCGCTTACGCTGAAGAAAAACGTTACATCTCTGATGAGCTGGATACCTACGTTCATAGCGGCCCCGGTAACCAATACCGTATTGTGGGCACGCTAAAAGGTGGGGATGAAGTTACCCTGATAAGCGTTAATGACGGCACAAATTACGGCCAAATCCGCGACAGTAAAGGGAAAACCACTTGGATTCCGCTGGATCAATTGAGCGAAACACCCAGCTTACGCGTTCGGGTTCCCGACCTTGAACAACAGGTCAAAACACTCACCGATAAACTGGCTAATATTGATAATAGCTGGAATCAACGCACCGCTGAAATGCAGCAAAAAGTGGCCGCCAGCGACAGTGTCATTTCCGAATTACAAAAAGAAAATGAGTCATTGAAAAACCAGTTAGTGGTGGCTCAGAAGAAGGTCAATGCGGTAAATCTGCAATTGGATGACAAGCAGCGCACTATTATTCTGCAATGGTTTATGTACGGCGGCGGTGTTGCGGGGATCGGCTTATTACTGGGCCTGATTCTGCCACATCTGATCCCCAGCCGTAAAAAGAATAACCGCTGGATGAACTAATAGCAGTTCAATAAAACTGCAACGTCAACGCTTTTGGCCGCCCACCAGGGTGGCCTTCTTATTTAATCTGTTCTCATCCCGCAACTATACTGAACTGACGACTGACAATTTTAGTCTCCAGTTATAGAATCGTCGCCATCAACTATGGCAAAACATGCACAATCGGGAGTAGTAATAGTGGAGATCTATTTGGTCGGCGGTGCCGTACGCGACAGCTTATTAAACCTACCCGTGACTGAGCAGGACTGGGTGGTGGTAGGTGCTACGCCAGAACAGCTACTCGCGCAAGGTTACCAACAGGTCGGTAAAGATTTCCCGGTATTTCTTCACCCCGTCACCCATGAAGAATACGCGTTGGCCCGTACCGAACGTAAATCAGGCCAGGGCTATACCGGTTTTACTTGCTACGCCGCCCCGGATGTCACTCTGGAAGAAGATTTACTGCGCCGCGATTTGACCATCAACGCCATTGCGCGTAGCAGCAAAGGGGAGCTATTTGATCCCTACAATGGCCAACAAGATATAGAGAAACGCGTATTACGCCATGTCTCGGATGCATTTGGCGAGGATCCACTGCGGGTTCTGCGGGTAGCTCGTTTCGCTGCCCGTTTTGCGCATTTGGGCTTTACCGTCGCCTCAGAAACTCAATCATTGATGGCCGCAATGGCTAAAAGTGGCGAACTTTCTGCTTTGACAGCAGAACGCGTGTGGAAAGAGACCGAAAAAGCACTCAAAACGCAAAGCCCGCACATCTATTTTCAGGTATTACGCGATTGCGGCGCACTAGCGGTGCTGTTCCCAGAGATTGAGCGTTTATTTGGTGTCCCTGCGCCGGAAAAGTGGCATCCGGAAATTGATACCGGCATTCATACTCTGATGACGCTGGCTATGGCCGCGCAACTCAGTCCAGAGGTTGATGTGCGCTTTGCCGCACTCTGCCATGATTTAGGCAAGGGTCTGACACCTAAAGAGTTCTGGCCCCACCATCATGGGCATGGCCCTGCGGGCGTGAAATTGGTCGAACAGCTATGCCAGCGTTTACGGGTGCCGAATCCAGTGCGAGATTTAGCGAAACTGGTCGCTGAATACCATGATCTCATCCATACGGTGAATAAGCTCCGACCTGAAACCCTGCTTAAACTGTTCGATGCTATTGATGTATGGCGTAAACCAGAACGCCTTGAGCAAATGATAATGACCAGCGAAGCTGATGCCCGAGGCCGTACTGGATTTGAAGAAAACCCATACCCGCAAGGCGACTATTTACGTGCTGCATTCCGTATTGCTAGCGGAGTCTCAGTGCAGGAAGTGGTTGCCAGTGGGCTCCAGGGTTTGGCTATTCGTGATGAACTGAAACGCCGCCGCCAGCAAGCTTTAGGCGAATGGAAACAGACTCAGGAAGTGGTTTCTCCCTAAATTAACCTTCTGGCGATAAAATAAAAAAGCCCTGATAATTCAGGGCTTTTTTTTCGTTTACAGATCAGAATACTGTTACATAAAGACCCAGTAGACCGCGGCCGCGACAATAAAGCGATAAATCGCAAAAGGCACGAAAGAGATACGTTTAATCAGTGACAGGAAGGTTTTGATAGCAATTAGCGCGACAACAAATGCGGTGATAAACCCGACGGCAAACATCGGTAAATCGCCCCAGCTTAGGAAATGTAGACTCTTATACAAATCTAATCCGCTGGCCCCGAGCATCATCGGTACTGCCAAAATAAAGGAAAATTCAGAGGCTGCGTAGCGATTTACACCGACCAGCATCCCACCTGAAATGGTGGCACCCGAGCGGGAAAAACCCGGCCATAACGCCAAACACTGGAAACAACCAATGGCAAAAGCCTGCCGATAGGTAATATCATCCAGCCCGATAGCCTTAGGATTTTTAGGTTTAAACCACTCAGCAGCCAGCAAGAGCAAACCGCCAGCGACTAATGCATACATGACACTTTGCGGGTTAAATAACGATTTAATGACATCATGGAAAGCCAATCCCAAGCCAACCGCGGGGATCATCGCCAGCAAAATATGACCCAATGTGAGATGGCCGCTGGTTTTCCCTTCATGAGGCACTTTACCAAAATGGATACCGATCAGGCCAAATAAGCGCCGCCAGAACACTACCACCACGGCCAGAATTGACCCTAACTGAATAATGACTTCAAAGGTTTTTGCTTTGTCGCCGGTAAAGCCCAATAGCTCACCGACAATAATCATATGCCCAGTAGATGAAACCGGCAGGAACTCAGTAAGCCCTTCAACCACGCCCAAAACAAAAGCCACAAACAGCGAATACATATCCGTCATCTACGATACCCAATGCCCTGTAATAGAAATCCACAAAAAAACGGCAATGTGAGAAACAGTGCCGTTCAATTTCAGTATGTAAAAAATATCACGTTAATCAATAATTCAGACCATATTATCAATATAGGGTTGCATTTTTATGTCGTGGCGCAGCAAAAATCAGCCAATCCGTTGACCGCGTTCAATAACCACACCGACGTTACGCGCCTGAGCAACCGCCCCCGGCTTGCTCACCTTAATCCGCACCCAAGGCGAATTAAATCGTTGCAGCAATAGATCGGCAATCTCTTCAGCTACTCGTTCAACCAGCGCAAAACGCTGCATTTCTACGTGCTTGATGACGGCATCGCTGATATCTGCATAGCTCAGGCAATCATTGACATCATCGCTGGCAGCAGCTTTGCGGTTATCCCAACCCATTTCGATATCGAACACTAGTTTTTGCTGAATGGTCTGTTCCCAGTCATAAACACCGATGGTGGTTATGACACTGAGTTCCTCAATAAATACGATGTCCATCACGTCATTCTCTGTTTTTGTGCCTGCCGGATACCACTTCCAGCCGAATATGCGTATTATCCACAGATGTTGCGATTAAAACGATCATTATTCAACAGGGCGGTGTTATGAGTGCTATCGCGCTTGGCATGATTATCTTCGCGTATTTGTGTGGCTCAATTTCCAGTGCTGTCCTGGTATGTCGAGTTGCCAAGCTGCCAGATCCGCGTGAACATGGCTCCGGTAATCCCGGGGCAACCAACGTACTACGTATCGGTGGCCGCACCGCCGCTGCAACCGTACTGATTTTTGATGTGCTGAAAGGTATGTTACCGGTTTGGATAGCTTACCTGCTGCATGTTTCGCCACTGTATCTTGGACTTACTGCTATTGCTGCCTGTCTGGGCCATATTTATCCGGTATTTTTCCACTTTAAAGGTGGCAAAGGTGTCGCCACTGCCTTTGGTGCCATCGCACCGATTGGCTGGGATCTGACTGGCCTGATGACGGGCACTTGGCTACTGACGGTTTTATTAAGCGGCTATTCATCTTTGGGCGCAATTATCAGCGCGCTGATCGCACCATTTTACGTCTGGTGGTTCAAACCACAATTCACCTTCCCTGTGGCTATGCTCTCCTGCCTGATCCTGATGCGTCATCACGATAATATCCAGCGTTTATGGCGCGGCAAAGAAAGTAAAATCTGGGACAAACTCAGAAAGAAAAAGCAAAAAACTCCCGCTGAAGAAGCCGCAGAGTTAGAAGAGAAAGAAGAAGATTAGTTTTACCTCTCCCGCCCAATCCAGAATGACTGAGCGGGAGCGAGGCAAGGCGCAAAGGAATGAAAAAACGAAGTGGACTCTCGTCCATGAGTATTTTGAATAACTGCGGCAACACAGCCGCAGCCCCACTCAGACTTTCGGCAACTCAGCCAACGGCCAGCGCGGCCGCACCGACACACTCAACTCGCTATTCACACCACTTTTCAGCCTGATCAACCCAGCATAGGCGATCATCGCGCCATTATCGGTGCAAAACTCTGGCCGAGCGTAGAACACTTCACCACCACGTTTTTGCATCATTTCAGCTAATTTACTGCGCAATGTGCGATTAGCACTCACACCGCCAGCAATCACTAAACGTTTAAAACCAGTTTGATCCAGCGCGCGTTTTGATTTAATTGCCAGTGTATCGACCACCGCATCTTCGAATGCTCGCGCAATATCAGCACGAGTTTGGTCATCAGTGCCGTTGGCACGAATAGTATTTGCCGCGAAAGTTTTCAGGCCAGAAAAACTGAAATCCAGGCCGGGGCGATCAGTCATTGGGCGCGGGAAAGTGAACCGTCCAGCCGTTCCAAGCTGTGCCATCCGCGACAACATTGGCCCGCCGGGGTAATCCAGACCTAGCAATTTCGCTGTTTTATCAAAAGCTTCACCTGCCGCATCATCGACAGATTCGCCCAGCAACAGATATTCGCCAATGCCAGTCACACTGATTAATTGCGTATGACCACCGGAAACCAGTAACGCGACAAACGGAAACTCGGGTGCATTTTCTTCCAACATTGGAGCCAATAAATGGCCTTCCATATGATGAACGGGCACGGCGGGAACCCCCCAGGCAAAAGCTAATGCACGCCCTACAGTGGCACCGACCAGCAATGCGCCAACCAAGCCGGGGCCTGCGGTATACGCCACGCCATCAATATCTTTGGCGCTCAAATTAGCTTCTTTCAATGCAGCCTGAATCAATGGCACTGTTTTGCGCACATGATCACGGGAAGCCAGTTCAGGTACAACGCCGCCATAATCAGCGTGCAATTTAACCTGACTGTACAATTGGTTAGCTAACAGACCGGTTTCATCGTCATACACTGCAATTCCGGTTTCATCGCAGGATGTTTCTATACCCAAAACTCGCATTACATTTCCCATCATTCACGTGCGGCCGATAGTTTAGCATAACCGTGTCGCTCGTCATGATTTCTGATACCAAATTGAACGGAAAACCGGCATTTTGGCTATCCAACAGGATGAATGTTGTTGATAGTTGTCACATTTGAAAATAATGTTGATAAATTCGATCAATGGCCCTGTTTAGTATATAATCAGCGGCCGTCGCACTCCTGGCACCAACTTTCTTGTAAAGAACGAGGGCGACATCACAGGGGCGTGCCTGTTTCAATTTGCTGTGGTGCTTTACAAAGCAGCATCCATTGAAGTAAAATTCCGCACCATTTTGAGAAGGCTGGCGATTGGCCAGCAGCAAACCGATTTCTATTGAGGTGAGAGGCACATGCCGGTAATTAAAGTACGTGAAAACGAGCCATTCGACGTAGCTCTTCGTCGTTTCAAACGCTCTTGCGAAAAAGCAGGTGTATTAGCTGAAGTTCGTCGTCGTGAGTTCTATGAAAAACCGACTACCGAACGTAAACGCGCTAAAGCTTCTGCTGTAAAACGTCACGCGAAGAAATTGGCTCGCGAAAACGCACGCCGCACTCGTCTGTATTAATTCTTCGGGGGTAACCCCACCGCGTAGTTTTTTATGTTCTAAGAACGCGCAGATCGAGTAGTTGCATACGAAGGCCGTGCTTTCCGAAAGGAATGCGCGGCTTGTTCTCGTTTATGGACTGACCGAATAGGGGCTTATGGCTGGACGAATTCCACGCGTATTTATCAATGACTTGCTAGCTCGCACCGACATCGTCGACCTTATCGATGCTCGGGTAAAGCTGAAGAAGCAAGGCAAAAATTACCATGCGTGCTGTCCGTTCCATCATGAGAAAACACCCTCATTCACCGTTAACGGCGAAAAACAGTTTTACCACTGTTTTGGCTGTGGTGCGCATGGCAATGCTGTTGATTTCTTGATGAATTACGACAGGCTTGAGTTTGTCGAAAGTATCGAAGAATTAGCCACCATGCACGGGCTGGAAGTGCCTTACGAGGCAGGAACCGGCACCACTCAGTTAGAACGCCATCAACGACAAAGTCTTTATCAACTGATGGAAAGCCTGAGTGCATTCTATCAACAATCACTCAAAGGCCAGAACGCCAATCAGGCACGCGAATATCTTAAACATCGCGGTTTGAGTGAAGAAATCATCCAACATTTTGCTATCGGTTTTGCCCCCCCAGGTTGGGACAACGCCTTAAAACGTTTTGGTCGCGATGGTGAAAGCCGTACCGCGCTGAACGATGCCGGGATGCTGGTGACTAATGATACAGGGCGAGTTTACGATCGTTTTCGTGAGCGCGTTATGTTCCCTATCCGCGATAAACGCGGGCGGGTTATCGCTTTTGGTGGGCGAATTCTGGGTGACGGAGTGCCAAAGTACCTCAACTCCCCAGAAACAGAAATATTTCATAAGGGCCGCCAGTTATACGGCTTGTATGAAGCGCAAGTGAGCCACCCTAACCCAACACGGCTACTCGTCGTGGAAGGTTATATGGATGTAGTGGCGCTGGCGCAATTTGGTATTGATTATGCCGTTGCCTCACTGGGTACAGCGACAACTGCGGAACATATTCAATTATTATTCCGCGCAACGGATAACGTAATTTGTTGTTATGACGGCGATCGTGCCGGTAGAGATGCAGCCTGGCGTGCATTAGAGACAGCATTGCCCTATCTAAATGATGGGCGTCAGCTACGCTTTATGTTTTTGCCTGATGGCGAGGATCCAGACACTCTGGTACGTAAAGAAGGGAAAGATGCATTCGAACAGCGGATGGAGGAGGCGCAGCCACTCTCAACCTTCTTGTTCGAAACATTAATGCCGCAAGTGGATTTGAGCAGCCCAGATGGGCGAGCCAAGTTAAGCACGCTGGCACTCCCTTTAATCAGTCAGGTGCCCGGTGAAACCTTACGGCTTTACCTGCGCCAGCAACTCGGTAATAAGTTGGGTCTGCTCGATGACAGCCAGCTCGATAAGCTGATGCCAAAGCAGGCTGAAAATGCAAATACCTACCAGCCGCCCCAGCTAAAACGCACAACCATGCGTATACTTATAGGGCTATTGGTACAAAATCCACAACTGGCGACACTCATCCCCTCACTACAGGGTGTCGAGCAAGCCAAGTTGGCCGGTTTACCGTTATTTATTGAGTTGGTTGAGACGTGTTTGGCCCAACCGGGGCTGACAACCGGGCAGTTATTAGAACTGTATCGTGATAATAAATTCAGCCAACAACTTGAAACTCTCGCAACATGGAACCACATGATTGTTGAGGATATGGTCGAACAGACTTTTGTCGACACGCTAACCAGCCTGTATGACTCCATATTGGAGCAACGTCAGGAAACACTTATAGCGCGTGATCGTACTCATGGATTAAACGCCGAAGAACGTAAAGAGCTTTGGTCTTTGAATCTGGCGTTAGCCAGAAAAAAATGAAACACCCAACGGCTTAATTGCCGATAAATGTGGGGGCAAATCCCCACAATATGCCGTCATGGCGGGCAGCGGCGACAAAAAAAAGCCCCAAATGCTATTGTTGGCGGTTTCGCCGACCGACACCAACCCAAATACTCTGAAGTGTGGATACCGTCTTATGGAGCAAAACCCGCAGTCACAGCTGAAGCTACTTGTCACCCGTGGTAAGGAGCAAGGCTATCTGACCTATGCTGAGGTCAATGACCATCTGCCGGAAGATATCGTCGATTCCGATCAGATCGAAGACATCATCCAGATGATTAATGACATGGGCATACAGGTGCTGGAAGAAGCCCCTGATGCCGATGATTTAATGCTGGCCGAGAACACCACTGATACCGACGATGACGCGGCTGAAGCTGCTGCACAGGTGTTGTCCAGTGTTGAATCCGAAATCGGGCGTACAACCGACCCGGTGCGTATGTACATGCGCGAAATGGGTACCGTTGAGCTATTGACGCGTGAAGGCGAGATTGATATTGCCAAACGTATCGAAGACGGTATCAATCAGGTCCAGTGCTCAGTGGCTGAATACCCTGAAGCGATTACTTATCTATTGGAACAATATGATCGCGTTGAGGCGGGTGAAGCTCGTCTATCGGACCTGATCACCGGCTTTGTTGATCCAAACGCCGAAGAAGATATTGCGCCGACTGCAACTCACGTTGGTTCTGAATTATCCACTGAAGAAATGGATGATGACGACGACGAAGATGAAGACGACGAAGAAGAAGAAGACGACAACAGCATCGATCCAGAGCTGGCACGCCAGAAATTCAGCGAATTGCGTGAGCAGTACGAAAACGCACGTTTGGAAATCAAGAAGAATGGTCGTAGCCACGCCAACGCTGCTGCTGAGATTCTGAAGCTTTCTGAAGTGTTCAAACAGTTCCGCCTGGTACCGAAGCAGTTCGACTATCTGGTCAATAACATGCGTGCCATGATGGACCGCGTTCGTACTCAAGAACGTATCATCATGAAACTGTGTGTTGAACAGTGCAAAATGCCGAAGAAGAACTTCGTTACCCTGTTTGCCAGCAATGAAACCAGCGATACCTGGTTTGCAGCTGCAATTGCTATGGGTAAACCATGGTCTGAAAAACTGAAAGATGTTTCGGACGATGTGCAACGTAGCTTGCAAAAACTACGTCAGATCGAAGAAGAAACCGGCCTGACCATTGAGCAAGTGAAAGACATCAACCGCCGTATGTCTATCGGTGAAGCGAAAGCGCGTCGCGCCAAGAAAGAAATGGTTGAGGCTAACCTGCGTCTGGTTATCTCTATTGCGAAAAAATACACCAACCGTGGCTTGCAGTTCCTTGATTTAATTCAGGAAGGCAATATCGGTTTGATGAAAGCAGTAGATAAATTCGAATACCGCCGTGGTTATAAGTTCTCAACCTATGCAACTTGGTGGATTCGTCAGGCTATCACCCGCTCTATCGCGGACCAGGCACGTACCATCCGTATTCCGGTGCATATGATTGAGACCATTAACAAACTCAACCGTATTTCGCGCCAGATGCTGCAAGAGATGGGCCGCGAGCCAACGCCGGAAGAGTTGGCTGAACGCATGCTGATGCCGGAAGACAAAATCCGTAAAGTATTGAAGATTGCGAAAGAGCCAATCTCAATGGAAACCCCAATCGGTGATGATGAAGATTCACATCTGGGCGATTTCATTGAAGATACTACTCTGGAGCTGCCGCTGGACTCTGCCACCTCTGAGAGCCTGCGTTCTGCCACTCACGACGTGTTAGCTGGCCTGACCGCACGTGAAGCGAAAGTTCTGCGTATGCGTTTCGGTATCGATATGAACACTGACCACACTCTGGAAGAAGTGGGCAAACAGTTCGACGTTACCCGTGAGCGTATCCGTCAGATCGAAGCTAAGGCACTGCGTAAACTGCGTCACCCAAGCCGCTCTGAAGTGCTGCGCAGCTTCCTTGACGATTAATCGTCGGTTGCCGTGACAAGCACACAAAAACCCCGGCATGCCGGGGTTTTTCTTTTTGACCATTCAGGCCCTTCTTAAGACCAATATTCATGCGCCGTTAGCTGCTATGTCCGTAAAAAACCTTAATTTTGCGCAGAAAACACCCATCTGATTTATCAGCTCTAGACCGCAGGATAAAAACTACCGTATAATCAGCGTCCAAGTTTGGCCCCTTAGCTCAGTTGGTTAGAGCACGCGACTCATAATCGCTTGGTCACTGGTTCAAGTCCAGTAGGGGCCACCAAATTTGTAAGGGGTTAGATGAGCAATCATCTGACCCCTTTTTATTTGGTTTAAATGCGTGATTACGCTACCCAAGACAGTAATCGCAAAAAAGGGGGGTAGTTCTCACCAACACCCCAAACGTCAAAGAAGAAAATAAGATTTAAGGATAAATTTTATATTTCTCGCGTAACTTCAGATAATTATCAAGATCGGGCTGCCAGTTAGACTCCAGATAATTCACGGTCTCATCGACAGTTAATTTCTTCTTATCTGCTTCTTCCATTAATTTAACTAGATTGCGCGTACCTGTTAATTTAGCCAACCACGTAGGCCGTATTAGAAAATACTCTTCCTGATGTTCCAGATAATTGGCCTCCCTCTGTGGGGAAAGAACCATAGAATAACCCGCATCTTTAAATTTAAACCCCCATTCAACAAAATAACGTATCGTCGGCTTAATATCGGCTATATTGACGGCAGTAAATTTTTCGCCACACACTTCTTTGCCCGCTTGCGGCCAACCTGTTTTCTGCTGATTAATATCTACGTGATAGCAGGTGTTAATATAAAACTTCCTGGATGGGAAACCCAACTGCTCAAAGGGATAGTCTGAACCTCGGCCCATATTAACACTAGTTGCTTCAAATAATCCCAAAGAAGGGTAAAGCTGAATAGCCAAATCACTGCGTAAATTTGGCGAAGGTCTTACTGGCAATGAATAAGGCGAATTATGTGTGTAATTGCCCATGGCGATAACAGTCAAATCTTCTGGGGGAAACTGGTAAGCTTTGATACCAAATGCCTGCCAATTTGAATCATTGAGATGTGTTAACCAACCTTCATTTATTATCATACGAGCAAACTCCCCAGACGTCAGCCCGTGCACCATAGGGACAGGATGCATACCAATACCAGAAATGTTCTCCTCTTCAAGAATTGGCCCATAAACATGGTTTCCAAGTGGGTTCGGCCGATCAAATACCATAAATTGTTTATGATACTTTTGCAGACTTTCTAACATATGATGCATGGAAATAGTGTAGGTAAAATAACGAACACCAACATCCTGTAAATCATAAATAACGATATCAACATCAGATAACTGTGCTTCGGTGGGATGTGCCCTCATTCGCCCATCGTTATCTCTTCCATATAAAGAAATAATAGGAAGACCGCTCTGTTTATCGATGTGATTATCATCCCCTAATCCGGCATCTGCATTCCCACGGATACCGTGCTCAACAGAGAATAATTTTGTCACTGTAAAATGGAATTTATTCTGCTCGGATAACAATTTGTCGATGGTATGACGTCCTTCCTTGTTAATCGAGCTTTGGTTGACCATTAAGCCAATACGCTTATTTTTAAGTAATGGCCCATAAATATTTTCCTGATCAACGCCTAAAATAATTTCTTGGGTAGCGCTGACATGGCCAGTAGTTATAATAAATAGTCCATACAGACATAATAATATTCGCAGGAAATACCCCATCCCTAGTCTCTCACTATTAATAAATTGATGTTCTGATATCTCTTATTAAGTATCAGAAATTATGTCTCAACTCCACAGCCCAAAACCAAAAATTATTGCTGGTTTTGTGGCTGTTAGTCCAGGTTTGCTCTGGGCGGTAATAGGTATCAGCAAAAATTGAAGTCTGCTTCGTTAACGGATAGAGCACCTGCAAACCATAGCGGCTACGATTTTTTTCTTTATGCACAATTTCATTATTATTCGAGTCACGAAAACTCTGCGAACCTTTAACCAGAGCCAGACGCGTATAAGGCATAAACAGAAGACCATTATCAAATTTATGGCGGTAAATTCCCCATAAGAAATGCTCTTTGTTATAAAGCGTATTGACCAATTGCTCATCAATGTACAAATAGTTTAACCAGAGTGAATTTTTCTGATTAAAGGTGATATTAGCACCCGCGAAATGCTCATTTATTTGGCTCCAATCTCGTTTGTATACGCCATAACTCCCTTTAGCACGAGCATAATCCAACTTACGATCAATCAGGCGAAATGAGAAACTGGCGTTAAAACTTAGATTTTCAGAATATTGATAATACGCCTGTGGACGGATCCAGATTTCATGCCGCTCTTCACCTTTACGGACATCCCCCTTGTACTCAGGGTCAGCCAATGCTGGATTACTAATCGAAGGATAATGCCAGTTATCATTACGATAACCCAAGCGTAATTTCGTATTACCACTCTTACCATCATAGGTGAAAGGAAAAGTTCTGGTGACCCCAGCCTGCCAACGTGTACGATCATACTCTGGATTATTATCCAGATATGTCTTTAAAAACTGAACGTCATATAGCCACAGTGAGTCATGCTGATAAATATAAGCACCAACATAAGGTGAGGTTGCCATACTACCTTTAATAAACTTCCAGCTTTCATCACTGTCTATCTCTTGTTCTGCACCTATATAAGTTTCGAAGTTCCAGGCTTTTTGCCTTAACTTATCCTGTACTTCTTTTTTTTCTTTTTCTATTTGCTGAATTCTCTTATTTAATTTGTAAATCTCTTGGTCATAGTCAGTTTCAAATTCATCTGCTAATACGGGCGTACACATTGTTAGTGTGCTGAAAACCACAATTCCTTTTAAGATATTCATTTTCACCTTCCATAATTTTATAACGTCGTTAATCCATAACCACGTGGATAGAGTATCTGGCTATTATCAGGAGTTCTAATATCCACCGGTAATTTCCCATGTGACTCTGCCAATACATCTAATTTCCCTTTTGGCCCCTGAAATAGTGTTCTTAGCCCACTGCGGATATTAGTTTCTAAAGTGTTTCGTACATTATTAGTCACATCGAACCCGGTAATACCATAAATAGCAATATTCGCCTTTACGCCGGATAGATAAGCAATATCATAAGGGTTACGACTTGATATAACGACTAAAGGGATATTAGCCTTATTGGCTTCATCGATGATCCGCTGCACATTAACTGGTTCAAGTTTAAGATTATAGGTAGCAAGAATAATAAGATCCTGGCCTTTAATCTGTTTGGCGATATCTTCAGGATTTGCATCGCTTTTATCCAGTTTTATTACTTTATTTTTAACGGCAAAGTCAACGTTAAATTTATTAGCAATATCATTAAGATGCTTAGTAATGAGTTCATTGCGTGGTTTCTCATCAGAGAATACAATTATCTTATTTTGTGGCTTAACTTGATAAGGTAAAATATTATCATTTTTGATTAACGTGATAGCCTGTTCAGAAATGAAATTTTCAATATCTTTATGATTTTTTGATGCGACAACTTTTTCCGCGATAGCAACATCATGCGGTTCAGGAGAGATACGTTTATTCAGTTTGGTGTAAATGACTCGCTGTGCTGAATCCTCAATACGTTGTTTAAGCACAGGATCTTTTGTGGCTTCAGTTTTTAAATAATCATAAAGTGCATCGAGTTGTTCAATACTGGCGCGGTTCTTAATTTCCATTGGCATTAAGACAATATCATTGCCTGCCATAATGGCCTGCTTGATAGACCAATTACGCTCAAAGTTACTGGTAATCGCGCCCATATCCATAGCATCTGTCAGGATCAAGCCATCAAACTTGAGCTGATTACGTAAGATATCAGTCAGGATGGGCTTTGATAATGTGGCTGGAGTGCCCACTTTTTCGCCCTTAGTATTTGTTAACATTGAATTATCCAGAGCTGGCACAACCACATGGGCAGTCATAATTGCATCAGTTACTGGCATGACTTCAACAAAGGGTTTCAGTTCGACTTGCTGCCATGCAGCTTTGTCAATATTGACTGTCGGCAAGGCAAAATGTGTATCCGAGGTGACATTTCCATGACCGGGAAAATGTTTGAGTGAAGTGAGTACATTGTATTTGTGAATGCCACTAATATAACTACGGGCTAACTCCGCCACCAACACCGGATCATTGGAATAAGAACGCACGCCAATGACAGGGTTATTCTGGTTATTATTGACATCAACGACAGGGCCAAAATTAAAGTTAAAACCCAAGCTAGATAATTCATAACCGTGGATACTTCCGGCCTGTTGAGCAAACTTGGATGATCCGGTTGCCCCTAATGCCATATTTCCTGGCATTTCAGTACCCACTCGTAGACGAGTGACATACCCTCCTTCCTGATCAGTGCTAATAAACAGAGGGAGATTGCTGCGCGCATTTTGAAGATTATTAATTAACGTAACTGTTTGTGGAGTATCAATCAGGTTTTCACGGAAAAGAATAATAGAACCTAAATGATAATCGCGAATCATCTTACTGACAGCCTCATTAATCTCAATGAATGCTGTTTGGTCTCTGTTATCCGTATGACTCCAGGATCGAATATCAACCATTAATATTTGCCCCAATTTTTCTTCAAAACTCATTTTTGAGATGACTTTTTCAGCAGATATCTTTGGTGACAACCACATATCTTTAAGTTGTGCATCTGGAATAACATCCGCATAAGTACAGGTGCTAAATAAGAGAATCGCAGGTATTAATTTTTTCATTAACTCCTCCATTAGTTATGTTAGTCGGGCGATTTTACTTTTTAGCTCACACAATAAAGTGATAATTATCACAGTTGATTGATTCGCCTTTTTACTCGAATAAGGAATAATAACACTTATTTTTTGTGACTTCATATCCGCAAACCCACTATACAAGGTGGCAAAGCTAGGAATAACTTATTACCATCAGGAATACTTATTATTAAATTAATCTAACTATAATCATCTAATAACCACTAGAGTTTGTAGGTAATTTCTGATGAAAATAAAACACTGAAAGTAGCATAGGGCAATGAGATAATTAAAATATATTACCTTCATTGCCTTAAAGTTTATGAATCGATATGCCAGCACATCAGTCATCCAGATTGTTTATTGTCATACTGGCATTCAGGATCAAGGGCTTAGCTATTTCTTTCCGTTGCTGCATCAATGCCAGGAATATCAGATCGGTTAGGGTATTTTGGGCCGTTCGGGAAGAAATTGAAGAACTTCGCCACTCATTTTCATCCGAAATACTTTCAAGGACATAATCTGCGATCTTAGCCAACGGCGAGACTTTACTGCCAGTAATCGCGATGACAGTTGCCCCTTGCGCTTTAGCGACTGTTGCTGCAATTCTCATGTCTTTTCTTCTGCCAGTGAAGGAAAGAACAATTTGTACATCTTTGGGTGTGAGGGTGAGTGCTGCCGCAATCTGCACATGGAGGTCCGCTTCAACCAGGGTCATTATGCCAATTTTTTGTAATTTATAGCTCAGGTCTTTTGCAGTAAGTCCTGATCCCCAAATACCCACTATTTGTACGCGCTGGGCAGTATTAATGAGCGAGATCACTTGCTGGAAAACAGAAAAATTAATTTTCCTCGTTGTTTCCATAATTGACGCCGTCTTCTCATGCGCAAGCTTTTGCGCCATCACCATCAATGAGTCTTCGGATGAAATAGAATTGTGTAGCGCTTTATGTGGATAGGATTTAAATAAGTTATTTCTGCTTAATTCTTCACTGATGGCAATTTTTAGTGCTGGAAAGCCTTTCATACCAATCTTCTGACTAAATTTTACAATCGCCGATTGGCTGACGCCTGCATCCTCTGCAAACTGAGAGGAAGATATACTGAGAATAGACTCAGGATTATCAAGAATGCATTTCGCTATTTTTTTCTGGTTTTCAGCCAGTTCAGGTAGTAACCAGGTTATTTCATTCAAAATCGACATCAAAGGTTTCCCGTTAAAGACAATAGATTATTCCAGCCAAATACCTTTTATGACTAAGGTGTAACTGCATAAATGTAATGAAGATAATTTATTTATTTGTTCTATTTTATCTGTATTTATTCCTCATAACCCCAATGATTAGAATAGATTTTACCGTGATATATATCACGTTTAATAAATAATTAATTACTTAACATCGCCGATAATTTAAATAAAAGGAAGTCCCCATGATGATTAATCTAAGCTCAATGGTTACGGAAAGCCGGAACCCCGCCAGTTCTCAAATTGATACTCTTTCAGCACTGGAGATACTCAAGGTTATCAATCATGAAGATAAAAAAGTGCCCTTTGTGATTGAGGAAAAACTGCCCGAGATTGCCCAAGCCGTTTCGCTTATCGCCGAGGCTTTCGCACACGGCGGTAGATTAATTTACTGTGGGGCCGGTACTTCCGGGCGACTGGGGATTCTGGATGCTAGTGAGTGCCCACCAACATATGGAACGCCACGAGAAATGGTTGTCGGCCTTATCGCTGGCGGCAACACAGCTATTTTGCAAGCGGTTGAGAATGCAGAAGATAGCCGAGAAATGGGTGAGCAAGACCTGCGTGACCTACATTTCAATGTACGAGATGTGCTGGTCGGAATTGCAGCCAGTGGCCGCACACCTTATGTGCTGGGGGCGATGGCCTATGCCCGTAGTGTTGGGGCTAGTGTAGTGGCGATTTCTTGTAATCAGAATAGCGAAATGAGTAAAGCGGCAGATATCGCTATTGAGGCGCTGGTCGGCCCTGAGGTTGTCACGGGGTCATCACGGATGAAAGCAGGGACTGCCCAGAAGTTAATTCTGAATATGCTGACAACCGGCGCAATGATTCGCAGTGGAAAAGTGTACAGCAATCTGATGGTAGATGTTGAAGCGACAAACGCCAAGCTGGTGCAACGTCAGGTAGATATTGTTGTTCAAGCGACGGAGTGCTCCCCCAAGGAGGCACAAGCTGCACTTGATGAATGTAACCGTCACTGCAAAACAGCCATTATGATGATTCTGAGTGGTATGTCTGTAGAGGAAGCTACCGATATCCTTATAAAAAATAAAGGATTCATCCGTAAAGCGCTCAAGGAGATTAAAGTATAAACATGGCGAAAATAACCAGTACTACGATAGACCAGATCTTACTCTTGATTGGCGGGAGTAAGAATATCATCGTCTGTGGAAACTGCATGACGAGGCTGCGCCTGACCTTAAAAGATCGTCAACTAATACAACATGAAAGCTTAAAAAAGATACCCGGAGTGATGGGGATCGTTAACGGCGATGATCAGTTACAAATCATTCTCGGGCCGGGCAAAGCTCAAACTGCCAGTGAGATGATGAATAAGGTGCTGAGTTCTGAACCGCAGCCGCAACATGAAAGCACTCAGGATGCAGATTTGCATGCACTGGCCAGCCAGACAAAACAGCAAATGAAAGCGAAACAGCAAAGTGCTATTCACAATTTTCTGACCAAATTCGCCACTATATTTACCCCACTGATTCCCGGATTCATTGCCGCAGGATTACTGTTGGGGATCGCAACATTGCTCCAGCAAACACTGGCATTGGATGGAGTGATTCAATCCCCGTGGTTAGCGGCACTGATTGCTTACATGAAAGTATTCAGCATCGGTTTATTCACCTTCCTCAGCATTTTAATTGGTTTTAATACACAGAAAGCCTTTGGCGGGACGGGAGTCAACGGCGCAATTATCGCTTCGTTGTTTATTTTACGCTATGTGCCGGAAGGCACTGTTGGCTACTACGGTGGGATGGAAAGCTTCTTTGGGCTGGCGATTGACCCACGCGGTAACATCATCGGTGTTCTGTTGGCCTGTATGTTAGGTGCCTGGATTGAGCGACAAGTACGTCGTTTTATTCCCGATAATTTGGATATGATCCTGACATCGGCGATCACGTTATTGATTACAGGTGCAATCACTTTCGTTGCCATCATGCCAGTCGGTGGCGAGCTATTTAAAGGCATGTCATGGCTGTTTATGCATTTAAATGGTAACCCGTTCGGCACCGCGATTCTGGCTGGCTTATTCCTGATTGCCGTAGTGTTCGGTATTCACCAAGGTTTTGTTCCGGTCTATTTTGCCTTAATGGACGCGCAAGGTTTCAACTCATTATTCCCTATTCTGGCTATGGCAGGAGCGGGCCAAGTGGGTGCAGCACTGGCACTATATGCCCGTTCGCCAAAAGGTTCTGTCCTGCGTACACAGATTAAAGGGGCCATTTTCCCTGGGTTATTAGGGATTGGTGAGCCACTTATTTATGGTGTGACATTACCGCGCCTGAAACCTTTTATTACAGCCTGTTTAGGTGGTGCTGTCGGCGGCTTCTTTATCGGTCTGGTTGCCTGGTTGGGGCTGCCGGTTGGCTTGAATACGGTGTTTGGCCCATCGGGATTGGTGTCTATTCCACTCATGACATCAGCCCAGGGGATTTTCGCCGGAATGATGGTTTACGTAGTTGGTCTTCTCATCTCATATGCTGCGGGTTTTATTCTGACGTGGTTTTTCGGCCATAAAGATATTGATTTAAGCTAATTGCGATGATTAATTTGGCCCTGCTGCACCGCAGGGCCGCTAACCGAGATTAAAGCGAACCTTTATATAGGTTATATCCCAACTGTTGCGCCACTGATGCCACCATTTTTTGACCGCGTACACTATTGCCTACCGGGTCAAGGGGCGGTGAAAATGCCGCAATCCCCATAACACCCGGCACTACCGCCAGGATCCCACCACCGACACCACTCTTACCCGGTAAACCCACGGTATATGCCCAATCTCCAGAGCTGCCATACATCCCTTCCATGGTCATTTCAGCCAAAATAAATGGCGTATTGCTGGCCGTCAGCACCTGCTTTTTAGTCACAGGGTTAACTCCCGCCGCCGCAAAGGTTGCCCCCATCGTGGCCAGTTCAATAGTATTGAGCAATGTTGAACACTGACGAGTGTAGACGTCACAAGCCTCCATCGGGTCGCAATACATGGCCTGAGCCGAATAAAGCAGCCATGCAATGGCGCGATTGTGAAAATTGGTGGTTTGTTCTGAATGGTTAACTTCATCCGAAAGTGCAATCGGCGCACCAACCAGTTGCTGTTGCATGTCCAGAATTCGTGCCCAGCGATCCTCTCTATTACTGGCCTTAATCGTACTTACTGTCGACATTGCTCCCGCATTTACCAATGGCGACAAGGGCTTACCATTGTGCAGCTCCAACGCAATGACCGAGTTAAAAGGTAAACCGGTAGGATCTGCGCCTATCTTGTCTTGCACAGCTTGCGGGCCAATATCTTCTAGCGCTAAGGCAAGAGAGCACACTTTCGAAATAGATTCCAAGGCAAAACGAAAATCGGCATCACCTTGCGAAATAATATCGCCATCAATCGTGACAATGGCCAACCCAACAAGCTGACTGGGAACACTGGCCAGATAAGGAATGTAGCTGGCATTCTCCCCTCCAGCGAGGGTGGAATATTGTGAATAACTATCCTTAACAACGTGATTCAAGCGAGCTAGGTCAATAGTCATAACACTGACTCCAACACTAAATATTATTGAGCAGGGGGCCGAAGCCGCCCTGTATGAAGAGGAAGGACGTTAGCTTTTTGGTGCTTTTGCAGCCGCCGCAGTGACGTCATTGGTATGTGTCGCCGAAGTGCTCGGAATACCTGGATGACTGTTTTCTGCTTGCCAGGTAAATGGGGCGAAATCACTATTTGCATCACGCCAGTGAGGCTTGCGGACGATATAAATCAAGAATGGCAAAATGACAAAGAACAGTGTGGAAGCGATCAGAATACCGACATATTCTGTTGGGCTACCTACCGTAATTTGACTGGGTGGAATAAAGCTGAATACGAAAGCCAGAATTGAGCCAATAAGCCCCGCGCCACCAATAATCCACATGCCGATTGCCCCGCCGGGAATATGATATGGGCGTGGACGATTCGGCTGACTGTAACGCAGATAAATAGCAGAGCTGAACATCAACATATACATGATGAGATATAAGATAACGGTCATTTGACTCATTATTTGATACGCCGCCTGCACCGAAGGTAATACCACAAACAGTATTGCCAACAAGGAAACCAGCAAAGCCTGTAGCAGCAGAATATGAGTCGCCATGCCATTTTTATTGGTATGTTGCCACCAGCGTGGCAAATAACCCGCTTTCGCCACTACCAACAAACCTGAAGATGGGCCAGCAACCCAGGTCACCACCCCCGCCAGCACGCCAATAGCCAATGCAAAAGCAACCACTGGCCCCAACCATTCCAAATGCGCCCACTTGAACATATCATCGTAAGCCACCAGCAGGCTTTGCGTCAGGCTAATTTCAGATTGTGGAATAATAAAGGCAATTGCCAGAGTCCCTAATACGAAAATAAGTACCGTCCCCACCGCGGACAACATAATAGCAATGGGATAGTTTCTATTCGGGTTATCCACATCTTTAACATGGATGGCATTCATCTCCATACCGGCATAGAACAAGAAAATACTGGCGGCCAGCACCACATTATCAAAGTTGGTAAAGTCGGGAACCACCTGATCCCAGGATAATTCTATTTGTGGAGTCCCACCGCCAATTAAGTAAGAGAAACCCAGCACAATCAAAATCACCGCAGGAATAATCGTACCGATAATACCGCCCCATTTTGAAACTTTGGCGAATGTATCGACACCTTTAAAGGCAATAAAGGTGGCGAGCCAATAAATAAATAGCACTATTCCCAAGACAAAGAATTTATTGGCAGACAGGGCCTCATCCCATCGTTGTTCTGGGCCGATAAAGGCCAGTGATACCGCGGCAAATGTCAGTGCGGTGGGGAACCAGACGGTCACCTCAACCCACAGCATAAACATGGCAAGAAAAGCTAAACGCGGGCCAAATGCTTCGCCAACCCAGCGAAATACCCCACCTTTTTCAGGCCAGCCGGTGGCTAATTCCGCCGCCACCAGTGAGACCGGAATTAAGAAAAATACCGCAGCAAACAGATAATAGAAAATTGAACTCAGGCCATATTCGGCTTCAGCGGGTAATCCCCTCAGGCTAACCACAGCCACGATATTCATGATCGCCAGTGTAGCGATACTCAGCTTTTTAACTGGAACAGCGGATTTACCTGTCCCGGAGCTATTATTCGACATAATTTATCCACCTTATTTGCAGGCATGAGGCCATCTTGGATGGTTAATAATCAGAATAAAGACCACCATCTGGTTTATGTATGGCTAAAACTATTCTGACTTGCCTCGCCTCCAAGGGATGGATGTTCACTCAGGTATTTCAGTGAGGATTTAAAATCATCCAACAGCAGCCCGGCGAAATCCATCTCGAACCCACGGCGGCACATGATGCGCATAACTACCACATCTGACATTTTGCCACTAAGGGTAAATGCCGGAACCTGCCAGCCACGCAATCTTAAACGCTCGGAGAGGTCGTAGAGGGTATACCCCGCCTTGGCTCCTTTTTTGATGCGGAAACAAATCGCTGGAATGCCCTCGTATGGGCCGCCGCTGCAATAGAATTCATAAGGCCCAAGCGGGGCTATTTCTTTGGCGAGGAATTCAGCTACCTGATAGCAGGCGCTTTGTACTTTGGTATAACCTTCACGCCCTAGGCGTATAAATTCATAATATTGGGAAATAACTTGCCCCGCCGGACGCGAGAAGTTGATAGCAAATGTGCCGACCTGCCCGCCAAGATAATCGACATTAAATATCAGCTCTTCAGGTAAAGCGGCAGCATCACGCCAAATAACCCAACCACATCCCAAAGGAGCAAGTCCGAATTTATGCCCAGAAGTGCTGATTGATTTAACCCGTGGCAAGCGGAAGTCCCACTCAATATCCGGCGCAACAAAGGGAGCTAAAAAGCCGCCACTCGCCGCATCAATATGCATATCAATATCGAGGCCAGTATCTTTTTGCAGTTTATCCAGCGCGTCATGCAAGGGTTTGGGTAATTCATAATTGCCGGTGTAAGTCACACCAAAAGTCGGCACTACACCAATGGTATTTTCGTCACAGGCCTCTATCATCCGCTGCGGGTCCATAAATAATTGCCCTGGAATCATAGGAATTTCTCGAATTTCCACATCCCAATAACGAGCAAATTTATGCCAACAAACTTGTACTGGCCCACAGACAAAATTAGGTTTATTGGTGGGTTTACCTGCCGCTGCCATTTTTTTACGCCAGCGCCACTTCATCGCCATACCACCCAGCATACAAGCTTCTGACGAACCAATGGTATTCGTCCCTACCCCTTGTGCCCCCTTTGGTGTTGGGGCATTCCACAAATCAGCCATCATATTTACGCAGCGCATATCTATTGCCGCTGATTGCGGATATTCCTCTTTATCAATCCAGTTTTTATTTATTGAAAGATCCATCAGTTTATGGACATTATCGTCATCCCACGTCTGACAGAATGTCGCGAGGTTTTGTCGCGCATTACCATCAAGAAATAGCTCATCACTGATGATTTGAAAAGCAATATCCTCGCGCATCTCCTCTTTAGGGAACACTTTATTTTCTGAAATATTACGAATCGCTTTAGAGCCAAAGCGAGAGTCTAATAAATCTGAGTGATAATTATCCAGAGATTTTCTAGTCATTTCCTACCCCTATCCTAATTGATATAAACATTCAATTAAAAATCAGTGAAATCAAATAACTATAGAAATTAAAATTATTATTGAGCACAGAAAATATATCAATAGAGCACTATTATGATTTCACATGCTAATAAACGTTAGCACTGAAAAAAAAATGTGCCACTGCAAATACGAATATGTTTGTTTTAGGGATGGATGATTATTGTATTACTTGCATGCTAGTTTCTATTTATTAAGAAATTTTATGCAGAGACTTTCAAAAATATATTTCTTCTTTTTTATCACTCAAATTCTGTGAATAAGACTATTTCTATAGTGAATTATTTAACGTTTAATCACTTTTTCCCGATGACAATCACTGGCATCCAGAACCTGACCTTGCTGGGAAGATACCGCCAATTTACTGATAGGTTGCCCACTCAGATTATCAACTAAAATAGAATGTTTCTCGCCCGCTGAAAATAGATGCTCTTCACCCCATTGGCGTAAGCTGACAATAATCGGAAATAATTGATGCCCCTTCTCAGTCAGCACATATTCATGGTAAGCGCTGCCATCAGAGGCAGGAGCCACCCTCAAAATTCCGTGTTCCACTAAGTCGCGCAGACGCGCCGCCAAGATATTTTTCGCCAATCCAAGATTGTTACGAAACTCGCCAAAGCGGCGGATCCCATCAAAAGCATCACGAATAATCATCAACGACCAACGATCCCCCAGGATCTCAAGTGTTCTGGCAACGGGACACTCTTCTGCTTCGGCCTGGTCTTCACTCATTTTAGACATTCTTTGACTCCGGTCTGGCATGGAAAACTAGTTGCATATTAAAACCACCTCTGTTAAAAATCAATTAAGTGGTTTCAATTAGAAACCAGATTATGTATCAGGCATTTTATGTCAACTGTAAAAGAATCGGCAAAAAACCGTATCCAGCCATTACCTAAAACGGCTTTTACGCCGCACCTCAGCTCAATCATGGTGCTGCTCTTTGCGATGGTATCAGCCATTGCTGTTGCCAATGTTTATTTTGCTCAGCCCCTACTGGACATTATGGCGGGGGAGCTGGACATTAGCCCATCGACGATTGGTCTGGTGGTCACTCTGACGCAAGCAGGTTATGCCCTGGGACTGATATTCATAGTACCGCTGGGTGATCTTTGGGATCGCCGAAAATTAATTATTGGGCAGCTATTGCTGTCTGCTGCGGCATTGATCTCGGCAAGCTTTGCCCCCACTTTTTCACTGCTACTGATAGCAATGCTGGTTATCGGGTTAATGGCCGTTGTGGTGCAAGTGGTGGTCGCCTTTGCCGCAACCCTGGCCCCCGAGCAACAAAGAGGAAAAGTGGTGGGTAAAGTCACCAGCGGAATTGTTTTGGGGATCCTGTTGGCGCGCTTTATCTCTGGTGCAATGGCCGATTTTGCCGGTTGGCGTTCGGTCTATTTTTGTTCCGCTGCCATGATGTTATTGATGGCGATAGCGCTCTATTTCGTGATGCCGCCCGCAACTAAATCAGCTCCGTCATCCTATCGACAGTTGCTGCTTTCGCTGTGTGTGTTGTTTGTCAATGAGCGTGAATTCCGCATACGAGCCACCCTCGCATTGTTGATATTTATGGCTTTTAGTGTGCTATGGACCGCAATGGTGTTACCACTGAGCAGCCCAGACTATGCTTTGTCTCATAGCCAGGTGGGATTATTTGGGCTGGCAGGTGTTGCGGGGGCATTAGCCGCAAGCCACGCTGGGCAACGTGCCGACCGGGGGCTGGGAGCGAAAACAACACAGATTGCCTTGGCGCTGCTGCTGTTTTCCTGGCTTCCTATCGCATTTTTGCCCCACTCACTGTGGTGGTTAGTTATCGGCGTAGTGATATTGGATTTTGCCGTACAAGCAGTGCATGTCACCAATCAGAGCATCATATTTGCACTACGACCTGACGCCCAAAGCCGTTTGGTCGCAGGTTATATGCTGTTCTACTCGATTGGCAGTGCCATCGGAGCTATCGCCACAACTTGGGTATTTGCCCATGCTGGATGGTCAGGTGTTTGTATGCTTGGTGCGATAATAAGTGCCGTTGCAATCCTGTTTTTACATCTGACGTACAGGAAAGATTCCACATGTGTAATCAATTGAATATCATAAATTTTATTTATGTATCTATTGTTCGACCTATACTCATGTTAGTTATCTATAACTGAGTTCAGACCATACAGGAGTAGTCGTTATGCTGAATATAGATCGGAAATACCTTCTGAGTATTGATGAAGGAACCTTAAAGAAACAACGTCTTATCATGCGAGTCATTGCCATATTACTGCTGCTCGGTGGGATTTTTTGTCTGATTAACCCATTAGCTTCCGGAGCTGCCCTGAGTATGATTATCGGTATTCTGCTGTTGCTCAGCGGGATCGCAATGATAGTTGGGATGATAGCCAACCGCACTAATAACCTTTGGCCGATGGTCACCGGTATATTACTGGGTGTGGCATATATCGTAATGGGCTATGTATTCATTACCAACCCTGCGGTGGGAATGATAAGTCTGGCGATAGTGCTGGCGGTGCTGTTTGCCTTCGGTGGGGTCATGCGGCTGATAACCGGCTACAGAACATGGGGATTACCAGGCGCATGGCTGCATATTTTACTGGGGATATTAGACCTGGTTATTACCTATTTACTGGTCAGTGCCGGGCCGTTGATGTCAATCACCATGGTCACCACCTTGGTGGGTATTGAGATGCTATTCAGCTCATTTAGCTGTTTTATGGTCGCGGGTTTATATAAACGCCAATCTTAATTCTTCTCCCTGAGCGGTATCGTGGGCTGCGATACCGCTGCCCTGGAAATATTTTCATGTTCTCGAACAATTATTGATACTCGCCGTGGGAACTGCCACAGTGATATCCATCTACTCAAATTAATTAACCCCAACAAATATAGGCAGGTTGTGTGAAACTCACTGATTTTTTAATTGCTCTATTGATCACTGCCATCTGGGGTGTAAATTTCTCTATTATCAAACTTGGTCTAATTACCGCAGACCCGCTTATTTTAGCGGGTATTCGCTTCACTCTTTGCGCGTTACCAGCAGTCTTTTTTATTAAGAAACCAGATACTTCATGGCGTTATATAATAGGTTACGGACTCTTATTTGGCATCGGGCTCTGGGGCATTGTCAATCTGGGTATCAAAGCCGGCGTATCTGCTGGAATCGCCTCTTTAGTGCTGCAATTTGGTGCTTTTTTTACTATGGTTCTTGGCGCATTCTTATTTCACGAGAATCTATCGAAATATCAATATATAGGTATTATCGTCGCCCTGTTAGGGCTAACCAGCATCATATTTATCAGTGATGGTTCCGTGACATTTATTGGCCTGGCTTTGGTATTATGCGGCGCAGTAGTTTGGGGGTTAGTCAGCATTATTATTAAAAAATCCGATACTAAGAAGGTATTTTCATTTTTGGTGTGGTCGAGTTTATTCTCCCCTATTCCACTATTCATACTGAGTTATCTCTTTAATGGGCCAAGTGGATTTACTGAATTAGCCATACATTTTAATACAACCACACTATTTTCTATTTTGTTTCAGGTTTATCCGAATACATTATTCGCCTATTGGGTGTGGAATTCATTGCTCACCAAATACCCCGTTTCAGTCGTCGCACCGTTATCCCTGTTAGTGCCGATTTTCGGCATGCTAGGCTCAGTGATGATTTTTAATGAAAGTATTCCCTCCGGGAAAATCATCGCGATGGTATTCATTATTAGTGGGCTAATTATCGGTCTATACGGCAAACGGCTGATGGGCCGACTAAAGAGAAAATCTTCAGTGGCCCTCATTGAATAAAACGCAGTCATATTCATGACGGCTATCACAATCAGCACATTGTGATTTCCCAAGTTGCATCGCACCGTCTAAATTTGAATAAAAAATCTCATCCGACCACTTGCCGAAAGCAGTTGTAACGGAGAGGAATAACAATAATGGAGACTGCAATGTTAGCTTACCCTCACCTGCTCGCCCCCTTAGACCTTGGTTTCACCACCCTGAAAAATCGCGTATTAATGGGCTCGATGCATACCGGGCTGGAAGAGTTGCCTGATGGCCCACAACGCTTGGCGGCATTCTATGCTGAGCGAGCTGCGGGAGGCGTCGGCCTGATTGTCACTGGGGGTATTGCGCCCAATAAAAAAGGCGTCGTGTATCAAGGTGCATCGGTGCTAAATGACGCCACACAAGTGCCACACCATCAAATTGTGACTGATGCGGTGCATCTTGCAGGCGGTAAAATCGCGCTACAAATTTTGCATACGGGCCGTTATAGCTATCAAAAACAGCCAGTCGCCCCCTCAGCATTACAAGCTCCGATTAACCCGTTTGCCCCTCAGGAATTGAGTCACGACGAAGTGCTGCAAACTATTGCCGACTTCGCCCACTGCGCGCAGTTAGCCAGACAAGCGGGTTATGACGGCGTCGAGGTGATGGGGTCTGAAGGGTATTTGATTAATCAGTTTCTGACTGCGCGAACTAATCAGCGCAATGATGAATGGGGCGGTGACTTTACGCGTCGCATGCGTTTTGCCGTTGAAATCGTACGGGCCGTTCGAGCGGCAACTGGCCCTGATTTTATCTTGATTTACCGCCTTTCGATGCTCGATTTAGTGGAGGATGGCTCCAGTTGGGATGAAATAGAACTGTTGGCGCGAGCAGTCGAGCAAGCCGGTGCTACCTTAATTAACACCGGTATCGGCTGGCATGAAGCCAGAATTCCCACTATCGCCACCATGGTGCCACGCGCGGGATTCAGTTGGGTGACCCGCAAATTGATGGGAAAAGTGAATATACCGCTTATCACTACCAACCGAATTAATGACCCCTCAGTGGCAGAGCAAGTTCTGACCGACGGCTGTGCCGATATGGTATCAATGGCACGCCCCTTCCTCGCCGATGCAGCTTTTGTGCAAAAAGCCGCTCAGGACAGGGCTGATGAAATTAACACCTGTATCGGGTGCAATCAGGCCTGTCTGGATCAGATTTTTGACGGCAAGCTGACTTCGTGTTTGGTCAACCCTCGCGCCTGCCGTGAAACCGAAATGCCCGTATTACCGACAGAAGTGCCAAAACGGCTTGCCGTCGTCGGTTCTGGCCCAGCCGGATTAGCTTTTGCCGTCACCGCCGCCAGCCGTGGCCATCAAGTCACACTCTTTGATGCAGCAACCGATATTGGCGGCCAGTTTAATATTGCCAAACAGATCCCCGGCAAAGAGGAGTTCTACGAAACTCTGCGTTATTTCCGCCGTCAATTAGTGCTTCATGGTGTTATTCAACAGTTGAATACTCCAGTTCAGCCGGAGCAACTGGCTGATTTTGATGAAGTGATTCTTGCCTGCGGTATTCAGCCACGGTTACCTGCTATCAAAGGTATTGAGCATCCCAAAGTACTCACCTATCTGGATGTTTTGCGTGATAAAAAACCGGTGGGCGAGCGAGTGGCTATTATTGGCGCGGGTGGGATTGGGTTTGATACTGCCGAATATCTCAGCCAATCGGGTGATTCCAGCAGCCTGGATAGCCGCGCATTCAGCCAAGAATGGGGCATTGATCAGGATTTGGCCCATCGCGGCGGTTTATCTCCCACCGGGGGAAAAGTCCATCTATCACCACGGCAGATTTTTCTGTTACAGCGAAAAACCAGTAAAGTGGGTGAAGGATTAGGGAAAACAACCGGTTGGATACATCGTACCAGCCTAGCTATGCGCGGAGTGAAAATGCTCAACAGTGTCAGCTACGAAAGTATTGATGATGAGGGCCTACATATCATTCGAGCAGAACAAGCCAGTTGCCTGCCTGTCGATACCATTATTATTTGTGCCGGTCAGGAGCCGCGTCGGGAGTTGCATCAACCCTTGCTGGAAATGGGAAAAACGGTGCATTTAATTGGTGGTGCTGATATCGCTGCCGAACTGGATGCCCGTCGGGCAATAGATCAAGGAACACGACTGGCGTTGGCAATATAAGCATGAAGTTAGCTAAATAGGAGCGAGGTTAATTATAGCTTAGTGAGTGAAGGGTTGACCGCACCTCGGGGCACTCCGACGGCTTACGCCGTTACGGCCCCAACGGCACGTTTCCCCTTCATTTGACTTTGTCAGTAGAATCACAGGAGGTAGAAGCCGCCTGTGATTCTACGATTAGAAATCGCTGTACGACATGTCGAGGCTACCCGACCCACCACCCTCAGAGCGCGATGAGGCCGTCTTCACGGCCTTGAGCACCATAAACTTCTGATTGGAATCCAGCGTCTCGCAGTTACCAAATAACCGTTTTAGTTTGTGGAAATAATCCAGATGACGGTTACCAACAATCATCAGTTCGCCGCCCACTTTCAGACAGCGTTTGGCATCACAGAACATCTGCCAGGCCACATGGTCACTGACGGCGTGTTGTTGATGGAATGGCGGATTACATAACACCAACTGTAAGCTCTCACGCTCAACACCAGCCAAACCATGACTCACCATAAATTCACAACGCGGCAAATCTTGCGGACGGTTATAGGTCACATTCAGCTCACTGGATGCCACCGCCATGTATGACTCATCGACGAATAACATTTCTGCCAGCGGGTTTTGCTCCAACGCGATTAAACCCACTACCCCATTACCGCAACCCAGATCGGCTATTTTACCCTCAACATCATAGGGCAGAATTTCCATAAAGAAGCGCGCACCGATATCCAAATTATTGCGAGAGAAAACGTTCGCATGGTTATGAATGACATATTCGGTATTTGCCAGCGGCCAATCGATCGTTTCCGGCGCATCCTCAGCCAGTGGAATATCGGCCACTTCGCAGTGAATCAGGCGTGCTTTTTTCCATGCAAGCGTGGTTTTAGTCGGCCCGAGAATTTTTTCGAACAATTGCAGGGTTGAATTATGCACATCACGAGATTTCGCCCCGGCAATAATCACCGTGTCTGGCGCAACGACACGTCGCAAAGCACGCAATTGATGCTCCAACAGCGCCAAAGCTTTAGGGATCTTAATCACCACCAGCTTAGGGGCCTCAGGCAAAGCATCCATACTGCTCAGCAATGAGACAGCATCTTCATCCAGATGGTTTAAACGTAAATTATGTGCCGTTGCCAGTTGGCTCATATAAGAGTCGCTGACACTAAACGGGCGATAAGCATGTAAAGCACAGGTCAGCGTACCGAACTGATCGTTAAACACCAGCACCGGGCGGCCATCAATTTGGTTTAAGTCAATGTTTTGTAGCAGATATTCATCTGCTGCTTCCCATGCCTGTAAGGTATTGGAATTTTCTTGTGGGGGGAAACGCTCAAGCTCAAAGCTTTGTGTCCCCAGTAAGACTTGGCTCATCACCGCTCCTGGCTTCTATTAGAAATAACAAATTTGGGCTGTTTATCCCCTAAAACGGACGCTCAGTAAAATGTTTTTTTACTTAAATGCCGTTTTAGGCGCCGACATGTCACTTTAAGCTGCACCTCAGAAGGCAGATTTTACACTTTTGCGCTGAAAACATCCCGCTAAACCATAACTATCAATTATCAAAGGAAATAAATATCTCTTATTAAAATATGAGAGTAATAAGAAACAAGTAAATTAAGAATTATTAACAAGTATATCTCACACATCAAAATAAAAAATTATAAAGACTAATTCACATTGTAATATAATCCACAGCCACGAGGTTTACTGTCTTATTTATCATATATTTAAATTAGAAATTTAAAACAATTCTCCATAACAATAAGTCATGGGGTTGCCAGCCATTTATAAGGATTAGTGATACTAAACCATGGAAAATATAAATAACTCAAGAGAACATATGTTAATAACTTCGCTACCTAAACAAAATGAACTCATGCTAAAAAAAAGCCCTATCGCTAAATTTGTTGCATCCGTATTATTTATATTAGGTGGTATATCTACAAACGTAAATGCAGACATAGCTCCCACTCATGAGGGAGTAGTGAACGATAAATATGTAAAATTAATATCGAGTCAAAAAGCGGAGAATGCTGTCCTCAATGCGGAAGGGCCATTGACGCTCACTGAAAACGCCGAAGCTTTCAATACTCTAGTTGATAGCGATTATATGGTGCCAATATTTTCATTAAATGACGAAAGCCAAGCTAATACCACTATAATTAGCAAGGGCACTATGTGGGTAACAGACAATGCCACAGCTTCAAAGACTTTTGTCGGCTTAACTGAAGAGGAAAATAACCAGCAACCAGTAAGTCCAGAAACGACTATAAAAATGGCGATATTCAAAACCGGAAAAGCCAAAGATACCACTGTTGGAATGCATGGCCGCTTTTACATCGCTGATAGTGGAACTGCAGAAAAAACGTATATAAGAAAAGGAGGAGAATTAATCATTGGCTCTTTTTACGGAGGTACTCCAATACTATCAGATACCACCATTGAAGGTACCTTCGAATTACGCAATGATGTAACACTAAATGGCAGCACCACATTTTTGCCAGGCTCAGTATTAAAAGGTAATAACTATGATATTACGAATGATGGAGATATGATTTTCAAAGGTGTAGGTGGCAAAATAGAAGTGTATTCATATATGGATGGCAGTGGTTCATTAACCATAGACAGCCCTGGAAAAACACTCACATTACAAGGTGACCAATATATATACCAAGGCCAAACGAATATACAAGCAGGTACATTAAAAATATTAGAAACAGATTTTTCTTCCAGCCCAATTATAGGTAAGGCCGATGCTGAACTCGTATTATCTAATAGTACAGTTAATACAAAAGCGAACGGTGTTCGTATGACTATCGATGGGCAAAGCAAATGGTATATAGCTGGAGATTCAAGTGTTGCTGCACTTAATATTTCAGAAAATAGCCAGATCCATCTAAATCATGACCAGGCAGGCAATAAATTAACCATTAACGGAGATTATCATAGCGACGGCGGCACCCTAATTTTCTATAGCAAACTAGAGGGAGATGACTCCGAAACTGACCGTATGCTGATCGAAGGTAATACATCGGGTGATACCAAGGTCATAATTAATAATTTAGGCGGTGAAGGCGCACAAACTGATTTAGGTATTCTATTAATCGAGGTTAAAGGTCAATCTGATGGCAACTTTAAACAAGATGGTCGTAATGTCGCCGGTGCATATGAATATTTTCTCAGACGTGGTAGTGAGGATAATCGTAACAAAAACTGGTATATGATCAGTGATGCTGCAATTGTTGATAAGAAACCTATGACAGGGAAAAAGATAGAGGAGGCTATACCAAATGTAGGTAATGAGGAAGATAAAGCCAATAAACCAAACGTTAATCCACCCACTACTGGAAAATACCCTGACAGGATAGTATATGAGTTACTGACTGCTACTCTCTCAGAGATCCTGGAGCAAAAAGAAAAAGAGAAGAGTGCATCAGCTAATGCATCTCAAAAAACAGCTCCAACAACTGAAATAGAAAACGAACCAAAGAATATTTCAGTGGATAAATCTCCTGAAGTTACAAAAGATATCCCACCAAAGGATATTAATGCTATGGCAGCGCCAACCAAACCCGAGGTTGAGATTCAGCGTAGCAAAAATGCGCCCCAAAAGACCTATAAGCCCGTTTATCGCCCTGAAAACGGCAGTTATATTGCCAATCTCTCAATGGCAAGAAATCTATTCACTACTGACCTGGATAATCGCTCCGGGAACTATAAATATAAAGATGCAGCGACCGGAGAATGGCGCACCTCCAGTATGTGGATACAGACTCAGGGCGGAATAAAACAGTTTGGAAAAACCGTTGACCAACTGAATATCAAAGGAAAATACTACTCGATTCAGCTTGGTGGCGATGTAGCCAAGTGGGATATTGGCACGCAAGGCAGCGGGCGAATCGGTATGTTGGCCGGAATGGGTAAAGCAACTAATCACAGCAAATCTAACATTACAGGTTATTACTCTAATGGTTCCGTTAATGGCTATAACTTTGGCGTATATGCAACCTGGCTAACCGATCAACAAAATAAGACTGGGCTCTACATTGATACCTTGGCGCAATATAGCTGGTTTAATAATGCCGTTAACGGTCAAGAGCTGGCAGAGGAAAAATATAAATCTTCTGGTTTCACCAGCTCAATAGAAAGCGGTTATACCTTTAATATTGGTAGTACTGAGCAATTGAGTTACTTCATCCAGCCTAATGCAAAAATTACCTGGGTAGGCTTAAATGCTCAAACTCATACTGCGACCAATAAAGACATCATCAATTATACGAATAGAGGCCAATTGATAACGCGTATTGGTGCCAAAACATACCTGCAAACCACCAATAACTCAGAACAACAATTCATGCCATTTATTGCTGTTAACTGGCTTCACCAAAATCACAATACCGGCACACAACTTTCAGGGCAAGGTGTTGAGAATGGCAGCAAAAACAGTGCTGAATTCAAAATTGGCGTAGAAAGTAAAATTGACCAGCGATTGCATGCTTGGGCAAATATCAATCATCAGATTGGAAATTATAATACCAACGATACTAATGCCTTGGTTGGCATAAAATACGCGTTCTGATAGCAACAAAAGATACCTGTAAATTTATTGCAGGTATCTTTCCTTCAGCAAAGATTCACCGGTTTTGTCTAACCCATCGGAAAACGCTATTATCACCCTCAAGATACACAAAACCATTGGCAGCCAGAGCACATATATATGCAGGAACTCACCTATCTGCAAGGTTATCCAGAACACTTACAATCCCAGGTACAGCAACTTATCAGTGAACAACGGTTGGGAAGTGTATTACGGCAACGCTATCCGCAACCTCATGATTACAATACAGATAAAATGCTGTATCAATATACGGTTGATTTAAAGAATCAATATCTGCGTAATGCTCAACCACTCAGTAAAGTAGCCTATGACAGTAAAATCCAAGTGATGAAACATGCGCTAGGGCTGCACACCGCTATCTCCCGAGTGCAAGGTGGTAAATTAAAAGCCAAGGCAGAAATCCGAGTCGCTACGGTATTTAAAAATGCCCCTGAAGCCTTTTTGAAAATGATTGTGGTGCATGAATTAGCACATTTGAAAGAGAAAGATCACAACAAAGCATTCTATAGTTTGTGCTGTCATATGGAACCGCAATATCATCAATTAGAGTTTGATACGCGCCTTTATCTGACACACTTGGATCTGTTTGGCACTATTTACTAGCCTTTAATAAACCAATCCGTTGCTTACGGGGCGGTTCAATGTGTTTTTCTTCTGTAGGAATGGAGTTCACTATGATTCGCTTCGCTGTTATTGGTACCAATTGGATCACCGCGCGCTTTGTTGATGCCGCCCACGAAAGTGGCAAAATGAAACTGGCCGCTGTTTATTCGCGTAAATTGGAGCAAGCTAAAGAGTTTGGTGATAATTATAACGTTACTGAATACTTTGATGATCTTGAAGCCATGGCGGCAAGCGATCAGATAGATGCGGTGTATATCGCCAGCCCAAACGCCTTGCATTACTCCCAAGCCAAATTGTTCCTCAGCCATAAAAAACACGTTATTTGTGAAAAGTCATTAGCCTCTAATTTTGCAGAAGTTGAAGATTTGGTTGCCTGTGCTCGCGAGCATGAAGTGGTATTATTCGAAGCATTTAAAACAGCCTATCTGCCTAATTTTACTCAGCTAAAGCAGTCTCTGCCGCGTGTGGGGAAATTGCGTAAAGCTTTCATCAATTACTGCCAATATTCTTCACGCTACCAGCGCTATCTGAATGGCGAAAATCCTAATACCTTTAATCCAGCATTTTCAAATGGCTCTATCATGGATATCGGTTACTACTGCCTGGCAAGTGCTTTAGCATTATGGGGAGAGCCTAAATCCGTACTGGCAAGCGCGAGTTTATTACCGAGTGGTGTTGATGCGCATGGGACGGTTTGTCTAAATTATGGTGATTTTGATGTGGTGATTATCCATTCAAAAGTGAGCCAATCCGATATTCCCAGTGAGATTCAGGGCGAAGATGGTTCATTGGTTATCGAAAGCATCTCTGAATGCCTGTCTGTGGCCTTTACCCCCCGAGGCAGCCATTCACAAGATCTGACGCAGCCCCAGCATATTAATACTATGCTGTATGAAGCTGAGGTTTTTGCCAATCTGGTTGAAGCCAATCAGGTGGAACACGATGGCTTGCAACTGTCATTACTGACGTCACGTATCCAGACAGATATTCGCCGCCAAACAGGGGTTATTTTCCCAGCGGATTCTCAGCCACCGGCAGTATATCCACAGTAATGGGTGTTACTGGTAAGCTGCGCATATGAAGGATACATAGTTAATATTTTGTTTCAGCGATTGACCTGTCGGCCGTTTTCCATTATTTTTGCGCGGCAAAGGGGAGTAACTTCATTGCCGGTTTGCCGTCATTACGGTGCGAAAGCACCCGGTTACCGGGCAACCTCATTAATGTTTTGGCATCTGTTTAGATGCTTCCATACCCAAAATAATTCGAGTTGAAGAATGATGGGTATGCATTAATAGAGTTGTAAGTGAGACCTTGCCGGAAGGCGAGGTTTGCTTGCAGCTCAGACATAGCGGCTGGCGTCTTCCGACGTTGGCCGTTTTTGTTTTTATGAGGTTCCTTAATGATGAATACCGTGGGTACTCCCTTATTGTGGGGTTGTTTTGCCGTTGTTGTGACAATTATGCTCGCCATCGACTTATTGTTGCAGGGGCGTCGTGGCTCACAAACCATGACTCTACGCCAGGCTGCCTGTTGGTCGCTGGTGTGGGTGAGTTTGTCTTTGCTGTTTAACGCTGGTTTCTGGTGGTATCTGACCGAAACTATGGGCCGGGAAATCGCCGACAAGCAAGCACTGGCCTTCCTGACCGGCTATCTGATTGAAAAAGCACTTGCTGTCGATAACGTCTTCGTCTGGCTGATGCTATTTAGCTATTTTGCTGTTCCTGCCAATTTGCAGCGCCGAGTACTGATTTACGGTGTATTAGGCGCGATCGTGCTGCGTACTATCATGATCTTCGCCGGAAGCTGGTTGGTATCGCAATTCAGTTGGATTTTGTACCTGTTTGGTGCCTTCCTCCTGTTTACCGGTATCAAAATGGCATTGGCGAAAGAAGACAGTACACCGATCGGCGAAAAGCCACTGGTACGCTGGATTCGCAATCACCTGCGCATGACTGACGAGTTACATGGTGACCGCTTTACTGTGCGCAAAAATGGCCTGCTCTATGCCACGCCATTAGTATTGGTATTAATTCTGGTTGAACTGAGCGATGTGATTTTTGCCGTCGACAGTATCCCGGCTATCTTCGCTGTTACCACCGATCCCTTTATTGTTTTGACCTCTAACCTGTTTGCGATTTTAGGCCTGCGCGCTATGTATTTCTTGTTAGCAAACGTGGCTGAGCGTTTCTCCATGTTGAAATACGGTTTATCCGTAATATTGGTCTTTATCGGTGCCAAAATGATGCTTATCGATCTGTTCCATATCCCTATTGGCATTTCATTAGGCGTGGTGGCAGGTATTCTTGCTCTAACATTGTTAATTAATGCGTGGGCAAATCATCGTGCAGACAAGCGTTTAGCAGCAGATAATACTACCGATAAATAGTTAGCATAACGATACAATATATTATGCGGGGCGATTACTGCCCCGCATTTATCTCGCTTATTTCGCCAGCAACCAAATGTTATTGCCATCACACAAATGTAAACAAAATGTTATGCAAATTTGATCTGCATTGGATTTTGCTGATTGTTTCTTTCCTGCTCAATAGATTCCCTTATACTGTCAAAGCAAACACACCCAGTTACAAATAATACAAAGTTACAGGTGTGGAAACTTAGCATTGGGCCCCGTTCCGGCTCATGCGCTAATTAACTAAAGATTGGGAAGAGGTATCACTGGAAACTATGGAAAAGACACAGTCTGGCTTTATCGGATTTATTATCCGCGGCAGTTTGGTTAAGCAAATTCTGGTCGGTTTGATTGCCGGGATTATTTTAGCGCTGGTATCAACTCAGGCCGCACTGGCCGTGGGTTTGCTGGGTACATTATTCGTCGGCGCGTTGAAAGCAGTCGCCCCTGTTTTGGTTTTGATGCTGGTCATGGCCTCTATTGCCAACCATAAGCAAGGTCAAAAAACCAGTATCCGCCCTATTTTGTTTTTATATCTGTTGGGCACATTCTCTGCCGCACTGATTGCCGTGGTAGTGAGCTTTATTTTCCCATCAACCCTGATCCTGGCCACTCATACTGCGGATATCACCCCGCCGAGTGGGATTACTGAAGTATTGAAAGGCTTGTTGAACAGTATCATTGCTAACCCAATCCATGCACTACTGAATGCGAACTATATCGGCATTCTGGCCTGGGCTGTCGGCTTGGGCATTGCTCTGCGCCATGCAGCTGATACCACCAAGGCATTGATTAATGATATGTCTGACGCGGTAACCAAAGTGGTACGGGTGGTTATTCGTTTTGCACCGCTGGGTATTTTTGGTCTGGTGGCATCCACTATGGCCGAAACCGGCTTTGGCGTGTTGCTGGGCTATGCACACCTACTGGTGGTATTGATTGGTTGTATGTTAGTCGTGGCGTTAATAGTTAACCCACTGATTGTTTACTGGAAAATCCGCAGTAACCCCTATCCACTGGTGTTTGCCTGCTTGCGCGAAAGTGGCGTTACCGCTTTCTTTACCCGTAGCTCAGCCGCAAACATTCCCGTGAATATGGAAATGTGTAAGAAGATGAACTTACACGAAGATACATACTCCGTTTCTATTCCATTGGGTGCCACCATCAACATGGCGGGTGCCGCTATCACCATTACCGTGTTAACACTGGCGGCGGTTCATACCTTAGGTATCCCGGTAGATTTGCCAACAGCGCTGTTATTAAGTGTGGTGGCAGCTATCTGTGCTTGTGGGGCATCCGGTGTTGCCGGTGGCTCATTGCTGTTGATCCCGCTGGCTTGCGGTATGTTTGGGATTCCCAATGAAATCGCTATGCAAGTGGTGGCGGTTGGTTTCATTATCGGCGTATTGCAGGATTCAGCTGAAACTGCGCTGAACTCGTCAACTGACGTCATTTTTACCGCTGCCGCCTGTCAGGCAGATGATGCCAGATTAGCAAATCCAGATCCGCTGGCGAGCCGTAAATCAGTCTGAAGCACATTATCGAGATGGCTATCGGGGGCAATTTGGCCCCCGTTTGAGATTAATGACAAAGTGCCCGTATCGGTGAAAACAGGCAGATCGTAAAGACGCCGTAAATACATCCTTGTAGGCTCGAGCCGCGCCCTCCCTGGCGCGGACGCTTTACTCTTCTGCCAGTCCTCACCTTGCAAGATTGGGTTGTCGAGGTTTGTCAGCAGTCTGCGGGGGCAACCTGGCCCCCGTTTCTTATTATTTTGCGACGTTCTTTTCGACCAGAAAAGGGTCTATCCCTTGCCGTTGCAGACGGTAAAAACGAATAATATTAAAACCATTAAGCAACAAGAAACTGCCCTCAATCAATGATCCCCCGATCGACCCCAACCAGACGTTATGAATAACCCAACAAACGGTGGATACCCACATTACACAGCGGGTTGTCAGGCCAGTGGTACGAAATATCGCCCAGGTGCTGATAACGGTGCCGAAAATTGGCAATATCTCGACTGCATGCTGCATACGCCAGAGACCAAAAGCCAATGTCAGAACAATAAACACCAGCATGGCAATACTGCTGCGGGTTTTAGCCGCGACCAAATTTCGCAGCGCATTAAGCATCGCACTGCTACCGGCAGCACTGGCCCCCATCAGGAAGAAATGGCAGCCAATAATGGCGCTGTAAGCAGAAAGTTGCAGCCTGAAACGCTGCTCATCGCGATTGAAGAACATGGTAATACCGACAAAAAATGCCAGTACACCAACGGCTTGAGCAAACCAATAGAAAGTCATGAGGGGATAATCCTGGTGTACGGTGACCGTACAAATTAATAAGCAAACGGCACTCCCCTTCGAGCTTGAAGCCGCAGGAACTCGCGGCCTGCGACTTCAATACCTTGGGCAGAGTGTCTTATCCATAAAAAATAAAACACCGTTTCATATTAATCAAAAGGCACAATATTTACAAGGTGACACCGCTTTTAAAGATTGCCAGTTCACGGAAGTCATTCACTTCATTGCGCGCGGGTTTGCCGTTGGCAATGTCGACAATCAAATCAACAAACTCTGTCAGCAAATCATCCATTGACGTGCCGTGAATCAGTTTACCGGCATCGAAATCAATCCAGTGGGGTTTTTTAGCGGCCAATTCGCTATTAGTTGCCAGCTTAACTGTCGGTACAAAGCCGCCATAAGGTGTACCACGTCCGGTACTGAACAACACCATATGACAACCTGCGCCCGCTAATGCACTGGTCGCTACTGCATCATTACCCGGCGCACTGAGTAAATTCAGCCCTGGGCGCTGTAAACGCTCACCATACTTCAACACATCAACCACTTTGCTCTGGCCCGCTTTTTGGGTGCACCCCAGTGATTTCTCTTCCAGCGTCGTGATACCGCCTGCTTTATTGCCCGGTGAGGGGTTTTCATAAATCGGCTGGTTGTGCGCAATAAAGTACTGTTTGAAGTCATTGACCATACTGACAGTCTTTTCAAACGTCGCTTCATCACGGCAGCGGCTCATCAGAATCCGCTCAGCGCCGAACATTTCCGGCACTTCGGTCAGAACAGAGGTTCCGCCATTGGCAATCACATAGTCAGAGAAGCGGCCCAGCAATGGGTTCGCGGTGATACCAGATAACCCATCAGACCCCCCGCATTCGAGACCAAACTTGAGTTCACTCAACTTACCCGCTACCCGTTGGTCATTGCGCATGGCCTGATACAAAGCATGCAGATGCTCAAGACCGGCTTCAACTTCATCATCCTGCTGCTGACAGATCATAAAGTGCACGCGATGTTCATCAACCGGCCCCAAAGTGGTTTGGAAAACGTCTACCTGATTGTTTTCACAGCCCAAACCAATGACCAGTACCGCACCAGCATTGGGATGACGCACCATGTTTTGCAGCATGGTACGGGTATTTTCATGATCTTGACCCAGCTGTGAACAACCAAATGGGTGGCTGAACAGATAGACCCCATCAATACCTTCAGCGTCTTGTGTCTCTTTCAGAAAACGTTGTTGGATCTGACGGGCGATCCCATTCACGCAACCTACCGTTGGAATGATCCACAGTTCGTTGCGCATGCCCACATCGCCATTGTCTCGGCGATAGATCTGCACCTCGCGATCCGCCATTTGTGGCGGCAACTCGCTGAATTCTGGCTGATACTGATACTCATCCAAATCGCTGAGGTTCGTTTTAGCATTTTGCGAATGAATATGTTCGCCGGGCTGGATCAGGGTTAATGCATGGCCGATCGGCAAACCATACTTAACGATCATTTGCCCCGGTGCGATGGCCGTTAAAGCAAATTTATGACCACGCGCTACTGGTTGAGCCAATTTAACACTGAATTCTCCAATTTCGAGAACATCATCAGCGGCTAAATCTTGCAGTGCGACAGCAACATTATCCAACGGGTGAATTTTTATAATACTTTGCATAGTTAAACCTTTAGCTGTATGCCGCGACCGCAGCTCTCATTCCGCTGTCAATGATGGTTTGTAGTTGTTCTGTCACTTGATTTGCCAGTTGTGGTACCGCAGTCAGATCCTGTCCCCAATGGGCGGTATCAGACAGTACCGTGTTAACCAATTCAGCCAGCTTAATATCGCCGTGCTTTACACCATTCCACAAGGTGGAATAGCGCTCCAGCCAGTGAGCATCATCCTGCAACGGGTAAGTTTGACCATCACGCTCGCCACGATAAAAGGCCATCAGAGCGGCCAGTGCAAAAGTCAGGCGTGGCGGCAACTTGCCTTGCTGCTGCTGATAAGTTAGCAATTGCGGCAAAATGCGTGTGCGGAATTTGGTCATGCCATTCAAGGCAATAGACAACAACTGATGCTGAATGAACGGGTTACGGAAACGGCTCAATACCGCCTGAGAGAATGACAACAGCTCGTCTTCCGGTAAATCCAATACCGGCACAATCTCTTCAGTAATAGTTTTTTCAACAAAGCTGCTGATTTGCGCGTCATCCATCGTTTGGCCAACAGTGTCCAGCCCAGACAGGTAAGCCACTGGCACCAGTGCAGTGTGCGCACCGTTCAGAATCGCAACTTTGCGTTCTTTATAAGGTTTGATGTCATCGACGATACGGACATTCAGGTCTAACTTATCGAGGCGAAGCTCTTGTGCTAATTCTTTTGGCCCTTGGATAACAAACAGATAGAAGTATTCGGCGGTATCCAGGAAGCTGTCTTGATAACCTAATTCAGCTTGCAGTGCTGCCACTTCATCACGTGGGTAACCAGTCACAATGCGGTCAACCAATGTGGAGCAGAACGTGTTGTTCTCAGTCAACCACTGGGTAAATGCCGCAGGCAGTTGCCAATGGCTGGCATAGCGCAGAACTAACTCACGCAACGCTTCACCATTATAATCAATCAGTTCGCAAGGCAGCAGCACCCAACCTTTATCCGCCGCACCGGAAAAATGCTCAAAACGTTCGAACAGTAAACGGGTCAATTTAGCAGGGAAAGAACTGGGTGGTGCATCGCTGAATTGATCCGCTTCGTTCCAGGCAATACCGGCTTCGGTGGTGTTTGAAAACATAAAACGAATATTAGGATCACGAGCCAGCGCCAGATATTCATCAAACTGGCGGTAAATATTAATTTCACGGTTAACCGAGCGGATCAGGCGGGATTCACGCACCGCTTCGCCTTGTTCGTTCAGACCGCGGATCACCGCAGTATACAGGCCATCCTGAGTGCTGAGTGACGGTGGAAAATCGGTGTCGATCGGACGGATCACCACAATCCCGGCATTGAGATCGGTGTGCTCATTCAGTAAATCGATCTGCCAGTCAACAAAGGCTCGCAGGAAGTTACCTTCACCGAATTGAATGATTTTGTCAGGGTGGCTACGGCCAGGAAAGTCACGACGGTTCAAAGTTTGCATCAGGATTCACCTCATAACGCATACAGCCGGGCGTTAAATATTCAATATGTTAATGTTATAAGGGGCTGATATTCAGCCCCGAGATTGTTATTAGCTATTCATCACAGAAGCAGTTCGACGATTACAATTCGATGGCAAAATATTGCTTAGCATTATCAAAGCAAATGTTTTTCACCATAGAACCCAGCAGCTCAATATCTGCCGGAGCCTCGCCATCCTCGACCCAACGGCCAATCATTTGGCACAGGATGCGACGGAAGTATTCATGGCGGGTATAAGACAAGAAGCTTCGGCTATCAGTCAGCATGCCGACAAAGCGGCTCAGTAAACCAAGCTGTGCCAGTTGGGTCATTTGACGTTGCATGCCATCTTTTTGGTCATTGAACCACCAGCCAGAACCAAACTGCATTTTCCCGGCAGCGCCTTCGCCCTGGAAGTTGCCCACCATGGTGCCGATCACTTCATTATCACGAGGATTCAGGCAGTAAAGGATGGTTTTTGGCAGTGCATTACGCAGGCCTTGCGCATCCAATAAGCGAGATAAAGGTTGAGCCAGTGGCTGGTCATTGATGGAGTCAAAGCCGATATCCGGCCCGACCAGATTGAACATGCGGCTGTTATTGTTGCGCAGTGCGCCGATGTGATATTGCTGCACCCATTCGCGGCGGTGATATTCGCCAGACAGGAAGACCAACACGGCTGTTTTGAACTGTGCGATTTCTTCAGTACCTGGCTGATTACCCGCCAGACGGCGAGCAAGGATGCCGTCCAGAGTCGCTTCATCTGCTTCACCGTAAACCACCACATCCAACGCATGATCAGACACTTTGCAACCATGAGCGGCAAAGTGATCCATACGTTTATTCAGCGCGGTACACAAATCGGCGAAGCGACTAATTGAGGTGTCAGCGGCAGCTTCCAGGCGCTGCATATAGTCATTGAAACCTGCGGCTTCAATATTGAAAGCTTTATCTGGACGCCAGCTTGGCAAGACTTTGATATTGAAACTGCCGTCAGCAGCAATCGCTTTATGGTGGCGCAGGTCATCAATCGGGTCATCAGTAGTACCAACCATTTTGACATTCATCTGCTGCATGATACCGCGGGCAGAGAAGCTATCCTGAGCCAGTAGTTCGTTTCCGCGCTGCCAGATTTCGTCAGCGGTGGTTGGGGACAATAACTTACCTGTAATACCAAACGGACGGCGTAATTCAAGATGCGTCCAATGGTAGAGCGGGTTACCAATAGTATGAGGAACCGTTGCAGCCCAAGCATCAAACTTCTCGCGGTCACTGGCATCACCGGTACAGAAACGCTCAGCCACACCATTAGTGCGCATCGCACGCCATTTATAGTGGTCACCTTTCAACCAGATGTCATACAGATTCTTAAAACGAGTGTTTTCTGCAATCTGTTCTGGGGGTAAATGGCAGTGATAATCATAGATCGGCTGATCTTTTGCATAGTCATGATAGAGACGACGGGCAAATTCGGTGTCGAGCAAAAAGTCTTCGGTCAAAAACTGCGCCATATTAGGTTCCTCACTTGAGTACATCTAGAGTACTGCTTTCTGTTATCGCGAAGTTATCACACCAATTTCATCTATCGTCCAGTATTTTTTGTAGATAGAGATCGCAAAAATCTAACAAAAAGAACAAATACCCAACATTTATAGTCCATTTAGTCCCTTGCGGCACTAAGTCTGCTGGGTTCTATTATTCCCTAATTGAAAAGTGGTTTTTGTGATATCACTCAACTTTTAAATCTGTATGACAAGTTATTGTTGCGTCGCCATCAGTCATCTCATTCGTCATGTTCATCAAACGCACTGATTTGACCTCAATGGAAATACCGAAGAGTGAAGCCGTACCAGCACTACGGCTTCAAACAAGAGAAGGGATAGCCAAAGAGTTGAAGCTGGCACAGCACGGCCAGCCTCAATTTAATAAGAAGAGCCAGGTACCACCGCGATGTCGGATTGGACCAAATTGCGCCATGAAACGTCACGACAGGCGGCGTTTCATGGCAGTAATCTAAGACTGGGAGAAGTTATAAATGATGCGTAAAATTAAAGGCTTACGCTGGTACATGATCGCTTTGGTCACCGTTGGCACCATATTAGGTTACCTAACACGTAACGCTATTGCCGTTGCCGCACCAACGTTGCAAGAGCAGTTACATATCACCACTCAGCAATATTCTTATATTATCGCCGCTTATTCAGCCGCTTACACCCTGATGCAACCGGTAGCCGGTTATATTCTGGATGTGATGGGGACGAAAGTCGGTTATGCCATGTTTGCCGTTATGTGGGCCATATTCTGTATGAGTACCGCATTAGCCAGCAGTTGGGGTGGTTTAGCGATCGCTCGTGGTGCTGTGGGTGCAGCAGAGGCAGCGATGATCCCTGCGGGTCTGAAAGCAACCAGTGAATGGTTCCCGGCAAAAGAACGTTCTATTGCTGTAGGCTATTTCAACGTAGGTTCTTCTATTGGCGGCATGATTGCACCACCATTAGTGGTGTGGGCTATCGTGATGCACAGCTGGCAGATGGCATTTATCATCACCGGTGTGCTCAGCCTGATTTGGGCCATTGCCTGGTTAATCCTGTACAAACACCCGAAAGATCAGAAAAAACTGTCTGATGAAGAACGTGAGTACATCCTGAGTGGTCAGGAAGCGCAGCACTCTACTGCAAACTCCAAAAAGATGTCTGCAATGCAGATTATCCGTAACCGCCAGTTCTGGGGTATTGCGATCCCACGTTTCCTGGCAGAACCTGCCTGGGGGACATTCAACGCGTGGATCCCACTGTTCATGTTTAAAGCTTATGGCTTTAACCTGAAAGAAATCGCCATGTTTGCCTGGATGCCAATGCTGTTTGCCGACCTCGGCTGCATTCTCGGTGGTTACCTGCCACCGTTGTTCCAGAAATACCTGAAAGTTAACCTGATTGTGTCACGTAAGTTAGTGGTAACAATGGGCGGCTTGTTGATGATTGGGCCGGGGACCATTGGCCTGTTTACCAGCCCTTATGCTGCTATCGCCTTATTGTGTGTTGGGGGTTTTGCTCACCAATCACTGTCTGGCGCACTAATCACACTGTCTTCTGATGTCTTTGGTCGCAACGAAGTGGCCACCGCCAACGGCTTGACGGGAATGGCGGCCTGGACTGCCAGTACCATGTTCGCTCTGGTAGTAGGTGCTTTGGCAGATACTATGGGCTTCAGCCCACTGTTTGCCGCACTGGCGGTGTTTGACGTGTTGGCAGTAGTGGTTATCTGGACGGTGCTGCAAAACCGCCCGGCAGCCGAACCGGCTATCGATCCGGTGCAACAAACACCAGCCGGACAGAATTAATCCACACCATGATTTGAAGTTATAGACATCACCAGCCCGGTAAAATCTGCCGGGCTTTTTTATACCCGCCCGCCCCCCTTTTACCGCACATTTTCCATCATAACTGTGATAGCAATAACTAGAACCCGATTGGGATAAGTGGTATAACAAGTCCCATTGTATCTCCTACGGGATATCATGCCTTCCAGACAAAATGAGCCGCAAAATTTGCTGCCTCAATTGATCCCAAGAGCCTTAATCATGGAATTCACAGAAACCAGACGGTTGTACCAACAGTTAGCCGCAGAGTTAAAGCAGCGCATCGAAGCCGGTGTTTATCCGGTGGGCGATAAATTGCCCGCAGAACGCTACATTTCCGAAGAAATGAATGTCAGCCGCACCGTGGTCCGTGAAGCGATTATCATGCTGGAAGTGGAAGGCTATGTAGAAGTGCGCAAAGGCTCCGGCATCCATGTGATGTCGAATAAACAAAAGCACTTGGTCATGCCTAACCACGGCATTGAATTCGCCACGGCGGGTCCTTTTGAGCTGTTACAAGCGCGCCAATTGATCGAAAGTAACATTGCCGAATTTGCGGCCACGCAAGTGACGCGACAAGATATCGTGCAATTAATCGAGATCCAAAAACATGCGCGGCAAGAGGATCGTTTTCGCGACTCGCAGTGGGATTTGAAATTCCATGTACAGGTAGCGCTGGCGACACAAAACACCGCCATGGCAACGATTGTCGAAAAAATGTGGAGCCAGCGGGTACATAACCCTTACTGGATCAAGCTGCATGAGCATATCGATGATAAGTCGATCGAGAGTTGGTGCGAAGATCACGACAGGATCCTCGAAGCCTTGATGCGTAAAGACCCTTACGCCAGCAAATTAGCCATGTGGCAACATCTGGAAAATACCAAACAGATGCTGTTCCGCGCAACCACCGATGATTTCGAGTTTAATGTGGACCGCTATTTATTCACTGAGAACCCGGTTGTTCACCTCGATATACCCAGTGTTGCCAATAGCGTTGTTACTAGCAAAAACTGACTTCTATCCTATAAAGAGATAATCCGCCGGGAGAGAAACTGACGCTATTCTTTCTCTTCCCGGCAAGATTATGCCGCTTTGAGGTCAGTAAATGTCGAGTTCTGTCAGCAAACGTCAGTGTTATGCCTGTTTTTCAACTATTGCTTAAAAAACACTCAATTAGCATCTATATTTCCCTGTTTCATATCCCGCTATTTTGCTAAAGTGGCAGCACTTTTTTATTCGGATGTTTTGGGAGCGAAACGCAAATATATGCGCTGGTTGTTTGCTCTGTTTATTGCAGTGTCTGGCTGGGCCGGTTCGGCTTCCGGCAACCTGCTATCGCCCACGCATCCCACATCAGGTATCGCCTTACCTGCGCTTGACTGTCACTATGTCAGCAGTACTTCATCGTCGATAAATATATCTTCGTCAGATCTGCGTCTGCAAAAGAAAGCCTTTTATTCTCAATTACGCCTAATGGGTATGCCCGCCAAAAAAACCGCCATAAAAAATCGGTTGGGTACGCTTAAATTTGCCGGTCCAGTTAATCCTTCGCTCGCCAACAACATCTGGCATGGCACATATCTGGCGATGTCCCGCAGTCATCGTGCGGATGAAATCTACAAACAGCCACGGCAATCACAGCCACTGCTGAACTATTCCAATTGGATATTCCATGCATCGACACAGCAAAATCGTGTGGGTGGTTGGAAAGAGAGTAATACTCAATATAGCGGGATGCTTACCTATCACATTATGGCGTGATGCTTTTTCTATTGTCGTAATACGTGGGCATCGCAACAAGAAGTAAATTTACCTCAAGATATCAGCGAATTGGTTTGCTCTGGTTCATTTATCATAACCATCGCTAAAACACGAAAAACTATCAGATATTTTTGTGATCGTGTTTATATCCATAACGATGCATACAACAAACAATGACGTTTTAGGAATACCAGATGGATATCATTAAAGAACTCTTACATGCTTTATGGGCACAAGACTACGAGACGCTCGCGAACCCGTCGCTAGTATGGGCCATCTACATCCTGCTATTTGTGATACTTTTTCTGGAAAATGGCTTGCTCCCGGCAGCCTTTTTACCTGGCGATAGCCTGTTAATTCTGGTGGGTGTACTGATTGCAAAAGGTGCCATGAGTTTCCCGGTAACTCTGGTGGTATTAACCACCGCAGCCAGTCTGGGTTGCTGGGTCAGTTATATTCAGGGGCGATGGCTGGGGAATACGAAAGTGGTGCAAGGGTGGCTATCCCACCTACCAGCCCACTACCACCAACGCGCACATAACTTGTTCCACCGTCATGGGCTATCCGCACTGTTAGTCGGGCGTTTCCTGGCATTTGTGCGCACCTTGTTGCCAACAATTGCCGGCCTTTCCGGCTTGAACAATGCGCGTTTTCAATTCTTTAACTGGATGAGTGGCTTCCTGTGGGTGTTGATCTTAACCACCATGGGCTTCGCTTTTGGTAAAACGCCGGTATTCCTGAAATACGAAGATGAAGTGATGTTTTTCTTGATGTTACTGCCTCTGGCGCTACTAGTGATCGGCTTGTTTGGTTCTTTATATGTGCTTTGGCGCAAGAAAAATCCCACGCCCGTGAATGATAGCAATGACAAAGGTAAGCCAGAGTGATTAACTTCCGTGGCCCTTTTGGCCGCCCAGTTTGGCACTATCTTATCCTGCCGGTGACAGTTCTATTGCTGGCAGCACTGCTGTTTACGCCCATTATTATGCGCACAGAAAGTGCGCTAAAAATTCGGCCTAATCAGCAGGGGCTGTCATTACCTGATGGGTTTTCTCTGTACCAGCATCTTGATCAGCGGGGGATTCGCATCAAAAGCATCACTCCAGAGAATGACAGTTTGGTAGTGAGTCTTGAGTCTCCAGAGCAGCAACAAGAAGCCATTACAGCTTTACAAGATATCCTGCCAAGCGGTTATGTCATTGTCTCCAGTGAGTCGAAGAAACGTCAGCGTTTATTGCCCGCATTCAGAAATAACCTACAAAATGTAGGGTAATCTGCATCATGGGGAGTTATCTCCCCGTCATTTGATCTTCGTTATTACCAATTTATCCTGCTGATATATGATTAATCTATAAAAAATCCTGTAGTAAACTTGGGTATCATATAATTCAGCGCTATGCTTAGTCATTCACAGTAGCCTATTTCACCCCGATTCTTGTTGTAAAAGGAAGCAATACCATGTTGTTACGTACCGTTTTTTCCCTACGGGCCTTTCTCCTGCTGGTATTACCGATGATTGCGTTTGGCAGTGTCGCCCAAGCAAATGAATGCGATACCAAAGCCAAAGAGATCCAACAGCAGATTGATTATGCCAAACAACATGGCAATACCCGTCGCGCCGCTGGTCTGGAAACAGCCTTGAAACAAGTTAAGAATAATTGCACGGTTGAAAGTCTGGAAGCCGACCGCCAGAGCAAAATTAAAGAAAAGCAGCACAAAGTCACTGAGCGTAAGGAAGAACTAAAAGAGGCTCAACAAAAAGGTGATGCTGATAAAATCACCAAACAACAGAAGAAGTTAACGGAGGCGCAAGCTGAGTTAAAGCAAGCTCAGGCACAGAAGTAGCGACTCCGGGTTTTAATACAGACACAGTGAATCATTCGGGAATTATTAGGATAATTAACCTATCAACTTCCAAAGAAATTCACTAGATTAGGTATTCACCTCAGTTATGTTAAGGAGCTATTACATGCCACAAGATAAAACCTCTGAACATTTGCGCGCTGAACTTAAGTCACTTGCGGATACTTTGGAAGAAGTACTGCAATCTTCGACCGATAAGCCGAAAGCTGAGTTAGATAAGCTGCGGGCCAAAGCGGAAAGCGCGTTGAAAGATACTCGTGAACGTCTGAGCGAAACAGGCGATAGAATCGCCGCCCAAACCAAAGAAATTGCTGATAAAGCTGACAACTATGTCCATGACAACCCTTGGGCTGGCGTAGGCATCGGTGCTGCTGTTGGCGTGGTGTTAGGCGTTCTGTTGTCTCGCCGCTGATTATGGCTGAACTTCCTCAAACTCAGGGCCCCGGTAAAGGGGTCCTCGATACTGTCCACCGCATCGCTACCATCGTGGTTGGCATGGTCGAAACCCGTGTTCGGCTAGCAGCTATTGAACTGGAAGAAGAAAAAGCAACACTGATTCAGTTGCTGATGATGGCGGGGATCACTCTGCTGTTTACCGCTTTCGGTTTGATGAGCCTGCTGGTGCTGGTGATATGGGCGATTGATCCTGCTTATCGTTTAGTTGCATTGGGGTCGACAACGGCAGTGCTGTTAGCACTGGCGATAATAGGTGTTATCTGGACACTCACCAAAGCGCGCCGTTCCACCCTGCTGGGGTCAACCCGCAAGCAACTGGAAACGGATCGCGAATTATTGGAGAAAGAGCGTTGAGTCGCCGTCAATTAGCACAGGAAAAGGCCGCATTGTTACGGGAGATCCAGCAGCAACGTCTGGATCTCGCTAACAGCGCCGCACATTGGATTGAAGTCACCGCACCTTATGATCGTGGCTGGGCGAAAATCGTCAGTATGCGAAAATATCTGATGGTAGGTTCAAGCCTGGTGGCGTTATATGGCATTCGCCATCCCAGTAAGTTAATCCGCTGGTCGCGTAGAGCGGTCAGTGCATGGGGTGCTATCCGATTGTTTCGCAGTACTTTTTTATTACGTTGATCTCCCATTCCACTGCACTGTACTGATCCGCAGCTATAATTTATGTTTGATAAAACCAGCATATAATTCAGCCTGCTAGCAGCATCTTTCCCCATAAGCAGGCTTTTATATTCTGTCACTTCAATTTTTTTGATAAAAAACGACAGTTTTACTTGCTAACAACTTATCAACTTCTCGACTAACATTCTCTCATCAAGTCAGGACGTTTGCAGAAATACACCAGCAAACAATCATATATAAGCTTTTTAATTAAAAATTAACGCCAGCAGATGCCAGGCATTAATACAAAACACTTTTTGGAGAAGTCGTCGATGAACAAATTACAAGATACTGGCCTGTTGGTAGCACGCATTCTGATGCCAATTCTGTTTATTGTTGCCGGTTACGGCAAAATGGGTGATGCCTATGCCGGGACCCAACAATATATGCAAGCAATGGGCGTCCCTGGTTTCTTCCTGCCACTGACTATCCTGTTGGAATTTGGCGGCGGTTTGGCCATTCTGTTTGGTTTCCTGACTCGCACCACCGCACTATTCACTGCCGGTTTCACCATTCTGACCGCACTGATTTTCCACACTAACTTTGCGGAAGGTGTTAACCAACTGATGTTCATGAAAAACCTGACCATCGCTGGCGGTTATATTGTCTTAGCAGTTGCTGGCCCTGGTGGTTTCAGTATCGACCGCCTACTGGGTAAGAAGTGGTAACACTGCTTTTACCCAAAGCATACTTAAGCAATTACGCCCTATCATTAGATAGGGCGCATTTTTTAGAGAGGAACATGAGATGGGACAACTTGTAGACGGTATCTGGAAAGACATCTGGTATGACACCAAATCTACCGGCGGTCACTTCAAGCGCAGTACCTCTCAGTTCCGTAATTGGGTCACGGCTGATGGCCAGGCTGGGCCGCAAGGCAAGGCCGGTTTTAAAGCCGAAGCAGACCGCTACCATTTGTATGTTTCTCTCGCCTGCCCGTGGGCGCATCGCACTTTGCTGTTACGTACTCTGAAAGGCCTGGAGCCACTGATTTCGGTTTCCGTCGTACATCCGCTAATGAAAGAACATGGCTGGACATTCGGTGATGATTTCCCCGCTGCCACCGGCGACTCGCTGTATCACCTCGATTATCTTTATCAACTCTATTTGCGGGCTGACCCCCACTATAGCGGGCGCGTCACCGTCCCGGTGTTATGGGACAAACAGCAGCAAACTGTTGTTAGCAATGAGTCAGCCGATATTATTCGTATGTTCAATAGTGCTTTTGATGGCGTAGGTGCCAGAGCCGGGGATTATTATCCACCCGCATTACGCCGCGATATTGATGACATCAATGGGTGGGTCTACGATCAGGTCAACAATGGCGTGTATAAAGCGGGCTTTGCTACCACGCAAGAAGCCTATGACGAAGCTGTCAATACCCTGTTTGATGCCCTGGCGAAGTTGGAACATATTCTGGGGAAACAGCGTTATCTGACCGGTGACCAACTTACCGAAGCAGATTTGCGTTTATGGACCACATTGGTACGTTTTGATCCCGTGTATGTCACGCATTTTAAATGTGATAAGCACCGGATCAGCGATTATCTAAATTTGTATGGTTTCCTGCGTGATATTTATCAAATGCCGGGCATTGCTGAAACGGTAGATTTTGCCCATATCCGCAATCACTATTACCGCAGCCACGGCACTATTAATCCTTATGGGATTATCTCCATCGGCCCACAGCAAGATCTGCTGGAGCCACATGACCGAGATACCTGTTTCGCTTAGTTAACCGGTTAGCCGTTCACCTCCCAATCGAGGCGCAGTAGCCGTTTATTTATTAGAAAAGAGTTTAGGGATCTCGCGCAGACACCACGACTTCGCCTCACCCATACTGTCGCGCCGCCAGGCCATAATGATATCGGCCTCGCGGCTGTATTCTGGCCCGACAACCCGTAAGCGCCCCGCTTCAATATCTTTCTCAACCATTTCATACGGCATGGTCGCTACCCCTAAACCAGCCAACAATGCCCGCCGCTTATCTTCGATGGTACTCACTGTTAACCGCTGCTGTTTATCCAGCAATTGCACGGTCAAAACCGGCCGTTCACGAGCGGTATCGGCTACGGCAACACCACGGTATTTCACCCGCGTTAGCTCTGACAGCGGCTCTGGCTCCAGATGGATTGGATGGTCAGGGCTGGCCACATAGACACTGGTGACTTTGTACAGTTTGCGGCTGTTAATCTCTGAAGATGCGCGAAAATGCATGTCTGGCGCAATCACAATATCCGCCCGCCCCTGCTCCAACCGCTCCCAGGCACCCGCCAATACTTCAGTAAAAATAGAGACTTGTGTATTCGCTTTTAGCGCCAATCGGTCAACCAACGGGAACAGTTTCCATGCCGGAGACAAGGCTTCACTGACGATAGTGATATGGGTTTCCCAACCACGCGCCAATGCCTCAGCATCCGTGGTCAGCTTATCGGCAGCTTCCAGCAGCACCCGCCCACGATCCAACAGCATACGACCCACATTAGTAAACTTGGTGCGATGCCCGGAACGGTCAAACAGCACCACATCCAGCTCTTCTTCGAGTTTTTGCATGGTGTAACTCAATGCCGAAGGTACACGCCCCAATTCATCGGCAGCCGCAGCAAAACTGCCACGGCGGTCAATGGCGTCCATCACTCTCAACGCTTCTAACGTTAGCGCCCGATCTTTGCCCATCGTTTTCTCAATCAGGAAATTTGAATATAGTGACCAGATTAACTGGCTAACAATCTGGCGTCCAGACGCTTACCATTTGTTTATCGATTAATATCAGGAAAGAGCGATCATTGTCATGATTACATGCAGAACAGCAAAACAGTGCGGGCAAGCTGACTTTGGTTGGCTCCAGGCGCGCTATACCTTTTCATTCGGACACTATTTTGATCCAAAATTATTAGGCTATGCTTCACTGCGCGTGCTGAATCAGGAAGTTCTCGCGCCGGGCGCGTCATTCCAACCACGAACTTACCCACGGGTTGATATTCTGAATATCATCCTACAAGGTGAGGCAGAATATCGGGATAGCTTAGGTAACCATGTACGCGGTAAAACTGGCGATGTCCTGTTATTTTCTACCCAGCCGGGTGTGAGCTATAGCGAGCATAACCTTAGTTCGGACAAACCATTAACGCGAATTCAGTTATGGCTCAATGCTTGTCCCGAGCAAGAAAGTCAATCGGCTCAGCAGCTATCACTGTGTACCCAGCCATTAAGACTTTTGGCTTCCCCTGACGGTGAAAAAGGCAGCCTGAAGCTGCGCCAGCAAGTATGGATTCATCATTTGGATTTGGCTGCAGGTGAGCAATATACGATTGATTTGCACGGCCCGAGGGCTTATCTGCAATCTATTCACGGAACCGTGGAAGTGACCGGCCCACAAGTGAGCGACGCTCAGCGTTTGACCTGTGGTGATGGCGCTTTTGTGCAAGAGGAACAGCATTTAGTGATTAAAGCGCAAACTCCCTTGCGAGCATTGCTGATTGATTTACCAGAATGACCGGGTATTCGCCCGGTCAGTTTTAAATGCCGCAGTAGTATTTATATCTATCAGTGATGAGCTGCTTACGCTTTCAATGACGCCATATCAATCACAAAACGGTATTTCACATCACTTTTCAGCATACGTTCGTAGGCATGATTAATGTCCTGAATATTAATCATTTCTATATCTGAAGCAATGCCGTGCTGCGCGCAGAAATCCAACATTTCCTGTGTCTCCGCAATACCGCCGATGCATGACCCCGCCACCGAGCGTCGTCCCAAAATCATCGGTAAAGTGCTCACCATTGGGCTGATGTCCCCCAGGAAACCGACAAATACCAATGTGCCATTAATATTCAGCGTCGGCATATAAGGGTTGATATCATGCACATAAGGCACAGTATCAATAATCAAATCAAACTGCCCTTTGGCCGCAGCCATTTGTGCATCATCGGTAGATAAAACAATATGATGAGCGCCCAAACGACGAGCATCCGCCTCTTTGCTAGGTGAGCGGGTAAAGAGAGTCACTTCAGCACCGAGCGCATTAGCCAGTTTCAAAGCCATATGACCCAACCCACCCAGCCCCACCACGGCCACTTTACTGCCTTTACCCACCTTCCAGTGACGCAATGGTGACCAGGTGGTGATGCCAGCACACAGCAGTGGTGCGGCCGCTTTTAGATCCAGGCCAGCAGGCATCTTCAACACGAAATCTTGTGATGCAACAATAGCTTGTGAATAGCCACCATAGGTTGGGGTATGGTCATGACGGTCAATACCATTGTAGGTCTGCACATTCCCTTCTTCGCAATACTGCTCTAATCCCTGTTGACAGGGTTGGCAATGTCGACAGGAATCCACCATACAGCCAATACCAGCAAGGTCGCCGACCTTAAACTTCGTGACTTCCTTACCCACTGCCGTGATGCGCCCGACTACTTCATGACCGGGAACAATAGGATAGGTACTAAATCCCCAGTCATTACGCGCCTGATGTAGGTCAGAATGGCAAACGCCGCAGTAGAGCACCTCCATCACCACATCATCTGGTCGAGGAGCACGACGAGTAAACTCAAAGGGTGCCAGAGGAACTTTTGCTGACGTGGCAGCATAACCGAGTACTTTCATTGTCATGGTGTATCTCCGGTATCATAAACACTGTGATTTGCAGCTCGATAAACCTTAAAAAAGGTCAAGGTAAACTGTATAACTGTAGACGCTACGAGCCATTTCACCGTGATTCCTGAGGATGTTCAGGTGACAGATCAAAGTCCGGTCAGTTTTTCCAGTGCTTCAGGGTAGCGCTCCCCGATTAATGTCACTTTTGCAGCCGCACTGTCGATTTGCTGAAGGTCTACGGCAGTCAACTCAAGGTTGGCGGCAGCGATATTTTCTTCCAGCCGATCGAGCTTGCGTGTCCCTGGGATCGGCACGATCCACGGTTTTTTCGCCAGCAACCAAGCCAAAGCGATTTGCGCCGGTGTGGCACCTTTTTGCTGTGCCACATCCTGAATCAAGGCTATCAGCCCCTGATTTGCTTTTAATGCCTCCGGTGTGAAACGCGGCAGTGTGCGACGGAAATCATCACTGGCAAACTCGGTGGTTTCCGTCATCTTGCCGGTCAAATAGCCCTTACCCAACGGGCTGTAAGGCACCAGACCAATACCTAATTCTTCCAGCGTGGGGATAATTTCCAGCTCCGGTTTTCGCCACCACAAAGAATATTCACTCTGTAGTGCGGTAACCGGCTGAACCGCATGGGCTCGACGAATCGTTGCCGCCCCCGCCTCGGACAAACCGAAGTGTTTAACTTTGCCTTCTTTAATGAGATCTTGTACTGCTCCAGCCACATCTTCGATAGGCACATTCGGATCCACACGATGTTGATAAAACAGATCAATAACATCGGTTTTCAGGCGTTTAAGAGAGGCTTCCGCGACTTTCTTGATATGTTCAGGTCGGCTATTTAAACCCACCCATCTTGGCCCACCATTCGGATCGGCCTGAAAACCAAATTTGGTCGCAATGACCACCTTATCGCGCAAAGGAGCCAACGCCTCACCCAATAATTCTTCATTGGTATAAGGCCCGTAGACCTCGGCGGTATCAAAGAATGTCACCCCAAGATCTACCGCTTTGCGTAGCAATGAAATCATTTCCTGTTTATCTGTTGCCGGGCCATAACCAAAGCTCATTCCCATGCAACCTAAACCCATTGCTGACACTTCAAGATTACTACGACCCAATCTGCGCTTTTGCATTGTCTTTACCCCTGTCTGTTGTTATTACCATCACAAGGCATTCGCCAAATGAATATCGGTTGCGAAAAAGGTAGCAAATGCCTGGGCGGAGTATTAGAGGGGGAAATACGCATGAGTATATGAATTTAATTCATAAATTGAGCTACACTCGAAAGTCTCAGGGCTAACAGGCAGGAACCATGATGTTAAAAGAGAATTTTAACGATTTAATTTCATTTCTTATGGTCGCCAGAGAGCGTAGCTTTACCAAGGCTGCGGCAAAACTGGGGGTTTCCCAATCTGCCTTGAGTCACTCAATTCGTGGGCTGGAGGAGCGCCTTGAGCTGCGCTTGCTGACCCGCACCACCCGCAGTGTTGCCCCAACAGAAGCCGGCGAAAAACTGGCAAATAGCCTCGAACCCCGTTTTGCAGAAATTGAGAGCGAGCTGAATGCGCTGAGTGAGATGCGGGCGCGCCCTGCGGGAAATATTCGTATCACTGCCGGTGAACATGCTGTCGATTCAGTGCTCTGGCCGGTGCTGAAATCCTTTCTCGCCGAATACCCTGATATTAATGTAGAAATCACGGTCGACAATACCTTAACCGACATTGTAACAGGTCGTTTTGACGCGGGTATTCGCTTGGGAGAACAGGTCGCAAAGGATATGGTCGCCGTGCGGATTGGGCCAGATATGAGTATGGCCGTGGTCGGCTCCCCTTCTTATTTGGCTAAATATGGCATCCCCACCACGCCAGCAGATTTACAACATCATCGTTGTATCAATATGCGCCTACCAACTATGGGTGGCTTGTATGCTTGGGAGTTTGAAAAAGAAGGGCGTGAGTTAAAAGTACGTGTTGATGGTCAGCTAACTTTCAATAGTATACGACAACGCATTGATGCCGCCGTCATCGGCTTTGGTCTGACAATGGCACCAGAAGATGCAGTGAAAGCGGAGATAGCCAGTGGCAACTTAATTCGCGTGCTGGAAGATTGGTGTGAGCCTTTTCCCGGTTACTATCTTTATTACCCCAGCCGCAGGCAACATACCACTGCGTTTTCGTTACTCGTCGACGCCTTGCGTTATCAGCGCTAAATCCAAACAAAAAAACGGTCGAAGCGGGGTCAGACTGCTGACAAACTTCGACAACTCGATCTTGCAAGGTGAAGGCAGGTAGAAGAGTAAAGCGTCCGCGCCAGGGAAGGCGCGGCTCGAGCCTACAAGGACGTATTTACGGCGTCTTTACGGCGTCTTTACGATCTGCCTGTTTTCACCGTTACGGGCACTTTGTCATTAACCTCACCCCGCCGAAGCGGGGTTTTGCGGAATCAATGGAGTTGACCGGTAAGCCGCTTTCTTTTGATGAAAAGCGTCGTGGACAGTCATTCCTCTCAACCATATATCACATAAACAAAAACCCCGCCGAAGCGGGGTCTTGCGGAATGAATGGGGTTGACCGGTAAGCCGCTTTCTTTTGATGAAAAGCGTCGTGGACAGTCATTCCTCTCAACCATATATACATAAACAAAAACCCCGCCGAAGCGGGGTCTTGCAGAATGAGTGGAGTTGACCGGTAAGCCGCTTTCTTTTGATGAAAAGCGTCGTGGACAGTCATTCCTCTCAACCATATATCACATAAACAAAAACCCCGCCGAAGCGGGGTCTTGCGGAATGAGTGGAGTTGACCGGTAAGCCGGGTTCTGTCGTGGACAGTCATTCCTCTAGGCCAGCAATCGCTCACTGGCTCAAGCAGCCTACCCGGGTTCAGTACGGGCCGTACCATGTGAACCCCTATTTGGCCTTGCTCCGGGTGGAGTTTACCGTGCCACGGACTGTTGCCAGCCGCGCGGTGCGCTCTTACCGCACCCTTTCACCCTTACCTGATCCCACTTGCGTGGGCCATCGGCGGTTTGCTCTCTGTTGCACTTGTCGTAGGCTTGCGCCTCCCAGGCGTTACCTGGCACCCTGCCCTATGGAGCCCGGACTTTCCTCCCCTTCACCTGTCTCCCCCGAAAGGGACGGCAGCGAAGCGGCGACTGTCTAGTCAACTCCGCGGCGGATTATAGTCACATTAGCGCTGGATGTCATCTTCCTGTTGCACTTGATCGCCATCTAGCTGTTCAAGTGCGTACTTATAAAGCGCATTCTTTTTCACGCCGTGGATTTCAGCAGCCAGCGCGGCGGCTTTCTTCAGTGGCAGCTCTTTTTGCAACAGTGCCAAAGTACGTAAGGCGGCGGCAGGTAGTGCATCATCAACCTGCACTTTATGGCCTTCGACTATTAGCACCATTTCGCCACGACGGCGGGTTTCTTCTTCCTGAACCCAAGCCAGTAACTCGCCAACCGGTGCGCCGTGGATAGACTCCCAGGTTTTGGTCAGTTCTCTGGCGAGTACCACATAGCGTTGTGGGCCAAGTACGGTTACCATGTCCTGTAAACTTTCCAACAAGCGGTGAGTTGATTCGTAGAAGATCAGTGTTCGAGGTTCCTCAATCAGCGCTTGCAGAGTATCCTTACGTCCTTTGGTTTTCGCTGGCAGGAAGCCTTCGTAGCAAAAACGATCTGAGGCAAGGCCCGCGGCGGAGAGTGCGGTAATCGCCGCGCAAGCGCCCGGTAATGGCACAACGCGGATGCCAGCTTCACGGCAACGGCGCACCAAATGGTAGCCCGGATCGTTAATAAGTGGCGTACCTGCATCGGAAACCAGCGCAATACTCTGGCCTTCTTGCAGTTTCGCCAGTAAATGATCGGCTTTTTGTTGTTCGTTATGGTCATGAAGTGCAAACAGGCGGGCGTTGATCGCGAAATGCTGTAACAGCAACCCTGTATGACGTGTATCTTCTGCCGCAATCAAATCAACGCCTTTCAGTACCTCTAACGCCCGGTGGGTAATATCCCCTAAATTACCGATGGGGGTAGGTACCACATAAAGCGTAGATGCAGAAATCACTGCTCGATCGTGTTGATTCATTGTTTCATCCGAATTACCGATTTAATATTGAGCATCTTGAAAAAAACATCACTGGATACAGTATGCTTTCCTCAACATTCGTTCGTTCCAAAGCAGGGCTTGTCCCTGTTGTTCTGGCTGCGTTGATACTGGCAGCTTGTTCAGGCAGAGCACCACAGACGCCGCCACCCACAAATATACAGGACGAAGCAAGCGCTAACTCTGACTATTATCTGCAACAGTTGCAACAGAGCAGTGATGATAACAAGGCTGACTGGCAATTACTCGCCATTCGTGCCCTGCTACGTGAAGGGAAACTCCCTCAAGCGGCAGAACAGCTCGGCACTCTGCCCGCCAATCTGAGTGACGCGCAACGTCAGGAGCAGCAATTACTGACAGCTGAGCTACTGGTAGCCCAGAAAAATAATTCTGCGGCTGCCGATATTCTGGGCAAGTTGGATGCAACACAGCTCTCAGCTAACCAACAGGTTCGCTTCTATCAGGCACAAATTGCCGCCAATCAGGGTAAAGCAACATTGCCGCTGATACGTGCCTTTATTGCTCAAGAACCCTTGCTAAAAGACAAAGCACATCAAGATAATATTGATGGCACCTGGCAAGCACTGGCGCAGCTCACACCACAAGAATTGAATAATATTGTCATTAATGCAGACGAAAACGTGCTGCAAGGCTGGCTGGATTTGCTGCATGTATATCAGGATAACAAGCAAGACCCTGATCTGCTGAAAGCCGGTATTAAAGATTGGCAAAACCGTTATCCACAAAATCCGGCGGCGAAAAACTTGCCAACGGCATTAACGCAGATCAGTAACTTCAGCCAGGCATCTACGGCAAAAATTGCCTTATTACTGCCATTAAGTGGCCCGGCACAAGTCTTTGCTGATGCCATCCAACAAGGTTTTACTGCGGCGCAAAATGGCTTGCCGGTAAATACCCCGGCTCCGGTGACTCCAGATGCAACGGCCACGACACCAACTGATGCCACTGCAACACCGGTGACTGATATTGCCACGCCAGCGCCAGTGGCACCCCCTGTTGCCACCAGTAATGCACAGGTAAAAGTCTACGATACCACTACTCAGCCAGTGGCTGCTTTGTTGGCACAAGCCCAGCAAGATGGTGCCACATTGGTTGTCGGCCCACTGCTGAAACCTGAAGTGGAACAACTGAGTGCGACACCCAGCACCCTGAATATTCTGGCGCTGAATCAGCCGGAAGTTAGCACTAACAGCCCGAATATCTGTTACTTCGCCCTGTCTCCAGAAGATGAAGCTCGCGATGCCGCGCATCATTTGTGGAGCCAGGAAAAGAGAATGCCATTGTTGCTAACCCCGCGTGGTGCCTTTGGCGATCGCGTTGCTAAAGCCTTCGCAGAAGAGTGGCAGAAACAAGGTGGGCAGACGGTATTGCAACAAAACTTCGGCTCTACTGCTGAGTTGAAACAAGCCATCAACAGTGGTGCAGGCATCCGCCTGACTGGCCAACCGGTGAGTGTTTCAAGCGCACCTGCCGCAGCACCTGCATCAGTCACCATTGCTGGCCTGACCATTCCTGCACCGCCGGTCGATGCACCAGTGGTCTCAACATCTGCCGGCGGTAATATTGATGCGGTGTATATCATTGCAACACCTGCCGAGTTGACACTGATTAAGCCGATGATTGATATGGCGACCAGCACACGCAGCAAACCAGCGCTGTTTGCCAGCTCCCGTAGCTATCAGGCAGGTGCTGGCCCGGATTACCGGCTGGAAATGGAAGGTATTCAGTTTAGTGATATCCCATTGATGGCAGGAGCGAATCCTGCGCTGATGCAGCAAGCGGCGGCCAAATTTGCCAACGACTATTCACTGGTACGGCTGTATGCCATGGGCATTGATGCATGGACATTATCGAATCATTTTGCTGAAATGCGCCAAATTCCTGGTTTCCAGGTGAGCGGAACTACCGGTGATTTAACCGCATCAGCCGATTGTGTTATCACCCGTAAATTGCCTTGGCTGCAATACCGTCAAGGCATGGTAGTACCGGCGGCGTAAAGTGATTCGGGTGACAAATCGGTCAGGAACCGATTTGAACGCTGTTTGCAGCGGCCTCACAGAGGCGAGGCCCATGGACGGGCCGAGTAACGAACGTAGCTAACAACCCTGCAACTTCAATTATAAAGAGTAGTCCCAAAGTCATTGGAGTTTGCAGGTAGGCAGCAAGTGAATGAATCCCGATGAGCTTACTCAGGTAAGTGATTCGGGTGAGTGAACGCAGCTAACAACCCTGCAACTTCAAGGACGAAGGGAATATGAGCCAAAGGGATACTGGCACACACTACGAAAACCAAGCCCGCCACTATCTTGAGCGGGCAGGTTTAGTGTTTAAGGCAGCAAATGTCACCTATCAAAATGGTGAAATTGACCTTATCATGCGCGATGGCGATACCTGGGTATTTGTTGAAGTACGCTTTCGTCGCAATGCACTATTCGGTGGCGCTGCCGCCAGTGTCACTTACAGCAAACAACAACGGCTACTCCGGGCCGCTACCATTTGGCTGGCGCAGCGAAACGCCTGTTTTGCCACTACACCGTGCCGTTTTGATGTTTTTGCCATCACTGGTAGCGAGCTAGAATGGCTGCCAAACGCCTTCAATGCGGATTGATGATTCCTCTCCGGTTTTGTACCGGAATTTTAAATATTAAGTGAGTTAAATCAACGTGCTGGATAGAATCAAAGGTTGCTTTACAGAAAGTATTCAAACCCAGATTGCCGCGGCTGAGGCACTGCCTGACGCCATATCCCGTGCAGCAATGACGTTGGTTCAGTCACTGCTCAACGGCAATAAAATTCTCTGCTGCGGTAATGGGACTTCTGCGGCTAACGCGCAACACTTTGCAGCCAGTATGATAAACCGTTTTGAAACAGAACGACCAAGCCTGCCTGCAATAGCATTGAATGCTGATAATGTTGTGCTGACAGCCATCGCCAATGACCGTTTGCATGATGAAGTCTATGCCAAACAGGTGCGTGCGCTGGGTCATGCCGGTGATGTTTTGCTCGCAATTTCCACTCGTGGCAATAGCCGTGATATTGTGAAGGCGGTCGAAGCAGCAGTCACCCGTGATATGACCATTGTTGCGCTTACAGGTTATGATGGTGGTGAACTGGCTGGCTTGTTAGGTCAGCAGGATGTGGAAATCCGCATACCTTCGCACCGTAGCGCCCGGGTTCAAGAATTACACATGCTGACAGTGAATTGCTTGTGTGACTTAATTGATAACACTCTATTTCCCCATCAGGACGATTAAAGGAGCACGAATGAAGGTTGGTTATATTTTTGCCATGCTATTCAGCGCCCTGCTATTACAAGGTTGTGTCGGTGCTGTCGTAGTTGGCAGTGCGGCCGTTGCAACTAAATCTGCCACAGACCCTCGTTCTGTCGGCACTCAGGTAGATGATGGCACACTTGAAGCCAGAGTCGTCAACGCGCTGAGCAAAGATCAGCAGATAAAGAGCCAAACACGTTTTGTTGTGACCGCTTATCAAGGGAAAGTTTTGCTGACCGGGCAATCGCCAACTGCTGAGCTGTCTAACCGTGCCAAGCAAATTGCGGCCGGTGTTGATGGTGCCACAGAAGTGTATAACGAGATGCGCCTGGGTAAACCGGTCGATCTGACCACTGCATCAATGGATACCTGGATTACCACCAAAGTCCGGTCACAGTTACTGACCGCAGACTCGGTTAAATCCTCCAATGTAAAAGTGACCACAGAGAATGGTGAAGTGTTCCTTTTGGGTCTGGTGACTCAGCAAGAAGGGCAATCAGCCGCTCAGATAGCCAGCCAGGTCAGTGGCGTTAAGCATGTAACCACTGCATTTACTATTGTAAAATAATCAATTAGTTAGAAAGAGAAATCCTATTATGGGCCGGGAGAAATCCAGGCCCATTTTTAGCTATCCAAAACATCAAGCCATTAATCTAAATCATTCGTCTGTATGAAGTCTTTCCCACCCAATTGCCGCATTTGGCGCAAAATCCACTGTTGGCGGGAAATCACATAACCGGATGGCGCATTCACCTTAAAGCGCAGTGGATTGGGCAAAACTGCGGCTAATAGAGCGGCTTCTGATGCGCTCAATTTACTGGCCGGTTTATTGAAGAAATGGCGAGCCGCCGCTTCTACGCCAAAAATACCGTCACCAAACTCCGCAATATTCAGATAAACCGTCAGAATACGCCGCTTGGTCCACACCAACTCAATACCGGCGGTCAATCCGACTTCCAGCCCTTTGCGTACCCAGCTACGACCATCCCACAGGAACAGATTTTTGGCAGTTTGTTGCGATAAAGTCGAAGCACCGCGGATACGGTTTTGGTTGCGCTGATTATGGGCTAACGCTGACTCTATAGCACCGACATCAAAGCCCCAATGCTCGGGGAATTTTTGATCTTCCGCAGCCATCACCGCCAGCGCCATGTAAGGTGAAATCTCATCCATCGGCACCCAATCAGAGTGTGCGACGTACGAAAAATCGCCGGTCAGCCAGGCACCGAGTTGCCTTTCAATCATGACCATGGAAAACGGAACCGGCAGGAAAGCAAAAATCAAAATACCGGCCAACCACAGGGCAACAATGCCAATGATAGCCCGTTTTCCCCAATACCAAAGCCAATTTAATCCACGGCGGACTGAAATCATTCGGTTAAATCCAGCACCTTCGCCACCAGCTTATCAATTCCTTTTGCTGCTTCAGAAATTGATGCCGCCAACATGTAAGCAGGTGTTGTGACCACTTTATTCTCTGCATCGACCACTACATCATCAGCGGGGCAAATAACATGCTCGCCCCCCATAATTTCAACCACCTCAATGGTATCGGGATCGTTACCAATTGTCAGACGAACAGGCTTACCCAATAGCTTCGGGAGCATAACGGGAGAAATACACATAAACCCAATTGGTTTATTCTCCTTATGCATTGATTGAATTAGCTTATATAAATCCGGATCAATGGCGCATTCAGAACTCTTAATAGCAAAATCGCTGAGGTTCTTTGCCGCACCAAAACCGCCAGGAACAATAAGGGCATCTAGTTGCTCTGAAGTGGCAGAGGAAAGCGGCTCAATCACGCCACGAGCAATGCGGGCGGACTCCACTAAAACGTTCCGCTGCTCGGTGGACTCTTCACCGGTAAGATGATTAATAACATGGAGTTGTGGCTTATCTGGTGCGAAGAATACGATACGTGCTCCAGCACGATCTAACGCCAATATAGTTAAGACAGACTCATGTATCTCTGTGCCATCGAAAACGCCACACCCGCTAAGCACTACACCGACTGTTTTCATCACACCTCTCCTTTTCTCACTCTGTCAATTGCTTAACTCGTTCTAGTGACAAAGACGTATCTCTATCACATATTTTAATGAATCTTGTAACAAGAGCGCTTACATTTGCTATGTTATTGCTTGTATGATGTATGGAAGAATCCTAACAACCTGCAAATCCACTCGAAATCGAAATTATTATATCCTAAATAATTCGAGTTACAGGAAGGCGGCAACTGAGCGAATCCCCAAGAGCTTACATCAGTAAGTGACTGGGGTGAACGAAGGCAGCCAACGCACATGCAACTTGAAGTATGACGGGTATTGCAGGTTGACGATTTCCCTGGTGTTGGCGCAGTATTCGCGCACCCCGGCCTCGGTCGGGGTTATTTTTTTTCAGCTTCAGCTGCCCACTCACGTAATACCTGAACATCATTACGCCATTCTGATTTTAATTCATCGACCCAATCTTGTACGTTGTCCCACCATGCTGGCAGTGTCGGGGTTTGAATTTGCTGTGCAAGTTGCTGGATATGGCGCAAGCCAACGGAACCGGCCGCCCCTTTAATTTTATGTGCTTCCTCCGTAATTCCTTTTTGATCTCGTGCCGTCATGTTTGAATCCAATACCGCCAAATAGCTCGGCATCATTTGTTCAAACATTTCCAGACTTTGATGAATTAATTGTGGACCAACCAAATCGATGTATTGTTCCAGCATGGCAGTATCAAGTAACGATTCATGGGTTTGCATCACAATGTGTTCCTGTTTTTTAGCGGCAGAAGAAGGCTTATGATCCCAGAATTGCTTAATCATGGCCGTGAGCGCGGGAACTGATAATGGCTTACTCAGCACATCATCCATCCCAGCATCTAAATATTCTTTTTTGTCTTTAAGCACGTTAGCCGTCAAGGCCACCAATGGCGGTAAGGATTGCTGCCCATAATCAGCCCTAATTTGGCGAGCGATATCCAACCCACTCATATCTGGCAATTGAATATCCAGCAGTACTAAATCAAAATCATCTGGTTTGAACATCGCCAGGGCGTCATGGCCATTCATCGCCACCTCGACACTGTTGCCCAGTTTTTCCAACACTGAGCGCGCAACAATGACATTCAGCTCGATATCCTCCACCAGCAATATGTGAAGAGCTGGGAGCGGGGTATCGTCGCCTAATGGTGCACTAGACGCGGCCTGCACGACAGGTGCTTTAATGGTCAGGGTAAAGCATGAACCGGCCCCTTGGATACTTTTCACCGTAATATCGCCGCCCATGCTCTGTGCCAGACGTTTAGACACCGCCAGCCCAATGCCGGTGCCGGTTGCCGGACGGCCGCCATTACTGTCTTTTACCTGATAATACATGGCGAAAATCTTGTCCTGCTCGTCTTCAGGGATCCCCATGCCGGAATCTTCCACTTCGAAAATCAAGCGGTCATTGCTTTCACGCCTAACCCGCACCACAATTTCACCTTGCTGGGTAAACTTCACTGCGTTGCCGATTAAGTTCCATAAAATCTGACGCAATCGGGTGCCATCGGTAATCACTTTCTCCGGCAATGGTAACTGCGGCTCCATAATGAACTTCAGCCCTTTCGGTTGCACCAACAGGCCAGAAAGGTTCTCTAAATCCGCCATAAAGCCAGTAAAATCAATTGGTTGATTATCAAGCTGAACTTTACGTCGCTCCAATTTATCCATCTCTATAATATCGTTGAAGATATTACCGAGAGTAATAGCACTGACATGGATGGTTTTCAGGTATTTTAGTTGTTCGCTGTCTAATTCGGTATCTAACAGGATACGGCTTAGGCCCACAATGCCATTAAGCGGCGTCCGCAGCTCATGGCTGATGGTTGAGATGAAAGTCGTCTTATCCCTACTGGCATTCTCCAGCGCATCCTGATAGCGCTTACGCTCAGTTATATCGCGCCCAAACCCCATCAACCCATGTCGTTTACCGACTCGGTCATAAAATGGTACTTTTCGCAATTCAAAACAGGCTTTACGCCCATCGGGATACACCAACCATTGCTCATAAGTCAGAGAAACGTTGTGACGGAAAACTTTCTCATCGGTTTCCATGACTTTTTCAGCGATGTCCGGCGCATAGACATCTTTAGGGGTCAAGCCGACCAACTGCTTCTCACTTTTGCCGGTCAATAGTTCCATCGCCCGGTTACAGCCGGAGAACTCATTGTCTTCGTTACGGTAATAAACCAAATCCGGTGAAGCATCCAAAAAAGAGCGCAATAAGGCCGACTGTTGCCCTAATTCAACCTGTGCCTGCTCACGGTGGCCCATCTCTTCTTTCAGTTTATCGACCACTTGCAGGTGAGCTTTCTCCGCTTTTTCACGTTCGACAATTTCCTGATTGAGTTGAGCAATGTTTTCCGTCAGTTGCTTATTCAGCTCCAAATCGCGATAACGCATTACTTCAAGCTTATCAACCAACCGGGATAAGCGCTGGCGCGACTCTTCCAGTTGCTCAACCACCACCGACAGGAAATACACGGCCCACGGGGTTATCAGCAAGCCAAAGAAAATGGAACGCACCAGATCGAGGGTTTCCACCGAGCCACTCAAGACGAATGTCACCGCCATCTGAACCACCATGGCCAGTAACACCAGCACAGATGCCAGCAGCAGTGAGAAGCGAACCAGCCCTAACTTAACCATTAAATCAACGTAGTACTGGGCTAATACCCTGATTTGCTTCATAGCAACCCCTGTCTGTGTTTATCTGATAAATCATACCGCAAAACTGGGCTGAGATAAGATGGCTTGCTTAGAAGTGTGGAAAAGATTGCAAATCACAATGAGAGATTGAGAAACAACGCGCAGTAGCCGATCACAGCGCAGAGGCCTGCCCGCCACGGGCCAGCATATAATTATTCAGCTCATTCATACCGGTCCAGCGATTTGCGCACCACAATGGCGCAAGTAGCGTTGGTCTGCGGGCGCTGGCAGAAATCCGGTGATAGACAATGTCAGCAGGAGTATGGCGAATCATTTCACCGGCGGTGAGCACATATTCATCCAGCGTCAACTCTGATAACCGCCCTGCTCGCCATGCTTTGGCCATAGTACTGCCCTCGACGATATGCAGTGGATGCAGTTTTATCCCATCAACGCCAGTGACCACCACTTTCTCCAGCGTTTCCATGCACTGCGCCTGCTCCTCACCGGGTAGGCCGACAATCAAATGGCAGCACACTTTTAACCCTCGGGCACGAGCGCGACGGGCTGTTTGTTGGTAGCAGGCAAAATCATGGCCACGGTTAATACGTTTGAGTGTTTTATCATTAGCGGTCTGTAACCCCAGCTCTAGCCAAACTTCATAACCTTGCTGGTGATAGCCACTTAATAAATCCAACACCGCGTCTGGCACACAATCAGGCCGGGTTCCCACACACAAGCCGACAATGTCAGCTTCAGCCAAAGCTTGCTCATACATCACCGCCAGCGCATTGACCTCTGCATAAGTACTGGTATAGGCCTGGAAGTAAGCCAGGTAGCGTTTTGCCCGATTGGCTTTTTTAGCTTGCTCCGCCAATTGCTGCGCAATGCCCTGTTGCTGCATTTGTTCATCTGCAAATGAAGCCACATTACAAAAAGTGCAGCCACCACGGCCAAGGGTTCCGTCACGATTAGGACAGCTAAACCCGCCGTGTAGCGTGAGTTTATGAATTTTTTCACCATAGCGGCGCTGTAAATCCGCACCAAACATATTGACTAATTGCTGCAACTGCATAATCTTGGCACTGCCTGTCAAAAAAGAGCTTTAGGCTACCCGCTAGCGATATAATTCGCGATGACAGAGATCAACTCCCAAGCCCTTGGGTGCAGCTGCGCATAACCATTCATTATAAATGCAAATAAAATCACTTGACCGATGATTAAATTTTCTTATTTCCACTCTGTTCTGAGTGCTTCTATTACAATTCAGTGAAAAATAGTGTTAAACACCAGAAAATACATAACATGCGGAATATTACTCTACAATCCCCGCCAGCACTAGCATGGTGCAGAGATTTGTCGATTGCACTATAGTGAGACAGCTCACACTTTAGCACCAACTTCATGAAGCATCGCGGCATGAAAAAATGCCAATAAATTCATATTTTTCATTGTCATAAACCTCTTTATTACCTTAAAGATAGTTCTTAAGCCTATATTTGACCTGAGTATTCTTTCTCGCTAAGTTGGAAGTCCGCTGGAAGCTTTCTAGACGGGCAAACGTCTAGTCATAATTATGCAGTAATTTAAGACTCCCTCTTAAAACAAGTCTTATACCACTTGTGAGAACCGTCACAAGAGGCCATTGCCGGAGGGCGGAAAAGCAGATTTGCCGCGAAATACGCGCCTGTCAGCCCAGCCCGCCTGATGTCGAGACGGCCTTCTGGAGTCGGTTTGTGAGAGTCTCGCAGAGCCTGGGGAGGTTCACTGATATGTTGTACGATAAATCCCTTGAGAGGGACAACTGTGGTTTCGGCCTAATCGCCCACATAGAAGGCGAACCTAGCCATAAGGTCGTGCGTACCGCAATACACGCACTGGCCCGCATGCAACACCGTGGCGCGATACTTGCTGATGGCAAGACCGGCGACGGTTGTGGCCTGCTATTACAAAAACCGGATCGTTTTTTCCGGATGGTCGCAGAAGAACGCGGATGGCGTTTGGCCAAAAACTATGCCGTCGGCATGATGTTTCTCAGTCAGGACGAAGAACTCGCCAAGGCAAGCCGCCGCATTGTAGAAGAAGAATTGCAAAACGAAACGCTGTCGATTATCGGCTGGCGTGAAGTGCCGACCAACCCAGATGTTCTTGGTGAAATCGCCCTCTCCTCCCTGCCTCGGATTGAACAAATTTTTGTGAACGCCCCTGCGGGCTGGCGTCCACGTGATATGGAACGCCGCCTGTTTGTCGCGCGTCGCCGTATTGAGAAACGCATTGCAAACGACAAAGATTTCTACGTTTGTAGTTTCTCAAACCTGGTCACGATCTATAAAGGCTTATGTATGCCTGCGGATCTGCCGCGTTTTTATCTTGATTTGGCTGATCTGCGCATGGAATCGGCTATCTGCCTGTTCCATCAGCGCTTCTCAACCAACACCGTGCCGCGCTGGCCACTGGCTCAGCCATTCCGCTATCTGGCGCACAATGGCGAAATCAATACTATCGCCGGTAACCGCCAATGGGCGCGGGCACGCGCTTACAAATTCAAAACGCCATTAATCCCCGATTTGCAGGATGCGGCTCCTTTCGTCAATGAGACCGGCTCGGACTCCAGTTCACTGGATAACATGCTGGAACTGTTCCTCAGTGGCGGGATGGACTTGATTCGTGCTATGCGTCTGTTAGTGCCACCGGCCTGGCAGAACAACCCGGATATGGATACCGACCTGCGCGCCTTCTTTGACTTCAACTCCATGCATATGGAGCCATGGGATGGCCCGGCCGGGATTGTGATGTCAGATGGCCGCTATGCTGCCTGTAACCTTGACCGTAATGGCCTGCGCCCGGCGCGCTATGTCATCACCAAAGATAAACTCATCACCTGCGCCTCTGAAGTCGGTATCTGGGATTACCAGCCCGATGAAGTGGTGGAGAAAGGCCGTGTTGGCCCCGGTGAACTGATGGTTATCGACACCCGCAGCGGCAAGATCCTGCATTCCGCCGAAACAGATAACGATCTGAAAAGCCGCCATCCGTATAAAGAGTGGATGGAGAAGAACGTTAAGCGCCTGGTGCCATTCGAAGATCTGCCAGAAGATCAGGTAGGTAGCCGCCAGTTAGATGACTCACAGCTCGAAACCTATCAAAAGCAATTCGGTTACAGCAGTGAAGAGCTGGATCAAGTCATCCGCGTGCTGGGTGAAATCGGTCAGGAAGCGACAGGTTCAATGGGTGATGACACCCCATTTGCCGTGCTTTCCAGCGGCCCGCGTATTATTTACGATTACTTCCGCCAGCAATTTGCGCAGGTCACCAACCCACCAATCGATCCGCTGCGTGAAGCACACGTGATGTCGCTGGCGACCAGTATTGGCCGTGAAATGAACGTGTTCTGCGAAGCTGAAGGTCAGGCGCACCGTCTGAGCTTTAAATCTCCGATTTTGCTGTTCTCTGACTTCCAGCAGTTAACCACGCTGGAAGGGGAACATTACCGCGCTGATCGGCTGGATCTCACCTTTGACCCCGCAGAAACTGATCTGGAACAAGCGGTTTTGGCCTTGTGCGAAGAGGCTGAGCGCAAAGTACGTGATGGTGCCGTGATGCTGGTGCTATCAGACCGTGCCATTGCACCTAACCGCTTGCCGGTTCCGGCTCCTATGGCAGTGGGTGCTATCCAGACTCGCCTGGTAGAAAAAAACCTGCGTTGCGATGCCAACATTATTGTTGAAACCGCTAGCGCCCGCGACCCACATCACTTCGCGGTATTGCTCGGTTTTGGTGCTACTGCGATTTACCCTTATTTAGCTTATGAAACACTGGCTAAATTGGTTGATACCCAAGCTATTGATAAGAAGTATCGCGATGTGATGCTGAACTATCGTAACGGTATCAATAAAGGGCTGTACAAAATCATGTCCAAAATGGGCATTTCAACCGTAGCATCATACCGTTGCGCCAAACTGTTTGAAGCCGTTGGCCTGCATCGTGACCTGACCAACCTGTGTTTCCAGGGCGTGGTTAGCCGCATCGGCGGAGCCAGTTACAGTGATTTCCAACAGGATTTACAGAATCTGTCCAAACGTGCCTGGCTGAAACGCAAGCCACTGGATCAGGGCGGGTTACTGAAATTTGTCCACAACGGCGAATACCATGCGTATAACCCGGATGTGGTCAGCACCTTACAAACTGCGGTTCACAGCGGCGAATACAGTGATTATCAGGTTTACGCCAAACTGGTAAATGAGCGCCCGGTAGCCACGTTGCGCGATCTGCTGGCCATCAAACCGCAAGGCACCCCGATCCCAGTGGATCAGGTTGAACCGGCTGAATCTTTGTTTAAGCGCTTTGATACTGCCGCCATGTCTATCGGCGCACTCAGCCCGGAAGCCCATGAATCATTAGCCATCGCTATGAACAGCCTCGGCGGGTTCTCCAACTCCGGTGAAGGCGGCGAAGACCCAGCACGTTACGGCACCAATAAGGTGTCCCGTATCAAGCAGGTAGCATCAGGCCGTTTCGGTGTCACACCAGCGTATTTAGTAAATGCTGATGTTATCCAAATCAAAGTAGCGCAAGGTGCAAAACCGGGTGAAGGCGGCCAATTACCGGGTGATAAAGTCACGCCGTATATCGCCAAACTGCGTTATTCCGTGCCGGGTGTGACCTTGATTTCCCCACCACCGCACCATGATATTTATTCAATCGAAGACTTGGCACAGCTGATTTTCGACTTGAAACAGGTCAACCCGAAAGCAATGATTTCGGTGAAACTGGTTTCTGAACCCGGTGTTGGCACCATTGCAACCGGTGTGGCAAAAGCCTATGCCGACCTGATTACTATTGCAGGATACGACGGTGGTACCGGTGCCAGCCCGCTGTCCTCAGTGAAATATGCGGGTTGCCCGTGGGAACTGGGGCTGGTGGAAACACAACAAGCACTGGTTGCCAACGGCCTGCGCCATAAAATCCGCCTGCAAGTGGATGGTGGTCTAAAAACTGGTGTTGATATTGTTAAAGCAGCGATTCTGGGTGCAGAAAGCTTCGGTTTCGGTACTGGCCCTATGGTGGCACTGGGTTGTAAATACTTACGTATTTGCCACCTGAATAACTGCGCAACAGGTGTAGCAACCCAGGATGAAAAGCTGCGTCGTGACCATTACCACGGCTTACCTGAGCGTGTAGTGAACTACTTCCAGTTTATTGCCCGTGAAACCCGTGAAATCATGGCTGAGCTGGGTGTGAGCCAACTGGTTGATTTGATTGGCCGTACCGACATGCTGTTGGAACTTGATGGCATCTCAGCCAAACAAAACAAACTGGATCTGTCGCCAATGCTGAAAACAGCAACGCCACATCCAGGCAAAGCGCTGTATTGCACCGAAAATAATCCACCGTTCGATAAAGGCTTATTGAACAAAGAGTTGTTGGCGCAAGCCGAGCCGTATATTGAAGCCAAACAGAGCAAGACGTTTTACTTTGATATCCGCAACACCGACCGTTCCGTGGGTGCAGCGTTATCTGGCGCGATTGCCACCAAGCATGGCGACCAAGGGCTGGCAACCGATCCTATCAAAGCCTACTTCTCCGGTACTGCCGGTCAGAGCTTTGGGGTGTGGAATGCCGGTGGCGTTGAGCTGACCCTAACAGGCGATGCCAATGACTATGTCGGTAAAGGCATGGCCGGTGGCCGCATTGCGGTGCGCCCTCCTGTGGGTTCCAACTTCCGCAGCCACGAAGCCAGCATTGTCGGCAACACTTGTCTATATGGTGCCACTGGCGGCAAGTTGTTCGCTGCTGGTCGTGCCGGTGAACGTTTCGCGGTACGTAACTCTGGGGCAATTACCGTCGTGGAAGGTATCGGCGATAACGGTTGTGAATATATGACGGGCGGGATTGTTTGCGTACTGGGCCGTACCGGAATTAACTTCGGTGCAGGTATGACCGGTGGTTTCGCTTATGTCCTTGATGAAGATGGTGAATTCCGTAAACGTGTTAACCCTGAGCTGGTTGAGGTTCTGGATGTTGATCAATTGGCAATCCATGAAGAGCATCTGCGCGGCCTGATCACTGAGCATGTGCAGTTGACGGGTTCTAGCCGTGGTGAAGAAATTCTGGCTAACTGGCCGGAATGGGTGACCAAGTTTGCTTTGGTTAAACCGAAATCCAGCGATGTGAAAGCACTGTTGGGCCACCGTAGCCGTTCCGCAGCTGAGCTGCGGGTTCAAGCGCAGTAAGGGGTTGAAATGAGTCAGAATGTTTATCAGTTTATCGACCTACAGCGCGTAGATCCGCCGAAAAAGCCGCTGAAGATCCGTAAAATTGAATTTGTTGAGATTTACGAGCCATTCTCGGAAACACAGGCTAAAGCACAGGCAGACCGCTGTTTGTCGTGCGGTAACCCCTATTGCGAATGGAAATGCCCGGTGCATAACTACATCCCTAACTGGCTGAAACTGGCCAACGAAGGGCGAATTATGGAAGCCGCGGATCTTGCCCATCAAACCAATAGCTTGCCAGAAGTTTGTGGCCGCGTATGCCCGCAAGACCGCTTGTGTGAAGGGTCTTGTACTCTGAATGACGAGTTCGGCGCGGTGACCATCGGTAATATCGAGCGCTATATCAGTGACAAAGCCATTGAGATGGGCTGGAAACCTGATATGTCTCATGTTCACCCGACCGGTAAACGTGTGGCGGTGATTGGGGCTGGCCCTGCCGGGCTGGCCTGTGCCGATGTACTGGCGCGTAACGGTGTACAAGCAGTAGTGTTTGACCGTCATCCAGAAATTGGTGGCTTGCTGACCTTTGGTATTCCGGCCTTTAAGCTGGAAAAAGAAGTGATGATTAAGCGCCGCAAAATCTTCTCCGAGATGGGTATTGAATTCCAATTAAATACCGAAGTCGGCAAAGACATCACTATGGATGCGCTGTTGCAAGAGTATGACGCAGTGTTCCTCGGTGTGGGTACTTACCAATCCATGCGGGGTGGCCTGGAGAACGAAGATGCATCTGGAGTATATGATGCGCTACCATTCCTGATCGCCAATACCAAGCAGCTGATGGGTTACGATGCTGCACCTCACGAACCTTATATCAATATGCAAGGTAAACGTGTCGTGGTGCTGGGTGGTGGTGATACCGCGATGGACTGTGTACGTTCCTCCATTCGCCAAGGGGCAACTGACGTCGTTTGCGCCTACCGCCGTGATGAAGCCAACATGCCGGGTTCCAAGCGGGAAGTGAAAAATGCGCGTGAGGAAGGCGTTGAATTTAAATTCAACCTGCAACCTTTGAGTATCGAAGTGAACAGTAACGGCAAAGTCTGTGGTGTGAAGATGGTTCGAACCCAACTGGGTGCGCCAGATGCACAGGGGCGTCGCATGGCTGAGCAGATCCCAGGCTCAGAACATGTTCTGCCAGCAGATGCTGTGGTTATGGCATTTGGCTTCCGCCCGCACAGCATGGAATGGCTGGCCGCTCATGACGTAGCATTGGATAAACAAGGCCGTGTTGTGGCACCAGAGCGCACTGATAATGCCTTCCAGACCAGCAACCCAAAAATCTTTGCCGGTGGTGATATTGTTCGTGGCTCTGATTTAGTCGTGACCGCCATTGCTGAAGGCCGCAAAGCAGCAGAAGGCATCATGAATTATTTGGAAGTCTGATACCAAAGCTCCTGCCATATACATCCAAAAACATCGAGGGCTGGTTATCCAGCCCTCAGACTGCTGACAAACCTCGATAACTCGATCTTGCAAGGTGAAGGCAGGTAGAAGAGTAAAGCGTCCGCGCCAAGGATGGCGCGGGTCGAGCCCCCAGGGATGGGTTTACGGCGTCTTTACGATCTGCCTGTTTTCACCGTTACGGGCACTTTGTCATTAACCTCAGGGCTGGTTATCCAGCCCTTTTTATTGTGTTTTTTTCGCGCGCAACGTCATTCACTCAAGATTTTGTAACAATCTCAGCCCGCCTTATTTGCAGCATTTTGACCATGAAGCGCTATAGTAAGGGCCGAGTTTAGATTTATTTATACTTTATGGGCCAACACTTCCCGGCCCGACACAGCTATTTTCTTATACACATTGTTACGCCTTGTTTTAAAGAAAGGATCATCTGTTATGAAATCTCACTTACTTTTCATTGCTGGCGGTTTGCTGGCTATCAGCGGCAGCGCATTAGCAATGTCACTTAATTATCAAGAAGTTGGTTATAATATTGAGGCTCGAGGTGCTCGGGCTGTGGTGGCGGAACTGGCAAAAGCGGGGCAGTTACCTGCGGTCGAGAATAATATCAAGCTGGGTGATGATAACTGGATTGCCATGGCCCCTAAACTGGCCGATGGTGGTAATGCGAGTTTCACTGCGGGAATAAAATCAGCCCTCTCTTCGGCGCTAATTTATAATCCAGCCGCAGTACTAAAAGCAGTAAGTGACAGCAAAACACTCACATTATCAGAGATTTGTACTGCACCAGACGATGCTAAAGACAGTGCTGCAAAAGCCAGCTTTCAACAGCGCGCCACTCATACTCTGTCAACTATCAGAAATAGTGACATGATGAGCCAGCGTGATAGCTGCCTGGCAGAATTGAAAAAGTTATCTTAATGGTAATGGTGCAATATAAATAATTAGGGCGGCCAAAGCCGCCCCGATTGTTTGTCCAAAAAACAGTCTATTTGCCCGAGAAATGAAGGCGACTACTTAACGACGCGTAACGCTGGACGACCACCACTGCGTGGCGGTTGCGGCGGCTCATCATCTGGTGAGTTACCCTCACCCTGCGGGGCTTGAGTATCGTCCGTTACCAACATCAAATTTTCTGTCGGTGTAGTCTCGTCATCTTCCTCTTCCATGCCGACAAAATTACCATCAGCATCAGAATCGTAAGCTTCTTCAGGTTCAAACATAGTGCCAGAACCATTTTCACGCGCATAGATTGCCATCACCGCCCCCATAGGGACAGTAACTTGACAGGGAATACCGCCAAAACGGGCATTGAAACTCACACCTTCATTACCCAATTCCAGATTAGCCACGGCACGCGGCGCCACATTCAATACAATTTGCCCATCACGGGCGAACTCCATTGGCACCGAGACACCCGGCCGGGTGACATCCACAACCAGATGTGGAGTCAGTTGATTATCAATCAACCACTCATAGAATGCGCGCAACAGGTAAGGACGGCGCGGAGACATATCAGACGTCGCCATAAAAATTAACCCCGGGTTTGCAGGCGCATTTCACGTTCAGCTTCAGTCAGAGAAGCCAGGAATGCATCACGCTCAAACACTCGAGTCATATAGCCTTTCAGCTCTTTAGAACCCGCACCGGTGAATTCAATGCCTAATTCTGGCAAACGCCACAGCAACGGAGCCAGGTAGCAATCAACCAGACTGAACTCTTCGCTCATGAAGTAAGGTGTTTCATTAAACACTGGAGCGATAGACAATAGTTCTTCACGCAACTGTTTACGTGCAGCTTCTGCTTCCTGTGCATTACCTTGCTCGATTTTGTGCAGCAGGGAATACCAGTCATGCTCAATACGGTGCATCATCAAGCGGCTGCTACCACGAGCAACAGGGTATACCGGCATCAATGGTGGGTGAGGAAAACGCTCATCCAAATATTCCATGATGATACGGGATTCATACAGAGTCAGCTCACGGTCGACCAAAGTAGGAACTGTACGGTAAGGATTGAGGTCAATCAGGTCCTGCGGCAGATTATCAGCTTCAACCTGCTCAATCTCAACACTGACACCTTTCTCCGCCAGTACGATACGTACTTGATGGCTAAAAATGTCGGTCGGGCCGGAAAACAGCGTCATTACCGAACGTTTGTTGGCAGCGACAGCCATGAAAACCTCCAAGATTATCTAGAAAACAATGCGAATAGCCCACGGTGACGTTGCTATCCTGAGTCGTTTTACCGCCGGTTCGCAATCAAGGTAGTTGCTGCCGTAAATAAGCCTTGGTCGAGAGAATAATTCAGCCAGGGAGATACACGGACGCCAACAGTTCGCCGAACAGGCACAAAAGTGGGTGATAGTTTACCAGATTTTGCATGTTTTGTGGGGATGCTGCTGCGATTTCATCAACAATTGTCTATCAGACAACAGCTTAGCGGTAAAAATATAATGAATAAAATGGTGGAAGTGTGTTTTTCAGCTATTTATTTTGTTTTACATCAATAAAAAAACCCGGTGAGACACCGGGTTTTTACCATTAATCTGCTGCCATAACGGCAAAAAATTAACGCTTGGAGAACTGTGGACGACGACGTGCTTTACGCAGACCCACTTTCTTACGCTCAACTTCACGCGCATCACGCGTTACGAAGCCAGCTTTACGCAGTTCACCACGTAGAGACTCGTCATATTCCATCAGTGCACGGGTGATACCGTGACGGATAGCACCAGCCTGACCAGAAATACCACCACCTTTAACAGTGATGTACATGTCAAACTTGCTAACCATATCCAGCAGTACTAGCGGTTGCATAACAACCATACGGCCAGTTTCGCGACCGAAGTACTCTTCGATGCTACGTTGGTTAATGACGATATTACCGCTGCCCGGCTTAAGAAAAACGCGTGCAGCAGAACTTTTGCGGCGACCAGTGCCGTAGTATTGATTTTCAGCCATTGCCATAATCCCGATTAAATGTCCAGAACTTGCGGTTGCTGTGCCGCATGATTGTGCTCAGTACCTGCATAAACTTTAAGTTTACGATACATTGCACGGCCCAGCGGACCCTTCGGCAGCATGCCTTTAACCGCGATTTCAATCACACGCTCAGGACTGCGGGCAATCATCTCTTCAAAGGTCGCTTGTTTGATACCACCGATGTGACCGGTGTGACGGTAATAAATCTTGTCTGTACGCTTGTTACCGGTTACGGCAACTTTTTCTGCGTTCAGAACGATGATGTAATCACCAGTATCGACGTGCGGGGTGTATTCCGCTTTATGCTTGCCGCGTAAGCGACTAGCCAGTTCAGTAGCGAGGCGACCCAAGGTCTTATCCGTCGCGTCAACAACATACCAGTCGCGTTTTACAGTTTCTGGTTTAGCTGTGAAAGTTTTCATTATAAAAGCTTACCCAATTAATAAGTTACACGTTGGTGAACACCCAAACGTTCAAAAACAGTTGAGGCTCACACGACCATCAGTCCAGCAAACCTACCCCTTCGAATAGCCAATGCTGGCACTATACAAAGTTCTGGGAAAAAAACTTTGTTGTAACGTGGGGTCGCAAGATTATAGAGAAGTCGACGTCAAAGATCGAACTGTTTTTGGCAAGAAAGGTATAAATTAAACATGTTAAGTTAGGGCGAAGAACAATCGCCCACCACAGAATAGCATTTTAGTGGGTTAAAAGTGAATAACTGCGGCGCAGATAGCTTTACCACAAGTGAGGTTACGGCAAATGCGGTAAAGAGAGGTATTCCTCACTTTGCATCTCTTGTAGCCGTGATAAACAGCGCTGATATTCAAATTTAAGTCGCTCACCGCAATAAATTTCGAACATTGATGCTTCCGCTGCAATGATCAATTTCACCCGCCGCTCATAAAACTCATCAACTAATGCCAAAAAACGTCGAGCGGTATTTTCATCTTGCGTCGCCATTTTGTGGACATTATGCAGCAATACGGTGTGATAAAGCTTAGACAATGCGATGTAATCAAGTTGGCTGCGCGCCTCTTCACACAATGTGTGAAAGTCCACTGCCAACACGCCTTGCGCCGAGCAGATGGCAAGCAAAGGCCGGTGATTGACCTCTAGAACAGGTGCTTTTTCGCCCTCTTTCTCTTTACCCGCAAGACCTGCAAGTTTGACGAAAATCTCCTCCATAGCCCGCTCGGTTTGTGGATTGAGCGGCGTCAAATACAGATTTGCCTGAGTCAATGTACGCAGACGATAGTCAATACCGGCATCGACATTCATCACATCACAATATTGTTTAATCAGTTCGATGGCAGGTATAAAACGCGCTCGTTGTAAACCGTTGCGATACAAGTCATCCGGCGGAATATTGGATGTGGCAACCAGAGTGATGCCGCGCGCAAACAGTGCTTCCAGCAATGTTGCCAGCAGCATGGCATCAGTAATATCCGAAACAAAGAATTCATCAAAGCACAGCACATCAGTCTGCGCTTTGAAGCCATCAGCAATAATTTCTAACGGATTTTCATGACCTTGCAATGTGGTTAGTTCTTGATGCACTCGCAACATAAAACGGTGAAAATGCAGACGTAGCTTACGATCACCCGGCAAACTGTGGAAAAACATATCCATCAGCCAGGTTTTGCCCCGCCCGACGCCGCCCCACATGTACAAGCCCTGAGCCGGGCGTATTGACGTCTTGGACACGCTGCGGCCCAGTAAACGCCCCAAACGCCCGCGTATACCGTTATTAACCGCAGGGGCACTGTGGTGTTGATTCAGTTCCCGATATAGGGTGTCCAACCGTGCTACGGTGCGCCGTTGGACGTCGTCTGGTTGGTAGTCGCCGGCATCAATTGCCTGCTGGTAAAGTGCTATAGGTGAACTCGGTTGCATGTTTATCAATAATCCCTGATAAAATAATTATCTACTTTTTACGGTACTTTCTTGCTGATTTATCGGGCAATCGCAGCATTTACCGACTCGGTCACTGCGGAAAAAACCTGATAACCATAGGCAAAGTTGCATCAGGATTCCACTCAGACAAGGTTAACGGTTATAGTGGGTATTATTAAGTGAAAAAGCCCTGCTGAACAATGAAGTCAAAAAAGGAGTCATCATGACCTGGGAGTATGCGCTTATTGGGTTGGTTGTTGGTATTGTGATTGGCGCGGTGGCTATGCGCTTTGGCAACCGTAAATTGCGTCAGCAGCAAGTGCTGCAAAATGAGCTGGAGAAGAGCAAAACAGATCTGGAAGAATACCGTCAGGAACTGGTTGGGCATTTTGCCCGCAGTGCCGAATTGCTTGATAACATGGCTCGCGACTATCGCCAGCTTTATCAGCATATGGCGAAAAGCTCCAATAACTTATTGCCGGACTTGCCAATGCAAGATAATCCGTTCCGCTACCGTCTGACAGAATCTGAAGCTGATAATGATCAGGCACCGGTCAAAATGCCACCTCGCGATTACTCCGAAGGGGCATCAGGCTTACTACGTCCGGAACATCAGACCCGAGACTAAGTACTGACATTAAGCTGATTACGACATATCAAGCTGACTACAGCACTCACCGCTGTAGTCAGCACATTTACACTTCTATACTTACCTCTTCTTGAATTGCTTTATCCTAACCCCTATATCAAGTGACATCTTAGGGTGCTTATTTTTAGAACAGCAGTAGCCTTTTGAAATAAGTGAATTTTTTAGCTAATTCAGAGTCTGAATTTACAACGGGCCTGTAGCAGCCATCACCCCTATTCATTCACCGTTAGGTATTGAGAGAGTTTAAATCAATGAAGAAAAAGTCATTATTTCTTAGTGCGTTGGCAATGAGTGTCGGCTTAGGTCTCGCATCTGTTCCTATGGTGAACGCAGCAGCTCTTCCTGCAGCCGTCGCAGGGCAATCAGTCCCAAGCCTGGCCCCTATGTTAGAAAAGGTGTTGCCAGCGGTCGTCAGCGTTCACGTCTCTGGCACTCAGGCACAGCAGCAGCGCTTGCCAGAAGAGTTCAAATTCTTCTTTGGCCCCAATGCGCCAACCGGCAAAGAGAGCAATCGCCCATTTGAAGGCTTAGGATCTGGTGTCATCATTAACGCGGAAAAAGGTTATATATTAACCAACAACCACGTTATCAATAACGCAGATAAAATTCGTGTTCAGCTCAATGATGGCCGTGAATATGATGCCAAACTGCTGGGCCGTGACGAACAAACTGATATCGCTTTATTACAACTAACCGATGCCAAGAATCTGACCGCCATTAAAATCGCAGATTCTGACAACCTGCGAGTCGGTGACTTTGCAGTCGCCGTGGGCAACCCATTTGGTCTGGGGCAAACTGCGACCTCGGGTATTATTTCCGCACTGGGCCGCAGTGGTTTGAATCTGGAAGGGTTAGAAAACTTTATTCAGACTGATGCCTCTATCAACCGCGGTAACTCGGGCGGTGCGCTGGTTAACCTAAACGGCGAATTGATTGGGATTAACACCGCCATTTTGGCTCCAGGCGGCGGTAACATTGGTATCGGTTTCGCGATCCCAAGCAACATGGCGCAAAACCTCAGCCAGCAGCTGATTGAGTTTGGCGAAGTGAAGCGCGGCCTTCTGGGTATTCGTGGTAGTGAAATGACCGCTGACATGGCAAAAGCCTTTAACATTGATGCTCAGCGCGGTGCTTTTGTCAGTGAAGTCATGCCAAAATCCGCAGCGTCTAAAGCGGGCATAAAAGCGGGCGACGTGTTGGTTTCTGTAGACGGCAAACCTATCAGCAGTTTTGCTGAGTTACGCGCCAAAGTGGGTACCACCGGGCCGGGTAAAGCCATTAAAGTGGGCTTACTGCGCGAGGGTAAACCACTGGAAGTCACCGTCACACTGGAGAACAGCAGCCCAACATCGACCAGTGCTGATACCTTATCACCATCGTTGCAGGGTGCATCGCTGAGCAATGGTGAAATCAAAGGTGGCAGCAAGGGGGTTAAAGTTGAAAACGTGACGAAAGGTTCTCCAGCAGCACAGTCTGGTTTGCAGAAAGACGATGTGATAATTGCTGTAAACCGTGTGCGAGTTAAGGATATCGCTGAGTTACGTAAAGCTATCGAAGCCAAACCAGCTGTTATTGCACTGAATATTGTGCGCGGTGAAGAGAATATTTATCTATTAATCCGCTAATTTGCAGAAAAATCGGACACAGCACAATGCTGTGTCCGTCAAACTCATGCTATTCTCCGGTTACCTATTCATTTATGCCTTAAAATTCATGTTTCTTAAGCTATTGCGTTCTATTATTTTGGGGCTAATTGTTGCCGGTATCTTGCTGGTCGCAATGCCTATGCTCCGTAGTCCGGGTCACTTTTTTTCCGGCAATGGTGATAGCGTAGATGAAGAGGTTCCTGCCAGTTATAACCAGGCAGTACGTAGAGCTGCACCTGCCGTTGTTAATGTTTATAACCGTAGCCTAAGCCCCACTCAGGATGGATTAGCCATTCGCACTCTAGGTTCTGGCGTCATCATGAGTGACAAGGGTTATATCCTTACCAATAAACACGTTATCAATAATGCTGAACAAATCATTGTCGCATTACAAAATGGCCGTATATCTGAAGCATTGCTGGTCGGTTCAGATAATTTGACTGATTTAGCCGTTTTGAAAATTGATGCCGTAAACCTGCCCGTGATTCCCATTAATATTAATCGTGCGCCACACATTGGTGACGTCGTGCTGGCAATCGGTAACCCCTATAATCTCGGTCAAACCGTCACACAAGGGATTATCAGTGCCACTGGGCGCATTGGTTTAAGCGATTCTGGGCGGCAAAACTTCCTTCAGACAGATGCCTCAATCAACCAGGGTAACTCCGGTGGGGCGTTGGTCAATACGCTGGGTGAATTGATGGGGATTAACACGCTGTCCTTTGATAAAAGCAGCAATGGCGAAACCCCAGAAGGGATTGGCTTTGCCATCCCGACAGCGCTCGCAACCAAAGTGATGGAAAAACTCATTCGTGATGGACGAGTTATTCGTGGCTATATTGGGATTACTGGCGAAGAATATCCGCCATTCAATGCCAGTGGCAATAGCGGCGAGCGAATCCACGGCATTAAAGTGAACAAGATATCGCCAAGTGGCCCGGCGGCTAATGCCAACTTACAAGTGGGCGATATTATTCTTAGCGTAAATAATAAACCTGCAACATCCGTGATAGAAACAATGGATCAGGTGGCAGAGATTCGCCCTGGAACCACCATTCCGGTTTTATTATTACGCAATGGCCAACAAATCACGGCACAAATCACCATCACCGAATTGGATCAAAACGAAGTTCTTAGCCAGCAACCTGCGCCATAAGTTCTGTTATGTATGGCTAAAAAAATGCCAGCTCGATATCATCGGCTGGCATTTTTTATGACGCGGTCAGCAAAGGCTTATTCGCCTTTTACCCGTTCGATTTTAGCGCCTAACGCACGCAATTTATCTTCGATACCTTCATAACCACGGTCGATATGATAAATACGGTCAACAATCGTTACCCCGTCAGCAATACAACCCGCTAGAACTAAACTAGCAGAAGCACGCAAATCGGTTGCCATGACCTGAGCACCAGATAGTTGCTCAACACCATAGCAAATCACAGTATTGCTCTCGATTTCTGCATGTGCGCCCATACGAATCAGTTCTGGCACATGCATAAAACGGTTTTCGAAAATCGTTTCGGTGATGACACCCGTCCCTTCAGCCACTAAATTCAATAAGCTGAACTGCGCCTGCATATCGGTTGGGAAACCTGGGTGCGGAGCCGTTCGCAAAGTAACCGCTTTAGGGCGTTTGCCATGCATATCCAGGCTTATCCAGTCGTCGCCGACTTCAATATCAGCACCTGCTTCGCGCAGTTTAGCCAATACGGCATCCAGCGTATCAGGGCGAGTCTGACGACAAACCACTTTGCCGCCAGAGATAGCAGCCGCAACCAGGAAAGTCCCGGTTTCAATACGGTCTGGCAGCACTCGATACACACCGCCACCCAAGCGAGCAACGCCTTCGATGGTAATGCGGTCGGTACCTGCACCAGTGATTTTAGCGCCCAGCGTATTCAAGAAATTCGCTGTATCGACAATTTCTGGCTCGCGAGCAGCGTTTTCAATGACAGTGGTGCCTTCCGCCAAGGTTGCCGCGCTCATAATGGTCACGGTTGCGCCAACGCTGACTTTATCCATGACGATATGTGCTGCTTTCAGACGACCATTGACGGAGGCTTTAACGTAACCTTCTTCCAGCTTGATTTCAGCGCTCAGCTGTTCCAAACCGGTGATATGCAAATCGACCGGACGCGCACCGATAGCACAACCGCCCGGTAATGAGACTTGCCCTTTACCAAAGCGCGCAACCAGTGGCCCCAATGCCCAAATAGAAGCACGCATGGTCTTAACCAAATCGTACGGTGCGCAGAACTCGTCCACACCACTAGCATCAACAAAAACAGAGCCGGAAGCAGCATCACGCTCAATTTTAACGCCTAATTGGCTCAGCAACTTAATGGTGGTATCAATGTCTTTTAGCTTTGGGACATTTTGCAACTCGACCGGGTCTTCCGCCAATAACGCAGCAAACAATATCGGTAATGCCGCGTTTTTCGCTCCGGAAATGGTGACTTCACCGCTTAGGCGAGTCCGCCCCTGCACACGAAACTTATCCATTGTGACCACTCTTTGTTGTCAAAATATTGGTTGTTGTCAAAATACTGATCAGCAAATTCGAATTCACTGCCCGCTTAAGAAACTGCCGGCCAGACTGTAGGCAGTTTTGAAGCCAGTAGCATTAAAAGCCGTTTAGTTTGCGATCCCGCTGCCACTCTTGTGGCGTATAAGCCTTAATCGATAAGGCATGAATACGGTTATCAGCGATATATTCCATCAAAGGCGCATACACAGCCTGCTGTTTTTTCACCCGGCTCATATCGGCAAATAACTCACCCACAGCAATCACCTGAAAGTGGCTGCCGTCACCGGTAACATGTGCTTCTTGTAATGCCAATGCTCGCATCAGCACGTCTTTAATTTCGTTAGTATCCATAAGATTCATTCTATTTTATAAGGAGCATAGCCAGCTCAACATATTAGTGGAATACGGCTTTCTCTGAAACTAAAGAAAAGCCCCTGTTTTGCTATTGCACACAGAGGCTTGAAAACTTTAGTTATTTGCTTTGGGAGTAAACGACACAAAATAGCGCTAACTTAATGCCACTTGCTATGCGTTGTTTGCTTCTACTGGGCTAACTGTTTCTACTGGAATAACTGTTTCTACCGGGATGACGTCACGCAGATTGTACAGTTCAATCAAGGTAGATAGCCGATCACTGACACCGATAATCGCCAGGGAGCCCCCTTGTTTGCTGCGCAGTTCACGAAAGTGAACCAGCAGAGCCAGACCAGATGAGTCAACACGCCGTAATTGGCTCACATCAATGCGCGACTTATCGGCCAACAGTACTTCACGCTGTTGCCACAGAGGTAACAGCGTTTCGCGATCCAATTCACCTTGCAGTACCAGCGTTTCCTGCTGTGACTGCCAATTCAGCTCATCTGCCATAATCACTGCTTATCCAGCGTTATTGGCTGTTTCGCGGCAATCAGCAATTGTTGAGTCAAACCATCCACACCTTTCTGACGCAAGATAGAAGCCCACTCATTTTGCTTGGTGCTGATCATGCTAACCCCTTCGGCTATCATGTCATACGCCTGCCAGTGGCCAGTTTGGCTATTTTTACGCCACTGGAAATCTAAACGCACTGGCGGACGACCATTAGGATCAAGGATGGTTACGCGAATGGCAACGATATTGGCATCACCCAGCGGTTGGTCTGGTGCCACATCGTAAGTTTGGCCGTGATATAACGCCAAGGCCTGGCCATATGCCTGTTCCAGATATTGGCTGAATGCATTGAAATACGCCTCGCGCTGTGCAGGCGTAGCGGCTTTGTAATAGCTGCCCAGCACTAATGCACCGGCATATTTAATCTGAACGAATGGCAATAACTCTTCACGAACGATGGTGCGCAAATAGTCTGGATTCTGTTTAATTTTCGCTTGTTCAGTTTTCAGGCGCGTGAAGGTTCTTTGCGCGGCTTCATCCATCAGACGGTATGGGTTGGTCTGATCGACAGCATTCGCCAGTGGCGCGACCACCAACAATGCGACCATAAGTAAACGTTTAAACATTCAGATACCCTCTTAAGGATGTTGGGTTGCAGGTAAGCCGCCATTTGCTGCCGCAGGTGCTGCTGCTGGCTCACTGGCTGGCGTACCAGAATTACCATCACCGCCACTCTTGTACAAGAACTGGCCGATAAGGTCTTCCAGAACCAATGCAGATTTGGTGTCTTGAATAACGCCACCATCTTTCAAAATACCGGTACCCATATCGGGGTCTTCAAAGCCGACATTGAGTGCCAAGAACTGTTCACCCAATAAACCTGAAGTGCGTACCGCCAGGGAGCTGGTGTCCGGGATATGGTTATAGCGCTGCTGGATATCCATCGCCACACGTGGGCTGTAATTTTTGGTATCCAGTGTTATCTCAGCGACCCGCCCCACCACAACACCACCAATTTTGACTGGGGAATTGTTTTTCAGGCCACCAATATTGTCAAAATTGGCATAAATCCGGTAAGTCGGCTGATTGCCCACTGCTTTGATATCGGCCACTTTTAAGCAGAGGAACACGACCGCCAGAATAGCAATCAGTATAAACGCCCCTACCCAGACTTCACTTTTCTTCGTTTGCATCGACTCAGTTCCCAAACATCAGTGCTGTCAGCACAAAATCTAATCCCAATACTGCCAGTGACGAATGCACCACAGTACGGGTCGTTGCCCGGCTAATCCCTTCAGATGTTGGGACAGCATCATAACCGTTGAATAGCGCAATCCACGTCACGGTAATAGCAAATACCAGGCTTTTAATCAGGCAATTCAGTAAATCTGTACGCCACTCAACGGCATTTTGCATCGCTGACCAGAAGAAACCGCCGTCAATCCCCTTCCAGTCGACACCGACTACAGAGCCGCCCCAGATGCCTACAGCGACAAAGATAGCGGTCAATAATGGCATGCTGATAAGCCCCGCCCAGAACCGGGGAGCAACCACCCGCCGCAGAGGGTCAATCGCCATCATTTCCAGGCTGGAAATCTGCTCTGTGGCTTTCATCAGACCAATTTCTGCCGTCAGGGCTGAACCGGCGCGGCCAGCAAAGAGCAATGCCGTCACTACTGGCCCCAACTCTCGCAGTAATGATAAAGAAACCATCATCCCGAGGCTGGCTTCCGCACTGTAGGTGGTGAGGATCAAAAAGCCCTGCAAGCCCAAAACCATACCGATAAACAGACCGGAAACCACAATAATCAGTAAGGATTGCACCCCAACGCTATATAGCTGTTTGACCAATAATGGCCACTGTTTTCGTGGTTCAGGCCGGCCAACCAGTGCACTAAATAGCATTAAACCTGCGCGACCAAAGGATGCACAGACATTAATGCCCCGGCGACCTAAAGACGCCAAAGCCTGTACTAACATGAATACTCCATCAGCCTAACAGCTCAGTTTTATAATCACCCGCCGGGAAACGGAACGGCACCGGCCCGTCGGCAATACCATCAAGGAACTGACGCACCCGCATATCGTCATTGGCTTGTAGCTGCTCGGGTGTTCCTTCAGCAATCACATGCTGATCTGCCACAATATAAGCATAATCAGCAATGCTCAGCACTTCCGGTACATCGTGGGAAACCACCACACAAGTGACTCCCAATGCATGATTCAGCTCATCAATCAGTTTTACCAGTACGCCCATGGTAATAGGGTCCTGACCGACAAAAGGCTCATCAAACATAATCAATTCTGGATCAAGGGCAATTGCCCGCGCCAACGCAGCACGGCGAGCCATACCGCCTGAAAGCTCAGCTGGCATTAAGTTAGCCGCACCACGCAACCCCACGGCTTCTAACTTCATCATCACCGTGCTATGCAGCAACTCTTCAGGTAAATGGCTATGCTCCCGTAATGGGAAAGCCACATTCTCAAATACTGTTAAATCGGTGAATAACGCCCCCGATTGAAACAACATGCTCATTTTCTTGCGCACATCATACAAACGCTGACGAGAAAGCGCCGGAATATTATCGCCATCGAACCAGATTTCACCGGTATCTGGCGCAAGTTGCCCGCCAATCAGGCGCAGCAGCGTGGTTTTACCAATTCCCGAAGGCCCCATAATCGCCGTGACTTTGCCGCGCGGGACCGTCATGTTGATATCGGCGAATATCGGACGCTCACCACGGGTAAAACTCATCCCACGGATCTCTATCAAATTCGACGCCAGTTGGTTCATTATCATTCGTCCCTTAGGCCTTTTATGACTCATCTAGCGCCAATGTTACAGCAAATGGCGCTAACGAGCGCAATTGAGAAGTATTCTGACAATTTATTAACGCTTTTTCGTAGCCAAAGTTGCCATAAGTTTTACTTTTCTGGCTCTCACAGTCAAAATTAGGGGGTAACCTCAAATAGCGTGAAGCGCTTTTAGCGATGTTGACCAGTGAGCTATCTGTTCCCCTGTCGACTATCGGTTACCAATAGCCAGTTTATGCCAACGGATCGGGATTATACCCAATAAAGGACTCTGCATGTTTCTTGCGATAACACTATTAATCATTGGCTTGGTGCTATTAGTGTACGGTGCTGACCGATTAGTTTATGGCGCAGCGGTGTTAGCCCGTTCTTTCGGTATCCCGCCACTCATTATCGGGATAACCATTGTCGGTATTGGCACCTCGCTGCCGGAACTGATTGTGTCCGTCACTGCGGCGCTGAATAACCAAACGGATATGGCTGTTGGCAATGTGCTGGGTTCTAATATTACCAATCTTTTGCTGATTGTGGGTGGTGCCGCTCTGATACGCCCACTGACAGTGCGCTCAGAGATTTTACGTCGCGAGTTACCCTTGATGTTGGTCGTGACGGTATTGTGTGGTTTCTTGCTAGCAGATAACCATCTTAGCCGTGGCGATGGCGTTATTTTGCTCTTGGCCGCCGCCGCGTTTATTGTCCTGATGCTAAAAATTGCCCGTCTGGCACATTCGCAAGGAAATGATATTTTCACTCGCGAACAATTAGCGGAGTTGCCGCAAGACAGCAGTAATACCGTTGCATTATTGTGGCTGGTGCTGGCCTTCATTATTTTGCCGCTGTCAGCCAAAATGATTATCGACAATGCCACTGTTATCGCCAGAGTCGCAGGAGTCAGCGAGTTGGTCATCGGGCTGACTGTCATTGCTATTGGTACCAGTTTACCTGAATTGGCGACGTTCATCGCGGGTGCATTGAAAGGTGAAGATGATATGGCGGTTGGTAATATCATCGGCTCAAATATTTTTAATATCGTTATTGTATTAGGCGTTCCCGCATTACTGTCCCCTGGTGATATCAACCCCGAAGCATTCCAGCGAGATTATTGGGTCATGCTCGGTGTCAGTGTGATATTCACTGTACTTTGTCTGGGGCGTAAACATCGCATCGGCCATATGGCGGGCGCTCTGTTATTATGTGGGTTTATTGCCTACCTGGCGGTGCTACTTTTTGCTCCCTTTAGTGCCGCATAACATAAACAATGCCGCATACAGGAACCCAGTATGTCTTCTTCTGATTTACAGCCGAGTATGGATTTACAGCCAAGGGTAGATTTCCAACAGGCGGGTAAACAAGTTCTACAGATTGAGCGCGAAGGGCTGGCACAGCTTGATCAATATATTAACGATGATTTTGCCCAAGCTTGCGAGGCAATATTTAACTGCCACGGCAAAGTTGTCGTTATGGGGATGGGTAAATCTGGCCATATCGGATGCAAGATTGCCGCGACTTTCGCCAGCACCGGCACTCCGTCATTCTTTGTTCATCCCGGCGAGGCCAGTCATGGCGACTTGGGGATGATCACGCCGCAAGATATTGTATTAGCCATCTCCAACTCGGGTGAGTCCAACGAGATTCTGGCTTTGATTCCCGTACTTAAGCGCCAGAAAATTCAGCTTATTTGCATGAGCAACAATCCTGAAAGCACTATGGGTAAAGCGGCTGATATTCACTTATGTATCAAAGTGCCGCAAGAAGCCTGCCCGCTGGGATTAGCACCGACCACCAGTACCACGGCGACATTAGTGATGGGTGATGCGCTCGCCGTGGCCTTGCTACAGGCACGGGGTTTTACGCAAGAAGACTTTGCGCTCTCCCACCCGGGTGGCGCACTGGGGCGCAAGTTGTTATTACGAATCAGCGATATCATGCATACCGGAGCCGACATTCCTCACGTCAGCCCTGATGCCTCATTACGCGACGCATTACTGGAAATTACTCGGAAAAATCTGGGTTTAACCGTAATCTGTGACGACTTAATGATGATTAAAGGTATCTTTACTGACGGTGATTTGCGCCGGGTATTTGATATGGGCATTGATTTGAATAATGCGAAAATCGCCGATGTGATGACCAGCGGTGGCATTCGAGTTCGTCCCACCATGTTGGCGGTGGATGCACTCAACCTAATGGAGTCACGTCATATTACTGCGGTGTTAGTCGCCGATGGCGATCAATTGCTGGGTGTGGTGCATATGCACGACATGTTGAGAGCCGGTGTCGTTTAATAAAAGGTAAATTATGAGTAGCATTGTATATCTGGACACATGCTATGGCCCGGTGGCTAGCAGCGTTATGGAACGTGCAGCCAACATTCGCTTATTGATCTGTGATGTTGATGGCGTCATGTCAGATGGCCTGATTTACATGGGCAATCAGGGTGAAGAGCTGAAAGCTTTCAATGTGCGGGATGGCTATGGTATTCGCTGCCTGATAACCTCCGGTATCGAAGTGGCTATTATTACTGGCCGTAATGCCAAATTGCTGGAAGACCGTGCCAACACTTTAGGTATTACCCACCTTTATCAAGGGCAATCTGATAAGCTGGTCGGCTATAACGAGTTATTAGTCGCCTTAAAATGTCTGCCTGAGCAAGTTGCTTATATTGGCGATGACCTGATTGATTGGCCGGTGATGGCAAAAGTCGGTTTATCTGTCGCGGTGGCGGATGCCCATCCATTGCTCATTCCCAAGGCGCATTATGTTACACGCATCAATGGCGGCCGCGGTGCAGTACGCGAGTTATGTGATTTGATATTATTGGCCCAAGGTAAACTCGAAGGTGCCAAAGGATTGTCGATATGAGTAAAACAAGACTATGGATAACCTTATCCTTAGCACTGATTGCTTTAGCCCTGATTGGCTGGAATATTTCCGGTTTTAATCAACAAGATACACAAGCTACGATTGATGATAATGAACCCTCATCACAAAGCCAGCATACGGTGACAGTGGTTTTTAATCCGGTCGGGCAACTGAATTATAAATTGGTGGCAGAAGAGGTTCAGAACTTCAGCGCACAAGAGCTGACCTGGTTTACCAGGCCGGTGATGACGATGTTTGATGAGAATGCTGTTGCCACCTGGACAGTACGAGCAGATCGCGCCAAGCTGACCGATGATAAAATGCTTTATTTGTACGGTCATGTTGAGGTTGATAGCCTAACCCCTGACGCACAGTTACAAAAAATTAAAACTGATAACGCCCAGGTTAATTTGATCACTCAGGATGTATCCTCCGATGATGAAGTTACCCTCTTTGGTGTTGGATTTACATCTAACGGCATGAAAATGCGTGGCAATTTGCGGGATAAAACCGCCGAGCTGATTGAAAAGGTTAAAACCTCTTATGAAATCCAAAAATAAAATTCTTCATTTTTTGCTTGCCAGCTCACTTTTGGCCGCAAGCCTGCCCGCGTTAGCTTTAACTGGCGATACTGATCAGCCCGTCCTGGTCGACTCGGTCAAACAAGCATTGGATATGGGTGCCAATACCGTCACCTTTACCGACAATGTGGTTATCAAGCAGGGCACCATTGAGATTAAGGCTGATAAAGTCGTGGTGACCCGCCCTGGCGGCGATCAGAGCAAAATGGTCATCGAAGGTTTTGGTAATCCAGTGACTTTCTATCAGATGCAAGATAGCGGCAAACCGGTTAAAGGCCACGGCCAGAAACTGCGTTACGAAGTCGCTAATGATTTTGTCGTCTTGACCGGTAATGCCTATCTGGAGCAGCTTGATAGTAATATCAAAGGTGATCGCATCACGTATCTGGTGAAAAAACAGCAGATGGAAGCCTTCAGTGATAAAGGTAAACGTGTTACCACCGTGCTATTACCATCTCAATTACAAGATAAAGGGCCAGCAGCTTCAGGCCAAAAGAAGAGTAACTAATCATTTATGGCAACATTAATCGCAGAAAAACTGGCTAAGGCGTATAAAGGCCGTAAAGTGGTCGAAGACGTTAGCCTGAAAGTGAAATCTGGTGAAATTGTCGGTTTACTTGGGCCGAACGGTGCGGGTAAAACCACCACTTTTTATATGGTCGTCGGCATTGTCCAGCGTGATGCCGGGCGCATTGTGATTGATGACGAAGATATCAGCCTCTTGCCGTTGCATGAACGCGCCCTGCGCGGGATTGGCTATTTGCCGCAAGAAGCCTCTATCTTCCGCCGTCTGAGTGTCTTTAACAATTTGATGGCGGTGCTGGAAATCCGGAAAGACCTCTCATCTGAGCAACGTCAGGAGCGAGCTGATGAGTTAATGGAAGAGTTCCATATTACTCATTTACGTGACAGTCTGGGTCAATCGCTTTCCGGCGGTGAACGCCGCCGTGTCGAAATCGCCCGTGCGCTGGCTGCCAATCCCAAATTTATTCTGCTGGATGAGCCGTTTGCCGGGGTTGATCCGATTTCTGTTATTGATATCAAAAAGATAATTGAGCATCTGCGCGACAGCGGCCTCGGTGTACTGATTACCGACCATAATGTGCGTGAGACGCTAGACGTTTGTGAGCGGGCTTATATTGTAAGCCAAGGGCATTTAATCGCTCACGGCACACCACAGGAAATTTTGGCTGACGAACAAGTTAAACGTGTTTATCTGGGTGAAGAATTCCGTCTTTAATCCAATACCAGACACTGTTAATTATTTTGTTAGCCATCAGGAAAATTGATACCGCATTATGAAGCAAGGTTTGCAACTCAAGTTCAGCCAACAACTGGCAATGACTCCGCAGCTACAGCAGGCTATTCGCCTGTTGCAGCTTTCTACGCTAGAACTCCAGCAGGAGATTCAGTTAGCGCTGGAGAGCAACCCCCTGCTTGAGCAAACTGATCTTCATGAAGAGATAGATGCAAAAGAAACAATAGACAGTGAATCGCTTGATACCCGCGAAGCACTGGAACAGAAAGATATGCCGGAAGAGTTGCCACTGGATGCTACCTGGGATGAGATTTACACCGCAGGCACGCCATCGGGTATGGGCAATGATTACAGCGACGACGAACTGCCGGTCTATCAGGGGGAAACCACTCAAACGCTGCAAGACTATTTGATGTGGCAAGTAGACTTGACCCCGTTCTCAGAAACTGATGCCGCTATTGCAACATCGATCGTCGATGCGGTTGATGAAACCGGTTATCTCACTGTACCACTGGAAGACATTCTGGAAAGCATGGGGGATGAAAACGTCGCATTGGACGAAGTTGAAGCTGTGCTCAAGCGGATACAACACTTTGATCCTATTGGTGTAGCTGCGCGTAACCTGCGCGAGTGCCTATTGGTACAGCTATCGCAATATGACAAAAACACCCCCTATCTCGCTGAAGCACGCCTGGTCATTAGCGAATATCTGGATTTGCTAGGCAACCATGATTTCCGTACGATGATTCGTTTAAGTCGGCTAAAAGAAGATACACTTAAAGAAGCCATTGCCCTGATTCAGTCACTGGATCCGCGCCCTGGTCAGTCTATCAATACCGGGGAATCTGAGTATGTGATTCCAGATGTTCTGGTACGTAAAGACAAAGGGCACTGGACGGTCGAGCTTAATGCCGATAGCATTCCACGCCTGAAAATCAACCAGCAGTACGCAGCGATGGGCAGCAATACCCGTAATGACAGTGACGGGCAGTTCATTCGTAGCAATTTGCAAGAAGCAAAATGGTTGATAAAAAGCCTTGAGAGCCGTAATGAAACGCTATTGAAAGTGGCGCGTTGCATTGTAGAGCAGCAGGTGGCTTTTTTTGAGAATGGGCCTGAATTTATGAAACCCATGGTGCTGGCAGACATTGCCCAAGCCGTGGATATGCATGAGTCGACAATTTCCCGTGTGACCACGCAGAAGTTCCTGCACAGTCCTCGAGGCATTTTCGAACTGAAATATTTCTTCTCCAGTCACGTCAATACAGATAGCGGAGGCGAAGCTTCTTCTACTGCGATTCGTGCACTGGTGAAAAAATTGGTTGCGGCAGAAAATCCTGCCAAACCACTTAGTGACAGTAAACTGACCACACTATTATGTGAACAAGGCATTATGGTGGCTCGGCGAACCGTCGCGAAGTATCGAGAGTCGTTATCCATCCCGCCGTCAAACCAGCGTAAACAGTTGGTTTGACCTGAACTGAGAAGGAAGACACTATGCAACTCAATATTACCGGACATCATGTCGAAATAACCGACGCATTACGCGAGTTTGTTACCACTAAATTTGCCAAACTTGAGCAATATTTTGATCGAATTAACCAAGTGTATGTGGTTTTAAGTGTCGAAAAAGTAAAACAAATTGCAGAAGCCACGGTACATGTGAATGGAGGCGAGTTGCACGCAAGTTCAGAGCAGGAAGATATGTACGCCGCAATTGATATTTTGGTTGATAAACTGGCCCGCCAGTTGAACAAACACAAAGATAAATTGAAACAACATTAGGAACCCTTGTTGCTGTTATATAGCCTGGATAGTTCGAGTTACGTACATGCAGCTTGAAGTATGACGGGTAGACAGCAAAGGTTCTACACTCGCTACATAACCTGATGCCAGCAGAGAAGAATATTCTGCTGGCATCAGGCGTAAAACAGCGCTTAAGTGAAAGATGAAATGATCAACGATCCAGCATTGCAATTAAGCTCGGTATTAAATATCGAGTGCACCAAAAGCTCCGTACATTGCTCAAGTAAAAAACGGGCTTTGGAAATTATCAGCGAGTTAGCTGCCAAACAGCTTAACCTGCCGTCACAGGTCGTATTCGATGCTGTGTTAACCCGCGAACGCATGGGCAGTACTGGCATTGGTAGTGGTATCGCGATACCTCATGGCAAGCTGGAGGAAGATACACTGCGCGCTGTAGGTGTATTTATCCGCCTGGAACAGCCCATTGCTTTCGATGCTATTGATAACCAACCGGTTGACCTATTATTTGCCTTGTTGGTTCCGGCAGATCAATGTAAAACTCACTTACACACTTTGTCTTTAGTGGCCAAGCGATTAGCTGATAAAACAGTGTGCCGCCGCTTACGAGCAGCGCAAAGTGATGACGAGCTTTATCAGATCATCACTGAATTACCGCCAGAAACAGAGTAGTCAGGTCAGGCAAGTAACGTCTATTTTATTTACTATGTCCGGCTCCTGTAGCCGGGATACAGGGTTCTCATTTAATTGTAGATACCAAGGGGAGTCACTCACATGGTGCTGATGATTGTCAGCGGCCGTTCCGGTTCAGGGAAGTCTGTTGCTTTGCGCGCATTGGAAGATATGGGCTTTTATTGCGTCGATAACTTGCCCGTGGTTCTGTTGCCGCAATTGGCAAGTACACTTGCCGATAGGAATATCTCCGCTGCAGTGAGCATAGACGTACGCAATATGCCTGAGTCTCCTGAGGTATTTGAGCATGCAATGACCCAACTGCCAGACAGCTTTTCACCGCAGTTGCTGTTTTTAGATGCTGACCGCAATACCCTGATTCGTCGCTATAGTGATACCCGTCGTCTGCATCCGCTGTCGACCAAAAACCTGTCATTAGAAAGTGCTATCGATGAAGAGAGCGACCTGCTGGAGCCTTTGCGCTCGCGGGCTGACTTGATTATTGATACCTCTGAAATGTCAGTGCATGAATTAGCTGAGATGCTCCGTACCCGCCTATTGGGTAAACGTGAGCGCGAGTTAACCATGGTGTTTGAATCCTTCGGCTTTAAACACGGCATTCCTATTGATGCAGATTATGTCTTCGACGTACGCTTCCTGCCTAACCCGCACTGGGACCCTAAACTACGTCCGATGACAGGTCTGGATAAGCCAGTGATCTCCTTCCTTGATCGTCATACTGAAGTGCATAACTTTATTTATCAGACCCGCAGTTATCTGGAACTGTGGTTGCCGATGCTGGAAACCAATAACCGCAGTTATCTGACGGTAGCTATTGGGTGTACCGGCGGTAAACACCGCTCAGTCTATGTTGCTGAACAATTGGCCGATTATTTCCGTGCCCGCGGCAAGAACGTCCAATCGCGTCATCGTACTCTGGAAAAACGTAAATAAATGACTGTCAAACAAACCGTTGAGATCAAAAACAAGTTGGGAATGCACGCCAGACCCGCAATGAAATTGTTCGAGCTGGTTCAGAGTTTTGATGCAGAAGTGATGTTACGTAATGACAGTGGTACCGAAGCCGAAGCCAGCAGTGTGATTGCACTGCTGATGCTTGATTCTGCCAAAGGCCGCCAGATTGAGGTTGAAGCTACCGGGCCTGATGAGATTCAGGCTCTGGCGGCGGTGATTGAACTGTTTAATTCGGGATTTGATGAAGATTAAGTTTTTATTTTTGCGGTTTAGTTGATATTTAATTAGATGATAGGTTCGGTTGTTAGAATTTCATTGCCCACTTAATCTCCGATGCACCAACCGCCAAAGGGGGCAGCGGCCCCCTTGTGGAATCCCGCGCTTTCGCACGTATCGCTTGCCCACTGCGTGGGTTCCCTCACTCATCATTTCGCTGACGGACCGGGCCGATTCGCATCCATGCTCAAGCGGCCCTCGCTCGGCTTCCCTGCCTCGCGTCCTACCTCCACTCTTCATTCGGCAGCTCAAATGTGCTTTTAACATCAAGGTCAAAAACAGGGTTTTGATTTTCTCTTTTGACCTTGAGCGCAATCAGGGATATTACCGACAAAGACGATGGCCCGAGTGAGCCGCCATGGACGGCGGCGAAAAGCGCGCTGGAGCAGGAAGCGACTCGCGCTGGCTCGATAAGGCCAGCGGCTGCTGGAGGGAACTGCGAAAGCAGTAATATTTCGCGCAAGCCGCAGGTGCAGGAGGGCCGGCCTGCCCTCCTGCTCGGTTGAGGCCACAAAAGTAAGGTAATAACTGAACGACTATCAACCGAAAAATGATCCACTGCGTCAACAACCAAACCAGCCACTGAACAAACCACATCTAAACAAATCACATCTGAATAAATCACATCTAAACAAACATTACCCAACTTAAGATATTTGAAATCAAATGTACTGGGTAATCGTTTGCTAATCATAAAAAATGCGGCTTTCCCCTCTTGCAGAGAAATCCCACGCGAGTATAATTCGCCACAATTTGCCGGGAGAAATGATGAAAAGCCGCTTGAATTTTGCTAAACATCGTCGTTTTGTTGAAAATGACCCTATCTATGGTCGACAAAATAGACTGCTAGCAGGCAGCCAATTGCCATTCTTTCTCCCGTTGCTAAACCGATCCTGAAAGGCCCCTCATTGAGGGGCTTTTTTTTGTCTGCCGATCGGCACCAGATTCATCTATTACCGTATAACAACTGATTAAAGAAACCAGGGTAGCCCGAGACCACGGGCAACCATAGAGGAGAGCGAAAATGGCCAACCCGTTGTATCACAAGCATATCATCTCAATTAACGACTTATGTCGCGAGGAACTGGAACTGGTACTGCGCACCGCCGCCAGTTTGAAAAGCCATCCGCAACCCGAGCTGTTAAAACACAAAGTGATCGCCAGTTGCTTTTTCGAAGCCTCAACCCGCACCCGTTTGTCGTTTGAAACCTCGATTCATCGCCTTGGGGCATCCGTTGTCGGTTTTTCTGATAGCAGCAACACCTCGCTAGGTAAGAAAGGTGAAACGCTGGCTGATACCATGTCAGTCATCAGTACCTATGTCGATGCCATTGTCATGCGCCATCCACAAGAAGGTGCTGCACGCCTTGCCACCCAGTTCTCCGGCAATGTGCCGGTGGTCAATGCCGGTGATGGTGCCAACCAACATCCAACCCAAACACTGCTCGATTTATTCACCATTCAGGAAACCCAGGGCCGACTGGATAACATCAATATCGCTATGGTCGGTGACCTAAAATATGGCCGTACCGTACATTCACTGACACAAGCGCTGGCAAAATTTAACGGCAATCGCTTCTTCTTTATCGCCCCAGATGCATTAGCAATGCCAGCTTATATTCTTGAAATGCTCGAAGAAAAAGGCATCGAATACAGCCTGCACGAAAGTATTGAAGAAGTGGTACCAGAGCTGGATATTCTCTATATGACCCGCGTGCAAAAAGAACGCCTTGACCCATCAGAATATGCCAACGTCAAAGCACAGTTTGTCCTGCGCGCGGCTGATTTAAATGGCGCACAAGATAATCTCAAAGTGCTACACCCACTGCCGCGTATCGATGAAATCACGACTGATGTTGATAAAACTCCTTACGCTTACTATTTCCAACAAGCAGGTAACGGGATTTTTGCACGTCAGGCGCTGCTGGCATTGGTATTAAACGCAGAATTGGCTCTTTAAGGGGATTGAATATGACTCAGGATTACAAACTACAGGTTGAAGCGATTAAATGCGGCACCGTGATTGACCATATTCCGGCGCAAATCGGGTTTAAATTATTGTCGCTGTTCAAACTGACCGCGACCGACCAACGCATCACCATCGGGTTAAATTTACCGTCTAAGCGATCAGGTCGTAAGGATTTGATTAAAATAGAAAATACCTTCCTGACAGAGCAACAAGCCAATCAATTAGCCATGTATGCCCCCGATGCCACGGTCAACCGCATCGACAATTATGAAGTGGTGAAAAAACTGACACTCAGTTTGCCAGATCATATCGACGGCGTCCTCACTTGCCCTAATAGTAACTGTATCAGCCATAATGAACCGGTCGATTCCAGCTTCAAAGTGAAGGCCAAACAAGGTGAGATCCACCTTAAATGCAAATATTGCGAGAAAGAGTTCGACCATCAGGTCGTGCTACAAGCAGATTAAGAGTTACAAGTAGATTAAGTGTCGCAAGCAGGTTGATACCTACCCAGACGAATATTGCTGCCTAAAAATATTTACAATAGTGGCAATATTCGCCGTTGCGGAGCATCGCAAACTTGATTTGCTTCAGTTGCTGTAATTCAAGCTGCCTTTATAATGGTCGAGTTGATTTTTTCCGCATTACGTAAACCAGGAGTCTACATGTCCCGCACTATCAGCACTGAGCTCGCCCCTGCCGCCATTGGCCCTTATGTTCAGGGTGTCGATCTGGGCAGCATGATCATCACTTCCGGCCAGATCCCGGTTGATCCGAAAACCGGCCTGGTGGCTGATGATATTTCAGCTCAGGCACGCCAATCACTGGAAAATGTGAAAGCTATCGTTGAAGCCGCTGGCCTGAAAGTTGCCGATATCGTGAAAACCACGGTATTCGTGAAAGATCTGAACGATTTCAGTACCGTTAACGCCACTTACGAAGCTTTCTTCACTGAACACAATGCGCCATTCCCTGCGCGCTCTTGTGTGGAAGTTGCCCGTTTGCCAAAAGATGTAAAAATCGAAATCGAAGCTATCGCAGTACGTCGTTAATACTGATGTGATTGCGTCTACGGCTGGTGCTTACCGGCCGTTTTTTATTATCCGCCCCTATTTTCTCTCTGACGTTATCAATGCGCTATTGCAGATCATCATCTGTAAGACGGAGCAACATCCTGCTCAGTCATAAAGCATCTTGCTCAATCATTGCACCCAAATAGTGCTGAAATCGCGCTAACTTCCCTTATTTTGCCAGTTTTACGAGCTGGCACAGTTTATGCGTGATCCCGAATACAGCCTGTTCTGTTAGCGAGGTGATAATGCTGAACATCGACCTTTCCACACCACAATTTTTCGATGAAATGTTACTGGCTGAGGGGAAACATCGAGGCCATTACGACGCCTACTGGCAATGGTTGCAACAGGCAGACCAACTGACAATTGCACGCAAACGCGAAGAGGCCGCACTGCTGTTTCACCGGGTGGGCATTACCTTTAATGTGTATGGTGACGATGATGGCGCCGAGCGGCTAATCCCGTTTGACAGTGTGCCGCGCATTATCCCGGCCAGCGAATGGCAGATGCTTGACCGCGGTATTCGCCAGCGGGTTCAGGCGTTAAATGCATTCCTGCATGATATTTATCACGAACAACATATTCTCAAAGCCGGGATTATTCCGGCCGAACAAGTGCTGGCTAATGACCAATATCAACCCTGTATGCAAGGGGTGAGCCTGCACCGAGACACCTACGCACATATTATTGGCGTGGATATGGTGCGTAATAGCGATGGCCTTTATTACGTACTGGAAGATAACCTGCGCACCCCATCCGGCGTCTCTTATATGCTGGAAAACCGCAAAATGATGATGCGACTCTATCCAGAGCTATTCGTCGAACAGCGCATTGCACCGGTGGAACGCTACCCTTCCCACTTATTGCAAACCCTGCGCGAAAGCACACCGGTTAATGACCCTACCGTGGTGGTATTAACCCCTGGGCGCTTTAACAGCGCTTACTTTGAGCACAGCTTTCTGGCTCAGCAGATGGGGGTCGAACTGGTCGAAAGTGCCGATCTGTTCGTCAAAGAAGGGGCGGTATTTATGCGCACTACTGCCGGCCCTTGCAAAATTGATGTTATCTATCGCCGTGTTGATGATGCTTTCCTTGATCCATTGGCTTTCCGTCCTGACTCCATGCTGGGGATCCCCGGATTGCTGTCCGTCTATCGAGCCGGTGGGGTTGTATTAGCCAATGCTATTGGTACTGGTGTTGCAGATGATAAATCTATCTATCCGTATGTGCCGGAAATGATTCGCTTTTACCTCTCTGAAGAACCTATTCTGGCGAACGTTCCGACCTGGCAATGCCGTCAACCAGCTGATCTCTCATACGTTTTAGCCAATCTTGAGCAGATGGTAGTAAAAGAAGTTCATGGTGCCGGGGGCTATGGCATGTTAATTGGTCCTGCGGCGACACAAGCTGAAATTGCGCAATTTCGCCAATTACTGCTGGCACGACCACAAAACTATATTGCGCAGGAAACCCTCGCCCTCTCCACCTGCCCCACCTTTGTGAACAATGGATTAGCTCCGCGGCACATTGATTTACGCCCCTTTGCTTTATCCGGTGCGGAGATTCGTTTAGTGCCCGGTGGGTTAACTCGCGTGGCTCTGGCACAAGGCTCGCTGGTAGTTAACTCTTCACAAGGCGGTGGAACCAAGGACACCTGGGTACTGGAGGATGATGCATGCTAAGTCGAACAGCCAGCGAGCTTTATTGGATGGCCCGTTATCTTGAGCGGGCAGAAAACATTACCCGGGTACTGGATGTCACTAACCGGCTCTCGATGATGCCCACCAGCAATCGCGTGAATTTTGATTTACTGGTACCCCTTAGCCTGAGTAACACCCAGGTTTTGTTTGCCGAGCACTATCCGCAGGTCTCGATGACCCACCTGCTGAATTTCTTCGTGCTCGACAGTAATAACCCCAGCAGCATTTTCAGTTGCTTACAGATGGCATGGAATAACGCCCATGCAGTGCGCGGTAGCTTATCGTCCGAAGTGTGGGAAAGCATTAATGCCACCTGGATTGAGATAAAACAGTTACGCCGCCAAGGGATTAGCGCGACTGGAATCGATGCCTTTTTTGATTGGGTTAAGGAGCGCTCACATCTATTTCGCGGTGCGGTATATGGCACCTTGCTGCGCAGCGATGCGCTCTATTTCATTCGTCTGGGCACTTTGATTGAGCGGGCTGACAGCACTGCCCGCCTATTGGATGTAAAAAACCAATTACTGGATAACGACGATGATCCGGTGCGCGAATACTACCGGATGGATACCTTATTGCGGGCTGTCAGCGCCCGTGAGGCCTACCACAGTTTGTATAAACAGCAACTGAGCCGCGAGGCTATTGCTGAGCTACTGATTTTACGTAATGAAATTCCGCGATCCCTGTTGGCTTGTGTCAACGATATGGAACAGCAGTTGGCATTGATTGGTGGCAATCGCAGCAACCAGCCTCGGCGGTTAGTCAGTATTTTGCTCGCCGAGTTGCGTTTTAGCAGCATCACGGATGTCATGGCCGATGGCCTGCACGTCTACCTGATGGATTTTTTAGGCAAGATAAATGCTATTGCCGATAGCATTCGTCAAACCTATCTGGAGGTCCAATGAGACTGAATGTCGATCACAGCACCCATTACACCTACGCCCAGCAAGTGCAGCACAGCACACAATATCTGCGCCTGACCCCGCAGGATTCAGCCCATCAGCGCATTTTGTCCTGGCAACTGACTTTGCCGGAGGAAGCCATTTGCACCACTGATGCCTTTGGCAATGTGCTACATGTTTTGACGCTGGATAAACCGCATCAGGCCATCACTATTCAGGCTCAAGGCGTGGTCGAGATTGAAGATAATGTCGAAGATGACAGTGGCGATCACCTTTCTCCATTGGTTTTTTTACGCCACAGCCCACTGACGCAACCGGATGCTGCTATCCGCCAGTTTGCGGCGGGTTATTGTGAAGGGGTTAGCAGTGCCGCAGGGCAATTGGATTGCCTGACACATCTAATGGGAGAGTTGCTGGCTAAAATGCCCTACAGCCCCGGCACCACGACGGTGCAAGATAGCGCAGCGCAGGCTTTTGCTGCCGAGCAAGGCGTCTGTCAGGATCACACGCACGTCTTTCTTGCCTGTTGCCGAAGTTTAAATATTCCGGCTCGCTATGTGAGCGGCTATCTTTATACAGAATCCTCCAGTCATGTTGCGACTCATGCCTGGGCTGAAGTCTGGCTGAATGGCTATTGGCAGAGTTTTGATGTCACCAATAATACCTGCCAACCGAATCAGCATTTGAAGCTGGCGGTGGGCATCGATTATCTGGATGCCTGCCCGGTGCGCGGTATCCGCCGAGGCGGTGGCTATGAAGATATGCAAACCATAGCTGCCGTGCATATGCTATCAAACCCGCGGCTGGATATGTCGCAATAAACGTACCTGACTTAAGGATTGTTATGACCTACTGTGTGGCCATGCGGCTGTCGTCCGGGCTAGTGTTTGCTTCTGATTCCCGCACTAACGCTGGGGTGGATCATATTTCCACTTTCCGTAAATTGCATCTGTTTCAGCAAGATGGCGAACGAACGCTGGTAGTGCAAAGTGCAGGCAATCTTGCCACCACACAGAGCATTGTCAGTTTGCTGCAACGTCGATGTTTAGACTCCGAACTGACTAACCTGATGAATGTGCCGTCGATGTATGAGGCGGCCACGTTGTTGGGCGAAACGGTGCGGGAGGTGATTAACCGGGACAGTGGCGCGCAGCAAAACAGTGGCGGGACCGATTTTAGCTGTAACCTACTGTTAGGCGGTCAGATTAACGGTGAGGGGCTGCGGTTGTTTCATATTTATCCGCAAGGGAATTTTATCGAAGCCACGCCAGATACACCCTATTTTCAAATTGGTGAAAGTAAGTATGGTAAGCCCATTATCGACCGCGTGTTGAGCTACAACACCGCGCTGGATCAGGCAATGCAGTGTGCGTTGATTTCAATGGATTCAACCTTGCGCAGTAATCTGTCGGTGGGATTGCCACTGGACGTGATGATCTACCCGCTGGACAGTTTCAGTACCGCTCAGCAATATCGGATCACAGAAGATCATCCTTATTTTATGATGATCCGTAAAGGGTGGGGGGAAGGATTAGTGAGTATTTTTTCTCAGCTCCCAGAGTTGAAGTTGGGGGGATAATAGAGTGGATCTGGCTTCGGTTGATATGAGATTTGTTCTCAATGCTGTCATTGCCACCTCAACCGAAACCAGCTCCAAACTGATCTAATCAATCCCTAATCCAATAAATCCCCTCATAGGCGCGCAATTCCATGGCCTGCGGCTGGAAGGCGCTTTCGCCATAGCTGCTCATCAACAACTGCCAGTGACCATCCAGATCGATATCCTCTGGCTGCCATTGTTGCGGCGCACCACTTAGATTCGCCACCACCAGCAGCTGCTTACCTTGCCAACTGCGTAAATAACACCATAAATCTGGCTGCTGCGGGCAAAGATCCTGATAGTCACCAAAAGTGAACACATCGTGTTGCTTGCGCAGGGCTATCAGATATTGATAGGCATAAAATACCGAATCAGCATCAGCCAGCGCGGCATCGACGTTAATCTCACCATAGTTACTGCAAGGCTCAATCCACGGGGTTCCCTGGCTAAAACCGGCATTATGGCTGCGATCCCATTGCATCGGGGTACGACCATTATCACGGGATTTAGTCGCCAAAATTGCCAATAACTCATCAGCATCGCGGCCTTTTGCACTTAATGCGGCAAACATATTCAGGCTTTCAACATCACGGTATTGATCAATAGAGCTGAAGTTTGGGTTGGTCATTCCAATCTCTTCGCCCTGATAAATATACGGCGTGCCCTGCATACCGTGCAGCACCATCGCCAACATTTTAGCGGCAGGTAAGCGCAGCGCACCTTCATCACCAAAGCGCGAGACAATACGCGGCTGGTCATGGTTGCACCAGAACAACGCATTCCAGGCACGATTATGCATCCCCTGCTGCCACTGGTTAAAAATCTGCTTAAGTTCGACACGATCCGGTTGCATCAGTGACCATTTCTCACCATTGAGATAATCCACTTTCAAATGATGGAAATTAAAGGTCATCGACAGTTCATCGCCGCCCAATGCAGCATAACGCTGGCAATGCTCAAGACGGGTGGAAGACATTTCACCCACCGTCATCAGGCCGCGCGGCTGAAACACATCGCGGCTCATTTCTTGCAAAAATTCGTGGATACGTGGGCCATCGGTATAGAAACGGCGGCCATCACCGTCAAAATCATCGGGGAAATCTTGCTGTTTGGACACCAAATTGATCACATCCAGACGTAAGCCATCCACGCCAATATCCGCCCAGAACTCACATACTTTTTTCAATTCATCGCGTAAGGGTTGGTGTTCCCAATTGAGATCAGCCTGCTCAGCGGCAAATAAATGCAGATAATACTGGCCACTGGCCGCATGCCATTGCCAGGCATTGCCACCAAATTTAGAACGCCAGTTATTGGGCAAATCATCACCCTTCCCATCACGCCAAATATAGAACTGGCGGTAAGGACTGTTGCGGTCTGTTGATGCTTTAAACCAGGCATGTTCAGTGGATGTATGGTTGAACACCATATCCATCACAATACGAATACCACGCTGATGGGCTTGTTCCACCAGATGTTTAAAATCATCTAGGGTGCCATAAGCCGGATCAATGGCACAGTAATCCGCCACGTCATAACCATTATCCACCTGCGGCGAAACATAAACCGGCGTCAGCCAGATAGCATCAACACCGAGTTTTTGCAGATAATCCAACCGCTGCGTCACCCCCGCCAGATCACCGTAACCATTACCGGTGCTGTCCTGAAAACTCTTCGGGTAAATCTGATAGATGACGCCGTTTTGCCACCAAGGGATAGGATTATTCATAGCAGACTCTTATTTGTAGAAAAAACCGAAAAAATTGAGAAAATAACTCCGCCAGGGAATAACCACTGGCGGAGGTTTGCGGTTCAGACCGGCAATTCACCGCGGCTATCTTTGCGTTTATAAACCAGTATGGTCAGTACCAGTGGCACGACAATCGCCACCAACATTGCCAGAGAATAAATCGCCCAGAACTGCGGTTTGATCGACAAAATACCCGGCAAACCACCGACACCAATACCATTTGCCATCACCCCTGTTAGCCCGCAAATCAGGCCTGCCAGTCCAGAACCAATCATGGCGCACAACATTGGGAAGCGATATTTCAAGTTGATACCGTACATGGCGGGTTCAGTCACACCGAGATAGGCTGAGATGGCCGCCGGAACAGAAATTTCTCGTTCATTGATCTTACGGCTAATGATAATGATGCCCAGCACCGCAGAGGCTTGCGCGATATTGGACAAGGCAATCAGCGGCCAAACAGGTGTACCGCCCATGCTCTGAATCATCTGCATATCAATAGCTAATGTGGTTTGATGCACCCCGGTTATCACTAACGGCGCATACAAGAAACCAAACAGCGCAGCGCCAATAGGTGCGAAACTACCGGTCATCACTGCTTTCACGCCCCATGCCACACCATCACCAATCATGCGACCAAATGGCCCAATCAAGGTATGAGCGAGGAATACTGCCAGCAATAAAGACACCACCGGCACGATAACTAAGTAAAGATAAGCAGGAATAATTTTCTTCAGATTGGTTTCAATCCAGCCCAATGCTAAACCGGCCAGAATTGAAGGGATAACTTGCGCCTGATAACCCACTTTTTGGATAGTGAACCAGCCGAAGTCCCACACCTCAGGGATTTGCTGCCCCAACAGATAAGAGTTCATTAGCTGTGGAGAAACCAGCGTAATCCCCAATACAATCCCCAATACCGGAGTGCCGCCCATTTTCTTCACCGTCGACCAACAGATAGCTACTGGCAGGTAGAAGAAGATGGCTTCGCCCAGTAACCATAGGAAGTCGTAAATGGTTTTCCACGCCGGATACATCTGTGCCAGCGTTTGGCCCTCGGACATTGGGATGTCGCCGATGACATTACGGAAACCGAGGATCAAACCGCCGCTGATCAAAGCAGGCAACAGCGGGAAGAAGATCTCGGCAAAGTGAGAGATACCGCGCTCAAACCAAGTCATATTCTGGCGTGCAGCCAGCTTGGTTTGTTCTTTATCTGCCTCATTTTGGCCAATTTTAGCAATTAGCGCCTGGTAGTAATCATCGACTTCCGGCCCGATAACCACTTGAAATTGACCGGCATTAGTAAAACAGCCTTTGACCATCGACAGCTTTTCGATCTCTTTAGGAAATGCTTTGGCTGGATCATTTAATACAAAACGTAACCGGGTAATGCAGTGGCTGACAGTGGCAATATTTTCTCTGCCTCCCACCAGTACGATCAATTGATCGATGTCTTGTTGTTTTACTTTGCTCATTTCAGCATACCTTTCGTAAAGGTGGGATCGGTTCCAAGTGGCTTATTTAAGGTTAGCCAAGTATTTATTTTTATGGAATGGGAACGTTCCCAACTTGCGTCCAAGATCACAATTTGACAATTTTTGTGCAAATTTTCATCGAAAATTAGTTAAGCCCAAAGCGCTCCGATGACTCCAAATGAGCTTGCAGGGAGCATAAAGATGCGAAAAAACATCAAGCCAATTGGCCGGGGATAATAATTTGTTGAAGGGGTTGGTTATTATTAAGTTGATCAAGTAGTTGCTGTGCCGCTTTCACACCTGCACTACCATAACCCAACTCGACTGACAGGCTATTGGGGAACAAGAAGTGCAACAAGGGTGTGTTGCCGATACCACATACCTGGATGTGTTGTTGCCCTTGCTGCTGCAAGTACTTACTTACCCCCATAGCAATAGTATCAGAAGCACATACCAGTGCGGAGGTATCGGGTTTTATCACTTGAGGCGCGAGCTGAAAGCCGCTCTGATAGCTCAATTCTCCCAACGCAACAGTGGAAGTCAGGCCATGTTGCAGGCAGTAATCGAGATAAGATTGATGACGACGCATACCGGTCGTGGCATCCGAGGGCTGCACACCGATATAACTAATATGGCGATGCCCGGCCTGGCGCAGTTTATCCATCAACAGCCGCACCGCCCCTTCATCGTCATAACAAACCGAAGAGAAACCGCTATATTCTCGCGCCAGTACCACCATTTTTTCCTGCCACGGCGCGAGCATGTCTGCGGTTAAGCCGGTGAAACCAAAAAGAATCACCCCATCCACATGGCGCTGTTGTAAAACATGCAGATGCTCGCTAACCAGCTCAGGATCAAACTGGCTTTCCATCAGAATAGGGTCGTAACCTTGCTGATAGAACAGCGGCAACATGGTGCGCACCGCCTGATTCTCAGAGGGAGAATCCAGACGTGAGACAATAATCCCCACCACTTTATCGCTCTGACCACGCATCGCGCGGGCCGATTTTGATGGGGTAAACCCCTGTTGACGGATAACCGCCTCAACTCGCTCTCGCGTCTGTGGGCTGACACTGCCTTCATTGTTTAATACCCGTGAAACGGTGGATTTTCCGACTCCACTCATGCGGGCAATGTCCTTAATGGTCAAACGGTTTTGCATGGTTTACCTAATGTTTAGGTTTGAATACATATAATAAACTGATTATTTATAGCTACCGTATTATTTATATTTACCAGAACGGTGGGAAGCATACCATGCCCAGAATCAGACTCAGCGCATGATATCCCTATGACTGGTAACATATTATTACCCTAACGGATGAAATTCCCGTCAGGGTGATTTTTGCCGTGGCAATAATTATGACGCAGTTTATTGTTTGTATAACTGTTTGAGTGCGATGGTGTGCCGCTCAAACAAAGTGATTCTTCACTCACCGGAGGTTAATTACCCAGTGGACCCTGTTCCCTCAATCTACACCCTTTGGGTGTACCGATAAGGTAATTCCCCGTCTGACGTGGCTGCCTTATCGGATAACAATCTGATAAGCAGTCACTGCGCATTCTCCCTGCGTTGGTTTCTGCTGCTGATGTTTTTGCCCTCTCTACGGCAGGTTTGCCGTGGGCGCTACCTGAAGACAATTCAGGTATGACAGTAAGGTTTGAACCATGCAAATTAAAAATTTCACCCGCCAATTGCTCAATGTATTGAGCCGCAACCTGCCCCGCCGCCTGATCCGGCGGGAAACCATGCTTGAGGGGGTTTCAGCAGGAAGTACGGTAAAAGATATCCCGGCAGAACTGGCCCGGCAGCGTTTGCAGTGTGCCAATGAAGCGCCGCAGCAGCTTTATCAGCGCTTTCACAGCCACCCCGAAGGACTGACTGAGCAAGAAGCCGAGGCTATTCGCCAAAATTGTGGCAGTAATTTGATTGAAAATCAGCAGGCTACCCCTTGGTGGGTTCACCTATGGCACTGTTATCGCAACCCCTTTAACTTGCTATTGACCATTCTGGCCTTGATTTCTTACGCCACGGAAGACCTCACCGCCGCACTGGTGATTGGTGCTATGGTGCTGATTTCTACCTTGATGCATTTTATCCAGGAAGCCCGCTCTAACCGCGCAGCAGATGCGCTAAAAGCCATGGTCAGCAACACCGCCACAGTGCTACGCAGTGATGCCCATAGCGGAAAAAGCGAACATCGCGAACTGCCGATTTCCCAATTGGTGCCTGGCGATATTATTAGACTCTCTGCCGGTGACATGATCCCGGCGGATTTACGTATTCTGCTGGCAAAAGATCTGTTTATCAGCCAGGCCGCCCTGACGGGTGAATCTCTGCCGGTGGAGAAAGTGGCGCAGTGCCGGGAATGTGATGAACAAAACCCATTGCAGCGGGATACCCTGTGCTTTATGGGCACCAATGTGGTGAGTGGATCAGCACTGGCCATTGTTATCGGTACCGGTAATCAAACCTATTTTGGTCTGTTAGCTGAGCGTGTGACCCATCAGGATGAACAGCCCAATGCTTTCCAGAGCGGTATCAGCAAAGTCAGCTGGTTGTTGATTCGCTTTATGTTGGTCATGACACCCATTGTGTTGTTAATCAATGGGTTTACCAAAGGTGACTGGTGGGAAGCGGCACTATTTGCTCTCTCGGTTGCCGTGGGTTTGACCCCAGAAATGCTGCCGATGATCGTCACATCCACATTGGCAAAAGGGGCAGTAAAGCTGTCAAAACAAAAAGTTATCGTCAAACGGCTGGATGCTATTCAGAACTTTGGCGCGATGGATGTTCTGTGTACCGACAAGACCGGCACCTTGACCCAAGATAAGATTGTGCTGGAGAGCCATACCGACGTATTTGGAGCCAATTGTGAACGTGTAATGCGCTATGCCTGGCTCAACAGTTACTACCAAACCGGCTTGAAAAACCTGCTGGACGTGGCGGTGCTTTCGTCCATGACTGATTCATCCCAGTCTGCTGAAATACTGGCAGGTTACCGTAAAATCGATGAAATCCCATTTGATTTTGAGCGCCGCCGGATGTCCGTGGTGGTCAGCGACCAATCGGATTATCACGAGTTAATCTGCAAAGGCGCATTGGAAGAGATGCTGTCTATTTGCCGCCATGTCCGTCAGGGAGATGACGTCATCCCAATGACCGATACGCTGCTGGCACGCATCCGCCGCGTTACCGATGAGCAAAACCAGCAAGGGCTGAGGGTGGTAGCAGTCGCCACACGGATTTTGCCAGCATATCAGCGCAATTATGCGGTTATCGACGAATATGACCTGATTCTTGAAGGCTATATCGCCTTCCTCGACCCACCCAAAGAGAGCACCGCGCCCGCACTACTGGCATTGAAAAACAGTGGTGTCAGCGTCAAAATTCTTACCGGTGACAATGAGTTAGTGGCGCGTAAAGTCTGTAAAGATGTCGGGTTATCGGTCGAAAAAGTTTTGCGTGGCAGTGATATCGAACAAATGAGTGAGGCAGAACTGACGCAAGCTACTCGCACCACCACCGTATTTGCGAAGCTGACACCGATGCATAAAGAGCGCATCGTGCAAAATCTGCGAGAAGCAGGCCATGTGGTCGGCTTTATGGGCGATGGTATCAACGATGCTCCGGCACTGCGGGCGGCGGATATCGGGATCTCGGTGGATTCGGCAGTAGATATTGCCAAGGAAGCGGCTGATATCATTTTGCTGGAAAAGAGCCTGATGGTACTGGAACAGGGCGTGATAGAAGGCCGCCGTACCTTTGCCAACATGCTGAAATACATCAAAATGACGGCCAGTTCTAACTTCGGTAATGTTTTTAGTGTGCTGATTGCCAGTGCATTTTTACCCTTCTTACCGATGCTGCCGCTGCATCTGCTGATCCAGAACCTGATGTATGATATTTCTCAGATTGCCATTCCATTTGATAATGTCGACGAAGAACAGCTGGCAAAACCACAGCGCTGGAACGCCGGCGATCTTGGGCGCTTTATGGTGTTCTTTGGGCCGATAAGTTCAATCTTTGACGTTTTGACCTTCAGCTTAATGTGGTGGGTATTTAAAGCTAATACGCCGGAAATGCAGACCTTGTTCCAGTCTGGCTGGTTCGTTGAAGGGCTGCTGTCCCAGACCTTAATTGTGCATATGATTCGCACTCGTAAAATTCCCTTTATTCAAAGTCGCGCTTCCTGGCCGCTGTGTCTGATGACACTGGCAGTGGTGGTAGTCGGTATCGGGCTAACCTTCTCGCCACTGGCCGGATTCCTGCAATTACAGGCACTACCACTCTCATACTTCCCATGGCTGATGGTGATTTTGGCAGGTTACATGGTGACGACACAGCTAGTGAAAGGCTGGTTTGTCAGGAGATATGGCTGGCAGTGATTTGATTATTAACCTGTGGGTGTTGCGCGATGCGCTACAAGGATTATAATGACTCTTGTAGCGCAACAAGGAACGATAAATGATAAAAAGTTGGAAACACAAAGGACTGCAACGCTTCTTTGAAACAGGTTCTGCTGCGGGCATTAATCCCCAGCATGTTAAGCGAATTCGAGACCGCTTGCGATTTATCGACCTGGCGGAAACGATTGAGGATGTCAATGTTGCCGGATACAAGCTCCATCCGTTACAAGGTGAAAGAGAAGGGATCTGGTCAGTAACAGTAAGCGGAAATTGGCGCATTACATTCGAGTTTACCGCTGGAAATGCGTTTATTCTTAACTACGAGGACTACCACTAATGAAAATGCATAATCCCCCACATCCAGGGGAAATGATTGAAGGAATCCTCGAAGATTTGGGGCTCGGGATAAGGGAGTTTGCCAGAGCATTAAACGTGTCACCTTCAACGGTACAACGGCTGGTTGCCTGTAAGGCGGCAATTTCACCGGAAATGGCGGTAAAACTGGCCGCGGTTCTGGGAAGTACCCCGGCAATGTGGCTCCGCCTCCAGGCCGCTTACGACCTGGGAAAAGCAGAAGAGAATGTTGATGTATCCAATCTGACTAAACTGTACAAACCGGATCCAATATCGCTGCATAGTTGATAGGCTCAACGCCTCTCTGCTTTGCCAAGGCTGCCCGTCTCACTGGTGGCCTTTTCTATTTCTCTCAACCACCTAAATTCGACTCAAACAATCAATCGCAATAGCCTTAAAACTATCAAAATGCTGGCTGCTCAATAAACGGCTCATCGAGCGCTCACGCACAAAGGTCACGAACAGATCATAAATCGCCATCGCTTCTTCATAATCGGTTTTGCTGATAGCTAACAGGAAAATGACATGAGCCACTTCGCCATCCCCCCAGGCAATGCCATTAGGTGCCAACAAAGTGACCACTACTGTTTTTTTGGCTAATAGGCCCAGTGAATGTGGCAATGCTATCCCTTCACCTAGCATGGTAGAGACAATCGCTTCTCGCTCCACCACTGACGGGTAGAAATCCCCATCCACAAAACCTTCTTCTTCCAACTGACTACAGACTTTTTTAAACAACTGCTCCTGCGTCATCGGCTGGTCGATAATCATAAAGTGCTGACTATCAAAGAACTTTTCCAGCATGTAAGGCCGGGTACGATCAACTAAGACCAACTTACCCAGCTGCTCTAATTGATATTCCGTCGGGAAGGGGGACATCACGACTACCGGCTTGTTCTTTTCCGTTAGTCGCGAATTAGAAATAATGAAATCTTCGTCGATATGGTCAAGATTTTCGTAATCACGCAGGGAAATGGTTTGAGTCATCACAATTTGCGGATACTTACGCGAGATCTGCGCCTGAATCATTCGGGTGGTGGAATTACCGGTATCACACACCAGCATCACCTGCGGATGGCGCTGATAACCAATGTTGTAATGGCGCTCCAAACCCACCCCTATATGCAACACCAGATAGCCAATTTCATTTTCACTTAAGCTGTAAGGCGTATATTTCCCCCAACTGGAAACCGCCGCCAGTGTGACGTCATAGGCCATCGGATAGTGCTGTTTAATATTGGATAACAATGGGTTAGGAATCGTAATCTGATACTTCACCCGGGTTATCATAGTCTTGATATGGGTGAGTAAATCAACCCGCAGCTGCTTATCGCCCTGCAAATTGTAGTTATAGTGAGCATTAATGTACGAGAGGATGTAGTCCACCAGCGTCTCTTCGTCATCGGCATTGATTTCACTCGGTCGACTGGTATTTAACTGGCTGGCCTGCACCCGGCGGGCGGCAATATTCACACGCAAATAAGCTTCTTCGGCAGCTGAAATATCTTTTCCTGACAGCAACTTAAGCTCAGTAGCCAAACGGCCCGAGGCTAACTTAACCGCTTCATCCACATCTTCGGCATCAAAATCAGATAAGGGATAACCGTCGGTGATACGCTTTATTGCCACCGCACAGTAGAAAATCAGGTATTGCTCGCCTTCATCGGTTAACCGTACGGCATATTGCGCGAGTAATTCATGCAGCAACCGCGTCAATTCTGGAATGGTTTGGATACTTAAAAATTCATTTTTTAATAACGGGTTATCAGCATCTTGCAGTTGTAACTGGAACAGTAAATCCGTCAGGCAGGTACGGATGGCCAGCTCAGAACCAAACAACTTCATACCATAACGAGGCTTAGTTTCGATGGTCAAATGATAGCGGTTTAACCTTTCTCTCACCTCTGCCATATCATTTTGTAATGTGCCACGGCTGACAAACCATTCATCGGCTAAATCTTCTAACTTCAATGAAAAGGCAGAGGTCAAAAAACGGATTAACAGATAATGCACCCGTTCATTAGCGGTGCGCGGCGTCAGGTGCACCTTACGATTTTGCTGCTGTAGGCTACGGAAGCGGTCTGCATCTTCCACCATCAGCCGATAACCGAAGCCACGATTATGCACAAAGTGCGCGCCATAATGCTCCAGAATCTCATTCAACGCCGTAATATCAGCCCGTACAGTACGTGTCGAGACCGCAAAACGTTTCGCCAACTCCTCCTGAGGTAGCGTTTCCGATTGCAGTGCATCGAACATATAGGCCAGACGTTGATAGGGAAATCTCACTGCTCCACTCCGTTATTCAGAATATTAGCTGCCCCCCTGACAGCATGGCCACAGGGGGCGCGTACCTCATATCATTTTTTCTGTGCGGCCGGGGCGAACACCATTTGCGATGGGCTGCCAACGGCGGTATAGCCTGGGACAAAGGTCAATTTGCCACTTTGCGGAGAGACTTTAAAGCGCGTTATGTTATCGCTTCGTTGATTCATGACGTATAAATAGTGCCCCGTAGGATCAAGCACCAGCGTGCGCGGGTAGTCACCCCGTGTCCATACTTCCTCTACTGGCTTAAATTCACCGTCAGCGGTCACGGCAAATTGGCCGATACTATTATGCAGACGGTTCGCGACATACAATAATTTGCCATCTTTCGAGAGCGTCAGGCCCGCTGCAAAGTTGGTGCCGCGATAATCAGCCGGGAGTGACGACAGAGTATGTAGCTGTTTCAACGTACCTTTTTCTGTATCCAGCTGGTAGCTGGTGAGGGTTGAGGCTTCTTCGTTGATTAAGAATAGTGTTTTGCCGTTAGGGTGGAACACAAAATGCCGTGGGCCAGCACCGGCAGATGAGGCATCAATGAACGGCGGCGAATTCGGTATCAATTTGCCATTATCCGCATCAAAGCGGTATTGATAAATTCTGTCTAACCCCAGATCGGTGGAGAACACGAATTTGCCACTCGGTGAGCTGGCTATCATATGTGCATGTGGGCCATTGTGGTCACTGATGGCAAAGCTCCCTTCCACCGCAGCCGCAGGTCTCGCCGCCCCAGCAGGGCCTTCATCTTGCTGTATCGAACTGGCCTCAGCAAGTTTGCCGCCACCTTGTACCGGGAAAACAGCCACCGAACCGCTGATATAGTTAGCGACCAGTAAATGGCTGCCCGATGGCGTTAATGAGAGATACACCGGCCCGCCGCCCTGAGAATCAACCTGATTAATTAATGTCAAATTACCATCAGCCGGGTTGATGCTGTATGCCGCAATCGAGCCGTGCTTGCCACCATTGAAATCCGCAACCTCGCTGGCGACGTATAAGGTTTTCCCCTGAGCATCCACCACCAGTTGTGCCGGATTCGCCAGTGAGCTAACCAGCGTTTTCTCACTTAATTCACCCGATTTAGTATCAACCAAGAACCGGTAAACCCCTTCCCCGTTGGGATTATAAGTACCGACATAAGCAAAAGACTGATTGCCAGGCTGTGCAGCATGCGCCAGTGGATTAAACAGCGCGACCATAGCCAGAGCAATACCTGCGGACAGGTCTTTCAAACCAGAATCTGTTGAACAGTTATTCATATTGGTCCTTACTCATAGGGAAGAGCTACCAGAAGGTAGGTGTCGCGCCAAGCCAAACCGCCACACCTACCTCCACCGATACTGAGTTCTTAACAGGTAAATTAGTGGGTTATTGCACTATCTTTTTCACGATATCCAATAATGTTTTCACATCTTCCGGGCGGGTATTGCCGGTCTTGCTATCAATAATCGAGCTATAGATATGCGGGATAACTTTCGTCACACCCGCATCCAGCGCGATTTGCACAATTTGTTCGAAATTATCCAGATCAATACCGCCGGTTGGCTCCAACCAGAAACCGGTTGCTGCGCAAGCCTCGGCAACAAAACGGTATTCATCAATAGAATCCAACCCATTCATCGGGAAGAATTTTACCGAACTGCCGCCCATATCTTTCAACATCGCAATGGCGGTGGTGACCGGCACAATCGCGTCTTTTTGCTGTGAACTGAGCGGGCCGGTTGAAATCTTCACATAACCGACTTTGCCGGTCGGTGATATCAGGCCATTGACCACAGTATCGTGCTGGCCCAGTAAGGCACGGCTGGCACCGACGCCGGTAAATACCTGATTCACATGCTGTGGCTGTACCTGTTGCGAAATCTGACTCACCATCACCGACTGCCTGGGATCGCCCGCACCTAGCCCCACCGACAAAGCATTGTCGATCAGGGCTGCGTACTCACGCATGTCTTTGACGGCACTGTCGACATCCGGATAATTCTTCGATAACACGCCCACCAGCACATGCCCTTCAGCAGCCTGATAAATCGCGCGCGCATTGTCTTTAGAACCGGCCAGCACATTCAAGCACACGCGGTCACGGTAATAATTGGGGGTCAGTTTCATTGGTTAGGCTCCTTTAACCAGGCGGTTAATACAGGTGTAAATCGTCTCAAGTTGCGCTGGCGTGACACTGCGCACATCTACCTCAATCTTGCCTTCATTGGCTTTGTAAGCGCGGAAGTAAATAGCGATGTCGCCATTTTTTAGCGCATCAACCAAATCGGGTGTCGAACGGCCAATTTTAATTTCATCAAAACTGATTTCCGTGCGGGCAATATCGCGCCCCGCCGCATCCCAAACCACTTTGGCTGAAACCCCATCAATGGTATTCAACTGGCTGATAAACGGCGTCATTTTCTCTATCATCTGCTGGCCAGTTTCTTTCTCCAGCGTGATGTAACTTTCGATAGCGCGGGTCAAACCAAGGATGCCCTCTTTACCCACTTTCATTGCCCGGCCGATGCCGTTTGATTGCAACTTCACCCAATCCACATAGGTTTTTTTGCCCAAGACCAAACCACTGGTTGGGCCTTCAATCGCTTTGGCTCCGCTGTAAATCACCAGATCAGCGCCCATTTGGTAGTAGCACTGCAAATCTTCTTCCGCCGCCGCATCAACAATTAATGGCAGTTGATGCTTGCGTGCAATTACCACCGCCTGTTCAACCGACAGAATGCTTTTTTGCACACAATGATGGGATTTTATATACAAGATTGCCGCAGTATTCGGCGTGATCGCCGCTTCCAGCTGTTCTGGTAAGCACTCATTGGCATAGCCCGCCTCCACCACTTTGCCGCCGCCCAATGTCACCATAGTATCGACTGGCGCACCAAAGTTAACATTGTGGCCCTTGGGTAAAACAATTTCATGGGGCACCGTGCGCGGCGCGGCGTGCAGATTCACCAGCAAATTGGCGTTGTCTTTGACAATCACGGCCGCGACCGACTGGGCAATCCCAGCCGAAGCACAAGACACCACCACGGCACTTTCTACATTCAGTAACTTCGCAATATAAGCGCCGGTCTGATTCACTAAATCTTTCATGACAAAGTAATGATTCAGGCCCAACTCGACGGCTTCGACCACATCCTGTCGTGGCGTCGAAACACCCAGCATCGTCATGCGGCCAGAAGCATTAATGACATGCTTTAACTGGTATTTTTCATAGACTGAAGACATCTTTTGACTTCCCTTCATCAGTTAATACTAAGTCACCGGCGACGACCGCGGCCAGTGGCACCAGATACTTCTCACCGGTTACCGATTTCCCTTCAGAATCATTGAACACTTGAGGTTGCTGTTTCAGCTCAAAGATAGTGAAATCAGCATCATAGCCTGTATCCACTACCCCTTTATCGGTCAGGCGCAGGGCATGCGCGGCATTTTCTGTCACACAGCGAATGACTTGCTCAAGGCTCAGACCAAGGGTGAAAAATTTGGACATTACGGTCGCCAGGCTATGGACGGGCCCGTTCAGGCGGTTGCGGCAATAAATGTCGGAACTGATAGTGTGCGGATAAATACCTTGCTTGATAGCAAGCTCAGCCACATCAAAGCTAAAACTGGCGCTGCCGTGACCCACATCTAACAATACCCCGCGTTTCAGTGCCCGCTGGATAGACTCACGTAGTGCGCCAGCAGGCGTCAAAATTCGGTTCGGTTTGCCGTTATAGCAATGAGTAATAATATCGCCCTGAGTCAATAAGTCGGCGATTTCATCCAGATCCGGTGGGTTATTACCGATATGCACCATCAGCGGCAACTGATTGTTTTCTTGCTGAATTTCTTTAGCGCGCACCAAGGGTTTGATGCCATTTTTACCGACCACACTGCTGCTCATACGCGCTTTAATGCCAAGAATAAAACCAGGATTACGCGCTATCGCCTCAGTCACACTTTGCTTATCAATCTGCGCCATATCGGCTAATTCGTTTTGTGTCATAATGCCGGTTTTCGCAATATTCAGAAAAGCGTAAACATGAGTTTTAGCCGCACGAGTTAAGCGGTAAAAATCATCCACATCATTGGCACCGATGCTACCCGCATCCACCACAGTGGTGACGCCACTGGCAACCCCGACTAAATCAGCCTCATCATGATAAATAGGCGATGCGGGGTAACAGTGGACATGGGAATCAATCCAACCTGCACTGAGGTAATATTTCCCCGCCAAATCCAACACTTTTTTAGCGGAATAAATCTGAGATTTTGTCTGATTTTCTTTATCTTCAGTAATAGCCGTACTGACCGCGACTATTTTCCCGTTATTAATTGCGATATCAACCTGTCGACCGTCAACTAATAGAGCTCCGGTAATAATAAAATCATACATTATGTTCCCCTTCTTACTTGACGTCGCAGCGGTGTTAGCTGCTCTCACTTACCCGAATCACTTACTTATGTAAGCTCATCGGGATGCATTCATTTGCTGCCTTGCTGCATCGCCAATTACTTTGGGTAAATGACCTTCTTACTTGACGTCGCAGCGGAGTAAATATCCTGTTATTTGAATATTTACTCCGTGGATGTGGATTAGGAAATGGCGACTGGGAAAATAGAACCTAGAATCATGGCCCCCAAAATTGCGCCACCGGTAATAGGTTTGTTCCAGAGATAAAATAGTAATGCGCCGGCCAAAGAACCAATCCCAATTGGAATTGACGCAGTAATAGCAGACAAAATAATCAATGGCCCTAAGAAACGGCCAGATGAATTACCTGCCCCCATCATGACATCAGCACCGTAGGTTGAATTACTTTGGTTAATAGTGAATTTACGCGCCAAAATAATCAGATAACCGATAGCTAAACCAATAATCAGGCCAGTAGCCAAAGAGGCAGCGAAATTAGCAACCGGGAATACAAATCCGGCCCCCAGCAATAATGCTGGCACACCCAAACCCACACCTGTTTGAATGGCACCGCCGATATCTAAAATACCGACCAGTGAACCTTCGATAATTCGGGCAAATAAGAAGCTGGCACCAAATGCTGCAACTGCACCATAAACACCGGTGTCCATACCTGCGCGTAGCATTGAAACAAAAGCGACTTCGTTAAATGCGCCGATCCCATATAAATAATACATATGGGTACCCGCAAATACGCCGGAGGATAATAATCCCACAAAGATCGGAAATGACCAGTCGGCATACCAGAAATTATTCTTGGTTTGTTCATCCATCATCAAGCTCCTCTCGCTGTGTTATTTTCCGCTTAATGCGTTATGAATAGTATCGAGCCATACTGGTGCACTCAGACTAAATGATTCCAGGAATTTCAGATCGAATCCGCGGAAGAAACCACTGAGCACGAATAACAGAACAATCACTGTCATCATGATTTTAGTGACTTTATTCCAACCACTTTCTTCAACACCTTTCCCAATTAAAATACCCAAAACCAGGCCGGGTACTGCGTTACCCATAATTAATTGTGCCAAGCCGCCGAAAATAGTGGCCCAGAAACCAGAGCGACGCCCTGCATCAATTGCAGCTAACCAGAAAATAACTGGCATCACAGTGTTAACCAGGATATTTGCCGCCGGCACCAGCACTTTAATTGCCGTGACTTGCAATGCTGCGGGAACAGCTGATGCTGTGGTATTTAAGAAACTGACCACAATAACCCCGATAATTCCGCAGGCAATCGCCATCTTTTTCGGGTTATGCATGGTTTCCGCCACATTGCGATTTTTAATCATCAATGCTGCGGCACCCCAGTTAGGAATAATGCGGTGGTCAACGTCTTGAGTAAAAGCACCTGCTGCCACTGAAGAGGCCCAGGCGTTGAAGAAGAACCCTAATCCAAAGGAAAAATGCGAAGCTGGATCACCCTCACACGAGTTTAACTCGCCCAAAGTACGAAACGCCCCCATTCCCTGGATGGTCGGTGCATGGAACATACGGGCGGCCCCAACACCAACCCCCACGCCGACCAGTCCGCCGATAATAATCGACTTAAAAAGAATGATTAGAAACATCAGTATATCCTTTTCATTTAGATATGAAGACGACCTTATCTGTATTAATGATTGTCACGCTCACGGTAATATCTAATTCGACGCTGTAGGTTTTTCTTTCCCGCGGCAGGAAAAAGAATAAAAACTTTTCATTTTTGACTGATAATTCAGCTTTTAATACTTTTACGTCTTGTGGTTCAATCCGCAGCAAAATATTTTGTGTCGACTTCAACACCGTATTCTGGACATTACCAAGTGCATTGGCGAAGGCTTTACCTTTAGTATCGCCTTTGCCTTTTACTTTCACCTGAGTGGTATATTGCTCTTTCATTACGGCTGACCATATTTCTTGATATAGGCTTCCACTAGCTTTTGTCCTAACTCTTCTTTATCCATAAAGCCGAAGCCTAATACCTTGCAGCCTTCATTTATTGCCGTCACACCCTCTTCCACTGAACGCATGCCGTATTTTGCTTTGTAGCCATATTTATTTTGCGCGGTAATTGCACCAGCACCACCACTACCACAGAATGAAATACCGAAATCTGCTTTTTCGCTATTCATCACATCACCCAGTTTCATATCTGCGGCCACACCGGGAATAACCACCACGCGGCCACCAGCCAATTCAACGCCTTGCCCGACTTTCTGGCCTTTTCCTAAACGGTCGCCAATCACAACGGTAATTTGACTCATAGTCTTTTCTCCAGATCAGGTTTTTATGGGTTATTATCTTTCGCTACTTCAAAATGCACCGACAACAAATAGGCTTCTTCAATGGGTAAATTAGGAAACTTATCAACCACCTGTTGTGCCATTTGCATCGAATGTGCTGAAATTTCATCAAATAATGATTTATCCACTTCAGGTAACGGCTCGCCTGTTATTGAGCGCAACACCATAGCCCGAATGTGTGATGTCAACATCTGCTGTTGAACTGCATTGGTAAAAATATTTTCGGCATTTAACATCGCGGTAATTTCAGCTAATACCCGCTCAGTAATGATAATGGCCTCTTTCATTCCAGGGTCTTCGGCTGCATTCAATGCGGCTACATCATTCACGCTAGCAATCCTCTATTCCTTGCGGCTACAACTCTATGACTGCAAAGATAAGTTCAGTTATTTATTCGACCTTGCCTCTGCGCGATAACATCACCCTACCTGCAAGCGGAATAGCTGTGTAGCGGCATTTTTTCCAGTTCAAAGTGGAAATGTAATGGAGTGAAGGGATCACTTTCGCAAATAGCGATGTTAGATAGCTAACTTAGTCATTAACAACAAAATAACTTTTATATAAATGCACCGCGAAAGCGGGTAACGGAAAAAAGTTCGTGATCCGGATCTCTTTCTTTTCTAGCTGGAAGGGCCTAATATCAGACTAATATTAAGCTATTTTCTAACACCCCCTCTCCTATGGCGTGGGGGTGTTGTTTTTATGTTTTGCTGAAATTGAAATTGGAGAGTGGTATGACCAAGCCAACCATCACGATTAACGAGCTGGATGCTGAACGTTTGGATGCGTTACTGGCGCAACCGGCCTTTGCCGGTTCAGTGGTCGCAACAGCGCTCAATGAAGAACTGGATCGTGCAGAAATTCTGCCGCCGAATGCTATCCCGGCTGATGTAGTGACCATGAACAGTCGCGTGCGTTTTCGCGACCTGAATAGCCAGGAAGAACATATTCGCACCTTGGTTTACCCAGCGTCGCTGAAAGACAGCAACGAGCAACTCTCCGTCATGGCGCCTTTAGGTGCAGCATTGTTGGGATTGCATGTTAATGACGAAATAAGTTGGAAATTGCCGGGTGGGGATGAAGCCCGCATTACGGTGCTGGAATTGCTATACCAGCCAGAAGCTGCCGGTGAATATCACCGCTAATTGATGTTATGAGGGTAACGACCTAAAACCATTACCCTCTTTCCCCGATCAGCGGTACTTTTTGTGATAAGTATCGCGCGTCGGTTTAAAGTCTTGTGCCGCTTTTTTAGCTTCATCTAGCTTGCCTTGATCGGCCAATGCCAGTGCGCCATCAATCTGCCCAATCAATAAATCCAAACCGTGGCGAAAATCTTTCACCTCAGGGCTATCCTCGGCTTTATTTTTCAATTTGGTAGGGATCCCTTTCTGCGCATCAAGTGCTGCCACTCGCATTGCCTGTAAGCCTTTCTTGATGACATCAGTAGAATCAGCTTTCAGCACTTTGCCGTAATTCTCGGCAATAGTGTCCATGTTATCAGCCACACTCGCTGCCATAGCCAGGCTACTGGCACTGAGTAACGCCGCCGCGATTAATGCCATGATTGTCTTGCCCATTTGCGTTCCTTATAATTATTGTTAATTTAATAGTTACATTGCTCCTACTTAACATAGGCAATAGAAAACTAAACTGACAATAATTTTTTGTAATCAGTTAAGAAATGGAACTGGGTTGGATTCAGACAAAAAAAAGCTGGCAACAGATGCCAGCCTTAAATTCATAGCAACAAGTTATTATTCGCCCGCAATCTTCATGGCAGGTAATAAAATAGAGCCACATTGAATGTTACTGCGCGTTTCGATGTCACTGCCGATGCTGACGATGTTACGTAGCATGTCTTTCAGGTTGCCAGCGATAGTTATCTCGCTGACCGGATACTGAATTTCACCGTTTTCGACCCAGAAACCGGCCGCACCACGCGAGTAATCACCGGTCACGGTGCTGACACCCTGGCCCATCAATTCAGTTACCACCAAACCTTTATCCAATTGCTTGAGCATTCCCGCAAAGTCCTGCCCCTGACCGGCAACACGCCAGTTATGGATGCCACCCGCGTGTCCGGTGCTTTGCAGCCCCAATTTGCGGGCAGAATAGCTGGTCAGCAGATAGGTTTGCAGCACCCCATTTTTGACGATTTCACGTTGCAGCGTCCGCACACCTTCACTGTCAAACGGCGTCGAAGCCAAACCACGCAGTAAATGTGGATGCTCTTCAATCGTTAGCCACTCAGGTAAAATCTGCTTGCCGAGGTGGTCGAGTAAGAAAGTGGATTTACGATAAATATTGCCGCCGCTGATGGCCGATACCAAATGCCCAAACAGGCCAGTTGCCACTTCTGCGGCAAACAGCACGGGCGACTGCATGGTAGGCAACTTACGCGGCGATAAGCGGGATAAAGTACGGCGAGCACACTCTTCACCCACCCATTCCGGGCTGGCTAAATCTTCCATTCGGCGGCCAATGGTATAGGCGTAATCTCGTTCCATATCCCCATTATGCTCGGCAATCACACTGCTGGAGAGTGAATGGCGGCTAGAGCAGTAGCTCTGCAACATACCGTGGCTATTGCCGAATACTTTAATTCCGTAATGGCTGTTAAAACTGCCACCTTCCGTATTGGTAATTCGCTTGTCAGCCTGCAATGCCGCTTGTTCTGCCCGAGCAGCCAGCAAGATACCTTGCTCTGCATCTAAATCACTCGGATGGAACAAATCCAAATCCGGCGCGTCAAAAGCCAGCAGCGATTTTTCAGCCGGGCCAGCGTAAGGGTCTGGTGAGGTATAACGAGCGATATCCAATGCGGCCTGTACTGTACGGGCGACCGCATCTGGGTTTAAATCGGTGGTGGAGGCACTGCCTTTACGCTGCTGGTGATAAACGGTAATTCCCAGCGCACCGTCGCTGTTGAACTCCACGTTTTCCACTTCGCCAAAGCGGGTGCTAACACTGATTCCGGTGGTTTTACTGACGGCAACTTCGGCCGCATCAGAACCCGCGCGGGCCAATTCCAAAGCCTGTGCAACAGCTTGTTCCAGCGTTTTACGCTGTTCTGCAACTTGAGTGACTACTTTCATCAGTCTGCCATAATTAATGAGATAATCGTTCAGGAAAGTGTCGTAATGAAACGACTTACACGGATAAAATAGAGAACACCATGGTTCTGAGTCTATCAGAGATCTTTGCACAATTTCGCAGAAAGCCAACAACCTGCTACGATTAGCCTCTTTTTAAGGAATTTGACCATGAACAAACAGCCCGAAGACTGGCTAGATGAAGTCCCAGAAGATAAAAACGACGATGACGATGAAATTATCTGGGTCAGTAAAAGTGAAATTAAACGTGATGCCGAAGCGCTGAAAGATCTCGGTACCGAGCTGGTTGAGCTGGGTAAAAACGCGCTAGAGAAGATCCCGTTAGATGAGGATCTGCTGGCTGCCGTTGAATTGGCACAGAAAATCAAGAAAGAAGGCCGCCGCCGCCAAATTCAGTTAATTGGTAAAATGCTGCGCGCCCGCGATGTTGAGCCGATTCAAACCGCGCTGGATAAGCTGAAAAACCGTCATAACCAGCAAGTCTCGCTATTCCATAAATTGGAAACACTGCGCGACCGTTTGGTTGAAGAGGGCGATGATGTCATTCCAACCGTGTTGGAATTGTATCCAGAAGCTGACCGTCAGCAACTGCGTAGCCTGGTGCGTAATGCCCAGAAAGAGAAAGCAGCGAATAAGCCGCCGAAATCATATCGCCAGATCTTCCAGTATCTGCGTGAATTGGCAGAGAAGCAGTAATCATCGGGCGGGGTCGGGTCTAACCCGACTCCCGACTCAATAAGCTTCTCATTTAGACAATATTGAAACGTAAGCTGCCCGCCAACTCCTCTTCCGCTTCTTCGAATAATAAAACTATTGCTCCAAAACGGCGTTTCCGGCGGTGATTGAAATGAATAAATTCAATCTCTACCGGTAAAGCTATCTCGCCAGTTACCACATCCCACAGCGCATCCAGATTGGCACCAAAACTTTCACTCAGCGCAAATTTTTCGGAAAATGCGCGGTAAAAAGCAGGAAGATCAGGTATATGGTCAAAATCGAATACCACTTTTACCATCTTTTCACTCCATCCGAATGAAATGCTTGTAGTGATCCTGAGTTAGATAAATCAGGCCGTCATTGGAGTAGAGCAACCGATCAGAACCACGATGCCCACAACGATAATTTACATCAGCTTCACGCCAGTTGCGGCCTTTAGCTTCAGGCAGTTGGCGTTCACGGTTAGAAAAACGATCGCCGCCGATGGTTTTTCCCGGCAGCACCTTACATAAGTTCCCTTCTTTTGGGTTCCAGCCCTTTTCACGCGCCTGCTGTTTGGTCATGTAAAAATCCGGCAGACGGTGATGAGATTGCAAATATTTAACAACCTGTTGGTGCTGAGTCAGTTGCTCAATAGAGGCTGGAGCCGATAACCGCGGGCGCTCAAGATCCGGCGACTGACCAATATCACGGGCAGTGACATTATCAACGCCCTGGAACGCCACCACCACTAGCAGCAATAGCGCCGCCAGAATGGCCATAAGTCGTTTATTCATGGTTCTCCTTAACCTTCTGGCTTCCAATTATGTTTTGGCTACTCATCGCGATAACCCACAGCCAACTCTATCCACCAACGTGATACCTTTATCTGAATTATAAATTACCCAGATGCAAGGTTTTCACTTCCATAAACTCATCCAACCCCAGCACTGAACCTTCACGGCCAAGGCCAGATTCTTTAACGCCACCGAAAGGTGCCAACTCAGTTGACACCGAGCTTTCGTTCACACCAATCATACCGCTTTCCAGTGCGTCTGAAACCCGGAATACCCGTTGCAAGTTCTGAGTATAGAAATAAGCTGCCAATCCAAATGGAGTATTATTCGCCCGCTGAATGACTTCTTCTTCCGTTTTGAAGCGGAAACACGCCGCCAGTGGACCAAAGGTCTCTTCAGAAGCCACTTTCATTTGTTCGGTGGCATCAGCAATAACAGTCGGTTGGAAGAAATTACCGCCCAAGGTGTGGCGACTGCCACCGGCCAATAATCGCCCACCTTTCTCAAGCGCATCTTTTACGTGGTCTTCCACTTTCTCCAGACCTGCCAGGTTAATCAGCGGCCCCATGTTGACATCTTTATCCATGCCATTGCCGACTTTCAGTTTTTTAACCTCAGCGGCCAGGCGGGTAACAAACTCATCGTAAACGCCATCCTGAATATAGAAGCGATTGACGCAAACACACACTTGCCCCGCATTGCGGAATTTACAGGCCATGGCTCCCGCGATGGCAGCATCTAAATCGGCATCATCAAATACGATATAAGGTGCATTCCCACCTAACTCCATGGAGATTTTCTTCATGGTAGCGGCGGCGTTGCGCATCAAGGTTTTACCCACTTCGGTCGAACCGGTAAAAGAGATTTTGCGCACTTCAGGGCTGGCCATGATGGCATCGCTGATAGCATGGGTATCACCGGCAACACCATTGAGCACCCCTGCTGGTACCCCCGCCTGCTCGGCCAATGCCAGTAAAGCAAAGGCAGATAATGGTGTGTTATTGGCCGGTTTAATCAGGCCGGTACAACCTGCTGCCAGTGCTGGCCCGAGTTTGCGGGTGAGCATCGCCAGCGGGAAGTTCCACGGCGTGATAGCTGCAACCACACCGACCGGTTCACGGGTCGCCAGAATGCGGGCACCTTCTTTGGCTGGCGGAATGATTTCGCCATTGGCGCGCTTAGCCTGCTCGCTAAACCATTGAATAAAGCTGGCGGCGTAAGCAACCTCACCTAATGCTTCTTTCAATGGTTTACCTTGCTCAGAAACCATTATCTCGGCCAATGACTGTTGATGCTCCATTATCAACAAATACCAGCGCTGTAAAATCTCTGCTCGCTGTTTAGCGGGAGTTTTGCGCCAGGCAGGAAAGGCTTTACTGGCGGCTTTAATAGCGGCCTCGGTTTCATGTTTACCGGATTTAGCCACTTTTGCCACCAATTCACCGGTGGCAGGATTGCGGACCTCGAAAGTATCCTGCGCCTGATGCCAGGTGCCGCCAACGAAGTAGCCGATATGATAAACACCGTCGCTGTGTCGCTGAGGTTGTAATGGATTAAGTAATGGGTTGTCTGATGGATTATGTGCTGACATCTTGTCGACCTCCTGCGGGAAATGATGCCCCCCATCAATGGAGGGCGAGGAAGGATGGTACAGTTTTAAGTATATACCCAAAGAACTTGGAGTTGCAGGTAGGCAGCAAGCGAACGAATCCCGATGAGCTGACTCACGTCAGTGATTCGGGTGAGTAAGCGTAGCTAACACCCCTGCAGCTTCAAGTACAAAGGGTATGGCTAAATAAGCGCACTCTGATATCTGTGCAGCATATCTGCCAGTCGTTTTACCGGGCGGGTAACAGATTCAGGTGATTGATAATCAACTAACTTCTGCTGATATTGATCAAGTTCCTGCAATAATCTGGCGAAGTAATAACGGCGCTTCTGGGAGTTCTTCGCATTAATGACTCTATCCGCGGTGTAACGAATTTGCTTATGGAAAGCACTCAATTCAGCATTCACCGGAACTTCCGTTTTGTTGAGCCGCTGATGGGCGATAATCAAAGATAAAGCCAGGCGATACTTATCGATATCACCAGGGAACATCATCAAAAGCTGATTCAGTTGTTGATATAGCGCGGGCAAATGGTTTTCATTGCGACGCGCTTTATTGGTGGTCAGCGCGGATACTGCACTGTAAACAAAGCGATTTAACAAGGTCCTGCCAGTTCTGTCCTTGGCATTATCGCGGATCAACAGCAATACAATCAGGGAAACAAAACAGCCGACAATTTGGCCCAATGCGCTGTCGAGAAACAGGCTGACATTAAATTCCATCGGGTTGCTCAACACCATAATATTGATGGTACTGGCTAGCGTCCCGAGAGATCCCAAGCGCCGTTTTTGTACTTCGATACCAATAATAAATGCCAACAACCCCAGGCTGATACACAGCAGCAGCATACTCTGTTGCGTGGCGGGGATGATAAACATAAAGTACAGCGCCCCAATCGGTAGCGCCATTATCACCCCCAACAGGAAGTCTATCGCCACCATGCGAGGATTAGGGGTTCGCATCGCCAGCGACGTCACCACCGCAATCATCACCATACAACCCGCACCGGATGTCCAGCCAGTCCAGAGCCAGAACAGGCCACCAATTGCTGTTGCAATGCCGGTACGCAGGCCATTAATCATCGCGTGATGACCTTCAGCTGAGACATGTTTCACCGGCACCACACCGGTTAAAATATCTTCTTCAACCCGACTAATGCTGCTGTTGGTATGAATCCCTTTTGCCAGTAATAAATAGCGGGTTGCCGCCCCAACCCAACTGCTGATGGTCGCGGGAATAGCATCACTGTGGCTGGCACCAATAAATTGGCGCAGTTTTTTCATTCGTTGATGAATTTCAGCCGGTGTTTGTGCCGGTTCGCTCAACATGGCTTTCAGTTCAGCGGTTAAGATATCGGGGTGATTGGCGAGCACCAGATAGGTTTCACACGCCTGGGTGATGAGTGTTAATGACTCGGTATGTAAGACCTGTAACCGGCGATTACAGCGCTGCCAACGAGAAGACTCCATCATCAGATAGCTGCGCATCCCATTGAGTGCAGTGGTATTTTTAACTAAATCATTCCAGGCACGATCAATGTCGGTTTTTTCCGCCGGACGAATACACAGTTGTAGCAGCCGATATTGATCCACCAACACCTTATCCACCAGCCGATCGATATCCTGCTTGATTGATCGCGGCGAAAACAGCAGATCAGCCATCACTGCACAGACGATCCCCAGCACAATCTCACTACAGCGCTCAACAGCAAACTGAGGGGTTAATAGCGGGGTCTCACCGGTTGTCACAATGATGATAAGCGCGGTATAGCCTGCCAAACCAAAGGCATAGGAGTTTTCGACGCGCACCAGTGAGGAGATCCAAGTACACACCCCAGCCCACAAACAGCACAGCATCAAAGTCAAGACCGGCGCTCTGATGGTCAGAACAATTATAATCAGGCCGCCAATACAACCGATGAATGTCCCGATGATACGCAGCCAGCCACGATGACGGATTGCACCAGAAAACGGTTCGCCACCGGCGGCAAAAGCCGGGCCAGCGGCCACAATTGCCGCCGTCAATACCGACCAGCGCGGTGTTTCCAATTGCAGATGAAAGCCCAGAAACAGTGCCGCCACAATGGCGAAACTGAGCTTAAAAGCAAAGCGCAGACGGATAAAAGTCGGGCTGGTCATGTTAGCCAAACTCGCGCAGACGATGCATTAATTTCACAATAGGTGATGCCTGATTAGGGTCGCGATCCGTTGAGCCAGTAATAACCACTGTCGCGGTAGTACCTGCCGGATACGAATGCTGCTGATCTTCACTATCCAAACGGATCTTCACCGGCACACGCTGCGCCAGTCGCACCCATTCCAGATTATTATCAATGGTCGCCAACCCTTTGCTATCCGCACTGCTGCTGCTATTGGTGACCCCCGCAGAGATACTATCAACAGTGCCATGCAGAATGCGGTTGCTACCCAGCGGGGTGATTTCCGCTCGATGCCCTGGCTTAACGCCTTCCAGCTTGGTCTCTTCCAGATAGGCTAAAATATAGAACGTATCTTTTTTCACCAAGGCCACCGCCGTTGCACCACGGTTAATAAACTCTCCGGCGTGAACATTCAGGTTTGTCACCCATCCTTCGGCGGGAGCACGCACGGTGGTGCGCTCCAGATCAAGTTTGGCTAAATCGCGCACCGCGACAGCTTTCGCCAATTGATGACGCACGGTTTGTAATACGTTGTTGGATTGGTCTATCTCTTCTTGTGACATTGCCTGAATCCCCAGACGTTGGCGTCTGCCAGATTCCCGCTGTTTCTCGGCGGCCAGTGTCTGGTAATAGGCCACATCGGCTTCGGCTTCAGCCAATGCTTGTTGATAGCGCGGCTGGTCAATCACAAACAGGATCTGGCCTTTCTGCACCAGTTGGTTATCTTTCACCGGCACATCGGTGATTAACCCGCTGACGTCAGGGGCAATCGCCACCACATCGGCGGTAAATTTTGCATCACGGGTCCACGGCGATTCAGTGTAAAAGGCCCAGACTTTGAAAATAGCGATAACAGCCAGTAAAACCACCAACAAGGTGATGCCGATGCGGATTATTTTTAATGAAAAAGTACTCACGGCGACCTCAGGAAAAAAGACGAGATATTAAATAAAAAAGACAACCATACAGCGCGGTATTAAACAGCGCTGGATGCCAGACAAACTCATAAATACCCGTGGGCTGCAACACACGGCGCAGAACGAAAAAAAGTGCCAGCGAGAGAATCAGTTCAAGGAATATCGGTGGAAAAGAGAGACCGAAAATAACCATCACCGGAAGCAAACTCATTCTTTAAATCCTTTCTATTATAGGGTGTCGGTGAATACGCCCGGATGAATAATCTGATACTCAGTTGCAACACATCCAACCACAGCGATCACGGCCAAAAGCACCAGCCATAAGACTGACTTATAGGTTAAACTTGATTATTCAGTATGACTGCAACCTGGACGAGGCGAGGTAACACTTCGGCTACGCGGCTTTCAAACTTCGGACTTTTCTCCCGACAGCAGTATATTAGCCTGCTTATTATCAACTTATCTACAATGTGTGATCTAAATCACTTTTAAGCCAGAGTTAACAATCAACACAGAGTGAACCATGGAAAGATTAAAACGGATGTCAGTCTTTGCCAAAGTCGTCGAGTGCGGATCCTTTACCGGCGCGGCACGACAATTGGCAATGAGTGTGTCGTCGATAAGCCAAACGGTGTCAAAACTAGAAACTGAGTTAAATGTGAAGCTGCTTAACCGCAGCACCCGGCGTATTGGTTTGACGGAAGCTGGCCGGATTTATTATCAGGGCTGTCGGCGCATGTTGCAGGAAGTGCAGGAAGTGCATGAGCAGTTGTATGCGTTTAACAATACCCCGACCGGTACACTGCGAATCGGTTGCTCTTCAACTATGGCACAAAATGTGCTGGCGACCATGACGGCTGAGATGTTGAAAGAATATCCAGGGCTTTCTGTCAATCTGGTGACCGGTATTCCTGCGCCGGATCTGATTGCTGATGGTTTAGATGTGGTCATTCGTGTCGGAGCTTTACAAGATTCAGGGCTATTCTCGCGCCGCCTTGGTTCTATGCCGATGGTAGTCTGCGCGGCCAAAAGTTATTTAGCGCAACATGGCACACCGGAAAAACCCAGTGATATGACTAACTTCTCCTGGCTGGAATACAGTGTACGGCCAGATAGCAATTTTGAATTAATCGCACCTGAGGGTATTACCACTCAGATATCGCCACAGGGCCGCTTTGTCACCAATGATTCGCAAACCATGATCCGCTGGCTTAAAGCAGGTGCAGGCATCGCCTATGCGCCATTAATGTGGGTTATTGAGGAAATAAAACGCGGTGAAGTGGAAGTGCTATTCAAAAAATACCATTCTGACCCACGACCGGTATATGCGCTATATACCGAGAAAGATAAAATGCCGCTCAAAGTCCAGGTCTGTATTGATTATTTAACCGAATACTTTAAACGCGTCGCAGAGGTATATCAGGGTTATAGATAAATATTAGGTGCCCAATTTAAGACTAAACTGAGCACTCTAAATACCGACAACGCTTACGCCGTGCCACCTACTGTCAGATTATCCAACTTCAGGGTCGGTTGACCGACGCCAACCGGCAGGCTTTGGCCTTCCTTGCCGCAGACACCGACGCCTTTATCCAGCGCCAGATCGTTACCAACCATTGAAATCTGCTGCATAGCTTCAATGCCCGAGCCAATCAAAGTGGCCCCTTTCACCGCGTGGGTAATTTTGCCTTTTTCGATTAAATAGGCTTCAGAAGTGGAGAAGACAAACTTGCCGGAGGTGATATCCACCTGACCGCCACCAAAGTTAGGGGCATACAGGCCATATTCCACACTGGCAATAATATCTTCCGGTGTCGATTTACCCGCCAACATATAAGTGTTCGTCATACGCGGCATCGGCAGATGGGCATAGGATTCACGGCGGCCGTTACCGGTCGGCGCAACCCCCATCAAGCGCGCATTCAGCTTATCCTGCATATAGCCTTTCAGAATACCGTTTTCAATCAGCACGTTATATTGACCCGGTACCCCTTCATCGTCGATAGCTAATGAGCCGCGACGGCCTTGCATGGTGCCATCATCCACCACAGTACACAGCTCTGAAGCCACCAGCTTACCCATTTGCCCGCTGAATACTGAGCTGCCACGACGGTTGAAATCACCTTCCAAGCCATGACCGACCGCTTCGTGCAACAACACGCCCGGCCAACCTGCGCCCAGCACCACCGGCATGGCACCAGCAGGTGCGGCGATCGCCGACAGATTCACCAGCGCCATCCGCACCGCTTCATTGGCAAAGTTATCGGCACGCACTTCACCATCAACCGTTTCCAGGAAGTAGTCATAGCCGAAACGACCACCACCACCGCTGGCACCACGCTCACGTTTGCCGTTCTCTTCCACTAATACGCTGACTGACAGGCGCACCAATGGACGCACATCTGCCGCCAGCGTACCGTCAGTGGCGGCGACCAAAATTTGCTCATACACACCGGTCAGGCTGGCACTCACTTCCTGCACCCGCTTATCCGCAGCACGCGCGACTTTATCTACGCGATGCAATAAAGCGATTTTGTCTTCGCGCGACAGACTTTGCAGCGGATCAAGCAGCGGATACAGCGCTTGATGGCGAATCTCACCCAAGGTATGCACTTTGCCGTTGCCAATATCGCGCACAATGCTGCGCGCGGCATGAGCGCTTTGCTGTAAAGCATTCAGAGTGATTTGGTCTGCATAGGCAAAACCGGTCTTTTCACCGCTGACCGCGCGCACACCTACACCCTGATCAATATTGTAAGAGCCATCTTTGATGATGCTGTCTTCCAACACCCAGGCCTCGTGATAGCTGGACTGGAAATACAGGTCAGCATAATCGAGGCGGCGTTCAGCCAACTGCCCCAATACTGAGAACAAGTCCTGATGGTTCAGCTTGTTAGCAGCGAGTAACTGCTCACTGACAAACGAGAGGCTCATAGTTTTCACTCTTATTTAGATGATTGTTTTGAATCAGATAATCGCGGTACCAGTGATGACGCAAAGCGATTGTGCTGTAATACCGGCATCTGGTTACGAATAGTTTTCAAACCAGTGGTTTCGATTTTGACTTTTAAGGCTGAAACCGCATCTGGATTCTGCCCAATGATTTTACCCCAGGCATCGACCGCCATGGTGTGGCCCCAGGTACGGCGGGTTGCGCCATGACGCCCCACCTGTGCCGCTGCCAGTATCACGCACTGGTTTTCAATTGCCCGGGCACGCAATAAAATCTCCCAGTGAGCTTCACCGGTCACTTTAGTAAAGGCCGCCGGGACTGAAATAATCTCGGCTCCCTGCGCCCGTAAAGCTTGGAACAAACCAGGGAAACGCAAATCATAACAAACCGTCATGCCAAGGCGACCTACCGGCGTATCAACCACAGTAAGGTGTTCACCCGGCTGATAGGTATCAGACTCACGATAACGGCCATGCACATCGTTAATATCCACATCAAACATATGAATTTTATCGTAACGGGCTTTAAGCTCGCCTTGAGAGTCAAACAGCAAGCTACTGGTGGTGATAAGATCCGGTGACTCACGGCTTATCATCGGCATAGATCCCACTTGAATCCAGACACCATACTTACGCGCCATCTCGCGAACTTCTTGCTGTAATGGCCCGTCATTGTGTTGCTCGGCATGATGACGATATGAGGCTGCATTGGCAAATAGCAATGCATTTTCCGGCGTCATAACCAGTTGAATGCCTGAGTTTAACTGTTTGATCTGCTGCTCAATTTGAGCCAGATTGTCACGGGTATTTTCACCGCTGCATAACTGTAATAATGCAACATTGGCATTTTTCATGGCGCCTTACTCTCCTTTAGTTGGCGTAACACTTCATGGATAGTCGGTTGATCCAAGCTGCCGGTAATCTGGTAACGAATCAGCGAAATCTTGCTCCATAACGGCCCTAAAATCTTCGAGGCCGCAAATACTGCCGCCCCAACCACCGGGTTAATCGCAAAAGCAGTTGCAACACCAACAGTGGCAGAAATCTCTGGGGTAATGACCGCTTCCATAGCTATTTGACGTTTCGCCAAATCAACATTCCCGCTCATGGCGATATCAGCCGCCAGCCCATCAACTACTAAGTCATTGGTATGCATCACGCCATTTTTGATATTGGCGGTACCGCGAATAGAATCAAACGCAAAGTCACGACTAAACGTATCACTAAAATCAAGCTGGAGCTTACGTAATAGTGCGTCAAAACTCACCAGACGCAATAACTGACCCGCGCGGCCGCCACCAAGATCGGTCAGTTGACCTCGGCCCAATCTATTCTTTAACGTGCCATTCAGGGTATTAATCTGCGGTTGCCACGGAACCCCGCGCCAATTGACGTCAGCATTGATATCAAACGAGGCGCCCTTTATCGGCGTCGTCAAACCAAAGAACGAAATAGTTTCATCAATTTTTGGCCCACTCAGCGCCACATTGAGCGATGTTTTGTCACCTGAACTGTCTTGCTGCCACTGCCCGCTAATTTTCGCTCGCCCGTTACCCGCTTCGATTAGCCCATTGGTCAGTGCCAGAATATCGCCTTTCGGGGTCAAATCCGCATTAACTCGCCCGACACTCTGCCCGAGAATCCAACAATCCTTACAGCGCAGTTGCAGGGCTGGCCAGTCATGGAAGCGGATATTACTAATGCTTTGTGGCTCCTGCAATGCCGCTTGCGCCAGTGGGTCTTTCTTTTCACTTCCCGTCCACTGCGGGTTGTAATAAAGATAATCAATATCGGCATGCCACGGCCCATTTGCCGCCATAAGCAGACGGCCATCCACTTCCTGGCCTTGTGCCGTGATTTTCGTCCCAGAGGGTAACGGATCGACCTGCAAGGTCAGATTGTGCCAAGCCTGGCCGCCCACCAAGAGCTGAGGTGTCTGCAATATCAGTCGCTTAGGAAGAATGATATTGGACTGGCCGCCCTTGATTGCGGGTTGATCTGATGCAGTAAAGGGTGCACTGACCGCCGCAAACTCCGCCCCCAACAAGGCCAGCCAGCGCTCACCATCGAGGTTAGGCAATTTGAGCACCAAACCTTTATCATCTGGCAATGGCGGCGCTTTTTTACTGTCTATTTTCAAAATGGCGGCGCTCTGCCAGATAGCGCGCGCCAACTCCACTTGCTGTTTTTGCATCAACCATTGGCTATTAAAAACGTTATGACTGCCCGCACTGCCCGACAAGGTAAAACTCTCGAGACCACCGACTGCTTGTACCTGTAGTGGTAACGGCTGACCACTTGGTTTATCTAGCGGTGGTGGTAAGTGACTACTCACTTTCTTAAGATCGGCAGTCACATCAATTTTGTAGTCCGGCTTACCATTTTTAGGCAATTGCACCACGACTTTACCTTGCCAATTGGCGCTGCCACTCAGTAACTTCGCCACATCGCTCGGTACGCCCGGCAACTTGGCGGGTAGCCAATCGCCGTGCAGCCCAACATTCACCAAGAAGTTCTTTGGCTGCTCTTCGGTCGTAAAATCAACGGTTAACGGCTGCCCAAACCATTTGGCTGATAAAGTATCACTTGCAAGATTACCGTCATTGAAACGGAATTTACCGCTGATATTCTCCAGTTGGCTTTGCAACGGCTTTACCAACAGGCTGTTATTTTTCAATGTAACTTCACCGCTGGCATGAGTAATGCGGTTTTCTTCCAAGGGGATATCCAGATGTAAGCGCCCACTAACATTACCTCCCACCTGTAACTCTTCCAGCGTTTCCGCTACCGAATCGTTGAGTGGAGTTTTGGTAAAGTAGTCATGGACGTCACGCCCTTCACCGGCGACTTCAGCATCAACATAGAGTTTTTCTTTCAGATAGTCCGGAATGATAGCGCTGATATTGCTACCGGTAACTTTACCCAGCATGGCATGAGGCGCATTCATCCACAGGCCTTCATTGAGAAAATCGAGGTCGATGGCTAAATTATCTAACGCGGGCCAATCTGGCTGGAACTGGAAGGTCGCGTTACGCAGCGGAACATAAACCTGGAACTGGCCCTCTTTATGTTTATAGGGGAAATCGTGAGGATTGCCGTTGTAAATCAGCGTGGCGTTATCTACCTGCCCTCCGTGCAATGCCTCAGTCAGATAATCAGCCAGCTTTCCACCCATTAAGGGTACCGGGAAGTAACGCCAGGCATCTGCCGCATCATACAAACGGATACCACTTAGAATTTTAAGCCACGGCTGACCCGTGTCTGGCTGCATATAACGGAAACTGCCATTGGCCCACAATGATTTAGCCCTGACATCCAGTTGATCACTCCACAACTCCCAGCCGTTATCATCAACCTGCCAGTTCACCGTACCGCTAGCCTGACTGACCTCTAGCGGCGCACGGAACATATCGCCATAAGGTAATGTGCTGTTTTTCAAGTTGATATCCAGCCGCCCAAGCTCGGCGGAGCCACTGAGTGAACCAGCAAAATTATTCACGCCCGGCACCATATCCCAATGCTGCCAACTGATATCGTGCCATTTCGCCTGAAAACGGGTCTTTTGCGGCTGGCTGATAGGAATATCCAAAGCCAAAGCATCGACGATCCCTTGAGGCCGCAAATCAGCTAAGTGATTCATAAGCTCGGGGGTCAACAGTGACAAAGTGGGTAATAGCGGCCCGACTCGCTCTAACTGAATATTCGTGGCACGAATGCGTAACTCTTGAGATTGGTCTGGCCCAATAAATTGGGTGTTTTCCGGTAACCACAGCGCAGATAAATGCCCTTTTGGCCAAGGTTGCCCATCGGTTTTCAGACTCAATTCCGGCGCATCAATTTGCCAGCCATTGCCATGACGGCTGCCTTCCAACACCAAGTTATCTACTGCTAACTGATGAGATTCCCCTTCCACCGTCCAATTGGCTTGCCCCTGACGGAGCAATACATTACCGCTGTAGATTTCGCCACTTTTTATACTCAACCACGCCGCCAAACTGAACTCAGCACTCTCCAGCCCGGTATTGGTGTGTAGCCAACGGCTAATCCAGGGTTTTACATCAATATTATCGGCCTGCATATAAACAGTACCGTTACTTAAAATCCCCTGATTATCATGCAGATCCATCCGCACCATTAGTACACCATGCTGACCATTAATGGTCGACAGGCTGATTTGCCCTTCAGCACGATGCCGACTGGAGGAATTAAGCCAGGTGAGTTGTGGAATCTCTAATTCGGCGCGCGGGCCAGACGGGGTAAGGAACGAAATACGGCTGTTGCGTAGATCAAAGTGATCTAACTGACGTAAGAAAATATCAGTGATAGTGCTGGCTTCAAAGCTGTTGCCATTACTCTGCTGCCTATCTAACGTGGTATGGAGATCCAACTGCAACTGATAGAAAGTCATGTCACGGAATTGCCAACGGCGGTGCAACAATGACTGCCATACATCAAGCGCCAGAGTCACACGTTGCACTTGCCAGTCAGCTTTCGGCAATTTAGCGCGAATATCACGCAATTCCAATGTCGGGCCAAAGGTTTCCCACGTCCCTTGCATGAACCCCACTTCCAGTGGAATACCGCTGATGGACTGAATCTTGGCCACGATTTGTGGACGATAATCGTTGATAAGAGGCAACATCATGCGCAGCCCACTGACCAACAGTGCAACCACAACAATTATTGTGGCGCCTGTCGCAAACATTATCCTGGGCAGTCGCCTCACACTTCTCTCCTTGCCATCCGCTGCAAGCTGTAAGACCGGGGGGCTCTTACATCATCACCACATCAAATTGTTCTTGGTTATACAGTGGCTCAATCTGAACTTTCACTTGCTTACCAACGAAGATTTCCACTTCAGCCAGTGCATGAGATTCTTCACCTTTCAGCGCTTCCCCCACCGCTGGAGAAGCATAAACCAGGAAACGGTCAGAATCATAAGCATGGTGAACACGGACAATTTCGCGCAAGATCTCGTAGCACACGGTTTCTACCGATTTGACCGTGCCACGGCCACGGCAGGTAGGGCACTCATTGCATAATACATGCTCGATGCTCTCTCGCGTCCGCTTACGAGTCATCTCTACTAAGCCTAGCTGAGAGAAACCGCTAATACTGGTTTTTACTCGATCTTTAGTCAGTGCTTGTTCCAGTGAATGAAGGACTCGCCGACGATGCTCTTCGTTACTCATGTCAATGAAATCAATAATGATAATTCCACCCAGATTGCGCAGCCGTAACTGGCGCGCGATAGCTTGAGTGGCCTCAATATTGGTATTGAAAATGGTCTCATCAAGATTACGATGACCGACAAAAGCACCAGTATTGATATCCACGGTGGTCATGGCTTCGGTCTGGTCAATAATCAGGTAACCGCCTGATTTTAACTCAACTTTACGCTCTAATGATCGCTGTATTTCATTCTCGACATCATAGAGGTCAAAAATGGGTTGCTTACCCGCATACAGCTCCAGTTTTTCGGTCATTTCTGGAATATATTCACTGGTAAATTCCACCAGCAAATCATAGGTCAATTTGGAGTCGACGCGGATTTTATCTAATGCCGCACCAGCAAAATCACGCAGTACACGTTGTGCCAGCGCCATTTCACCGTACAACTTATATTTAGTGATATTACGTTTTTTACGCTCCTGAACCTTCGTCCATAAACGTTTGAGGAAAGCGGCATCAGCGGCCAGCTCTTCTTCACCAATTCCTTCCGCGGCGGTACGGATAATAAAACCACCTTGCTCGTCGCAATACTCTGCCACGGTTTTTTTCAGGCGCTCGCGTTCAGCTTCACTTTCAATACGCTGGGAAACACCAACATGGGCAGCACCTGGCATAAGCACCAGATAGCGGGAAGGTAGGGTAATATCGGTGGTCAAACGTGCGCCTTTAGTGCCAAGCGGGTCTTTCACCACCTGCACCATGAGATCCTGCCCCTGACGAACCAGTTCAGCAATATCACGCACATTGAAATTTTTCTGCTCATCCCCAGCCACACATTCGGTGTGGGGCATGATATCGGAAGCATGAAGGAATGCGGCCTTATCCAGACCTATATCAACAAAGGCCGCCTGCATCCCCGGTAAAACCCGGCTAACACGACCTTTGTAAATATTACCGACGATCCCTCTTTTAGCTTCTCGTTCGATGTGTATTTCTTGCAGGATGCCGCCATCAATATAGGCAACCCGCGTTTCAGACGGTGTAATATTGACCAGTAATTCAGCTGTCATGACTTCCTCTCACATTACGTAGCGCAATGAAATTACTTAGTAATTCATGGGTTTCAACCAACGGCAAACCCACCACGGCATGATAACTGCCGGTGATGGATCTGACGAAACAACCACCTTTCCCCTGAATACCGTAAGCGCCCGCTTTGTCCATGGGTTCACCGGTAGCAATATAGTCACTGATTTCCAACTGAGATAACACGCGAAATGTCACATCTGTCACAACCATGGCAGATAACATATTTTTTCGGTCAGCGAGAGACACGGCAGTGATCACTTGATGCTGCTGCCCAGACAATGCACTCAGAATTTGCTGTGCATGCGCTTTATCCCGTGGTTTTTCTAATACTTGCCCATTTAACACCACAATGGTATCTGCACCGAGTACCGGCAAATCCTGTGGTGCGACACTCACCCCTGCCCGTGCTTTGTCCTGTGCTAAACGCTGGACATATTGTTGTGCACTTTCCTCGGCTCTGCGCTGCTCTTCAACTTCTGTTTTCAGTACCTCGAAAGGGACATCAAGCAGGGTCAGTAATTCACGGCGGCGCGGAGAGCCAGAGGCGAGGTACAGGGCGGTCATGAGTCTTAAGTCCTTATTGCACCGTAAATTGACGGCGAATCTTACGCATTAACAAAAATAGCCAAGGCCACAGAATACCGTTGACCACACTACTCCAGAACACTTCGGGGCGGAATGAGACATTACTGACTAAAAACTCAGACCAAAACACCACGACATCCATCGTCAGTGACAACAGCATCACAATTAGCGCCTGCTGCCACAAGGCCATATTGCGAAATAGCTGAAACTTAAACGCGACCAGATAAGCAATAATACTCAGTGCCAGCGCCCGCACGCCGAGAGTGGAACCCAAAATAAGGTCCATAATCAGCCCGAGAGTAAAACCGGTCCCTACATTCACGCGGTGCGGTAATGCCATAACCCAATAGATTAAGACTAATGCTAGCCATGAAGGCCGGAACATATATATCTGTTCAGGCCACGGCATAATTTGCAACACCATCGCAATCAGGAAAGATAACCAGATAACCCAACGGCCATTGCTGCTGTAACGGTTCATGGTGAGACTCCCGGAGCAGTCACTGCTGTTGGTGCCGTTGCTGCTGGCGGTGCCGGAGGGCCCATGGCATCTGCGGCCGGTAATACTTGCGACATCATGGGAGCCAAACGCTCATTTGCGACGCGGCGAACTTCATCGGGTGGCAATGGAATATCCCCATTACGATCCGCACCCCACAATAACAGCAGGTAGCGTAAGCGCTGTAAATCAGCGGTCGGGCGCGCTTGAATCACAGTATAGGCTCGCTGGTTGTCAACTTTAACGGAAGAAACCACAGCTACCGGATAGCCCTCAGGGAAACGGCCACCCAAACCGGACGTCACTAATACATCACCAACACGAATATCTGTATTGCTAGGCAAGTGCTCTAATAATAAATCATCGGTGCAACCACTACCGGCGGCAATCACCCGAATATCATTTCGTAGAACCTGAATAGGAAGCGCGTGGGAGGTATCACAGATCAATAATACGCGGCTGGTGAGTTTACTCACCGCAACAACCTGGCCTACGACACCACGGTCACTAATAACCGGTTGGCCTTCGTACACCCCATTGTTAGAACCTTTGTCGATAACTACTTGGTCACTATAGGGATCTGTCCCACTGGACATCACCTGCGTCACCATTTTTTGTTCATCCTGACGTAACGGAGAGCCGAGCAATTCACGTAAGCGGTTATTTTCCTGCTTAAATTGCCCCAACAACTGTAGATCAGTATTTTTTAGCAATAGCTCCTGGCGCAACGCACGATTTTCCAGCTCCAACTGTTGGTGGGTAGCCAGAGTTTCAGAAACGTTGTCGAGAACTTTGCGTGGCCCATTGGCCAGAAAATAGAAAGGGCTAACGGCGGTGTCCATATAGGTACGTATTTTAACAAATGTACCCAATCGGCTATCCGCAATAACCAAAACAATGGCTGCAAGAACGGCAAAGAACAACCGCAGTTGCAGGGATGGACCCCGGCTAAAAATCGGCTTCATAAATTTTGCGTATTCCTCGACGACAAAAAAAGAAGCACTTGACCTGATGCGTACAAAATACGGTTATCCGATCAAGCCCTCTTCTTTTGTTTTGGCTGACTATTCTTCGCTGAACAAATCGCCGCCATGCATGTCGATCATTTCCAACGCTTTACCACCGCCGCGAGCGACGCAGGTCAATGGATCTTCTGCTACCACCACCGGGATACCTGTTTCTTCCATCAGCAAGCGATCCAGGTTACGCAGCAATGCGCCACCACCGGTCAACACCATACCGCGTTCAGAGATATCAGATGCCAGTTCTGGCGGGCACTGTTCCAGCGCAACCATGACTGCACTAACAATACCCGTTAGCGGCTCTTGCAGCGCCTCAAGGATCTCATTGGAATTAAGAGTGAAGCCCCGTGGTACACCTTCTGCAAGGTTACGACCGCGAACTTCAATTTCCAGAACTTCATCACCAGGGTAAGCAGAACCGATGCTGTGCTTGATACGTTCAGCCGTTGCTTCACCAATCAGGGAACCGTAGTTACGGCGCACATAATTAATGATGGCTTCATCAAAGCGGTCACCACCGATACGTACGGAAGAAGAATAAACCACACCGTTCAGAGAGATAACGGCCACTTCTGTGGTGCCGCCACCAATATCCACAACCATTGAGCCGGTTGCTTCAGAAACCGGTAAGCCTGCGCCAATTGCCGCAGCCATAGGTTCTTCAATCAGAAACACTTCACGGGCGCCTGCGCCCTGAGCAGATTCACGGATCGCACGGCGCTCAACCTGAGTTGCCCCGACCGGTACGCACACCAATACACGCGGACTTGGGCGCATAAAGCTGTTGCTGTGAACTTGCTTAATAAAGTGTTGCAGCATTTTTTCAGTGACAAAGAAGTCGGCGATAACGCCATCTTTCATCGGACGAATTGCTGCGATATTGCCTGGGGTACGCCCAAGCATCTGTTTGGCATCATGGCCCACAGCCGCAACGCTCTTCGGGGAACCGGCACGATCCTGGCGAATAGCAACCACTGAAGGTTCATTCAGTACAATGCCTTGTCCTTTAACATATATAAGGGTATTGGCGGTACCCAAGTCGATGGACAAGTCGTTGGAAAACATGCCACGAAATTTCTTAAACATAACGAAAGGATAATCCTGCAAGCTGGGGGCGGAAAATAAAATCCGCCTACTTTACCAACCACACGAAGCAGCGACAAGGCGCAAAAACGTCCTGATTCGGTGAAAAAGTAGCTGCGTTATTGACATCTCGTTCCATCACGAACCCATGTTGTTTGAAAAGGTTGAATAAACCTTCGGCACAACGCAGATTCTGCGCAACGACCGGCGTAACACAGCACATAAAATCTAACATTTAACCTGATTCTCGTCGGAAGTAAGCACCCACCAACGATTTACGGAAATGACTGGCACATTCTACGTTAATTTTTGCTCAACGATCAGGCTAAACATGGCCCTAATACGAATATTTTTTCTTTCCAGGGTTTAAAAGCGTTGGCGGAGCAAAAAAATTGCCCTGTCCACCGTAAACACCTTTCTCCTTCAGCGTTTGCCATTCTTGACGAGTAAGAACTTCTGCCGCAAAAACTTTTGCACGCGTTCCCGCGCAAGCACCGGTTAGGCTCTCGACAAACAACTGATTTTCATAACGTAAATTAATACTTCTAACTAATCCCGGATGAAGTTTTATCATTTCAACCCGAAGAGACTTAATATATGACGTACTGACCACCGTCAATCCGGCCTGCGACACCATGACCTTACAACCCACACCCAGCAATAAACGCATCATCGGGCGGATTTGGCTGATATATTGACACACATCTGCCTCTGCAAGTTCAAAGATAATTCGCTCTCTATCTGATTTTCTACATTGCAACAGCGTATCCCGCAGCCAGCGCTGGAAAGGACGCTGCAATAATGAATCAACGCTGATAGAAAATGCCAGAGTTTCATCCGGCCATAAAGCTAATAAAGGAATTATCCGATCAATTTTCTGGCGGTCATAGCGCTCACCCAAACCGAACAATTGCACCAGAGGGGTAAATTCAGCGGCGCGCAATTCTTGTTCGCCATCATAAATGCGGCTAATTATTTCTCGGTGGTGAATTTTACCGTCAACAGTAACAACCGGTTTCTGATAAAGCCGAGGGCCACCATTAGCCAGCGTTTGTTCTAATAAAGTGCGCCATTTGACACTACCACGGCCTTTTTCTGCTACGCGGGTATCATAGACATACCAGCCGTTACCCCCATACATCGCCGCATTTTTGGTCGCTTGTCCAGCATTATCCATTATCTGCTCAGCGGAATCGTCATTGCGGTACGCCACAATGCCAATATGCAGCAGTGATTCACGGTCAATAATTTGTGGTGCAGGCAATGCCCCAAGCGCATGCACCAATTGCGCAGCGATAACATCGGCGTCTTTTAGCGTTTTATGGGGGAGTAAAATCGCGATATCACTGTGATGATAACGAGCCAATAACGCAGAGGGATGCCGGGTAACAAAAGTCGAAAGTAGGTTAATCAGCGAATGCATCAGTTCTTGCACTTTCTGGTGATCATCCGTTTCAATTAAGCTATCAAAGTCCGGTAACTGCACCATCATTACCACACCATGAGCACCAGGCTCTTCCAATTGAGTCGTTAACTGATTATCAAAAAACTGGCGGTTACTGAAGCCGGTTTTGGCATCCTGTGCGGCAAAAGTACGAATCAATGTATCAACGCGATTACGCTCTTCTCTTACTTCTATCAGCTCAGCCAATAAATGGTCTATAGCACGACTGGCACAAGGCGGCCATTCGTGGCCGTCACTATTAATGGCGTGCTCACGTTCGCCATTCAGGATCCGCTTAGCCCGCCACTCAAGTTTTTCCTGACCTGCGGTCTGTTCACGCAACCAACGGAAACTCAGCAACAGCGTTATCGCAATAATCACCACCGCCAACGATAAAATAGCGGCGGCGTAAAGGGAGCGGGCATAGCTGTTTAAGGGGTCAATATAAGTGAAATGCATTGAGGCCCCCGGCTGATGCAACATAGGAACAACCAAGCTACGGTGGTGGTTTTGACTGTTCCAGGGGGCATAAATGGCAGGGAGTTTTAGTTGGTACAACGTACTGTTTTCATTCTGAACGCTAACTTCCAGCACACCTAGCGTTCGCATCATGATCGGTAGCCATTCGCGTTCTTTATCAGCAGGTTGTAACAGCAATGACTGATCATAAGCTGTCACAATGCTCTGGAGGCGGTGCTCCATTTTTTTCTGGCATAAGTAAAAGAAACTTGCCGTGCTACCCAGTAGCACTAAGCACATCGCCAATACGACCAACAAGGTCATAAATACAGAAAGTTTGGTTGTAAATCGCATCCTTTAACCTTGCGAAGCGCAATTCAATGAAAAAATGCCTCAGTTCCTTCGAGAAAAATACTATATGTCAGAATGCCGACATAATACTGGTTTTTTACTTCATAATGCGACCAGAACACAATAACTCAGCCTTTTTCCCTGAACTTTGGCTAATCCTCTTTCAAGAATAGTCACGGACGAAATCAACCACCTGATTTTTGTTCTTGATCAGGCTTGAAGGTTGATGTTGTCGCTATATTGGCTCACTCTTAAATCATTCTTTTTCTGTTTTTCTGGAGTGCCATATGCGAGCGCTTGTACTTGAGCAAACTGAAGGCCGTACTACCGCAGAAGTGCGTGAAATATCCCCTTCACAGTTGCCAGCCGGTAATGTCACGGTTGATGTCAATTGGTCCAGCCTGAATTATAAGGATGCACTGGCTATCACGGGCAAAGGAAAGATTATTCGTGAATTCCCGATGGTGCCAGGCATCGATTTTGCGGGCACCGTTCACAGCAGCGAAGATCCACGTTTTCATGTCGGTCAATCGGTTTTGTTGACCGGTTGGGGCGTGGGTGAAAATCATTGGGGCGGTTTGGCAGAACAGGCTCGCGTCAATGGCGATTGGCTGGTTCCTATACCTGAAGGCTTGGAACCACGTAAGGCCATGATTATTGGTACCGCTGGTTTTACCGCGATGCTGTGCGTCATGGCGCTAGAGGAAGGTGGCGTGACGCCTGAAAGCGGCGAAGTGGTCGTCACTGGCGCCAGCGGTGGTGTGGGCAGCACCGCAATCGCTTTACTTGCCGCACTGGGTTACAAAATCGCCGCCATTTCGGGCCGAGACAGCAACAGTGAATACCTGAAAAGCCTGGGTGCTCATCGGGTGCTATCGCGCAATGATTATCTTGATGCTTCGCGCCCACTGGAAAAACAATTATGGGCCGGTGCGATTGATACCGTTGGCGACAAATTACTGGCTAAAGTGCTGGCGCAGATGAATTACAACGGCACCGTAGCCGCTTGTGGTTTGGCCGGTGGCTATTCACTCCCAACGACTGTGATGCCATTTATTTTGCGCAATGTGCGGTTACAAGGGGTGGACTCAGTGATGACACCACAACATCGTCGCCTGCAAGCCTGGCAACGGCTACAGAAAATCTTGCCTGAAAGCTTCTATCAGCAAGCCTCGCAAGCCATCACCCTTGCCGATGCCCCGACTATCGCTGCTCGACTGTTGGCGAACGAAGTCACCGGTAGAACCCTGGTGAAAGTACGCTGATCCAGCGTCGCCGGAGGCTCATACCTCCGGCCTATTATCTGTATTGTAATGATTTTCAAATTTCTCTCTGCTCCTCTAGCACTTATCCCTATAAGCCGCCATGATTAATGTCAATAAGGTTGGTATGTCTACCCTGTTTGACGGAGTCATTTTATGCGCAACTTTTTATCCCATTCCCTGCGTAATGCTGCCATATCGCGCAAACTGACCGAAGCTGATGTGACACCAGAAAGTGTTTTTTATCAGCGCCGCAAGGTATTGCAAGCATTGGGAATCACTGCTGCCACACTGGCATTGCCCACATCGGCTCAGGCTGATTTGCTAGCATGGTTTAAAGGAAATGGCCGCCCCAAAGCCCCTTCTGGCAAGCCACTGGATTTCACCAAATCAACGGTTTACCACCCAGACCTGGCGCTAACGCCGGAAGATAAAGTTACCGGTTACAATAACTTCTATGAATTCGGCTTGGATAAGGCTGACCCTGCGGCCAATGCCGGAACACTGAAAACCGAAGGTTGGCAGATAAAAATCGACGGTGACGTCGCCAAACCCATGACACTCGATATTGATGACCTGATAAAACGCTTCCCACTCGAAGAACGCATTTACCGTATGCGCTGTGTTGAAGCCTGGTCAATGGTGGTGCCGTGGATTGGTTTTGAATTAGGCAAATTACTGAAACTGGTTGAGCCCACCAGTAATGCTCGCTACGTCGCATTTCAAACACTTTATGCGCCGGATCAGATGCCGGGGCAGGAAGATCGCTTTATTGGCGGTGGCCTGAAATACCCTTATGTCGAAGGATTACGCTTGGATGAGGCCATGAACCCACTGGCCTTTATGACCTTGGGTGTTTATGGCAAAGCCCTGCCACCACAAAATGGCGCGCCACTGCGTCTCATCACCCCATGGAAATACGGCTTTAAAGGGATAAAATCTATCGTTCATATTCGCCTGACTAATGAGCAGCCTCCGACGACCTGGAACCTGAGTGCGCCCAATGAATATGGCTTTTATGCCAATGTGAACCCACATGTCGATCATCCGCGCTGGTCGCAAGCAACCGAACGCTTTATTGGCTCTGGCGGTATTCTTGATGTTCAGCGCCAACCAACACTGTTGTTTAACGGCTATGCCGATCAGGTAGCTTCACTCTATCGTGGCCTGGATCTACGGAAAAATTTCTAATGCGGCTTACTTTACGACAAATCAAGTGGCTCAAGGTGGCTATCTGGCTGGCCGCCGCACTGCCGTTTCTATGGCTAATTTTATCGGTAGATCAAGGCTGGTTCAGTGCTGATCCCGCCAAAGACATTCAACACTTTACCGGCCGCATGACACTGAAATTGTTACTGGCGACATTGTTGGTCACGCCGCTGGCGCGCTATGGCAAACAACCGCTACTGATCCGCTGTCGCCGGTTGTTGGGTTTATGGTGTTTTGCCTGGGGAACCTTGCACTTAGTCAGCTACTCGGTATTGGAACTTGGGCTGAGTAATATTGGCCTGCTAGGACGTGAACTGGTGACCCGCCCTTACCTGACGTTGGGCATAATCAGTTGGCTGTTGTTACTGTCACTGGCTGTGACATCCACCTTATGGGCACAACGAAAAATGGGAGCCAACTGGCAAAAATTGCATAATTTGGTGTATGTTGTCGCCATTCTTGCACCAATTCATTATCTTTGGTCGGTGAAAACCCTATCGCCACTCCCCATTATTTACGCAGTGACGGCAGCGATATTATTGGCGTTACGTTATAAAAAATTTCGGCAATGGTGCCGCTAAAAATCTGAATTTTTCATCGGCCATAATCTTTTTTTATTGAATATCTTCGCTGATAAGACCAGTATTTAGCTGCTAATTGCTACGATATCATTATAATGCCCGACCTTAGTACCGATCGCAGTGTCAAATTCATCGTAAAAAGGTGACAAATCGGTGACATCAGGTTATTTTTTACGATGATGTACTAATTTCCGGAGATACCAGCACAATGTCGGATAAGTTTCACATTTTGCTTCTGAATGGCCCTAACTTGAATCTGCTTGGAACCCGTGAACCGGAAAAATACGGTTACACAACATTGACTGAGATTGTCAGTCAGTTAGAGGCTCAAGCTCAGGGAATGGATGTGGTGCTATCCCACTTGCAGTCAAATGCAGAGCATGTGCTGATCGATAGAATTCACCAGGCGCGGGGTAATACCGACTTTATCCTGATCAATCCAGCAGCGTTTACACACACCAGTGTTGCACTGCGCGATGCGCTGTTAGGTGTGCAGATCCCGTTTATCGAGATTCACTTATCTAACGTGCATGCCCGGGAGCCTTTCCGTCATCATTCATATCTCTCTGATATCGCGGTTGGCGTAATCTGTGGACTTGGCGCAGATGGCTACAACTTTGCTTTACAGGCAGCGGTAAATCGCTTGTCAAAATCCAACTAGACCCGAAATAATTCGAGTTGCAGGTAGGCGGCAACTGAGCGAATCCCCATAAGCTTACATAAGTAAGTGACTGGGGTGAACGAAGGCAGTCAACACACATGCAACCTGAAGTATGATGGGTATAATTGCAACACACAAAGAGTACGGAATCACACTCATGGATATTCGTAAGATTAAGAAACTGATCGAACTGGTTGAAGAGTCCGGCATTTCAGAGCTGGAAATCTCAGAAGGCGAAGAGTCAGTACGTATCAGTCGTGCTCCCGCCGCACCAAACTACCCAATGATGCAACAGCCATATGCTTTTGCTGCACCACAGCAACAGCCAGCGCTGGCCGCAGCCGTTGCTCCAGCACCTGCTGAAGCCGCAGCACCAGCAGCCATCAGTGGCCATATCGTGCGCTCCCCAATGGTCGGTACGTTCTACCGCACCCCGAGCCCGGATGCTAAAGCCTTCATTGAAGTAGGTCAGAAAGTTTCTGTTGGTGACACTCTTTGCATCGTTGAAGCGATGAAAATGATGAACCAAATCGAAGCAGATAAATCCGGTACTGTAAAAGCCATTCTGGTTGAAAACGGTCAACCGGTTGAATTCGACGAGCCTCTTGTCGTCATCGAGTAACGAGGCGTTCCATGCTTGATAAAATCGTAATCGCTAACCGCGGTGAGATTGCGCTACGTATCCTGCGAGCTTGTAAAGAGCTGGGGATCAAAACTGTTGCAGTTCACTCTGTTGCGGATCGTGATCTTAAACACGTGTTATTGGCTGACGAGACTGTTTGTATCGGTCCCGCACCTTCTGTTAAAAGCTATCTGAACATTCCAGCGATCATTTCTGCTGCTGAGATCACCGGCGCGGTGGCTATTCACCCCGGCTATGGTTTCCTGTCTGAAAATGCTGATTTCGCAGAGCAGGTAGAACGTTCAGGTTTCATCTTCATCGGCCCACGCGCCGAAACCATTCGCCTGATGGGTGACAAGGTTTCTGCAATAAATGCCATGAAGAAAGCCGGTGTACCTTGCGTACCAGGCTCTGATGGCCCACTGGATGACGACACTGCCAAGAACAAAGCCTTTGCCAAACGAATCGGTTATCCGGTCATTATCAAGGCATCAGGTGGTGGTGGTGGTCGTGGTATGCGTGTGGTGCGCCATGACAAAGATCTTGAGCAATCCATTAACATGACCCGTGCGGAAGCCAAAGCGGCTTTCAATAACGACATGGTTTACATGGAAAAATACCTGGAAAACCCACGCCATATCGAAATTCAGATTTTGGCTGACGGTCAAGGTAATGCTATCTATCTGGCTGAGCGCGACTGTTCTATGCAGCGCCGCCACCAGAAAGTGGTTGAAGAGGCACCAGCACCAGGTATCACCAGCGAAATGCGCCGTCATATCGGTGAGCGCTGTGCGAAAGCCTGTGTGGAAATCGGCTATCGTGGCGCGGGGACTTTCGAGTTCTTGTATGAAAACGGCGAGTTCTATTTCATCGAAATGAACACCCGTATTCAGGTTGAACACCCGGTTACCGAAATGATTACCGGTGTCGATTTGATCAAAGAACAGCTGCGTATCGCAGCGGGCCAACCTCTCTCCATCAAACAAGATGAAGTGAAAGTGCATGGCCACGCCGTGGAATGTCGTATCAACGCCGAAGACCCAAATACCTTCCTGCCGAGTCCGGGTAAAATTACCCGTTTCCATGCGCCGGGCGGTTTTGGTGTGCGTTGGGAGTCTCATATTTATGCTGGCTATACCGTGCCGCCATATTATGACTCCATGATCGGCAAGCTGATTACTTACGGTGAAAACCGTGATGTTGCTATTGCCCGCATGAAGAATGCGTTGGCAGAACTCATTATCGATGGCATCAAGACCAACGTTGAGTTACAGCAACGCATCATGAACGACGAAAACTTCCAGCACGGTGGCACCAATATCCACTATCTGGAGAAAAAACTCGGGTTGCAAGAAACCTAATATTTCGCCTTTCATGAGTTTTACCTTTTATATCAGGGCCGGTTAATCATCGGCCTTTTTCTTTTTAAACTTTGTTTATGCTTTTATACCCAAGTCATTGGCGTTGTAGCAAAGCGGCAATCTAATGAAATCCGATAAGTTAATTCGGGTATGTGAGAGCAGCTAACAACACTGTAGTGCCAAGTACCAAGGGTATGGGGAAAAGACATGGATACAAGATTTCTACAAGCCAATAAAGAAGCACGCTGGGCCTTTGGCTTAACGTTGGCTTATCTGGCTGGGTGGATAATAACAGCGTATTTACCGGGCAACATTGCCGGGATAAGCGGTCTACCGGCCTGGTTTGAAGCCGCCTGTATTGCACTGCCACTGCTGTTTATTGTGCTGTGCTGGTTAATGGTACGCATCATATTTCGTGATATCCCATTGGAGGACGACAATGCAAACTGATGTCGTCCTACCATTAGTGGGCTATCTGGCCATGGTATTTGGCTTATCAGTTTATGCTTATACCCGCCGCAAAACTGGGAATTTCCTTAACGAATACTTCATCGGCAACCGCTCGATGGGGGGATTCGTACTGGCAATGACCCTAACCGCCACTTATATCAGTGCCAGCTCATTTATCGGCGGGCCGGGTGCTGCTTATAAATATGGCCTTGGCTGGGTGCTGTTGGCCATGATTCAATTGCCAGCGGTGTGGTTGTCACTGGGCGTATTAGGCAAGAAATTCGCCATTCTGGCGCGCCGTTATAATGCTGTAACCCTCAACGACATGTTGTATGCCCGCTATCAGAGCCGCTTATTGGTATGGCTTGCCAGCCTCAGCTTACTGGTGGCATTTGTCGGCGCCATGACAGTACAATTTATCGGCGGCGCTCGCTTACTGGAAACAGCAGCGGGTATCCCTTATGACACCGGTTTACTAATTTTCGGTATCAGCATCGCGCTATATACCTCTTTTGGTGGTTTCCGCGCCAGTGTACTTAACGACGCCATGCAAGGACTGGTGATGTTAGTCGGCACTATTTTGCTGCTGGTGGCGGTTATCCATGCCGCAGGTGGGCTACATAAAGCCGTCGAAACCCTACAGCATATTGATCCCGCACTGGTTTCTCCGCAGGGTGGCGATCAGATCCTCGATCTGCCGTTTATGGCATCATTTTGGATCCTGGTGTGCTTTGGGGTTATTGGCCTACCACATACCGCCGTACGCTGTATTTCGTACCGTGATAGTAAAGCGGTGCATCGCGGCATTATCCTCGGCACCATTGTGGTGGCAATCTTGATGTTCGGTATGCATTTGGCTGGCGCATTAGGCCGGGCAGTGTTGCCGGACCTGAAGATCCCGGATCAAGTGATCCCGACACTGATGATAACTGTGCTGCCCCCCTTTGCTGCTGGGATCTTTCTGGCGGCACCGATGGCGGCGATTATGTCGACCATCAATGCCCAGTTGCTGCAATCCTCTGCCACCATCGTGAAAGATTTATACCTCAATCTGTGGCCGGAGGAACTGAAGAATGAGCGTAAACTGACACGTATATCCAGTATGTCGACACTGATACTCGGGCTATTACTGCTGCTTGCTGCCTGGCGTCCGCCAGAAATGATTATCTGGCTGAATCTATTAGCCTTTGGCGGCCTGGAAGCCGTATTCCTCTGGCCACTGGTATTAGGGTTGTACTGGGAGCGCGCCAATGCTCATGGTGCCCTTAGCTCAATGATCGTCGGTGCGATATGCTATACAGTTCTGGCCAGTTTCGACATTAAGATTGCTGGTTTGCATCCGATAGTGCCCTCTCTGGTGCTTAACCTGCTGGCGTTTTATATCGGTAATCGGTTTGGCGATAGGGCGCGAGCGCGGCAGCCCATCATCGCCAGCACGGAATAGAATCGCTATTTACCGCTATTATTTACCGAAACCTTATTGATAAAAACCGATCCAGGAACGCAAGTTGCGGATCGGTTTTGGAAGAGAAAAGCTATGCCTTGGATCCAACTAAAATTAAACACCACCGGCAATCAGGCCGAATCCCTTGGGGACGCGCTAATCGAAAGTGGCGCAGTATCCGTAACTTTTCAGGATACCCACGATAACCCAGTATTTGAACCGCTGCCCGGTGAAACCCGCCTGTGGGGCGATACCGATGTCATCGGTCTGTATGATGCAGAAACCGATATGGCAGAAGTCATTGCCATGCTGGAATATCACCCGCAGATCGGTAAAGGTTTCATCCATAAAATTGAGCAGTTAGAAGATAAAGATTGGGAACGCGAATGGATGGATAACTTCCATCCGATGCGTTTTGGCGAGCGTTTGTGGATCTGTCCGAGCTGGCGCGATGTGCCCGACCCTACTGCCGTTAATGTGATGCTTGACCCCGGTTTAGCGTTTGGTACCGGCACCCACCCGACTACCGCATTGTGTCTGCAATGGCTCGATGGCCTCAACCTGACGGGGAAAACGGTTATCGACTTTGGTTGTGGCTCTGGCATCCTGGCGATAGCGGCGCTAAAACTCGGTGCAGCGCGCGCTATTGGCATTGATATCGATCCGCAGGCCATTCAGGCCAGCCGTGATAACGCGCAACGTAATGGCGTTTCAGAGCGTCTGGAGCTGTATCTCGCCAAAGATCAGCCAGCCGATTTATCTGCTGACGTGGTGGTCGCCAATATTCTGGCAGGCCCATTACGCGAACTCGCGCCGCTGATTAGTGTCTTGCCGGTTGCGGGTGGCCATCTTGGCTTGTCAGGTGTGTTGGCTACGCAGGCGGCGGGGGTCGCACAGGCTTACGAGGATAAATTCACTCTCGACCCGGTGGCAGAGAAAGAAGAGTGGTGCCGCATCACCGGTATCAAGAAGTAATACTGCCAGCAAATTATTGGCGTTACAGCTTACATTCAGTATTGTGACGCCAATGCTGTGACGCCAAATTAGTTGTGACGCAAAATTCGAAGAATAGCGCTAGCATTTCCCTGCATTAGGCCGCAATCCATCAAGCATTATTTTTAACTGAAATGAGATGTCTGACTCATTTATATCTGTTCTTTATCATTGGTTTGATGAATAAATCAGCACTTTCGACCACAATGATGCTACGTCTGTAGTCGATAATTATGTTGTTTAGTAGAAAATCCTTAAGCGCACAAATTAACCATATTAACCTAACATTATGTTATATATGGATTAATAATTAACTAGCTCAGATTGGCTCGCCATTTATTGCTCTTTTTTCATCAATTGGTCAAAGTTTGGCCTTTCATCTGAGCGCAAAAATGCGTAATATACGCGCCCTTACGGACACAGTGTGGTCATTCTTTGTCTATGCGTATTGGACACATCCAGCTTACAAATTGCCTGATTGCCGCCCCGATGGCTGGTATAACAGACCGCCCCTTCAGAGCGCTATGTCACGGCATGGGGGCTGGGATGACTGTATCTGAAATGCTCTCCTCTAACCCAGAGGTATGGCGGACGGATAAGTCGCGTTTGCGCATGGTTCATAGCGATGAGCCAGGAATTCGTACCGTGCAGATTGCAGGTAACGACCCGGATGAGATGGCAGCAGCCGCCAAAATCAATGTGGCGAATGGTGCACAAATCATCGACATCAATATGGGATGTCCGGCCAAGAAAGTGAACCGCAAACTGGCAGGATCTGCATTATTGCAACATCCTGATCTGGTCAAACAGATCCTCTCCGCAGTGGTTAATGCGGTAGATGTGCCGGTAACGTTGAAGATCCGGACTGGTTGGTCTGCCGAACACCGTAACTGTATAGAAATTGCCCAACTGGCTGAAAATTGTGGTATACAGGCCCTGACGATTCATGGCCGAACCCGTTCTTGCCTGTTTAATGGCGAGGCGGAATACGACAGTATTCGATCAGTTAAGCAGATTGTTTCCATTCCCGTTATCGCGAATGGCGACATCACTGACCCGCATAAAGCCAGAGCGGTGCTCGACTACACTGGGGCTGATGCCCTGATGATAGGACGTGCCGCTCAGGGAAGACCTTGGATCTTCCGGGAAATCCAGCATTACCTGGACACTGGGGAGCTGCTGCCACCGATGCCACTTGGCGAAGTGCAGCGCTTGTTGAACGGGCATATACGGGAATTGCACGACTTTTATGGTCCAGGCAAGGGATTTCGTATTGCACGTAAGCACGTCTCTTGGTATCTCCAGGAGCACGCCCCTAACGACCAGTTTCGGCGCACATTCAACGCCATTGAGGATGCCAGCGAACAGCTGGAGGCGTTGGAGGCATATTTCGAAAATCTTGCGTAAACAGAAAAAAGAGCTGACAGAACTATGTTCGAACAACGCGTAAATTCTGACGTACTGACCGTTGCAACCGTAAACTCACAAGATCAGGTGACTCAAAAGCCTTTGCGTGACTCGGTTAAACAAGCACTGAAGAACTATTTTGCTCAACTGAATGGTCAGGATGTAAGTGACCTGTATGAGTTGGTACTGGCTGAAGTTGAACAGCCATTGTTGGACATGGTGATGCAATACACCCGTGGCAACCAAACCCGCGCTGCCCTGATGATGGGCATCAACCGTGGCACGCTGCGTAAGAAATTGAAAAAATACGGCATGAACTGATACTAGTCAGTTAAAGTGTTGTTTAAAAAGGCGTACTCCACACGGAGCGCGCCTTTTTTATTAGGTCATATTCAGGCAACTTCCACTCGATTGCGCCCGTGCTGCTTCGCGCGATATAGCGCTTCATCAGCCCGTTTCAGGGTATCTTCTGGCATTCCTTCTCCATTCCAGAACGCCACACCCAATGAAATCGTGATAGGTCGAATGTCTGCCATCACCATCATTTCTACATTGTGCCGTAACCGCCTGGCGACCTGGGTGGCAACCTCAGGCACCGTGCCGGGTAACAACATCAGAAACTCTTCACCACCACTGCGACACAGGATATCGCTGTCACGTGAACTTTCGCGGATTTGTATCGCCAATTGCTTGATAACCTCATCACCGACGTCATGACCATAAGAGTCATTAATCTCTTTAAAGTGATCAATATCCAATGCAATAACAGAAAAATGCTGCCCGAGCTGCGCGATAGGCTCAAGTGTTGTCGCCAGACCACGCCGGTTATACAGGCCGGTCATAGGATCAGTTTGGGCCTCAAACCTCAATTTACCGATTTTCTTTTGCAACAGACTGATACCTATCAGCAATGCCCGTTTGAGCTGAGTCGATTCGAAATACCATGAGGGAATCTCTTTAATGCTGCTGGCAATATCTGGCTTATCCATATCATTAGCACTACCTGCCAGTAGCCACAGTGGGCGAGCGATTAAGCGGGATAACAACCAAACCCCCAATAAGGTCAGTAGTGCCAGTGGCGCTATGTGGCCCAAGCCTTTGAGCATCAGTCCTTCCAGAGGTTTCAAAGTGGATGACTCTGGCCGCAAGGTAATAATTTCCCAACCTGACGGCTCCACAACGGCGTAACCCGCCAACATCGACTCACCGTTGGTACTAGTCACCATCAAGCTGCCATTGTCAGCTTTTTTGACAGCCTCGGTAATCGGCTTCGGCTCCAGTATTTCGCCAATACGGTTAACATCCCGGTGATACAGAATGCGCCGATCACGGTCGAGCACCACAATGTAAGAACCATCGCGATAGTAATGCTCACCCAATAATTCATTTAAAATACTTTGCTTACGCAGATAAATTGTCCCACCTATATAGCCGCGATAGCGTCCATCTGGCGTGATGATAGGTGACGATATATTGATAACCAGATTATTGGCTGCTGACACATAGGGTTTACTGATAAGCGGACGCCGGACTTTGAGCGCTTCCGCCGATCCTGGCGAGGTCAAAGTATGGCCCAAGAGTTGCAAGCTATCTGGCGATGTAGCACGGACAATGCCGTGCGCATCCGTTATCACTACCGAATTAAAACTGTCTGTTTGGTATTTGAGCCGTGCGGTTTCTGCTTGCAGAACGGCCTGATCATCAAAATGCTTAGCGGCAATCATGCTGCTGTAATGAAGCTGCTTTTGCGCGCTTCGCACAAAAATTTCAGCACTGGACGCCAGTTTAGTGGCATAAACACGGTTAGCTTCCAGTGTGTTATCAATCAACAACTGCCGTTGAACCCGATAACTGGCATAGAAGCTATTTGCCAGTGTCACAAAGGCACTCATCACAGCCAGAATAAGGATTAAGCGACCTAAGTCGAGGCGGAAAATCTTGGTTGAAATCATCGAGCGTAACAAGACAACATTCCTGAAGAGGTTAATCGGCGATATTGGGTATTGACGTTAACATGAAAAGTAAGCGGGAACTCGCCTATGTGAGCATCTGCTCATTATTTATCTCCTCAAATGCATCGTTATCACGCTATAGTCATTATTAACAGTTATCTATACCCTAAATAATTCGAGTTGCAGGAAGGCGGCCAACGCACATGCAGTTTGAAGTATGACGGGGATATGGCTTTGGTGATTGTTAGCTAACGTCTGACTTGCACTGATAATTAGGGGTTCATGATGAATAAACTAGTCATTGTTGTAGCACTCGCGGCAACCGTATTAAGTGGATGTGCCAACAACCGAACGGCATCTGGTGATACTTTCACTGCTTCTCAGGCACGGCAAGTACAGACTGTGACTTACGGTACGGTGGTCTCAGCGCGGCCAGTCACCATTCAGGGTGGTGATAAGAATAATGTCGCTGGTGCCATTGGTGGGGCCGTGGTGGGTGGCTTCCTGGGTAATACTATCGGCGGTGGCCGTGGTAATAGCCTGGCGACAGCGGGCGGTGTCGTTGCTGGCGGTATGGCGGGTCAGGGCGTACAAAGCGCAATGAACCGCAGTGAAGGTGTCCAACTGGAAATCCGTCGCGATGATGGCAGCAGCATCGTTGTCGTACAGGCGCAGGGGCCAACCCGCTTCAGCGCAGGTCAACGCGTGATCATTGCCAGTGATCGCAGCGGTACCGTGACAGTTTCACCTCGTTAAATTCAAATACCGGGGGTATTCCCCCGGTACTTAACGGCCTAATGCAAAAAAAATCGCAGTTTTTTTATTGGCCTAATTGACTGTTTAGTCACATTAAATTAGCCAGTTTCATGTATATCCAGCTAAAAAAACCATTGATATTAGTTATGGGAGTCGAATATTAGGTTGCCACGAGTAATGTGTTGTGGTTAAATAGCGTCATCGGTTTGGAACACAGACCTTATGAAAGCAGTTTTAGTAAAGCAGTCCTCAGTTCAAGCGTTATCCATAGATATCCCTTCTCCGTGAGTCTCCTCCTAAGTGCCCAATAAGTTACCCTCTGAAAAACAGACCACGTTCGCTACGCTATTGTGGCAAAAATAATTGAAGGAAGTATCTCTATGTCTAATAAAATGACTGGTTTAGTAAAATGGTTTGACGCTGGTAAAGGTTTTGGTTTCATTACGCCTGCTGATGGCAGCAAAGATGTGTTTGTTCACTTCTCTGCTATCCAGAGCAATGATTTCAAAACTCTGGATGAAGGTCAAAAAGTTGAGTTCTCTATCGAGAACGGCGCTAAAGGCCCATCAGCGGTAAACGTAGTCGCCCTGTAATTCAGCGTGATTAGGGGAGCAGGCTGCCAATAGCGATGACGGCCAGACCCGAGCAGTGCAACCGCTCCCCCAGTAAATTAAGTAAAAGTAAGTAGTACCCGGTTGACAGTAACATTTATGCAAGCAGTTTTAGTAAAGCAGTTCCCCGTATTAGCGTTATCAGACAGATACCTCTTCTCCGCGAAATTCCTTCTAAGTGCCCCATAAGTTGTGCCCAAGCCTATTCGCTCGCCTATGGCGGCAATCAAAAATAATTGAAGGAAGTATCTCTATGTCTAATAAAATGACTGGTTTAGTAAAATGGTTTGACGCTGGTAAAGGTTTTGGTTTCATTACGCCTGCTGACGGCAGCAAAGATGTGTTCGTTCACTTCTCTGCTATCCAGAGCAATGATTTCAAAACTCTGGATGAAGGTCAAAAAGTTGAGTTCTCTATCGAGAACGGCGCTAAAGGCCCATCAGCGGTAAACGTAGTCGCCCTGTAATTCAGTGTGATTAGGGGAGCAGGCTGCCAATAGCGATGACGGCCAGACCCGAGCAGTGCAACCGCTCCCCCAGTAAATTAAGTAAAAGTAAGCAGTACCCGGTTGACAGTAACATTTATGCAAGCAGTTTTAGTAAAGCAGTTCCCCGTATTAGCGTTATCAGACAGATACCTCTTATCCGCGAAATTCCTTCTAAGTGCCCCATAAGTTGTGCCCAAGCCTATTCGTTCGCCTATGGCGGCAATCAAAAATAATTGAAGGAAGTATCTCTATGTCTAATAAAATGACTGGTTTAGTAAAATGGTTTAACGCTGATAAAGGTTTTGGTTTCATTACGCCTGCTGACGGCAGCAAAGATGTGTTTGTTCACTTCTCTGCTATCCAGAGCAATGATTTCAAAACCCTGGATGAAGGTCAAAAAGTTGAGTTCTCTATCGAGAACGGCGCTAAAGGCCCATCAGCGGTAAACGTTATTGCTCTGTAAGAGTCAATAATAGATATCCAAGTCATTGGGCTACGGTTTTAATGATGCAGATATATCGGAATGATTTACGATAGCGATGAAGGTGATAGCCCTGAGCAGTTAAATTATTCTGAATAAAAAAATCCCGCCTCTGTGCGGGTTTTTTTGTGCCTGAGAATATGATCTTTATCGCTGATAATATAAGTATATGATCAGATAAACCTGACATATTCAATGTTCAATATTTATTCATTATGTCTTAACTGATGTCTTCAATCTGTATCATCCGTTTATGCTTCTCTCTCATGCCCTTTGCCATCTTGTCTATTCGTGCAAAATTATGTTGTTTTAACAGATAAAATCCCGCGCTATATAATTAATAAAGTAAAGTAATCGCCAAATTTAGTCTGAATTACCTGGTTCAGAGTAATATATTTATTTCACCGCTCTCCCCCGCTCCGTACAATATAAAAATGACTTTGATCAAAATCATGACGTTATTTTCTCTATACAGTTATTTCATATAATCACAGCCTTAATAATATAACTATTCCCTACATTTATTGGCGATGATTAACACTGCACATAAAATAGCATCAGGGTAAATATTCATGTCGATATTCAAAACACGCATAGGAAGGATGCTACTGATCCTATTTATTGGGATAAGTATCTGGTTTAGCCCGGTTCCGGAATCGGTAGATCCACGAGCCTGGCATCTCATGGCGGTCTTTGCCGCAACAGTTATTGGCCTAATTCTCTCGCCATACCCGCTAGGGGCAATGGCCGTGTTTAGTCTAACGGTCGTCGCCGCCACTGGTTTGCTGAGTATCAAAGAGGTACTCGCCGGTTTTGCCGATCCAACCATCTGGATGATAGCCTGTGCTTTCTTTATCTCACGCGGATTTATTAAAACAGGTTTTGGCCGCCGAGTTGGGTACTTATTTATCAGCAAGTTAGGTCACAGCTCATTGGGTTTGGCTTACGGTTTGGTGCTAACAGATTTACTGTTTGCACCCGCAATGCCATCAACCTCTGCCCGCTGTGGTGGCATCATCACCCCGCTGTTCCGCTCAATATCTGAAGCTTATGAATCTACACCAGACCGGGGTACTGAACGAAAAATCGGGGCTTTCCTGGTGCAATGTATCTTCCAGTGTAACGCCATTACTTGCGCCATGTTCCTGACCTCAATGGCCGGTAACCCGATGATAGGCAAGTTGGCAGGCGAGATGGGCATAACTATTACCTGGACTAGCTGGGCATTGGCTGCAATTGTCCCCGGTTTAATCTCTCTGGCGGTCATTCCGTTGCTGCTATACCGCTTTTATCCACCGGAACTGAAAAAAACGCCGGAAATGCGCGCACTGGCCCTCGTAAAACTGAAAGAAATGGGGCCGATGAGCCGTAATGAATGGATCGTGTTATCAGTATTCGTTGGGTTGGTGACTCTGTGGGTATGCGGTGCAGCACTGAATATCGATGCCACTATGACTGCCTTTATTGGTCTGGCTATCCTATTGCTGAGCGGCGCACTAACCTGGGATGATGTCATCGCCGAGAAAGAAGCATGGCATACCGTGATTTGGTTTGCAGTACTACTAACACTTGCCAGCCAACTGAATAAACTGGGGTTCATTAGTTGGTTTGGTGCCTCAATTGCGGGCTCGGTACAAGGCATGAATTGGGTACCGATGATGGGTATCCTACTGCTAGCGTACTATTACAGCCATTATATGATGGCCAGCGCTATTGCCCATATCAGCGCTATGTATGCCATTTTTGTTTCTATTGCTATCGCAGCGGGCGCCCCGCCAATGCTGACAGTTCTGGTATTTGGTATGTTCAGTAACCTGTACATGGCGACCACTCACTACTCCGGCGGCCCAGCGCCAATCCTGTTTGGGTGTAACTTTATCCCGCTGGCAACCTGGTGGAAAATCGGTTTTCTAATCAGTTTAGTGGTCATTCCTATTTGGCTGATTATCGGTAGTGCCTGGTGGAAAGTGTTAGGGTTCTGGTAAGCATTCAGTGTACTTAAAGTTAAACACCGCGCTAACATATCGGCGCGGTGTATCTATTAGCTATTGATATTCTTCCATGACCACCGCCAGAACACATTAAACAACTCCTTTGCCTTTTATCTTATTATTTCATTTGCCGCGGTTATGATATAATTCGCCAAAAGCTAACCTCGCTTATCGATAGCCCCTCTTTTGTGACCATTCACTACGCGACCCCGCTTTTAATGTAAAGAATGCGTCAATTATCGTATTTGCGAAAACGATAGTCGGCCTACGGTGTCTGAAGATATGTACCGCTATCGAATTATATCCTTATGCGCTACACGCTCGCACTTAACGTATAACGATAGAGTTCCCAATGATAAAACCGCAGAAGTTCCATATTTCCCTGCTCCACCCACGCTATTGGCTGACTTGGTTTGGCCTTGGTGTACTGTTTCTGTTAGTCCAACTGCCCTACCCGCTGATCAATAAGTTAGGGATTTGGCTTGGCCGTACCTCAATGCGTTTTCTCAAGCGCCGAGTATCCATAGCCCGACGTAACCTCGAACTGTGCTTCCCTGATATGGACAAAGCTACCCTCGAACGAACTATTGTGGGTAATTTTGAATCCTTGGGTATGGGGTTGCTGGAAACCGGTATGGCATGGTTTTGGCCCGATGCACGCGTCAAACGCTGGTTTACTGTTTCCGGACTCAATAACCTGAAAAAAGCGCAGGAAGGCAATCGCGGTGTCTTGGTCATTGGTGTGCACTTTATGTCACTGGAACTGGGTGGCCGAGTGATGGGCCAATGTCAGCCGATGATGGCAATGTACCGCCCACACAATAATAAAGTGATGGAACTGGTGCAGACCTGGGGGCGTATGCGCTCCAATAAAGCGATGTTGGATCGCAAAGACCTGCGTGGCATGGTGCAAGCCCTGAAGAAAGGTGAGGCCGTTTGGTTTGCACCAGATCAGGACTACGGCCCACGTGGCAGTGTTTTCGCGCCCCTGTTTGCGGTAAATCAGGCCGCGACCACCAGCGGTACTTTTATGTTAGCGCGTCTGGCAAAACCGGCATTACTGCCATTGGTGCTGCTGCGGAAAACGGATGGCAGCGGTTATGACCTGCTTATCCAACCGGCATTGGAAGATTACCCAATAGATGATGAATTAGCTGCCGCCCGTTACATGAATAAAGTGATTGAAAAAGAAATCATGCGCGCACCTGAACAATATCTTTGGTTGCACCGCCGTTTCAAAACCCGCCCAGCGGGCGAAGCATCACTCTATTAAGTCAGCGTATAAACAGGAAACCCGGTCTCGGCCGGGTTTTTTATTGCCTGAATTCCACTTTGTATGGCGAAATTATGGCTGTACACCTTCCGGTGCTGCGCCGTCTATCTGTGTCGTAACTTCACTTGCCGCAATAGCATTACGCCCCGGCAATGTTTTACAAGCCGCTCCAACTACTGGCGGTGCCGTCGTGGGATAGACATCTTTGGGTAAGATATAAACCGGCGTGGTAGCGACAAAACCGTCACTGAAAGTGGCTTCAACAAAAGTCGCCTGCCAGCCAGAAGTGGGTACTGTCAGTGCAATATCAAGGGTATTCGCTGGTGTGACTGCCAGTGGGAACTCGCTGTAGCGCACATTACAAGCATAGCGAAAATCACGCGCCTCGCTGTTTGCAGCGCTCCACAACAACACTTTATCCGGCGTCTCAGACAAGCTCACCGTCAGTGTTTGCACCTTATCTTTTATGGCGATGTTGGCATTTACTTGCGGCATTGGCATAGATTGGCGCATGCGATTAACAAAAGAAATAAGTGACGGTTCGCTGAAAGCCTTAATACCCGAGTGACTAGAATTTGGTGCAACCCGCAGTGCTTTCTCACCGGGTAATTTGTCGTAATAAAAATCTGTATTATCAGGCACGTAAAAATCGTCGCCACTGGCATTGATAATATATTTCGGAATACTAAGTCGTGATTGATATTCAGTCCCCATATACTGGAGGGGATCAATAATTTGCATCAATTTGGCAAAACCGGCCGTATCCAGCTTTTTATCAACTTCGTCCAGATAATAAGGGGTGAATGCGATAGGCCAATTGCCACCATAGGATTGATACATGTGCTCCAATGCAGCACGAGTATCCAGTAGATCAATCACAAACGGCGCGATGGCCACAACGCGCGAGTCGGCAATCGCCGTCAGCCAGGTTGTCCAACCGCGTTTGGATAAGCCGGTGACAATAAAACTGTCTAATGCTTTCTCCGGCAGAGCTTGTTGGGCCATAGTCATGGCTTGGGAAATCGCCGCCGCCATCGGAACTTGTAAAGGCACTATTGCACGAGACTCCGGCGCATCCATAAATAAAGTCCAACTGCGGGCGACACTGTAATCCTCTTTACGTGGTTCATTATCCTGCTGATATTCAAGATATTGATTGGGAATAGTGCTCACGGCTATCACGACGGTATTAGTTTGGCGGGCAATATTTTGCAATTCGTCGATGGAAAAGTCAGTTGGCCCTGAAGCAGGAACCTTATCAGTAGCATGGTTAGTACCATTATTAATCACCACCAACCCTTGCGTTGAAGTACTCTCACTCGGAATAAAAACCTCAACTTCATGCTGCCAGGCAGCAGGAGTGACTAATCCCTCTGGTGGCCAATGCTGAGAAGTCAGTTGGTAACGACGCCATTCCAGCCCCGGCAGGTTCTCCTGACTCAGCAAATTGTAGATAAGCGGTTCGGTGGCTAATTTATTTTTGTAGCAGGATAAAACCTGTGAGAAATCAGTATTACTGCATTTTGTCGATTCAACATCCGTTTGTGCCAGGCAACGTGTCGTGAGTAGCCATGGCAACACACATATCAAGACAGTTAAATAACGAGGCATAATCCCTATCCTTTTATCTAATTTAGGTAAAAACATTCCCAAAGGGATTAGATAACGGATTGAGAATTCAAAAAATCCGAATTTCACCTGTATTGCCGATTTTTTATATTAAGACATAGATAAAACACCAGCAGTAAACCCATTCGGCAACCTGAGATCCTATAGATTCAGACCATAGGAATTTTCTGCACTAAAAAACACCAATTTGCCCTGAAATGCCCTATTAAAGTGCGTTTTATCCTATCGGTAGCCCCCCAGAAAGAGTTAACCCTTAGTAATTATCCAGTTGTTCAATGAAATATAACTCTGGCACTCCATTTGCTAATACCAAACTGGCTACACGCCAACAGACAGCGACGGTGCATCACGGGTGCGCTACAAAATTAAAATAGGCACGACTTTGCCTCACAGGACGCTTTGATGAAAAAAATAATGATTTCAACGCTGGTTGCTGCTGCTTCATTAGTGGCATTAGCGGGTCAGGCCCATGCGGGCACTACTTTGGATGCGGTGAAGAAAAAAGGCTTTGTGCAATGTGGCATCAGTGATGGGTTACCTGGCTTCTCTTATGCAGATGCCAGCGGAAAATTCTCCGGCCTTGACGTTGATGTTTGTCGTGGTGTGGCTGCGGCCATCTTTGGTGATGCAGAAAAAGTAAAATATACCCCGTTGACGGCCAAGGAGCGCTTCACCGCGCTGCAATCAGGTGAAGTTGATATTTTATCCCGTAACACCACCTGGACATCATCCCGCGATGCTGGCATGGGGATGTTGTTTACCGGCGTGAACTATTATGACGGTATTGGTTTCCTGACCCACAATAAAGCCGGGCTGAAAAGTGCCAAAGAGCTGGATGGTGCCACTGTGTGTATTCAAGCCGGTACCGACACTGAGCTGAATGTCGCCGACTACTTTAAAGCCAATAAGATGCAATACACCCCGGTCACCTTCGACCGCTCCGATGAAAGTGCCAAAGCGCTGGATTCCGGCCGCTGCGACACACTGGCTTCCGACCAATCTCAACTGTATGCATTGCGTATCAAGTTAGGTAAACCAGACGAATTTATCGTATTACCGGAAGTCATTTCCAAAGAACCACTGGGGCCAGTCGTGCGCCGTGGCGATGAAGATTGGTTTGCCCTTGTACGCTGGACATTGTTTGCCATGCTGAACGCAGAAGAAATGGGCGTGACATCGAAAAATGTCGAAGAACTGGCAGCCAAACCGACCACTCCTGATATGGCTCATTTATTAGGTCAGGAAGGCAATTACGGTAAAGATTTAAAAGTGCCGAATGATTGGGTGGTTAAAATCGTCAAACAAGTGGGTAACTACGGCGAAAGCTTCGATCGTAATGTGGGAATGGGCAGTGAACTGAAAATCAAACGCGGCCAAAATGCGCTGTGGAACAATGGCGGTTTGCAGTACGCACCTCCGGTTCGCTGATTTAGACTCCCCTCCGGCAGGCTAACCCTGCCGGATGAATGACCCAGACCGAGGCCCACACTATGTCACAACGCCCAACCGTCAAAGGTGCCTTTTCGCTGACCAATCCAGCGGTGCGCGCCTGGTTGTATCAAATTATCGCGCTATTGATACTGCTCGGATGCGGTGCGTACCTTTTCCATAACACCATCACCAACTTATCAACCCGAGGTATTACTTCAGGTTTTGCTTTCCTGAATAACAGCGCCGGTTTTGGCATTGTTCAGCATCTTATCGACTACGAGCAGGGCGATACTTATGGCCGGGTGTTTCTGGTCGGGTTATTCAATACCTTGCTGGTCTCCGTATTATGTATTTTCTTTGCTTCGATACTGGGTTTCTTTCTCGGATTGGCGCGCTTGTCGGATAACTGGCTATTACGCAAACTGTCGACCATCTATATTGAGACATTCCGTAATATTCCGCCGTTACTGCAAATCTTCTTCTGGTATTTTGCCGTTTTGCGCAACCTTCCGGGACCAAGACAGAGCCTGGATGCTTTCGGCGTGGCATTTCTGAGTAACCGTGGTTTATATCTGCCATCCCCTGAATTTGCCGCCGGTTTTGTGCCCGCCCTGATAGCGGTGTTACTGGCGGTTATCGCCATCATTGCATTGCAGCGCTATAACCATTTTCGTCAGTTACATACTGGGCAATTCCACCGCACCTGGCCTATAGGTTTGGTGCTATTAATCGCCCTGCCCACGCTGGCTCATTGGCTATATGGCTCGGCGCTGCACTGGGATTTACCGCAGTTACGGGGGTTTAATTTTAAAGGCGGATTAGTGCTCATTCCCGAGCTGGCTGCCTTAACGCTGGCGCTATCGGTTTATACCTCAACCTTTATTGCTGAAGTTATTCGCTCGGGCATTCAGTCCGTGCCTTATGGCCAACACGAAGCCGCCCGCTCATTGGCGCTGCCCAACACCGTTACTTTACGTCAGGTGATTCTGCCGCAAGCGCTGCGGGTTATCATCCCGCCGCTGACCAGCCAATATTTGAATATCGTCAAAAACTCCTCACTGGCGGCGGCAATTGGTTATCCCGATATGGTGTCGTTGTTTGCCGGAACAGTGCTAAACCAGACTGGCCAAGCGATAGAAACCATCGCCATTACCATGTCGGTCTATTTGGTTATCAGTCTGTCCATTTCATTTTTAATGAATCTCTACAACCGGCGCATTGCGCTGGTCGAGCGCTAAGGGAAGCGAATGACGATGACACTAACCCGCGAGCCACCCAGCACGGTACGGCCCGGCAACCCATTAAGTCGTATGGTGTTTTGGGCCAAAAAGAATCTGTTCTCCAGTTGGACTAACAGTTTACTGACCCTTTTGTGCCTATGGCTGATGTGGCAATTGATCCCGCCGCTACTGAATTGGGCCATTTTCAACGCCAATTGGCTGGGTACAACGCGCACTGATTGCACCCGAGAAGGTGCCTGCTGGGTATTTATTCATGCACGCTTTGGCCAGTTTATGTATGGCCTTTACCCTATTGAACAGCGCTGGCGCATCAATACCACGTTGATTATTGGCTTGGTCACACTCATCCCGCTGTTCTGGCGAGCAATGCCACGCCGCGGCCGCTATCTGGCGGTTTGGGCCGTGGTCTATCCATTATTAGTCTGGGTGATGTTATATGGCGGTTTCTTCGGGCTTACCCGCGTTGAAACTCGCCAGTGGGGTGGGTTGACACTGACCTTAATCATTGCAGCCGTCGGGATTGCTGGCGCGTTGCCACTCGGCATTTTGCTGGCACTGGCACGCCGCTCCAGTATGCCAGTGGTGCGTATTCTATCGGTGGTATTTATCGAGTTTTGGCGCGGGGTGCCATTAATCACCGTGCTATTTATGTCCTCGGTGATGCTGCCGCTATTTATGACCGAAGGCACCAGCATCGATAAGTTGATCCGCGCATTAGTCGGGGTGGTGTTATTCCAATCGGCTTATGTCGCAGAGGTGGTACGCGGTGGCTTACAAGCCCTACCCAAAGGCCAAACCGAGGCCGCCGAATCACTCGGGCTGGGTTATTGGAAAACCCAAGGGCTGGTTATCTTGCCACAAGCGTTAAAAATGGTGATTCCAGGGCTGGTGAACACCATTATCGCACTGTTTAAAGATACCAGCCTGGTCATCATCATTGGTCTGTTTGACCTGTTCAGCAGTGTGCAACAAGCCACTGTCGACCCCGCCTGGCTGGGCATGTCGACCGAGGGCTATGTCTTTGCCGCCGCCGTTTATTGGATTTTCTGTTTCAGCATGTCGCGCTATAGCCAGCATCTGGAGAAGCGCTTTCACACCGGACGTTCCACACATTGAGGCATAACATGAGCGACAATCAGCCGACCCAAGGTGACAAGATGATGATTACGCTGGAAAACGTCAATAAGTGGTACGGGCAGTTCCACGTATTGAAAGATATCAATTTGCATGTACGCCCCGGCGAACGCATCGTGTTATGTGGCCCTTCTGGCTCAGGGAAATCCACCACTATCCGTTGTATAAACCACTTGGAAGAGCATCAGGAAGGGAAAATCATGGTGGATGGTATTGAGCTGAATGATGATTTACGCAACATCGAGCGGGTACGCACCGAGGTTGGCATGGTGTTTCAACACTTCAATTTGTTTCCACACTTAACCGTGATGCAAAACTGCACGCTGGCCCCAAGCTGGGTTCGTAAAATGCCGAAGAAAGAAGCGGATGAGCTGGCGATGCATTATCTGGAGCGCGTGCGCATTGCAGAGCATGCACATAAATTCCCCGGTCAGTTATCCGGCGGGCAGCAGCAGCGAGTAGCCATTGCCCGCTCTCTGTGTATGAAACCCAAAATTATGCTGTTTGACGAGCCGACCTCAGCACTGGATCCGGAAATGGTGAAAGAAGTGCTGGATACCATGATAAGTCTCGCACATGAGGGGATGACCATGCTGTGCGTCACCCATGAGATGGGTTTTGCTCGTACCGTCGCTGATAGGGTTATTTTTATGGATCGCGGGGAAATTGTTGAGCAAGCGCCACCGGCTGAATTCTTCTCTAACCCAAAATCAGAGCGCACACAGGCATTTTTAGCACAGGTTATTCACTAACAAATTCATTACTTTGGGAGTTTCATTGGGTACTTCCGGGTGAGGGCATCCTCACCCTTTTTTAGCGCGGTTACCACAGCAGATGCCCCATCAGCGGTGCGCCGATAACTGTAATAATACCGGCCAGCATCATCACCAGGCTGGATACCACGCCCTCCTGTTGCCCCATCTCATACGCTTTAGCCGTGCCGGCCCCGTGAGAAGAAGCCCCAAGGCCTGCGCCTTTTGCCAAGCCACTGCGCACAGAAAGGCGTAAGAATAGCAAATCCCCTACCGCCATCCCGAATACCCCGGTAATCACCACAAACAGTGCCACTAAATCCGGTTGCCCACCCAGCTGTTTTGCCGCTTCCAATGCAAACGGTGTAGTAATAGAACGCACTGCTAAACTGCGCTGCACTTCTTCCGATAGAGTTAATAACTTCGCTAACCACACCGAGCTGACCACCGCCACGGTAATGGCGGTGATAACCCCCGCAGTCAGAGACAACCAGTGGCGGCGAATAATCGACAGATTCTCATAAACCGGCACCGCAAACGCGATGGTTGCTGGCCCCAATAGCCACAATAACCAATGCGTTTCACCAATATAATCCTGATAAGAGATATGGGTAACCACCAGCAGCAACACCAACACCATCGGCGTCAATACCAAGGGCATCAGCAATAATGACCGGCGGCGGCGATAGAGTTTTTTGTTGGCGAAATACAGTGCCAGCGTGGCAAGGAAACACGCAATACTGATAATAAAATCATTCATGATGATTAGACTTGCGGCGCTGTAGCCACACCTCAAAACGGTAAACCCGGTCAACCACCAACCCCGTTGCCGCCAGGGTCAGTGAGGTACTGACCGCGATAACGGCAAAAATCTTCCAACCGTCCACCATGATCAACTGAGCATAATTCACCACCGCCACCACCGCAGGAACAAAGAACAACAGCATTTCAGCCAACAACCAACGTGAACCCGCCTGAACCCAGCGCACCGGCAGAATCCGCAGCATAATCATAGCCAGCAGCAATAGCATGCCGACAATATTGGCGGGTAATGGTAGATGGAAAACACTAACCAGTTGATCAGAAATAATAAATATCCCAGCATACAGTGCTACTTGAACCGGTACCTGTAAACGCATGAGAACAGACGGCGCAAAACTGCGTAACGCCAACGACATGAGAAACCCCGATGGGAAATTTTACCAGTGCTCAGTATAGGCCGTGGGCAACCTTGCGGAAAATGAATTAAAATCATTGAAATCATGCCTAAATGGCATACTTTTCCGCTCCGCTCACAGGAAAAATAATGGATATCCGAACACTGCGTTATTTCGTCGAAGTCGTGCGTCAGCAAAGCTTCACCCGAGCTGCGGAGAAGTTGTTTGTCACTCAACCCACCATCAGCAAAATGCTGCGCAATCTGGAAAATGAGTTGGAGTGTAGTTTACTGACGCGTGAGGGGCGACGTCTGCATTTGACCGACAGCGGGCAGGCAGTTTATCAGCGCGGGCTGGTAATTCTCGACCAGTTTCAGCAGTTGGAAGCGGAGCTGGAAGACATTAGCTCATTAAAGAAAGGTAAGCTCCGTCTAGGCATTCCGCCGATGGTTGGCACGCAAATGGCGGTGCTTATCAGTGAATTTCGCCGCAGTTACCCCGGAGTAGAGCTGCAAATTGCTGAGTTTGGCGGTTTAACTGTGCAACAGGCGGTGCTCTCTGGGGAATTGGATTTAGCCCTGACGGCCCTCCCCGCTGATGCCGATTTACCACTAACGTCATTACCGCTGTTCAGTCATCCATTGTGTGTGGTAGTGCCGCGCACCCCGTTTTGGCTTAATCGCACCACCCTCAGTATTCCTGAGCTAGCTGATCAACCCATCCTGATTTATAACGAAGATTTTGCCCTCTATCGTCAGCTAATGGATGCTTTTGCTGCTGGGGGATTTACACCGCAAATCGCCGTGCGCAGCGGTCAGTGGGACTTTCTGGCCGCGATGGTACAAGCCAATATTGGGATCGCCATTTTACCGGAACCTATCTGTCAGCGGCTGGATAAAAATGCACTGTTATGGCTACCATTAGAACCACTGATGCCTTGGCAATTAGGATTGATCTGGCGTCAGGGAAGTTACCTTTCTCACAGTGCGCAGGCGTGGATTAACCGCTGCCGTGAGTTTTGGCCCAATGGTTCGTTGGTGGAAATAAAACCGGCTACTGATCAGTAGCCGGATTGAAGAATATTAACCTTCTTTTTCGATCAGCAGCGCTTCCAGCAAATCCAAATCGTGCAACAGTTTTTGCAGAGTTTCGTTGCTGATTTTCTGTGTGGCGCGCAAATGATACAGCTCGCCGCGCTCAGCCCGCAGCGCGGTTAAGCGAAAGCGCCGCTCCAGATTTTCGATAAGTAAAGTGTTCTCGATTTCATCTTTACTGCCCGTTCGTCGGCGCAAAGTCCCGATGACGCGAGAGCTGACCTCTTTTAGCAATTCGGGATCGATATTTTCCTCACTGCTGGCCGCCAGGCGCTCTTCCATCTTATTCAAGCTGACAATCGCCACTTCTGCCGCTGCCGCCCGCGCCAAACGAATCTCTTCGCGGCTAGCGCTTTTATCGGCAACAACCACGCCGCGCAATAATGGCGGCAAAGCAATAACCCCGACAATCACCGACAGCAAAATGACGCCGGTGGCGATAAACACCAATTGGTAACGGGATGGGAAGGCCGAACCATCACTGAGAAATAACGGAATGGACAGCACACCGGCCAGTGTAATTGCCCCACGCACCCCGGCAAATGAGGCAACCCATAGCTCACGGGTGGTGTAATTACTGAACTCCAATGGCCGCTTGCTCAACAAACGCTTACTGAGTTTTTTCATCGACCACAGCCAGCCAAAACGTAGCACCAGCAATGCACCATAAATGATGGCGACGTCGGCAAACAGATTCCAGGTTTGAATCGTCGGATCTAGCTCAGCCTGCACAATTGAGGTTTCGAGAATCCCCGGTAATTGCAGGCCCAGCAGGATAAACACCATGCCGTTAAACACGAATTCCAGCATCGACCATACGCTGTCAGCGCGTAATCGCATGGTGAGCGGGGCATTACGGATCACTCCAGACTGACTAATGGTCATACCCGCCGCCACTGCGGCTAAAATACCGGACACACCAATATGTTCTGCAATCAAGTAAGAGGCGAATGGCAATAGCAGCAGCAAGACGATTTGTGTTGCCGGATCATCACCACTCCAGCGGCTCATCAGGCGCAGCGACTTACTGTATAGCCAGGTGACGGCCACACCAGCCAGCAGGCCACCAATCGCTACTTTCAGGAATTCCAGCGTCGCGCCGGACACAGTAAACACCATAGTGCCCATGGCAACGGCAATAGCAAATTTCAGCGCCACCAGACCGGAAGCATCATTCATCAATGCCTCCCCTTCCAGCACGCCCATAATTGATTTAGGTATGCGCCCTTTCCCCACAATACCGGACAACGCCACGGCATCGGTTGGCGACAGCACCGCCGCCAGCGCAAAGGCGGCAACCAGCGGAATACCTGGCACCATCCAGTAAATCAGATAACCGATACCCACCACCGTGACCAATACTAAGGCCAAAGCCAAACCGAATATTTCCCGCCCGTGGTGAATAAACTCCCGCGTCGGTGTTTTCCAGCCATCAGCAAACAGTAGCGGCGGAATAAACAGAACCAGGAATAATTCCGGGTCAAAATCGACATGCAAACCAAAGTGGGGCCAGGCCAACAAAGCACCACAGACAATCTGCATCAGAGGGAGGGGAACTTGAAACGGTAACATTCGCGTGACAACGCCGGAAAGCGACACCACTAAAATCAGAATGAGGATTGTAAAAAAGATTTCCATGCTTTCCTTAGACTCAACTCAACGCAACACAAAACCTGATCGAACTCGCCCGTAAACAGGGCTGGAGCGCAGCTTTTGATAGTAGATCAATTTTTTGTGCAATGGGGAAAAAAATCGGTAATTGATGGCAGGAATAGACAAAGAAAGTAGGGGCATTACGAAGGGTAATGGCATCGGGAACATATTCATCCCGATGCCAACAAAGACTCAGGGCTTAGATTGCCCAACCGCCAGCATAGAATGCCACCAGCGCCACCGCGATAATCACAGTGCCAAGATTCAGCTTACGCCATTCACCGGAGCAAATACGACCAATCACCAATGAACTGAAGCCCAGCATAATACCGGTCACGATATTACAAGTCAGCACGATAAACACCGCGCAGAGCAAGCCAGACATGGCATCAACGAAATCGTCAAAGTCCAATTTTGAAACGTTGCTTAGCATCAACAAACCGACATACATCAGAGCCGGAGCGGTTGCATAGGCTGGAACCAAATAGGAGAGCGGCGAGAGGAACAGGATCAGCAAGAATAAGATACCGACGACGGTCGCTGTCAGGCCAGTTTTGCCGCCTGCTGCAGTACCGGCCGCTGATTCAATGTAAACTGCCGCAGGGGCTGCACCCACCAAACCGGCGAAGATGCTGCTAACGGAGTCAGAAGTCAGCGCTTTACCGCCACTGATAATCTGGCCGTCTTTATCCAGTAAGTTTGCTTGCCCTGCTACCGCACGGATGGTGCCAGTGGCATCAAACACCGCAGTCATCACCAGCGCCAACACACTTGGCAGCACCACTGGTTTCAACGCACCCATGATATCAAGACTAAAAATCAATGAGTTGCCGTTTTCATCTGCCAGACTTGGCATGGCAAACAATCCTTGATACTTAACACTTGGATCAAAAATCAAACCGATAACTGAGATGGCAATAATCACCAACAGAATACCACCCGGCACCCGCAGCTTTTCCAGACCAAAAATCACCGCCAGACCCAATAACGTCATCATGACCGGGAAAGAGGTAAATGCGCCCAGCGCGACCGGCAAACCTTCAATTGGGTTTTTGATAACCAGACCGACACCGTTGGCAGCAATCAGCAGCAGGAACAGGCCGATACCGATACCGGTACCATGCGCCACACCCATTGGCAGGTTACGCAATATCCACGAGCGAATACCTGTCACGGAGATAATGGTAAACAGCACCCCCATCAGGAATACCGCCCCCAGAGCCACAGGAATACTGATGTGTTGGCCCAATACCAAGCTAAATGCAGTAAACGCCGTCAATGAGATGGCGCAACCAATCGCCATCGGCAAGTTCGCCCACAAACCCATCAGTAAAGAACCTAAGCCCGCGACCAGACAGGTTGCAACGAATACCGCTGTTGGTGGGAAGCCCGCTTTGCCCAGCATGCTCGGTACAACAATGACCGAATAGACCATCGCCAAAAAGGTCGTCAGACCGGCCAGCACTTCCTGACGTACATTACTGCCACGCTCACTAAGCTTGAAAAACGCATCAAGCGAACTCTTCGGCTTTACTGCCTGGTTCGCTTGAGGATTGGTGCTAGACATGGTTATGTCCCCTGTGTGTCATTTAAAAGTCGTCAACAAGCCACGCGCCCTTTCCATACGTAATCGTTTCCGTCCCTGCCGATTAACTCGTCAATTCCCCCAATGTCGATATGACGGAGAAAATAGCAAACGATTAGCTGGAAACACGCATGACTGAAAAAAATCGAAGTTTAGGGTAGATGAAATTCAAAGCAAACGATTATCTAGCTATTCACAGCGACTAATCAACATCAGAAAGCGACATTTAATGCATTTTCTTACATTAATTTGTCTGGGAACATGCAATTCGAGTTCCATGCAGGCAGGAAACGAAGTGTGAGCAGGCTCACACCCGTTTTTCTTATATAAATCCTGATAGGTTTATCCGTTTTCTAATTTGAACGCGCCGCCCTTTTCAATCGCCTGTTGGTAAGCTGGGCGCTGATGAATGCGCACTAAGAAATCTTGCAGTTTCGGGAACCCCGCAAGACCACCTCGCATATTTATTGCCTCAATAGGAAAGCTCATCTGAATATCTGCCGCGCTAAAATCGCTGCCAGCAAACCATTGATTCTTTTCTAAATGCTGTTCCAGATAATCGCGATGAGTGGCAATTTGCTTATTCAGATAATTTTTCTGCACCCCATCACCCAAAGCTTTGGCGACCGGACGAATAATCCACGGCACAGGCGGCCCGCCGAAGCGGCTAAAGATAAGTTTCATCACCAGCAATGGCATCAAGGAGCCTTCTGCGTAATGCATCCAGTAACGAAATTGCTGACGATCATAATGACCGGTGGGCTTAAACAAGCCCTGCGCATCATAGGTTTCCTGCAAATACTCGATGATGGCACCCGATTCCGCCAGTGTCAGGTCGCCATCAGTAATCACCGGTGATTTCCCCAGGGGATGGATTTTTTTCAACTCCGGTGGTGCCAGCAAGCTACCAGGATCGCGTTGATAACGCTTTAATTCATAGGGGACTTGCAACTCTTCCAACATCCACAGGATACGCTGCGAACGTGAATTATTCAGATGGTGAACAATGACCATAGCTAAGCTCCAGAGGGTAAGTGACAGAATGAGTTGCAACTATTGATACATGATTATAGTTGAGTCACGGACAGCGCTTTATAAATCCGGCTGCCAGTTCGATAGACAACTTATACGTTATTTAATAAAAAACCCCGCCGGAGCAGGGTCTTATTTTTATACAGACTATTAGTTAGTGCTTAGCAGGCCACAGGATCAGAACGGAATATCGTCGTCAAAATCCATTGGTGGCTCATTGCCGCCTTGTGGTTGTGCTGCTGGCGCTGACTGAGCCGGGCGTGAAGCCTGCTGACCACCGCTGAACTGGTTGCCACCTTGTGGCTGCTGAGGTTGGCCCCAACCGCCTTGTGCGCCACCGTCTTGTGGTGCACCACCACCCGCCGGAGCACCACCGCCTTGACGGCCACCCAGCATTTGCATGGTACCGCCCACGTTAACCACAACTTCAGTGGTGTATTTCTCAACACCAGCCTGATCTGTCCATTTACGGGTTTGCAATGCGCCTTCGATATAAACCTGAGAGCCTTTGCGCAAATACTCACCAGCAACTTCCGCTAGTTTGCCGAACAACACCACACGGTGCCATTCCGTCTTTTCTTTCTGCTCGCCGGTTGCTTTATCACGCCAGCTTTCGGAAGTGGCCAGGGTGATATTGGCAACAGCGCCGCCATTCGGCATGTAGCGGACTTCCGGGTCTTGGCCCAAATTCCCGACCAAAATCACTTTGTTTACGCCTCTGCTGGCCATGTGAACTCTCCTGATGAAATAAATTTTGTACAGTATAAACCAGTAAGTTTAACACGCTAGCAGGTAAACGGCACAACTGATCATCACTGCGCAATGCATTGCAAATTTATTGCAATAACCGCCTTAATTGCACCCGGATACTGGATATCCATTCAGGTTTTTTTGTGTCATAATTATCCGTTTCGTACTGGCTGTGTCCTTTTTTGACGTTGCAAAATGCGTCTATACATTATTACTCAAAGTAGTTGGAGTTGCTGGTAGGCGGCAAGCGAGCGAGTCCCTATGAGCTTACAACCAGTAAGTGATTAGGGTGAGTGAACGTAGCTAACAACCCTGCGGCTTCAAGTACGAAGAGTAAAAAAGGGCATGGGAGAGGCTCAGTTTACATCCGGGAAATGTTTGAATGGATAATATCGAAGTTCGGGGCGCTCGCACCCATAATCTTAAGAATATCAACCTGATTATCCCGCGCGACAAACTGATCGTGGTCACCGGTCTATCGGGTTCAGGCAAATCCTCACTGGCTTTTGATACCCTGTATGCCGAGGGCCAACGCCGCTATGTTGAGTCTCTCTCCGCCTATGCGCGCCAATTTCTATCGCTGATGGAAAAACCGGATGTCGACCATATTGAAGGTCTCTCTCCGGCCATCTCCATCGAGCAAAAATCGACCTCTCATAACCCGCGTTCTACCGTGGGCACCATCACTGAAATTCATGACTACCTGCGTTTACTGTTCGCCCGCGTCGGCGAGCCGCGCTGTCCGGATCATGATGTGCCGCTTGCCGCGCAAACAGTCAGCCAGATGGTGGATAACGTCATCAGCCAGCCAGAAGGCCGCCGCCTGATGTTACTGGCGCCAGTGGTAAAAGATCGCAAAGGCGAACATACCAAGACACTGGAAAATTTGGCGATGCAGGGCTATATCCGGGCGCGGATCGATGGCGAGGTTTGCGATCTGTCTGATCCACCCAAATTAGAACTGCAAAAGAAACATACCATTGAAGTCGTGGTCGATCGTTTTAAAGTGCGCGAAGATCTGGCTCAGCGTCTGGCTGAATCATTTGAAACCGCATTGGAACTTTCCGGTGGTACTGCCGTAGTTGCCGATATGGACGATCCTCACGCCGAAGAACTGCTGTTCTCCGCTAACTTTGCCTGCCCAATTTGCGGCTATAGCATGAGCGAGTTGGAGCCGCGTCTGTTCTCCTTTAACAACCCGGCCGGTGCTTGCCCAACCTGTGATGGTCTGGGTGTACAGCAGTTCTTTGATCCAGACCGTGTGCTCCAAAACCCTGAGCTGTCACTGGCTGGGGGCGCAATTCGAGGTTGGGATCGCCGCAACTTCTATTACTTCCAAATGCTACGGTCACTGGCTGATCATTATAAGTTTGATATAGAAGCACCGTTTAACTCATTGGATACCACCATCCAGAAAGCCGTGCTGTATGGATCTGGCAAAGATACCATTGAATTCAAATACATTAACGACCGTGGTGATACCACGGTACGCCGCCATCCATTTGAAGGTGTGCTGCACAATATGGAGCGCCGTTATAAAGAGACGGAATCCAGTGCGGTGCGCGAAGAGCTGGCTAAATTCATCAGTAATCGCTCCTGTACTTCATGTCATGGCACACGCCTGCGTCGTGAAGCACGTTATGTCTTTGTCGAAAACACCACATTGCCGGAAATCTCAGAACTGAGCATCGGTCATGCGCTGAGCTTCTTCCAGAATATGAAACTCAGCGGCCAGCGGGCGCAGATTGCCGAGAAAGTACTAAAAGAAATTGGCGACCGACTGAAGTTCCTGGTTAACGTCGGGCTGAATTACCTGTCACTGTCCCGCTCTGCGGAAACCCTCTCCGGTGGTGAAGCGCAGCGTATTCGTCTGGCCAGCCAGATTGGTGCCGGTTTGGTGGGTGTGATGTATGTGCTTGATGAGCCGTCCATCGGTTTGCATCAGCGCGATAATGAACGTTTGCTCGAAACACTGATTCATCTGCGCAATCTGGGGAATACCGTGATTGTGGTGGAGCATGATGAAGATGCGATTCGTGCCGCCGACCATGTGATTGATATCGGCCCTGGTGCTGGTGTGCATGGTGGTGAAGTGGTTGCAGAAGGGACTGTTGATGACATTATGGCAGCCCCCGAATCACTCACTGGCCAGTTCCTCAGCGGTAAGCGGGAAATTGCCATTCCAGCTCAACGCGTGGCAGGTGACCCGAGCAAAGTGTTGAAATTGATTGGTGCCAGCGGTAACAACCTGAAAGATGTCACTCTCACGCTGCCCGTTGGGTTATTTAGCTGCATTACCGGTGTTTCTGGCTCAGGTAAATCGACGCTAATCAACGATACTTTATATTGCATTGCACAGCGCCAGTTGAACGGGGCAACCAGTAATGAACCGGCTCCGTATCGTGATATTCAAGGGCTGGAGCATTTCGATAAAGTTATCGATATCGACCAAAGCCCAATTGGCCGCACACCGCGCTCTAACCCGGCAACCTATACCGGTATCTTTACCCCTATTCGTGAACTATTTGCGGGAGTACCTGAGTCACGCGCCCGCGGCTACACGCCTGGTCGTTTCAGTTTTAACGTGAAAGGCGGCCGTTGCGAAGCCTGTCAGGGTGATGGGGTGATTAAAGTTGAAATGCACTTCCTGCCTGACATTTACGTGCCTTGCGACCAATGTAAAGGCAAGCGCTATAACCGCGAAACGCTGGAAGTGAAATACAAAGGTAAGAGTATTCACGAAGTGTTGGCGATGACTATCGAAGAAGCACGTGAGTTCTTTGATGCTGTTCCGGCATTGGCGCGTAAGCTGCAAACCTTGATGGATGTTGGCCTGTCGTATATTTGTCTGGGCCAGTCGGCAACTACTCTATCGGGCGGGGAAGCACAGCGCGTCAAACTGTCGCGCGAACTGTCAAAACGCGGCACTGGCCAGACACTCTATATTCTGGACGAACCGACCACTGGCCTACACTTTGCTGATATTCAGCAGCTATTGGCGGTATTACATCAGTTGCGGGATCAGGGCAATACCATTGTGGTCATTGAGCATAATCTGGATGTGATTAAAACCGCAGACTGGATTGTTGATCTGGGGCCTGAGGGCGGCAGTGGCGGCGGCGAGATTTTGGTTTCCGGCACGCCAGAGACCGTCGCAGAATGCGCAGCATCACATACGGCCCGATTCCTCAAACCTATGTTGCAGCGTAAGTAGCCATTAAATGAGCGCTCCGGGGCAATCAGTCAGTTGTCCTGGAGTGCTATTTTAACCTTCAGACAACTAACTCTTGCCGCCGATGTTCGGGCAATCCCTGTAAAACCAATTGATAAGAGCGGTCTATTAGCGAATAGAACTGTGAGTTTGGTAATTTGCCATCCAGAAACACCGTGTTCCAGTGCGCTTTGTTCAAGTGTTCACTCGGCACGATCTCCGGATGTTGCTCTCTCAGACTTTCTGCCAATTCAGGGCTGGTTTTCAATGAGATAGAGGGGCGTCCTGCCGTCTCGCCTACCATAGCAAACATCACATCTGCTACTTTAATCTGATTCGCCTGCCACTTCTCATGGTCGCTCTGCTCTGCCCCAGGTTTGGACATGCAGTATTCCAGTAATGCTGAATTATTCATGTGGATATCTCCTGTAATGGGCCGGTACCGTCTCGCGAAACGGCCTCATAAGCTATTTATTCCATAAAGGCTTCATTGAACAGTTACACATGCTGAAGCATCAGTTTGCACCTTTGACAACAGATTTACTGTGAGCAATGAATGATCGTTTGGCATATATCAACCACATCAATTAGTATATTCTTTAATCGATTTACAGCCATCGGTCTTGGACTAAACAAGTAGAAGATAAAGGTAACTCACGGAAAGGTGGCGAAAAAAATAAACAAAAAAGGCGATATTGCTATCGCCTTCAGATTACTGACAAACCCCAACGACTCGATCTTGCAAGGTGATGACAGGTAGAAGAGTAAAGCGTCCGCGCCAAGGATGGCGCGGCTCGAGCCTACAAGGATGTATTTACGGCGTCTTTACGATCTGCCTGTTTTCACCACTACGGGCACTTTGTCATTAACCTAAGGTGATATTGCTATCGCCTTAATTTAAATCACATCAATAACAGATTACTGTACCGCGGCAAAAGCTGCCGCAACACGCTGAACATTACTGTGATTGACGCCCGCCATACACATCCTGCCACTGGCAATCAGATACACACCAAACTCTTCACGCAGGCGATCCACCTGTGCTGCGCTAAAACCGGTGTAGCTGAACATCCCGCGCTGTTGCAGCAAGTAGTCAAAATTGCGATTGGGTAGTGAGGCTTTCAAGGCTTCAACCAACGTGCTGCGCATTTCAATAATACGCAGGCGCATTTGCTCCACTTCAGCCTGCCATTGCGCGCGCAATTCGGTGTCATGTAGCACTTTGGAAACCACTTGCGCACCAAAGTTTGGTGGGCTGGAATAGTTACGGCGAACGGTGGCTTTCAGTTGCCCTAATACACGGCCCGCAACTTCTTCACTCTCACACACCACAGACAAGCCGCCGACTCGCTCGTTATACAAAGAGAAGATTTTAGAGAAAGAGTTACTGATCAAACAGGGTAACTCAGCTGCTGCCATCGCGCGGATAGCATAAGCATCTTCATTCAGCCCGGCACCAAAACCTTGATAAGCGATATCCAGGAAGGGGATCAGCTCCCGGCTTTTAGCCACTTCAATCACTTGATCCCATTGTGCATTAGTGAGATCCGAACCTGTCGGGTTATGGCAGCAAGGATGCAATAACACAATGCTTTTGGCGGGTAATTGCTGGAGTGCCGCCAGCATTTGATCAAACTTCACGCCCAGCTTATCGTTATCAAAATACGGGTAGGTATTTACCTTAAAACCTGCACCGCTAAAGATAGCAACGTGGTTTTCCCAAGTAGGATCACTGACCCAGACCTGAGAATCAGGGAAATAATGATTCAGGAAATCAGCACCGACTTTTAATGCCCCGGATCCACCCACGGTTTGAATTGTCGCCACTCGCTGCTGTACCAACATCGGATGATCTGCACCAAATAATAGCTGCTGGATAGCAGTACGATAGGAGTGTAGACCTTCCATTGGCAAATAGACCGGTGTTCCATGTGGCTGAACATTCAATTGTGATTCAGCAACTTGAACCGCTTGCATCAGCGGAATTTCACCCAGTTCATTGTAATAAAGCCCGATACTCAAATTCACTTTATGAGCACGGTTATCGGCTTTAAAACTTTCCATCAGCGACAGGATCGGGTCACCTGCGTAGGCGTCAACATTTTGGAACACGGCGCTGCTCTCCTGAATTAAATAATAATTGTTTATACCTCGATTAGGCAGCTTACCTTATTCCCCTAAATATTCCATCGCGACGCGAGAGGTCAGTTTAGTAATCAATTCGTAGGCGCTGATACCTGTACACGCTGCAATTTTTTCAACCGGCAATTCAGCTCCCCACAGCAATACCTCGTCGCCCACTTTATCTGTCGCATTTGGCCCGAGATCAACAGAAATCATATCCATTGAAACCCGGCCCACAATGCCAACCTCGCGGCCATTTAGCCACATCGGGGTGCCTGAAGGGGCGCTGCGCGGATAACCATCGCCGTAGCCGATCGCCACCACACCCAGGCGGGTATCGCGCTCACTCACCCAAGTACCGCCATAACCAACAGGTTCACCGGCTTTATGCTCACGCACCGCAATCAGGCTGGATTTCAATGCCATCGCGGGTTTTAGTTCGAAATGACTGGCATAAGGCTCATCCATTGGTGAAACCCCATACAGTATGATTCCTGGGCGAACCCAATCACGGTGCGCTTCTGGCCACAGCAAAATGCCACCAGATGCCGCGATAGATTGCTTGCCAGGCTTATCGGCGACGAAAGTATCAAAACAGTCCAGTTGCTGGCGGGTGGTATCCACTTGTGGCTCATCCGCCCGGCTAAAGTGGCTCATGATATTGACTGGCAGAATAACATTCTTACACGCGCTTAAGCGCAGATAGAACGCCTCGGCTTGTTCTGGACGCACCCCTAAACGGTGCATGCCAGTATCCAGTTTCATCCAAACATGGATAGGAGCAGAAAGCTCGGCAACTTCTAGCGCTTCCAATTGTTCAATGCTATGTACCGCAGTTTCAATGCAATTAGCCGCTAGAATAGGGAGATCTTCTGCCGCAAAGAATCCTTCCAACAACAAAATCGGTTTCACGATCCCACCGGATCGGAGCATCAATGCTTCACCGATCCGCGCTACACCGTAGCAATCTGCATCCTGCAAAGTATGCGCTGTTTCTAATAACCCGTGGCCATAAGCGTTTGCTTTCACAACAGCAATCAGGCGGCTTTGCGGCGCTATACGCCGTACCTGTTGCAAGTTATGTCGCAGAGCGCGGCGGTCGATTACTGCTGTTGCCGCTTTCATTTCTTATCCTTAATTATTGATATTATTCACTACTCATCATCGTATTGCGGGCCTGCGTAGTTATCAAAGCGCGACCATTGACCATTAAACTTCAGTCGAACAGAACCGATCGGGCCGTTACGCTGTTTACCCAAAATAATCTGCGCAATCCCTTTCTCATCACTGTTTTCGTGATACACCTCATCACGATAAATAAACATGATTAAGTCGGCATCCTGCTCGATTGAACCTGATTCACGTAAGTCGGAGTTGACGGGTCGTTTATCCGCACGTTGCTCCAAGCTACGGTTAAGCTGAGAAAGTGCCACGACCGGCACTTGTAACTCTTTTGCCAACGCTTTCAGGGAACGTGAGATTTCGGCAATTTCCAAGGTACGGTTATCCGAAAGCGACGGTACCCGCATCAATTGCAGGTAGTCGATCATAATCAGGCTCAACCCACCATGTTCGCGGAAAATACGTCGCGCACGGGAGCGCACTTCTGTCGGAGTCAGGCCGGAGGAGTCATCAATGTACATATTGCGCTTTTCCATCAATATGCCCATGGTGCTCGAAATCCGTGCCCAATCTTCATCATCGAGCTGACCGGTACGGATACGCGTCTGATCAACATGGGACAATGACGCCAACATACGCATCATGATCTGATCGCCTGGCATCTCCAGACTGAAGATCAATACTGGCTTTTCCTGCATCATCGCGGCGTTTTCGCACAGGTTCATCGCAAAGGTGGTTTTCCCCATCGACGGGCGCGCGGCGACAATAATCAAATCTGACTTCTGCAAGCCAGCTGTTTTCTTATCCAAATCGGTAAAACCGGTTGAAACCCCGGTAACGCCATCATGTGGCCGCTGATAGAGCTGCTCAATACGCGCCACCGTGGCTTCGAGGATCTGATCGACACTTTTCGGCCCTTCATCTTTATTGGCACGGCTTTCGGCAATCTGGAACACCTTCGATTCGGCCAGATCCAACAGATCTTCACTGCTACGCCCTTGCGGATCATAACCGGCATCGGCGATCTCATTCGCGACCGAGATCATTTCACGTACAACTGCACGTTCGCGAACGATGTCAGCATAAGCGCCGATATTCGCTGCACTTGGTGTGTTTTTTGATAACTCTGCCAGATAGGCGAAACCGCCTACCGACTCCAAATCACCCTTTTGCTCCAGTGACTCAGAAAGCGTGATCAAATCGATTGGCTTGCTGTTTTCCAGCAAACGCTGCATTTCAGTAAAGATTCGGCGATGTGGGCGGCTGAAAAAGTCCTTGCTGGCTACGCGCTCAGAGACATTATCCCAGCGCTCGTTGTCCAGCATCAAACCGCCCAACACGGACTGCTCTGCCTCCAGAGAATGAGGCGGGAGTTTCAGCCCTTCCATCTGGCGATCGCGTGGCTCTGTCATATTGTTGGTTGGTTTTTTTGCTGCCATGAAAAGTGTTCTTTACCTCTTGCGATAGGATAATGGTTGCGATAGGAAAATAGTGCCGCTTAGTATACGCGATGATACCCGAAGGGTAATTATGAATTCCCTATTACTTATCGGTATTAGCAAGATCTTGGCTCCTCGTGTAGAACCCTGTAGGGTAAAAAATATCTATCGTAAAGGAGCTAACATGGCAAAGCATATTCAATTTAGCACCACGGGTGGGCCGGAAGTATTGCAATATCTCGATTTCACACCGGCGAACCCCGCGGCGCATGAAGTTCAGGTAGAAAACAAAGCTATCGGAATTAACTATATTGATACCTATGTGCGTAGCGGCCTTTACGCACCGCCACACTTCCCGAGTGGGCTGGGAACAGAAGCCGCTGGGATCGTGACAAAAGTAGGTACGGCGGTTAACTCGCTAAAAGTGGGTGATCGGGTGGTTTATGCTCAGTCAACTCTCGGTGCTTACAGTGAAATACATAATGTTGCTGCGGAGAAAGTTGCCCTCCTTCCAGAACAAATCTCTTTTGAACAAGCCGCTGCTTCCTTCCTTAAAGGGCTGACTGTTCAATATTTATTGCGCCAAACTTATGAAATCAAACCCGGCCAGGTGTTCTTATTCCATGCGGCAGCGGGTGGTGTCGGGTTGATTGCCTGCCAATGGGCAAAAGCGCTGGGTGCCAGGCTAATTGGCACAGTCGGTTCTGATGAAAAAGCAGAATTGGCTAAAGCCAACGGGGCGTGGGCTACCATCAACTACCGTACAGAAAATATCGCCGAACGCGTAGCTGAACTGACGAATGGCGAAAAAGTGGATGTAGTATATGACTCGGTGGGCAAAAGCACCTGGCTGGACTCACTTAATAGCCTTAAACGCAGAGGCTTAATGGTCAGCTTTGGTAATGCCTCTGGCCCGGTGACAGGGGTAGACCTTGCTATACTCAACCAAAAAGGCGCGCTGTATGTGACCCGCCCATCTCTTAATGTTTATGTCACTAACCGGCAAGAGCTGGAAAGCGCCAGCCGCGAACTGTTCTCACTGATTATCAGTGGTGCAATTAATGTGGATGTAGCCAAAGCTCAGCAATTCCCGCTAAGTGATGCCCGCCGTGCTCATGAAATATTAGAAAGTCGTCAGACAACCGGCTCAAGCCTGCTTATTCCGTAATTAATGTTCCTTAATTAAAAACTTTCGCCAATAATGGATAGTTAAATATGACTATCCATTATTTACAATGATAGTTTATTAAAAAACTTATTTACTATTACTTTTAGACCATTAACCTGTGTATCCTGATTGTCCTCCCTAGATTATCTATATATCCTCAGTTTGTAATCGTTAAGTAACATAATTTCATTACATACATTGAGGTTTTAATTATGCATGATGCAGAAATCAATAGAGATATAAAAACACTACTGAACGAATTTTATTGTGATAATAGAATTAACAATGAAGAACTCCAGATACTACGAGACTTTGCTGATGAAAGGTTTGATTTATTACTCAGTGAATTGGGTGAAAACAATAGTTTATCTGCATTTCAAAAATCTACTGATGTCACCGTTCAATTAATGCAACAAAGCTTCTTTGATATAAAAAAGAAATGCAATGGTCAAGAAGACAAGAAAGTTATCAAAGAAGCATTTGTCGCTCAAATAGTTTATATCATTGCTAACTACAATCGATTTTTCGCTAATATTTAATACTAACGATCTCACTTCTGATGTGGCTTTATTTAATATTTTAGATACTTAGTATTTATTCATTCACCTTACACTATAAAAGTAATAACCAGGGCCTCTAACAACTAGAAGCCCTGGCTACACTGCTTTCTTTAATGCAAACGTAGGGGTACTACAGGGTAGACTGCCAGAACTGAGTGCCGTTTATACAGCTATTGTTAGCTCTGTCAGGGATGAAAATGTGATACCAAACTGTATCGGATTGCATCCTAGCAAGCTCGTTTGAGAAAAAATACGTTTTCCCCCAGATTTATCCTACTAATCTTTCAGGCTGTGATCTCCGCCGCAAGAAAGCGAAATTTTAGTAACGCCTTACAGTGGGTTTCTGCATCGAACGCCATATCCAGACCACCACAACGGCCAGGATCAGCCAAGGTAGTAGCTTAATCATCATGACAAATAACCCACCCAACATCATAAAGGCCGCCGCAACCAAGAGAGCTGCAAAGATACCCAGTAAAGAAATACCGGTCACCATCAGCATGATAAAAAAGCCGATAACAAAGAAAATTTCAAACATGGCTGGCTCCTAAATAACGGTTTATTTCCCACAATCACTTTATTAAATACAACAATCAGGTCGGGGATTTTATAAGGAGTATTACAAGAAACGTGCCAATCCAGAGAAAACAGGTAACTTATTGAATTTTATTATTTTAGATAAAAATAAGCCTGCCAAAGAAACAGGCAGGCATGGTCAATTTCACTAACTTATAGTCACTTTTCTTACGAACTGTGCTGTGGGCGAGTCACCAGAGCCAGCGCCTGTTCGACCACGGAAACATCAGCTCCAGGCTTATGTGCATTTTCACTCAGATGACGCCGCCACTGACGCGCGCCAGGGATCCCTTGGAAAATACCCAGAATATGACGAGTGATATGCCCTAAATAAGCACCACGTGACAGTTCTTGCTCGATATAAGGAAACAGAGCTTCAATAGCTTTAACGCTATCGACCACCGGCGCATTTGGGTCAAAAAGTTCACGATCCACTTGCGTCAATATACTGGGGTTTTGGTAAGCTTCGCGCCCCATCATCACCCCATCAACATGTTTAAGATGCTCTTTGGCTTCAGCCAGTGTTTTCACACCACCATTAATGGCGATGGTCAGTGCAGGGAAATCACGTTTAAGCTGATAAACCCGCTCATAATCCAGTGGCGGTACTTCACGGTTCTCTTTCGGACTCAATCCTGAGAGCCAGGCTTTACGGGCATGAATGGTGAATATATCGCACTCACCACGCTCCGCGACAGTTTGCACAAATTCACACAAGAACTCATAACTATCCAGCTCATCAATCCCGATGCGAGTTTTCACCGTCACTGGAATAGAAACCACATCACGCATGGCTTTTATGCAATCAGCGACCAAACTAGCCTCAGCCATCAAGCAAGCGCCAAAACGGCCGTTTTGCACTCGGTCAGACGGGCAACCGACATTCAGGTTTATTTCATTGTATCCGCGAAGCTCAGCCAGCTTGGCGCAATGGGCTAATGCCTGCGGATCACTGCCACCCAGTTGTAATGCGACGGGATGGTCTTGCTCGCTATAAGCCAAATAGTCAGCTTTGCCATGAATAATCGCACCTGTTGTAACCATTTCGGTATACAACAAAGTCTGTTTGGTCAACAAGCGATGAAAATAGCGGCAATGGCGATCTGTCCAGTCGAGCATCGGCGCGACGGAGAAACGCTGGAGGGGGTAACGTGGCTTATCGGCCTGAGTGCTGGAAAAAGTCTGAGCTTGGTACATTTACTGTAGTTTCATCGGTTATGACTGCATCAATTACCCATTGAGCAAACCAAACAATGGGAAGGAATCTGTGATTATACCATAGAACTTTATGATGGCTGCCTGAGTGATAGTTGTAGCTCAACATATGGCAATCCGCGGCTAGCTGCTGCAACTTGCTAAAGTTGTGACACTCCACGACATCCCATTTTTTTCATCTATCGGCGATTAGCTGTAAATATGATAAAATCGATACCATTCAAATGCTGCGGGATGTACATGATGAACCCTATCAATCAGGAAAAGCTGCTTGCTCAGGCTGAAAGCCTGTGCCAACAACGAAACGTCCGGCTGACACCGCAACGTCTTGAAGTCTTGCGTTTGATGGCGCAACAACCTGGTGCGATCAGTGCTTATGATCTGTTGGATTTACTGCGTGTTTCTGAACCACAAGCTAAACCGCCAACAGTCTATCGTGCATTGGATTTCTTGCTTGAGCAGGGGTTTATTCACCGTGTTGAGTCAGCAAATAGCTATGTGCTGTGCCATCATTTTGAAGAACCAACTCATACTTCGGCATTATTTATCTGCGATCGCTGCAAGATAGTGACTGAACGGACAACTGTTGGTATCGAAGAAGCTCTGGCACAGTTAGCAAAACAGTCTGGCTTTACCCTGCGCCATACTGTGGTTGAAGCTCATGGTTTATGTGCTGAATGTGGGGAAATCGAAGCATGCGAAAGCCATGATCATTGTGATCATGACCATTCTATTGTGACTAAAAAGAAATAGTCCCTGACGGTAAAAGCAGACTGTCGCCAGATAGGCGACAGGATAAATATGAGTGGAATAATAACCATAGAAAATAAATAGGGGTTTTAAATAAAATAAGACACTTCCTTGTGTCAATTCGATATAAATAGGATACCTATAGAATATTATTAATGATTAAAGTTACCAATAAGTTTTAGTGTAAACAATATAAAAGCTAAAGGTTATTTAATAAATAAGTACTCTATGGAGAGCAGAAACCAGATTTATTTATATCGATATTAGTTTAATTCCGTTTAACGCTGCTACCAGCGATATTTGCTGTGATCTTCCCAGGCCTTAACTTCTTTCTCGGCTTGCTCTTTCTGATAGCCGTATTTCTCCTGGATTTTACCCACCAGCTGATCGCGCTTACCTTCAATGACTGTCAGGTCATCATCGGTTAGCTTGCCCCATTTCTCTTTCACTTTACCTTTAAACTGCTTCCAGTTACCGTCGGCTTGATCTTTATTCATAATATCTCCGTTACCTTGGGATTAGTCAGTTTATTTAATTCAATACGGTAAATAATTTAAATTAAATATTGTTGCTTCGCTTACCGTATGAATAACTGTAGCAGAGGATACTGATAATTAAAGTCAGATTAATATTAATCACTGTAAGTTGAGAAATAAATAGAAAGAAAAATCTCGTAATATTCAGTTAAAACAGCAAGTAATAACTTATTATCGGAATGTTCTCAAACTAGATTGAATTAAATATGAAAGGAGTAAAATTCTTTATATACCCTTCTTACTGAAGGGTATATAAATAAACGCGAAAATCAGATCCAGTCGCCATTACGGATGACACCAACGGCCAGACCTTCAATAGTGAAACTTTGTTCACGCAGATCGACCACAATCGGCTGAAACTCACTATTTTCTGGCAGAAGTTGTACGATATTACCTTGTTTTTTCAAGCGTTTTACCGTTACTTCATCGTCAATGCGCGCAACAACCACTTGCCCATTACGCACATCTTGAGTTTTATGTACTGCCAGCAAGTCGCCGTCCAGAATACCGATATCCCTCATCGACATTCCATTCACCCGCAACAGGAAATCCGCACTCGGCTTAAACATGGAGGGATCAACTTTATAGTGCCCCTCAATATGCTGCTGCGCTAACAGTGGCTCCCCTGCTGCAACCCGGCCAATCAGTGGTAAACCATCTTCTTCTTCCATCAATAGACGGATACCGCGAGAAGCGCCGGAGACAATCTCGATAACGCCCTTACGGGCCAGTGCTTTTAAATGCTCTTCAGCGGCGTTAGGAGAGCGAAACCCCAGACGCTGCGCAATTTCGGCTCGGGTCGGTGGCATACCTGTTTGCGCTAGGTGATCGCGCACAAGGTCATAAACCTCTTGCTGTCTGGTAGTAAGTGCTTTCATTCCGCCCCCTGTTTGTTTATACAGTCTTGCTGTGAGTATATACAGGTAAGCGGGTGTTGGGAACCAAAGAGTGAATAAAAACAGGGATTAATCACTGTTTACATCCACAGCGTGGTTTATCGCATTCTTAGCCGACATGTTGCCAAAGCACTGTTACCCATATAAATAGCGCTAACAAAATAGCCAGAAACACGGCAGCAGATCCCATATCTTTGGCACGACCTGATAGTTCATGGAGTTCACTGCCGATGCGGTCCACCACCGCTTCAATAGCACTATTGATGACTTCAACAATGATGACTAGCACCACACTCGCGATCAATAAAATGCGTGCTGTGGCATCTACATCTAGCCAGAAGGCCAGTATTATAGCGAGTATGGCAGCCACTGCTTCCTGACGAAACGCGGCTTCATTTTTCCAGGCTGCGGTTAAACCTTTCACAGAATAACCAGCGGCTTTATAGATTCGGGTTAATCCTGTTGACTGATTTGCCATTTTTATTGCCTTTATCTTAAGTTAATGATGATTTTTGCCGCTTTCTGTTGTCTCATCACCACAGATCTCAAAACCAGTTTCTGGTATCCTTGCGACGAATTGCTAACAAGAGGCTTCATGTAGTTATGTCAGGTTGGCGTAAAATATATTATAAGTTATTGAATTTACCACTTAAATTGTTGGTAAAAAGCAAGGTTATTCCGGCAGATCCTGTGACTGAGTTAGGGTTAGACCCGTCTCGTCCTATTCTGTACGTTTTGCCTTACAATTCTAAGGCTGATTTACTGACTTTGCGAGCGCAGTGTCAGGCACAGGATCTGCCCGACCCATTGATTCCATTGGAAATCGATGGCGTGCAGCTTCCCAGCCATGTCTTTATCGATAACGGCCCAAGGGTGTTTCGCTACTACGCCCCGAAGCAGGAATCGGTAAAAATATTCCACGATTATCTCGATCTGCATCGCAATAATCCGGAGCTGGATATTCAAATGCTGCCGGTGTCGGTAATGTTTGGCCGCTCTCCAGGCCGTGAAGGCCACGGTACGCCACATTTACGCGTACTGAACGGTGTGCAGAAATTCTTTGCAGTATTGTGGCTGGGCCGCGATAGCTTTGTGCGTTTCTCGACCACGGTTTCACTGCGCCGGATGGCCAGTGAGCATGGTACAGATAAAACGATTGCCCACAAGCTGGCACGCGTAGCGCGGATGCACTTCTCGCGTCAGCGTTTAGCTGCGGTTGGCCCGAGCCTACCGGCGCGTCAAGACCTATTCAAGAAGCTGTTAACATCCAAAGCGATTGAAAAAGCGGTCGCTGATGAAGCTCGCACCAAGAAAATCTCCCATGAGAAAGCACAGCAAAACGCCATTACGCTGATGGAAGAAATTGCTGCCGACTTCTCTTATGAAGCCGTGCGTCTGTCGGATCGGGTTTTGAGCTGGACGTGGAACCGCTTGTATCAGGGGATAAACGTCCATAATGCAGAGCGTGTACGGCAGTTAGCGCAAGATGGCCATGAAATCGTCTATGTGCCTTGCCACCGCAGCCACATGGATTACCTGCTGCTTTCCTATGTCCTTTATCACCAGGGGCTGGTGCCGCCGCATATTGCTGCCGGTATTAACCTTAATTTCTGGCCTGCTGGCCCGATCTTCCGCCGTTTGGGTGCGTTCTTTATCCGCCGCACTTTTAAAGGCAACAAGCTCTATTCCACCGTGTTCCGTGAATATCTGGGTGAGTTGTTCACTCGTGGCTACTCAGTGGAATACTTTGTTGAAGGTGGGCGCTCACGTACCGGCCGTCTGCTGGAGCCCAAAACCGGCACATTGTCGATGACCATACAGGCTATGCTGCGCGGCGGTTCACGCCCAATCACCTTGGTGCCGATTTACATCGGTTACGAGCATGTGATGGAAGTGGGTACTTACGCCAAAGAGCTACGTGGTGCGACTAAAGAGAAAGAAAGCCTGTTGCAGATGTTGCGCGGATTGCGCAAGCTGCGCAATCTCGGCCAAGGCTACGTCAACTTTGGTGAGCCGATACCGTTGACCACCTATCTGAATACCAATGTGCCGCAATGGCGTGATGCTATCGATCCTATTGAAGCACAGCGCCCAAGCTGGCTGACGCCGGCGGTAAATGATTTGGCCGGTAAGATTATGGTCCGAATTAACAATGCGGCAGCAGCCAATGCCATGAACTTGTGTTCTACCGCATTGTTAGCTTCACGTCAGCGTTCACTCACCCGCGAGCAGTTACTTGAGCAACTGGATTGCTACTTGCAACTGATGCGCAATGTGCCTTATGCGAAAGATGTCACCGTGCCGGATAAAACGCCGGAAGAGTTACTTAATCACGCCTTGAATATGAATAAGTTCGAGGTGGAAAAAGACAATATTGGTGACATTATCATCCTGCCACGGGAACAAGCCGTGCTGATGACCTACTATCGCAATAACATCCAGCACTTGTTGATCCTGCCATCGCTGATTGCCAGCATGGTCATGTACCAACGACGCATTACCCGTGCCGAGTTGTTACGCCAAATCAGCATGATCTACCCGATGTTAAAAGCTGAATTATTCCTGCATTACAGCAAAGAGCAACTGCCACAGACCCTGGATACGCTGATTGATGAACTGGCGCGCCAGCAGTTGATTTGCGACAAAGGGAGCGAGTTGGTGCTGAACCCAGCCCGTATTCGCCCACTGCAATTACTGGCGGCGGGTGTGCGAGAAACCCTGCAACGTTATGCGATTACTCTGTCATTACTGAGTGCGAACCCAAGTATCAATCGGGGTGCGCTGGAGAAAGAGAGCCGCATTATGGCACAGCGCTTGTCTGTGCTGCATGGGATTAACGCACCAGAATTCTTCGATAAAGCCGTGTTCTCAACCTTGGTGGGCACATTGCGCGAAGAGGGTTATATCAGTGACAGCGGTGATGCAATTCAAGAACATACGCTGGAAGTTTACAATATGCTGAGCGCCTTGATGACACCGGAAGTGAAGCTGACGATTGAAAGTGTCAGTATGCCGGCAGAAACCAATAGCCTGCTGCCAGAACCCGAGGCAGAGGATAAAGAAGAAAACTAACTCTTCGCTCTGTTAAGCAAAAACAAAATGGCCGGATTCATCATCTGGCCATTTTTTTTATAGATAACTGATGAAAATGCCGAGAAACAACACCAATCCCACGTAATTATTATTCAAAAACGCGCGGAAGCATGGGTCACGTTCACGCCCGGCAATCATCTTCTGTTGGTGGACAAACAACGCGCCAGCCAGCAGAATTGACCAATAAAATGCTCCGCCAAGATTCATCAGCCAGCCAATAGTCACCATCAGAACCAGCGTTGCCAGTTGCAGCAAACCAATAATCAGCTTGTCCTGTTGACCAAACAAAATCGCAGTAGATTTGACGCCAATCTTCAGATCGTCATCACGGTCAACCATCGCATATTGGGTGTCATAAGCCACCGTCCAGCAGATATTAGCCAATAAAAGTAACCAGCAGACCAAAGGTAAACTTTCGCTCACGGCGGCAAAACCCATGGGGATTGACCAACCAAAGGCCGCACCCAAGACCACCTGCGGCAGATGTGTCACCCGCTTCATAAAGGGATAGATCCAGGCTAATGCCAGTGCTGCCAATGACAGCCAGATGGTCATGCTATTGAGCGTGAGTACCAACCCAAACGAGAGCAATACCAAGACGACAAACAGGACTTTGCTTTCTCTCTCACTGATAAGGCCGCTAGGTAATGGCCGTGATGCGGTACGTTTCACAAAACCGTCAATACGGCGGTCAGCATAATCGTTGACGACACACCCAGCCGCGCGCATAAAAAAAACGCCCAAGACAAAAACAATCAATATTTTGGTGTCGGGAATACCTTTCCCTGCCAACCATAACGCCCAGAGGGTCGGCCACAACAGTAATAATGAGCCAATGGGTTTATCGATGCGCATCAAACGGCAATAAGCCCGCCATTTGCTCTGAAATTCACTTCCCTTCAATTTCTCACTCTCCAAAATCTCCCCCCTCTTAAATCGAATATAGCGGCGAGGCGGGTAAAAAAACTTCCGTCAACAACAGGGGCTTACCTGACAGGCGCAGTAACGAACGGCGCGCCCAAAGCTCCTCTTGCCGCCCTACTTGAATATAATCCCGGGTTAAATTGTTGCCACCAAATAAATAGCGCCCAAGGGGTAATGTGCCTAAATCCACCAGCGCCCGATCAGGGCCAGACAGTGTTTCTTCGGGGATGATAGTACGCCCCAATAGCCACGGCTCATTATCACCACACAATACAATCTCGCGCAGCCAATAGCGCTCACTTATCGGCAGATATTCAGCATCTTCGCCTAATGCATGACGTGTAATAAAGCATTCTCGTTGTGGTTCGACATGAACCCGCTGGCAATGTTGCTCAAAACGTCGGGTCATCGAGCCTAATTCCATCAACCAATCCGCGATAGCGGCCGGTAGGTTCGGCTGCTCAATGGCATACCATTGGATAGGCTTTATAATTGATGCATCGCCGGTAGACATGCAATTTGCTCCCTGCTGGGGGATAAAAAAGCCCACCCCCGCTAAGTCGTCAATAGGGAGCCATTGTAGCGCAGAATGGGCTGCTGGCGGCATCTGATTATCATAGCTACAACAGCATATTAACCGACGAATATATCAGCGATATAATATCTAAATGAGGGAGGAAGAGCAGCTAAACAAAGCATAATAAGAGGTAATAGTTTAAGGGCAGGCCCTGCGCAGTAGCTGTTATTAGATCTAAACGAAAAAAGGTGCGCCGAGGCGCACCAATCATCCAGCCATATTCGGCAGTGCCGGGATTTACCCCTTGCCTTTTACACTACCAATAAAGGTTTTTCGGGCTGAAGTTGAGCCCAAATGTTCCGCTTCGTTCAACAATTTCAGCGCCTTATCGACATCACCGGCTTTCACCGCGTCTTTAATCGCCTGGTTGAAGTAGTTTTCAGTCTCACTCAGCATTGGCTCTGCCGGTTTTGCCGCGACTGGTGCTGCGACTGCCGCAGGCTGGGCTGCGCTGCCCACCACCACAGGTGCTGATGCCGGTGTTGACTGTATTAAACCAATCATCACATTACCCATGCCTTGCTCGGCAGTGGCTTTAATTCTCAAATTACCGGTTGGGATATGTTTGGCAATAGGATCCGGAATATCGGGCACCGCATTACCCACGCCCATAGCATATGCCTTCGCTGGATCCAGTAGCTTGGTAGTTTTAGCCAGATCATCACGGGTGGTGTAGACCAGCAGGTAGATCTGTTTTTGTCCCAGCGCCGGAGTCAACTTCATCACTCCTTGCAAACGATCGCTGGTCATGATGCCCGCTTTTTCATAAGTGAAATAGCTGGAAGGATAATAAGCCGCCGGACGCATTTGTTCGTCTAACACTAATACGCTCGGAGCAAATAATTGGTTGTCTGTCACTAAACTGCTGAGCGTGATCTCCATTGATCCACGATCGGCGGGTAAAGCAAAAGCGGCTACCGCCCCTTCCACATTTCCTTGCGAGATTTGCGGGCTGGAAGCAGTCAATTTAATATCTTGCGTCGCCGGTGGCACTAATGGCTGCCAAGGCAATTGTTGTAATGTCGCGGTACTGATAGTCGGCGCGATAGAAACATTCGCAGGAGAAATCGTTGATTCGGCTTGTGCTGCAAGAGGTGCGGTGACCCCCAGAGCCAATGCCAGACAGAGTGTCAGCAGATTCTTTTTCATTGTTATACCCTCGTACATTGAGCGTCAGCGCTAACTGTGCACAGGCAAGGTCGGCAAAGTTAACCAATTAGTTCTGTCATATTTCAGCAAACAGAACAGCCGCCCCAAAGGACGGCTGCATCACTTCTGTTACCACCAGGCTTCGAATTGCGCGCCGAAAGTCACTTCGTTATTCTTGCCACGGCTATTGGTATCAAAGGTACCATTTTGCGCCAGACCATTGTCCGCACCGGCCACATCGTTATAGCCCCACTTCTCATCCCAGTTAGCATAAGTTGCGAAGACACGGATTGCCGGACGAGACCAGATGCTGTCACCTGCCTGCCATTGTTGTGCCAGGGTCAGTTTGTATTGGCCGTTACGGTCACCGGTACGTTGTGATTTAACATTGTCGTAGCCCGCTTCCAGTAAAGTACTCATGATTGGCGTCCATTTGTACATTGGGCGCACACCCACGCTGTACCACGTGGTGCCGTTGTTATTGTCCCAGTCGGTATCCTGATACAACGCGACATACATCATGTCCCACTTCTCTGCCAGATTGATGGCACCGTGGTCGATAATACGCAGCATGTGACCATTGTTATTCACGGCTGACCCTTGTGAATGGCCGCTGTTATATGAAGTCATAGAGTCAGTAGCATACTGAACCACAAATTTGTTGAAGCCACCCATCATGCTTTGAGTATGTTCTGCGGTCAGCATCACGCCATCTTTAGAAGCATTGGGTGCTAAAGCATATCCATCCTGGGTGTTGGCACGGCCATAATCCACACCGAATTCCAGTGAGCCACCTGGGTTAGTTTCTAAACCAGCTAAACGGATGTCATACACATCGTTGATGGTTTTGTCGGCATCTTTGCGTTGATTGTCGATCCAGGCACTTGAACCACCCGCTTCTGAGTTACGAGTTGCTGCCACAGACAATTTACCGAAGCCCAGATCAATGGCTTCTAAACCTGCACCTGGGCCGGAAATATCCCAGTAGTAGAAGTCAATCATATGAACGTCATGACGTTGATAGAAACGTTTACCGGCCCACATGGTGGAACCCGGCAAGGATTCGATCAGATTCTTACCCTGCACATTGGCTTCGCGGAAAGCCGGATCGGTGGATTCCCAGTCATCACGTTGCGAAACGGAATAGGCGACGTTGGTATCTAAGTAGAAGCTTTTATCGCCTTCTTTCCACAATTCCTGGCCTAATTTAAGTTCCGCATAAGTTTCACACTCGTTGCCCAGACGGTATTTGCTTTGGGCACCGGTTGCTTTGAAACATTGCTGTTCACCGCCACTTCCCGTCCAGCCGATACCGGAACGCGCATACCCGTGGAAATCAACAGCCAGAGCTTGAGTGGAAAGGACACCAGCGGCAACAGCCAGTGCTATCGGTAACTTGCGCAGAGTAGTCATCAGTAATCTCCTGTTATATTTGCCTGTCGGCATGCGTGCTTAACATTTTCCGAAACTGACCGTCGTGGTAACTAGACGCCCAGTTCTTGGTACAATCGCTTACACGCAGTGCCATCTTCACGGAACAGATGACAACGGTATGGCGGCAGACCGATGGCGAATGTTGCACCTTCTTCTACCAGCACCACGTCGTTCTGGCGGTAGACCAGGTTTTGACGTATTGCAGGGATTTGGATGTGAATTTGAGTCTCATTACCCAGTTGCTCTACCACCTGAATTTCACCTTCCAGCGTGACTTCAGAGGCACTGCTTGGCAGCAGATGTTCCGGGCGGATACCCAAAGACATATTTGCACCGACATGAACTCGCTCACCTTCCACCGGCAGCCACACTAATTGGCCATTAGGATTTGGCAGTTCGATCTGCACTTGATGAGGTTCAACGGCGGTCACTTTAACCGGTAAAAAATTCATTTTTGGCGAGCCGATAAAGCCCGCAACAAAGCGGTTGGCTGGATAGTGGTACAGTTCCAGTGGCTTACCGACTTGCGCCACATTGCCGGCATCCAGCACCACAATTTTGTCGGCCAAGGTCATGGCTTCGACCTGATCGTGGGTGACGTAAATCATGGTGCGTTGCAGGCGCTTATGGAGGCGTGATATCTCAATGCGCATCTGCACTCGTAGTGCCGCATCCAGGTTGGAAAGCGGTTCATCAAGCAGGAAGACATCCGGCTCGGCGACCAAGGTACGGCCGATGGCCACACGCTGACGCTGACCACCTGATAGCGCTTTAGGTCGGCGTTCCAGCAGGTGAGCCAGTTGCAGCACTTCAGCTACCTGATTCACCCGTTGGTTAATTTCTGCTTTCTTCGCACCGGCCAACTTCAGGCCGAAAGACATGTTTTCTGCTACAGATAAATGGGGATAAAGCGCATATGACTGAAACACCATGCCAATACCGCGCTCTGACGGTGGCACTTCATTCATCCGTTTACCGCCAATCAACAACTCACCCGAGGTAATATCCTCAAGACCGGCAATCATCCGCAGTAGCGTTGACTTTCCGCACCCGGATGGACCAACAAAGACAACAAACTCACCGTCATCGATTTCCAAATTAATATTTTTGGAAATCACAGCCTCACCAAAGGCCTTATAAACGCCGCTCAGCGTTACATTAGCCATCTGTTACTCCTTCGCTTACGCAAACAACTTTTCATATGAACCTGACTGAAGAAAAATGGCGGAAGCAAATTCCGGCATGACCCATCGATTACTCCCAGTCCCCTGATGACTCTCTTGCTGCGCGCCGTACCGCCATGCCTTAGCAAGGTTGCCCCGGACGACGTCGCGGCCTGAGTATAGGGCCGCACGTTGGTTAACGCTGCAACGTCCTGATCTACCTGGGTAATAATTAACCGAACAACCACATTTGGTTGGTGACGCTGTTTCAATGGTGCTGACACTGTTTCAATGACTGCGTCGCTTTCAATGACGGCGATAATGCGGGAGTAGCACTATTTGGTAATCATCCGTAACAAAGTTTTTCATGGGGGAGGAGATGGGAGGATGAGGGAACGACCACTGCGAGCAGAAGTTCCATCACAAATACAAATACGTGACCTGACACGCAAATTTCGACCTACATTATTGTGTCTGACACCACAGAATAGGCTGCAGTGTTAAGTCGATCACAATAACTCGTTGGGGGGCGTAGAGAGGGGGAGGATGATGCTGTATCTAGTTGTGACTCAATATGTCAGCGTAATGTATTAGTCCCTGTAATAAATGTAATGACTCACAAGAAAGTCGGTACCCACAAAATTGGATAAAAGGATTGGATTATGACTCGCAGCTTCACAAAATCCGGCATTGGTAAGACCGCACGTGTTTTGGCCCTTTCAGCGTTAACCACACTGGTGCTCTCTTCCTCTGCTTTTGCCAAGATTGAAGAAGGTAAACTGGTTATCTGGATTAATGGCGATAAAGGCTATAACGGGTTGGCGGAAGTCGGTAAGAAATTTGAAAAAGACACCGGCATCAAAGTCACTATCGAGCACCCAGATAAACTGGAAGAAAAATTCCCACAAGTGGCTGCGACCGGTGATGGCCCAGACATTATCTTCTGGGCACATGACCGCTTTGGTGGCTACGCGCAATCTGGTTTGCTGGCCGAATTGCACCCATCTAAAGCTTTCCAGGACAAACTGTTCCCATTCACTTGGGACGCCGTGCGCTTTAATGGCAAACTGATTGGTTACCCAGTGGCGGTCGAAGCACTGTCTCTGATTTATAACAAAGACCTGATCAAAGAAGCACCGAAGACCTGGGAAGAGATTCCTGCACTGGATACCACCCTGCGTGCGAATGGCAAGAGTGCCATTATGTGGAACCTGCAAGAACCCTACTTCACCTGGCCACTTATCGCCGCTGACGGCGGTTATGCCTTCAAATCTGAAAACGGCGTCTATGATGTCAAAAACGTCGGCGTGAATAATGCGGGTGCTAAAGCCGGCCTGCAATTTATTGTCGATCTGGTGAAGAACAAACACATCAATGCTGATACTGATTACTCCATCGCAGAAGCGGCCTTTAACAAAGGCGAAACCGCGATGACCATCAATGGCCCGTGGGCATGGTCTAACATTGATAAGAGCAAAATCAATTACGGCGTGACGTTGCTGCCAACCTTCCACGGCCAACCTTCCAAGCCGTTCGTGGGTGTTCTGACTGCCGGTATTAACGCTGCCAGCCCGAACAAAGAACTGGCGACTGAATTCCTGGAAAACTATCTGATAACTGACCAAGGCCTGGCTGAAGTCAATAAAGATAAGCCTCTGGGCGCTGTTGCACTGAAATCATTCCAAGAGCAATTGGCAAAAGATCCACGTATTGCGGCAACTATGGCTAACGCCACCAAAGGCGAAATCATGCCAAATATTCCGCAAATGGCCGCCTTCTGGTATGCAACCCGCAGTGCGGTATTGAACGCCATCAGTGGGCGTCAAACCGTGGAAGCTGCATTGAACGACGCAGCAGCCCGTATCGTTAAGTAACTGTTTCACCTGCAAAAGGGGCGCGGTTCGCCGTGCCCCGACACTGTTTTCAGTCGTAGAAGTCGCTAATAGAATGAGCTTAAGGGAACATTATGCAGTTATCCCACACCGAATACCAAAGCCGTAAAAAGAAAACCGCCTGGTGGCAAAGTGATGCGCTTAAGTGGCTTATTATCAGCATATTAAGCTTATTTACCTGCTATTTAATCGTGTTGATGTATTCTCAGGGCGAATATCTTTTTGCCATCGTGACGCTGATTCTGGTGACTCTGGGGCTGTACGTTTTTGCCAATCGCCGTGCTTATGCCTGGCGCTATGTTTACCCCGGCGTAGCAGGGATGGGGTTATTTGTTCTGTTCCCCTTGATTTGCACTATTGCCATTGCCTTTACCAATTACAGCAGTACTAACCAATTAACCTTTGAACGCGCCCAATCAGTATTATTGGATAGACAATTCCAGACCGGTAAAACCTACACTTTTGGTCTTTACCCCAGCGATAACCAATGGCGTTTGCAACTGACTAACCCGGATGATAGTAACGTACTGATTTCCGAGCCTTTCAGCTTTGATGCGGTCAATGGACAGTTACTACACCTTGCCCCTGCCAGCGCTGAACAGACTGGCGAGCGTGCTTCACTGCGTATTATTACCCAAAATCGTCAGGCACTGAGTGGCGTGGTGGCCGTCTTGCCCAATGGGGGTGAGCTACGCATGAGTTCACTGCGTCAATTCGCCGAAACCAGCCCGCTTTACATATTGGCTGCTGACGGTAAAGAACTCAAAAATCAGCAGACAGGTGTGATATATCGACCAAACCTTGATACTGGCTTTTACCAGGCAATCAATGCTGACGGTCAGTGGGAAAATGAAAAACTCAGCCCCGGTTTTACTATCACCATCGGCTGGAAAAACTTCCTGCGGGTACTGCAAGATGAAGGTATCCAAAAGCCCTTTATCTCGATCTTTATCTGGACCATCCTCTTCTCAGTCTTGAGTGTCATCCTGACCGTTGCCGTCGGTATGGTGCTGGCCTGCGTGGTGCAATGGGATGCCCTGAAAGGTAAAGCTATCTATCGCGTGCTACTGATATTGCCTTACGCGGTTCCGTCATTTATCTCAATTTTGATCTTCAAAGGGTTATTTAACCAAAGTTTCGGGGAAATTAACCTGATGCTTAATCAGTTATTTGGTATCAAACCCGAATGGTTCAGTGACCCAATGACTGCCAAAAGTATGATTTTGATTGTGAATACTTGGCTGGGTTATCCCTACATGATGATCCTCTGTATGGGGCTGTTGAAAGCCATTCCTGATGACTTATATGAAGCATCAGCTATGGATGGTGCAGGGCCTTTCCAGAACTTTTTCCGTATCACCTTCCCGTTGCTGATTAAGCCGCTGACCCCGCTCATGATTGCCAGTTTTGCCTTTAACTTTAATAACTTCGTTCTGATTCAGTTATTAACCCGAGGCGGCCCGGATATGATTGGCACCAGTACCCCTGCGGGATATACCGATTTGCTGGTTAACTATACCTATCGTGTCGCCTTTGAAGGTGGAGGTGGGCAAGACTTCGGGCTGGCAGCGGCAATTGCAACACTGATTTTCATTCTGGTAGGCGCACTTGCGATACTGAATTTGAAAGCCAGCAAAATGAATTTTGACTAAGGAGGAGATGCAGATGGCTATGGTTCAACCTAAATCCCAGCGTTTGCGTCTATTTGGCACTCATTTCTTAATGCTGTGCTTTATCGCGCTGATTATGTTTCCGCTACTGATGGTGATTACCATTTCACTGCGGCCCGGTAACTTTGCCACTGGCAGCCTGATCCCGGATCAAATCTCCTGGGAACACTGGAAACTGGCTCTGGGCATGAGTGTCACCCATGCTGATGGTAGCGTGACACCGCCGCCATTCCCGGTGATGTTATGGCTGTGGAACTCAGTCAAAATTGCGGTGATTACCGCCATTGGTATTGTCACCCTATCCACCACTTGTGCTTACGCCTTTGCCCGTATGCGTTTTCGCGGCAAAGACACCCTGCTGAAAAGTATGCTGATTTTCCAGATGTTCCCTGCGGTGCTGTCACTGGTGGCGTTATATGCCCTGTTCGACCGCCTCGGGCAATATATGCCGTTTATTGGGCTGAATACCCACGGCGGCGTAATTTTTGCTTATATGGGAGGGATTGCCCTGCATGTTTGGACCATCAAAGGCTATTTCGAAACCATTGATAACTCATTGGAAGAAGCCGCCGCTCTGGATGGCGCTACGCCATGGCAAGCTTTCAGACTGGTGCTGTTGCCACTGTCAGTACCGATTTTAGCTGTGGTCTTTATTCTGTCGTTTATTGCCGCGATTACCGAAGTCCCAGTCGCGTCACTGCTGTTGCGCGATGTGGACAGCTACACTCTGGCAGTGGGTATGCAGCAATACTTGAACCCGCAAAACTATCTGTGGGGCGATTTTGCCGCTGCCGCCGTGTTATCAGCCATTCCTATCACCGCCGTCTTCTTACTGGCGCAGCGCTGGCTGGTCGGTGGCCTCACGGCAGGTGGAGTGAAAGGTTAAATTGATGCTAAAGGGGTGACTGTTCCTACGGGCGCTCCGGTGGCTTACGCCACTACGACCCGAACGGAACATTTCCCCTTCTATCCGCATTATCAGTTATCTAAATTTATGCCGCTGCTTCACTTGCTGTATTTTCCCTCTGGTACTGTGTCTTTAGGGCGGCCGTAATGGCCGCCATTTTTATTCTCTTTTCAGCCGCTCGGTATTGGCCAGATACAAAGTCACCACCAGCAATAATATCGAGCCGGAATAAATCAGCGTATCAATTGGATTCTCATGATCGACAATGATCAAGCGGATAATTGCGGTGATCCCGATATAAATAAAATAGCGCAGTGGGAAGTGATAGCCAGACTCAAAGTACTTAACAATCAATGCGATAAACTCGAAATACAAAAAGTAGATCACAATCCCTTCAATCAGCATGTAAGAAGACGCATCCTGATTATTGACGAATAAAACCTTGCCAAGATGGAAGGTTTCTTTTATCAGAAAGACCACCAAAATAGCGGCTAATACAATCAACCCCACATTCAGTAAACGCTGTAGATTTTTGGCTATCCACTGTGAGCGCGAATTTTTGGCCATAAATACTCCTATTGAAAGTAGGTGAAATGATCCGGGCCGAAAAAAAGCCCCTTACATCAGTAAGGGGCTAATAAGCACGGATCAAAGAGCTTAGCCCGTTAGCTTAACGCCAGCTCTTGAAACGGTTAATCAACGCATTGGTAGAACTGTCATGGCTGGTGACATCTTTGTCATCTGCCAGTTCTGGCAAAATACGATTCGCCAGTTGTTTACCCAGCTCTACACCCCATTGGTCGAAGGAGTAGATATTCAGGATAACCCCTTGCGTGAAGATCTTGTGCTCATACAGCGCAATCAATGCACCCAAGCTGAACGGCGTGATTTCGCGCAGCAAGATAGAGTTGGTTGGGCGGTTACCTTCGAACACTTTGAATGGTGCAACATGAGCCACTTGCTCAGGTGTTTTGCCAGCTGCAGCAAATTCTGCTTCAACTTCTGCCAGTGATTTACCGAAAGCCAGCGCTTCGGTTTGTGCAAAGAAGTTAGACAGCAGTTTCGCGTGATGGTCACTCAGTGGATTATGACTGATAGCCGGTGCGATAAAGTCACAAGGAACCAATTTGGTGCCCTGATGGATCAACTGATAAAACGCATGCTGACCATTAGTGCCTGGCTCACCCCAAATAATTGGGCCAGTCTGGTAATCAACTGGTTTACCATCACGGCCAACATATTTACCGTTGGATTCCATATTGCCCTGCTGGAAGTAAGCTGGGAAACGGTGCATATACTGGTCATATGGCAGGATGGCTTCGGTTTCTGCACCAAAGAAATTGTTGTACCAGATACCAATCAATGCCAGCAGAATCGGCAGGTTCTTCTCAGCCGGAGTTTCTGCAAAGTGCTTGTCCATAGCATGTGCACCACTGAGCAGTTGTTCGAAGTTTTCGAAACCAACCGACAGCGCGATAGACAAGCCAATCGCAGACCACAGCGAATAACGGCCACCGACCCAATCCCAGAACTCAAACATATTGTTGGTATCAATACCAAACTCGCCTACTGCTTTGGCGTTGGTCGACAATGCCGCAAAGTGCTTCGCAACATGTTTCTCATCACTCGCGGTAGACAAGAACCAGTCACGCGCACTGTGGGCGTTAGTCATGGTTTCTTGAGTGGTAAAGGTTTTTGATGCGACCAGGAATAGCGTGGTTTCTGGGTTCAGCGGTTTCAACGTTTCAGCAATATGAGTGCCATCCACGTTAGAAACGAAATGCATATTCAGATGATTTTTATACGGGCGTAGCGCTTCGGTCACCATGTAAGGGCCGAGATCTGAACCACCGATACCGATATTCACCACATCAGTAATCGCTTTGCCGGTATAGCCTTTCCATTCGCCGCCAATCACGCGGTCACAGAACTGTTTCATTTTAGCCAGTACTGCGTTTACTTCTGGCATCACATCTTTGCCATCGACCACAATCGGCGTATTACTGCGGTTACGCAGAGCAATATGCAGCACGGCACGGTCTTCGGTGCGGTTGATTTTCTCACCAGAGAACATCGCTTTAATTGCACCAGCCAGATCAGTTTCTTTAGCCAGAGCTTGCAGTTTTTCCATGGTTTCGCTGGTAATGCGATTTTTGGAGAAATCCACCAGCATTTGATCGTCAAAAGTCGCTGAGAACTTGTTAAAACGCTGGTCGTCCTTGGCAAACAGACTGCTGATAGTGACATCTTTCATCTGTTCAAAGTGTTGCTGTAACGCTTTCCAGGCAGCGGTTTGACTAGGATTAATATTTTTCATAGCGGCGCTCTTCTAGGCTTAAGGATTAATGAAACGAATACCTTGATTGTATCCTGTTACCCTGTGATTGAGATCTCTTTTCTTGCGATAGGTATTATCTCTCGAAACAACTATTGATCTGATCCATGTTTCTCAATACCTCGGTTCATCTTAAGATTTTTAATCATAATCTGAAGACCTTCAATCATAGCAGTCGCTCACATTCAGGCCAGTATCCAATCAATTTAGTGATATGAGGGAGCATATTATTAAATATGAAAATACCTCATAGCCATTTCATTGACAGAAAGTGGATAACCCGTTATTTCCTTGTACAGAGAAAAATACAGCCGACCACCCGAGATGGCATCTGACACGAGGTTTTTTTAGATGATTTCCGCTTCACAACGACAGGCTTCACAACAACAGACTGCTCGCAGCGCCCCAACCCCAACTGTCGTCGCCAAATTTGGTGGTACCAGTGTGGCTGATTTTGATGCCATGAGCCGCAGTGCTGACGTAGTTTTATCGAACCCGGATGTTCGTTTGGTTATTCTGTCGGCTTCGGCCGGGATTACCAATCTGTTGGTCGCGCTGGCCGATGGTTGCGAACAGGAAACACGCGCCATTCATTTAGATGAAATCCGCCGCATTCAATACAGCATTCTCGCTAAACTTTCCGACCCAGCCGTTATTCGCGAAGAAATTGACCGCATGCTGGAGAACATTGCCATGCTGTCAGAGGCGGCCAGTCTGGCGACCTCGGCAGCACTGACGGATGAACTGGTCAGCCACGGCGAATTAATGTCGACATTATTGTTTGTCGAACTGTTGCGCCAACGCCAGGTGGCGGTGGAATGGTTTGATGTACGCAAAATTATGCGCACCAATGATCGCTTTGGCCGTGCCGAGCCAGATACCCATGCATTAGCCGAACTGGCCCAGACCCAATTAGCGCCCCGTATCGAGCACGCCATTATCGTAACGCAAGGTTTTATTGGTAGCGAAAGTAAAGGTCGCACCACCACGCTAGGCCGGGGTGGCAGTGATTACACTGCTGCATTGTTGGGGGAAGCGCTGAATGTCAGCCGCATTGATATCTGGACGGATGTTCCAGGGATTTATAGCACTGACCCGCGCGTAGTTCCCGGTGCAAAACGTATTGATAAAATCGCTTTTGAAGAAGCTGCTGAAATGGCGACTTTTGGTGCTAAAGTGCTGCACCCGGCAACTTTATTACCGGCCGTGCGTAGCGATATCCCGGTGTTTGTCGGATCGAGCAAAGATCCCGAAGCTGGCGGCACCTTAGTGTGCAATGAAACTTACAACCCTCCGCTGTTCCGAGCTTTAGCATTACGCCGCAAACAAACCCTGCTAACCCTGCATAGCCTGAATATGCTGCACGCACGCGGTTTTCTGGCCGAAGTTTTTAACATTCTGGCACGCCACAATATCTCGGTTGATTTGATAACCACCTCCGAAGTGAGTGTAGCGCTGACACTAGATACGACCGGCTCGACATCGACTGGCGATAGCTTGTTGACCAGCTCATTGTTAACCGAGCTCTCCTCCCTGTGCCGGGTTGAAGTGGAAGAAAATCTGGCATTGGTGGCAATTATCGGAAACAACCTGTCGCAAGCCTGCGGGGTGGGTAAAGAGGTGTTTGGCGTGCTAGACCCATTCAATATCCGCATGATTTGTTACGGAGCCAGCAGCCACAACCTGTGCTTCTTGGTGCCGGGCACTGATGCAGAGAAAGTGGTACAAACGCTGCATCACAATCTCTTTGAATAACTGATTATTTGAACAACTGAATTGTTTAAATAACCAGCAATATACTAATGTGCTTTTATAACAAACCGGGCGCTTTCGTCCGGTTTTCTTATCTCTGACACTGACGATTAAGGACACTCGCTTCATGTTAGCCAAAATCACTCGGCTGTTCCCACTCTGGGCATTACTGCTCTCAGTTGCGGCCTATTTCCGCCCAACAACCTTTGTCGGCATTGGCCCGTATGTTGGCCCACTATTGATGCTTATTATGTTTACTATGGGAGTCACCCTGCGGCTGGATGATTTCAAACGCGTGTTATCGCGCCCGGCACCGGTTGCGGCGGCAACATTCCTGCATTATCTGATTATGCCGCTCACCGCCTGGATTCTGGCAATCTTATTCCGTATGCCACCCGATCTGTCTGCCGGTATGGTATTGGTCGGCAGTGTTGCCAGCGGAACAGCATCCAATGTCATGATTTATCTGGCGAAAGGTGATGTGGCACTCTCCGTGACTATCTCTGCGGTTTCAACCTTGGTAGGCGTGTTCGCTACCCCACTACTGACCCGTTTATATGTGGATGCCACCATCAGTGTGGATGTGGTTGGGATGCTAAAAAGTATTCTGCAAATCGTAGTTATCCCTATTACTGCGGGCCTAATTGTCCATCATACCTTTACTAAAACAGTCAAACGTATCGAGCCTTATCTGCCAGCCATGTCGATGGTCTGTATTGTCGCCATTATTAGTGCGGTAGTCGCCGGTAGCCAGAGCCACATTGCTTCTGTCGGTTTCGTGGTGATTATTGCAGTTATTCTGCATAACGGTATTGGCCTGTTAAGCGGATACTGGGGTGGGAAGCTGTTTGGTTTTGATGAGTCAACCTGCCGCACCTTGGCGATTGAAGTAGGGATGCAAAACTCAGGATTAGCAGCGACTCTGGGTAAAATTTACTTCTCCCCTCTGGCCGCACTGCCAGGCGCGCTGTTCTCGGTTTGGCATAACTTATCTGGCTCACTGCTGGCAGGTTATTGGTCAGGTAAACCGGTAAATAAAGACAAAGAGTAATCCAGCCTATTCACCATGCCCGTTAAACACGGGCATCTATTTCTTCCATTTTATCTTGCCATGCCCCTCCAGTTAAAATTTAATCAATAACATCCTGTATTGACCTGAATAGAGATTAAATAATTATAAATTTCATTATTTATCTGTCTGCGAATATCAAAAAATTATTATATTTCAGTTTTTCCTGAATATAACTTAATTCCCAAGCCGCCCCGCCGTTTTTACTTATCAGGGACGGTAATAGTGCTGCCCGTAAATTTGACTCAAGGATGGAGACGACTGAGCCTATTCCGTCAGTAAACTCCCCCACAGATATCATGATCAAAAAACGCACCGCATTATGTTTTTTATTGAGCACGGGCGCCTACGCTAATACCACTCCGGGGATGGATATTCCCTCTTCGATCAATGAAGCGCGCCAAAACTTACAGAACAATAGCAATGAGATAAACCACTTAATAGAAGAGCGTCGCCAACCTCATGCTAAACAACCTGAAGCAGAAATAGATACGCCTGAAAATAGTGCTCCGGAATTAGACGATAGTGCACAATGCCTTCCTATTAGTGGCATCTATATTCAGGGTATTACCTTATTGACTGCAACAGATTTAGAGTCATTAAGCGCCATACCCGAACAATGTATCAATAGTGAGCATGTCAATCTGCTGGCCCGAGAACTGACTCAACTTTATCTTAGTAAAGGCTATATTACAGCGCGCATCCAGTTTATTCCTCCCGACGAAGAAGATGAACTCGGGGTGGACGTTACAGAAGGCTTTATTGAGAGCATTGAAAGTGATGATCCAGAATTAAATGGTGAAACTATTTTCCCCAATATGCTGGGTCAGCCATTAAATATTAAACAACTTGATCAAAGTTTGGATCAAGCCAACCGTCTGCCTTCCAACAAAATTACCGTAGATATATTACCGGGAAATAAAGCGGGGGGATCAATTCTGAAACTGAGTAATATCCGGACAAAACCGTGGCATCTGACAACCTCTCTTGATAATTATGGTAATAAAAGTACCGGAAAATGGTTGAGCCGCAATGCATTTTCTTTCGATAACCCTCTTGGGCTATCGGATTCCCTCAGTTTGAATATCAGCACCACCACTGATAATCCACAGAAAAATCATAGTAAAGCCTACTCACTATTTTATTCCGTTCCTTACGGTGCACTGACCTTCAGTGGTTTTGGCAGTTATTCCGAATACCTTTATCCGGTGAAATTGCAATTTAATACTATTGAGCTCAAGGGGAAAACCCAGCAGCACGGTTTACGGACTGATTACGTTTTCCATCGCGAACAAGACCAAATTAATGGCTTAAGCGCACAGTTAACCTATAAACAGGCAGAAAACTATTTTAACGATCAAAGAATAGCAGTGAGTAGCCCGACACTGACGGTATTTGAATTAGGCATTAATCACCTTCACATCCTACCAACTGGCATATTCAATATAAATGTGGGTATTGAACAAGGATTATCGTGGTTAGGAGCCGATCAGAATTTAACTGCCAGTTATCAGGATAGCCAATTCACTAAAGTTAAAGCAGCCGTTACTTCCAATCAATATTTCAAACTGTTTGATGACTTCTACCTGTTTAGTAATCAATTCTATGGCCAATATACCCGCGACCGTTTACCGGGCGTTGAATGGTTGAGTATCACCGACAGCAATGCTGTTCGCGGCTTTAGTCGCAATACTTTATCTGCCGATAAAGGTTGGTATTTACAAAATACGCTATCCCGCAATTTCTCTCTTGGCAACACCATTATAACGCCACGGTTAGGGGCGGATGTCGGTCGTATTCAGCAATTATCACAAGGCTGGAGCAGCGCTATGGGTTTAAGCGCGGGCATCAATATCAGCTACCGCGATATCAAACTGGATATTGAAGCCAGTCGTGGTCATCTGCTGTCCGGTAAATCAGAAAATAAAGACCCGACTCAAATTCTGGCGCGCTTCTCTTATTCCTTTTAGTTCACCGCTGCCAGTGAAAGCCAATTTTTATCAACACCAAGCAATATGACAAAAATGGAGAAGTAAAAATGAAACAAAATAAGTTCAGGCTCTCCCCGGCAGGAAAACTGGCGGCGGCCGTCGCTATTATTTCAGTATCAGTCGCCACCTGTTATGCAGCGGGCATTGTCGGTGCTGGCGATCCTGCTCATAACCCAGGAGTTAGCTCAATCAATGGCGCTGCGGTAGTCGATATCGTCAAACCCTCGGCCTCCGGTTTATCCCATAACCAATATAATGAATTCAATGTTAGCAAAGAGGGTGCTGTATTTAATAACTCCCTCAGTGCCGGACAGTCACAACTTGCTGGGCAATTATCCGCTAACCAGAATTTAAATGGTCAAGCAGCGAATATTATTCTGAATGAAGTTATCAGCCGTAACCCTTCATTATTATTAGGCAAGCAGGAAGTCTTTGGTATGGCCGCTGATTATATTCTGGCTAACCCTAATGGAATTACCTGTGATGGCTGTGGTTTTATTAATACTACTCGAAACTCACTAGTAGTCGGTAATCCATTAGTTGACCAAGGAAATTTACAAGGATTTGATACTCGAAATAACACTAATCTATTAGAAATAGGAAATGGCTATACCATAGTCGGTGGGTCGCTAGATTTAATTGCGCCACGTATTAATATGTTGGGAACTGTAGACTCCAAAGAAGGCATTAATATCATTCTCGGCCAAAACAAAGTAGGTACTGATGGGGAAATATTGGCATCACAAAAATATGTTGGTTCGGCGTACGACAGTAAAATATTTGGCGGTATGATGGCTGGCCGTATCAGAATAATTAATACCGCGGAGGGGAATGGTGTCAATATGTCAAGTGGGTATACCGGTCGTGAATCAATAGATATTTCAACGCCTGGCACACTTAATCTTGATGTCGATTCCGATCCTGAACTGAATTATAACCCTACTCCCGCCAGCTTAAGTGGTAAAAATATAACAATTAACGCCGGTGATATTTTTACCTCAGGCGATATTATTGAAACCTCTGCTAATGGTTCGACGACACAAACGCTCGAACGTACCAAAATTAAAGGTTCGAACATTTCTATTATTGCCAAGAAAAAAAACCATCTTGATGCCGCCATTATTGATGGCAAAAATATTGTGATGCACGGTGGCAACATTCAACTGAATGCTGAAAAACTCACTAATACACACACAGATGGTTATTCAGAAGGCGGTGGATGGTGGCTCAGTGAGTGGAGTAAATCCAAAGATAATAAAAATGAACAACAAACAACCGTTGGAACTACCATTATCGCGGAAAATAATGTCTCACTTCAGTCAACTAAAGGCGATATAAAGCTATCCGGTACTTCTATTAAAGCGGGTAATAACCTTTCAATCAAAGCGAAAAAAGACTTAAACCTTGCGGCTGTAGTTGATCAAGAATCAACACAAGAAAAGGGACACCATTATGTTAATTCAAATAAAGATATAACCTGGGATAACAAAACGACCACGCAAACACTGAATAAAGCCACACTACAAGCGGGTGGAAATATGGGTTTGACCGCAGAAGGGAATATTAGCGCCAACGGAGTTCAAGCTTCTGCTGGCGGTGATTTATTAATCAATGCCAATGAAGTTAAGATTGATGTACAAAAGACCAAAAATCAGAAAACGACTAAGGGCAGAAATGAACAAAACTTAGGTCTGGGTGGAATAGACCATAATAATAATGATAAAAATGCGGAAGTAAGCCACCGTTCAGAAATAACCGCTGAGGGTAATATTCTTGTTGTAGGTAATAAAGGTGTCTCTATTACCGGCAGTAAAGTCAAGGCTGACAAAGATGGTTATGTTCAGGCGGCAGAGGGCGGGATTAAAATCGACAATGCAGTCAGTATTACTACCACTAAAATTGATGAGCGCACCGGGGTCGCCTTTAATATTACCGGCAGCTCACACAAAGCCAATAATAGTGATGAAAAAATTACCGGCAGTGAGTTAGTTTCAGACGCTAATCTTAAAATTATCGCTAAAGATAATGTCGATATCATTGGTAGTCTGGTAAAGAGTGCCGGCGAACTCGGTATCGAGACGTTGGGTGAAGTCAATGTTAAAGCCGCTCAAGCGCGACAGAAAATAGATGAGCAGAAAACCAAGCTGACTATTTCGGGTTTTACCAACGATGATGGTAAAAATCAGTATCAAGCTGGCTTGAAACTTAATCACACCAGCGAAAGCGAAAAGACAAATAGCAGTAAAAATCACGGCGCATCACTTGAGGGGAATCGTGTCAAAGTGGATGCCCAAAAAGATGTTACATTTATCGGCTCTAACCTCACCGCCACCACAGGTGATGCCGATATCAAAGGCGAAAATGTTTCATTTGTCGCTACGCAAGACACTCTCTCAAGCAATAAAACCAAAGAAACCGTCGGGGTTGATTTCCACTATACCGGCGGTATGGATAAGGCTGGCAGCGGAGCAAATGTCAGCTATGAAGACACTCAAACAACCACAGATAAATCAGCTGCCGTGGTTTCTAATTCAACAGTTGCAGGTAATCTGAATATCATTGCAACTAAAGATGTGACCAATCAGGGAACTAACCATAGTGTTGGGGGTGCCTATCAGGTTGAGGGAAATAATATCCATAACCTGGCTGCCGAGAACAACGAAATAACGAATACCAAAACTACAAAAGTTGATGTCGGCTATGAGGCTAATATTGCTTATGGCGAAGTCACTCGTCCAATTGAAGATGTGATCAATAATGGGAAAAAACTTGATCTCGGCGGCATGATCGAAGCTGTGGGAGAAATAGGTGCACCCAATGCTGGGGTAGACTTCTCTGCTAAAGGTGGCACCAAAGAGACCCACCTCAATAGCAGTCAATCCGTCGTAACATCAATTAAAGGCGGAAATATTGCGCTCAATGCCGCAGGAGAAGTTAAAGATCAGGGGACAAAATATCAAGCCGATAAAGGTGGCATTACTCTGGATGCAGCGAGCCATACCTCAGAAGCCGCCATTAATAGTTCTGACCGGCATATTACCGAAACCTCTGGCGAGGTGGATATGCGCATTTACACTTCTACCGGTAAAGATATTACTCTGGATGGCAAGGGTAAAGGCGGTTCTACCGACCAACATGTGAAAGGTGATATCGCACAAGTTGGTAGTATGAACGCCGCCAATGGCATCAATATCAACGTCAAACAAGATGCCGTCTATCAAGGTACAAATATCAATGCTGGTGATGGTAAAACAACGATTACTGCGGGTAACAATATTCGCTTTGAGCAAGCGACCAACCACACCAGCGAAAGCCACAATAATGTTGAGGCTAACGCTAAAGCTAATCTCGGTACTAACACCGGCAGTAAAAACTTTGGTGCAGGTTTAGGTGGTGGCAACAGTAAGGGGGAAAGCAGCACCTCAGTTGCTCAAGTCAGCCAATTACAAGGTCAGCAAGGTATTGAGCTGAATGCAGGGAAAGACTTAACCATGACAGGCACGACATTCGGCAGTAAAGATAAAGCAACGGGTGATGTTCAGTTGATAGCTGGCGGCAAAGTTGATGTGCTGGCCGCACAATCACACGGTTCCAAAGAGGATATGACCTGGTCTGCAAAAGCCAACGCAGGTATCAGTCAAAGTTCTGGGACAGATAAAAATAACAAAGGAATCAGTGCGGGAGCTGAGGTCAAAGTTGCTAATAAAGATGAATCAGCACTCAAGCATCAGGGCAGCGTTATCAATAGTAATGGTACGGTAACGGTTAAAGCAGGCGGTCACGATAACCAAGCCATCCATATGCAGAATGCCAATATTACCAGCCAGAAAACCACACTAACGGCTGATAATGGCGGTATCTTGCTGGAATCGGCACAAGACAAAGAGCATAAGAATAACTGGAAATTTACTGTCGGAGCCAATGGTAATCAAAACAGCTCTTTCAATAAAGATGACAAAGGTGTGGTTGATAAACAAAGCAGCGGAAAACTTCATAATATCAGTGCTGAATTGGATGTTAATGTTGAACAGTTAGATGCTGTCATACAGCAAAACACCCATATCAATAGCAACAATATCGTCCTCAACAGTGCCAAAGATGCCGCACTATCTGGGGGCATTCTTAAAGCCAGCAATATGACCGGTGTTATCGGCGGTGACTTGAAAGTACAAAGCCGTGAAGATAGTCGGCATGAAGTGAATGTTAATACCGGCTTTGGTTTCAACCACAGCAATGAGAAACAAGATAGTTTGATTACTCAAGCAGCCGAAATGTCGCCGATTGGTTCAGATAAAGTGAAGAAGACTCTGACCACCAAATCCAATAAGTTATTCGACAAAGTCAAAAAGCAATATGACCAAATATCCAGCAAATTCACCACGAAAGAAGAAGACAATGTCAAAACGCTCAGTTACACCAAAGAGGGCAAAAAAATGACATTAGACGAATCAACAAGTGAAGAAGAAACCAAAGACAAATGGTGGCAGAAAGGGGCAAAAGCAGTTGGCAAAAAAGTCAAAGGTAATGTTCAGGATGAGCAAGTTAAAGGTGGCAATGGAAAAGCCAAAATTGAGGTAGAAGTCGTTGATAATAAAGCTGTAACAGAGCAATCCGCCATTAGCGGTACGCAATCAGTTAATCTCAATGTGGCCGGTAAAACAGAACTCATTGGCGGGAAAATATCCAGCCAAGACAGTGATGTAAACTTACAGACCAACGGCCTGGAACTACAAGACATCAATGGCAAACACACGCAAGGCGGGGCCAGAGTCAATGCATCGACTAAAATCACCGAGACAATCGGTAGTGGTGTGGGTGAAATGATGGAAGGCAAAACACCTGTGCTTGGCGCTCATGGCGGCTCTGAACAGAAAAATGCAGTCGCTGGCGTGACACGAGGCTAAAACCAACTCGGCGCTCCGATTAAGAGTAGATAAAAAAGGAGATAGTCACATGGCTATCTCCTTTTCATGTTATTAAACTGCTGGCTTAACTATCAATCTGCATCGTAACCCAGATTCGGTGCTAGCCAGCGCTCAACCTCGGCAACTGGCATCCCTTTACGGGCAGCGTAATCTTCAACTTGATCTCGCTGAATTTGTGCCACAGCGAAATATTTGCTATCTGGATGACTGAAGTACCAACCCGACACCGATGCCCCAGGCCACATGGCGTAGGATTCCGTCAGTTTCATACCCGTATGAGTTTCCACATCCAGCAACTGCCAGATTTGGCCTTTCTCTGTATGCTCAGGGCAAGCCGGATACCCAGGAGCCGGGCGGATCCCTTGATAATTTTCCCGCACCAACTCTTCGTTGCTCAGATTTTCATTCGGTGAGAAGCCCCAATACACCTTACGTACCCGCTCATGCAGATACTCTGCAAAAGCCTCTGCCAGCCGGTCAGACAGCGCCTTAATCATGATTTTGTTGTAATCATCATGTTGAGCATCATAGGCATCGGCCAGAGCATCCTCTTCCAGCCCGCCGGTGACCGCAAAAGCACCGTAATAATCAGCTTTACCGCTGGATTTAGGTGCGACGTAATCAGCCAGACAATAGTTCGGAAAATCGGTTTTCTCGGTTTGCTGGCGCAAGTGATGGCTAACCACCAGCACTTCATCACGTCTTTCATCGCGATAGATTTCGATGTCATCGCCAACACTGTTGGCCGGAAATAGCCCGACGACACCTTTTGGATGCAGTAAGCCCTCCGCTGACAGCTTATCCAGCATCTCATTGGCATCAGCAAACAGGCGCTTGGCCTCTTCACCTACCACTTCATCTTCCAAAATACGCGGATACTTGCCCGCCAGCGACCAGGTCATAAAGAATGGCGTCCAGTCGATATAGTTACGCAAAGTTTCGATGCTGGCTTCCACTGCCTGCACGCCCAACTTATGCGCCACTGGTGGGGTGTAATTTTCCCAATCAATAACGGTTTGGTTATCTCGTGCCACTTGCAAACTAACCGGCGGGGTACGTGGTTTTTTTCGCGCATGTTGAATGCGGACGGTTTCGTATTCTTTGCGGGTTTTCGCTATAAAATCATCTCGTTGCGTATCAGATAACAATGCTGAAACTACGCCAACACTGCGCGATGCGTTAGAGACATAAGTGGTGGACCCACTGTAGTTCTGCTCAATTTTAACCGCGGTGTGTGCTTTGGAGGTGGTAGCTCCGCCAATCAGCAGCGGCAAGGTGAAGCCCTGGCGCTCCATCTCTTTGGCGACATTCACCATTTCATCGAGCGATGGCGTAATCAGACCAGATAAACCGATGATATCGACCTTTTCTTCCCGCGCGGTACGCAGAATTTTTTCGGTCGGTACCATCACGCCCAAGTCTATGATTTCATAGTTATTACACTGCAACACTACACCGACAATGTTTTTGCCGATGTCATGCACATCGCCTTTAACCGTCGCCAGCAAGATTTTACCTGCCGTAGTACCTTTCTGTTTACTGGCTTCAATATAAGGTTCGAGATAGGCGACCGCTTGTTTCATCACTCGGGCGGATTTTACCACCTGCGGCAGGAACATTTTCCCCTCACCAAACAAGTCACCCACCACATTCATCCCGGCCATCAATGGCCCTTCGATAACCTCGATTGGCCGGTCAGCCTGCTGACGGGCTTCTTCAGTATCCAACTCAATGAACTCGGTAATCCCTTTAACTAACGAGTATTCCAGGCGTTTTTTCACCGGCCAGCCGCGCCATTCTGCTTGCTGAACCGCCACCTCATCACTCTTACTGCCACGGTATTTTTCTGCCAGATCTAGCAGGCGCTCAGTGCTGTCATCACGACGATTAAGAATGACATCCTCAACTGCATTACGCAGTTCATCTGACAGATCGTCATAGATAGCCAACTGCCCGGCATTCACGATACCCATATCCATTCCATTACGAATGGCGTAATAAAGAAATACCGCGTGAATAGCTTCCCGCACCGGATCATTACCACGGAAGGAGAACGAAACGTTGGAGACACCGCCTGAAATCATGGCATGCGGCAGTTCGGCTTTGATATCGGCACAAGCCTCAATAAAGTCGACGGCGTAGTTGTTATGTTCTTCAATCCCGGTAGCGACGGCGAAAATATTCGGGTCAAAAATAATATCTTCCGGCGGGAAGCCAACGGTTTCAGTCAGAATTTTATAGGCGCGGCGGCAAATCTCTATCTTGCGCGCGCGCGTATCAGCCTGCCCCTGCTCATCAAACGCCATCACCACCATCGCCGCACCATAGCGCCGCACCAGCTTGGCATGATGAATAAAGGCATCTACACCCTCTTTCATCGAAATGGAGTTAACGATGCCCTTGCCCTGAATACATTTCAGACCTTTTTCGATGACATCCCATTTGGAAGAGTCGATCATAATCGGCACCCGGGCAATATCGGGTTCACCGGCAATCAGATTCAGGAAACGCACCATAGCGGCTTCAGCATCCAACATGCCCTCATCCATATTGATATCGATGATTTGCGCGCCGCTTTCAACCTGCTGACGAGCCACATCGAGCGCTTCGCCATATTTCTCTTCTTTTATCAGCCGCTTAAAGCGGGCCGAACCCGTGACGTTGGTCCGTTCACCGACGTTAACAAACAATGTGTTGGCATCGATTGTTAGTGGTTCTAGCCCCGCTAAACGGCAAGCGACCGGAATCTCCGGCAACGGACGTGGTGCTACGCCAGCGACAGCTTTCACCATCGCGGCGATATGACGTGGCGTGGTACCGCAGCACCCGCCGACAATATTTAAAAACCCTGCCCGCGCCCACTCACCAATCTGCTCGGCCATCTCTTTAGCTTCCAGATCATATTCACCAAAGGCATTCGGCAAACCGGCATTCGGGTGCGCACTGACATAATATTCAGAAATTCTTGATAACTCAGCGACATATTGGCGTAGCTCATCCGGCCCCAAAGCGCAGTTCAGGCCAAAAGAGAGCGGCTTCACGTGGCGCAGAGAGTTATAAAAAGCTTCGGTGGTTTGGCCGGATAGAGTACGGCCAGAAGCATCGGTAATGGTGCCGGAGATCATCACCGGTAACAGCACCCCCATAGCTTCAAATTCAGATTCGACAGCAAAGGTGGCAGCTTTGGCATTCAGGGTATCGAAAACCGTTTCAATCATAATTAAATCGACGCCGCCCTCAATCAGAGCACGGGTCGATTCACGATAAGCCTCAACCAACTGATCAAAACTGACATTACGAAATGCCGGATCATTCACTTTCGGTGAAATAGATGCGGTTCGGTTGGTCGGGCCAAGCACCCCGGCAACATAGCGTGGTTTGTCGGGCGTGCGGGCAGTCCATTCATCAGCACAGATACGGGCCAGTCGGGCAGCTTCATAGTTAATTTCAGCTGACAGCGACTCCATCTGATAATCCGCCATAGCAATGGAGGTAGAGTTAAAGGTATTGGTTTCGAGAATATCAGCGCCGGCTTCAAGATAGGCATTGTGAATGGCAGTAATGACTTCGGGCTTGGAGAGCACCAATAAATCATTATTCCCTTTCAGATCACTGGGCCAATCAGCAAAGCGCGCACCACGGTAATCCGCCTCTTCCAGTCGATAGCTCTGGATCATGGTTCCCATACCACCATCCAACACCAAGATCCGTTGTGCTAATTGCTGGTGTAATTCCTTAACCTTATTATTTGTTACTGTGTCCACCACTGTCGCCTCTTTACCCTGTTGCCTTGCCATTATCCGATGCATCTTTAATTGTTTATTCGTATCAGACATGCTGAAAAATTCATCTGTCATCCTAGCACAAGTTGTCAATGTAATGAGTCCAGTCACAGTTGAGACTTTTTCAGGTAGGAAACCAAACTCATCGGATGAGCAATTTTTGTGGTTTGCATGCATAATTAAAAACGAAAATGAGTTCCATAATAATAGATGAGAGGCTGATTTATGGCGTTACCGATTGCGATCAAACGGGGGAAGAAACCCAAGGCAGCTGCGCAAATGGCGACTGCTCCAACCGGTCAGGTTCAATCATTGACTCGGGGCCTTAAATTACTGGAATATATTTCCGAAGCACAGGGTAGTGTCGCACTGACAGATTTAGCACAGCAGGCAGGTTTACCTAATTCCACCACTCACCGCCTGTTAACCACCATGCAACAGCAGGGTTTCGTCCGCCAGGTGGGGGATTTAGGCCTTTGGACGATGGGTGCACATGCCTTTATTGTCGGCAGTAGCTTTTTGCAAAGCCGCAATTTGCTGGCTATGGTTCACCCCATGCTACGCCGTTTAATGGATGAATCCGGTGAAACCGTCAATCTGGCCGTGCTGGATCACAGTGACTATCAGGCCATTATTATCGATCAAGTGCAATGTACCGCCCTGATGCGGATGTCCGCACCGATTGGCGGCAAACTGCCTATGCACGCCTCTGGGGCCGGTAAAGCTTTTCTCTCCACCCTGCCAGACGACCAACTGGTTCAGCTTTTACATAAAAAAGGGCTGCATGCCTACACGCAGCATACCCGCACCAGCCCAGCCAGCTTGAAAGAGAATCTGGCGCTGATTCGCAAGCAGGGTTATTCATTTGATGATGAAGAACATGCTCTCGGCCTGCGCTGTATCGCCGCCTGTCTATTCGATGAACATCACGAAGCCTTTGCCGCTATTTCCATTTCCGGCCCGATATCGCGTATTACCGACGATCGCGTCACAGAGCTTGGCGCATTGGTTATTCATGCTGCGAAAGAAATAACTCAATCATACGGCGGCGGGAATCGGAGTTAATTAAATAATCGAATGCATAAAAACTTTGTCGTTCGGTGAGAACAAGCAGATCGTAAAGACGCCGTAAATACTTCCCTGTAGGCTCGAGCCGCGCCGTCCTGGCGCGGACGCTTTACTCTTCTGCCTGCCCTCACCTCTCTGAATCGAGAACTAATTACACACAACAGTGCTTCTTTACATTCCTGATCAAGGCGTAGCGAGCGAAAGGAGTTTAGGTGCGCCCTGCGCGCAGAACCCGGAGCGTATATGTAATACGCGAGGAGTTCGAGCACAGCGCAAACCCAAAATCCGCACGCGCAGTAGCCGTTAATTTAAAACCCGCTGGGAGAAGCGTTGTTTTCGACGATAAGCAAAAACATCCTCCACATGCCCATCACGGATACGCTGCTGCAAACCGCGCCAGTAACTGGCATGGAACAAGTCGCTGTGCATTTCCTCAAAAAAGTGCCGAACTTTGCGGTCACTACATAAGAAATGGCGAAATTCTTCGGGGAAAACATCATTGGGAGATACGCTATACCACGGCTCGCTGGCCATCTCATCTTCCGGATAGCGTGGCGGCGGGATATCGCGGAAATTCACCTCAGTCATATAACAAATTTCATCATAATCGTAGAACACTACGCGCCCATGACGAGTTACCCCGAAGTTCTTAAATAACATGTCGCCGGGGAAAATATTCGCCGCAGCCAGTTGTTTAATGGCATTACCGTATTCTTCAATAGCATCCTTCAACTGCTGATCATTTGCCTGCTCCATATAGAGATTCAATGGCGTCATCCGCCGCTCCATATAAAGGTGTTTAATGATGATTTGGTCGCCTAAGTCTTCCAGTTTTTCCGGCACTTCCCGCTGTAATTCCGTCAACAATTCTGCGCTGATGCGATGCTTATCAATCACAAAATTCTCATACTCTTGGGTATCCGCCATTCGTCCTACTCGGTCATGTTCTTTAACTAATTGATAGCACTCTAAAACTCTCGCCTGACTGACTTCTTTTTGTGGCGCGAACTGATCTTTAATGACCTTAAAAACCCGGTCAAATGATGGCAGAGTAAATACCAACATCACCATCCCTTTGACCCCAGGCGCAATAATAAATTGTTCGCTAGATTGATGAACAAAGGTTAGGTATTCACGATAGCTTTCGGTTTTACCGTGTTTTTGGCAGCCAATTGCCATATACAGTTCAGCAGTCGATTTGCCCGGCAAGATTTCCCGCAGCCATTCCACCATTGCCGCAGGTAAGGGGGCATAAACCATAAAATATGAACGGGCGAAACCGAACACAATACTGGCCTCTGCCTTGCTGGTGAGGCAGGTATCAATAAATAACCCGCCTGATTCATTGTGATGGATAGGTAGCAGAAATGGATAGACCTCGTCAGCCAGTCGCAATTTTCCCACTAACCAAGCGGCTTTATTACGATAAAACAGTTCATTAGCAACTTGAAAGCGCGCTGTTGCGAGTTGCTCATCAGTAAAGTTTTGCCGCAACGCAATCGTAATGTAGCCGATATCGCGGGGCAGATCCTCCCAGGGTAAACGCAGCGGCAAATCATTGAGTACCACCTGCAACATACCGCCCAAATCTCCCTTGGGGGCAAAATCACGCGCTAAGGGACGGGGAATTTCACGAAAGCGCCGCTCCGGTTGTGAACTGAAAACAAACAGCTTATCCGGAGTTAAATCGCGGTGTTTAAATAACCGACAATAGACTGAATTAAAAAAACTTTCAGCGATTTCAAAGCGCGGATAATCCGGTAACAAGCCAGTATAGATTTCTTTTACTCGCGTTAGAAAATTCACATCAAAACAGCGTTGATCAGTGATGTGTTTCAATTGCTCAACCACCAGACCCACATGACTATCATAGAGGTGAATACGCTTTTTCATCGCCTGCTGTACCGCATGCCAATCAGCCTGCTCAAAACGATGTTGCGCCCCCGCAGTGACCTCCAGAAAGCGGCCATATTGAGCATCAAACCCCTGCAAAATTGTTTGCGCGATTAATTGTTCCAGCTTTGTCACCATACTCACCTCCGCCATACGGAACAGAGCCTGCATAAGCAGGCTCTTGATAACACACCCTTTCACTCAAATCGTGGAGCTAAAATTGCTGCTCTTCCGTCGAGCCGGTCAATGCTGTCACGGAAGACTCGCCGCCCTGAATGATATTGGTGACTTTATCAAAGTAGCCGGTACCCACTTCCTGTTGATGGGACGCGAAAGTGTAGCCGCGCTCAACAGCGGCAAATTCTGGCTGCTGAACCTTCTCAACATAGTGTTTCATGCCCTCTCCCTGTGCGTAAGCATGCGCCAGATCGAACATGTTGAACCACATGCTGTGGATACCCGCCAGTGTAATAAACTGGTATTTGTAACCCATCGCTGACAGCTCATCCTGGAAGCTGGCAATCTGTTGGTCAGTCAGATTCTTTTTCCAGTTAAATGATGGGGAGCAGTTGTAAGCCAATAATTTACCGGGGAATTGTGCGTGAATCGCATCAGCAAAACGTTTAGCTAACGCCAGGTCTGGCGTTGAGGTTTCGCACCACACCAAATCGGCATACGGGGCATAAGCCAGACCGCGGCTGATGGCTTGCTCAATACCAGCATGAGTGCGGAAGAATCCTTCAGCAGTGCGATCGCCAGTAATAAATTCGCTATCATGCGGGTCACAATCAGAAGTCAGCAAATCAGCGGCATCAGCATCGGTACGGGCAATCAGCAGTGTTGGTACACCGAGAACGTCCGCAGCCAGACGGGCGGCGACCAACTTCTGAATCGCTTCCTGAGTCGGTACCAAAACTTTACCGCCCATATGACCACATTTTTTCACGGCCGCCAGTTGGTCTTCGAAATGTACCCCGGCAGCACCCGCCTCAATCATAGCCTTCATCAATTCGAACGCATTCAGTACACCACCAAAACCGGCTTCCGCATCGGCTACAATCGGCAGGAAATAGTCGGTATAACCTTTGCTACCCGGCTCAATATTATTCGACCATTGAATCTGATCTGCGCGACGGAAACTGTTATTGATACGTTTAACCACCGCGGGAACGGAGTCAACCGGATACAGCGACTGATCCGGGTACATGCTTGATGCGGTGTTAGCATCAGCCGCGACCTGCCAGCCTGACAGATAAATGGCCTCAACCCCGGCCTTCGCCTGTTGCAGCGCCTGACCACCGGTTAATGCACCTAAACAGTTGATATAGTCTTTACGCGATTTGCCGTGCAGTAATTCCCACAATCTCTTCGCACCGTGCTGCGCCAAAGTGCACTCTGGGTTGACTGAGCCACGTAATTTAATCACTTCTTCGGCACTATACGGGCGAATAATGCCCTCCCAGCGCGGTGATTTCCATTCCTGTTCCAGTTGCTGAATTTGTTGAGTACGAGAGGTAGTCATGGCGATATTCCTTATTATTTAATTTTGTAGGGTTAAATAGGATTTGGTCCCCAAAGTCATTGGAGTTACAGCCAGGCAGCAAGCGAGCGAGCCCCGATGAGCTGACACAAGTCAGTGATTCGGGCGAGTGAACGTAGCTAACACCGCTGTAACCTCAAGGACGGAGGGTATTTCAGGCTAATAGTGCGTAGCCTGGTAGTGTCAGGAAGTCGATAAGCTCGTCTTGTGTTGTAATTCGCTCCATCAAACGCGCAGCTTCTTCAAACCGCCCGCCATCAAAGCGCTCTGCGCCAAGTTCCAGCTTCACTACCTGCATTTCTTCACTCAACATGTTTCGGAACAGCTCTTTTGTCACCGTTTGACCATTACTCAGGTTTTTCTGGTGATGTATCCATTGCCAGATAGAAGTACGGGAAATCTCTGCCGTCGCGGCATCTTCCATCAGGCCATAAATTGGCACGCAACCATTGCCAGATATCCATGCTTCAATGTATTGCACAGCAACCCGGATATTGGCGCGCATCCCTTCTTCCGTGCGTTCACCACTGCAAGGCTCCAACAACTCAGCGGCGGTGATAGGTTTGTCCTGCGCTCGGCTAACCTCTAATTGATTTGGCCGGTCACCCAACACCTTGTTAAAGACTTCCATCACGGTATCGGCCAGCCCTGGATGGGCTACCCATGTACCATCATGGCCATTACTGGCTTCTAACTCTTTATCCGCACGGACTTTATCCAGTACTTGCGCATTTTTTACCGGATCTTTATTCGGGATAAATGCCGCCATGCCCCCCATCGCTAAAGCACCGCGTTTATGGCAGGTTTTGATCAATAAACGGGAATACGCGCTTAGGAATGGTTTATTCATGGTGACCGATTGGCGGTCTGGCAACACACGATCACCGTGATTTTTCAGTGTTTTGATATAGCTGAATATATAATCCCAACGACCACAATTGAGGCCAACAATGTGGTGGCGCAGGTGATAGAGAATTTCATCCATTTGGAACACGGCAGGTAATGTTTCAATTAATACCGTGGCTTTAATGGTGCCTTGCGGTAAGTCGAAGCGCTGCTCGGTAAAGGTGAAAACATCACTCCACCAAGCGGCTTCCTGATAAGACTGCATCTTCGGCAAATAAAAATAAGGGCCGCTGCCATTGGCAAGTAGTTGCTTATAGTTATGATAGAAATACAAAGCGAAATCGAACAGTCCACCAGGAATATCTTCCCCCTGCCATTTCACATGTTTCTCCGGCAAGTGCAGGCCGCGAACTCGCGCAATTAGTACCGCAGGATTGGGTTTGAGCTGATAAATCTTGCCGGATTCATTTGCATAGGAAATCGTGCCTTTTACCGCATCATGCAGGTTAATTTGACCATCGATCACTTTGTCCCAGCTTGGCGCCAACGAGTCTTCGAAATCAGCCATAAAGACTTTTACGTTGGCATTGAGAGCATTAATCACCATTTTGCGCTCAACCGGCCCGGTAATTTCCACCCGACGATCACGTAAGTCAGCAGGAATCCCCTGAATCCTCCAGTCGCCTTCACGAATGGAATTAGTTTCCGAAATAAAATCCGGTAAGGCACCTTGATCGATATTTTTTTGCCAGGATACCCGTGCGGCAAGGAGTTCACGACGTGACCGTGCGAATTTCACCACCAATTCGGTCAAGAATTCGATCGCTTCATCCGGTAAAATCTGTCTTTCAGCAGCATTAAAATGCTGTGTAAAAACTAACTCCGTGCCGACTAACTGTTGTGTCATTTCCCTTCCCCTTTCCAATCTCACGGCTTTCACATCAACGCTAATGTAGCGTCACTCTTGGATTCGTATCGGATAATGTGTTCCAACCGGAAATTGAAGGCTAGATTATATGGTCACTTTTCACCCCGACAGGACTAAGAATAATCAATTAATTAAGAAAATCAAAAACGATTTCCATTTTTATTTAAAATAATTTTTTAATCTTTATTTATCATATTGTTAACATAATGCTAAGTGTTAGATAGATAGGAACCAGCTTCCATTAATGACTTTATCTCATGGTAACTCGTTGTTTGATAAAGAGATCAGACCAGTTTAAGTCAAGATGAATGGAGTATATTCGAGCAAAAAATAGAAAGGCGGCTCGATTCAGCCGCCTTTATTAACATTCAGGGAGGAGGAAAGTTAGTCGAGAGTAGGATTCATATGACGTAAATCAAATGGTGTGATTTGGTAAACGTAGTAGTTCAACCAGTTAGCAAATAACAGATGTCCGTGGCTACGCCAGGATGCTTTTGGGGGTAATGAAGCATTATCATTGGGGAAATAATTGAGTGGGATTTGTGGATTCAGACCGGCAGCCAGATCTCGTTGATATTCCCCCGCTAAAGTATCGACATCATATTCAGGATGACCGGTGACAAAAGCGACTCGCTTGTCTTTACTGGCAAACAAATATGCACCGGCCTCTTCCGAGGAAACCAGAATATCCAGATCAGTGTATTGCTGAAGTACCTCAACGGGGAAATCGGCATAACGAGAGTGTGGGGCCAGGAATGTCTCATCAAAACCACGCGTGAGTAGTGCGAGTGGTTTATCTGTTTGATGCTGATAAATGCCTGAGAGCTTAGTCTCACGCGTCATTTTAGGAATACCGTATAAGATATTTAAGGCTGCCTGTACCGCCCAACACACGAATAAAGTTGAGGTTACATGATCTTTTGCCCAGGCAATAATGCGCTCAATTTGCGGCCAATAAGCAACATCACAGAAATCGACCAAGCCCAGAGGAGCCCCTGTCACAATCAACCCGTCAAAATTTTGCTCCTGAATATCTTCAAAATCACAATAAAAGTTGTTCAGGTGCTCAGCTGGCGTATTTTTTGATTCGCGACTATCAATTCGCAACAATTGAATATCGATCTGTAGGGGTGAGTTGGAGAGTAAACGTAGGAATTGATTTTCCGTCTCAATTTTTTTAGGCATCAGATTTAAAACCAACACCTTCAGGGGACGAATTTCCTGAGTTTTTGCACGCGATGAGGTCATGACAAACACATTCTCATTACGTAAAAAACTCACTGCTGGTAATTCATCAGGAACCCGAATTGGCATGCCTATATCCTCAATATATCCGTTTATACGTTTAGACTTCCAGATGCCTGAAGATAGCGGATTTTTGGAGGAAAGTCGAGCAATCTGCTGCAACCTGAAAATGTTTCATTGATGAAATTTCAGTCTATAAAATTTAGTGGACAGCCGTAATCATTTTATATACTGCAAAATCCTCTGCAGATATAGATAGTTAGGTGTCATCTGGCGATATAATTTCAGATATATTACATGGAGAATGGTAGCGGCTGAGGCAACCTATTATCGGTTACTAACTGTTTATTGGTATGTAGATATTTATCGGATAGCAGAAAAGCAAAAACCCCACGCTTTTGGCATGGGGTCTTGGCTTGATTTGATGCCTGGCAGTGTCCTACTCTCGCATGGGGAGACCCCACACTACCATCGGCGCTACGGCGTTTCACTTCTGAGTTCGGCATGGGATCAGGTGGGACCACCGCGCTATGGCCGCCAGGCAAA